>ERZ1026844.8-NODE-8-length-229637-cov-81.518190_pt1 | contig 229637 bp, 196 predicted proteins | sample MGYA00380152_ERZ1026844 | MGnify/ENA primary metagenome ERZ1026844 (study PRJEB33269, sample SAMEA4719788) | human gut metagenome | biome: human-associated habitat; feature: organic feature; material: feces | place: Cameroon | collected 2013-10 ... | reverse complement strand
GTAAAACAATCTAGTTTAACCACCCAAAAGTGTCAACCTTTTCCAGGGAAGGTCACATTGACATCAATCGAATTCCTAAAAAATAGAATAATCGGACAGAAGTACACTTATTCACCTTGGAAAAATGGACATAAATATGTATTTTTGCCTTGGAAAAGCGGACAAAAGATGATTAAACGCAAGATTGACAATAAGATAGAAAGTTTCTACAAGAATCATAACAAAGCGTTGCTTCTCACAGGGGCAAGGCAGACGGGAAAAACATTCGCCATAAGGAGGTTCGGAGCGGAGAATTTCGACAGCACTGTGGAGATCAACTTTGTCGAAAGCCGAAACGCCATTGGTTTTCTTGACGGCGCGGTGGACGCTAAAGAGATGATACTAAGGATTTCAGCGCTTGCCAAGACGAAAATGATTCCCGGCAAGACACTTATCTTCTTTGACGAAGTGCAGGAATATCCGGAAATCGTCACTCTGATAAAATTCCTGGTGGAAGAAGGAAGCTACAGATATGCTCTGAGCGGATCGCTTCTTGGTGTCGAGTTGAAGGATCTTCGAAGCGAGCCGGTAGGATATATGGACATATTCGATATGTATCCGCTGGATTTTGAGGAATTTGCGCTTGCCGTTGGTGTCGCTCCGACTATCATTGGCACGCTTGAGGAAAGTTTCAGGAACAGAACTCCGGTTGACAGGATAGTGCACGAAAGGATGATGAAGGTGTTCCAGCTTTATCTGGTGGTCGGAGGAATGCCTGCCGCCGTCTCCAAATATATTGACACCAACAATCTGCGTCTGGTGGAAGATGAACAAAAAGCCATCATCAAACTTTACAAGAAGGATATCGCCAAATATGATCCAAGGGATAAACTGTACCTGAACGACATCTTCGATTTGATTCCTTCGGAGCTGAACTCGAAGAACAAACGCTTCATTCTCAAGAATCTCAATGAGAATTTCAAGTTCAATCGGTACTGCAACAGCTTCCTGTGGCTTAGGAACGCAGGTGTCGCCCTGCCGACATACAATGTGGAGGAGCCAAAATATCCTTTGAAACTGGCCGAGCAGAGAAATCTGTTCAAGTTGTTCCTCAACGATGTCGGACTCCTCGCCTGCCAATATTCAGATGGATTGCAGCTGAAACTTCTTCGCGGCGAAATGAATGTCAACTATGGCGGGATATTCGAAAATGCCGCCGCGCAGGAATTGACAGCCCACGGTTTCTCTCTGGCTTACTTCAACAACAAGAAGCAGGGAGAGTTGGATTTTGTAGTGACCTACAAAGAAAAGATTCTTCCGATCGAAATCAAATCCGGCAAAAACTACGAGCGTCACAGCGCTATGGACAATGTCCTGAAAGTTCCTAACTATGAAATAGAAAGCGAGATGGTCTTCTGCAATGACAACCTTTCCGTGAAAGGTCCTGTCACGTATTGTCCAATCTATATGCTTATGTTTCTCAAAAACGAACGCATTGACAAGGATACCATCTATAAACTTGATCTGCAAGGAATCTCGTAAAGCGGCGACCGGTGCCGCGCATATCGGAGGCATTTAGGTTCAAACTGTTTATATTCTTTGAAAAACTTGAGTATATTTGCAAACAAATGCGACAAAAGGTAGATGGTATATACCTTTAAACACGATATTTCGCAAATTAAAGGCAATATGATATGGATAAAGTAGAGGCGATAATGAACCGTTGGAATGCCTTGCAACCTCTTTCTGACAGGGACAGGGAATTGTTGAGCCGGAGGTTCACAATTGATTTCAACTATAACAGCAACCATATTGAGGGCAACACACTCACGTATGGACAGACCGAGATTCTGCTCCTCTTCGGAAAGGTAGTCGGAGAAGCGGAAGTCAAGGATGTGCAGGAAATGACCGCCAGCAATGTTGGCCTGAAAATGATGACCGAGGAGGCCGGGCTCAAAGACATACCACTCACACAGAACTTCATCCGGACTTTGCACAAGACCCTCCTGCGAGAAGACTACACGGTACACCGCAATCTACCCGGCGGGCAGACCAGCAGCTATGTCATTCACGCCGGCCAATACAAGACACGCCCAAACAGTGTCATCACACGTTACGGAGACCGTTTTGAGTATGCGTCGCCGGAAGAGACCCCTGCATTGATGACAGATCTTGTGAATTGGTACAACGGGGAGGAACACTCCGGCAAGTTCACACCTATCGAGCTTGCGGCCATATTCCACTATCGTTACATTCGTATTCACCCTTTCGAGGACGGCAACGGGCGCATAGCAAGGATGATGGTCAACTACATCCTCTCGCGGCACGGCTATCCTATGATTGTTGTGAGAAGCAGAAAGAAGAATGAATATCTTGAGGCTCTTCACAAGACAGACTTGACCGTCGGAGCCACCCCCTCATTGGGAGCTCACGCATCTAAGCGAAGCATACAGCAGTTTCTCACTTACTTCACAAACCTGTTTGTGGAGGAGGTATCATTCAATATTCGCTTCCTTACGGAACGAGGCGAAAATGTTTGGTGGTTTGATGGTGAGCGGGTCACATTCCGAACAAACACTACCAGCAGGATTCTCAATCTGATGTATGCAAGTCCAGACATAACCATTGCAAGATTATCAGAGGAGGCGGGGGTAAATGTTGCCGCAGTCAACAAGCACATCAGGCAGCTTGTTTCCAAAGGGTACATCCAGCGCTCCGCCGGCAACGGTGACTGGAGACTTATCATAACACCGTCAGTGTGATAAACAAATATGTGAAATGAATTTCAGTTGGCAAAACCTGAAGGTGACATTGGCGATTGTTCAGACGCTGTGCGGAGCGATGACCCCGTGCAGTGGACAGCAGGAATTCCGAAATGATGAGTTTCTGCGGAACTGCGGGTTTTCAGTGGGTAACCGTCACCGCAACCCCATCTTGACGTGAGCACAGAAGAGTTATACCTTCGCGCAAAAACGGAAAAGATGAGAAAGAAACAGGAGCCAAGTCCGGTCGAGAGACGCGGCCGGAGATCGGCGTTCGCCGATGTGGTGTTGTCAGACGCGAATACAAACGATGCCGGCAAAAGTAGCGGCATCGAATTGTTGTATCCCAATGGTGTGCGAATCTTGTTGTTTTTATTTGCTGTTGTGTCAGTTTAAATGTCAATGCCCAATGGCGTAAAGAATATATTCCTGAAGAAGGGGAAGTCCTGGAGTTCAGCATCAACGTGCACCGCCGTTCCTACCGGAACGAGTCCTACATCCGCTGGCGGAAGGCGGAATAACCCGGCAATTATAGCCCAAAGGCAGCCGTTCAAATGAACCTGGCGGGGACATCGGTCGCTTCGACAGGCTCAGCGACCATGAAAAACGCATTTTCTGTTCATATTTAAAAGAGAATCGGAAGATTCCCTTCGGTTTTGCAATGAATATTGGTAAATTATTCATAAATTTATAGCCACATATTAAAAACACATAACCACTATGGCAAAGATTATAGAATGCGTGCCCAATTTCAGTGAAGGGCGAGACAAAAATGTTATTGATCAGATCGTTAAGGCCATCGCGTCGGCTAAGGTGACGGTCAACGGCAACGAGGAGGGCGTCAAGGTGCTCGACGTGGATCCGGGCGAGGCGACCAACAGGACTGTCGTGACCTTCGTGGGCAGCCCCGAAGCCGTGCTGGAGGCGGCTTTCCAAGGAGTCAAGTGTTCCGGCGAGGTGATCGACATGAGGCATCACCACGGGGCGCACCCTCGGTCGGGGGCGTGCGATGTGCTGCCGCTCGTACCGGTCGCGGAGACGACTTTGGAAGAGTGCGCGGAACTGGCGCGCGGGCTGGCGAAAAGGATCTACGACGAGCTCGGCATCCCTTGCTACTGCTACGAGGCGGCGGCGTTCAAGCCGGAAAGGAAGAACCTCGCGGTCTGCAGGGCCGGGGAATATGAAGCCCTGCCGGAGAAGATCGCCGATCCTGCCAAGGCACCGGACTTCGGGCCTAAGGAATATAACGAGACAGTGGCGAAGAGCGGGGCTATCAATGTGGGAGCCAGAGACTTCCTTGTGGCCGTCAACTATAATCTCAACACGACCTCAACCCGCCGCGCGATGGCGATCGCGTTCGATGTGCGTGAGAAAGGACGCAAGATGCGCGAGGGCGGAAGCCTGACCGGAAAGGTCCTCAAGGACGAGAACGGCAAGGACCGCTGGCAGCCGGGAACCCTCAAGGGGTGCAAGGCAATTGGTTGGTACATTGATGAATATGGCATCGCTCAGGTCTCGATGAACATCACCGACATCAAGACGACACCTCTGCACGTGGCCTACGAGGAAGTCTCCAGAGCCGCCGCCGCCAGAGGACTCAGGGTCACCGGAGCCGAGATCGTCGGACTGGTACCGAAGCGTGTGCTGATGGAGGCCGGAAAGTTCTACCTTGAGAAGCAGGAGCGCTCGCTCGGAATCTCGGACGAAGAAATAATGAAGATAGCAGTCAAGTCGATGAGCCTTGACGACCTCAAGCCGTTCAACCCGCACGAGAAGGTCATTGAATATCTTATGGAAGATCCTGAGCAGATGGCCATTAAGGAGAGGCTCATCAGAATGACGCTCAAGGGATTCGCCGAGGAGACGGCATCCGAGTCTCCTGCCCCGGGCGGCGGATCGATCTCCGCCTATATGGGAGCCCTAGGAGCGGCCCTCGGCACAATGGTCGCAAATCTTTCAGCCCACAAGAGAGGCTGGGATGACCGCTGGAAGGAGTTCTCCGACTGGGCCGAGAAGGGACACACCGTAATGCGGGAGCTGGTAAGCCTCGTCGATGAGGACACCGCGGCGTTCGACAAGATTATGGCCGCGTTCGGGCTTCCTAAGGGAACGGATGAGGAGAAAGCTGCACGTTCTGAGGCAATCGAAAAGGCCACTCTATACGCCACACAGGTGCCTCTGCGCACGATGAAAGCCTCGTTCAAGGCCTTTGAGATCACAAGGGCGATGGCCGAGACCGGAAACCCAAACTCAGTTTCAGATGCCGGTGTCGGAGCGTTGGCGGCACGAAGCGCGGTACTCGGAGCGCAGCTCAATGTCAAGATCAACGCGGCTTCCCTTGGCGACAAGGCCAAGGCTGCCGAATTGGTCGCCGAGGCCGATGAAATCGCAGCCAAGGCCGTGAAAGAAGAAAAGAAGATTCTGGACATCGTAAACTCGAAGATCAATGGATAAGTTTCAGGAAGAGATACTTGCGGGCATCCCGCAGGACAGGCTCCCGGAGCCGAAACCTTATGACAAGACGATCAACCACGCCCCTAAGCGCAAGGACATCCTCACTGCCGAGGAGAAAGTGCTGGCGCTGAAGAACGCGCTGAGATATTTCCCGGCCAAGTTCCACGCTGAACTGGCGCCGGAGTTCGCCCAGGAGCTGAAGGACTACGGCCGCATCTATATGTACCGTTTCCGCCCGTCCTACGACATGTACGCCAGACCGATCGATGAATATCCTTGCCGGAGCCGCCAGGCCGCTGCCATTATGGCGATGATCCAGAACAATCTGGATCCGAGGGTGGCGCAGCATCCGCACGAGCTCATTATCTACGGAGGCAACGGAGCCATATTCCAGAACTGGGCGCAGTACCGGCTGACGATGAAGTACTTGGCCGAGATGACCGACGAACAGACACTCTCGATGTACTCCGGCCATCCGATGGGACTCTTCCCGAGCCACAAGGACGCGCCGAGAGTCGTTGTGACCAACGGAATGGTCATCCCGAACTATTCGAAGCAGGATGACTGGGAGAGATTCAACGCCCTTGGAGTGTCACAGTACGGCCAGATGACAGCCGGATCGTATATGTACATCGGTCCCCAGGGGATCGTGCACGGAACGACAATCACGGTGATGAACGCGGCACGCAAGCAACTGAAAGCCAGAGGCATCGCAGGGACGAGGGAGAATATGAAGGGAATGCTATTCGTGACAGCCGGCCTGGGCGGAATGTCGGGAGCGCAGCCTAAGGCCGGAAACATCGCCGGGGTCGTGAGCGTCACAGCCGAGATCAATCCGCTCGCCGCCCGCAAGCGTTACGACCAAGGCTGGGTCGATGAGCTGCACGAGAATCTGGACGAGCTTATCCCGCGCATCCGAAAGGCGATGGAGAACAAGGAGACCGTCTCGCTGGCCTATGTGGGCAACGTCGTGGATCTCTGGGAGAGACTCGCGGCCGAGAATATTCCTGTGGACCTCGGTTCGGACCAGACATCGCTCCACAATCCGTGGGCCGGAGGCTACTATCCTGTCGGACAGACATTTGAGGAGTCCGTCAAGATGATGGCCGAGGAGCCGGAGAGATTCCGTGAGGCGGTGCGCGCGTCGTTGAGGAGGCACGTCGCCGCCATCAACGAGCTGGCAGCCAAGGGAATGTACTTTTTTGACTACGGCAACGCCTTCCTGCTGGAATCCTCAAGGGCCGGAGCGGACATATTAAAGGCAGACGGCACCTTCCGCTATCCGTCTTACGTCCAGGACATCATGGGACCGCTCTACTTCGACTACGGTTTCGGCCCGTTCCGCTGGGTCTGCATGAGCGAGAGGCCGGAAGACCTCGCCAAGTCCGACGAGATAGCCGTGAATATTCTTAAAAAGGAATTGGAAACGGCTCCGGAAGAGATTCAGGGACAGCTGAACGACAATATTCATTGGATAGAGGAAGCCGGCAGGAACCATCTGGTGGTCGGTTCGCAGGCCCGCATCCTCTACGCCGACTGCGAGGGCAGGACCAAGATCGCCCTGGCCTTCAACGAGGCCATCCGCAAGGGTGAGATCACCGCTCCGATCGTGCTTGGCCGCGACCATCACGACGTTTCCGGCACAGACTCCCCGTTCCGCGAGACATCCAACATCTACGACGGATCCCGGTTCACCGCCGACATGGCCATCCAGAACGTCATCGGTGACGGTTTCCGGGGAGCCACCTGGGTTTCCATCCACAACGGAGGCGGAGTCGGCTGGGGCGAGGTCATCAACGGAGGCTTCGGCATGGTGATCGACGGATCGGCTGATTCGGACAGGCACATCACCCGGATGCTGTTCTGGGACGTGAACAACGGAATAGCCCGCCGCAGCTGGGCGCGCAACGAAGGCGCGGAACATGCCATCCTGAGGGAAATGGAACGCACACCGGAACTTACGGTGACAGTTGCGAACCACACAGACGAAAACATTGTCAGAAAAGCGATTGAGGAACTATGACACACATCATCTCACACGAACATCTGAGCCTTGGAAGGCTTAAGGAGATAATTGAGAACCACGAGAGGGTCGAACTCGGCCCCGAAGCCGTGGCGGCCATTGAGAAATGCCGTAAGTACCTGGACAGCAAGATGGAGGACATCGGTCGCCCGGTCTATGGAGTCACCACCGGATTCGGTTCCCTGTGCAACGTGACCATCCCTGCCGACCAGCTCTCGCAGCTCCAGCACAACCTGGTGATGTCCCACGCCTGCGGAACCGGCGAGACTGTACGCCCGCAGATCGTGAGGCTGATGCTCCTGCTTAAGGCCCAATCCCTTTCCTACGGTCATTCCGGAGCGCAGCTGATTACAGTCCAGAGGCTTCTGGACATGTTCAACAACGACATTCTCCCGGTAGTCTACCAGCAGGGATCCCTCGGTGCTTCCGGCGACCTCGCTCCCCTCGCCCACCTCAGCCTACCGCTGATCGGTCTCGGAGAGGTTCTCTACAAGGGTAAGGTCAGACCAAGCAAGGAGGTCTGGGACGAGATGGGCTGGGAACCTATCAGCCTTCAGTCCAAGGAGGGTCTCGCTCTTCTGAACGGAACCCAGTTCATGAGCGCCCACGCCATCTGGTCGCTCATACAGTGCCACAGGCTTTCCGAATGGGCCGACAGGATCGGCGCGATGTCACTGGAAGCCTATGACGGCCGCGTCGAGCCGTTCCTGCCTCTGACCCACCAGCTTCGTCCGCACAAGGGACAGATCGACACCGCGGCCAGATTCATGACCCTGCTGGATGGCAGCGAACTGATAAGGAACCACAAGGAACATGTTCAGGATCCATATTCATTCCGCTGCATCCCTCAGGTACACGGCGCGGTCAAGGACAGCATCCGCTACGTCGAGTCGGTGATCGAGAACGAGATCAACAGCGCGACGGACAATCCGAACGTCTTCCCTGACGAGGACATGATCATCTCCGCCGGCAACTTCCACGGAGAGCCTATCGCCATCCCGATGGACGCCCTGGCGATCGCCATGTCCGAACTCGCAAACATCTCTGAAAGACGAATATACAGATTGATTTCCGGCCAGCGTGGTCTGCCGAAATTCCTTGTAGCCACGCCGGGACTCAACAGCGGATTTATGATCCCGCAGTACACGGCGGCCTCGATCGTGAGCCAGAACAAGGGACTCTGCTGGCCGGCGTCAGTGGACTCCATCCCATCCTCACAGGGTCAGGAGGATCACGTGAGCATGGGTTCCAACGCCGCGACGAAACTTGTGCGCGTCATCGACAACTGCGAGGAAGTGCTTGCCATAGAACTGTTCAACGCCGCACAGGCGCTCGACTTCAGGCACCAGATCGCCGGCAACAAGTCCTCGGAGGCCATCGAAGGCATATTCAGTGACTACCGCAAGGTCGTGCCGTTCATCAGCGATGATGTCTATATGCACCCGCTCATCCAGAAATCTATCGAGTTCATAAGATGACCATAATCACCCACATCGGCGAACTGGTCGGAATCGTTCCTGAAGGCGTTCTGCGCAAGCAAGGCGCCGAGATGGACGAGGTCGGCTCCTTGCGGGACGCTTACCTCACGATCGAGGGCGAACGAATCTCTGGTTTCGGGAATATGTCCGAGTGCCCGGTGCCCGGCCCACAAGATGAAGTAATTGACGCAGAGGGCGGTATGGTGATACCGGCCTTCTGCGACTCCCACACCCACATCTGCTACGCCGGAACCCGTGAGCAGGAGTTCATCGACAAGATCAACGGCCTGAGCTACGAGGAGATAGCCGCCCGTGGAGGCGGAATCCTCAACTCCGCCGATCTGCTCCACCGCACGAGCGAAGAGGAATTATATTCACAGACAATGGCGCGCGTGCGGGAGATGATCGCCAAAGGAACCGGCGCCATCGAGATCAAGAGCGGCTACGGCCTGACACTTGAGGACGAGCTGAAGATGCTGCGGGTGATCCGCCGCGTCAAAAAGGACTCCCCCGCCACCATCAAGGCGACCTTCCTCGGGGCGCACGCCGTCGGCAGAGCCTTCAAAGGCCGGCAGAATGAATATGTCAACCTCGTCTGCGAGGAGATGATTCCTGCCATCGCCGCCGAAGGGCTTGCTGAATATGTCGATGTGTTCTGCGACGAGGGATTCTTCACGGTCGCTGAAACGGATCGAATTCTTTCTGCCGGTGAGCGTTACGGTCTGATACCGAAAATCCACGCCAACGAGCTTGCCTGCTCCGGCGGCGTGCAGGTGGCCGTGAAGCATAACGCTCTTTCGGTCGATCACCTTGAGCGCACGACCGACGCTGAGATTGAAGCGCTTAGAAACTCACGGACGATGCCGACGATGCTCCCAGGCTCGTCATTCTTCCTCGGAATCCCCTACGGCAGGGCCAAGGAATATGTCAGCGCAGGTCTGGGCATAGCCCTGGCCTCGGACTACAATCCGGGATCCTCACCTTCCGGCGACATGCGTTTCGTGATGGCCCTCGGCTGCATCAGGATGCGTCTGACCCCGGCCCAGTCATTCAACGCCTGCACCCTCAACTCCGCCTACGCGATGGGTGTCGCTGAGGAACTCGGCTCTGTGACCGTCGGCAAACTCGCCAACCTTATCGTCACGAAACCAGTCCCGTCCCTAGCCTTCATCCCGTACTGCCACCAGACCCCGTTCATCGCCAAGGTTCTCCTCCGAGGCACTCATATCTGCTGATCGCAGGATCCTCGGCAACCTTCACCGACAACGACGGCGGCATTATAATGGTATAATGCCGCCGTCGTATGCCATTTTACCCTCGACTGGAGCGATATTGCCTGTTTCCGCTCCTCAGGCTATATCTTAAGTCACACCTGTCCTTAAAAGTTCTAATCCCTTCTGAATGAATAGAGGATAGTGCCCTCGACCAGAGTCCCATTAGCCTTATCTAATAAAGAACATTCAGACCTGCACACAAAAGATCCATCACCAAAATCATAAATGTCAGCCTGTTTCATAGAGTGGACAATATATGCCACATCCATAGAGGTCTCCGGCGCAAGCTCAAAGGTTTCTGCCGAAAGCTTAGGATTCTCCCCTCCACCACGCCATTCCCCTTCTATGTCAATTCCTTGATAGCGAACAGAGGACAAGATATATTTGCCATCTATTTCAAGTGTGACATAATCAGGAACCACAATCTTGAAGAGCAACTTTTCATCATCGGGCATTGACACCACCTCCGCCTTCCCCAAAGATTCAACATAGCCTGGAATATTCTTGAACTCCTCCTTCAAATCCCTTCGGCCTATACCATCCTGATCCAAATCAACAATAGGCCCAGTCCAATAAATGTCTGTCAAAGAATATTCTCCACACAGCTTATCCTCAAGTCTTTCAAAATCAGTCAGGGCATCACGCTCATTCGAGCAGGACACCAGACTGATTCCAATAACAGACACTGTCAAGATAAACTTTAATACGGTCATATGGTTCATAACAATACATTTTTTTCCAACCGCAAAGTTCGGTAGAGATGTTGGTTATACAAAAAATGTCTCACTTTTGATAGATATAGTTCCCTAATTCTAAGCAAGTTACATATCCGAAGAAATTCACCCCCTCATTCCATCCAAACTAAACAACTGGCCATCAACACCTTAGACCCATCAATAAACCCTAACCATTGTCATTATATATCTATGGGGCTTATAAGATTGCAAAACCAATTGTTTATCTGTTTGCTCCAAGATAAACCAATCACCTCCGACCAATCCATCGACAAAATGGATTATAGAGCCATCAATCCTGTGTTTAAAATCAAGAGAATGACTCTCACCATTATCATCTTGATATATTTCCTGACCTTTACTCTCCGTTAAAAACTCCAGAACAGATGTAGAGGAGCCGACGACACGGTCATTATCATCAAACCAAGTTTTGGTAGCGTTCCATATAGTCTGATTAAAATTCAGATGTTGTTCTTCCACCTCGTGGCAGCTAAATAATATCATCAGCATCATCAATGATATTATCTTAGATATTGTCCTCATCACAAACCAATGATTTTATATGAATTTGCAATTGTCGCCAATGAAATTGATTTTGTCGGCAACGACTCCACCCAATCTCTTATTCCATAGTCATCTAAAATCCAGTCTTCGTCAATAGTTTCGTCCGATTCAGACAATTCATCCAATGTCACTTCTTTTCCATTCCCTGAACATTTCAGGTATTTTTTTGAAGTCGATGATCCACTTGATGTTGAACGTACTGAAATATTAACTGACAATCCGCTAATCGCATTCATATTCGATGCAAAAAACTCATCAACATCATAAACGCCAACGGCCATTGCGCTAACATTGGACGAACGTTTTCTCGCCATTAGATTTTTCAACTTTAGCAACTCTTCAGTCTCTTCCAATAGGACCAACTCACCCGAATTCAAAGAATCCAAACTTACAACAGATCGTGTTGTCAAAGGTGTAGGATCGTTATCAGAACACAGATAACGATCCTCCTTTGAACAAGACAACAGCAGCATCGCCACAAGCACAGTCAAGGTGTAAATGTTCTTAGTTAAAGATTTCATAACAATGATATAATATATTAATGATTAAGCATCTAAGACGATAATATGGTTATCATTCATAGTTCTCTGTACTCGTGAAAAATACAGCATAGTAGTTATGACCATTTTCGGTCACAATGTCCATTCGGTATGCGGTATCTGATCCTACTGGAATCAACATCCTTCCAGAAGAGCTGTTCCCAACATAGTCTTGGATTTCTCCTGTAGCCTGATTTTCAAGACACACTGTCACTATTCCTACATTAGACATAAATGACAACTCAAGGTTGTTCAAATAAGAATAATAACAGCACTCAACTTGAATCTTCGCAGGAACGTGATTACCTTTTGTATTCGGCTTCTTTATTTCTATGACCTCAATCGGTATGATGTCTTCCTTTTGCGAATACAACAACACATTGCTGACTGTCAGCAGTGCCAATAATAGTATAACCTTTCTCATAAAAAATGTATTATTTCCGGCTGCAAAGTTCGGGAGAAAGGTTGATAATGCAATGAAAAAAAGTTTTACTCAGCCCAAGTATAACATATTCATTATTAATAATTTGCCAAGCAGTTAGAATTCATTTTCTTACTTTTATCAATTAAATTATTAATTGCCAATACTTTAACTGGCAGCCCATAATTTATAGTAAATACAAACTGACTGACTATCAAACAATTACGCTTATTAAGATATTAATTCAGAGAAAAGTGCCTGATGTACGCTATCCAATCTTAAGATTTTATCTTTGATATTGTGCCGCTTTGTGTAAACCGTGCTAACATTATAGCCCATCATTCTGGCTATCGTCTTAGTGTCGAAACCGAGGATTAAGAAGGTAATAAAACGAAAATCTCTCTCGGTGGTATTAGGCATTTCGACGCGTAATTTTGTCATTATGCCATCAAGATTATCATCAAGCATAGACTCAAGATCCTTTTGGTTCGGCTCATCCAATATCGCAAGAATCTTTTTAACCTCCGCATAAATCTGATCATCACTTTCTTTTGAGGATTTGCTGGACTCAAAATACCGACGGCACAGGTTATTCAATTGGGAATACTGCTGTTTGTTCACCTGAACAAATTTCGCCCTCAGCCCCATCAACACCTGTTCCTTTTCGGCCGCGCTGGAAAGTTTTTCCGACAATGTTTGTATATTCTTCTCAGCCAATTCATTCGCGGATTTCAGGGAATCTATGGAGCGCAAATGTTCAGCCTCACAAAGGAGTGACTCATTAAGCCTTTGGTTAACTTCATCATTGAGAGTGATCATTTCTTCCAGTCGATGTTGTAACTCTTTCCTGTGTTTCGAATGAATGGACAAGGCAAATATCATAGTAAACAAACCAATAAGGGCGATTATCCATTTCATTTGACGCTGGATTTTTCTATCCCTATCCAACAATAAAGACTTGTCCTCATAATAATCTGACTGTGCCAACGCCACTGATTGGCCAACCGTTTCCAAGACCTCAGAATTTCGATCGCTCAGAGACTGTTCAAGATATGTCAAAGCTGTTTTGTAGTCTGCGCGATGCTTTGATATCCTATACTTCCAGATTTTTAATATGGTCGAACTGCTGTCCACATTCTCCAACTGTCGGATCACATCGTTCGCAGTTCTATGATCTCCTGTGATTTCAGAAGCATAGGCATAGACACAATAATCATCTATAGAAGGCATTACGCCAAATTTTCCTGTAGCCCTTTTAAAAAGATCAATAGATTTATGAGCATCAGAGTTTGGTTTGAAGATATTATTCCAAGCAAGGGTCAATAATTGCTCCGCATAAATGGATGTATCACGGATTGGTTGCGAGAAGAAAACAGAATAAAGGCTGTCGGCCTTCGCCCAGTCTTGAATGTTCGAATAAAGGCACGCCAAAGATCCGGTAGTATTCCACAGCCTAAAAGAGTCCTTAGCCTGAGCAAAATAATCATAAGCCTCTTTGCTATATGAGATACTCTCCGAATTATTATTGTTCCACAAATAGACATCAGAAATCGAGGAACTGATGATCCCTCTGAACACAAGATTGTCCGAACGGGATGAATATTCCTTCGCACGGATATAACTCGCTATTGCGGATTCCGGATCTCCTGTGTCATACTGCGCTGTCCCAAGATAAAAATACATCTTCATCTTATCATCATTGGAACCGTGGTTTTCATAGTAGCTCGCTGCCGGTTTGATGACACGCAAATCCTGGATTGTGAGGTGATTCCTGTCCAACGCCATAGTGTACAACAGCGAGTATCTCGCACGCTGCGACTTAGTCTTAAGAGCCAACGTGTCAATCGATTCCAACGCAGTTAAAGCGCTGTCTGGCCTTGTCCACATAACATCCTCGGCGGAATCCATAATCCGCTCGGCCTCCCTGTTCCCGCAGGATGTCACCAATGCGGACATCAATAAAAACAAGGCTATATACAATTGTTTCATCTCGTTCATAGATTTGGTCCTGCAAACTTACATTTTTGCCGGATTTTTCGCAAAAGAAATGATCGGCCAATTCAAGGGTTGAGTCTCAATGCTTATGTATGGACATCGCAATCAGGAGTAAGCGGGGCTCCATTGGCCATTGTAAACAAAGAAAGTATCGGTAATTTTTGCAAAATTACCGAGTAAATTTTAGGATGTCATATACCTGTTGACTATCTTCCTCCGTATCACACCAACTTCCAGGTGCGCAAGCATATTCGCACCTAAAAGAGCAATTCTCTGGTTATCAAGCCGCTAAAGTTCCAGATGCGAGTGTTTTTTCACACCTGGAGGTCAGGGGCACCAACAGAAGGCTCTCGTGCGCAGATAGGCCTAGATTGCTCACGAGAGTCCCCTAATCAACGCTCTCGTGAGCAATCTGCCGCTTTCCGCTCACGAGAACGCTCATCTCAGTCCTTTCGTGAGCAATATGCCGCTTCCCGCTCACGAGGCACACACAGTCCTTCTCCACGGGCTTCAGGATGAAAGCCATCTGGCTGTTTGCGGCAAGAAGTCAATACTTCTATGGCAGAAGGTACGCGCGAAGACGCACGAAAGTTGAGGAGACTATGTGATGTAGTCCATCAAGGCGGCGACATATTCGGAGAATGCGGAGATTCCAGCTTCTGTGACACGGCATGTCGTGCATGGCTTCTTGCCTTTGAATCCCTTTTCCACCGCTATGTAGCCCGCCTCGCTCAGTTTGTCAAGCTGGACACTAAGGTTGCCGGCCGTCGCTCCCGTCTGTTTACGGATGTAGACGAAACCCGCTTCGTCCTCCCCCAGACTGTCTGAAAAGTCCTTGCAAGACTGAAATTGTTCGTATCCCCATACACGACCTAAAACGAATTCTTGATTCTCGCGAAGGAATGTTTAACTTTTAAGACAGCCTCCCCCCACACACACGAGAATCGACATCACGGCAAGCCTCAGCTCCGAGTGCAGAAGCGGGTTGAGTTTTTTGAACATCGACTATTTCCTTAAGCATTTCACACACACTCCCGTAAGCGCCAGGATCACTCCAGCTAAGACAAAAAGCAACATTTGGCTGCAATCTCCGGAAAGTTTCACTGCCGCTATGACACCAAGGACACCGGTGAGAAATCCAGCGATGACAATCGGCAGGTTTTTGAGGATCATCCCCGAGATGCTCTCCGCAAAGCCGAAAAGGAGGATAATGACCAAGGTCAGGTTCATCGGGGCAAACAGCAACGCACAGAGACTGACTGTCACGGCAAACGCTCCGAACGCTCCCCATGTCCAGCCAAGGAGATTGCTGATCAGATTGGACGGGACACATTCTGCGTCCTTGTCCAGTACCACAGCGAGCGGATACCCTATAGCTGGCATGGCGAACCACAGTAAATTCCAGGCCGGATTGCCGCTTGACCTCCAAAGGAAGTACACGGCAAGGGCGATCAGCGTGAGAATAGCGCCCCAAAGAATGAAATGACTTCCCGATCTCTTCGTAATGACCAGACGGCTGTCGCGTAAGGTCTCATTAATGAGTTTGAGGCTTTGTTCCGCACTCATTTGTGAACTCTGTTCCATAATTTTGATTTTCTTATTGATTTATAATTCGTTGGAGCCATCAGACGCTGCGCATACGCCATAAGCTCTTTGCAAATATAAATAAGTTTATAACATAAACCAAATTAATTTAGTAAAATGTAAAAAATAACCTGCATCACTTTAAATTTGCAATACATTGATGTTCAAGGGAGATTCTATGTATTCAATTTTACCGATTGATGCAACTTATTTTTTCAACATTACTTAACAAACTCACTGTTTGTAATTTTCAGCATCAATAAGAAAAATAGAAGCAGTTTTGACTTGTTTATCTGGAAATTAAGAACAAGCTCTTTTCCAAGGACGAGACGATCCCGGAAAAGTACAGCCACAGAGAAGTCTTGTTGGACGTTCATCCACGGAATGGCCGGTTCGATGGACGGAATGGGGCTGGTAGGCTACCTTAGCGAGAATCTACCAAACAGTCCATGACACGCCACTGGTACAGGAAAGGCTCTTCTGGTGTACCAACCAAGGTTAGGATGCCAAGTTCGGCACCGGAGAGGAAACCGTGGCCAAACAATGGACAAAGTCAGGTCTCCCGTATGCTTGATCCAAACATATCCATTGAAGCCTTCTTGTTGCCGGACTACATTTTACAAAACGCTTTCAGCAACATAACATACCTATGCCCACAGAGACCAGACATGGCTGAAAAACTCAAAGCCAAGCGTCCACCATTTTCACGGCAATGTGTCTCGCCGACGCTTCTATCCAACATTGGGATGAAGGCATTTCGTAAATCGGTTTTTTAAAAGACATAAAGCGATACCAAAACATTCGTAGGCAATTATTCCGTAAATGGTTAATTGTTAATATTTTGTCCAAAGCGACATGCAATCGCAATTATCTGGAGGGTACCTCAACACGTCAAAAGTCCGTCAACTCCTATATTGCTTCCTAAATGTATCTGATCGCACCTCCGCTGCCAAAAGGGTAATCGCTTACATCTTTGTTGAGATAAGAAGAATCCATAGTCAAAACTCCACGAAAACAACATCTTTCTTTACCGAAAGACACATTGCTTTCATCGTCACAAAAAGCCCATTCATGCCCTTCAACTTTGAGTACGGAACGTACAATTCCATGATATACTCCTTCTATGTAATTTATTTGACTGGCACGTTATTTTGCAATCGCCCAATACCTATGCGTTTTTTCATAGACACTGATTCTCCGATATACTCCGTTAGCCTTTGCATCATCAAAACTTTTAGAAGCTGTTTTGAATTGTTTGTTTGAAGGTTTGAGAGTGAAAAACTTCAGTTTCGACCGCTTCTTCCAAGGAAGATAGCGGTGCTATCTGACTGAAGAAGCGGGAAGAAAATGAAGATTTTTCACCTCAAAGAACATTTCAAACAATTCAAAACAGCTTCTAACAACAATCGGTCATTTGGATTCATCTTGATCTTACCACAGTCATAAATAGTACGGATTTCATCAACATGCTTAGAAGCTGCTTTGAATTGTTTGTTTGAAGGTTGAGTCCACTTGAAAAAGGGCTCACCAGCAAATATCCGTGTCTGGCATGATAAAAAGTCGTTTTTTGAAAAACACGTGCCTCGCAGATACTTCTGTAATGGGTAAAAGTGGCAAATAGCACTATTTCAAGTGGGCTCAAGGTTTGAGAGTGAAAAACATCAGGTTTCAGCGGTTCTGTGGGGCCCACAGGGGCTACAAACGGCTGGTTTTTAGCGGTCTGAACCACGGCCTTGCGGCATGAGGATAAATTTTGAAAAAAGTCTCAGCGGGAAGGTGAAAGCCTCGCGTCATCCTCGGCTTATGGTCAGGACAGGGGACACCTGAGTAGTTACGTCAGATTTACCTGAGTAGTTACGTCAGATTTATGAGGATAGATTTCTTTTGGAAGAAGGCGTGTACTGGAGGTAGACGACTGATGAGAAAAGAAATATAGACCATAAAGATATACAAATTGTTCAAGTTATTTTTTAAGAATTACTATACAGATTTCTGTTTCCGAGGAATAATTCGTAACTTCACAAAGCGAATTATGCAACCGAGAAGCCCTCGGATCACTAAGGCAAATTTTAACACTTAAAATACAATGAAAACAATCAGATTTTGGGCGACATTGGCGGCGATGCTCATTGCAAACGGAAGTTTCGCACATGGAATATCAGGAACCGGCGCTTTGGCAGACTCAGCGACCGGTAGAAAAGAATGCCACGCCATCGAAAAAGGCAAGAGTTTGACTGATGGACAAGTTGTGGACACGACCCATCCGTGGTACGGAGCGAGGATCGGAATCATCGGGGATTCGATCTCGGATCCGAAGGTGGCGAACGGACCGGAAAAATACTACTGGTACATGGCGCGGGAAATCGGAATAATCCCTTGCGTGGTGGCGAGGAACGGACAGCAGTGGAACGAAGTGCTTCCGCAGGCGAACCGGTTGAAGAGCGAGTATGGAGACGACATCGACGCCATCCTTATCCTGATGGGGACCAACGACTTCAACGCCGGAGTACCGATCGGGGAATGGTTCACGGAGGAATATGTCGAGGTGGAGGCCGCCAATGGTGAGCCTAAATCTCTGCAGGTAAGGAGGCATAGGATGCCAAACCTCGACCAAAGCACATTCAAAGGACGTATCAACGTTGCCTTGGACTCACTTAAGAATATGTACCCGCACAAGCAGATAATCCTGATGACTCCACTTCACAGGGGCTACGCCAAATTCGGCGAGACCAACATCCAGCCGGACGAGAACTACACCAACAGGTGCGGGGAATATATTGACGCTTACATCAATGCCGTGAAGGAGGCGGGTAATGTCTGGGCCGTGCCTGTGATCGACCTTAGCGCCGTCTCAGGAATATTCCCGCTCAACCGTTCGCAGAAGGAATATTTCCCAAGGGACAAAGACAGGCTCCACCCTACCGACGAAGGTCATGCCCGTATGGCCCAAGCTATCATGGCCGCCCTCAGAGGATTGGCGCCACGTTTTGAATAAGCACTTTTGATGTAAATCCAGAGAGCCTCTGTTCTGAATTTTTGTAACGTGAAAAATTCAGGTTAGAGGCTCTCTGGATTTTCTACATACTGAAAAAATGCGTAATACCCATATTGACATCGAATCTCGGTCACTTCGACAGGCTCAGTGACCAAGGTTCGATTTTAAATCCTACAACGTAAGACCATCGAGAAGGGCGACGTACGTCTCGATACCGTCCGCAATCTCGTCAAGACGGATATATTCATCGGCGGAATGGGAGCGGGCCGAGTCGCCCGGACCGATCTTGAGGGTCGGGAAATGGCAGAGGGCCTGATTGCTGGTGGTCGGGGAGCCGAACGGTTCAAGGCCTAAGGAAAGACCTCTGACAACGGCCGGGTGATCCATAGGAAGATGCGAGCTGCCGATTCTTGTCGAGCGTTCCTTGACCTCGCACGATACGGAGGACTTGATCATCTCCAGAAGTTCCGGATTGGTGTACATCCCGTTCGGGCGCACATCCACCACGAACGTGCACCTGTCCGGCACGACATTATGCTGGGTTCCGGCGTTGATCTGCGTGACGGACATCTTGACGGCTCCGAGGAAATCCGACACCCGGTCAAAACTGTGATTTTTGAACCACTGAATGTCCTCGATGGCCTTGTAGATGGCGTTGACACCTTCATTTCTGGCAGCGTGGCCGCTCTTCCCGTAGGCCGTGCAGTCCAGCACCATCAATCCCCTCTCTGCGACGGCCATCCTCATCCCGGTCGGCTCGCCCATCACCCCGAAATCAATCCGGCCCAGCTCCGGCAGGATCAAGTCAAGGCCGCCTTTCCCGCTCACCTCTTCCTCGGCGGTGGCGGAAAAGATCAGCCTGTACGGCTGCTCCTTCTGAATGAGCCTTGAATATGTCTCCAGAAGAGCAATCAGGGATCCGCCGTCATCATTGCTGCCGAGACCGTACAGACAACCGTCCTCAATCTCGGGCGTGAACGGGTCACGGGTGTAGCCAGAAGCCGGTTTCACAGTGTCGATGTGGGCGTTCAGCAATATGGTCGGCCTCCCGTCCGCCGGGCCGGACTCCATCCACAGGTTGTTGCCCAGCCTCCTGGCCTCAAAGCCGTTGCCTTTCATCCAGCGTTCCATATAATCCGCCGCATCTTTTTCCTCCCGGCTCACGGAAGGAATCCGGATCATATTCTTCAAAAGATCTATCGTGTCCATAGCATACAAATGTACGCAAAAACGATGGTTTTTATGTACATTTGTGTATATGGATTTAGGGACACTTAACAGACAGCAGAGAGAGGCGGTGACCTCGACGGAGGGCCGGGTGCGGGTCGTTGCCGGAGCAGGCTCGGGAAAGACCAAGGCTTTAACCTATCGGTATGCGTACATAGTAAACGAACTGGGCGTGGAACCGGCTAACATTCTGTGCCTTACCTTCACGAACAAGGCGGCGCAGGAGATGAGGAGCAGGATCACTCAGCTTGTTCCTCCGGGGTACACGAACGACTTTGTCTGCACGATCCACGGGTTCTGCGTGAGGTTTCTGCGCGAGGAGATCCATCGGCTCGGCTACCCGAAGAACTTCCAGATTCTGGACGAGGAGGATATGAAGTCCCTAGCCAGGCAGGTGCTGACGGAAAACAACACGGAACGAAGCGTGAAGACAGTGCGGCAACTTCTTGAGGCTCTTGCCGGTACCAAGGCGGCTGAGCCTTATGTTCAGCAATACATTGTCCCGACCTCGCCGGTCTCCGGAAGGACTGACCTTCCGCTCAGTGTCCAGCTTCTGTTCAAGCAAAAGGACAAGATGGCGCTCGACTACGATGACCTCATCCAGTTCACCAGACATATTCTTCAGACATATTCAGAGGTAAGGGAGAAGTGGCAGGAGAGGATGAACTATGTTATGTTGGACGAGGCGCAGGACTGCAATGGCGGTGACTGGGAGATTGTTGAGACGTTGTCCGAGAAGTGCGGTAACCTGTTCATAGTCGGGGATCCGGACCAGTCCATTTATGAGTGGAGAGGGGCGAAACCGGAGAGGTTTCTGGCGTTCAAGGCCGACAAGGACATCATTCTGGACGAGAACTACCGTTCGACTCCAGGGATTCTGAACGTAGCCAACTCAATCATAGTCAACAACAAGAACCGGATAGACAAGCGGATGTTCACCCGCCGGGGCGAGGGCGAGAAGATCGTGCACTTCCACGCGACGGACGAGCGGCAGGAGGCGCAGTGGATCTGTCAGGAAATTCTCCGGAGGCTTGACAATGGCGAGGCGGCATATTCAGATTTCGCGGTGCTGTTCCGCGCGGCGCATCTTTCGAGGTTCATCGAGCAGGCGCTCATCCGCGCGAACATTCCTTACGTGATGTGGGGTGGCGTGCGGTTCTTCGAGCGGATGGAAGTCAAGGACTGCATCAGTTACCTTCGGCTGGTCGCTTCGGACGACGACATCGCTTTCGAGCGGGTAATCAACACTCCGTCCAGAAAAGTCGGCAAGGTAACCCTCGAACTGATAACGGCTTACGCATCACAGGAGGGGACGACACTTTACCAAGCGCTCAAAAATCATCTGGATGACCCGAAGCTGAATCGTGACGCAGTCCGTGAGTTCGTGGCGTTGATTGAGGAATGCCGCTCAAGGGCATATTCAATGGGAGTCTGCGCGATGCTTGAATATATCCTCGAAAAGACCGGCTTGAAGCAGGAATATCGTGACGACAATGACGAGCAGCGCCTGGAGAACATCACCGAGTTGGTGGATTCCATAAGGCTTTACGAAAGCGAACACACTGAATGGGAGCAGCTTCCGCTCTACGATTACCTTCAGGACATCGCCCTGTACACGAACGCCGACTACCGGAAGGAGACCAACAAAGTCAAGCTGATGACCATCCATCAGAGCAAGGGATTGGAGTTCCCTTACGTGTTCATCATCGGGCTGAGCGACGGAATATTCCCGAACGCCAGAAGCATCCGGGAACGTAAGAGGACGGCCCTTGAGGAGGAAAGGCGCTTGATGTACGTTGCTGCCACGCGGGCGGAGAAGTGCCTGTTCCTGACCGAGTCCGAAGGCTATGACGTTCAGGCTCAGCAGCAAAAGTTGCCGTCAAGGTTCATCGCCGAGATAAAGCGTGACCTCTTTGTCACGGAAGGAGAGATGGATGAGGCCCTTTGGCGCAGGCTGCAGGAGCAGATCGCCAATGAGAACCTTGACGAGACGACCGAGACTCCCGATGATGCGGGCAGGGCCGACAGCATCACCGTCGGCGACAACGTGTTCCACAAGATCTTCGGCCAAGGCGAGGTCCTTGAGATCAGCGACACCGGCTCCTGCAAGGTACGCTTCGCCGACGGCAAGGTCCGGTTCCTCCGCAGCACGTTTCTAAGCCGTCTCGCATAGGATTCACTCTACCTTAACTTGAATATCACCGGGAAGGTGTAGGTGACTTTCACGGCTCTGTCACGCTGGCGGCCCGGAGTCCATTTCGGGGACATCGAGACCACACGGACGGCTTCATTGTCAAGTGAGGAATCGACTCCTCTGAGGACCTTGACATTGCTGACGGATCCGTCCGGGTTGACCGTGAACTGGAGGGTCACACGGCCTTCGACACCGTTAGCCTGGGCTATGGACGGGTACTTGAGGTTCGAGTTGACCCATTTGGAGAACTCGTTGGCATCCCCACCGTTGAACAACGGCTTTTCCTCAACAGCGAAGAACGGCACAGGAGCCTCGTCAACCTCCTCATCCTGGACACTTTGTGGGATATAATCCATTATAGGAATCTCCATCTGACTGTCATCCAAGGATTTGAACTCCAGATCCTCATCAATCTTTATGTCATCCGGAAGAATTTCGATCAGATCGTTGAGAATCACGGCCGGAGCCGGAGGTGTCGGCGGAGTCTCCATCGTCACCGGGATCTCGATGTCATCGCTGATGAACGCCGCATCGTTACCGGCAAGCGTGGCGACCTTGGTCTCAGGTGTCCCCCACTCGAACGCCATCAGAACTATTCCCATCGCAGCCACCAGCCCGACTTCCGTCAGAAGGGTTCTCTTGTTCTCAAGATTGGCCTTGTAAGTTTTCTTTGTCTCCATAATCGTTGATTTTAATGGTTAAACTTTCTGGTGCAAAGTTACGGCTTCCCAGTCACGCCCACCAAATTTCCGGCCTCTGAAAATCTCTCATAGGTCCAATCTAAAAGATTGCAAATCAATAGATTGTGCAAAGTGATATCACCCAGATTCTCGCATATACAATCCACATCTCTTAAATCATTATTAATAAATATATTAGCCCTTCTCCTTTGGTAGATTCACGCCAATGGAGATAAGTATATTCACTGAATATAAAACACTTACCCGCCACCGGCTGATAATAAGCGAGTGACAAGTAACAGACTGAAAATCATTTCAAAAGGCTTTCACCTATAGCGTAACAGCACTAAAGGCGAAAGCCTATCATATTTGTTAACAAGCAGTTAACAGACACACAGACCTCGCTCAGTCGTCGGTCTCGGGGTCGGCCATAATGGTGGTGCCGGCATCCAGGGCGGAGGCGGAGGTGATGACGACTCTGGAGACGCCGGAGTTGATGGCTTCGAAGGCGTTCTGGAGTTTCGGGATCATTCCCTCGGAGATGGTGCCGTCGGCGACCATCGGGGCGAAATCGGAACTGGTTATTGTAGGGATTACGCTCGACGGGTCGCTCAGGTCCTTCATCACGCCCGGAGTGGACGAGCAATATGTCAGGGTCACGTCATAGACTGAGGCAAGAGCCTGGGCGACGGACGAGGCGATGGTGTCGGCGTTGGTGTTCAGCATCGAGCCTTCCTTGTCATGGGTCAGCGGGGCGAGAACAGGCACGGCGCCGGACTCAAGGAGGTTTTCCAAAGCCTTGGCGTTGACGTACTTGATGTCACCTACGTAACCGAAGTTGATTGGCTGTACGGGGCGTTTCACACTCATAATCAGATTGAGGTCAGCGCCGGTAAGGCCAATGGCGTTGACACCAAGGGCTTGCAGACGCGCAACCAGATTCTTGTTGACAAGTCCGCCGTAGACCATCGTCACGACCTTCAGCATCTCGGCGCTGGTGATCCTTCGGCCATCGATCATCTGGGTCTCCACGCCCAGCCTGGCCGCCACCTCGGTGGCGATCTTGCCGCCTCCGTGCACGAGTATCTTTCTGCCCTTGAGGCTTGAGAATGACATCAGGAGGGACTGGAGAGACTCCTCGTTCTCCACTATGGCTCCCCCCACCTTAATTATATTCAATGAATCCTTTATCATATTCGTTTTTCTCAAAATTATTTCCGTACACCAAAGAGGCTTTTCCTGTACCAAACGATGACAAAAGGCCATTTGGTACAGGAGAGGCCCCTTTCCTGTACCGTTTCCGCAACAAAGTCTTATTGCAGATCCTCCAGCATCCTCTTCATCACCACCTGGGCGGAGACGACGCGGTTGGCGGCCTCAGGGATCACGATGCTGCGAGGAGAATCAATCACTTCGTCGGTCACGATCATATTCCTTCGCACAGGAAGGCAGTGCATGAAATAGGCGTTGTCGGTGACGGCCATCTGGCGCGCCCCGACTGTCCAAGCACGGTCCTGACTGAGGATCTGGCCGTAGTGTGAGACGGAGGACCAGTTCTTGGCATAGATGAAGTCCGCACCCTCAAAGGCCTTCATCTGGTCGTACTCCACACGGGCATCGCCGACGAACTGAGGATCAAGCTCGTAGCCTTCCGGATGGGTGATGACGAAATCCACATCGGCGGCATTCATCCACTCGGCGAACGAGTTAGGCACAGCCTGAGGCAGCGCACGCGGATGCGGAGCCCAGGTCAGGACCACCTTCGGACGCGCCACGCTTTTATATTCATTGATCGTGATGAGGTCGGCGAAGGCCTGGCACGGATGGACGGTGGCTGATTCGAGGCTGATGACAGGTTTGCCGGAATATTCTATGAACTGCCTGAGAATGGTCTCGTTGTAGTCGAAGGACTTGTCCTTCAGGCCGGCGAACGAGCGCACTCCGATGATGTCACAGTAGCTGCCGATGACAGGGATCGCCTCACGCAGATGCTCCGGCTTGTCGCCGTCCATCACCACGCCCATCTCGGTCTCAAGTTTCCAGCTGTCGCCATTGACATTGAGTACTATCGAGTTCATTCCCAGATTCATGGCCGCCTTCTGGCTGCTCAGGCGGGTGCGCAGGCTGCTGTTGAAGAAAATCAGAATGATCGTCTTGTTCCTGCCCAGATTCTGCCATGCGAACGGGGTCGCCTTGACCTGCTTCGCCTCCTCTAGCGCCTTGCCGAGGTCGCCTATGTCACCTACGTGAAAAAAACTTCTCATAATACTTCCTTTAGAGCGTCAATGAATATGTCAACGTCCGCCTTGGTGAGTGTGAGCGGGGCAAGAAGGCGGATCATATTCTTGCCGGAAACGCCTGTGAATACGTGTTTTTCGTAGAGGAGGCGGCCTCTGATCTCGGCGATCGGCTCATTGAATTCTATGCCGACCATAAGTCCGCGGCCACGCACCTCCCTGATTCTCGGAGAGGCCGGAATGGAATTCTTCAGATACTCTCCTACCTCAAAAGCGTTCGCAACGAGATTCTCTTCCTTGAATATGTCAGCGACGGCGTTTGCCGCGGCCATCGCGAGGTAGTTGCCTCCGAATGTGGTGCCTAGCATTCCCTTTGTGGCCTCGAACTCTGGAGAGATGAGGACTCCGCCGATCGGGAAACCGTTCGCCATTCCCTTGGCCATCGTGACGATGTCCGGCTTGATTCCGGCCCACTGATGGGCGAAGAACCTGCCGCTGCGGCCGTAGCCGCTCTGGATCTCGTCCAGAATCAGCACTACGCCGGCTTCCTTGGTGACCTGACGAAGGTCTCTCATGAACCGGTCATCAGGGATGACGATACCGCCGACCCCCTGGATGCCTTCGATGATCACGCCCGCGACATCACCTTTGACCAGTTCAGCCTTCACCGCCTCTATGTCATTCAGAGGCAGGAAAGTGACATTGTGATGCGAGTTGAACGGCGCTGAATACTTAGGATTGTCAGTGACGGCCACCGCTCCGGAGGTCCTTCCGTGGAAGGCTCCCTTGAACGCGATCATCCTGTCCTTTCCGGTGTGGAAAGAGGCCAGTTTGAGGGCGTTCTCATTGGCCTCCGCTCCAGAGTTGATCAGGAAGAGGGAGTAATCCGGTAGTCCGGATAGTTCACCGATCTTTCCGGCCAGCTCGACCTGAAGCGGATTCTTCACGCTGTTGGAGTAGAAGCCGATCTTGTTCAGCTGGTCGGTTATGGCAGCCACGTATTTCGGGTGGCAGTGACCGACCGAGATTACGGCGTGGCCTCCGTAGAGGTCGAGATATTCCTGACCCTTGTCATCCCAGATTCTGGTGCCTTTGGCTTTGACGGGAGTCACATCAAAGAGGCTATATACATCGAATAAGTTCATAATATGATTCGAATATTAAAAACGGGTGCCTTTGAGGTGAAGGCCGGTGTCCTCCGGGAGGCCGAAAATGAGGTTCATATTCTCGACCGCCTGACCGGAAGCGCCTTTCACGAGATTGTCGATTATGCTGATCACGTGGAGCTTACGGCCGTGTTTACGTACATTGAGCACACATTTATTCGTGTTCACGACCATCTTCAGATCCGGATTCGTGTCGATCACGTGCACGAAAGGCTCGTCCTTGTAGTAGTCTTTGTAAAGCGCAACTGCTTCTTCCTCGGAGAGGTCGCAATCAAAATAAACCGATGCCAGGATTCCTCTTGTGAAGTCTCCTCTGACCGGAACGAAGTTCAACTCGCCCTCGTAACTTGGAGCGAGAGTGTGGAGGGTCTCCCCTATCTCGCCAAGATGCTGATGGGTAAACGCCTTATAGACAGAGAGGTTATTGGCCCGCCAACTGAAATGCGTGGTCTCGGACGGAGCCTGTCCCGCACCGGTCGATCCGGTGATTCCCGTCACGTGAATCTCAGGCAGTTTGTCAGCCTTCGCCATAGGCAGAAGCGCCAACTGGATAGAGGTCGCGAAGCAGCCAGGATTGGCTATATGCTTAGCCTTCACGATCTTGTCTCTGAATGCCTCTGGAAGTCCATAGACAAAATCCTCCGCATCGGCGGCCAGACGGAAATCGTTGCTGAGATCTATGATAGCACCCTTATAACTCTCTGGCAAAGAATGGACAAAGCCTTTTGATTTTCCGTGACCGGAACAAAGGAATATCACATCGGCATCTTCCACAGGGGCTTCCGCACTGAACTTCAGATCTGTCTCTCCCAACAAATCCTGATGCGCTGACCACACAGGCTCACCGGCGTGGCTGCCGCTCTGCGCGAAGACAACCTTCACGGCCGGATGATTGGCCAGAATCCGCAGAAGCTCGCCGGCCGTGTAGCCGGCGGCCCCTACGATCCCTACCTTTATATACTCATTTATAATCATTTATTTCATAAATAATTATCATCTACAATTCCTTTTCAAGCTGTTCTCCTTCGTCCTTGTGGGCGGTGTAGTAAACACGCAGAGGGGTGGAAGTCACCTTAATGAAGCCCTTGGCGTCCTCACTGGTCCAGCCTTTCTGCATCTCGCCATATTCACCGAACTTGGTCTTGACAAGGTCGCAAGGGGAATCCACACCGACGGTCGAGAACGACCATGGACGAAGCTCCATTGTAACCTTGCCGGTCACGTTCCTCTGGCTGCTCTCCAGCATCGCCTCGATGTCCCTCATCACAGGCTCAAGGTACTGGCTCTCGTGCAGGAACATTCCGTACCAGTTGGAAACCTGATCCTTCCAGTACTGCTGCCATTTGCTGAGGGTGAACTTCTCAAGGAACTTGTGAGCGGCGATGATGAGCATAGGAGCGGCGGCCTCGAAGCCGACACGTCCCTTGATGCCGATGATGGTGTCCCCGACGTGCATATCCCGGCCGATGCCGTAAGGAGCGGCGATAGACTCAATCTCCTGAATGGCAGTCACTTTGTCAGCGAACTTCTTGCCGTTGACAGCAACGATCTCACCTTTCTCGAACTCGATCTCGATGGTCTCGGAGCCATCCTTTGTGATCTGTTTCAGATACGCCTCCTCCGGAAGTCCCTGGGTGGAGTCCAGAATCTCGCCTCCACAGATGGAAGTGCCCCAAAGGCCGACATTGTAGGAATATTTAAGTTTCTTGAAATCAGCCTTGAAGCCGTGCTCATTAAGGTAATCAACCTCAAACTGGCGGGTCAGAGCCATATCCCTTGTCAAGGTGATGATCTCTATTCCCGGAGCCATCACAAGGAAAGTCATGTCAAAACGGACCTGATCGTTGCCGGCGCCAGTCGAACCGTGGGCGATGGCGTCAGCGTCGATCGCTTTCGCGTAGCGGGCGATGGCCATAGCCTGGAATATCCTCTCGGAAGAGACCGAGATCGGATATGTACCGTTCCTCAGCACATTGCCGAAGATCATATAACGGAGACTCTTGTCGTAATATTCCTTGGTCACATCAAGGGTGACATATTCCTTCGCACCCAGTTCGTAGGCATGCTTCTCATTGTCTTTCAGCTGCTCAGCGCTGAATCCGCCGGTGTTCGCACACGCGGCGTAAACCTCATAGCCCTTTTCCTTGGCCAGGTACATCACCGTGAAGGATGTGTCCAGACCGCCGCTGAAAGCGACCACTACTTTCTTCTTTTCCATATTCATTAATTTTTGTTGTCATTCTCGGCCTCGTCGATCCTGCGGATCCTTTCGAGGACTTCCTGCGGGATTTTCGCCGGAAGATGCTCCTCCGGATCGAATAGCATTCCCGTGCAGATGCAGTACTTCCTGTCGGTGCGCTTCAGCACATCCACGTTGACGCACCCATCGCAGCCTCGCCAAAAAGCCTCGTCGCTGGTGAGTTCGGCGAAGGTCACCGGCTTGTAGCCCAGCTGGGTGTTCATCGTCATCACCGCCGCACCGCTTGTGAGACTGAATATCTTGGCGTGCGGCCAGCGTGTGCGGGCCAGCGAGAATGTCAGATCCTTTATCCTCTTGGCAAGTCCCAAACCACGGAAATCCGGATGCACGATCAGTCCGGATGTAGTCACGTACTGCTTGTGCTCCCATGTCTCGATATAACTGAATCCAGCGAATTTCTCGCCCTGAAGAGCGATCACGGCCTTGGCCTCCTTGATCTTCTGGGCGACATATTCCGGCTTTCTCTTCGCGATGCCGGTGCCCCTTACCTTGGCCGCCTCCTCTATTGTCTTTAGAATCTCATCGACATAAATGAGGTGCTTGTCCGAAGCGACCTCAACAGTCAATTCGTCCTGCGTCATCTTTTGTTTAGTCCGTTAAATTAATTAACCCTTTTGGTCTCGATGCCTTTGAATATCTCAGAAAGAGACGATGTCACATCTTCGTGCCGGAATCCTTCCCTCAGCACAAGCAGGATCGTGTCATCACCGGCCAACGTGCCCATAACCTCCGGAAGATGCCCGTCGTCAATGATAGAGGCGATCATCCCGGCATGGCCAGGCCTCGTCTTGATCACCGCCATCGAGCCGGAAAACTCCAGACTGTCGATGCTATCAGATGACATTGAGGATTCACGGAAGCTGCTACGCAACATTCCAGGCTGGGGAAGACTGTAACTGTAACCGCTTCCGTCATGTATCTTGGTGATTCTCAATTCTCTGATATCCCTTGACAAAGTCGCTTGAGCGACGCTGAGCCCACGCTGTTCCAGCAGCGTGGAAAGTTCCTCCTGATTAGAGACCCTGTTATCCTTGATCACCTCGCGGATTATTCTTTGCCTTTCAAGCTTACCTTTCATATCAAAAGCATATTTATTCAAACGTTCTGCAAATATATGTATATTTTTTCAACATTTTGGCATTATTAACGAATATTTTTCAGGAATGATGAGAATATCATGAGACTTGGAACGAATCGCCCCCAATATGCAACCATATTCATTCCAAGGCGTTGAATATTCAAGGAGGCTCCAAGCCTGACCGACTTGAAGCCTCCTTGAATATCACTCCCAAAGGTCAACCGGACAAGGACCATGGAAGGCTATGCTCAAAAGCCCTTTGCTATGTTGTCAGCGATGGATTGTATCAGACGTTCACGAGCCTCGATGCTTGCCCAGGCGATGTGAGGAGTCATGCTGAGACGTTCCGGATGTCTGGTATGGAGAAGAGGATGGTTCTCCGGTATCGGTTCGGTCGAATAGACATCCAGGCCCGCTCCCCCAATGACACCCTCGTCAATGACTTTAGCCAAGGCTTCCTCCACGACTATCCCACCTCGTCCCATATTCACGATGATGGCTTTCGGTTTCATCATCCTGAGTTCTTTCTCACCGACAAGGCCGGCTGTGCGCTCATTGTACGGAGCGTGCACGGAAATGACATCGGACTTGCGCATAAGGTGCTCAAGAGAGACCGACGGATACTCTTCGGAATGGTTTGTTCCGGAAGTGGAGTAATAGATGACTTTCATCCCAAACGCGGATCCGATTCTGGCAACTTTTGAGCCTATCGCGCCCAGACCAATGACACCCAACACCTTGCCAGTCATTTCAATGAATGGCCTTGAATAATCAGTGAACAACCCGCTGCGTGAATATGCCCCGGACTTCACGACATTGTCAAAATAGGCCCCGTTGCCCAGAAGGTTAAGAATATGCATGAATGTTTCCTGAACAACGGAATCCGTGGAATAGCCGGCGACATTCCTGACAATCACTCCATGTCTGGCACAGGCATCCACATCAATATTGTTTATGCCGGTGCCGGCCTCACAGACAAGCCGAAGTTTCGGCGCCGCCTCCAGCAGCAGGTCATTCACCTTTATCTTGTTCACAATCAAAACTTCGCAATCACTTACCCTGACGATGGACTCCTCCGGAGTCGAATTCGGCCAGGCTGTCAATTCCCCTACTCTTTCAATCGGAGCCAACGATGACGTCCCCATCGTCCCGGCATCCAAAAACACTATCTTCATCTCTTCCGAAATTTTCCACTAATATAAGCATTTTTGCGAATCTATGACATGCCCGTCCAAAGCCCTTTTGCCGGACCAATCTGTATAACCGGGAACATTGTCCGCCAGAACCGAGGTGGTTCCGTGAATCCTTTTCCCGTGTTCCTCCGGGGATGTCACAAAGCGACCGATGATTGAATATTATGATTGAGGGTGGCCAAAAAGATACTTTTTAGCCACCCTCGTTCCTGTGCGCGGGATGAGAGTCGAACTCACACATCGCAATTGACACTAGCTCCTGAAACTAGCGCGTCTACCATTTCGCCACCCGCGCTTGAAATGGACTGCAAATATACGGAATATTTGCGAAATCGCAAACAAAATCAGGCACGGATACATAATTTAAAAACTGTAGCCCAAAGAGAACGCCAAAATATTCAAAGATGAAGCTCTCTGGTAGGCGAAATCCACCCTCACTCCGTGGAATTTGCACCCAAGGCCGGCTGACACTCCGGACGCGATCACATCAGAACCGGACGCTCGATAGCCGACACGCGCGAACACCATGCCGTTGAATCCGTACTGAACTCCTCCGGAAACAGCGAACTTTCCGGCAAAAAAACAATCAGCGTCCATTCCGGCCTCAAGGGAATGTTTTTCCTCGAAAGTCTGGCCATAGCCAGCCGCCAGCCGCACTGACGAAGGTATATGATAAGACGATCCGGAGGCATCCTTGACAGAAGTGCCCACATTGGCAAGTCCGGCGCTGAAGCGAAGCATCCTCCAACGGTACAAAGCATACACATCTGACGCGAACACACCTTGGTTCGAGTCAGAGGCAAGCCTCTCGCCGGCATATTTTAGATTGATGCCAACACTCAGCGCGTCAATCACCTTCAGTCCCAAACCTGCGGAAAACATCATGGAAGATGTCTTGAACATACCGTTGCGGTTGCCAGAGTCGTCTATGACCTCATACTCACCGCATGAATTGTAATTACCGGCGACAGAAAATCCCAGACGTTCTCCTGTCTTCATGCCTACGCCGACATCCAGCCCATCGGTTGTCATGTCACCAACAGCGGGTGAATATGCCGCTGTCACCGCAAAACGACTCTCCGAATATGGAATCACCGCAGGATTCCGGAACGCTGAAAACGAAATGTCTGAAGACGGAGCAAGAGAGACACCGGCCATGGCCACTGAAACAGGGTCATTCCTCTGACACATCCAACCGAACGCCTCATCCTGGGCTTGCAAGTGGAACGCCGGCAAAAGAGCGGCGAAGGCCACGATCAATACTCTTTTCATTCTACCTCTTGACAATAACATAATCATACTTATCCGCACCCACAGTCAGCCCCAGTTTGTACTCTCCAGGAGCAAAGGCGCTCATGTCTATCCTGGCCGGATCGAACACATTGCACGAAACCTTCTTCTCAAGAATGACAGACCCGGATGTGGAGGCTATCTTCACCATGACATCAACAACCGCGGTGCTGCCTGGACGGACATTCAAGAAATCACGGACAGGGTTCGGATAGTAGTCAACAGTATAACTTTCATCACGTGCGACAATCTTGAAATCGGTTGAGACCTTAGCGCCAAGGCGATCCTTGGCTGTCACGGTGATCACCGCCAAGCCATTTTGCTTTTTGGCGACAACAAGCTTGCCGTCGCCACTGATCGAGACATCAGCGACACCGTCAGGAGAAATCTTCGCGGAATATTCCAGAGGCTCGTCGTCAGGATCCGAGAACACACCGTCCAGATAGGCAGACATCTTTCCGTCGCCGGAAAGGACAACGTCATTGATGGGCTCTGAGACAACCGGCGGACGGTTCTCGATCACCTGATAGGCAAATTCATATTCCGCCGTGCCGCCATAAACGTCAGTCGCTGTGATCTTTGCCTTCTTAGGTGTGAAATCGGAGACTAACTCGCACAGGATCTCAAAGTTGTAGACATCAGGATCCTTGGAACCGCGGACCAGTTTCGCCCTTCCCTCAAAATCTGTAGTGACCTCGACATTGTCGCCATCAGGATCCGACACGGTGAACGGAATCGACACGCTCTCCCACTGGCGGAATTTGAAATCACCCGTATAGGATGTCTCTATGACCGGGGGATTGTTATTCTCTCTCCCGTACTTGGAAAGGCCGTATCTCATCGAGCCCATAACATCAAGGTATGGGCCCATTGCCTTGCCATTGTAGTTTATCAGGCTCGCGTTTGCACCTTCAAGAAGGACTTCCTTCAGATTCTCGTTGGTGAACCCTTCTCCTCCGAATTGAGAGAGCAGCAAAGCCAAAGCTCCCGAGACATGAGGACAGGCCATCGAGGTTCCTTGGTAACGGTCGTAAGATCCTGAAGCCACACAACTGTAGATGCTCTCTCCAGGAGCGCAGATGTCCACCCAACTACCATAGTTGGAGAATGAGGACAGCCTGCCTGTCATTCCGGAAGCGCCAACCGCGATCACCGGCGCGTACGATGCCGGAACACCGTTTGCTATGCCATCATTTCCCGCCGCGAAGACTACCAGACCTCCTTTCATTGGAGAGTCCGGCTTTTGGTTGCCATCCTTGTCACACCCGGCATAAGCGATAAAATAATCAATCGCAGCCGCCATTGAAGAGGAAATCCTGTCCCGCAAGGCATAGTCCTTCTCATAGGCGGAAAGCACACCGTTACCATCGAAGTCATAGTCATTGCCCCAGCTGTTCTGGCTGATGACCGCTCCGTTGTCCGCACCCCAAACTATAGCATTTTGGAAACTTGAGGCAGTACTGTTTCCCTGGAAAACCTGAGCGCTCATCAAAGTCACGCCCTTTTTCCCGGCCGCATAGTCACCTCCAGCTATTCCCGCAAGTCCCTTTCCATTGTTTCTGACCCCTGCGATTGTGCCGGCGACATGACATCCATGGTCTTCAGGGATAATATTTGAGCTGTTTCTCACGAAATTCCAGTTGACACTGCCACAGTTCCAAGCCAGATCCTCATGCTTGAGGTTGATCCCTCCGTCAACGACACAGACAACGACCGAAGGATCTCCGGTTGTGTACTTCCAGGCGTCCTCGACATTGATGCTGTAACGACCTGAATATTCCCAAAGGTAGGCGTAGCCAGGATCGTTGGTGGAAGCGGACCTGCAGATTATGTTACGTTTTTCAGAAGCCTCTACGCCGTCAAGTGATCCGAGAATCTCCTGAGCCTTGGCAAGAGGCAGAGCAGAATCGAAGTCCACGATGTAGTACTGATGGAGGCCACATTTTCTGTGAAGCGGTTCATATTCGCCGGCGTCAGGGAAAAGACGCTCGGCATGCTTGACACCAAGGCTCTCTGAGACAGAAGATAGCAAAGCACTCCCCTTCTCCATCGCATCCGCGGCTTCAGGCGTCAATTTCACGATCATTGATCCAGGAATATAAATTGCCTTATCAATCTCGTCTTGAGTATAGGGGCGTTGCTCTTGAAGACCGGAAGGCTTTGCATTCCCCCTGTCAGACGACAATGCATGCTCCGATTTGGAACAGGAAAAGAACAAAAATGACGAGGCCGCGAGCAGAGCAGCCGCAGATAAGAGTGAACTTACTTTCATATTTTCGAAAAAAAGGGATCCGAACCGTACAATCCGGATCCCTTGAAAAATCAAAGGTATATAAATTATTTCAATTCAAGAAGCTTGGCGCGGCCGGATTTCGCGGTTCTCGCGTCCACTTTCTTGTCTTGAGCATCGCGTAACTTAGTGTCACGTGCAATGGTCATACTTGACGGAAGCGACTTGGTGTCAAAACGAACACTCTTGCCGGTCTTTGGAGCGGAGAGGCTCTTTACCGACTTGGAGGCGGCTGACGGAGTCAACGTCGCCGGATTTACTATGTAGTCGGCATCTGAGAAAGTGTACCATTGCTTAGTTGATGTGGACTGCCCCAGAACACCCCAGTACTTGGCATAGACCTCCGGCCTTTCTTCGGACAGCTTATACACCACGTTCTCGAACTTGATGGTCTTGTCCGCAGACTTGGTGACAGTGGCGATCTCTCCTGTGTCAGGATCACCGGTGCAGACATAATCGTCATTGGTGATTCCAGAGACATAGAAATTGTAGGATGAACTTGAAGAGAAGTTACCAAAGACCAGTGAGCACTTGTCGCCTTCCGCATCATAAATGAGAGGAATGCCATCGATTCCTATGCCATCCAAAGCGATCGTCTCGTCAGGAAGGGCTTCCCTAAGGACAACATTGTAGGTTGTGTCATTACCTGTCTTTATAGACTTTGTGCTGAGGGTGTAGCTTCCGAGCCAAGCTTTGTATGCAGACGAGGCCTCCTTGAGCTTTGTCATGTCCGAAATTATCACCTCTGGCCAGAAATTGCCCTTGCCTGCGTTCTCTCCGGCCTGTATCTGCCAAGTCAGGCAGAATGAGAGGAATTTACCTTTCTCACAAGAACCGGCGTAAACGGTCATACCGCCTCCTTTTTCAAGGACGTAACCAGTAAGAATGACTGACGGATCTTCGGTGTACCATCCATAAGCGGCGTAAACCTTATAATTGTAGTTGAACTTTCCGGAAAGATAAATGTCACAGTCACCATATTTCGGATTGTTCCATGCCTCTGAAAGCTTCTGCTCCTTGAGGATGAACTTTCCGTCAGAGAACTCAGCCTCAACAGGCGCCAATCCGTTCTCGTCCTGGTTTGGAAGTCCGGTAACATTGTAAGTGCTGCCATTAACTTTCTCAGAGACGGTCAAGACGTTGTCACCCATTCTCCATCTTCCGATGAAGTCGGCATACGTAGCGACAGAGACAGGTTCCTTCTTTTCGAATTCAAAAGTCTTGTAGTCACCGGTAGGAGTTCCGTCAGCGGCGATTCCCGCGGCCACAGCCACATATTTGCCGAAGTCCTTCTCTCCGAAGCTGTCTGAACCGGTTGAGCCATCGGTGTGGACAAGCATATCATAGATTTCATCACGACCGTAGACATCGCCAAACAGATCGAAATAGTACAGCACGTCATCGCTGAGCAGCAAGGCGGCGTTCACAGGTGATCCGCCAAGTTCCGCATAATCCTCTTCAGAATAGAAGGTTAGGGTGTAAGGTACTGTTGAGCCACTCACAGTGTTGGTGATGACCTCAGGGTACTTCTTGTCTTCAGGATCAGTGCTGTATGAAAGCGTCCATGCGTTGTTCTCCTTGAATTCGATCGCGGAAACGGCGTTAAGGATCATAGAGCAAGTCTCAGCTTTCTCACCCTCCGGATAAACGGATGATGAGACATAGCCATAGACATTCACATATCCTCCTACCTTGGAAGCGAGATCGAACGACGCAAGCGGAGCTTCAAACACCACTTTCTGTCCCATCGGAGCCTTGATGAAATATGTGTCACCTTCCTTCTCAAGTTTGCCGGAAGTGATGACGTACGCAGGGAATTCAGTCACCCAGCCGAGATAGGAAGATGTCGGGGCGGTCACACTGGATGTCTCGGCCGTCACTTCGTATGAAGTGACCTCAACCGAAACGACCTCCGTCTCCTTATCAGTCTTCTTCACACCGTTCAGAGTGATCACCTTGCCGACAGGAAGCGCAGAGGTGGCTCCTGTCACGTACAGGCAGCTTGTTCCATCGGAAACAACAGCAGAGTTATCAGAAGTGGCAAGGACGGTCTCCTTGTAAAGGGTGACCGGAGTATTGTCAGCCACATTGGCAAGGGAAGCGATGTCGGTGGCCACAGTCTCGGCAGGGTACTGGATGACATAGAAGACATTAGGAGTCTCACCCGTCACAGTGTTGATGACATCAACCTCCGCGGAACGGAACGAACCCGTCGTGTTTGCCTCGCAAACCAAGGTATAGACATCGACATGGGTTGCCTTTGTCTGAGGAGCCACGCTGATCCACTTCTGGGTTCTGTCAACATACAATTCATAGTCCATGTTGGTGGTCACGGAAACTTTGACCTCACCACCTGCCGCAGGGACAGGCTTGACGTCAGCCTCGGCGGTAAGCACACCGTCCTCAAAGACAAGAGATTTGATGTCGGTCTTTCCTCGGCCGTTGCTGGCATAGACAAAGACTTTTCCTGTTGCGTTCTCACTGTGCTTCACTCCGATGTAGCCAGGCACCTCTCCTTTAGGAAGAGAGATCACCCTGGCCTCCCATCCAGAGGTGCAGTTGAGGATGTCAACCTCTACCTCATCTCCTTCTGAAACACCTTTGAGGGAATATGGGTAAGTATATTCGTCACCACCTACAGGAACACCGAGATCCTTGCGAGCGTCGAATACCAAATAGAAAGGAAGCTCCTTCTGGATGGTGTAGGCCTCGCCGTTGATGAAGAAAGTCACGGTTGTGTCTCCATCCTCGATCGAAATAGTGGAGCCACCAGGATTGCCAAGTACATCCACGTCGGCCCATGTCTCACCTTTGTCATAGGAGATCTGCCACTTGCCATCACGGATACGGAGCTGAGGAACAGCCGAATGGACAGGGATCTTGTTGCCAGCAGAGTCAAGAAGCGGCTTGCCGTCAACTGCCCAGTAGAACTCTCCGTCAGCCTCGACAACACCCACAACAGGAGTGTCGCCCTTGTCTCCCTTCTCTCCGTCCACACCGTCTGTGATGACAGCGGTGGTACCGTCAGAGAAAGTGATTGTGTAACCATTGTCACCAGGAGTGACAGAAGTGACGTAGATATTACCCTGGATTGCAGCCACAATCGACTGCATTCCAGGTATAGTTATCTTATTGATCTCGTTGACGGTTTTTTCAAGGGCGTCAACTCTCACAACAAGGTCATCAAACTTTTCGTAAAGATCATCGTTGTCAGCGCAACCGCCAGCAAGAGCCAATGTCGCGGTCATGGCGGCAGCCATCAAAGTTTTAATTGCCTTCATATTATGACTGTTTTATGGTTTTACTTTACTACAATTCTTTTTCCCAGCAAGTGAGAAACCTCAGGCAGAGCCTTATATGGGGTGCAGAACTCAAATGGTCCATTAGCGGATAAGGTCCTGAAGCTGTTCCTGTCGACCTTGACCCAAGTGCCTTTGGTCTTGTCCAGACTCATAGTCTTGACAGAAGTGGTGCCGGACTTGACACCGGTAAGAGGGAACTCGTCAGGCTTGCTCTTGAAGGTATACACACCTCCGTCTGGATCAGAGATAGGCACAGCGATCAATTCCATACGGTTGTAGGTAAAGTCTCCGCCACCCTGAAGCTGGAATGAGTTTCCGGTGAACTTGACTGAACCATCGCTCTGCAATGTCCCGGTCGCCACATCGTAAGCGCCATTACCACCGGACGTGATGTAATATTCCTTACCGTCAGTGTGGATGAACTTACCTACGTAGTACAGATTGCAGGCACCCTCAGAAGCTCCGATGTCAACATTGTCCGCGATAGGCTCATCATCGTTGCCGTATAGCACGATGCTGCCTGACTCTGAGTCGAATGTGACCTCGGCAGGCTCGAAGAAATCCTGATCCATCTGCCAGCCCTTCATGTTGATGGTCTTGTCAGCCACCTTCTGAGTGAGGGCGATGTCGAATGCCCCGGCATTTATGCTCCAGTTCCCAAGCCATTTCTTGTAGGCGTCCGAGCCGCCACCGCCAGGATTGTCGCCACTGCCACCCTTCTTGGTGAGAGTCGTAGGCAGAGGTGTCTTGTCCTTACTGATAGTGAGATATTTGCCATCAGCTGTGGCAGCGACGAACTGGACTCTCTCAAGATCATAGCTTGATCCGTCGCTGAAGCTCACATGGCCTGCGGCAAGCTTGGCCGTGCTGCCTGAAATGGTTCCTGTGAAGATCACATACTTTCCGGTGGCGAAGCTTGATTCTCCCCATCCGCCGAAGAGGCCGACGGTGCATTCACCATACTTTTGGGTCGATACGGTGCCGAGTCCATCCTGAGCGCGGACTTCAATACCCTTTGTGGCAGAGTCATAAGTGGCAGTGACAGGGAATGACTGTCCCTCGATGCCGGTGATGGTATAGCTGGTCCCCTTCTCAAGCGTGGAGATCTTCCAAGTGTCAGTCGCCGATCCTCTCGTGACTGTCCAGTCTCCAAGCCAAGCGTCATAGCCCTCTGCGGAGCCACCACCACCGCTGGTAACAGTGAAATCACTGTAGGCATAGTGACCAGTGGCGGCACCATCATCAGTGAATCCGATCGCAAACGCGATGTAGTCGCCGGCATCCATTGGATCGAACACCTCGTAATCGCTATCCTCGTAAAGGAAAGTGGAGAACTCCACCGGGGATCCGATCTGGTTGTAAAATTCAACAATATACATTATCTCTTTCCTCACGGCATCAGCCACCTCAATTGCGAAATCATCCATTTCCAATCCACTTTCAGTGAATTCAGACTTGCTGACGTAGTAGATGCTGTACTTGCCTGACAGAGCCGGATCAGCCACATCATTGTAAATGTAAGCCGCTTGCTTGCCTTCATAATCCTTGATACCACCATAACGGACAGTCCAGTTGGCGTCAACACTCATGTAGGACAAGTTGTTTTGAACCACGGAAATCACACCGCTGTCATGGCCAAGCTTCCACTCGACATTTCCCGAACGCGACATATCAGCAGGTGTTCCCTTAATGGTGTTCTCTGCGATGGCGACGTTAAGGTTGTTCTCGGTGACAGTCACGGTGATCCAATCCACATCCGCACTCGCAGTAATGGTCTCATCATACTCGTAAGGGAAATCGAATGAGACAGCCTTGTGGGAAGCCTTGATGCCAGAAGGATTGAAACCAGTGCTGTAGAAACCGAACTGCTGAACCGTGAAATCAGACTTAGCGTCACCCGACTTCACTGTGACAGTGGCATACCTGGACTCATAACTTTCATTCGCAGGAGCGGTGACAGTGGCCACATTGTCTTTCACAGAAACCTGGCACCAGTCCTTGTCAACCGTCACCTCGATAGGAGACTCGGTAACGAACTCGATTGTACCCTCGCCACCTTTGGCGGGAATCTTAAGATTGTTTTCCTTGACGGATATTGTCTGGGCCTCGCTCCCATCCACCTCCTGCTTGGAGCAGGAAGAGGATGCGATTATAGCCAAGGCCATGAATATTGCTGAAATTATCTTTTTCATGATAAAGCCTTTTCGTTATTTACGGACAAGGGTCTGAAGATAAGGGAACTGGTTGTCACCCCACCCTGTGAATTCACCGGCAGACTTGCCGCTTGCATCGGTCGCCCAAAGGATGAACGAGTCGATTACCATGTCAGTCTTGCCGTTGTCGACAAATATAAACTCTCCTTCTTGGGATCCACGGACAATCTCCATTCCGTATCCAGTGGTTGTGTCCCAAGTAAGGTTTCCGCCGCCGGAAAGGCTCCATGCGGCAAGCCATACAGTATTTGAGCCGTCAGCGCCCAGAGACTGGACATTCATGGTAAGACGGCCGCGCGCCCTATCGTAGCCAAGGTACACATTGTGATCGCCGGACACGAAGCCACTCATGAGGAAGCCGTTGCCTTCCTCGTCAGGCGTGAGTGTCACATCAAGTGTAAGCCTTCCGTTGTACATAGAGAGTTTGAAGTCACCGGCGAAGTCACTGTACTGGGTGTAGTCCTCAGGAAGCTTGCCCTGGAAAACAATCGATCCGTTGGTAAGGATGTTATTGTCGGAATGATAATCCATGCTGTTGATCGTTGCTCCTGCAACCTCGACCGGCTCGTAGGTCTTGATACCTTTCGATGTGTACATGAACGGAGCCTCGACAACCACAGTCCCGTCATCCCCGGAAGTCTCGGCTGAGGCGGCCGGATCAACATACTTGAAGGTTATCCTGCGGTTGTTGAAATCAACCCCGCCTGTGACATCCGTGTCTCCGACCTTGCCGTCGATGATGGCGGCACGCATGCTTGAAGCCACATCAGCTACCTTGGCAAGATACGCGGCCGGGGTCAGATCAGAATCGTAAGGATAGAGGTCATAATGGTTTCCGGAACGCTTGCCACGAAGGCCGATCTTTTCAGGACTTACGCTCACGATGGTGAACTCGAAGTCACCGCCCTTAGCCTGATACTCCGTTGACGATGGAGTGGCAAAGTGATGAAGAGCCTGATTGTAAGAGTCGAACGAAAGCACGGCGCCATTGTCCGTCGTAAGCTTGTAAACACTCTTGTAGGAATTCTCCGGATCGAGCTCGTAGGATGCAGTCACCTCAGCATCTGTGAAGGCAAGATAGTAGGCATAACCACCCTTTGACTGGCCGGAACCCGGATAATACTCCATGATCCATCCTTTTTCATTGGAGGTCAAGATCTCACGGGTCTGTTCAATGTAAGCCTGAAGACGCTCAGAAGACGAAGAGTCAAAGACATCCGCCTGATCCTTGAGACAAGACTGGGCTGAAAGCACCGACACCCCTGCCAGAACGACTGTTAATATTTTATTGAATTTCATAATCTAATCACCAATTATTTTACCGTTAAATCGCTGAGGTCAACCTTGCCTTGCATCACGTCATCCTGACGACGGATGATTACGGAGCGAAGCTCGTCAATATCAATGGACCACACAGACTTCATGTAATCTCTGACAATCTGAAGTTTCGCGCGGATGAAGTCTGCTGATGAACCAGCATCCTTAAGCTGTGAGTCCCAATACTCCTGCGTGTTGGTGACATAGATGGACAGCATCTCCGCGAAGTCCTCACCGTCTGAATGCTGGGCATAGTCACTGATGAAGCCGTTCTTGAGGTACTCAGTGTTGTAAGGAGGCTTGCTCCAGTTGTCAGCCACATAACCGGAACCGGTGACCTGCTTGAAGTCTGTAGGATAATCCTTGATCTGGTTGAGGATATGGGTGAACTCGTGGTGGATCGTCTTGATGTAGTAATGGTTGAGAGCCTCCGGTCCCTGCTTGAGCATGTCGCTCAGATAATTCACACCGGAAAGGAGGATCTTCTTGCCACCTTCAGCTGTTCCAAGAATGAACGTTCCGTTGTTCCTGTACTCAAACTCACCGATAAGGAAGAACATCTTAGGGAAATACTCTCTGGTGAAGTCAACACTGGCGACCTCATCATAGGTGTCAATACAAAGATACTTCACAAGGTGGGCCATGATGACAGCCTCGTCATAATCGGCAGGTACAGTGTAATAGTTCATGTCCGACTCGTTCAGTTCGAAGCGGTACTTGAAGTCAATGTTGTAAGGCTTGACATAGTTGTCGTTAAGCCATTTGTCCAATTCAGTCGCAGGAGCCGTCTCAACCTTGATGACACTGTCAGGGTTGAGGTCATCTTTCTGGCAAGCCGAAAACGACAGAACAGAAAGGGCAGCGATTGAGAGATATGTTATAATTTTCTTCATATTCCAGTCAATTTATGAGTTTAGTTTCTCGGGTTCGGTGCATATCCTGCGTCAATAACTTTCCTAGGAACCTGTATGGCGCGCCTTTCGTCATCTACCTTGAGGACATCACCAGCGGTACGAGGGTTGCCGTCAGATCCCATGACACGTCTCTGGATCTCAATGCCGTAACGCTTGACATCAAACCATCTGAGTCCCTGGGCGTAGGTGTCAACCCTCTTAAGAAGCAGACAGAAGTGAATCAGATTCTCCTGAAGCTCGCTAGGGCTCTGAAGGAACGGAGCGTTAAGCTTCTTCTTGACGGTTGAAGCCAATGCCGTTGAGTAAGGAATATCCTTCAGAAGATTGTTGATCTCCTCGGCGCTGAGGTTCCAATCAGTCTTCGAGATGTTGGACAGCCAGAGGTTCATGTCAGCCACAGCCGAGTCATACTGCTTGAGGAGGAGCTTTGCCTCAGCCCTCTCAAGAAGAACCTCGTCGGAAGTGAAGGCCGGATAGACTGTCCTGTAATAACCGATCTGGGCGACAGGGTCTGAGAATTCGAACAGGTAAGGCAACTTCCAGAAAGTGGTCTTGTCGTGGTTCGTGCCTTGGTAAACCTTCATCGGCACAGCGAAGAACGACTGGTTGTCCTTTCCCAAAAGGGTGGCAAGGGCAATACCGGTCTCATTCGTGGCAAGATAGTTTCCGGCAGCGTATTTTGAATATGTTGAATACGGTCCTGTAAAGCAAAGACCCATCTTCGAACACGCCGTGATCAGAAGCAGATTGGCCGACAGTGTGGCATCGATGAAATGGTTGGTCAGAACCTCATCGTCCTGAGTCATCTTTGCCTGTGCGCGCCAGTCGCGGAGCATTGTCGCAGGAGCGCTTCCCAAACAAGCGTCGGCGTACTTGACAGCCTCTTCAGGTTTCTCATAATAGAGATAGAAACGCGTGGCGAAAGCATACGCGGCCTTCTGGTTGAAGTGGTACTTAGGCACAGTGTAGTAATTGTCGCTGACGAGCGGGAGGGCCTTCTGGAGATCCTGATCGATCTTTGCATAGATCTGAGCCACAGACTCTCTTTCGTACTTAGGATTGAGTCCCTGCTCAGGAGCGCTCATGTAAGTGACGCCGAGTTTCTGATCCGCAGTCGCCTCAGTGTAGGCCTGCGAGAACATATTCACAAGCACGAAATGACTGTAGGCACGGCAAAGAAGAGCCTCTGCCATCTCCGGCTCATACCCTTCGGCATCCGGACCGACCATGTTAGTGATGGCCTCTATTGCCTGATTGGCAGCCGCGATTGCCGAATAGGAGGATTGCCAGATGTTCTCAGGGTCCTCGTTGTCGGTGTTGGTGACATCCTTCCACGCGTAAACCTCATCGATAAAAGGATCTGTGTTAGGGTTCTCAGGGCCGAAGTCATCGACATTGTCCGAGGAGAACTCGCTGACAAGCAGATAGTCTGTCTCCGGGTAAGCGGACACCAGCAAGGAGCGGATTTTCTCCTGAGTGTCAAGCTCCGTTCTGTTGTCAGGCATCACATCCAGAAACTTGTCGCATGAGACAAGGCTGAAAGCAACCGCCGCGAAGGCTATTATGGAATATTTGTTTTTCATATATCTTTCCCTCCAGATTAAAGACCAATTTTCAAAGTGAATGTGAACTGCTTAGGAACCGGGACAGCCACACCGCCGGTGTTGAAGAACTCAGGATCCTGACCGTTGAGCTTGCTGTCGGCGTAGATAAGGAACAAGTTGGTGGCCTGAGCCTTGAGTGACAGCGAATTAAGTTTAATCTTCTCAATCCACTTCCTCGGGAAGTCGTAAGAAAGTGAGATCTCCTTCATACGGATGAAATCACCTCTGGCGATTCGCTCGGTCGAGTAGTTGTAGGCGCTGTAAGCCTTGCGGAGGTTGGTGTCCTGCCTGTTCTGCCATACACTCGCGATGGCCGGAACGCTGGTGGTGTTCTCGTCTCCAGGGACAGTCCAACGGTTGGCGAACTCCTTAGGCATGGAGTCGAGATCATTGTAGGTGTTGCTGAAGACAGGGTCAAGACGGATAACGTTTCCAAATGAGTACGTCATGAACACATTGAAGCGGAAGCCGTAGAACTCGAAGATGTTGCCGAGAGATCCTACATCGGTAGGATCTGCGTTTCCGGAATACTTAAGCCACTTGGAAAGACCCTCAGAGTCAGAGTACTGGAAGTTGATGTTGCTGACAGTGGACTCGCCGTCCTCATTGATGAAGGTAGGAAGACCGTTTGAGTTCAGACCGGTGAACGGAATGGAGAATATTCCTCGAACAGGATAACCCTCCTGCGCGAATCCGTTACCAGTGATAAGGTCGATGGCTCTCATGGTCGTCTTAAGGTTGGTCACCTCATTGTGAGAATGAGAGTAGATGAAGTTGGTCGTCCAAGTGAAGTTCTTCTTCACAATGTTCTTGGTGGTGAGAGAAATCTCGACACCGTCAGACTTCATGGAAGCGATGTTACCAAGTTTCTCAACCTGACCGCCGAGACCCTGGGTGTTGATGACACCGATAAGGTCATAGTTGTCACGTGTGAACCAATCGAAGGTGAAATTGATGCGGTTGTCAATGAAACCGGCCTCAAGACCGAGGTTCAGTTCCTTCTTCTTCTCGTAAGTCAGATCTGTGTTCGCAAGGTCAGAGATGTAAAGCATGGATTCCTTCACGGAAGTGAACGGTCTCCACGGATTCTTTGAAGAGATCACCACAGCCGAGTTGGTCACTGTCGAAGGACCTCTGTCGGCGGTAAGTGAATAAGAAGCCTTGAGGGAAAGGTGAGAGATCGCGTTGAGCGGTTTCATCCATTCCTCCTCATGAAGGTTCCACGCACCAGAGATGTTCCATGTAGGAAGCCAGCGGGCCTGACGGCTCTTTCCAAGCTTATTGGTACCCTCGTAGCGGATTGTGCCGTTCAAGGTGTAGCGGCCCATATAAGAATATGTACCATTGGCGAAGAACGCGGCGGAGCGGACATGAGTGTTGGTCATGGTGTAGTAGTCACTATTTTCCTCATTGCCCTTCTTGAACACGTTGTAGTTGTAGTTAGGAGTCTCACCCATTCCGTACTGGATACCCCACGCGCGGAACCAAGTTCCATGACGCTCGGTGCTGTTGATCTCGGTACCGCCGAAAAGATTGACGATGTGTTTTTCGGCGAATGTCTCGCTGTAATTGGCTGTGGCACGGAAATCCCAACCGAGCAACGAGTTGTCAGTCCTCTCGTAGATACCACCCTTAGGCAGAACCGAGATCGGCAATGCGTAAGGGTTGTCCGGATCCTTGTAAAGGAACGGGTTGTTGTCCCTGATGGTGGCGGTGTCCATCGCGCGGTAAGCGAGAGACTGGTTGGATTCGTCAAGGATGTTGTGCTCCTGTGAAGAAGTCGTGTACTTGACAGCACCGAGAGCACTCAGTTCCAACTGTTTGAAAGGCTTGGCCTTCAATTCTCCCTGAATACGGATGTCAGTCACGCCCAAGTCGATGTAGTTGTTGTCAAGCTCATGCATGATGTTGAACGGAGCGTAGTTTCTCGTGTAGTACTCATTGGCGTCAAGCGCGCGGGAGGTGTTGAGCGCGTATGAGTAAGGGTTGATGTCGAAGTCACGCTTCACCTCACCCGAAACCACATCCATCGTCTGTCCGAGGGTTCCCGGCGCACGCTGCTTACGGAAAGAAGCGTTGCTGATGAGGTTGAAAGTGAATATGTCACTGAACTTGAAAGTCGTGTTGAGGTTGCCGGTGTAACGAGAAACGGAACTCTGTTTTGTCCAACCCGGATCCTGCATCACAGAAAGAGACGCGTAATAGGTGGCGTTCTCTGAACCACCGGAAGCGCTCAAGGAATGGTTGCTCTGCAGAGCGTTGCTGAAGAGAGTGTCGAACCAGTCAGTGTTTCTGTACTCGGCTGCCCTGAGGTATTCAGCCCTGGCAGCCGCCGTGTTCGCGAGACCGAACTGTCCGGATGTCTTGTCATACTGACCGATCAACTGGTACATCTTACCATAGACTCCGCTGTCTGAGGCGTTTGCCAAAGAAGCATAATTAAGGTAACCCTTCTGTTGGAGTTCCTGGTAGATTTCCATCTGATCCTGCGAGTTCATTATGTTGAACGTGCGGTAAGACGGTTTGAGCCTTGTTGTGAACTCCCCTGTGTAGTTGAGTCTGAACGATCCCGCACGCCCCTTCTTGGTCGTGACGACAATCACACCGGCCATAGCCCTCGCGCCATAGATAGAGGTGGCTGAGCCATCCTTGAGGATATCGAACGACTCTATGTCATCGGAGTTGAGTCCTGCGATCGCCGAAGAGATAAGAGTGGAGGCGTCACCAGAAGAAAGCTGGTCTGCGCTGACATCCACAACATCCTCCATGATCACGCCATCGACAACCCAAAGCGGCTTTGATGAGCCGTAGATGGAAGTGGCGCCACGGACACGGATCTTAGGAGCTGTTCCGAACGTTCCCGACACATTCTGCACGGACACACCGGCGACACGTCCCTCAAGGGAGCGGCTGACATCGGTGAGACCATCGATCTTCGCCGATTCCGCATCCAGCTTGGCCGTGGAACCCGTGAAAAGACGGCGGTCCATTTTCTGCATACCAGTGACGACTACCCCCTCAAGAAGCTGAGAGTCCGGGGTCAATGCCACATTGATTGTGGTTTTACCTTTGACGGCCACCTCTTTCTGCTCATATCCCATGGATGAGAAGATGATAGTACCATCACTTGGCACGGGGATTGAATAACGCCCATCGGCGTCACTGCTGCTTCCCTTGGTGGAGCCTTTTACCTGACAGAACGCGAAAGGTATCGGCTCACCTGTAGAAGCATCAGTAACGACACCGGTCACAGAAATGTTCTGTGCCGATGAAGTGATCGCCACGAAAAGTGAAATCACCGCGAGAAAAAATCTGCTTTTTTTCATCGATACTTGTTTTATATACATTACTATACACTATTCAAATTAGTGAACAAGAGACTGCTGTCGTCTGCAAATAGTCTCTTTCTCACAAGTAAAAGTTCGATCCTTGGAACGCTTTTGGAGACATTCTAGAAAGAATGCCTGAGAGTTTGAACCACTAACCAACTCAATAATCGCCAGGCTAAAGTCATTACGGATCCACCTTACCGCATCTTAAATGCTTTGCTGACAAATTTTGACCGCAAATATTGCAATTTATTTTTTCTATTACAAATTTCACTTTTTATCCGCGAATTAATCATTTCTCCGATTTCCACGCCCATATCTTACGAATCCAAATCACTGCCCATGATATTCAATAAATCTCTGCCGAAATGAATCGGCATATAATTAAAATACTAATTAAAATACTTTTTTAAAAAAACATAAGTAACCCTAAAAAGAGGAATGACAGGTCATTTTTCTGTCATCCCTCTCTGAAATCAGGCTATTAAAACAAAGATCAGGCTACCTTCCATATTTCTTGAAAACCTTGTCGATCAAGGCTGCCTTGTCCGCACGGTTTTCCAGAAGGACTGATTTCAGAATCTTTATGTCATTCGTGTAGTATCCCATGCAGTTCAGGATGTCCGAGCGGCTGATTCCTCCTGCTTCAAGTTCGGATAAAATCTGAGATTTGAACCAATATTCATTGCCAAAGCCAGGATTTCTCCCGTAACGTTCCTTGTACAATGCGTTTTCCATGTAATATGCCCACATCTCGCCGATCTCGCAATAGCCTGCGTTCTCTCCATTGCCGGTGCCATAGCAGTCACCGGTTGAAATGTACGAGGTAAGAATGTAGGTAGCATACTTACGCCAATAGTCCGTCCCCACCTTGTTGAAATGACTGGCATGTGCCATCTCATGCACTGTGGTTGAGTACAATGCCGCGTAGTCCCCGTTCTTGTCCTTGGAGCCGATCGTGATGTCCGGAGCGAAAATCCTCACGATGGACGCGTATTTACCGATATACTTGCTGACCAGTTTGTTGTCAAGCAACGCTCCGTGATGCATCATCAGAGTGCTGGATGGCCTGAGAATATTCAGAATCCAGAACCTCAGGTTCTTGGGAGGCATGGTGACGCCTGTTGCCTGACACTTCTTGAAGTAGTCGTATGCGGCGTTGTTGACCACACACCTGCGGAACAAGGTGGCGTCTGAATTTTTGTCGATAGTGAGATCAATCCCTGTCGATGATCCTTTGCCGATTGCCGAGATCGAGGCCGGAATCAAAATCAGATTCAGTCCGATCGAGAATCCGACCCTGTTCTTGAAGCAGATCCTGTAACGAGGCTTGGCGGAAAACTTGCGGGAAAACTCGTAGTTGCCGTTCTCGTCCGTGTAAGTCGTGGCGATCTTCACAAAGACATTAGCCACCATCTTGACACCGGCGACACCAACTGTCTTCTTGCTCCTAAGTTTGTCATCGACAATCGTGATCCTTCCGGAAGGCCTGGCCTTAGCCCTTGTCTCAGGCTCAAGAAAGTCTGCGTTGTCCGTAATCTCGAACGCCTTTCTTTCCAGAGCGTCAAGGTCCAAATCACCGAGAGTCCTCGTGGCGACGTTGTCATCAGGCACAAAGCACTCGTCCAGAATCTCATGACGGATACCTTCCGGAAAGACAAAGTCAGGAGGCACGACCGCATACTGCCAAGTGATCTCACCCTCCGGAACAGACGGATCATGGTAGTAGTCACCATCCCTTAGGATCTCACAATCCATAGGATGATCCAGCATCTCCACACCAAGATCCGAGAGAAGATTGAACTGCACCGTGTCCTTGGGGAGGAAACGGACATAGTAATCAGTGACCGGGACACTCACCTCCCCTCTTGTAGGATACAAAGCCGCAAGAGCCTTGCCGACATTGGTCACAGAATAAGGGTTTTCAAGCTTCCGTCCCAGCTCGATCACATCATGAGCCACGACCTCGACATTCTCCTTTGTGCTGACAGGGCTGACCTCCACCGGAGACCCTCCCTCTTTGCTGCACGACGCCAGCACCAGAGCCGGCAGCATCATTTTGAAGAACCATTTCATTGTTCAGTTGGTTTTTAGTTACGATGCAAAGGTAGAGACGACTATCCGTGGGTTGAAATATTCAACGGTTAATTGAAGAATCGGCATTCCTTGGCAATTCAAGGGCTATTTTTTATCTTTGCAGACAACATTTTTTCAGGAAAATATGGGAATATTCAGAAATTCCGCGGTTTATGCGGCATCCATAGCACTGATCATCAGTGGATTCAGCTTTTCTGCCAAGGCGCAGACGTATAGGGACAAGATCGAGGAGAATCCGGAAAGAGCCGGAGGAGTCTATCATTATTATGAATATGCTCCTTCCGCCTTGACGAAAGCGCCGAAAGGCTACAAGCCATTCTATATCAGCCACTACGGAAGGCACGGATCACGCTATCACACCAGCGCGAACCTTTTCAAGGGGGCTGTCGAGACCCTTTCCTCCGCAGAAAAGGCTGGATTGCTTACCGAAGAGGGCAAGCTGCTGAAGATGCAGATCGACTCAATCAACATGGAGCATCAAGGGATGTTCGGGATGTTGACCGAGAGAGGCGCCGCCGAGCATCGTGGAATCGCGGAAAGGATGTCAGCTGATTATCCGGAGGTGTTCAACGGCAAACGCGGCGAGGTGGAGTGCGTCTCCAGTTACTGGCCAAGATGTCTGGTCAGCATGGCCAACTTCACTTCAGCGATAAAGGAAAGGAACGGAGCTCTGAAATTTCATTACCTGACAGGGCCTAAGTACCTGGATTACATCAGCATGGACCTCGACACGAAAAATGTCACGAAAGAGTCCAACGTCCTCAGGCGACATCTTCTTGACAGCCTGGTCTCCTATGACAGGTTCTTCAGCGCGATGTTCACTGATCCAGCCAAGGCGACCGAGTTCATCCCCAAGCCCAAAGAGTTCATGGACAACGTGTTCCTTGCGGGCAGCATCAGCCCTAACACTTTGGCACATCCTGACATATTCAGCCACTTCACCACTGATGAATTGATCGGGCTTGGGATATCAAGGAACAACAAGCTTTACTTCAGCTTCGGTATATCAGCCGAGGAGGGTGAATATGTCTCTTCCATCGCAAAACCGCTCATCGAAGACATTGTCGCCAAGGCTGACGAAGCCGTCAAACCGGAAAGCGGCAGAGCTGCGGATCTAAGGTTCGGCCATGACGTGGGACTTCTCCCGCTTATCGGCACAATCGGCATCGCCGGAATGGAGGAGAGATGGAAGTCACTGGACGTGCACCGGCACTGGTTCGATTTCGAAATGATGCCTATGGCATCCAACCTTCAGATGATCTTCTTCAGGAACAGGAAGGGTGATGTGCTCGTGAAGCTTGTGTACAACGACAAAGAGACTTATATTCCCGCCGTACAGACTTACAACGGTGTATTCCACAAATGGAATGATCTTCGCGAATATCTTGTAAAAACAGCCGCCGCCATCTCTGACGAGCATATCGTCAAGGACAACGACGGCAAGGAGCGTACAGGAGTAGCCGGAATGTAGTCTAGAAATAGACCACCGTCTTCTGTTCGATCGAAGACATAAGCGAGTTGGCCAGGCGGCTCACTCCGAAACGGAACAAGTCCTTGTTCATCCACTCGTTTCCAAGGATGGATTTCACTATTGAATGATAGCATACCGCATCTTTCGATGTGGAGATTCCGCCTGCGGCCTTGAAGCCGACTTTCCTGCCGGTCTTATCGTAGAAAGCCTTGATGCTCTCGCACATTACATAGGCGGCCATAGGTGTGGCGTTCACGCTCACCTTGCCTGTGGAAGTCTTGATGAAGTCCGCGCCTTCTTCCATGGCAAGGAACGAGGCGTTGGCAATGTTTTCCGGAGTGACCAGAAGACCTGTCTCCAGAATCACCTTCAATGTGACTTTTCGGCCGGCTTTCGCGGCAGCCTCGTCAATGGCCGCCCTGATTGCACGGATTTCTTTCCTTGCGGACTCCTCGTCACCGGCCATAAAGGAGTTAAGAGCCAAGACAATGTCGATCTCGTCAGCGCCGGCCTCCACAGCCATCTCACATTCCTTGACTTTCACCTCGATGAAACTTTGGGATGTCGGGAAGCAGCCAGCCACAGCGGTGACATGAACCTCATGGCTGGCGAGACTCTCCCTTACAACGGAGGCGAAATTCGGGAACACACAGACCGAAGCCGGAAGAGGGTATTCCGGGAAATCCTTCATGAAGGAATTGACCTTGCCTACCAATTTCTTCACGGACGCTGGGGTATCCTCTGTACGGAGGGTCGTCAAATCCATGAATGACAAGCAATTGCGGAGGACTTCAGGAGAAGTCACATTGTCGATGTTGGCCGCGATGGCGTCCAACCTTTTGCTGATCCGTTCCTTATCCGGAGCGTAACCATACTTTGCGAACAAAGATTCCATATTATCAACTTACTTTTTTAATATTCTGTGTGGAAGTGCTGTCTAACCCCTTATCTGAATCGTGTAACCCTCTTCAATCAAAGGCTTTACCAGTTCCCGCATCTCATCCGCCGAAAACTTCTCAAGCCCTTCGGCCGGTGTCTCCCGGTCAAGGGTATAGACCATCACTTCTCTCGGTTTAAGTTTTCTTACTATATTCATCCATCCTTCAAGGACTTCCGGAGAGGAAGAATCAAAGAATGGGGATCTGAGGAACATTGTCTGAAGAACAAATTCCCCGCCAAACCTCATCAAATCCGCAACAACATCCTCGACATGATATTCCCCCTGCGGCTGATTGATCCGGCCCGCAAGTTCATCGGTCGGAGCGTCAATCTTAAGAATCGGATTGTCCACCTTCCTCAAAGCCTCGAAGACATCCTCTCTGAATATCCTTGTGGCGTTCGACAGAACCGACACTTTCGCCTGCGGGAAATATTTGTCTCTCAGCGCGATGGTAATGTCAATAATTTCAGCGAAATCAGGATTCAGAGTCGGCTCTCCATCTCCGGAAAACGTTATGGAGTCAATCGTAGTACCCGCACCGCTGCATTCCTTCAGTTTCGCCTCCAAAGTCTCGTGAAGTTCTCCGGCAGTCGGAAGCTTACGGTCTCCCCTGCCATCCTTGTTCCAGCCACACTCGCAATAAACGCAATCGAAATTGCACAGTTTTCCTTTCGTCGGAAGCAGATTGATTCCGAGCGAAGAGCCCAACCTTCTGGAGTGTATCGGCCCGAACACAAGTTCCTCTCGCATCATGGCTAAATAATTCTACGTGACCGGCTTTCGGAAGTGAGGCGGTCACCGTCAAGATTCTCGACAGCCACCAGACCAGGCTTCATTCCGACAGCGATGCGGCCATATTCATTCTCTTTCGACAGGAACTCAGCTCCGTTGCGGCAGGCCCATGTAAGCAGTTCATTCAAGCCCACCTCAGGGAAAGCGTCCTGAAGACAACACAACTCGGCGACAATGTCAAGGTCGTCATTGCTGGAAAGCGAATCCGTGCCTACAGTGATTTTCAAGCCATTGCGACGCATCAGCGACACAGGAGGCAAAGCGTTGTGAATGAATATATTCGACAACGGGCAAAGAGCCACGAACGGGTGATTCATCACTTTCTTCACGGCATCGATTCCCTCCTGGTCCATGCAGACCTCGTGGACAAGCAGGATATGCTCGTCAAAAGGAGCCGGATGCGCTTTCTCCAGCCGGTCTATGAAATAGAGCAGGGATGACTTGCCTGTCACAGGTGGCACACTCATCCCGGCGGCCTTTCGGTTATCCCACATGGCTCCACGGCCGTATTTCAGCATATCCTCCTCTTCCTCTGTCTCTTCCGAGTGGAATGACAGGAAGCCGGACTTCAAGCCTTCGGCCGAGACTGCTGTGACAAGCTCAGGGCTCATCGTGTAGCAAGCGTGCGGGATAGGAGTGGCGTCAAGTCCATATCCATCAGCCACTGCCTTGAGTCTCAAGACATTCTCCATCACGGAAGCACAGTCCTGAGGTTCCGTCCCGAATACCTCCAGAAAGGTTCTGGTGTACATGGGAGATGCCTTCTTGATGGCGAATGTGTCGGCACAGTTGCTGATGTCCGCCATAGCGGACACTCCACGGTCCCACATCACTTTCATCCAATGAGATATGTCGTGAAGTTTCTCGTCCAGACTTTTGTTGTCACGCATCTCATTGATCTGGTCGATGAATCCGGCCATGCCGGTTCCCTTGCGGAACGATTTCCAGAGATAGGAAAGTTCCAGATGGCAATGAGTGTTGACAAATCCAGGCACGACAGCCCCCTTTACAAAGGCATTTTCACGCCCCGGATCCGAACATTCGCCTACCGATGTCACGGTGCCGTCGCTGTCAAACTCAACGAATCCGTTCCTGATAGGCTTGTCCTCATTCAACGTGAAGACATATTCAGCTGCTATTCTATTCATTCTTAATCAATAAATCTTTCACCGGAGCCAACTCCAACCTTCTGATGGATTTCTCAGGATTGATGTCATGAAGCGGTTCTGACTTCATGGCGGCTGCCTGACCCGCCGTCTTTGTCATAGGAATTGTATCCTTCTCCGGCACTATTGCCGTCGTGTCTCTTATGACAAGGCGCGGACCATGGAAAACCGTGTCCTCGACAACAGGGACAGGACGATAGACTCCAAGGGAATCCTTCTCGATCCCTACACGGTCTGTCATGGCATCAACATCGAACACATCAAGAAATGAATTGAAGGTTTTCGCCTTGACTGACTTCCAAACCTTGGCCAGCGAATCCGCCTCATGCTGAAGCCTGTCCTCCAACTCAATCTCCGCGTTGATCGCGTTCTGTTCCTTCCTCAGATCCTTCTCCACGCGTCCCAACATCTCGGCATAGCGTTTAGGATCATTGAGATAGCGGTCCACACTCTTCTGGTAGTCCTTGAGCGTGAAACCATATTTCTCAAATATAGGCTCATAGAACCATGTGGTGTCCGCCATCCCGTTCTTGTCTGGATTCTCGGCGAGCCATTGGTCGGCAAGAAGCATCTCACGATAGATCCTCTCCATCTTGCGCACGGGTATCACACGCCCCTCACGACTGCAGGAGACTACAGCCGACACCAGAACCATCAATGGAAGAACTATCCTGAGAACCTTTTTCATAAGCTTACCTCAATGTCGCTCCGTACTCGTTCTGGAAAGTAGAGAGAAGCTTCTTCATTATCCTCTCCACATCCTCGTCCGTCAATGTCTTCTCCAGATCCTGAAGCACGAATCCGAGGGCGTACTGCTTCTTGCCGGCCGGAATCTTGTCCCCACGATAGACATCGAACAGGGTCACCTGTTTGAGAAGTTTCTTGCCAGCCTTGAACGAACTCTTGTAAAGGTCAGCGTAGCTTACGCTCTCGTCAAGCAGCAAAGCGAAATCCCTTCTGACCTCAGGGAACTTAGGCATCTCCTTGAAGGCGACCTTGTCCCTCTTCACAAGTTGGAACAAGGTGTTCCAGTTGATCTCTGCGGCGAACACAGGCTGGCGCACACCGAACTTCTTTGCGATGGCCGGAGACACTGTGCCAAGTACCGCGAGCGGCAGATGCTGCCCCGGAAGGGCATAAGCGACACCTTCACTGAATATGTCAGCGGGAGCCGCGGTGGCCTCCATCTGGTAAAGATTCGCTCCGAAGCGCCTCAGAAGCAGATCCACATAGCCTTTCAGTTCAAAGAAACTGCTCTTGCCAGGCTGGCTGTTCCAGGATTTCTCAGGAGTTCCGGTGACGAACATCGAGAACGCAGGATGCTCCTCGTAGGAAGCCAGCGTCTTGCCGTCCATCTCAGGATTACGGCTGTAAACGGAGCCATATTCAAAGAGTTTCATCGACGAGATCTGACGGTTCAGGTTGTATGCCACAACCTCAAGGCCGCTGAATATGAGGGTCTGCCTCATCACGTTCAAGTCTGAGCTCAGAGGGTTGACGATTGTCACGCTCTTCTCCTCCGGGAATGTGGTAAGTCCCTTATAGTAAGCCCCCTTGGTGAGGGAATTGTTCATTATCTCGACAAAGCCGTTGGCGGCCAGGAAGTTGGATATTCCGTTGCGGATAGCCTCCGGCTCAGGTGAAGGGGTTGCGTTGACGGACATCTTCATGTGCTGAGGCAGGTCGATGTTGTTGTAGCCGTAGATTCGGAGAATCTCTTCGACCACGTCACACTCTCTTGTGACATCGATCATATAGGTCGGCGCGGCGACCTTGGCTCCACCCTCTCTCCTCTCGATGAACTCGTAGGTGAGGGCTGTAAGTATCTTCTCAATCGTGTCGTGTCCGATCTTCTTGCCGATGAACCTTTCGATGCGGTCGTAGTCAAGGTCGATGACCTTCTTCTCGATCTTCTCAGGATAAAACTCCTCGATTCCTCCGACAATCTCTCCGCCGGCCACTTCCTGAATCAGCAGTGCGGCGCGCTTGGCGGCATATTCATTGATTCCAGGATCGGCTCCTCTCTCGTAGCGGAATGAGGCGTCGGTCTGGAGAGTATGTCTCTTTGAGGTCTTGCGGATAGAGCCCGGATCGAAGTAGGCGCTCTCCACGAATACATTCACAGTCTCGGCCTTAACGCCGGAATCGATGCCGCCGAACACTCCTGCGATGCACATCGGACCGTCAGCGTTGGCGATAACGATGTCCTCGGCTGAGAGTTTTCTCTCAGTCTCGTCCAGGGTGACAATCTTCTCTCCCTCGGCGGCCCTTCTCACGATAACCTTTCCTCCGGTGATCTTGTCGGCGTCGAAAGTATGCAGAGGCTGGCCAAGCTCGAAAAGGATGAAGTTGGACACATCCACCACATTGTCGATAGGCCTGAGTCCGATTGACATCAGCTTCTTCTGAAGCCATTCAGGTGAAGGGCCGACCTTCACACCCTTGATCGTGATCCCGCAATAGCGAGGAGCGGCTGTCGCATCCTGCACTTCCACTGGAATGCCTTTGCCCTCACCCGGTTTCCAAGCGTCAACAGAAGGGTACTTGAATGAGCAAGGAATATTATTGAGCGTCATCCAGGCATAGAGGTCGCGGGCCACACCGATGTGTGAGGCGGCGTCCACCCTGTTGGCTGTGATCTCATATTCAATGACGGCCTCGGTCTTGAGATGGAGATAGTCCTTCGCAGAGGTTCCGACCGGCGCGTCGGCAGGGAGAACCTTGATGCCGGCATGGTCGTTGCCGATTCCGAGCTCGTCCTCGGCGCAGATCATTCCGAAAGACTCTACGCCACGAATCTTGGACTTCTTGATCTTGAAGTCTCCCGGGAGCACGGCTCCGATGCGGGCGAAGAGAACTTTCTGGCCGGCGGCCACGTTAGGAGCGCCGCAGACAACGGTCAGAGGCTCGCCGGTGCCATCGTTGACTTTCGTGACATGAAGATGGTCAGAGTCAGGATGCGCCTCGCACTCAAGCACCTCTGCGACTACGACTCCCGCGAGTCCGCCAGGAATCTCCTCCTGTTCCTCAACTCCGTCAACCTCGATTCCTATAGCTGTCATAGCGTCCGCGATCTGCTGCGGAGTAAGATCGGATTCAAGATAATCCTTTAGCCAATTGTAAGAAAGCTTCATATTTCTGATGTTTTATTTGTCAATATCCTCTCTGGAGAACAGTGAGCCCACGAACTCCTTCTTGTCAAACACTTTCAGGTCATCGATGCCCTCGCCGATCCCGATGAACTTGACCGGAACCTTCAACTGGTCAACGATTCCGATGACGACCCCGCCTTTCGCCGTGCCGTCCAGCTTGGTGATAGCCAGTGATGTTATGTCTGTCGCCCGTGAGAATTCCTTGGCCTGCTGGTAGGCGTTCTGACCTGTCGATGCATCCAGCACGAGAAGCACCTCATGCGGGGCGTCCGGGATGACCTTACGCATCACGTTGCGGATTTTTGTCAGCTCGTTCATCAAGTCAATTCTGTTGTGGAGCCTTCCGGCGGTGTCGATCAGTACAACGTCAGCACCCTTGGCCACCGCAGACTTTACAGTGTCGAAAGCCACAGAGGCCGGATCAGCGCCCATGCCCTGCTTTACAATCTCCACGTCTGCCCTTTCGGCCCAGATCTGGAGCTGGTCAACGGCGGCAGCCCTGAACGTGTCGGCGGCTCCGATCATCACTTTCTTGCCCATCGCCTTGTAGCGGGCCGCGAGTTTGCCGATAGTCGTGGTCTTGCCCACACCGTTCACTCCGACAACCATCACGACAAGAGGTTTCTTCGTCAAGTCGAACGGTTCCTTAGGAGATTCCTCTCCATCAATATCCAGAAGCGTTCCAATCTCGTCACGAAGCATGTCCACCAGTTCGTCAAAGGACATGTACCTGTCCTTGCTGACCCTTTCCTCAAGGCTGTCAACGATCTTGAGCGTGGTGTCCACGCCCATATCCGACGCGACTAGCGCTTCCTCGATGGCATCGAGAACGCTGTCGTCCACCTTGGACTTGCCGATTATCGACCTTGAAAGCCTCTGGAAGAAGCCCTCTTTCGTCTTCTTCACACCTCTGTCAAACAATCCCATAACGTTATCATTTGTAAACTTACAAATTTAGTGAAAACCGAGCGCAATGTGAAATTTATTTCAAACATTGCCGAGGTGCATCCTAAATTCGCCGTCAGGCAAATTAGTGAAAACCGAGCGCAATGTGAAATTTATTTCAACATTGCCGAAAAAGGCGCAGACGGAATCCGCCTGCGCCTTCGCTATCATATTCACGGAAATTACTTTTTGTCCGCGAAGAAATCTTTTGTCTTATCAGCCTCAACGAGGAGTTCAGTGAAGACGTAAGCTCCGGTCTTTGGTGACTTGTCCATACGGATGCACTTCACCATGCTCTTTGCGCCAGCCTTGGCGGCGAATGTAGCGACTGCTTTCTTTGCCATAGTCTATATCTCCAAATTTACTTGATTTCACGATGAACAGTCACCTTGTGGAGGTAAGGATTGTACTTCTTACGCTCGATACGCTCAGGAGTGTTCTTCTTGTTCTTGGTTGTGATGTACCTTGAGATTCCCGGCACACCGCTTGCTTTCTGCTCTGTGCATTCGAGGATGACCTGCACCCTGTTTCCTTTTGCTTTCTTTGCCATAACTCAATAGATTTTAAACAAGGCCGACATATCCTTTAGCCTGTGCCTCTCTGAGAGCGGCGTCAAGGCCTTTCTTCTCGATGGTTCTCATTCCTTTGCAGGAAACCTTCAGTGTGATGTACCTCTGCTCAGCCTCTGACCAGAACTTCTTGGTCTTGAGGTTGAGGGCGAACTCGCGCTTGGTGCGAAGCTTTGAGTGAGCGACATTGTTGCCGATCATTCTCTTTCGTCCTGTGATTTGACAAACTTTTGCCATAATATTTTACTTTTTTATTGATTCAAAATAAATTGCGGGGCTGCAAATTTCGCTCTAAATTTTCAGAATCGCAAATAAATCAGACAATTTTGAAGAATCTGCGCCACCGTATGTTGTTAGGGAACTTCCGACCGGCATCAGTTGAGAGCCAAACCATGGCTGGCCTTCCAACTATGTGATCTTCAGGGACGAAACCCCAGTACCTTGAGTCCAGGGAATTATGCCTGTTGTCCCCCATCATGAAATAGTAGTCCATCTCGAAAGTGTAGCTTGAAGCCTCCTTCCCGTCAATGAATATCTTACCGTCAGCTGTCGTCCTCAACTCATGCCCTTCGTAGGCAGAGATGATCCTCTCGTAAAGAGGAAGGTTCTCAAGTGTGAGAACCACAGTCGCACCCTTCTCAGGGATCCAGAGCGGACCGTAATAGTCACGGGTCCATCCGGAGTTCTCGGTGAACGGGAACAGACTGAGGTAGGAATCGGGGTAATCCGGCGGATAAACGTCCAGATTGGGCTCGACACTCACTACTGAGGAAATCCTGCCGACCTCGTCAAGCATGGCTTGCGTAAGAGGCATGGCCGGATAGCCAGGCAGACTGCCATCGAAATATAGTTCCTCAAGATTGAGGCCCAGTTTCTCAAGAGTCCTTGAATTGATCCTTCCGCCAGAAGTCACTACAGTGTAGGACAACTGGATTCCAGGATATACCTCCTGTTTCTCCCCATTGGTATAAACCAGACCATCGACCACCGAAAGCGTGTCCCCCGGAAGAGCCACACATCTCTTGACATAATGGTCTCTCTTATCGACAGGACGGACCTTTATCGGACCTCCGCTGGCAATGGTGTAAGCCTTACCCGCGTTTCTGACCCATGCGTGGTAATCCTCGGACGGGAAGCGGGACAGTACCGTGTCGCCGTCAGGGAAATTGAACACCACATAATCCCCTCTTCTGACGTTCCGGAAGCCTTTCAGACGGCGGTAGTCATTCTGGATTAAAGTCGAATATGACTCTTTTCCGAATATGACGTTGTGCGTGAAAGGAACCGAAAGCGGCGTCTGCGGAACCTTAGGGCCGAAAGCCACCTTGCTGACGAAAAGGTGATCCCCCGTGAAGAGGGAGCTTTCCATCGACGATGAAGGAATCTTGAAGGCCTGGAAGAAGAATATATTGATGAACGTCACGACGATGACAGCGAATATTATGGCGTCAAGCCAATCGAGCCAGGCGTTTCGTTTCTCCCCTTCCTTGTACTCCTTCTTCCAGAACATCCATTTCACCTTGTGGGTGATGTGATGGTCAAAGATGACGGCAAGGCCGAAGAGCCACCAATAATTCCCGAGCCAGATCACCCACAGCACATAGAGAACGGACCAGAAGCCCATCCTTACCCATTTGTTGTGGTATGTTTCCCTCAAGCTCACTTTTCAGACACTATTTTACAGAATTGACGATTGCTTCGAACGCCTGTGGGTTGTTCATGGCGAGGTCAGCGAGAACCTTGCGGTTGAGACCGATGTTCTGCTTCGCGAGCTTGCCCATGAACTGAGAGTAAGAGATGCCGTACTGACGGGCAGCGGCGTTGATTCTCTGGATCCAGAGGGCACGGAAATTACGCTTCTTGGCCTTGCGGTCACGATAAGCGTAGGTGAGACCTTTCTCGTAGGTGTTCTTCGCTACAGTCCAGACATTCTTTCTGGAGAGGAAATTACCGCGGGTTCTCTTGAGAATCTTCTTGCGGCGAGCCCTTGAGGCTACTGAATTTACTGATCTTGGCATAAATTGATCTTTTTCCGGAGGCAGTGACCGCCCTTCGGCGATGCTTTTCTACTGCGTTCCAAGTTAAACATAAAAACTTACAGGACCAGAAGCTCTTTTACTCTCTTCACGTCATCCTTGTGGAGGATAGCGAAGTGATCAAGATTTCTCTTACGCTTCTTGGTCTTCTTGGTGAGGATGTGGCTGTGGTAAGCGTGCTTCCTCTTGATTTTTCCCGATCCGGTAAGCGTGAAGCGCTTTTTGGCACCGGAGTTGGTCTTAAGCTTTGCCATTGTTTTAATAAATTAAACGTTAATATTGTTCTCCGCACCCAGCGGATTACTTTTTCTTTACAGGGGCGATCATCATCGTCATCCTCTTTCCCTCAAGGGTCGGCATGTTCTCCGCGCGGCCATATTCCTCCAGCTCCACGGCGAAGCGCAGAAGCTGCTTCTCTCCCTGCTCGGCGAACATGATGGAACGTCCGCGGAAGAATATTGTCGCCTTGACCTTTGAGCCTTCCTCCAGAAACTCCTGCGCGTGCTTTAGCTTGAACTGGAAGTCGTGCTCGTCGGTGTTAGGCCCGAAGCGGATCTCTTTGATGACAATCTTGGAGGCGTTCTGCTTCATCTCCTTGGCCTTCTTCCTCTGCTGGTAGAGGTACTTCTGGTAGTCAAGGATCTTGCAGACAGGCGGGTCAGCCTTGGCGCTGATCTCAACAAGATCGAGCTCAAGCTCGTCCGCCATCTTCAAGGCTTTGGAGGTCGGGTAGATTCCCGGCTCCGCGATGTTGTCACCGACCAGACGGACCTGCGAGGCGGTGATCTCCTCGTTGATGTTCAGCTCGTCATCCGCCTTCTGACGGACGAACGGACGCGGGCCGCGTCCCCCTGCGGGTCTCGGGCCTGTGCTTGGTCTGGATGCGGAGGCTGGTTTAGGGCCACCGTAGTGTGGTTTCGGCTTGTAAGGCATTCTGCTCTGTTTAAAACTCTCCTTTTAAATTATACATTAATCGCGGACACTCCATTACTCAAGTTCCTTGGCCACCTCGGCCTTGAACCATTTGACGAAATCGTCCAACTTCATTGTGCCGGCATCGGCGCCCTCTCTTCTTACAGAGACTGTGCCGTCCGCCACTTCCTTTTCTCCCACGATGACGAGTACAGGGACTCTGAGCAGTGAAATCTCACGGATTCTCTTTCCGAGAGTCTCGTTCCTGTCATCCAAAGAAGTGCGAATATCGGAATTATTCAGCAAACCGCAAACTTTTTTTGCATATTCAGCGTATTTCTCGCTGACAGGAAGCACTTTGATCTGATCCGGGCTGAGCCAGAGAGGGAGATGTCCGCTGGTGTGCTCAAGCAGCACGGCGGTGAATCTCTCGATGGATCCGAACGGAGCGCGGTGGATCATGATCGGACGCTTCTTGCTGCCGTCAGCGTCGGTATATTCAAGCTGGAACCTCTCAGGCAGGTTGTAGTCCACCTGGATGGTGCCGAGCTGCCACTTTCTTCCGATGGCGTCCTTGACCATAAAGTCGAGCTTAGGGCCGTAGAAGGCGGCCTCGCCATATTCAACAACGGTCTTCAGGCCCTTTTCCTTAGCGGCTTCGATGATGGCGTTCTCAGCCTTCTCCCAGTTCTCGTCGCTTCCGATGTACTTGGCCTTGTTGTTTGGATCCCTGAGGGAAACCTGGGCCGTGTACTTGTCGAACTTGAAGATCCTGAACACATAGAGGATCAGGTCGATGACCTTCTCGAACTCACCCTTGAGCTGGTCAGGGGTCACGAACATGTGGGCGTCATCCTGGGTGAAGGAACGTACCCTAGTAAGTCCGTGGAGCTCTCCGCTCTGCTCGTAACGGTAAACGGTTCCGAACTCCGCCAGTCTCAAAGGAAGATCCTTGTAAGACCTTGGAGAAGAGCGGAATATCTCGCAGTGATGAGGGCAGTTCATCGGTTTGAGCATATATTCCTCACCCTCCTGAGGAGTGTGGATCGGCTGGAAGGAGTCCTTGCCGTACTTGGCGTAGTGGCCTGAGGTCACGTAAAGGTCCTTGCTTCCGATGTGAGGGGTGACAACCGGCAGGTAGCCATATTCATTCTGCTTCTTGCGGAGGAATTTCTCAAGCTCGAATCTCATTACGGAGCCTCTCGGCAGCCAGAGCGGCAGTCCGAGACCCACACGTGAAGAGAAGGTGAAAAGTTCCATCTCCTTGCCGATCTTGCGGTGGTCGCGCTTCTTCGCCTCTTCGAGGAGGACGAGATATTCATCAAGCATCGACTTCTTAGGGAAGGTGATGCCGTAGATTCTGGTGAGTTGCTCGCGCTTCTCATCGCCGCGCCAGTAGGCACCTGCGATGGCGGTCAGCTTGACGGCCTTGATCACCTCGGTGTTGCGCAGGTGAGGTCCGCGGCAGAGGTCGGTGAAATGGCCGTTGGTGTAGTAGGTGATGGTGCCGTCGGCGAGTTCGCTGATGAGCTCGCACTTGTACTTGTCACCAGTCTCCTCGAAGTGCTTGAGAGCGTCGGCCTTGGACACGTCCTGACGGACGAAGTCCTGCTTCTCGCGGGCCAGCTCAAGCATTCTCTTCTCGACCTTGGCGAAATCAGCGTCGGTGATCTGACGGCCGCCCAGATCCACATCATAGTAGAATCCGTTCTCGATGGCAGGTCCGATTCCGAACTTAACGCCAGGGAATATGTCCTCAAGGGCCTCCGCCATCAAGTGTGATGAGGAGTGCCAGAAAACTCTCTTTCCTTCGTCGTCGTCCCACTTCAAAAGGACGATCGAGCTGTCCTCTTCGATAGGACGGTTGAGGTCGTAGGTGACTCCCTTGCCGACAGTCGTGTCGGTCGCAGGCTTCACGGCCACCGCCAAAACTTCCTCCGCAAGCCTCGGGCTGATGCTCTTGGCGATCTCATAACCTGTAACGCCTTTCTCGAAGGCCCTGACACTACCGTCAGGAAATGTAATGTTAATCATACAAAAAAACTAAAATAAATTGGTCTGACCAGTATTTACAGACCAAGTACTTGAACTTGGCCAGCCATATTATTAGCCAAGGGGCAAAGATACGAAATATTTTGCTATTTTTGCATAAATATTAAAGAGATAGAACGATGAAGAAAGAGTTTTCGTCCAGTGTTTCCTGGAACAGCGCGGCTTTGGCCGGCCTTGTGATGGGTGTGTTCACGATAGCGGTGGATTATCTGCCGTCACTGCCACTGCTGTTAGGTGGCACAGGTGTCTTCGTGGGCATATTGAACTTCATCTTAAAGGTTGTCAAGATCGTGGCGTGCGTGATCGCTTTCAAGTACCTTTTGGAACGATTCCACAACAACGTCAAGGTCGGTTACCCGGAACTCCAGCGCTATGGACAGAAAATAGCTTTGTTTTCTTCGATTCTGGTGTCAGGATTCACCATGCTGCAGCTTCTTGTAATAAACCCCGACATGGTAGCGCAGATGGTGAAAAGCACTCAGGAAGCCTATCAAGGCATGATGGATTCAAACACGGCCACAGCCATGGAAAAGATGATGAATATGATTCCCGCGTTCACGTTTGTCTTCACATTGCTCTATTGCTACCTTTGGGGATGGATGCTCTCAACCGCATTCGCCAGAAGACTGTTCCCTGTCAACGCTTTCGGAGAGCGCACTCCGGATGACCAGAACACAGACAACGACCAATAATCATGGAATATTCAAAAGACCTTTCGATAATAGTTCCTCTCCTGAACGAGGAGGAGTCGCTTCCGGAGCTTCTGGCGTGGATCAGAAGCGTGATGAACGCCAATGGCTATGAATATGAAGTCCTCTTCATCGACGACGGCAGCACCGACGGCTCGTGGGCGAAGATCCAGGAACTCGCAAAAGGCGACGAGCGGATCAAAGGAATATCCTTCCGCCGCAACTACGGCAAGTCCGCCGCCCTTTACGAAGGTTTCGCCAAGGCCGAGGGACGTGTGGTCGTCACGATGGACGCGGACCTGCAGGACTCCCCGGAAGAGATCCCGGAGATGTACCGGATGGTCACCGAGGAGGGTTATGATGTGGTCTCCGGCTGGAAACAGCACCGCCAGGACAACAAACTGACCAAGAACCTGCCTTCCAAGCTTTACAACGCCACTGCCCGCTGGATCACCGGCATCAAGCTCCACGATATGAACTGCGGCCTGAAGGCCTACAAGAACGAGGTGGTCAAGAACATAGAGGTGTACGGCGAGATGCACAGGTATATTCCTTACCTCGCGAAGAACGCCGGCTTCGGCAAAATCACCGAGAAGCCGGTCCACCATCAGAAAAGGAAGTACGGCAAGAGCAAGTTCGGCCTTGAGAGGTTCGTCAACGGATTCCTCGACCTTCTCTCATTGTGGTTCCTTAGCACATTCGGCAAGAAGCCGATGCATTTCTTCGGCTTCTCCGGCCTGCTGATGTTCCTGATAGGCTTCGTGATGACGATCTGGGTGATCGTCGCGAAACTTGTCCACCAGGCCCAGGGCGTCCATTTCAGAGCCGTCACCGACCAGCCTCTGTTCTACCTCGCCATCCTTGCCGTGATCATCGGTGTGATGCTCTTCCTCGCCGGTTTCATCTGCGAGATGGTCTCCCGCAATGCTCCGGAAAGGAACAAATACAACGTCAAAGACGAAATAGAGTAAAGAGAAAGAAGGTGGCCTCAAAGTCACCTTCTTTCTCTTTTATTCTAATACTCCAGACGCATGTCATCTATCCACAAGATGGAATCCGGACTGCCTGTGAAATAGTCACCCAGCATGCTGGCCGCGCAGGAGACGATTATGTGTGTCGGGCGGCGTGATGTGGACACATATTCAAGAGGAATCTCCACCTTGGTCCATTCCATGTCATGATCGGTGACGAATCTTCCATAGGCGATGACATCCTGGCCGGCAGGATCGAAGAACGAGGACTTGTCCGTCGTGTTGACTTCAACAGGACAGCTCTCGGTTCCGCCATATTTACGGAAATCCCATGTGCCCAAAGCGACCCACACTATTCCGCGGTCATTGTCCCCGACCTTGACGACATCATCGTCAGGGTAACCGCCAAGAGTCTTCTGCTGGATCTTGCCGCTCTTGTACTTCAGCCAGACGGTCAGTTTCCGAGGGCGCAGGGTGAACGGACGTCCCATGCGGACCTTTCCGCCCGCAGTGCCGACATTCCCGCCATATTCACCGGAAAAGATGTTGCCGGCGGCGAACTTGATGACCACATACTGCGACTCCATCTTCAATGAATATTTTCCTTCAACCTTTTCGGTGTCATCCGGTTTGGTGATGGCGAATTTTGATCCGACGGTTGTCGATCCCTTGTTGCCGCTCCCCCACCATTCGGTCTGGAGCACAGGGACCGGAGACGCGGGATCATAGAACGAATAATATTTGTCAGACTCTGCGTTAGAGAACGTCTCGAAACCCGAATTAGGCAACTGGACAGCAGCCTCGGTTGTGAACCTCACGATCTCGGAAGTCTCATCGCCACTGTAGGCGACACACTCATATTCAGTCAAAGGTGCAAGGCCCTCGGCGGCAGCCGAAAAAGATCCGCCGTCAGAGGAGACTCCACCGACCTCATTCCATTCGGAATCACCGGCCTTTCTGATGCGGAAGCCGTTGTCACGACCTTCGATTCCGCTGGCACGGAGCCATGCGACACCTGTCCAAACATCCGGTTTAGAGATCGAGACAGCAGCCTCTACCTCCTCCACGAACAGTGTCCAAACCTCATTGACATCCCTATAGGAGACGTTAAGCTCGACAGGATCCTCAAAGTTTCTCAACGAGGGGATTGCCGGAGAATATGTTGTCTGTCCCTCAGGCCCCAGTTTTATGGAAGACACACTCATGCCGGTAAGATCGATTCCGGATGGCACCTGAGCCACGACACGCCTGTTCGTGGCATCAATCACCGCGCCACCGATCTGGCCGGAAAGGGAAAAGTAACGTTCTATCGGCTGTTCAGCCTTGATCGCCCAAGAGCGCTCGTTCTCGTAGGCGGAAAGTGTCACCGTAAGCGGTTTGGACAGATCTTTCGTGCCGACAATCGGATCGGAAGCGGCGACCGCCTCATCATTGAACGACACCTCGCGGATATTGACCTTGCTGATGTCCACGGTCTCCTCAAGCGTAAGCACCACCTCATGGATATCGGTGCTGATACTCACCGACTTGGCGCCGTCCGCGTCCAGACTTGTGATGGCGGCGTCTATCTCCGGGTAAGGGATGTCGTTCCGGATGCACGAGACAACCGGCAAAGAGACTATCGTCAATATTATCAATAAAAATCTGTTCATAGCCTAAATATGGAAACTTAGTCCGAAAGAAATATCAAGCACGTCAAGCATGAAACGAACCTTGGAGAAATCCCTCGTGCCCACAATCTCTCCGTTCTTGTAGTAGTCGATGTGGTTGTAGGTAGCTCCGCCGATGCCGATCGCCACGTGCGTGCTTATGCTGTTGGTCACGAAGATCATCAGACCCGGATGGACAGCGATCTTTACCCTGTTCGCCGCGGCGTAACTGTCGAGGCTCTCCTCGTTGTAGGAGAATGAGGTGCGGGTGTAGGAATATCCCAGAGACACATCGGTGAACACTCCTATCCTGCCACGCTTGTCCAAAGAGGCGTAGGCTCTATGAAAGACCTCGGCCTGGACCGTACGAGAATCCGCCTGTATGTCATTCAAAGAGACCGCCAGATCATCGCTGAGCATCGAGAGATCAGCGTTGGAGACACCTCCTTTCGCAGATGAATATTTCGCCCTCACCCCGACTGACCTATTGTCCTTATAAGTGTAGTCGAGGAAAGGCGACAACGTCATCATAGTGCCGTTGGCATCCAAATGCTGAAGCAGCATAAGATATTCACTGTCAGTGCTGGACAAGTCCGCATAGAAGAACTGTACACCAGCGGAAAAGTCTCCCTTAGGCATGAACAACCTGTCCGGGCCACGTTTTTCAGAGACGGACAGACTATCCCTCTCCGCGGCCCGAATTCCAGACACGGAAAGAAAAATGAAGAGTATTATCGCTAACTTTTTCACCGCCTACAGGTAATAATAGAGGCTGAATCCCACAGCAAGCAGGTTCACCTTGAAATTGATAAAAGTAAAACTCCTGTCTCCTTCCGCCACACGGTTGTGGTTCTGGTCGGTCCAGTCGAAATGCAGTCCCAGCATGTTCACGCTGACATCTATCGCAAGCCTGTCCGTGACAAATGCCATAAAACCGGGACAAAGATTGATCCCAAGAGAGTTAGATGTCTCGTACGAAGCGTTCACCTTGTTGCCGTGGCCGTCCAGCACCTTTCCCTGGCCGTACGAATATGACAGCTGCAACTCGTTGAAAAGCCCAAGTCTCTTAATCTGTCCTACAGGAATATAGTAGCGTCCTATCCCCTGAATCTCGAAGGCATGACTGATCTTGTGGAAATCAGACACTTCCAGATTGATGTCCTTGAAATTCAACTTCGCGGAATCCAGCTGGAACATATTCCTTCTGTACCCGACCCTGACTCCGACTCCCATATTGTCCTTGAACATGTAGCAGAACGCCGGGCTGACAGAAAGGGTGTAGCCTGTGGATTTTATGCCGTTGACCACCAACAGACGGGAGTTATCGTTGTTGTGAAGCATATAACTGGCTCCACCGCCCACCATCCATGTACCTTTTTTAATGAAGCAAGGCTGCGATGACAGGTCAATACCCCGATCCATCCTCTGTCCCTCGGCATTGAACGAGCCAAGGGCCATGAGGAGGACTGAAAGTATTATGAATGAATATCTTGTCATTATTCGTAGAGGAGTTCCATTCCGTCAAGCCAGAGTTTGCTGTTGTCATACCCGGTGAAGTAGTCTCCGTACATGCTGGCCGCGCAGCTGATGATGATGTGCGTCGGGTATGTCGTCAGGCTGCTGTACTCGAGAGGAATCGTCATCTGGATCCAGTCCTTGGCCGGATTGGAATCGTCTGAGGTGATGAGCCTCTCACCGAAAGCGATTGTGGATTTGTCCGTGGAGAAATCCACGAATGTGCTCACGTCAGTGGTGTTTATCATTACCGGACTGTCCGCGTCTCCGCCATAACGCTTGTAATCCCATGTGCCCAAAGCGATTCTTATGGATGCCTTGTCATAGTTACCCTTCTTTCCGTCAGAAGGGACATTGCCGGACTCACGGTTGATGACACCTCCGGAATATTTCACCCATAACCTCAACGCTGTAGGCCTTGCGGTGAACGGCCTTCCGAAGTAAACAGTTCCTCCAGTGGTTCCGATAAGGTCTCCAAAATGCCCGCTGAAAAGGTTTCCAGCGGCGAACTTAACGACAACCCAACGAGACTGGAGACACACGGACTGCGTTCCTTCCTTGTAGTCAGAAGCGTCAGGATAACAGATCACGGAACCAGAACCGACAAGGGTCGCGCCCTTGTTGCCATTACCCCACCATTGTTTTTGCAGAGTAGAATCCGATGAGGAAGGATCGTAGAAAGACTTGTACTTGCCGCTTTCATCATTGGATGTAGTCTCGAACCCACCGTTGGGAACAGGCACAGCCTTGTCGGTCGTGACATCGGACGGAGCGGCGAAAATCTCCTCCGCACCGGACTCCATGGATGTCAGCACGAGGCGGTATTCATAAGTCGTGGATGGATTCAAGCCTTTGATCTCCGCGCTGAATATGCCTTCCGACTCTCTGACAGCGGCCACAGGTGTCCAGTCCTGAGTGTTTCTCGCGCGGACTTCGAAGCGGACCTTGTCCTTGTCGTACTGGGCCTCATCCACATCGGCATGAGCCGTGAAGTGACCGGCCCAGATCTCATATCTGGATGACTGGGCGATTCCCGTCGAGGTCCCCTCGAAGATGATGTCATCGTAGATGTTGTTCGTGGTGTCATCCACAATAAGATCGAAGGCCAGAATGCCGTCTTTCTCCGTGTACTTAAGACTGAGCCTATACCTCCTGCCGTTTTTCACATTCTTGATCTCTCCGGATTTAGCGAACGTCTTTCCGTCCTTTTTCAAAGTGCCAGAAAACGACCACATGAGCGACGGTTCGAACCCGGAGGTGATGAAAAAGCCATCCTTGCCGCCTTCAGCCGCGTCATAGACCAGTTTGGCCGAGGTTTCACCATCCAATCCGACAGTGCAGGAATAACCATCCTCGAACGCCTCTGTGACGGACGGGTCAAAAGTCACATTGGAAATCACGTTGCAGACCTTTGCAGTGACAGTCACATTGCCTGAGTCTCCGGCCTTGACGGTCACGTTTGAGGAACCCTTGTAACTCTTCTGCTCCCATGAGGCGGCGGCAGGGTTCTCTTTGGCAATCTCACCGGCCACGACATCGACACGGTAGTCATCAGCCGGCAGATAGATGGTCTGCGGCATCTGTGAATATACATATTCACGAACCTTGCCTGTGAAATCAGCCTTGTAGATGCTTACCTTGGCGGAGGAAAGGAGTTCGTCCTGACTCATAGCCGCCTTCGTGGCGGACTCGCCCATCCTTACGTCCAGACTGAACGCTCCTTTGGCAGCCGGTGTCTCATCGTAGTTGGCGCACGCTCCAAAAGCGACAGCGGAGAGAGCCAATGCTATGATTGTGAGTTTATTTTTCATATTCCTTCCTCCTACTTCACTTCAAGGGTGATCGGGATACTCTTGCGGCAGCCCTTGTTGTCAACCACGTTCATAGTGAATGTGTGTGTGCCCTGGAAGGCCAGGAGAGGGGTCTGCGCGCCCGACAGATCGAAGTCGATCTCTGTCTTTCCGGAAAGTTCAGAGCCGTGAGGGAAAGGAACTATGTCGAAGACACCCATAGCAGCTTCTGAAGGGTTGATAAGATCAAGGGTAGTTCCGCCTACCGAATTCACGGAATTGATGAAATCATCATTCGTGGAGGCGATGTCAACGGTGAACTTACGGACACCGTTAGGAATCTTCGCCGTCATCGTGAGCGGGAATGCCCCTGTGGCCGGCACAATGATAGTCTTGGCAATGTCGTAGGAACTTGTGCTGACAAGCTCGATGCCTCCGTCACCGGTCGGAGCGTCAGGATCCTTACCGTCACCGTCTTCCTTTGCAGGAAGATCGTTTTCCAGTTCAGCGTCCTCGACCAGGCCGTCAATCTCGATCGAGAATGAAGCATTTCCGGAAGCATCCACCTTCTTCAAGATCCTGACCACGTGCCAGTCCTGAGCCTTCACATTAGTGATGGGGGCAAGCATCCTCTGGGTCTTGCCATCAATCGAGCCTTTGAACATCAAAGAGATGGTGGCCTCGTTGCCGTTCACAGCAAAATAGCCCAGGCGGTGATCGTAGGTTGGATTCCCGTTTGAGTAATCAAGTTTGTACTCCAAAGGGTAGCCTGGCGTCAATTCCACCTTGGCGACACCGTCACCAGAGACAGACTTAAGGAAATCGTCGTTGTACTCGACAGTGACGATGGCCTGAAGAAGCTTGCAAGTGATCGAGCCGAGGGTCGTGGTCACACCAGCCTTGATGGTGAAACTTTTGGACGCTCCGTAAACCGGAGCCGTGAACTTAGCTTGAGGGACTTCCGCACTTGTCGAACGTGCATCAATGCGATAGTCACCTGCCGGAAGCGATATGTTCGCGCTGCCAAGCACTTCCCGATAGGTCTTCTGCCAGACAAGCCTGTCTGCATTGTCGTAGAGGAAGAGGACATAGTCATCCCCCGCCGTTTCGGCACGGGTTATAACCTTGTTCACATCTTCCGAGACCTCGATGGACAATCCGTCAAACGACAGGATCCCGTTCCAGTTGCCTCCTCCGTAATTGAAATTGTCCTTCTTGCAGGACACCGCCATAACACTGATGGCGGCCATGAATATGCAAATGCTCTTTTTCATCTTTCTCAGTCGTTAAGATCAACTTCCGTCAACTCGGCTTCCTCAACCGCTTCGTCAAATGAGATGGTGATCGATCTCCCGCCCACGTTTGACACATCAAACTTGAGGGTGTAGCAGGTTTTCGGAGAAAGAGGGCGAAACTCCTTGCCGGAGAAAGCCTGAGTCTTTCCTCCCTGGCCTGTAAGGTTTCCGGAGACGGAGATCATGTAGGCATCCACAAAAGCGGCCCTGGTCTCCGTTTTAGAGAATGGAATCTCGGTGCCGCCACCGGTCTTGACAGTAAAGGAATAATCCGTGTAGTAAGCCTTGAAAGCATCTGTGCACTCCACTTTGACGATGGTGTTCGCAAGAGTAACCGGAATGGCCACCGTAGTCGTCCCCCCTCCCGTGACGGAGAAAGACTTCACGCCCGTGAAGCAAGGCTTTCCGAAGCCCTCTTCGCTGGCAGAGCCATAACCTGCCTTCACGGAATAGTTGCCGGCCTTGAGCTTTTTCGATGCGGCGAACTGCTCCAGCAATCCATTATAAATCTCATCTCCGCTGCCGTTGGTCAGGACAATCGTGAATTTGCCGGTCTGGGGCAACGTGGTGTAATCCGACACATTGCTCTTTGTCACCACATCCACCTGGCCGTCAGTGGCGACGGAGAACAGGACGTTCCCGTCAGCGGTGTCCTGATGCCGGGAACACGACGTCGGCACGAGTGCCAAAGCCATCATTCCAAGCAGTAATCTGTTAATTTTCATATTCATTGTCACTTTTTGATCTTCACTTTTATGTTGTCTATGTAGAGCCAGCAGGTGTTGTTGTTGGCTCCCCAGTCTTTATCGGGCATTGTTCTCCAACTCAACCTCAACGGAGCACTAACACCCTTCAATAAGGTATTTGCCGTATGGTTGATATTTGTATATGAGCCAGTTGTCTCATTAATCTTGAACGATTCCGGAAACGTACCAGTCTCATCGCCACTAGAGGGGTTCTTACTTGTAGTGATATAACCGAAATATACGGTTTGGGCTATTTTCGGAGTTCCCTCCCTGCCCATAGAATAATCATACGTGATATCTAGGTTCACAGTCTTACCATCCTTCAATCCGGAAAGGAATGGAGAATCCGCCCTGGCAGAATAGTTGGCCAATCTAGTTTCCCTACGACAAGCGATTCTGATTGCGGTTCCAGCCTGCGCTCCAGCCCTGGCAGCACTCCAGCCACCTTTCTCTGGGCTCCAAGGATTCTCAGCATTGATGGTATAAGGCGCAAAAAGATGCGGTGAAAAACTTCCCGGACTTGACCAACCATACTCATCATTCGAATTGAAGCCTTCCACCCAGCTGAAGTCCTCAAAGAACAGATAAGGGCAATTCAACTCACATTCTCCCCTGATGGACGAAGAAAGGTCGCCTAATGTCACAGTCTCCGAAACGACAGCGCTTTCCGACTCATAGGTCACGGCAAGCCGCTTCGAGGACAATCCCTTGAAGAATGCTTTATCCTTAGTCCGGAATACGTACGTGTCACCAATTCTCACAAGTCCGTCATTGCCACCATCTATTCTCAACTCAGACGACGACAATCCCGGCCACACAGCATCATCCGGCAAAGTAATCCTGATGTCTTGCACATCCTCACCCAAATTGTTGGATGCGAGCATAAATTTCAATTCATACTCAATAGGCTTCGCCTCAGTCATTTTTAACGGAACCTTAGTAGTATGCCCGGCCGCGAAATCACGCCCCGCCAATGAGAAAGAGACCGACGCGCACTTATTCTCCGAATAGGCGTCAACCGTAATCCGATCCCCGGCAGAATATGCCATCCGAGAAGGGAATATACCGGCGACAGCCACTTCCGTCCCGTCCGCCGACTCGTCGATCGGATTCCGAAGTTCCAATGTCAACCCGTTCACTCCTTCGCCGAAGCTGACCGTGGAAGCGTCCGTGACATCCACCGAAACCTTGCCCGCCACCGCCTGAGGCATAGTGACCTCGATTCTCTTCACCGGCTCCCCCAGCAAGTTATTCCCTTCAGGAATATAGAACCTCAGGAAATGCAGCAGATGTCTCATTCTGACATTCAGCACATCATCGGACACGATAGGTGCCGCCTCCTTAACCGGCTCCAAGGCCGGTCCGGAGATCGGTTCCGCCACTATTATGTCCACTCCATCCGAAGCCGTGCCATCCTGAACAGACGGAACAGTGAATGTGGCGGTCATGCCACCCATCGATTCCGGAAGAGGGTAAGTCATGTAGTATGAATATGTTCCTTCAGCCATCGGGGACTGAAGGGTGGCCGTGAAATAGGCCTCGGACTTGTCAGAGGCAACCGCCATCAAACGGAACGCCTGATTATCCAAAGCGTATGATCCGTCCGGGGATTTTGCCCAGACAGCAATCTTGTCGCCATCATTCCACACAAAGCGTTTGGTCTCCACATCGTATTCCGTTCTCGTCCTCGGGGTGTTCCCGACAGCGAAAACGACATTCACCGAGGATGGAATCACCTCAGATTCAGTGGATTCAAAGTCACCGCAACCACATAGCGCGACTCCAGCGGAGACAAGAATGATTCTTAATATAGTCTTCAAATACACTACGTTTCAATTTCCGCGAACAGGCACATGCCATCGCACTTATATTCACAAATGTAATGTTTTTAAGTCATATACAAAAATTCATCAGATAATGTCACGCATCATCTGACTGATTCTCTGATCATCCGCTCTATCTCTGACAAGTCAGCGCGAGCGAGTATTGTTCCGTCAGGAGCGAGCAGCAGGTACGTAGGCACAAAGGTCACGCCATAGAGTTCCGCGGCCGATTCCTCCGTACCAAGGATATTCTTCCAAGTCAAGCTTTTTTCCCTGACCGTCTCCTTCGACTGACCTGCCTCCTCCCAGAGGGGGACACCAATGACATCAAACCTATTTCCTCCAAACTCCTCGTACAATTCCATGATATGCGGGAACGCACGGCGGCAAGGACCGCAACTGGTCGACCAGAAATCCAACAGAATATATTTTCCTTTGCCGGCATAATCTGAAAGCCGAACCGTGTTTCCAGCCATGTCAATTCCCTCAAAGTCTTGGAACCTCATTCCTACAGAAGTATTATAGACCGCCTCTATGTCCCTTTTCAGTTTGGCTGTTCTTGGCTCCGCCAGCATATTCGGGGCCAATGTCCCCGCAAGCTCAAACCGCGTCTTAGGATCCGTGTTACCGAAATTCGTCAAGAAGAACAATGCCATGTAACCCACAGCGTTGTCACGATTGGCATAGATAACCCTTTTATATTCATTGATCATCAATGTGCTGTCCTTATAGTTTCTCCGGCGGAACGACATCAGAGAGTCCAGCGCCACGGTCAATGAATTAACCTTGTCGCTGCTGACCGTACAACGTCCGTCAGGCCGCCTGCTGATGGTCAAGGTGCCGCCTTCAGGCACGATGGTCACCTTGACATGGCGCCCCATGCCTACATCGTATGACCGGGTAACGTCAGTCGGTAGTTCCACACGGAAACGTCCGTTCTCAACCGGAACACTCACACTCTCACCGCTCCGGTAAAAGAAGTCCACTTCCTTAGGCGCACCTTCCGGTCCTAACTCTCCCTTGACCACCGTCTTGTCCTGTGCGGTCATTACAGCGCAGGAAAACGCGAATACAGTCAAAATCACTACTGTTCCTCTCATAATTATCCAATGAATATGTCCGTTCACGCTCCTGCAAAAACCATACGATTAGAAGTACAGCATTGATAGCCATTGTATGCCAAGCACGCCCAAAGCCTTATACTATTCTGTCGCCAGGCGTTCTGTCTTAAGATTGCCACGGGCCTCAGGCGCATTCTTGAAGACTTGTGCGACCACCTCGCAAGCGTCGATCTCCGCACAGTCTGCGCATGTGTCGTAACCTTTTTCACTCACGCACTTGCGGACCGGACAAAGATCGCTGCAATAGAGATACTTCACGCCCTCCGTCCGGCATCCCATACAGTTGATATGCTCGGGCTTGATAGGGGCGTCATTCGCCTCGGCCCATTGCTTGGCTGTCTTTTCCCTAAGCGCGTCATCATTGTTCACCGTGGCCTTGCGGGCATCGCAATTCTCACAGTCCAATCCGCAGCATGCAATCAAATCCTTCATATTTCTTAATATTTTGTTTATGCAAAATTAGATGGAATATCTCGGATTCCCGCAACGCATCCATAGACAAAGCATTTAACCAAACAACTGTTTTTCAGCACATTGTGATTCCACGAAGTGGACAAATGAACATTCAGAAGGAGATACTGCCACATCAATGGCATCTCTTTCCTTGCCCTCAAAGGCTGTCACTCAGCGACCGGGCAGGAAGATAAATGAAAAAAAGCTGACCTTTTGAGTCAGCCTCTTTCATGTTATTTCTGGCGGAGAGGGAGGGATTCGAACCCCCGGAGCCTCGCAGCTCAACAGTTTTCAAGACTGCCGTAATCGACCACTCTACCACCTCTCCAAACTTATTCCCTCGATTGAGGGAATGCAAAGGTATATATTTTTTTTTGTTCCGCAAAATATGCTGGAACAATTTTGCAAAAAACTCAATTATGATATTGTTCCGGGCATATTCAGTCATCGGAGACATACCGCTCGGCACTTGACAGACTCAATGTGCCGCGGGAGTCAGCTACCGGCAGAATCATTTTTTCTCATCCGGTTTTTCCTCCGCACGGGTGAAGAAACGGTTCTGGAAAAAAATCAGATAGAAAGCGCCAACCGTGACGCAGCTGTCGGCGAAATTGAAGACAGGAGCGAAGAACAAAAGGCGGTCTCCTCCCACAAATGGTACCCAAGACGGCCAGATTGTGTCAATGAGCGGGAAGTAGAACATATCCACCACGCGGCCGAACATCAGCGGGGCATAGTCAAAGATCACTCCGTAGAAAAGGCTGTCGATGATGTTGCCGAAAGCGCCGGCGGTGATCAACGTCAGGCCGACAAGGACTCCGGTCGGAACCACGGGCTTGCCATCAGGCAGAAGTGCCAACTTCCCTTCAGAATCCACCGATTTACGCACAAGCGAAGCTATCCACCAGCAGAGAGCGCCAGAAAGAGCGATCCTGAAGAATGACAGCAGGAACTTGCCGACGGCGCCGCCGAACTTCATTCCGAAAGCCATTCCCTCGTTCTCGATGAAGAAAATCTGGAACCAGTTTCCGATGACGCTGAAATGCTCACCTATCTGCATGTTCGTCTTGACCAGGATCTTGATGACCTGGTCAATGACGACAAGTATGACTCCCAGAATCAGGAGTTTCTTACCCTTGGAAACCTTCACTAGTTCTGTCCTTTTTTAGCAAGCATCTCCTTGGCTTCTACAGTAAGCGTGGCATGAGGCACCAAACGCAGCCTCTCCTTCGGAATAAGCTTTCCTGTCTCACGGCATATTCCATAAGTCTTGTTCTCGATGCGCACAAGTGCGGCCTCGAGGTTCTGGATGAACTTGTACTGCCTCTGCGCGAGCTGGCTGGCCTCCTCCTTGGAAAGCTGGTAGGCGCCATCGTCCTCGACCGTCTTGAACGACGGTGTGGTGTCCTCGATGTCGTTGCTGCCGTTGTGCATAATCACCCTTCGCAGGGTGTTATACTCTTTCCGGGCCTTGTCAAGCATATCATTGATGATAGTGCGGAACTCTTCAAGTTCCTCATCACTGTAACGCACCTTCGTCGTCTCGGCGGAAACCGCGTTGTCTTTGATTAACTCTGACATAGTGTAAATTGTATTTAGGTCTAAAAACTATCGCGACAGCACCATCTTGACCGAACCCTCGTCCCACTCGACATCAGCCGCTCCTTCCGGAGCATCCTTGCCAAGTGTGACAGAAAGTGCGAGTGTCTGGGCGGCGACGTAATCCTTGTAGCCTTCAAGAGCGGCGGCGATGTCGTCATAGACGGCACCATCGGCGAATATAGCCACGCCGATCTTGTCCGTCACCTCGAATCCGCTGTCCTTCCTGAGGTTCTGGATCCTGTTGATAAGCTCCCGGGCCACGCCTTCCCTCTTCAACTCTTCCGAGATCTGAATATCAAGGGCGATGGTCAGCTGACCTTCAGTGGCGACGAGCCAGCCTGGCATATCCTCGGACGAGATCTCATAGTCTCCTGGCTTGAGCTCAACGACTCCCGAAGGAAGTTCCACTGAATATGCCAACCCGGCTGCCTCTGCGCTCTGAATGGCCGAGATGGTAGCCTGATCGAATCCGCCGAAAGCTCCGGCGATCTCTTTCATCTGCTTGCCGTAAACCTTTCCGAGGGTCTTGAAGTTAGGCTTGATCTTCTTGGTGATGATGCCGGTGGTGTCGGAAATAAACTCGGCCTCCTTCACATTCACCTCATTGAGGATGATGGACTTGACCTGTTCAAGCTGCTCCCTGACCTTTGCGGAGATCACAGGGATGATGAGCTTCTGGAGCGGCTGACGGACCTTGATGGAGACCTTGCGGCGAAGCGCGAGCACCATCGATGTGGCCTTCTGAGCCAGATTCATCCTCTCCTCCAGATCTGTGTCGATGACTGCCTCGTCGCAAGCCGGCATATTCACATAATGAACCGACTCAGAGCCGTCCGGAACGAGGTCCAGATAGAGACGGTCCATATAGAACGGAGCGATCGGAGCGCCGAGCACAGCGACATCCACCAGCACCTCGTAAAGGGTCTGGTAGGCGGCGAGCTTGTCCTCGTCCATCTTTCCACCCCAGAAACGTTTCCTGTTCAGACGCACATACCAGTTGCTAAGGTCATCGCACACGAAGTCCTGGATCAGACGCCCTGCGGTTGTGATGTCATAATCCTCATAAGCCGCCACAACCTTCTTCTTCAAGGTATTGAGCAGCGAGATGATCCAACGGTCGATCTCCGGCCTCTTTGAATATTCCACCTTCGCGGCCTTAGGGTCGAAGCCGTCCACATTGGCATAGAGGGCGAAGAATGAATATGTGTTGTAAAGCGTTCCAAAGAATTTCCTGCGGACCTCGTCCACACCGGCCTCGTCAAACTTCAGGTTGTCCCAAGGCTGGGCGTTGGTCAGCATATACCACCTGAGGGCATCGGCACCGTACTTGTCCAGTTCCTCGAACGGATCCACGGCGTTGCCGAGGCGCTTGCTCATCTTGTTGCCGTTCTTGTCCAGAACCAAACCGTTGGAGATCACGGTCTTGTAGGCAGGAGTCCCGCTGATCATGGTGTGGATGGCATGAAGCGTGTAAAACCAGCCTCTGGTCTGGTCAACGCCCTCGGCGATGAAGTCTGCCGTGCAGCCAAACTTCGGAGAATCCAGTCCACGGAGACCTTCCTGAGCGTAAGGCATCGCGCCGGAGTCGAACCAAACATCGATAAGGTCTGTCTCACGGGTCATCTTCTTTCCGGAAGGACTGACAAGGAATATGTTATCGACATAAGGCCTGTGGAGATCAATCCTGTCGTAGTTCTCCTTGCTCATGTCCTCAGGATCAAAACCATTGTCCTTAAACGGATTGCTTGTCATGAATCCGGCTTCCACAGCCTTGTCGATCTCGGTGTAGAGCTGCGCGATCGTGCCGATGCAGATCTCCTCCTTTCCGTCCTCGGTGCGCCAGATCGGAAGCGGTGTGCCCCAGAAACGGCTGCGGCTGAGATTCCAGTCCTGGATATTCTCAAGCCACTGGCCGAAACGTCCCGTACCGGTGGACTCCGGCTTCCAGGTGATCGTCTTGTTCAGAGCGACCATCTCGTCCTTGACAGCCGTGGTCTTGATGAACCAGGCGTCGAGAGGATAATAGAGGACAGGTTTGTCGGTTCTCCAGCTGTGAGGATAGCTATGGGTCTGCTTCTGGATCCTGAACGCCCTGCCGTCCATCTTCATCATCATGCAAAGGTCGATGTCGAGGGTCGGAGCGTCAGCCGGAAGAGAGTCATCAAAAGCATTCTTCACATAGCGGCCGGAATATTCCTTATAAGAAGGGTCCACGTGTGTGCGGACATATTCAGGATCAAGGTCTTCGATCGGGTAGAAGCGTCCGTCGTGGTCCACCTGGGCCTGCCGTTTGCCGTCCTTGTCAAGAACCATCATTCCCGGCACACCGTAGTTGGCGGCGACTTTCTTGTCATCCGCACCGAAGGTAGGAGCGATGTGAACGACTCCGGTACCGTCCTCGGTCGTGACATAGTCTCCGGAGATCACCCTGAACGGCTCCCCTTCCTCGATCGGCTGGAACCAAGGAATCAGCTGCTTGTAGCGGATTCCGACAAGGTCAATGCCCTTGAACGAACCGTCAAGCACCTTGTAAGGAACGAGTTTGTCACCTGGCTTGTAGTTCTCAAGCGGAATGTCGGCGGCCTTAGGATTGAACCAGGCGCCCACCAAATCCTTGGCCAGCACGTAAATGGCCTCCTTTCCAGTGTAAGGGTTGAAGGAGAGGACACGGACATATTCATACTTCGGCCCCACGCAGAGCGCCGTGTTTGAAGGAAGGGTCCACGGGGTTGTGGTCCATGCGAGGAAATATACCGGGAAGGCCTCCGTCCCGAAGAGCGGCTGCGACTTTCCGTCCTTGATGACCTCGAACTGCACCGTGGCCGTCGTGTCGGTCACGTCCTTGTAGCAGCCCGGCTGGTTCAGCTCGTGTGAGCTGAGGCCTGTGCCGTCGGAAGGCGAATATGGCTGGATGGAGTACCCTTTGTAGAGCAGCCCCTTGTCGTAAATCTTCTTCAAAAGGTACCACAAGGTCTCGATGTAGCGGTTGTCATAGGTGATGTACGGATCGTTCATATCGACCCAGTAGCCGACACGCTCGGTCATATTCACCCATTCCGCCGTGTACTTCATCACCTCGCTGCGGCAGGTCTTGTTGTATTCCTCAACGGAAATCTTCGTTCCGATGTCATCCTTGTGTATTCCAAGCTTCTTCTCCACGCCGATCTCCACAGGGAGTCCGTGGGTGTCCCATCCGGCGCGGCGGTTCACCTTGTACCCGGACTGGGTCTTGAAGCGGCAGATGGCATCCTTGATGGAGCGCGCCATTACGTGGTGGATTCCCGGCTTGCCGTTCGCGGAAGGCGGACCCTCGAAGAATATGAACTCAGGTGCCCCTTCCCTGACCTCAAGGGATTTCTCGAACGCGTGATTCTTTTTCCATCTGTCGAGAACCTCATTCCCGACAGAAACCAGATCAAGGCCTTTGTACTCTTTGAATGTCATAATTTTCTTTCTATTTTTGCATCGGAAAAACCATCGGTTCGCTTCCTATGCAATTAAGTCTGCAAAGATAGTGATTTCCGCGTTTTTTATCAAATAGGTGATTAATGAATATAATAGACATCATAATTCTTCTGTGCTGTGTTCCAGCCATATTCCGTGGCTTGTCCAAGGGGTTCATCGCCCAGATGGCCGCCCTGGTGGCTCTGGTGCTGGGGGCATGGATGTCATTCCATTTCTCCAATGTGGTGGTCGAATGGCTCAAGCCAGTGATGGATGTATCTCCAGCCGTGCTTCAGGCGATCGCCTTCACACTCATCCTGCTGGGCGTTTTCTTCGTCCTCACGCTGGCCGGCAAAATGATTGAAGGCATAGTGAGGATCGTGATGCTTGGTTGGTTGAACAAGCTTCTCGGGGTGGTATTCGCCCTGTTGAAAGTTCTCCTCGCGATAGGCTTGTTCATACTCATCTTCGACTCCGTCACCACGGCGCTGGAGATCGATTGTTCCAAGACTGTCAGCGGATCCCTCTTCTACACCCCGATCAAGGACTTCGCCGATGTCTTTTTCCCTTACATGAAAGAATTGATATTCAATAAATAATGAGCAGAATTATTCTAATAGAGACTTCCACGTCACTTTGCTCCACAGCCCTTGTGGAGGACGGGAAGGTCGTCTGTGAAAGGATCAGCGACGAGCCAAGGGCGCACGCCTCAAAGACAGCGCTGTTCGTCAGCGAGATGCTTTCCGAAAAAGGTCTGAAAGTGTCCGACTGTGACGCTGTGGCCGTCAGCAAGGGACCTGGCTCCTACACCGGGCTGCGCGTCGGGGTCTCGACAGCCAAAGGTCTCTGCTTCGGAGCCGGCATCCCGATGATCTCCGTCGGCACTCTCGACACACTCGTCTGGCAGGCGCTGGACGGGAATATGCTTCATGAAGGCTGCCGTTACATCATTCCCATGATCGACGCCCGCAGGATGGAGGTTTACACAGGAATATTCACACCTGACGGGAGGCAAGTCTCCCCGACCGTGGCTCAGATAATCGATGCGGATTCGTTCAAAACCCAGCTCGGAGAGGGTCCCGTGCTTTTCATCGGGGACGGCGCGGACAAGTGCAAGGACACTCTGACCAGCCCGAACGCCAGATTCATCCAGTGCTGCCCGAAAGCCTCATCGATGATGCATCCGGCCATTGAGGCCTTGGAAGCCAGAAGGTTTGAGGATGTGGCCTACTTCGAGCCGTTCTACCTCAAGGAGTTCATCACGACGGTGAGCAAGAAGAAAATAATTTAATTCAGGAATATATTATGAAAATTGGTGTTGCCAGCGACCACGCTGGATTCGAGTACAAGGGAAAGATCTCGGCTCTGCTCAAGAAAAAGGGCCACGAGGTCATCGATTATGGAACTTATTCAACGGAGAGCTGCGACTACTCCGACTTCGCTCATCCGCTCGGCACAGCCATAGACAATGGCGATGTTGAACTCGGAGTGGCTTTCTGCGGCACAGGGAACGGAATGGCCATCACTCTGAACAAGCATCAGAAAGTGCGCGCCGCCCTCTGCTGGGGAACTGAGATCGCGCGCCTTGCAAAAGCTCACAACAATGCGAACGTGATCGTGATGCCGGCCCGCTTCATCTCCTATCAGATGGTAACTTCAATCGTCAACAAGTGGTTGGAGACCGAGTTCGAGGGAGGAAGACATGAGCGCCGCATCGAGAAGATTCCTATTTGCCAATAAGGAATGCCGCAGGACAAACCATTGGAAATAAAAGCGTTGATAGCGGACAAACAGTTCCTTTCGGGCAACTCCAGACTCTCTGAGAGCATCGAGGATTACCCGGAAGGGATCATCATCCCAATCGACAAGCCATACCGTTGGACATCAGCCGACGTCATCCGCAAGGTCAAATGGGCGGCCAGCAGACATTTCCACAAGAAAAACCTGAAGGTCGGCCACGCCGGCACACTTGATCCGCTGGCCACCGGCGTGCTGCTCGTCTGCATCGGCAAGGCCACCAAGCTGGCGGAAGCCCTTCAGAAAGAGGGTAAGGAATACCTCGCCGGCATCTCGTTCGGAGCCACAACCCCTTCCTACGACCTGGAGAAAGCCATTGATCAGGAATATCCAACCGACGGAGTCTCCGAACAGTCCATCCGTGGCGTCATCCCACGATTCCTCGGCGAGCAGGAACAGATCGCTCCGCTGTTCTCGGCGAAGTCTGTGGACGGAGTGCGGGCATACGAACTGGCCAGAAAGCAGTACCTGGAAGCCCACATAGACAAAACCGAAGTGATGACGGATTTCGACCACACTGTGGCCGAGACACTTAGCAAACAGATCATCAATATCTCCGAAATGGAGCTGGTCTCATTTTACCCCGAAGGAAAGGTTTCCGAAGCCGCACCGCAAGATGAAGACATGAGGCCTAATCCACGGATCAACGTTGTTGACACATCCGCATTGCATCTGCCTCTGGCCGAGATACGGATAGCATGCAGCAAAGGAACCTACATAAGAGCCCTGGCCAGAGACCTTGGCGAGGCATTGGGTTCCGGTGCGCACCTCAACTCTCTGGAACGCACCAAGTCCGGAGGCTTCGCAGTAGAGAACGCGTTGTCAATCAAGCATGTAACTCGTATCCTTTGAAACCTCGACAACACCCTTGACCTTTTTGAAATATTTGGTGGCCTCATCCAAAGTCTTTCCGTCAGGAATCCTTATCGTCAGCGCGTTGATGATGCTGTAGTCATAGATGACATCCGCCTCGTACTTCGCGGCGGCTTTCTTGAGCGGTCCCTTGCCGACACCCTCATCATAATAGATTATCAATGTGTTTGGTGAATATGCCAACCCAGTCTGACGCGGTCTTATGGGAGGGACATTCCCGATTGCCGGGATGTCAGGGGAGTCATAGGAATCAACCTTTGCCAACTGCTTCTCGGTACGGCTGATCGTACTGCAACCTGCGGCCATGGTGATGGCCGCCGCCAGAACAAACGATGTGTCTTTAACCTGTCTTGTCATTCCACAGAAAAATCTATCGGTTATCCCTTACAAGATTGAAGCCAGAAGACGCCCATTCGGACATGGATTCTCCATCGGCATAGACCAGATAACCCTCCAATTCATCCAACGATTCTATGAAACGCTTCGCCTCATCCAATCCTATGACCATGCAATATGTGGCGTAGGCATCGGCCAGAGTAGCATCAGGGGCCACAATCGTGGCGCTGAGCAAGGTATGGTTCACAGGATATCCCGTCCTCGGATCTATGGTGTGTGAATATTTCCGCCCATCCTTGATGTAGAACTTTCGGTAGTTGCCGGAGGTCACCACACCACAGCCGGACCCGTTCCCCTGCCATATTCCCACAAGTCCTTTGCCGCCAAGCTCCATATTCCCGTCCTCAGGTCTGTCAACTCCGATTGTCCAAGGCTTGCCGGAAGGGTTCAGGCCCTCGCTATAGATCTCTCCGATGTTCACAAGCATATCCCTGACCCCTAGCGAGTGAAGATATTCTGCGATCTTGTCACAGGTGTAGCCTTGCGCGATGGCGTTGAAATTCAATTTCGGGCATATTCCTGGAATCAACGGGGACATATTCCCGTCAAATTTATCCATCCCGCAGACAGCCTTGAGACTGTCCACGACTGCGGCAGACGGCAGCGAATCGTTCGTGAAGCCGAATCCCCAGGCATCATAGAGCGGCCCGGAAGCCATATCCAGCGCTCCGCCGGTCTCATCATAGAGCCTTTTCGAGATGGTGAATATCTCCCTGAACATCTCATTGGGAACCACCGGCACGCCGGAGTTGAAGCGGCTCAGCTGCGATCCTTTGTTGTAACCGGACAAGGTGGTGTCAACCAGCGTCAGGATGGAATCCACCGACTTTCTTATCTCGCTTATGCCGGTCTTGACGCCGCTGTGGTTGAATTTCACTGAATATGTCCCTCCTTGGGCATAGCCCGTCAATTCCTGATAATCCGCCTTACGGCCACAGGAAACCACGGCCATAAGCACAACGAAGCACAGAGCTAAGCTTCTGAATATTCCTATAATCACTTTCATTTCTGCAATTATAGGCATTTCGATTCAATTTTGGGACATCATTGGACTAGTTTTTGCTCAATGCATACCGTTTTTGCGTTTTTTATGCGATATTTGTATTTTCAATCGAGAAAGATGAAGATCAGGAACATTATTTTAATAGGATTGTCCGCGGCGATGCTCGCCCTGCCTTCCTGCAAAAAGGATAAAGACAGCACATCCACGAAAGACTACGTCAGCGGAACGCTGACCTTCTCCTCATCCGTGCCGACCTATGTCCGTAAGGGCGATGCCTTCAGCCTGACCCCAAGCGGAATCACTCATCCAGGCACAGGATTGGCCGAGGATGTAGGTTACTATTGGACTGTGTCGTGGGATTCAGCGAAGGACACGACCAAGACAGAAGCCGACAAGACTGGCGACGGAACTTTCAAGTTCACCGTTCCGTCCAAGGTCGGTACATTCACGGTTTACTGCGTGGCGTTCGCGGACGGTTACTATACAAAGACGAACACGACCTCGTTCAGCGTGGTTGACGCTGCGCTTGACTCGACTGTGGCCGGAGCATATTCCAGCAAGGATCCGATATTCGTTGACCCAAGGGACGAGGGTACCTACTACACAACCACTTTCAACGGTAAGACGTGGATGAAGAACAACCTCTATTATTCCGGTTCAGGCGTTCCTTACGAAAACAGTGAGGCCATGGATGCGATATTCGGTCGCTTCTATTCTTGGAACGAAGCGGTAGCTGCATGTCCGGAAGGATGGCATCTGCCTTCTGACGCAGAGTTTGTGGAAATGGCTGAGGCGCTTGCCACAAAGGGGACAAAATTCTCAGAGAAAGAGACTTTCAGCGGAGTGGCCGGTGGAATGATGGTTGACGCGAAATTCCTTGGCACGAGGATGTGGGAATATTGGCCGCAGGTAAAAATCACCAACAAGGCTGGATTCTCGGCCTTGCCTGTCGGCTATGCCGTTGACTCGGGGAGTTCCGCCAAATTCACAGGAACTGACAACTACGCCGCATTCTGGGTGTCCGATCCGGATTCCGACTTTGGACACTACAGGTACATATTCGTAAAACAGAATGACGTCCAGTTCGGCTCCGGCGACAAGGAATCATTCCGCGCCTCCGTCAGATGCGTAAAGAATTAGTGATGAATCGGATCGCTCAGCGCAGATCCGTGACGACATAGGAAGAGTCAAGAGTCTTTTCGTTGAAACGGAAAGACTCTTTTGATTTTCCCGCCCCTTCGAACTTGAGATTCGTTATCGTGAATTCTGACACCGAGCCATCATTAAGAGTGACTTCGGCTCCAATGAGAATTGTTGTACCGCTCTTGAAAAAGAGTTTCAGTCCGGCGATGTCCATTGAACCTTTCCCTTTATTGGCCGGAGTGAGGACAGACGCGTCCACGACCTTTCCTCCGAACTTTGAACTTCCGAAAGATTCCTCCCTGAAAGCGTTGTCTATCGAGGCTATCATCAAGGCCGGATTTGTGGCATAGCTATCATACGAATCGTCAACAGACTCAACCAAAGCTTCTTCAGAGATTCTGTCTATCGTCCAACGGGTCTTCCCGTCACACCAGATCTCAAGCCCGTTTCCGTCCACTATGAATGAGGTTCCCTGAACCTTCACACTTCCGTTCCCGGTCATCTTGGCTTTCTTGGTAGGCATCGTGAACGAATAGTCAAACGAAACCAGCGAGGAGGAGACCTTGCTGACAAAAGTGTCCAACGTCTTGCTCTTGGCGAACGAAACTTCCGGCAGCACAAGAAGCGCGGCCATGAGTGTGATGAGTATTCTTGTGATTGTCTTCATGATTTTTCCTGCGTATGCACAAGTCATGCCTTTCGGTGGATTACTGATTCTTGTAGGCGGCTATGATCTGATCCAGCTCATCAAGACTCGAGACAAGAACCTGACGTGGCTTGGAGCCTTCCTGAGGGCCTACAATCCCGGCGGCCTCCAACTGATCCATGACACGGCCGGCCTTGGCGTATCCCATCCCGAGACGTCTCTGAAGGTCGGAAGTGGAGCCTCTCTGGCTCATAACAACCAACTTGGCGGCCTCCTCAAAACGTTCGTCAAGTTTTGTCATGTCAACCATGCCACCAGATCCTTCTTCCGTGTCGTCATCGACAGGAGGCAGGTAAAACGGAGTGTTGAAGCTCTTATTGTGGCCTTCCTGCGAACCGATGTATTCATTGAGCCTGTTGATCTCCTCGCTGTCAATGTAGGCGCACTGGACGCGTTCCATCTCGACTCCGGCATAATAGAGCATATCTCCCTTTCCAATCAGTTTCTCGGCTCCCGGAGAGTCAAGGATGGTAGAAGAGTCTGTTCTGGACACAACCCTGAAAGCGATTCTGGTCGGGAAGTTCGTCTTGATGAGTCCCGTGATTACATCCACGGACGGCCTCTGTGTGGCAAGCACGACGTGCAGACCGGCGGCACGCCCCTTCTGGGCAAGCCTGATGATGGACGTGGTGATGCTGCGGGCCACAACCTTTGCGTCACCGCTGCCACCGACCGACATCGTAAGGTCGGCATATTCATCGATGATTGTGACGATGTACGGCAGAAAACGGTGTCCCTCGTCCGGACGGAGCTTCCGGTTGCGGTACTTCTCGTTGTAAGTCTTTATGTTAGGCACAGAGGCCTTGCTCAAAAGCTCATACCTCTGATCCATCTCGATGCACAGCGAGCGGAGTATCTTGTCAGCCTTGTCGGCCTTCTTCACTATGGCGTTGTCCCTCTCCTCCCGCTCGTCATTGCAAGGAAGGACAGCCAGATAATGCTTCAGAAGATGGGCGTAGGCCGAGAACTCGACCATCTTAGGGTCGATGAACACCAGTTTCAGTTCGGACGGATGCTTCGCGTACAGCAACGATGTCACTATGACGTTGAGTCCCACAGACTTACCCTGTTTGGTCGCTCCAGCCACCAAAAGGTGCGGGGCATCCGCCAGATCAAAGACCTTGACTTTCTGCTGGATGGTGTAACCGATGGCGACCGGAAGCTCGGCCTTGCTGGAACGGAAGGTCTCGTCGTTGAGCACGGCGCGCATCGGGACGATCGAAGGGTGGTCGTTGGCGACCTCAATGCCGACAGAGTCCGTCAGAGTCACGACACGGACTCCCCTGGCATGAAGATGCATGCCGAGATCCTCCTGAATCCTCTTGAATTCAGCGATCTTGACACCCGGTGCAGGATAGACTTTATAGAGCGTGACGGTCGGGCCGACAATGGCTTTCACATCGTTGATCTGAATCTTGTAATTCTCAAGTGCGTTGCGGATCCTGTTGTTGTTTCTGACAAGTTCCTCGTCGGAGACTTCATTCCTATTTGATGAATATGAATCCAGCAATTCCAGCGAAGGAAACTGGTAATCAGGCAGTTCGTCACGGACATCGATTCGCGGAAGCTCCTTCTTGATGTCGGTGGACAACTTACCGCCTTTGACCACTTCCATGGATTTTTCAGGAGGCTCAGCCACCGGTTGTGGTGTTTCCCTTTCCGGTCCCTGAACCTGTCGAAGGACCGAATCCTGAGCACGCAAAGCCGAGGCCTCCGCCACGCCAGTTGTGCCTGTTACCGATGAACCCGACTTAACCGCCGGCTCGGTGGCTTCGACGGTTGGTGAGCCCTGTCGAACCACAGGCTCAGCCACCGGTTTCTTTCCCAAGGACATCAGCCAGTCCGAGAATTTCCCTGAAGCCAGAACCAGCCAGACAATCACCAGAAAAGCCAGCATGAAACCTGTAAGAATATTCCCGAAAACCACCGAGGCCCACTTCACGACAGACTCTCCGCACTCTCCTCCGAGTCCTCCGCCGAAAGCGTTGCCAAGTCCCGACAAATCTGAGACAAATGCCAGAATGAAAGACGATAGCATCGCCCCCGTGACAGTCAGAAGTGTTGTCTTGACCATCGAATAACGCCACCTATGCAGCAGCAAACGGACGGAAACGGCGAAAAGGATCACCACAAAAGCCAGGCTGCCAAGTCCGAACCATCTACGGACAAGCAGGTCGGCCCACCGGTATCCCATCTTCCCGGCCATGTTGCTCACCTCGACCGAAATGTCACCGACTGCGGAAGACAATGAACTCTGATCCGCTCTCCAGGTGAAGAAATAGGAAACGGTCGCCAGCAATGTGAACACTGCCAGCAACGCGACAAGGATTCCGGTCATCTTCGTCAGCCGTACCTTGTCCCCGTCATCCATATTCCTCCAGAACCCGAGCATTATTTTCTGTTCTTGCGATTGCCTTTCTTGTTGTTCCTGCGGTTCTGTCCCATGCCCAGATTCAGACCCGGACGCGAGAAATTGGAATCAAATGAAATCTTTGTTAGTTCCAGATCGGCGGGAACCTGAATCCTATAGCCGGAAAGTTTCTCAATGTCAGCGAATATGGTCTCATCGGCCACGCTGTCTTTGTTCCAGATCAAGTACTGCTGCCTCATGTAGATGGCCAGCGAGCGCAGCATGGAGCGTTTGACCTCTCCTTCCGGCTCTCCGGCGATCAAGTCAATGATGCTCTCGATATTACGCCCATAATGGCTGGCCCGCACAGGAGTCTTGTCAATCGGGATATTCATCGGAGGCACGTCCATCGCCTCAGGATGTGGAGCCGGATACGGGGAATCGATGTCCAGATCATATCCCGCGATCATGTAAAGGTGATCCCAGAGCTTCTGTTCGTAGTTCTCCTGCGTGTGGACCTGAGGGTTCAGGGTCTCCATCACCCTGACTACCACACGGGCCTGCTCGCTTCGTTTCGCCCTGTCCGGAATTGCCTTGACCTGCTCGACCATATTCAAGACGATGCGGCCATATTCAGGCATCTGAAGTTTCTCCCTCTCCGTGTTGTAGTAGAGTTTTATAGAGTTGTCGTTCGCTTCCATAATAATTTTCATTTTGTGTCAAAAGGCAAATATACGAAAATTATTCCACCTCATCGGTAAGTACATACCAGATTATAGGAGTAATCTCCGAATATTCCATCCGGCGGTAGATGTCAGCGTAACGGGCGACCTGCCGGTGGTACCGACGGTTTTTCTCGCCGAACTTATAGTCGATGACCGTCACCTTCCCGTCCTTGACCAGAACTCTGTCGGGACGATAGGTTTCTCCGTCTGTGTCAATCAGCCCGGTCTCGTTCAATACCTCCGCGCCATCGGCCGGGAACCAGTCCGGATGCGCGGCAATTCTTTGGGCAAGAATATTCAGATACTCTTCCTCCTGTCCGGCATCAATCTCACCGGCATCGAAGGCATGCCGGACGGCATCGGGCAAATCAGACAATGTGACAACCTCTGAAAGGATACCGTGGAGCACAGTGCCATTGAGTCTGGCCTCGTTTCTGGCTTCATCGCAGAAAAAATCTATGGAGTCGGCGCTGTACTTGAGCCTTCCGCGCTCGCGGACGTCAGTGTCATCGTCTTCGGCAGACGGGTTAAGAGGGTATGACGGGTAACCGGGCATCAGTTCGGAGATGGTGTCCGCCTTCCGTTCCAGGGTGGAGTAGTCGTAAATGTCGCCTTTCGAGAAGACGATCTTGCTTTCGGACTCTTCTTTGACATAGCCCAATGGCTCCCCGTAACCGTACAGATAGGCATATAGAATCTGTGAGAAATCCGTGAAGTCGCATGGCGGGACCACTTCGGTCGCTGAGCCTGTCGAAGTGACCGAAGCGACCGGCACGATGGCGCCAGTGATCTTCTCCGGCGGATTGGATGCGATGACAGTCAACCCTTTGACCGGCCTTGTCAAAGCCACATAGAACGTGTTGATGTTGTCCACAAGCTGGAACTGCATCTCTTTCTGACTTCCTTCCCGGAACAGCGAATCCTCGTTCGACGGCTTCCTCAACGACACGTTATAGACCCCGTCGGTGATTCCCTCAAGCTCGGTTCCCTCCACCGAAGGCCGTGTCCAATGCTTCTCGCTGCGGAAAAGCCCGATCTCCTCGGCGAACGGAAATATCACATGCTGGAACTCAAGCCCTTTCGACTTGTGGATCGTCATGACCCTGACAGATTCCGGATCCGAAGGCGAACTGATCTTAGGATCTGCCTCCTGCCAGGCTTTCAGGAATCCATCTATGGCGTTCCCGTTTACTGACACATAATCCTGCACGAAGTCCATCAAAGCCTGAACATACTGGGTCTCAGACTCAAACAGTTCTGGATCCCTGGCCTTGAGAATGCGCAGAAGCCGCTCGCAGAGGTCGGCCAAAGACAGGCACGACAACTCGGCGACATTGATGTCCAGTTCCCCCGCAAGGAAAGAACCGATGGTGTCGTCCTCATTCCCTACCGAAGACAGAAGCGACACGACCTGACGGGCCACAGCGGAGGATTTCAAATGCAGCGAATCATCGGAAATCACACTGATCCCGTTGTCCATCAGGAACATGGCCACTTCAGAGCCATGCCTGTTGTTCCTGACCAGAACAGTGATCTCGCCGTATCTCGCCCCGGCCTCATGCACTTTGTTCACAGCATCGAGAATCTCCTGCATCTCATCCTCCTTGTCGCAGAAAACGACCTCGACACTTCCGCCAGCGACATCCTTCGACTTCACAAGCTGCCCCGCGTCCGAATATATGTCATGGACCTTGAAGTCCGATTCCTCACCCGACATCCCATCGAGAACCGAGGAAGCATATTCAAAGAATCCATTGTTGAATTCGACTATATTCCTGAGGCTTCGGTAGTTGCTGTCAAGTGTTTCCACACCGCACTGAGTAAATTCTCCCTGAACCTCGCGCGCCATCATCCGCCAGTCGGAACCGCGCCAGCGGTAGATGCTCTGCTTCACATCGCCGACAAGCAGATTCTCCTTCCCCTGCGCGACACTATTCTCGATGAGCGGTCTGAAATTGTCCCACTGAATCCGGGAGGTGTCCTGGAACTCATCCAAGAGGAAATGCTCGAAACGCACTCCCAGCTTCTCGTAGATGAACGGAGCGTCCGTGCCGTCGATTATATTCCTCAGAATCACATTGGAATCGTCCAGACTCAGCACGTTCTTCTCCTTCATCAGAGCACGGAACTCCCGATCAAGGTCTCCGGCGATACCTAATTCATTCAGAATCAAAGAGATTTTGGAGGCCGTTGAATATACCTTATACTTTTCCGTAAATATCCCGCAGTACCTCTGAAGCAGCGGCATCAACCGTCCCTCCAACGGCTCATACCTCTTAAAATCCGCCTTTCTGAACCACTTGCTGAAATCCTCGCTGTTCTTGAATATGGTCGCAGACGGGTAAGCCGGCACTTCCTTAGGGTCCGACGCGGCGCAGACATAGACAGAATTGAAGCACTTCCTTGAAAAATCCTCGTTTGCCAGGCCCTCTTCTCCGGCCGCGCTGACAAACGCCTTGGCGGCTTCCTTCACCTCCTTGACGAACGAAGCCATCACACCTGCAAGCGCCTTCTTCATCCTCGCCAGATTCTCCTTTGAATATTCTTTCTCCTCGTCAATTCCATATTCCTCGACAGCGGCCCTGTGCTCGTCCGACTTAAGGGTCATCGCGACTGTCTTCAGGTTGTTCTCCAGATTGTAACGCTTGCCTTTCTCCAGATCATCCATCACGCTCTGTGTCAGCCATTCGAGAAGATCTTTCTTGTCATCCGAAAGGGTGTCCAAGACCCTGTCAACGCTCTCGGAGACAAGCGACTCCAGATCCAGTTCCACTTGATAGGTAGCGAACTGTCCGATCTCTCTGGAAAAAGCCTTGAGGGTCTGCTGGAAGAAACAGTCTATCGTGCTGACCGCAAACGCACCATAGTCGTGCAGTATATCACACAATACAGTCTGAGCCCTTTGACGGAGTCCGTCCTCCGACTCAAACGCCAGGACAAGTTCCTCATAATAAGGCGAATCCTTAGGAGACACCGCAAGCAGATGCAATTCTTTCAGAATCCTGCTTTTCATCTCGTCGGTCGCCTTGTTGGTGAATGTCACCGCAAGAATATGTCTGTAGGAATATCTTTCCTCGTCCGTCAGCAACAGTCTTATGTATGTCTTGGCCAGATTGAAGGTCTTACCCGAACCGGCCGAAGCTTTCATTATCCGTATCATCTTCTTATCCTCCTTATTCTCATCTTCATCATCACCTTGCTTACCTCCCGCAAATCATTCTGAAATCACAAATCGCGCATGTGTCCTCTTCATCCGTTCGCCTGAACGGTACATCAACCGAAGCGATCTCAGAAAGGAGGCCGTGGAGCTTTTCCTCGGTGAGCCTCATGAACGTCTCACTGACAGGAACTTCCTTGACCGGCTCCGTGAACAGGTTAGCCGGGGGGTAGATGACATTGACCATCCTCTGCCCGTTATAATTCTTGGACTCCCTGCAGAAAACATCATAGAGGTAAAGCTGGAAAGCGATCTTAGGACGTCCCGCGTTACCTGGTCCGAACAGAGCCTCCACAATCCCTTCGGCGTTGTCATCGGTGATGTTGACATCCTTGTCCTCAACCTTTCCGGTCTTGTAGTCAATAATCCTGATCTCTCCCGGGCGCAGGCTGTCCATCCTGTCAACATAGCCCACGAAATGGAAACCGTCTATGTCATGAAGGAATTCCTTTTCCAGTCCCAGAATCTCAAACCCGTCATATCCGGATGTTTTAAGAAGTTCCCGATCCCTGTCAAGTGTTTTTATGACATATTCCACAATCACATCCTGCACAACCAGATCGCGCCCCGTAACTTCCAGGGAATGAAGCTGTTCAAGAATCAACCCCCTCACTATCTCCTTTATCGCGGAACGTTTGCGCAGAAGTCCGGCAAGATATTCGTCAGTCACTTTTTTTCCTCCGGCCATTTCCGGTGAATAGAGCCTCTGCATCGTGCCGTGATAGACATCACCCAGCATTCCGGCGTCCAGATCCTCGGAGACCTCATTCTGCCTGCGGAGTCTCTTGACCGTGGCATAATAGAATTTCGCCGGACAGTCAAGGTAATTCTTCAGCGCCGAGGCCGAAAGTCTGGCATGCCTTACGGCCTCTACATCGGCCTCAGTCTTAACTATCTCCTTAGGAGAGAAATCTCCGGCGGCGTTCGCCTTGACAAAACCGCGTTTTATCGGCACTCCGAAATGATACTCAAGCTGTTTGATGTAACGGCTTTCCTCCCCGTTCTTCATGCCTTCGGTCCTGGAATCATAAACCAGCGTCACCTTCTCCGCCCTTTGGATGAGGCGGTAGAAATAATACGCCCAGACAGCGTCCTGGAACTCGTAGGTCGGCAGACCGAAGCCCTTGCGGAGCTCCGGCGGGATGAATGACGAGCTGACGCTCCGCCTCGGAAACATGCCCTCGTTGCAGGACAGGATCATAACTTGCTTGAAGTCCAACGCTCTGGTCTCCAACGGTCCCATGATCTGAAGACCTTTCAGAGGCTCCCCGTTGAACGGAATGGACACCGGGCCGAGAAGCTGGTCGAGAAGCCGCACATAAGTCATCGGAAGGACCTCAAGACCGGCCGTCTGCAATTGGCTAATAGCATTGTATGTGGCCTTCGCGAACTCGAGCTCGATCGCCATGGAAGAATCCGCGGCCAGCTTTGGAGCAAGTCCTTTGATCAGGGTCTTCTGGTAGTCAGCGAAAGCCGAAATCTGTTCCTTGGATGCAGCTTTCGGATCAGTCACCGCCGGCCTGAACAACAGATCAAAGACCGGAACCCCGGAAAGATCCTCCTGGGGGATGTAGTACTTCATGCCATCCTTGATCGCCTTGATTCTGTTCCTCACAGCCGCGTCCCCTTGAGTCACCTTTCTGAATATGCTTGAAGAGAACAATGACCAGACCTGATTGTGGTAATAGAACCATTTTCCGTCTTTCTTCCTCAGATGCATCTGCATGGCCGAGACCAAAGTCATGAAATCAAAGAACGCGCTGTTCCTCATCGGATAGCCCATAGTGACGTTTATGTCCTTGATCTCCTCCGGGATGGAGTTCAACACAGGAATCAGCAAGGCCTCGTCCGGAAGCACGACCGCGCATCTCTCATCCTTGACAACAGACGGAATCAGTTTTGTCTGGCCTACCGAGGACGGAACGCTTATCACCTCAATCTCAGGGATTTTCAGTCCTTCCAAATCCATCTCGAAAGCCTGCGGGAAATCCTGGACATTCCTGGACATGAAGAAGGAGGACTTGTTAAGCGGATTTCTCACCATCTCTCCTGAATAGTCCCAGCAGAACTCCGCGATTCCGGCGTCCCGCATCCGCCTCATCACCTTTTTCTCGCACTCGTTCAAGGCGTTGAGACCCACGAAGACATATTCATCCACATCTCCGAACGCGGCTTTCAGCACATCCACCGCCGACTCCGAGTCAAGCCGCGCCGCCAGGCTTCGGTAAACCATTCCCTCGTACGCCAGCCCTTTGCCGGAAAGCCTCTTCCGGAAATCATTGTAAAGCGGCAGAAGAATATTCCAGATCTGCAGGAAGCGCTCTTTCACATTCGGATTGTCCGAGTTCAGGTTCACCGTCAGCCGCCCATCGCTGCTGAAATGGCTGATGAAGCTCTCGATCGCCTTCCGCTGGTTCTCAGTGAGGTATGAATATGAATCCTGAATCTCCTTGAACTCAGCTATGTTGGCGAACAGCTTCGCCGGATCGACCAGATATTTGTCAACATCATCGAAATCCCCCAAGATCACGTCTCCCCAGAAGATGAACTCGTCCAGAGTCTCATGCTTAGGGTTAAGATCCTTGTAGCATTCGTACAGATCCAACAGCAGGTTCACCCTGTCCGCCGGCTTGTCCCCCGATATTCTAAAAAAGAAATCATTGATCGTCAGCATCTTCGGAGCCACAATCGGGGTCCCGACCTCCTTCACGGCCTCGCCGAGGTACTTAGTGAAGAATACCTGGCTGCGCCTGTTCGGAAATATGAAGCACAGGCCGGAAATCCCGCCCCTTGCCATATAATGATCCGCAACTTGTCTAAGGAATGGTATCATATCGGTTATAGTTTATATTCTTCTGTAAACAATTCAATCGTCTTCAATACGCTCCATGCTCCTGATGGCTCCTTAATCCGTCAAAAGCCGACGCGGTTTTCTTTCTAACGAATATAACAAATATATTTTTCCCTGCAAAGATAAACCTCGTTTGTGCCAAAACTCTTCACAAGCGGGATTTTTTCAAAGTTTTCCCAAATATTTTCTAATTTTGAATAATTCTATTTTGTAAATTCAAATATTGGCATTAACTTTGTGACATCAAACGATGCTTTATCGTTTTATTTCATTTTGTTTGACTTTAAAAGATTTTGTTATGAAAAAGAAATTCAGATGTTTGGTTTGCGGTTATGTTTACGAAGGCGAGAACCCTCCTGCAGAGTGCCCGCAGTGCCACGCTCCGGCGAGCAAGTTCGTAGAGATCAAGGATGAGGGCGGCAAGCCTCAGTGGGCCTGCGAGCACCACATCGGTGACGGCCGTGTAGAGGACAAGGAAGTTGTCCAGGGCCTCAAGGATCATTTCAACGGTGAGTGCACGGAGGTCGGAATGTATCTCGCGATGAGCCGTCAGGCCGAGCGTGAGGGCTATCCGGAGATCGCGGAGGCCTTCAAGAGGTACGCTTTCGAAGAGGCGGAGCACGCCGCCAAGTTCGCCGAGCTTCTCGGAGACGTAGTCTGGGACACCAAGACCAACCTTGAGAAGCGTTATCAGGCCGAGGCCGGTGCCTGCGAAGGCAAGCTCGCCATCGCCACAAGGGCAAAACAGCTCGGTTACGACGCCATCCACGACACCGTTCACGAGATGGCCAAGGACGAAGCCCGTCACGGAGCCGGTTTCTACGGCCTCCTCACCCGTTACTTCGGCAAGTAGCTTTCCGAAGCGGTGGAGGACAATCCACTGACATCAAGCACATTAAAGAGTCTCCTTTAGCATCAATCAACTAAAGGAGACTCTTTATTTCATTATAAGTCAGCGAATAACAGATCACGGTAAAGACTTTCCATACCGCACAATCACTTGAGGCTGAAACGTACACTGGCCGTGACAGAGGTTGGACGAAGACGATAGAGGGTGGAGTGGGTCTCGTTGGCTCCGAAGTAAGAAGTGCCGTAATACTTGGTGCCCAGCAGGTTGGAGCCTTCAACGACATATTCAAGACGCTTGTGTCTGAAGGAGAGGCGCAGGTTCGCGAAGAACATATTCCTGTCAAAACCACGAATGCCGTTGTTGTAGAAATGGCGGCAAGAAGCGCCGGTGATGATTTTCTTTCCAACCAGGAAGTTCAAGGAGACGGTCTGGCGGACAGAGTTGATAGGAGTGGAACCGTCAACTCCGCTCATTCGGAACTGATTGGATTGGAATGAACCGGAATATGACAGGACTGAGACATTGCTTACTCTTGACTCGACCATGGCCGACAATGTCAAGGCATCATTTGTGGCCGGAACTGTCTTTCCTTGCCGCATGAGATCCGTCCACGAACTAGACCATTCCGAACCCAATTTGACAGTTGTCGCTATCGATTGGAAGCGTTTGCTGGCATTCGCTCCGAACGACACCCCGGATCTTTCATCAGGAATATGATAGGATACACGACTGCTCAGAAGTCCAGAATAATTCACACCAGTCTTGAAGTCGGCACGGGACTTCCACGACATCACCGAAGCGTTGGCAAAGAAAGCCTTGACAGCGTTTGAATATGACAGGTCAAGCGACACCGAACCGCTTCTTGTCCTGTTCCAGTCACCGTTGCGCCTTTCCAATGTTCGATAATTCTTAAGAATATACCCACTGAACATGTCGTAAAGGCCGCCAAGTCTCTCTCCGTAATTGGCGGAGGCTTTGATGGTCAGGTTATAGGTCGGAGTCCATTTGAGAGAAGCGTTCGGAGAGATGATCACGCGTCCATAATCCGATTTTGAAGAGAGTCTGTCATTGGAGCTGATGTCAGAGTAAACCACCGGAGAATAAAGGTCGAAACTAAAACGACCGCTTATTGAATAACCAATTGATGGAGTCAACGACAGATCAACACGTCGCCAGCCTATGTCATTACGCATCGAATCCGCCGGGGTCAAGTCCGATCTGAAATTCTCCAAATCGACAGTTCCTCTCACCAACAGGCCGAAAATCCACCGACGCACCTGACGGGACGTGCTTACAGACGTTACTGAATACAATTTCGTGGAAAGAATGTCCTGCCTGAGGCCTTCACCCGACACGCCATATTCTTCAAGAATGTTCGGACCCACTGAAAGGTAGGACTTCCGTCTTGCATAGTCAGTGTCAGACCAGATGTTAAGCTGCCACTTGCCGAGCTGCTGGATGGCATTCAAATGATTACGCAGTTTTAGATACGGAAGGTGCGAATGTTGGCTGAAGGTCTCCGAATCACCCACGACATCACCATCGGCATCCGCCCCCTTGACAGTCAGCTCAATATTGTCATCGAAAAAACACCTGTCCGAATTATGCCTGAACTTTAAAGTTGTCTGCAATTCATCAATCACTTGGCTCGCGGACATTTGTTCAGAAATGCTGAAAGACGGCTCATCCAACAAATGAAAAATCGTCTCTGAGGAGGATTCCGCCGTGCGCCTGTCCCGAAAGTAATGCGCCTGGGCCGTCACCTCCGTATGTTCTCCTGTCTTTATTATTCCGTTGGCCGACGCCGAATGAATGTTGTTGTTCAGCCATGTGCTCTCATCGAGCGGTGGCTGGCTCAGTGAGATTATCGAAACCAATTCCGGAATCGAACCGAAATTCCCTGATTGGTCGATGAGTTCCTTGGAGACATCACGCCCCATGTTGTTGCCCTTGTAGGTGAGGATGGTCTGGAACCCTTTGGTGAAATACATCGGGGTGAACTGTCCGGACCACTGCAGCGGTTTGTAGCCCGCTCCGGCCTCAACCACACCGTTCCATGTCCCCTTAGACTTTTCTTTGAGTTTAAGATTCAAAGCGGCCTGGTCGGACCTCACCCAATCCTGAAGAACTTTTATAGGCTGATGATTCTCATAGACTTCAACGCTGGCAACATCCTTGGCTTGAACATTGTTCGTGGCGATGCCGTATTTGCCACCGAGCATGTCCATGCCTTCAATGTAGAATTTATTGATAGACACACCGTTATACTTCACGCCTCCACTTTCGGACACTTCGATCCCCGGCATCTTCCGAAGCACGTCACCTATGCTTCGGTCGGTTGAGTCACGAAATGAGGACACATAATAGGTCAATGTGTCGCTCGATCGCTTGACCGGGTCGGCTTTGACCGTTACCTCACGGATTTTCTGGTCGGAATAAAGCACCTTGAAATCAACCGTTTTCATGGATTTCGTCAGAATCTTTTCCTGACGAACAACATTGAATCCGGAGACCATCAACAACAGAGTGTCGGCTTCCGAGTTGAAAGTGATTTTGTAGGAACCGTCAGTTGATGTCATCGCGAACGCGATTATGCTCACAGCGTCAGGACGGCGGAGCATGACGTTCACAGCGTCCACTCCTACCCCGCTCTCCGCATCGGTCACCCGTCCAGAGACCGAGCGTTGCGCAAAGGAATCCACTTCAATCATCAGCACGGTCAAAATGGCCAGCAAATGAGTACATCTTTTAGTCAATCCATCAGCCATGTCAGCATCTAACGTTTTATCAAATATAATATTAAATCCTTAATATTTAAGTGACAGACTTCTCTTTTTCCAGTCAATATATTTACCGATCTCATTTATTATCTCTGACGATGAGGGACGCGGAGCGTCAAGATTAACAAGTCTTCCGTCGGTGTCGAATATAAGAAACCTCGGGATATATCGGAATTTGATCTCTGTCAAGAATTTGGAGTCAACCGATGCTATCCGGTAATTCTCGCCTACGTCGCCCAAATCATATTCTTTGACAGCCCGCTTCCAGTCAGATTCATTCCTGTCTGACGAGATGTACATGAATATGACTCCATCAGAATCCAATCTATCTTTCAGCCGTCTTGAAGCAGGCATCTCTTTCCGGCAAGGCCCGCACCAGCTTGCCCACATATCCAAATAGATCACCTTGGCCCTATGCCTCTCAATGATTTCCGCCAATGACAGTCTGTTCCCGGCAATATTCTGGAGAACAAGATCGTATGTATAGCCATCAATAAAGGAGACATTAGGATTTTCTGTTACTGGACGCAAGAAAGAGCCATCACCGGTCAAATTGAGGTATTTTTCATTATATTCATCTACAACATCATCCGAATACGGAACCCACCCCGTGTCATTTATCCTGTCGATGTAGTGCCGCAACAACGACCTTTTCGCGCGCTCGCATAATGTTGTGTCATGTACCACATAATCAAACCTACCCGTATAATCAAACGGATCATACCCCTCCTTTGGGTATTCCATCAGTTTATGGAGATGTGTGACATAGTGCAAAAGGCTGTCAGATTGTTTGATACGGCTAACAGGGCACCCGTCTTCAAGCAGCGTCCGTCTATACCATCGAGAATATTCCCACTCCCGTTTTCCTGTTTGTGAGAGCGAGTCCAACTTTGCGGAAAAGCGATCCCGCCAGTTATTATACGAGTTTCTCGCTGAATCAAGATCCACATAATACTCCTTAAAAATCTTTTCCAACCCTGGGTGTTTTCTTTGAATGTCAGAGTCGGTGAGGTATTTTTCCACCGCATGAAAACGCGGATTCCTCAGAATCGACCGGAAAGAGTATCCGTTCCGATGGACCAATCCAGGGATAGACTCCGGCAGGCGATATAGTCTGGTATATTCCTCATTATTAAGGCTCCTCATCACAGGTCTGGCATCTTGATCATAGGTAACCGTCACAGAATCGCCTTCCGGCAAAAGGAAAGGAATCTCCTCGCAAGCCTGATAAAGATGGATTATCTCCGCATAGCTGCGATACGTCGGGATCTCCAGAGTATCATAGCCGATGCTCCTTGGGTTGAATCCAGCCTCACATCCGGTGCTGTCCACATAAGCGATGATTGCCCCATGCACACAATTCAAATGTCCGATCCTGTCGGTGCTTCTCTGCTCTGGTGCGTCTTTGAATATGACTGTGACCTGCCCGGAGCCAGTCTCTGTGTTCTCCGCACCAACACAGGAAAAGCAGAAGATAATGAAAATCCACAATAAATAAGATATCCTAATATTCATGCCAACCATGTCATCATTATCAATGAATATTAAACCTAAGTTTCAGCATCACAGAGGCTGGGCGGAGGGCATCGATGTTCTGAATCTCTGTGGATCCGGTCAGGGTTCGTTTGGCATAAGTATTATCATTCAGCAAATTGCGGCCTTCGAGAATGAGTTCAATCTTCTTCAGTCTCAGACTCAATGTCGCGTCTATAAAGAATGCGGAATTATTTCCATAGAGCTCACTCTTGTTGAAATAATGTTCTCCAAGAACCGAGACACAAAACCTCTTCGGGAAGAATCTTGCTATCAGCGTTTGGTTGAGGGTGGTCATTTGAGGTAGTTTCTGATCCGAATCACTGAAGCTGCCGCCTATTATAGAAGCCGTCATATTGTAAGAGAAATTAATGGCTCGTGAGATTCTTGAAGAGACCTTTAATCCCAAAGGAATCTCTTCCGTCGTTGTTTGGAAAATCAAACCGTTACGGTAATTGTCTGACAATATTCTGTGGTACCCAAACGGTAGCCCTATTGTCGTGCTGATGGCGGAGAAACGCTTCTCCACGCGGCCATCCACTCTATAACCATAGCTGAGGTTGTCTGAATTTTTATAATCCGTTCTACTGACAATTCCATCATAAATTATTCCGGAAATGACATCCGACTTGTTTTTCCATAAGGTAAACTCCAAAGAGCCGAATAAGGAAGACAACGCATCGGCATAGCGTAACTGCGCGTCAAAAGATGTATAACGGCTGTCCACAATTCTTGCCGTTTGCCCGGAAATGGTTCTGTAACCCGTCATAATCAATCCATTGCCAAACCATGGTGAACTTGGAGATAATATTCTCTGTCTTGAGAATGAAGAAATTAACGTGAACGATGGAGAAAAACGGTAGTTCACTCTGAGAAACGGATTCACGGAGGCGGCTGTCTTCTTTTGGAAAGTGTCTGAAATATGGTCGTTTATACCAAGATGTACATTCTCAAGCAAACCTCCGGCAGACACCTCAACATTTCTTGCGCCATAGGTTAAACTGGCATTGAAATATGGACGGAAATAATTGTAGGACACGTCATTTGCCAATGAATCAGGAATATGTGCCATCGTATTGAAATTCAACGAACTGACTTGACCACGATTCTGATAATCAACTCCGGCAAGACCAGTTAACCGAATATCCCGAGTCAAGAATCTAAAGACGGACAAATGATTTTTAGTGTCCAACAATACGGTATTGAATTGCTGAACAGCCCTTTCTCCGTGCAGGGACACTAACTCGAGCATCGGAGGATAAACCTCATAAGTAAGGTTTTCCCCTGACATCTGTGTCTCAGACTGAAAAGAGAAATGCCATCCGTTTTTCATTGTCCTGACAACGTTCAGGATGTTCTTGAGACGATAATCAGGTTTAACTCGGAGATTATGCCCCATCGTGTCAGACACGACACCGACCCCTTTCTCACGCCCGAATCCAAGAATCATCCTCTCTCTAAAAAACGCCTTGTCCCCATTGTGGGTGTAATTGGCGTTGATCTCAATTCTTTCTTTCCTGTCGTGAGCCAAGTTTCTTTCCCTCAATGACCACACGGAAGAGCCGGGAAGATATTCAATTATTTCTGTCGAGTGTGAATATTTCTGATAATCATTATAGTATGTCACATTCGCATTGAGAGTACTCTCCCCTACGCTGTCTATCTTGACAAGATTGTTGACGGACAACGCGAATGTACGGTTGTCCATATAACGCTCTTTGCCAAGTTCAGGAACAGGCGGGATAATAGATATCTTCGCTGAAGATTCTTGATGATGCTCGTACTGGTCAGATAGCTCGGTCAATATGTCCTCACCGGAATTATCAGTTTTGAATATGCTCAATGACTGATACTTACCAGAGAAGTACATTATCGCGGCCTGATTATTCCACATCGTTGGAGAGTAACCAAGACCAAACTGAATCGCGGCGATGGCACTGCCTTTTCCAGAATCCTTCAACCTAAGGTTGACGGCAGCGGAGTTCGAACTGATTATATTCCTAAGAGATTTGACAGGTTGATGGTTCTCCAAGATCTCGACTTTTGAAACGTCCTTTGCCCTCACATTGTTTGTGACCACACCATAACGTCCTTCCATCAAATCCAATCCTTCGACATAGAACTTGTTGATTGGCTTATTGTTGTAGAAAATCCTACCGGATTCTGTCACCGCGACACCAGGCAGTTTCCTCAATACGTCTCCGATGGCTCTGTCAGTCGAGTCAAGATAATTACCCACATAGTAGGTTAAGGTGTCACCGGTTCTTTTTATAGGTTCAGACTTCACGACGGACTCCTTTATGGCAAGTTTGTCATAAATGGTTCTGAAAGAGCATTCTTGATCTGACACTTTGATCGCCCTGGCTTCCTTTCTGATGTTGAAACCGGACACCGACACTCTGACACTGTCCTGATCTGTTCTGAACAGAATCTCATACTTTCCCTCACTATCAGTTGTGGTCACACCCAAAAAGGCACTTCCATCCACAGCCAGCACCGAGACCATGACCCCGACCGCAGGCTCGCCGGACTCTTTGTCACAGACGACACCATAAAGCCTTATCTGGGCACAAAGCCCGCAGCTGAACAAACTGGCGAATATGTACGACACCAATCTTCGAATCATTCTAGTTCCAATTGAGGGAATGGAGGATAGGCAAACAGTTCCCTATTTTCCGCAGTCACGGTGTAACTGACCATCCGGCCATTCTCCATACGGTCAACAATAGAAATTATCCCAGCCTCAAGATAAGGCCCTTGAGGATCACTCCATTTTCGTTTCTCCAACTCCAAGCCTTGTTTTCTGGAAACTTTCTTCACCACTATCGGACTGGCGGAAGGAGTGTGGCCGACAGAAGGATCGAATATGTACATCTTTCCCTCGACCGAGGAGATGCCGACCGCCTCCCATTTGAATATTCCTTCCTCATCCTCAGCGGCCATTATCAATCCCGGCAAACCGTAAAACTTCCATGGTCCCCTGCTGGAAGGGATGTCGGGAGTGAACCAGACCTTGTAGCGACGACCGCGGAAACTTGTTTCAGCTCCGAGACAAGTGTATCCAAGAATCTCCCGTTTTTCAGCAAGGTTGTATTTCCATTGAAAGACAGGTATTTCATCAGTATATTCATATTCATTAGCCCCGATGCCCATTCTGACAGTGCAGCGACCTTTATCAGGATAGTCCTGATAATAGTCCTCGTACAAAGCAAGCCGGCCTCCTTTCATCCATCCATACGCATCGACACCACGATCCCCTAACCGTTTGCCGTTACGGGCATTGAACACAATCGAATCGCATTTGTCTGCAGAGGTGCTGTAATATCTTGAAAAATATTTCCCTATTTCCAAATTCATCAGGTCGTAGTCCGGAGTATATTCCTTGCCTCCTTCCTCCGCCGACATATTCACGGTGAATCTGTACTGGATGAGCAGATGGTACCTCCCTACTTCCTTCTTGCTCGCCACATCCCTACAGCCGAACGGATAGGACGAACGCTGCGCATAATGATAAGGTGACGGTTGCGCATGAACAATCGGAAGTGCCACACATGAAAGCAATACCGCCACCATGCTAGCTATAACATTATTCTTCCTCATGTAAGTTACCTCTAAAAGGACATGGATTATGTTAAGGCATAATCCATGTCCCACATTATTACGGTTGTAAATCTGTTTCCAATTCAGCAAATTCCGTACGTCTATGCCAACGTGTACTTCCATTTATAGAGGAAGTTCCATTTGAGCCAGTTGAGTAATTTGCCATTCCATTTGCTTCAATAGAAGATCCACCGCTGTCACTATAATAACAGCTACAACCACACTCGCGAACATATCCACCTTTTATGGCAGATGCTTCGGCAGCAGAAAGTCTCTGACTTTCCAACTGAGTCAATTTGAGGTTTGTTTTCATAAATACTACTTTTATTCCTTCGAAGGGGTTATCTAAAATTGCAAGCATTATTACGGTTCATCGCTTTTTCATAAACAGAAGGAGACGGGCAAAGCCATTGATGTAAACAAGAATCACAAGGATCATTCTTTCTTGTATCCAGCCATGAATCACCTTTTAAGAGTTCATCTTTAATTATATCGTATATAGAGTCGTTAATACTCCATTTTTGTTTTGAGAAACCGTTTGCAACCACTGATAAATCCGGAAAAACAGCAATTTTACCGAAGAAATTAGGATTAACTTTCTGGTGAATGAATATCTCTCTTTTTGATATTTTGATATTATTTATATCCTCAGCAGACAGGAATACCGCCTGCATGAAAAACTCATCATTATCATCGTAAACAGGAATCAAATCTATGGCATCTGGGCCAACTTGCTTCCGAATATCATCAAAAAAATCGAACTCTCCATAACTACGAATAATAGCAGCCATATGGCATCCTAAAGCCAATAAATCATCGATCTTTTTTCTATGAGATGGATGTAATAATTCTTCCATCTCACAAATGATAGTCACATTATGTACCTCACATATTACTGTTTGAACGGAATCTGCTGAGACATCAAACGGGAAATATAGATTTAGCTTTTCTTTGAACTCACTTAACGATTTGACATAATCTTCTATATGTTCCGAGCTACTTGAAAAGACAAGGTTAAGTTCATTAATTGTTTGGACACAAACCTTTCTGACATATCCAAATATAATCCGAGGCGAAAGTTCATTTCGTGTCATTACGGGATATAGTATCTGCTTATAATACTCTGGATGTTTGCTGTATCCTCCAACGAAAAACGTCAAAGAACTCAAATATGACAGAATTCGGTCATTATCAATATCTATCGACTTCATGAACGCTTTATTTGCGACATCATGAATAATCCTAACTTTAGGTGGAACTGATATTTTATGTTTATCTGAACATGTTATTGTGCCGAACTGTTCACTCACTATCATATTTACAAAAGAGGTAATCCCAGGATCAACCCCGTATCCCATTACATTTACGGAATATAAAGATTCAGGTCTAGATAATACATCAAGAATTTCACGTATTATGTCAGAAAGTATTATTGTCTTGGTACGACCTAATGCTGCATTGTACAATAACGCGGTATCATCATTCATCCAAAGAAATGTATTCGAGTCTAACGTTATTTCCATATCACTATCCGTCAATAAATATGTCATTCATTAGTTTCGCATAAAGATACGGATGAGCACACAGATGTTCCATACACATCGAACTATAACTTGCAAACCGTTCCTTATCCGTGTATCCTTTACAAATCGGCTTATCTCCTATATCTTCAATATAATAAATGCATTGCATGCAACTCTGTTTTCTTTCACAGGTTCTGCACTGCCTAGAAACAGAAGACAACTTCTTATTGAAAGAATCAGCTATCTCCGTACAATTAAGACGAACACCAGATTCTGAGACCTTGCCCAACGCATATTTGTGATTTATCCGTTCACACTGTAATATTTTCCCATGAACCGTAACAAACATTTTCTTACTGAACGGGATACATGTTCCTGTCGGCAAACACGGCCTTTCGTTTGGCCCATAGAGAAGATCACAATAATCCATATAAACATTATTACAATGTCTATGAAGATATAGCATAAGCTCATATGTTAATGGGTCAGACAAGAACACATCTTCAGAGATTCTTTCACAATTATCTGAATATCGGATGCTTTCTGACTTATTTTGATACATTCGCTTAAATTCATCAATCATTCCAATCTTTATTTCCGAAGTATTCAGTTCAGAGACCGTTGGTTTCTTTCCAAAAGTGTCATAAATAAAAGAGTTTATACCCTCAACAGAATTTCTATTATGTAATACCGAATTAAACTCAACATTTCTGTCAAAATAGTCGGGATATTCTGTCCGTAACAGTTTAATATTAGATGTTACTGCATTAAACGTTTCTTTACCAAGTTTATCCAGTCTATAACTATTAGCCTTGGCATCACCATCCAAACTGATCAGAATATGAAAGTTCTTCTTTACTAGAAAATCCATATACTTGTCTAACAAATAAGCGTTAGTAGTCATTGAAAAGACAAACTCACGATTAACATCAATTTTTTCAATATAAGCGACAAGTTCTTTGATAAACTTTATATTCAATAATGGTTCCCCTCCATAAAAACTGATATATGTTAAAGGGCGATGTGAGAATGGCACATTACTCTTCCATATGTTTGTTAAATAATCGATAGTTTGAAGACCTATTTCAATTGGCATGTTATCACCTTTTCTATCATCATGCCCATAATACATGTCACCATAGCCACAATACCTACATTTAAAATTACATGCATCAGTAACTTCAAATGTTAGCTGGCGTAAGTTAACTAAAGATGTTATGATATCCTTATCGCTTATCCAATTATCGTCCATATCTAATTTCACTTTTTGCATTGCGGTTGTTTTCCATATATCGTTTTAAGCGAATTCACACTTAATAAATATCTCAAGCAATCTTTTCTAAATTAAGTTTATACAAACTTCGTCAACTTCTGCAAATATAAATCGTTTTTCATTCGCATCAAAGGAAGATGGTGAAATTACATCTTACACGGCACCGTATATAAAAGACAGCATAATTATCACATATTCAGCAAAATACACCACACTACAAGAGTTGCCTGCCAGACAAGAATCTTACAGGTAAGATTTCATTAGGAGAATCACCGATGAAGAACCGCCAATGCGGGGTTCTGTCAAGGACAAAAGATGGGCTTGTAAGAAAAAATGAGGATATATTGTTCCATCCAACACCAAATCAAGTATGCGTTTGTATTTGATTTTGGATCACGCGCGAATAAAGCTGACACTAATACATTCATGTCAATCACGGCATACAACTTAACGGGCATTCCTTGTCTCATTAATAATGGTGTTGATCTCATCAGGACTTAACTCTGGAGCCCCGCTTGAAACGATTCCTGACGCATCTGAGCGAAAGCACGTACTGCTTTCTCTCCCTAATTTGCACATCGGAATCCACCTTGATCTCAAAAGGGATACGACGTTCCCTCACCACCGCTTTCATAAAGATAGTAAAAGCAACGGTGTTGCTGAAGCCGAACTGGTCGCAAAGTGAATCAAAGCACTTCTTGAGTTTTTCATCGACTCTTATTGTTACTGTTGATTGTGACTTTCGGATAACGATGCCGCAAATACAATGCAATTTGCAGCATATTTACAAATTGTCTTGACATTCATATCACACAATGACAGTCCTTCTAACCTAACGGAAACAATAAAACAGGAAACTCAGAATATAGCTTGAAAGCAACTTGGCAAAATGTGTCATAATGTGATAATTGCGGATTCTGGTACGACAAAAGTCTTTCAAGAGTACAGAACCTGCTTCTACTGACTCCTCACCCGCTACTTCGGCAAGTAGTCGTGGAGTGTAATTCTCTAACAATAAGCATCCTAATCAATCGCCTTTAGTAGAAACCGGCTAAAGGCGATTTTTCCATTTAACTATCTATAAGCAAATTACGCAACACAAGCAAGGATAACGACTTACCTCAAACTAAGCTTAATCTTAAGCATCACGGAGGCGGGACGAAGGGTACGGGTGGAGGAATATTCAATCAGGTCGCTGGTTTGGATGTGATTGAAGGTTTTACGGTTCAAAAGGTTACGAGCCGCGAGGGAATATTCAAAACGGTTCTTCTTATAAGAGAGCGAGAGACCGGCGAACAGGGTGTTCCGATCCTTTCCGCTAATGAGATTATTGAGATAATGCTCAATCTCAGCGCGGATAATCCAAGGTTTACGGAAGGTAATATTCGTCAAAAGGTACTGACGCAGATAGAATATGCTTGAGAGTGGTTCGCATTTGGACAGGCCGCTGGAAGTGTTTGACAATGAACCGGAATATTCCATATTCAGAAACGAGGAGAGCTTTGTGAGAGTGGTGATCCTGCCTTGAACGTTAGCTCTGCAAACTGACATTAGGGAGCCTTGACGGATGATGGAGGATTCGTTCAGAGACCAGATCAAGCTGGCGTTGATCGTTGTGGACAGGCTTTGGAAGCGTTTGGCGGCATTGATGGACGCTTGTAGATTGTCCGAGTGGTTGTCCATCGCCAATGCCGACTCCTGCAATCTGGAACCATCTATGACTGAACTGAATATCATGTCGCGCCAAGACCTTGACCATCGCAATGCCGCCGAAGCGACAAGGCCTGAAACAGGATTCTTATACTCCAATCTTCCGGAAACAGCCAAGGATGATGTGCGCGGAAGTACTCCGGACTTGCGGGCAAGCATTCGGTAATCCGTCAGGATGTAGCCGGAGTACAAGCCATTGATTTCGCCCTCGATGTCGTTATAGGAGACTGAGATGTTGTACCTTAAATTGTTCGTGGCATCTCCCGACACGGTCAGTTTCGGAGTAAGCAGAAAACGATTATTGCTGGTTCCGGATATTTTTGAGAGCCTGTAATCCACTGGGAAACTCAAAGTGGCTTTCATGGGATCTCCAAGATTGTACTCTATCGCAGGGCTCAACACAACGTCAATCCTTTGTAGCGTCAAGTCGTTTTTCAGACTGTCAGTAGGAATATCAGTATAGTGTTTTTTGTCAAACGACAGACTCTGGGCTTCTTGCAGACCACTATCAGTGTCACAGACACTTAGTTCGGAGTCAAGATTTTCAATGCTCAGATTCGCATTGCCGGTAATGCGGAACTGCCAGTTTCCTTTATTGACGGAGAATCTCAACTCATTAGTCATCTTAAACCGCTCTGATTTCACCCTCTGGACGGCCTCCGCGACACTATCAGAGAATAGAAACGAGCTTACGTTCAAGCGTTCAGGAAGGCGGGCATATTCTGAATCGGAGAGCACTGAAAAGACCGTTGAGCCAAGTCTCACCAAATCGGTGAAATTGTTTTTCAAGACGATTTTGTCCGAATGGTGCAGCTGTGACACACCTCCGGAAGTTCCGAGCCCTTCATTCCAGACTCCGTTGAACTCCACTGATTCATTCAAATAATGCTTGGAAGAGTTGTTCCTTATCTTAAATTCCAGGTCAGCCCGGTTTGTGGAATGCACCGAGGACAGATTCTCGTTGACCTCAACCGGGGGACCATCCTTGAAAAAGTATTTTGTGCTCGTAACCCCATCCGCGGTCTGCCGATCTTTCAGGTACGTGGCTTTGGCGACAATGTCCAGATTCTTTCTCAGTTTAAACATCGCATTCACCGATGCTGCATGCAGATTGTTGAACAAGTACTTTGTCCGGTCAATGGAAGGCTCTGACAATGTACGGATTCCTAGCATTTCCGCCAAGTCGTCAGTTTGCTCGAAAGGAAGAACCTCCTTGGAGGCGACATCCTCTCCTTCATTATTTCCCTTGTAGGTAAGCAATGTCTGGAATGCTTTCGAGAAACGCATTCCCAAGCCTTCGGCGTTCCACATCGCAGGCTTGTAGCCTGCTCCAAGCTGAGCCATTGCATTCCACACGCCCTTGGCATCGTCTTTCAGACGCAGATTGAGCGCGGCTTGGTCAGTCCGCTCGATGTCCTCCAACGCCTTGACAGGCTGATGCCGTTCATAGACCTCGACACTTGCGATGTCCTCGGCCCTCACATTGTTCGTGGCCACACCGTAAGACTTTCCCATCATATCCATTCCTTCGATGTAGAAACGATTGATTGGCTTACCATTATAGGCGATCCGGCCACTTTCCTCGACCGTTATTCCAGGCATCTTTTTCAGCACATCGCCTATAGCACGGTCTGTTTCATCACGGAACTGTCCGACATAGTACACAACGGTGTCGCCTTTCGCTGACATCGGATCAGCCTTCACTTTGGCTTCTCTTATCACCAACGGAGAGGTTGTGACAATGATGTCAAGTCTTTGATCAGACGCAGGAATACGCCTTTCCTGCATATTGATGTCCATCCCGGTGCACCGAAGGACAAGAGAATCCGCGGTCCCCGAATATTCAAGTCTGAAACGTCCGTTCCCGTCCGTCTGGCCGAAGCCGAGCATCGACTTGCGGTCTTGCCCGAAAAGCATCACATTCACTCCAGCAGCCGGCTCATCGTCTTCCTTGAAACGGACCGTTCCATGAATGACAATGCCTTGCGCCATCGACATGAATGACGACAACAAAAGAAGGTATGTCAGCAGCCACCTTGACATGATCAATAGTACTTCTCTCTCAAATCATATTTCCTTTCGGAAGCCATATTCCCCAATCCAGCCTCCTTCGCCTTGGACGCATTGACGAAGTCTTGTCCAGAATATGCTCTCAAATACTTCTGGCGGGTCACTTTTGTGTACTTTTTCTTACCATCGGACCAATCAAACACAGTCACGTTTCCTGAAGAATCGGCAGAAATGGAAACCATTGAATATGAATATTCCATCCGGATGTCGTATGCCTCGAATATGAGTCCGGGCAGCCCCCATAGTTTCCAAGGCCCCACACTCAAAGGGACTTCCACTGAATACCACGCCACCCATTTCCGGCCACGGAAGTCTGCCTCCGCCATACGGCACTCATACCCCAGAATTGTCTTGACGGAATCTCTCAAGGTCCATTTCGGCAGTTCTCTTTCCTCCGTGAACTCCACCGGTTCCTTGCCAAGCTTTGCTCTGGTGGTAATACAACCATCCGGCCAGTTCTGGTAGATATATTCAGACGTGTTGCTGGTCAATTCGCTGATCCTACCCTCCTTGGCGTACAGCAACATCAGCCGCCTGAACTCCTGCTGGCCATCAGGCTGGGCCTTCAGCGAATCCGCAAACAGCAAGTCCTTGCTGTAGAATGCAGAAGCAGTTCTTCCAGCCTTAAGAATAAGTGTGTCGCTCACTCTCCGCCCAGACAACGTGTCCACCACCACCCTTTCCAGATAGCGGCACTCCAAAATGGCCGGCTCTACCGTCTTTCCCTGCGCCAAGACCAAGGGAAGTGTCCCTACTAAAAAGCCAATGATGAATACCGTCCGCAACACAATCACGCTGTGGGGAGAAGTTTTCTTCCCACAGCGGAACGAAAGAAGACTAATTCGCACAGTACATGTTCCAAGCATCGGTTGCATTCGCCCATTCTTCATCAGTCCAAGTCTGAACTTCGGTCTGATACTCGAACATTTCGTTCAACTGCTTACAGTACTCTTCACGTGAAATACCTCCCGATATTTCATTCATCTGTTTTTTAGATAGTCTGTACATAACTAATCAATAAAGTTAAACATTATACACTACGGCCATTAACTAAAACAAAATCAAAAATAGCATCTGATTTTCGATAGGCAGCAAACGCGAATATAAATCGTTTTTTACGAAAGTCATGGCATCCAACGACGGATTCCATCTTACAAAAGCCCTCTTTTGACTCTAGTCAATTAATTAACAATAAACCAATTACACCAATAAGGCTAATACTGTGTAAGATTGGATTCTTACAAGATAACTCTGCGCAAAAGAAACAGCACTACACGGCTACACAAACATGGTCCCTTTCATGTTCATAGAAGAATTGTAAGAAAAAAGTTCGGCTAAATCACCAACAAGTAATCATCTTTATAAGGAGAATTTAATTTTCTGATACGTTCACGAAGACGAGATCTCTTTGTATAAACATTAGGCACGGAAAGGTTAAGCAGCATTGCTATAGTCTGTGAATCCAACCCGGCAATAAGATAACAGATAAAACGCTCATCCTTTTTATCTGCAATTCCCAAGTCCTTTTTCATATGGACAAGGATTCCATTAAGATCTTGGTTGATCCGAGACTCAAATTTGTCGAATAGATTATTGTCACCATTGATCTCGGAAATAATCTGTTCCACACGATAATAAATAACCTCTTTCTTATCACTACGATCGTTTAAGCCCAGATAAATCTTACAGAGTTCTCCCATTGTGGCAAATTTCCCCTTATAAACAGAAGCTAAAGACAAACGCGCCTTTCCCCGTTCCTCCTCACTTTTGTCGTATTTGGATTTCAACTCTGCATTCTCCTGCTCCAAAACTCTCTTCGTCTCATCTAAAAGGCGCAACATCTGTCTATCATTCTCACGTTCTTTCATCAACCGAACTCGATGATATAGTAATAATATCATAAACAGCAGAACAGCAAAGGACAGACTCACAGCCGATATTATCACTATCCTATGGCTTCTGACACGATTCTCATCCGCGACAGAACGATAATAATCCTGAATCCCCTCCGAAACAGGCAGAGCCAAAAGGGAATCCAACATATCAATATTATACACCTTGGCGGATTGCAAATAATCCAATGCTTTCTTATAATCACATCTTCTGTTATATATACGATACAGCCAAATCAAAGCATCTTTTTTATGTTTTGCATCAAGATTCTCAAGTTGAGTGGCGATCCGGTCACAAGTGGCTTGATTCCCTATCATGTCAGAGGCGTACGCATACACTCCATAATCAATTATGGACAGTGGTTGGTGATATTTTTGTGACAGAGACTCCAACAAGGAAATAGCACCATGAGGGTCTGGTTCCGACTGAATCGTTTTCATTTTGGCGTAATTGGAAAGAAGGTTAGACACCACCAAAGTATCATGCCTCATCTTTTCAATCCCGACATGGTACAATGAATCAGCCTTATCCCATTCCCGCATTCCATGATACGCACGCGCAAGATCACCGTATGACAAGTTTATGCGACTCGTATCACCTGATTCACTGTAACATGCCAGTCCTTTTTCAGCATATTCAAGTTGTTTGTCCGTGTCATGAATACAATTGTACAGATAGCTGATATTCATGAACAAAATACCCTTTTGAACAAGATCATGTGACTCTTCCGCCTCTGACTCCGCCAAGGCATATTCATACGCAGCCTTTTCAAACCGATGGGCATTCAGATAAATACGACCAAGATAGAAATGTGTCTTTAATTTCTCATCCGGGCTACCGTGCCGCTTGTAGTAGTTAACCGCAGGCATAATAACAGAAACATCCGTGGTGTCTATGTAGTTCTTGTCCAAAGCAATGGCATAAAGCAAGGCAAACCTTGCACGCAGCTTTTTCGTGTTCAGTGAACTTTGATCCATCCCGCGAAGTGTTTCCAACGCATTGTCCGGATGCTCACAAATGCACCTCTCCACTTCTGACAAAGTATGTTTAATTTCCTGGTTGCCACAAGAAACGAACAAAAAAGATACAAAAAGAACAAAGCCTTGCAAATACTTCATAACAACGAATATTCTAATTCGTAAATATAATGTGATTTGAAGTAATTTGCAAGATACCCGGGTGTCATCTGGCACCCGGAACTTATGCCTGTTTCACAATCATAAAAGGAAATCTCCGAAATACTGCTTTCCATTTGAAAGGATAAACGTTATCGTACAATAACCGTCATCCCCTGGACATGGGACAATCTTGGGTCCATTGGCCAGAACAGTAACATTGACACTTTCTCCAGTCATTGAATTATAAAGGTCAATCATTACCTCACCGACAGCGCTTTTAAATTTGACCAAAACGCAATTCATGCCGGAATCATAATAGCATTCCATAGGAATTCTGGACGGAGTCCTATGTGTCGGGCCAGACGGAACAGTGCCTTTATCCGTGATCACAATCTCGATTTGTTCACCATCAGTTGAAGCAAGTGAAAAGGCTGAAATGCCACACAACAATGACAAAAAAAGAATAATTCGTTTAATCATATAAAAACTAATTTAAATGTCTTGACTTTATAGCTCATCGATTCATAAACAGCGATTTAATAGGGTACAGCAGCTGACCGGCGAGGCGCATGTCCTCGGTGATTATCTCTGCGGTTCCGTCCATCTCCTGAATCATCGGGAATGTCTTCCCGTAAGTGCTGACCAAACCTTGGGGGAATGAGACTTCTATTGTGTATGATACTCCTCCGCCAGAATCCTTTTCGGGAACAGAGGAAATGTGGCTGACAGATCCTTTCAGAATACCGAACTCCATGTACGGGAATCCGTTCAGCCTGACATTCACCTCCTGCCCCTCGACCACCTTGCCGAATCCTGTGGAAGACACTCTCATCCGTCCCTCGACCACACCGGCGGCATCGGGAACGACACTCGCAACAACATCTCCGGTGTTCACATGCTGTCCCCTGCTCCAATAATCCTGAAATGACACCGAACCGTCAACCGGTGCGACTATGGCGTAGGTCTCAAACCAAGCATCGATCTGAGCCGAAAGCCTCCGGACACATTGGTTGATCCTGACATAGAACTCATTCTCTTCTTTAAGTTTCTGAAGTTCAATCTCATCAGCACTCTGAGACAGTTGAAGCATAGTCAACTGCGCTGACTTCATGGACGACTCGAAACCAGTAAGGCTGTTCAGTTTTGAAAGATAGGACTGTCGTGACGACTGGAACTCATATTCAGAGATCGCCTCCTTCCTCAGCAGAATCGAATCGCTGTTCATGATCCGTCTCTGGATGGAAATGTCTTCCAACAGGATGTCACGCTGCGCCATCAGATACTCATAATACTCCTTGTTCTTTCTGATCCTGTCGTTTGTCATCTGTGTCTGACGACCTGCCAAATCAAGGGTCATGTAACGTGCGTACTCATCAGCCACAGTCACAATCTCGGTCCATAAAGTCTGAATGTCCCCCAATTCAAGCCGGCTCATGAAGATTGTATCCGAGAGGATCTCCTCCAACGGTCGCTGATGGCAATTGTCAACAAACTCCTTGACCGTCATCACATCATCATATTCCGCCGGAGTCGATAACAAGGCGATAAGGTCACCTTTTCTCACCTTTCCACCGTTCCCAACAGCGACCGTGTCCAGCAATCCGGAAAACCTCGCTGTGATTCTCGAAGGCGGATTGGATGACGTTATGACGATAGGAGACACTATCGTCTGAGGGTAACGGATCAAGCAACAGCCTATGAAGATGACAACAAACACACCGAATATGACGGTGATCCCCCATCTCGTGATCCAAGATGGAATTGTCCCCATTATCTCCTGAACAGGCTCGCTATGGAAGCCCTCGATGTTTTTTCTTTCCGGCATACCGTCACCCTCCGAGTTCAAGTTGGTTCTTTACCAATTCATAATACTTCCCGCGCAAGGCTGTAAGCTGGGAATGTGTCCCTTGCTCGGCTATCCTCCCTTTGTCCAAGACAATGATGTTGTCCGCATTCTTCACGGTACTTAAGCGATGCGCCACCACTACAACAGTCTTCTCTGAGAAGAGCCGCTCCAGATTCTCCATGATGGTTCTCTCGTTGTTCGCGTCAAGAGAATTGGTCGCCTCATCAAAAAACAGGTAACGGGAATCCTTATAGGCTGCCCGAGCGATGAGAATGCGCTGCTTCTGCCCGGAACTCAGTCCGTGTCCGTCAGCCCCGATCTTTGTGCCGTAGCCGAGAGGCAGGCCCTCTATCCAATATTTAATGTTTGATACACCGGCGGCCCATCGCACCCTCTCCATGTCAGGATATTCCTCAGACACAGCGATGTTGGCCGCAATGGTGTCCGAGAAAATGTACCCCTCCTGCATCACCGTCCCGCTCCTTGCCCTCCAGCGGCTCTCGCTGTAGTTCTTCAATGAGACATTCCCTAGCAGAACCTCTCCCGAAACCGGTGGATAGAATCCCAGCATCATCTTCAGCATCGTGGTCTTCCCGCTGCCGGACGCACCGACTATGGCGGTCACCTTCCCTGACGGAATCGTCAGCGACACTTCGTCAAGGACCTTGGGAGAATGCGGTCCGTCATATTGGAAAACCACGTCACGGAAAACGATGTCAGCGTCCGACGGGATGTCCTTAATCCTTTCCTCTTCCGCCGGCTCCTCGTCTTTCATCTCATGAATCTCCCCAAGACGATCCAGCGAGATGGATGCGTCCTGAGCTGACTGGACAAAAGAGATAAACTGAGAGATCGGAGCGTTGATCTGCCCCATGATGTATTGGAGAGCCATCATCATTCCCAAAGTCATTCCACCGTCTATGACTGATTTGGCGGCGATGAACGACATAAGAATGTTCTTGGTCTGGTCAATGAATGTGCAGCCTATCTCCTGGACCTGTCCGAGGGTAAGGCTTTTGACTCCTACTTTGAACAGTTTCGCCTGGATCGATTCCCACTCCCAGCGTTTCTGCTTTTCGCAGTTGTTCAACTTGATCTCCTGCATTCCTCCGATAAGTTGGACGATGTTGCTTTGGTTCGCCGAGGCCTGCTGGAAGCGCATATAGTCCAGTTTCCGTCTTCTCTTCATAAAAAGCAGTACCCAAAACACGTACAAAGACGCACCAATCAGAAAAACAATGAATATGGTCGCATTGTAACCTGCCATGATGAGACCATAAACCACAAAGGACACCACCGCTATGACCATGCTGAGCAGAGAACCTGTCAGGAATGTCTGAATACGGTTATAGTCACCAATCCTCTGCATTATGTCCCCAACCATCTTGCTGTCAAAGAACGCGATCGGCAGCCTCATCAACTTACAAAGAAAATCGGAGATCAAGGATATGCTTACCCTCGATGTGGTGTGCAGCATCAACCAACTGCGAATCAGGTTGTTGGCAAGTCCTCCCAAAGTCAACGTCAACTGAGCTATGAGCAAGACCACAATCAGGGACAGGCTTCCGGTGCCGATTCCCTTGTCCACGACCGACTGCGTGATGAACGGCATCAGCAGGCTTATGACACTCGCGGTGAGCATCGCCAGAAGGATTTGGATTATGTAGGTGCGGTAAGGCCTCAGGTACTTGAGCACATAGCCGAAACCATAGTGCCTGTGTTCATCATCACCCTCTTCCTCGTAGAATTTCGGGGTGGGTTCCAAAATCAGGGCTATGCCTTCCGTTTTCCGCTCGGATTCCAACCACAATCCGCGGAAATCCTCCTCGGTGTATTCAAGCAAACCGGACGCTGGATCAGCGACCATAACCTTATAAACCCCATGTTTCTTCACAACATCATAGACGACCACAAAATGACGCTGATTCCAGTGGACTATGCAAGGCAAAGGCATCTCCTCTACCATCTGCCTCCAAGTCACCTTGACACCAGTCGTGCGGAAACCGATGGACTCAGCCGCGTCACTGATTCCCAACAGGGACACTCCCTCCCTTGTGATGTGGCATCGGTCCCTAAGGTTCTGAAGACTATAGTTCTTGCCGTAGAACTTTGCCACCATCTTCAGGCATGTTGGACCGCAGTCCATCGAATCGTGCTGAATATATTTTACAAATTTCATTTAACCTGACCATTACAACCATCCATTCACTATCAGAACAGGAACTTCAATTCCGTATAATCGTACACATCAGGAAGCCTTTTTCCATCAATGCAGACAAAAGGAGTTTCCGTTATTCGTTTGTTTCCGACAAAACGGCTATGTGAAAGTGCCATACGCTCATATTCAGCCCTGCTTTTCCATCCTCGTGGTAATTCCATTGACGAATACCATCGGTCAAGTACCTCGTTCATGTCGCCATGAGTCTCATCCGCTTCATACTTTTCAAGAATCCAACTCGCCGCGTTGACTCCAGTTTGATCATACACAGCGAAAACGACATCGATCCGGATGTTCTCCAAAGCTTTCAAGCCATTGACAATTTCCTTACAATGTAGGCAATACGGATTGACAGCCACAAATAGCCAATGCTCATATTCTTGTAATCCGTTATTGAGTGTCGGGAAGTTTAATTCATTCAGAGATACGATCTGACGCCCCGACATAAGAAGATTCATCAAAAGATCCGGATCGGAAAGAATGCTCTCTTCTTTGCGTCTTAGTCTTTTATTCGTAGTGCGATCCAAGGAATTGTTCCTTAAAATGGTGATCATAAACAAAGTAGAAGCGCACCCGAATGTAAAACACAGAATATAGCTGACATCAGCGTCCAATGGAAGGCGAACCATTGTGAGCAACAACAAGAATTCCATGACCAATAGACAATCCACAGCCAGGCAATATACACAATATGAACGTCTTTTGAGCTGCCAGCCTATGGAATAGGCGACAACAGGCAATGTCAAGCAAGAGACAAAAAGAAACGTAGGGAAGGATGATGGATCATGGATGGTTAATGAAAGAACGAGTTCGACAAGAAAATATGTCAAAGCCAGATCAGCAAGGGGGATCAATCCGAACAGCCGTGAGTTCTCGCTATCAATCACATACGAACATCCGCTTGGCCCGATAGTATCACATAGTCCTTTTCCAACGTCCATAGCGGAAAACCCCTTAAGGACAATGAGAGATGAAACAGCTAGCCCACACAATAAACAAAGACGCAAAAGAATCACCTGAAGTGAGCTCAAATTTATGAATATCAACGCGAATAGGGAAATGAGCATCAACAACCAAAGACCATTATCACCCAAATCCCACATCTTGTTCCTGAGATAGAATGCGACTTTTCGATGCGTCTTCTCGTCCGAAGCACGTCCGTATGTCTGAATGACATAGAGTGGGAGTTTCGCCTCTATTTTTCCTATAGATGCACCCTTTTTGACTTTCCCGTCATATAGCGTCAAAGTGTTCTGGCAGTGATTGGAAACATAGCTCAGAGGCCTGGACTCGTAGGGAACAAACAAAATCTTACCATTCAAGTCTATTCCGGAGCATTTCTCCAAAGAACAGACCTCATGATCGACACCTATTTCATCAAGGACATCACTGACACAGCGTATGCTGTTCTGCATAGGGTGCTTTCGATAGGCTGTCTGAATAGCGTACTTGTCGGCAACAAATCCGTTGTCAACTGAAAATGTATGCACCACCTTTACAAGTTCACGCTCTCTCATATTCATTTCCTTTCCATAGGGTAATGCGGAGAGGTGTAGTTTTCCGAGGTAAAGACAGTATGATATAGCGACTCATCAATGCCTTTCATGCCGAGATGTGTTCCTATCATATAACCGTTCTTATGCCAACTATTTTGAATGGGATTATCAAAACGACTTTTCTCCACTGAACGGAATTTATCTCGAGGTAATTTCTTGACTGCGATAGAAGTAATCACGTCTATGTCCTCCTTGGCGTTCTTGATGGACACAGCGGTGAATGAATAATAACGCTCGCTGTCCTCGGCTTTCAGTATAAGGCCAGGAAGTCCGGAGAATTTCCAAAAGCCGCAATCCACCGGAATCTCTGGTGTGAACCAGACTGTCCAATGGCGTCCACGGTAATCTGTGTCAGCGCGTTGGCACAGATAGCCGCTCACCGTCATCGTGTCAGCGGACATCGTCCAAACGAACGAAGGCTGCGGCTCATCATACTGGATGGCATAGTCTGCCAGCATCGGCAAGGAATGAAGATTCAGCACTGTACGTGAAGTCAGATTACGATAAACAAACCAGTTAATCAGTTCATAATATCCGGTTGGACGTTCATAGTTCCTTGATTGGTCTTCCGGAACTGAGTTACACATCGAACCCATCCAATAACAATGGCCGTTACTCAACATATAGTTCTTGCCGAGAAGGGTTCTTACACGATCCATCCCCCTCTTTCCAGACAAGGAGTCGAGGAGGATGTCCGCATCGTAATCAATCCGCAGATAGGAGCGGTCAAGTCGTTTTGTCTTGTTAAAATGCCATCGTCCATAAGTCGGATACGGGTCGCGATAAACTCCTTCATACAAAGAGAACATAGTACCGCCTTTATAAGCAAGAGCCTCATCAAGTGTCCACTCGCGCCATGTCTGGGCTGACATCTCAAAAAAAGATATCAACAATGTCACAAGAACAAGACAAAATCGTTTCATGAGTCGTATTTAGAGACTGGTACAATTAATCTGGTCAGCACCGTACTTCTCGTGAAGCATATCCGCAGCTTCTATCGCGGACGATGCCTCTATGTCCACTTCCAGACCTTCTAACACTATGTCACACTCTGTTTCTGTGACTTTGGTAACAACTTTGCAATGCCACCATGCTCCGCCTCTTATCCGAGACATCTGTGACTTTGACAATACTCTTTTCATATGTAATTAGTATTTGTTAATTAGTACAACTTTATCATTGGCATGTTCTCCCATCTCATTCCACGGCCTAAGAAATCAAGAATATGACAGATTCACGCTCTTTCATATTCATTCCCTTTCCATCGGGTAATGTGGACTTGTGTAATTTTCAGGGGTGAAGATCTTGTAGCCAAGTTCCTTCGGAATGCCTTCAAGACCATTATGGGTACCAATCATGTAATCATTTTCATGCCAACTATTCATAATAGGGCAATCAAAACGACTTTTCTCCACCGAACGGAATTTGTCCCTTGGTAATTTTTTGACAGTGATAGAGGTAATCACGTCTATGTCCTCCTTGGCGTTCTTGATGGACACAGCGGTGAACGAATAATAACGCTCGCTGTCCTCGGCTTTCAATATGAGACCAGGAAGTCCGGAGAATTTCCAGAAGCCGCAATCCACAGGAATCTCCGGTGTGAACCAGACTGTCCAATGGCGGCCACAGTAATCCGTGTCGGCACGTTGGCACAGGTAGCCGCTTACCGTCATTGTGTCAGCGGACATCGTCCAGGCGAACGTGGGCTGTGGCTCATCATACTGGATGGCATAATCTCGCAACATCGGCAAGGCATGAAGGTTTTGAACTGAACGGGATGTAAGATTACGATAAACGAACCAGTTCATCAGTGGTGTGAAACAACCTTGCGGATCACAATAATTATTTGTTTCATTGTCGGGAACTGTCTGCCGCATTGAATAAGACCAAAAACCATGGCTATCACTCAGCATATAGTTCTTACCGACAAGCGTTCTGACCCAGTCCATTCCCCTCTTTCCCGACAAGGAATCGAGGAGAATGTCCGCGTCATAATTAATTCGCAGATAAGAGCGGTCAAGTCGTTTTGTCTTGTTAAAATGCCATGGAGCATACTCAGGATACGGATCACGATAAACACCTTCGTACAGAGAAAACTTATCATTCAATTTGGTCAAAGCATCATCAAGCGTCCATGTCCGCCATCTTTGAGCCTCCGAAAACAATGACATAGTCAACAATGCCACAACAACAAGACAACATCGCTTCATCTTCTCAGTTCTCTTAATACTTGGTACAATTCACTTGGCTTACACCGTATTTATCATGCATATAGTCAGCAGCAGCCACTGCCGTCTCTGCCATAACAATCTCCGTTGGTCCTTCGAGAATCACATCGCACTCTGTTTCGGTTTTACTCTGAACAGCCTTACACAGCCATGCCGTTGGTGCTCCGCCCTTTATCAAGGACATCTGCGACTTTGATAATACCTTTTTCATTGTAGATTTTGTTAATTAGTTCAACTTTATCATTTGCTTGTACCCTCACCTTCTTCCGCGGCCTAAGATATCAAGAAGAAGACTGGATCTCGCAAACGACAATTACAAATATAAAACGTTTCATCGACAATTCACGCATAAACGTGAAAATCCTGCCTTACAAAGACGCCAGAAAGAAATTCTCATAAGTAGTTAAGGATAAACGCAATGTAACAACATCGCCTTGATACTGTAAGATTAATTTCTTACACCGAAAGATTCAACATGCAGAAAGTGCCGTTTAACAACAGCCTGAGGCACTTTCTCGTCAAACTCACGACCGTGTCTTGTAAGATACGAAATCAAACGTTTTATACGAAAGCGGACAAAACTAAGTAACACGCAACGATGTCGCCCGACAATCACCCAAATACTTGACGGCAGCATTATCTGGAATAAACGCCACCACCACATACGTTTTTGTCATTGACAGGAGCATAATCACCTATTAACGCTCCTACTATCGTACATGCTGATGATTCCACATGAGGACCCACCTATTGCGACTACAGGTCATCGTCGGTGAGGCCGAAGCGTTCGGCTATGTCATCAGGAATGTCACCGAGGTCGTTGGAGTAGTCGATCTCGTCCCAGGCTTCCTCCATAGCGCGGCGGTCTTTCTTGGTCGGGCGGCCGGCACCCGGATCACGGCGGAGGAAGAAGGTCTCGACGGGAGCCTTGAGTTTGTCGATTTCGGATTGCGGGGTAAGGTTCTCCGCATAGTCCGGGACCAGTTTCGCGCCGAGGCGATGGTCGGTCAGCTGCTTGATTCTGTACGAATACTGCACGGCTCCCTTGCGGATTTCAACAATCTCTCCGACCTTCAACATTCTGGAAGGCTTGGCATTCACTCCACCGATTTTGACCTTGCCTCCTTTGCAGGCATCCGTGGCCTCGGTGCGGGTCTTGAACACTCTTATGGCCCAAAGGACCTTGTCTATTCTTTCTGTGTCTGCCATAACCTAACTATTCCATTCACGAATATGCGGATCCGGGGCCTCGGCCTCGACAAAGGAGCTTGGTTCGACTTCCTGATCCGTGTACGAATCCTTAACAAGACGCTTTTCCACAAGAGCTTCCAGTAGAACCGTCCCACGGGCTGCCGGGATGAGGAAGAAGTCGTTAACCTCAGACGGGACAAGAATCGAATGTCCTGACTTCAATGAATATGACTCCACACTCTTGGAGCCTCGGTCATTCTCGGCTTGAATCTGCACCGAAGCCTCCCCGGAAGCGCAATAATAGACTGCGAAACCGCCTGGCTGCTCCGAGAATATGTGCAGTCCGTCCTTCAAGTCGAGTTTCGTCACAACGAATTCCGGACATACGGCCAGCTTGTCTCCAGTGACAGATTCAGGGATATATTTCTTGAAATCAATGAGATCGAAGGCCTCCTCAAGCAGCAATTCCTCTGAGTCTGGTAGCTCTACACCCCAATTATGGAGATTGAACACGAGTTCGGAACTCTCGGCGATCTCGACAATCTTGAGTCCCGGTCCGGCGGCGAAGACGGTTCCCGGCTTGATCAAGAAAGCCTCACCCTTGCGCGGCTTGACGATGTTCAGGACATCCTTCACCATCCCGTCCTGACATCTTGCGTAAAACTCGGCCGGATCAATGTCCCGATTGAAACCCAAAAGCAATTCAGCTCCCGGAGCGGCCTCCTGAACGTACCAAAGGGCAGTCTTGCCGAACGAGTCATAACGTTCAGCCGCAATGTCATCAGCGGCGTTCATCTGAAGGGGCTGCCAAGCGGTCACATCCATAACCTTCACCATCACAGGGAACTGCAGTCCATAGAACTCGAACACATCATCCCCGACTACCCTTTCCAGATAGGTTCCCATCAACTCGCTCAGAGTGTTGCCACCGAACCAGCCGTTATCGATCATCGAATCCTTGAACCCGAGGTCGGCGATCTGATAGCTGACGTGTCCCCAAGGCACATCCGCACCTTCATCCACAAACCTTAACGGGTATAGTTTTCTATTGTTGTCTTCCATATTCTTGAATATAATCACTATTCCACACCAACCTGCGCCTTGACCTTGGCGACAAAATCAGCCGGGATATTCTCATAATTGGCAAAATCAGCGATAAGCGCCGCAGTGTCAATCTTTTCAAAATATTCACCTACGTTCTGAGGATCCTCGTTGATGAAACTGGCGCACTGCGCAAGGGCGAGGAACGGATCAGGAAGCATCATATAGGCATCGACATATTTCCCGAAGATGAGTTTGGTCTCCGGTGTGATGTCCATCATCCTGTGCATCAAGCCCTTCTTGCCGTTCAGAAGATCTCGGTGCGAGGCGGCATATTCATTAAACGAGCATTCGATGACAAGTTCCTCGGAGGCAAGTGTCTCAGGAAGGAATATGACCGCCGAGAGATCGGCTCCCTCATAGCCCCACACGGCATCTTTTCCGGAGACTTCAGCATCGTGGGCGGCGAAGCGGGAATATGGAACCTCCACTCCGTTCACAGTCACCTTCTCCGGTGCGAAAACACCTGCGAGGACAACCTGCACGTGACGTTCAGGGGCGATTCCACGATAATTTCCCTGACGAGGAGCAATGGTGAGCCTCAACGAAGATGCATCCGAAACCTTGGTGACCTTAGTGGTGGCATATTCAGTGCTATAGGCCTGTGTGGCGCCATCGTCCTCATAGACAGAGGCAGTGTTTTCGCCATCGCCCGGAGCCACAAAAAGTTTCAACGTGTTGTCCTTCTCCTGAAGTGATTTGATCTTGTCCGAGGCCATTGGAATGACGGCACCGGCCTTGATGTAGTAAGGGTTCTCGTTGATGGTATATTTCAAAGTGTCCACCTGACCTCCTTTGAAGAGCGTTCCAGTGGCGACATCATACCAGTCACTGCCCTCCGGGAACCACATCACACGTTCGGCAAGTCCCGTCACGGAATCCGCAGGCTCGCAGACGACTGTCGCAAGTATGTCATTACCAAAGAGATATTCCTGAGTAAAATCGTAGGCCTGGGAGTCTTCAGGATATTCATAATAAAGCGGACGGCACATCGAGATGCCGGTGTCGTAGGCCTCGCGGGCGGCACCGTAAATGTACGGTGAAAGGTCGTAACGGAGTCTGACAGCGGCGCGCATCGCGTCAAAATGATCCGGGAACACCCAGAACCGCTTCTCCATCGTCAGATCCTTCGTCGAATGAGTCTTGAATATAGGGGTGAACACTCCTGACTGGAGCCATCTGGTGTACAGCTCCGGATCGGTCGCCTTGACGCCCTTCGGCTGGAGATGTCCGCCGATGTCGTGCCCCCAATAGCCGTAGCCCACGTTGGACGCGGTGGAAGTGAAATATGGCAGATAACCGAGCACCTGCCACGAAGCCAGGCAGTCTCCGGAGAAGCCGATCTGGTAGCGGTGGCTGCCGATACCTCCCCAACGATGGTAGATCATCGGGCGACGGGCATATATTCCCTGACCAGCGGACTGACGCACCATATCATTGAAGAAGGTGTAGTTAAGCCAGAATGTGTTGTTAAGTCCCGGAATATACTTGCTGAACTTCCATTGCTGCCAGTCGAGCCACCAGAAATCGACACCCTGACGCTCGAACGGGCGGATCACGGAATTGAAATAAGCGTTCGCCCAATTAATGTCGTCCATTCTGAACGGCACAGGGGCCTTGCTTCCGTCCGGATTGATGTACCCCTTCGGGCCGTCATATTCATCAGTCCTTGAAAGATAGTCCTTTACAAAGCGTTCGTAAGGTTCCTCATAAGGTTGGATTCCCGAGGCAGGGTGGAGGTTCAGAGTGGTTTTAAGCCCAAGATTGTGAAGATCCTGCAGACAGTTGGCCGGATTCGGGAAAAGCTTCTTCTGCCAGGTGTAGCCAGTCCAGCCTATCCTCTGACCAAACTCGTCCTTAGGAGCCTTGTACCTCCTCAGCGACCAGGTCTCGTGCCAATCCATATCCAGAACCATCACATCGATCGGGATGTCCAGCGAGCGGATCTCCTTTCCAAGCCCCACGAACTCGAAGTCCGAATACTGCCAGAAACGGCACCACCAGTAGCCAAGGGCATATTTCGGCGGCATAGGAATACGACCTCCGATTCTGGTGAAGTCTGAGACGGCGGCCTTGTAGTCGTGACCGTAGGCGAACAGGTAAAGGTCTTGCCTGTCAGTGGAGTCTCGATCCGCGACCCAATGTCTCCAATCCGAGTCAACCGGCACAAACACCTGTCTGTCAGACTCATCCATGACGGCCCAGCCGTCCCGCGAGATGACTCCCTTGTCGTACGGTTCCTTGGTCTTGACACCGTCACAACCGTCCAGCGTCCTCGTCGTTCCGAGCAAATTGCCGCTGTCATCCATCCCCGGATGCCAAGTCACTGTCCTAAAGCCTTTTCTGGCAGCAGGATCCGCCATTCGGAATGTCACATTCAAATTATTCTCATCGAATTTGTCATTTCCCGAATATGTCAGCGTGATGTCCTGAGTTTTGATTGTCAGCTTCTTGCCGGACCTTTTCACTGTGTAAACCGGAACAGGCAGTTTTCTGTTGACCACGCCAAGGGTAGCCCTGTCCTCGAACTTTCCGTCCGCGGCCCACTCCATTCGCACCAGCCGGCTCTCCAGCACCGTGAACCTTGCGTTGCCCGAAACGACAACCGCCTTTGAATCAGCCACCGGATCATCCCCGGCACTCTGCGCCGAAGCCGAAAACGCCGTCACAACGCACAACGCGCAGACAGCCAAATCTTTCATTATGACACTTCTCATAGCCTGTATGAATATTACAGTACAAATATATTCAAAAAAAACGGGCACTGATTACTCAATGTCCGTGTTAGTAGCGGGGGAAGGACATTTCACGGGGGAATTCGGACACTCTCACCCCCAACTGAAAGCCGTCCAGGGCAGGCGAACCGGGGCGTTTGGCGCAAATTTGGCGCACGCCAAGACTTCTTCCGGACGGTTTTCCTCTCCTTGTTCGCTTATTGTTTTTCATTAACCTTTTATTGTTTGCAAAAATATGCTATGTTTGCATCATAACTCATATAAAAGTTGTTTTGTAACATCAGGGAAAGGTCACGCCGCGAGGCGCGGCCTTTCCTATTGCTTCTCAGGAATATAGATACAGATGCCTGAGATTAGCCAATGAGCATCTTCCCCACCATATACATAAGCGGCAGGAATCTCTGTTATCCTCAAATCAGCGATGCCATTCGCACCCAAAGCCTTTGCCGCATCAACAGCTTCCTGCAATAAATCTTCACCAGATAATTTTTCTTTGGAGAAAGCCTCTTTTGGTTGTCCCTTGTAGTAAGCATAGTTATCCCTTTCATTAAATGTGACATCTGATTTTTCTTTGCCGTTTTGGATAATGGCAGGGAAAACTTTTACTGATAAATCGCCCAATGCAGTAAACTCTCCTGGATATGGATCTGGGCTCAAGAAAAAACCTTTCTCCACAAAAGGACGATAATCTAAAAACAAGGTTTGGACAATTCTATCTCTTTGTTGTGTAACGGCACAACTCGAAAGCAGAGAAAGCGATGCCAAGATAATTAAGACTTTTTTCATATCGGAACATTATTGCTTTTCCAGAATGGAGAGGAGACGGCCTATCTGGGCGTCCTTCTCTTTGATCTGGGCGTCCTTCTCTTTGATCTGGGCGTCCTTCTCTTTGATGCGTTCGTCGAGGAGCTCGATCTGGGCTCTGAGGACATCGGGGCTGTCGGAATAATATTGGCGGTTGTCGATGGTGTTGCCTATATTATTGTTACTATTGATAAAACCTTGATTGTTATCGGCGAAGTGGTGTGAATTATCCCTAAGCATACTACCTTCCCCTGTCATCAGCCACCCACGGTCAAATTCAGGAAATACAGATAAAATCTTACTAGCCATTGCCGGAGAGATAGACTTTGTTTTTCCCTTCAATATGTCATAAATAGCCTGAGGACGATCTAGCCCAATCCTATCAGCCAGTTGTTTAGCATTCAACTTCGTATAAGTCAATACCTTTGCGATAACCTCTGTCATAGTCTAAAAAAACTTTAAGAATATTTCTGTAAATCTTCTTGATAATACAGATTTAATCTGTATATTTGCAATGTAAACACAAACGATATACAAACGATATACACTCTTAAATGAGCGAAGATAATAATAAAATATTCACAAAACAAATGAGTTATGAGTGCAGAAAAGAAAATGGAAAGGACCTCTGTGGGCATCTGGAGGGTGTTCGCGGTGGTGGTGGCGGTCGCTCTGGCGGCAAACGCCGTTCAGGCAATGGCAGGAAAGGCGAATTTCGCGTGGTGGCATCTGCCGACGCTGATGATTACGTACACGATGGGTGCGTGCGGAGACTGGCTCCTGAGGCTGTCAGCCGTCGCAAGGCTTATAATGATGCGATGGCGTGGCTGTTTACCGAGAAGGAAAACCCAGACCTGTGGATGCTGAAAGGCAGCACCACAAGGGACAGTGACGGGCATTATCTTTATTAATCTTCATTGGTTATGGAAAACTACGATGTAAACAGGGACAAGTTCCTTGATTTGATGGCAAAGCACCATCTGGATGCTGGGGTGAACGTGGCGAGGCTCTGGAACAAGGCGCAGGAGGGTGAGGACATCAGACCGCTTGCGAGGGAGTTCATCGCTGACAGGCTTGGGCAGTGCCTTGCGGCTTGGGAGTGTGCCGCCGGTGCATGGAGGAACAACGAGTCCGGAAGACCGGAACCTGACCCGGTAAGATGGGACTGGGATCAGTTTATGGAATATCTGGGAAAGATACTTGAGGAGGATATTATTTACTGATATGTTGGCACATTACATCATAGAGGTTGCCGCCCTTGCGGTCGTGGCCGCATTGTTCTGGTGTGGGCTGATCAAGGAGTGGAAGGATGAGTGAACCGTAGCGCCGGGCGGTGAAAGGCCGTATTTTTTGGGTGCGCTTAGTTAGTATGACAGCCGGGAAAGACCGGCATTCCCCGGAAAGGGCAGGATATGGGTCCCTGCCGGCACGTAGGCAGACTTGCGTAGGATGTAAAGCCCAGGAGGGCGGGGTCTGCTCCGAAAGCGTCGCGCGATGTGAGCGGTTCGATTCCGTTCCCGGGGGCGAAATTGGTTAATCAGTAATATTATGAGTTCAATAGCACGAAAGATTCAGAACAGGTTGGCGCGGAAGAAGGTCAACCGGATAATCAAATCACCAGCGGTGACGAAGACAGGAGAAGGCAAGAGGTACAGAGTGCAGCGGATACAAAAATTCACCGCGGCCAGACACTGCGGTGAATTGCTTGAAAAGCAGATAAGACACGACAACTGGAACTGATCCGGAATATGTCGGGCAAGGTCATTCGAGAGACTTTCCGGCAAGAGTTAGGATAGCCCGGTTGATGAACTCGGTCTTGTTACCTTGATAGGAAGAAAGGAACGCGTCAACCTCGGGGGTGGACTGGAAGGTGTAGGACTTTCCGTGGGGCTTGGACTTGCGGCCCGCGCCGGAACGGGCGCCGCCCCAGGACGGAGACTCGGAAGGAGTTTGTGAAGATGGCAGATTTTTGTTTTGCATACAATTTGTGTATTTTTGCAGCACCTACCAAAGGGGAGGCCGATCTCTCAGCCTCCGTTGGCGAACTAGATTGCGATTTCTATCGTGAATCTCAGTTTCCAAATCTTGATCGTAAATCTTGCGGACATACTTTTAAGACTTTGGTAGGTTTTTCTTACTCCCTTTCAAGCGTTTCAGATTCCTCTTTCGCGGCTCTCCCTGAACCGCAATACAAAGGTACGCATTTATTTTGAATTACACAATTATTTTTCAAGTTTATTTATTTACCTTTTTTACTGAAAATCAATGAATAAAACAGAGAACTACGAATCCCTGAAGACTAAGATTCGTAAGATCGCTACCCTTGCCGAAAGCGGGGTTGGCGGAGAGGCCGAAAACGCCAGGAGCATTATGGAGCGGATATGTCTGGAACACGGTGTCAGCCTTGATGAAGTTCTGGCGGTCGAGGAGAGAGAACGGTATCGGTTTGAAATCGGCCGCAACAAAATTGACCTGCGTATCTTTACACAGTGTTATGCTAGGGTTACAGGCGAAAAAAGTATGTCGTATCGTCGAATGAGCCGCACGGCGATTTCCGTCGTAATGACCGCCTATCAATACGCCGAGCTTTCCGCCCTATTTGAGTGGCACAAAGCTAATTTCCGGCGGGAGGTTGAGAACCAAATAGACATTCTGTTTCAGGCCTACAGCTCGAAACATCGTCTATTCTGCGAGCGGTCGGACGATGCCCCCGACGATGAACTGAATCTCTCTCCGGAGGACATTCAACGCATTCGTGCGATTATGGCCATGAGAGAGAGCCTGAATGACAGTAAATATTACAAAGAGATTGGCTATTAAAAAAACAACTTAAACGGAATATGGAAATCAAGAAGATTTGGGAGACCGCGTCCCAGAAACAGCGGAACGAGCTGATGACTCTGATTGTGATGGACGGGGTGGCCTACCCTACGGCGTACTCGTGGTGCAACGGCAGCAGACGGCCAAAGCCACTCTATCAGGAGAGGATCCTGAAGTACGTGAAGGATGTCTTCGGAATTGAGTCCACCGCCGAAGAACTGTTCCCGGAAAGGAGGTAGTCATGTATGCGGACAAGGATTCAAGAGGTCTGGTCTCGGTGTTCGAGATGGACAGACCTGAATGGTCGGCACTCCGTGGGGCATGCCAAATGGCCATGCAGCTGTGGGAGGTCCAGCTGACGGAGTTCGCGGGGCTTGAAACGGCCAGGATGCAGACTTGGGAGATTCAGCGCAAATGCCACCTTGAGCAGTGCGTAGGTTTCACGAGGAAGCTGATACACGAGATAGACCAGGCGAACGCGAGAGTAAATGACGATTCCCGCCGGGGGTTGTTCGAGAACGTGAACAGCGGCCCCGCCTTAGACCCGTTTGACTTATGATTCCGGATTATGTAAAAGACCAGATCAAGGAGAGGGACATTGTCTCGATCATCCAGGGCGAGGGCGTTGAACTCAGGAGGGAGGGCAGCCGCTACAAGTGCTGCTGCCCTTTCCACGGGGAGAAGACACCTTCGTTCGTGGTGACACCTTCGAGGAACATGTATCACTGCTTCGGTTGCGGACGCACAGGCGACGCCATCAGCTTCGTGATGGAGCGGCGCGGCATGACTTTCTACGAGGCGGTGGAATATCTTGCCGGGAAGCTGGGGATAGAGTACGAGAAGAGGGAGCAGACACCGGAGGAGAAGGCTGCTGAGTTCAGAAGGTCACAGATGATGACCGTGAACAAGCTGGCGGCGGAGTGGTTCATCCAGCGCTACAGGGAGTCGCCAGGAGCCAGGGAGTACATCCTGAAGAGACGCGGGATCAAGGAGGAGACCGCCGAGCTGTTCTGCCTCGGCTACGCTCCTGAGAAGGGCGGGCTGAAACAGTACCTCACGGGGCTTGGCTGGAAGGAGGACGTGCTGCTCGCCGCCGGACTTGTCAAGAGGAACGAGGATGACGGCACCGTCTACGACACGTTCAGGCACAGGCTGATGTTTCCAGTCTTCTGGACGAGCGGCTACGTGGCCGGGTTCTCGGGAAGGTACATCGGCGACAAGCCGGGTGTCCCGAAGTACCTGAATACGGGAGAGACCGAGCTTTACAAAAAGAAGGGGATCCTGTTCGGATGGCTTCAGGCCAACATGCAGATCTACGCCACAAAGCAGGCCTACCTTGTGGAGGGCAACCTGGACGTGTGCCGTCTGCATGAGATCGGAGTGAAGAACGCCGTCGCCCCTTGCGGGACGGCTTTGACCCAGGAGCAGATCAGCCTCCTGAAAGCCAAGGCCGAAAGGGTCACTATCATCGGGGACACCGACAAGGCCGGTGTCGAGGCGGTGCTGAAGAACGCGAGGATGCTGACGGAGGAGGGGCTTTCGGTCAGCGTGATGGAGCTGCCGGCGGATCTCGGCAAGGACGCCGACGAGTTCTTCCGGACGCACCAGCACGAGTTCGACGAATGCAACCTTCAGAGGACGCACGACTATATTCCTTGGATCTGCGAGAAATGGATGGAGGGAGCCGCGTCCCAGACGGAGAAGGCCGCCGTGATCACCGAGGTCTGCAAGCTGCTGGCGAAGGTACAGGACCAGAGCGCCGCCGACATGTACAGGGAGGCGTTCACCAAGCGCTACAAGTTCGGCAGGATCTGGACGCAGGAATATTTCAAGGCGAAGAATGACCAGGAGCGCTCCGAGGCGAAGGAGGACGGAACCAAGGAGATGCTCCAGAACTATGGCTTCTACGTCAAGAACAACTGTTACTATGGGGCTTCAAGATCCGGGAACGATGTGAGATGGAGCAACTTCACGATGACCCCGATCCTGCACATCCGGGACGAGAAGAACGCCAGAAGAATATTCACGCTGCGGAACGTCAAGATGCAGGAGGCGGTGGTGAAGCTGAACCAGAGCGAGCTCGTGTCGTTCACGGATTTCAAAACGAGGGTCGAGACGGCCGGGAACTATGTCTGGGAGGCAACGGCCAACGAGCTTACCTCACTGAAGAAGTTCCTCTATGACGGCACGCCTTCGGCTGATGAGATCAAGCAGCTGGGTTGGCAGAAGAAGTGGGGCTTCTATGCCTGGGGCAACGGCGGCCTTGACAACGGCACGTTCAAGCCGGTGGACAAGTACGGAATCATCGACATCAAGGGTCAGAAGTTCTATCTTCCTGGTTGCGCGCTGGACACAAGGGACAACACCCAAGGCTACCAGCTGGCAAGGAAATTTGTCTATACGGAGGCTAATACCATCACGCTGCGGGAATATTCAGAGAAACTCATCACCGTGTTCGGGGACAACGCCAAGGTGGCGCTTTGCTTCCTGTTCGCGTCGCTGTTCAAGGACGTTGTGACATCGGTGACAACATCGTTCCCCATTCTGGATCTGTTCGGCCCGAAGGGCACGGGAAAGTCGGAGCTGGGTCATTCGCTGACTTCCTTCTTCGTGACGGGCAACATCGCGCCGAACATCAACAACACGACCAAGGCGGCTCTTGCCGAGGCGGTGGCGGAGGTGAGCAACGCGGTGGTGCATCTCGATGAATATAAGAACAACCTTGATCTGGAGAAGCGGGAGTTCCTTAAAGGAATATGGGACGGCGCGGGGCGTTCGAGGATGAATATGGACAACGACAAGAGGCGCGAGACCACGGCTGTGGACTGCGGGGTTGTGATGAGCGGTCAGGAGATGCCGACCGCCGACATCGCTCTGTTCAACCGGCTTGTGTTCCTGACATTCAGCAAGACAACGTTCAGCGACCAGGAGAAGAGGAACTACGAGAATCTGAAGCTTACCGAGAAGCGAGGGCTTACGCATCTGACGAACCAGTTGTTGCAGTTGCGCTCCAAGTTCCAGACGGATTTCAGAAGGGTTTGGGATGAGACTTTGTCGGACATGAATGACAGGGTGCGTTCGTACAATGTCGAGGACAGGACACTGAGGAACTGGGCTATCCTGCTGGCGGCCTACCGGGCTTTGAGGACGGACATCGATGTGCCGTTTGACAGCGAGGAGATATTCAAGCTTTGCTGCAAGGGTTGTGTGGATCAGAACCAGAAGACTAAGCAGAACAACGAGCTTTCAGGCTTCTGGGAGATTGTGGAGAATCTGGTGGCATCCGGGCAGGCGTACATCAACATCGACTATAAGCTTTGCGCCGGGGACCGTCCGTTCGCCATCAAGGAGTCGGACGTGCCGTTCGAGCCGAAGCACGGAGTGCGGTACATCTATCTGGCTTTCCAGCGGCTTTCGGCTCTCTATATGAAGGAGGGCAAGGACGTGAACGGCAAGGTGATCCCGAGGGATTCGCTGAAGTACTATCTTGAGCATTCACCGGAGTTCATAGGTACGGCCAAGTCGATGCGGTTCAAGCTGCTGGAGAACAAGACCTACGTGTCGAGCAATCCGGAGACCGGCAAGAGCCGCGTCACCACGGCGATGGTCTTTGACTATGACGCGCTGAAGGTCAATTACGGAATAGATCTGGACATTTCTACGGACACGTTGGAGATCGGTGACAACCGCACGGCGGCCAGCGCTCCCCCATCGGTCACCGAGCCAGCCGAAGCGGTTGATGCCGAACTTTGGGAGGAGTGATGGAAGACCTGAGGAGATATGTCCTGTATTCCAGGGAGCAGGAGGAGGCGTTCCGGAACAGGTACGCCAATGTGATTGCGGCCAGGCGGCGGGCGTATGTGAAGTGGCTGCGGAGCCTCCCTCTTCTGGAATGGGTTGACTATCTCGTTCAGGTCTCACCACGAGACTACGAGGCTGTCATCGGCCTGATTTGCGTCTGTCATCAGGAGCGCCTTGTCAGCATCACTTTCAGTCCCGACTACCGCCGGATCAGACGCGATCCGGACACCGACGAGGAGGTCGAGGCCGTTTTCGGAAAAAAGAAAAAGTAAAAATAATCGCCAAAAATTTGGTAAATGTTAAGAAATTCCTTATCTTTGTAGTGCAATCAAAACAATAACGGTAATGAGATACTCGGAAGTCATAAGGAAGCTGAAGAAAGGCGGATGCTCTTTCCTCTCGCACGGTAAAAACCACGACTGGTGGTTCAGTCCGATAACAGGAATAAAGTTCCAGATACCGCGACACAGCAACCAAGAAGCGAAAGACCGGACATTGGAGAACATAAGCAAGCAATCGGGGGTGGAACTATAACCCACCCCAATGCTTAACAAATATTTAATTAATCAAATCAGATATGAAGGCAAAGGTTTATATCGCGAGAGGTTCGGACGGAACCTTCGACGCAACAATGGAGTATAACAAAGCGATTCCATTCGGACTTCTCGGTCAAGGCAAGACAGCCAAAGAAGCCATAGAGGACTTTTACAACTCTTATGAGGAGGCAAAGCAGATGCTTGCGGAAGAGGGCAAAGAGTGTCCGGATGTCGATTTTGAGTTCTACAACGACGTTCCCTCTTTCCTCCAACAATATGCGTTTATCCTAACGCTTGCCGGACTGGAGAAAGTAACCGGAGTGAGCCAGACCATTCTTAGCCACTACATCAGCGGCTACAGGCATCCTTCCCCGAAGACCGTGAAGAAAATCGAGGAGGGCATAAAGAACTTCAGCCAAGAACTATCGTCTGTCAAATTCGCCTGATTGCAACCTGACTCAGGATAAGGCGAGTATCTCATTCACCGACAGGCGCGGCGGCATCCGTATGGACGCCGCCTTTTTTTGTGTCATACAGGAAGAGTCGCTGATATTTCATTAATTACTTACGATTTTTATTGGAAACAAGTGTGTGAAACGGCGATTTTATAATAACCAATCAAAAAGCGGAAGCGAAATAGCGGCATTTGCTTACACTTTTCAAAATTTAGCCAAAACGGCGGGAAATCGGGAAAAACAGGGCGCTTGTGCCAAAATTTAGCACAAGAGGAGTGAATTTCAGAGTTATAATTCTGATGAGCAAATAAAAGAATAGTGTTATCTATTGTAGTTCTTCAATAAATTACGTAAATTAGTGAAAAATTATTTTGCTGAGGAAACGAAAAAACCCAACTACACTAACTACACTAACTACACTTGAAGTAAATCAATGAATATTAATAAAATAAGGTGTAGTTGCGGTGTAGTTGGAGAACTACACTCCAACTACATTCAACTACACTTGGGCAGTCTCCAACTACACTAACTACACTTTTCGAGGTGTCAACTACACCTCGAAAATAGCTAACTAATTAATAATCAAACACCGCTTCAAGTGTAGTTAGTGTAGTTGATGTTTTTGCGAAAAATGTGTCCAAAATATTTAATGAACTGCGAAATGCTCGATGTCAAATTGAAAGTGGATTCGCCGATGATGGCGGATTATCTGGCTTATCTGTTTCCGCCGGAGAGGCCAGGCGGGCCGCTGAAGGTCTATGCCAGAAACAGCCTGGGCAAACTGCTTGTCGCCCATTGCAAGGTGTCGGAATTCCCTCCGGAAGTGGAGGGTGAGAGGATCCTGAACCTTGAGCTGCCGAGCGACACCGCCACCGCCGCCATGAGAAACAAGTTCCTTTATTATGACAGGTACGACACGGCGGCGCTGAACATGGCCGTCTCGGCCTACTTTGACATTGAGTTCAAGCAGTACTACCTCAAGGGCTTTGAGCTTGGCTTCCAGAAGAAGGACATCGTCACGGCGTTCATAGTCTCACGGGGGCTGTTCTCCACAGACAAGTTCGACACACTTCACAAGAGAATCTACCGGCGGGCGCAGCAGACGCTGGACAGACTTGTTGACAAGCTGCTGCAAAGAGTCTACTATTATGACAGAAGCATTAACTTAAAGGGTTTGAAAGATGATCAGAATCATTGACACACTACAGGCTCAAAGCCTGGACAGGCAGGACGGCGTATGGCACAGGCTGGCGCTCATCCCTGCGACGGCCTCCATCGAGAGATCAGAGAAGGTCGAGGAGGCCGGCAGACTGGCCACCATCAAGATCAACGCATCTCTGTCGGAATCCTCGGAGGTTCTGCGGGACAACCTTGTCATCAAGGTCGGGTTCTGCCACGGGGGCGGCGAGATCTACGGCTCAGAGGACTTGCCGCTGACGTTCGAGATCAGCGAGACAAACATCCTTAAGATCTCCTGCGCCTACCAGTTCCCTGTTTATTAGTGTCCTTTCCACGAAGAAGTCGCTCAGTATCTTTGCGTAAACATTGATCGAAGATGAAAGCTGACACATTCCAACTGGCAAGGGACATCGTGCAGGGGAAGTGGCTGGTCTCCAATCCGGACCGGCTGCTTCCCATCGCCCGCTCATTTCTCAACAAGACACCCGTGGAGATGGAGGTGAAGGCGGCAAGCGTCACCACGGTCTCCGACTCCGGTGCGCTGCCGGAAAAGGCCAAGCGTGTGGCCATCATCCCTCTTCACGGAACGATGACGAAGTACGACAATTGCGGGAGTTACGGCACAACGTTCATAGCTAAAAGGCTCCGGGAGATGGCCGATGACGAAAATGTCATCGGCATAATCCTGGACATAGACTCTCCCGGCGGCAGTTCGTCTGCCATCCCTCCGATGATCGAGGCGATCAGCCACGCGAAGGCCGCCGGAAAGCCGGTCTACGCACATGTGGACTGCTGTGCCTCCGCCGCCTACTGGGTGGCCTCCCAATGTGACGCCATCTACATGGACAACGACCTTTCCGAGGTCGGCTCCATCGGAGCCATGGCCGTGTTCATCGACAGCACGGCTGCCAATCCTATCACCGGAGAGAAGACAATTGTCATCTATGCCGAGGAGTCTCCGGACAAGAACTTCGCCTACAGGGAGGCACTTTCCGGAAGGTACGAGGCGGCGAAGGCCGAGCTGAAGCCGCTGGTGGATCAGTTCAGGGATGCCGTCGTGGCCGGAAGGCCTACCATCCACAAGGATCAGGACGGGGTTCTCTCGGGAAAGATGTTCCTCACCGCCGACGCGCTGCGCCTGAACATGGCGGATGCCAGGAAGACCCTCCACGAGACAATAGATGCGGTCTTCGCACTCACAAGCGTTTAACCAATCTTTTTCATAATGGATAAGAAAACTCTCAACAATTCCAAGATGGGCCGACTTGTGGCCCGTCTCTTCGGCAAGAGCGAGCTTGACGTCAAGGACGGCAAGGTTTCCCTTTCCGATCAGGAGCGGCAGAAGGTTCTGGAGAACTACGGCCAGGACTTTCTCGACAAACTGGAAAGCATCAACCTCGATGAGGAGGGTGATGCCGTGACCCTTTTCGACGCGGCTGTAGCCGCCAAGACGGCGGAAGCTACAGCCGCGCTGACAGCTCAGATCGAGAAACTACAGAATGACGTTGTCTCGCTGGCATCTGAGCCGGAGCCGAAACCGACCGCCTCTGGAGCGGAGATGCCGCCGCAGACGAAGGTCTTCAACATCAACATGGCCGCCGTCCACAACAAACTTGTGCGGGAGGCTCTTGATTCCGTCAATCCATACGCCTTCGCAGCCATGGACGACGCTACCATCGACATCAAGGATCTCAACGCGGAGTTCTCCATGGTGATGCCTCCGAAGATGAAGCTGGAGCTGCTGAACAAGAGGATCTACAACGGATTCGACGACGCCAAGCATATGACCCGCATCCAGTCCAACACGGACTACATCGCAAGCGCGGCCATTATGTCCGAGGTCTCACAGCAGTTCACACCGAAATGGACTCCTAAGGGAGCGGCCAAGTTCACTCCGATCAGGATTCCTTATCGCCGTCACAAGCTGAACGTGCTGATCCAGCCGGCGGAGGTGCTGAAGAGCTGGCTGCTCTATCTCTACGAGCAGGGAAAGACCATGGCGGACATGCCTATCTCCCGCTACATCATCGAGAATCACATCCTTCCTAAGGTGCTGGATGACATCACCATCTCGATGATCGCCAAGGGTAAGTTCATCGATGCTGGTGTTGTCGCTGACGGTGACACAGGCAAAGCCGCCAAGAACTCGATGGACGGTTTCGAGACCATCCTTGTGGAGGGCAAGTCCGACGAGAATTGCAAGATCAACTACTACAAGGCGGCAGCCGACCCGATGGCGATGTCGGACTCCGAACTCCTCGCCTACATCGACGGCTTCGTTGACAGCATCTCCGGACTGTTCGCACACATCGTGACCATCCACTGCTCCGAGCAGCTGCTCACCCGCTACAAGAGGGCGGACTTCGCCGTCAACGGCAAGTACACCGGCGTGGAGAATGACGGAAGCATCCGCTTCACCAAATTCCACCTCGTACCTCTGAAATCGATGTACAACTCCCCTATCATCTTCGCGACCCCGAAGGAGAATTTCGTGGAGCTTGTGGATCTCTCCAAGGCGGAGAACTGCATCGTCAAGATCGAGGAGCAGAACTATGACGTGAAGGTGTTCGGCGAGTACTCCCTCTCTACGGGCTTCAAGATCGCCGAGGCTGTGTATGCCGCCGTGCCTGATGGCTACACTCCTGTCGAGAGCATCGTCTCCGATGTCCCTGACACCGACAAGTGGGAGAACGGAAAGAAGGCTGCTGACAACACCAAGGATCAGGGTTCAGAGACCAACCCGGATCAGGGTCAAGGCGGTGCATAACCAAATAACAAGCGTTAATTATGGCTTACGTAAAATCATCAATTCCTAGACCTGGTGACGGCGCTGGTTGCGCCGCCACCAGAAAATCCCAGATCATCCTGGTCGATGTGGAGGATGTCGATACCGAACCTACACGCGAGGTCGGAAATTGCAACGTGACCGGTGACCTCACCCTGAAGGCCGAGGCCAAGGCCATCTCCATCTATGCGACCGCCTCCTCCATCCAGGTGACGGAAGAACTCTCCGGAGATCCTGACGCGGAAGGCATCAAGACCGGCATCGTGTTTGACCATCCGGGCAACTCGGTCGCCATCAAGAACTTCATCGAGGTGTTCAAGAACCGTGGCGTGATCGCCATCGTGCAGGAGTGTGACGGTACGGATTCCGGTCGCCCTCAGATCATGGGGCGCGTCTGCAACCCGCTCAGGCTCTCACTTGAGACCAAGATGGATGGCGAGGCCACGAAGAGGACACTCACCTGGAAGCAGGCGCTTCCTGACAAGTTCCTCGCCGGCGAGTATTCCGGAAAGATGCCGACGGTCGCCGAGGCCGCGGCCTCCGCTGTGGGAGGAGCCTAACGGATGGCCAAGGATGACAATACCAAGGCGGCTGTCAGGGAAGAGACCCCAACCGCCGAAGTCTCAGACGGAGGAGCCAGACTGGTTGTCTGCGCCTACGAGGGTACGGACATCCAGTTGTCCAAAGTCTGGGAGAGGATGACAGGCACAAGGCCTGTTGTCATCACTGTCGGACCGGATGACGACATCCGGGACATCCTCGCAGGAGTCATCGCCGACAACAGCGTCGCCGATGAGTTCGTCCTTGTCCCGGCCAACTGCGTCCCATGCGCCCCGATTTCCATCGGGGAGCTATCCTCGCCAATCGTGTTCGTGGATGTCGAGGGCAACAAGGTTTTCAGCGAAAGGCTGCCGAAACCGTTCTCCAAGGAGAAACTGGTGGAAGCGCTTCCGGCACAAGATCAGACAGTCGAGGAGTTCCTCAGGGACTACTTCAAGAAGAATCTCCACCGGCCGGTCGAGGCCGGATTCCGCTTCGGCAACATCGTCACACCGGTGTACCGCGCGAATCCTTGCGAGCACATTGTCATCGAGGCGTTCGTCCGAAAGAAGTTCGTCTTCGCAACTCCTCAAGGCTATGCGGCCATCACGCGACTGATTGACCAGTACCTGCTGAATGAGTAACGAGATTGACAGATGGATAAGTTCGGGAGCCGAGGTCATTGAGGGACTTCGGCTCTTGAGTATATACGCGCCCAACAGGTGGCTGGACGCTCTTGTCCGGAAGGCTCCGGAGGAATATTCACGGCTTCTGAAGAAGACCTTGCTTCCGTTCGCCGACGGGATCCCGTTCTCGCGGACACTGGCCAAGGGCGGACGGTTCCGGGAGGACTGGCCATTCCTGTCCGAGCCGGACTGTCCTACAGAGCTGAAGGCTCTGGCCGCGGACATGATCTCCTCCTGGCACAACTATGTCAACGCCCATGAGGATCTGTTCAGTTGCACCACTCCGGAAGAGTGCTATGAATGCGCCGAAAAAACGATAAGAAATTTTTCTCAAAATTCAAGTTCTCGCCTTGAATTTCAATACTATAAGGAGCATCACCGAATCCTCGGCAAACACCCGATCTTCGCCTTGACAAAGAAACTGGAGAATCTGAGACGAATGCCGATCACCGAGTTAATCCGGAAAAGGCGCAATGTCCAGGATTCCATCTGGCGCGCGGAGCGGGAAATCAAGAAAGGCGACCGCCCTGACCTGAAAGTGTCAAGAGAGGACAGGCTTGCGCGTCTGCGGATGACTCTCAATGAAATCAACCGAATGATAGAAGAATATGAAGGTACTGACCCCAAAACTACTCGATGATCTTTCTTCCCTTGCGGCACTTGGCTGGACAGATGCCGAGCTGGCCAGATTTCTGGACATCACGGAAAGACAGTTAGCGGACATTCTTGCTGATCCCACACCGACGGATAATCCAAACATCCGTGATGCCATCAAGCGCGGCCAGCTGGAGAAAAGGGCAAAGATCGAACTTGCCGTCGTTCGTGGAGCGATGGATGGCGACGCTGGCTCCATCGAACAGTTCCGGGACATCGTCCGGGACAAAAGCTTCTCTATCTCGAAACTCGACCTGTTCGGAGGAGCGGAGAAAGAGGGCGCCTTCAAGAGGATCCAGGAATATATCGCCTCCGGCTCAAAGGGAGACCTCTCCGACAAGGAGCGTGTGTACATCGACCTGCTGACGCTGATATATTCATTGGACGGCCAGTACGGCAAGCGCCGGACGGTCAGGTTCCTGACCAGCGAACCTTTCGGCCTTCCCTACCAGCGGGCCGCCGACATCTATTCCGAGGCGATGGAGCTGTTCTACTGCAACCGCAAGGTCTCCAAGGAGGCGATGCGCAACAAGATGGCGGATCAGTTCGACACACTCTATGTCGCCGCGAGGGACGCCGCCAAGACATCGAAGGACTATGCCGTGGCCGCTGACATCCTTGCCAACAAGGCCCGCGCCCTCCAGCTGGACAGGGACGATCCGGCGAAGCTTCCGGCAGAGATCTACCAGCCGATGTTCCGACTGCTTTCAGCCACGCCTGAGTCCATCGGACTTCCTGCCGCCAACCGCGACGAGCTTGAGAGGCAGATCGAGACGGTGGTCGCTCCGGAGGCGGTCAAGAGACGCCTCAGGACCGACGCTGGCATTGTTGACCTTGACATCGTAAAATACCTTGAGGATGCAAAGGAAGAGAGTTAAGCCCGGATCCACACAAGCAGCCTCCGTCCAGTACCAGAACCCGTTCGCCCAGATCGTGTCGCTGGCCGGCGCCTGTCAGAACCTCAATGTCGTGGGGCGTGGCGGAGCCAAGACAACCGACATCCAGGCCGAAAGACTGCTGGATGTCATCTATGATATGCCAGGAGCGCCCGTGGTCTGGGTGGCCGACACGTTCACGAACCTGAACGCCAACATCCTCCCTTCTGTTCTGGAGGGGCTGGAGCGAAAAGGACTTCGTGAGGGTGTCCACTATGTCATCGAGAAGGAGCCGCCCACCTTTACAGATGCGGAAAAGGCTGATCTCCCGGACTGGCTGAAACCCCATTTCTGGAAACCTTTCAACAAACTGGTCTCCTACAAACGCACGATCATATTCTACACCGGCACCAACATCAGGTTCGGTTCCCTTGACCGCCCGGCCACCCTTGCCGGAGCCTCCTACGTCTTTGTCTTCGGAGATGAGGTGAAATATTTCCGGGAAGACAAGATCTCCAACCTGCTGAAGGCAGTCCGTGGCTACAGGCAGGAATATGGTCACAGTGTCTTCTACCGAGGATTCAGTTTCACCACCGATATGCCGGACACCACGCACATCGGGGAATATGACTGGATCCTGAAATGTGCCCACAATATGGACATCCCGGCCATCGTGCTTGTGCTGAAAGCCGGCCTGGTCTATAACGAATGCCTGCACGAGGCTGCCGCCGCCAAAGACAAATGGTTGAAGACCCACAGCGGCGAGGATCTTAACATCTACCGCGGCAAGTGCCGTGTGGCCGAGCAGTGGAAGGCGAGGTGGACGGAACTGAGGATGAGGAAGGAAGCCAGGACTTTCTTCATGCTGGCATCATCCTACATCAATGTGGACATCCTCACAGAGCAGTGGTTCGGGGATGCCATCGCTGGTAAGCTGCCTGACCTGAACACGGCTATCCTGTCGATGCGTCCGTCCCTGGAATCCGGCGACCGCTTCTACACATCCCTTGCCGAACGCCACTTCTACTACGACGGCACGGATGAGGATGCCTATGACGGTTTCGGGCTGCTGGATAGGGAGGATTGCAGGGTGCTGAAATATCTCGATATCGACAAGCCATTGATGGCGGGAGTGGACTTCGGGAATATGTGTTCGATGTCCATCGCCCAGAACGACATCGAGAAGGGCCGCGCGTGCATACGTGTGGTGAAGTTCCTCTACACTTTGGCTCCCGAATATGTCCCTGACCTCGGAGAGAAGTTCCGCGCTTTCTTCGCTCCGATGAGGAGCAGAACCCTGATGCTGTACTATGACCGCGCCGGCAACGCGTACAAGTCGGTGGGAGAGGATCAGGTCAGCAAACTCAAGAAGTCCATCGAGTACGATGGGAACGGTCGCCGCACTGGTTGGACGGTGCAGCTGATGTCCATCAACCAGGGCAACATCGGCCAGCCGGAGGAATACTCGTTCATGCAGGAGATAATGAGCGAGCGGAATCCGAGACTGCCGGTGATCCGCATAGACGCCTACGCAGCCAAGAATCTCAAGCTGTCGCTGGAGAGGGCGAGGACTGCTGTGCGGAATGGTGTCGTGTTCAAGGACAAGAGAAGCGAGAAGCTGCCTGTCGAGCAGCTGCCTACCGAGTCCACCAATCCGTCGGACTCGTTCAAGTACCTCGTGATGACCAGGCATCTTCGCGGCCTGGCAAGCGGGAAGACGATGCTGCCGTCCGCGGCTGTCGATCCGAAGGCGGTCTGAAAGAGTAGCCGCTGACACACCCGTGCGCCATATATCACCCCGGAACGGAATCGCAATTGCGATTCCTCGGCAGGGCGGCCCGGGGTCTTCTTCGACCGAAAAAGGCACCGTTTCGCGCCCTCAGGACGCAAAGTACTGTATTTCACTCATTTGACGGGAAAATATTCATAAAAGAGTGTCTGTCTGCTGTGATTTCAACGGTTTCCGCTGTCGTTTTGGGCTTCAGCGCGCGCTTCAACAGAAGCCCCGGCCACCATGTTCCGGTTGTCCGGACGCACCCGGCGGCCTTCTCCGGTGTCCTTTATCCAGGCGTGGCTGATGCTAACTTTGTGATATGAACGTATATGAAGCACTGGCCGAGATGAGGCGACTGTCCGAGGAAGACAGGAGCTTCAGTTTCTCGTTCATGTCCTACAATCCATCGAAAGGCACGTCCGACGGCATCGTCTACGTCCACCGCGGGATCCTGCGGCACAGGGAGATGAAGGAACACAACAGGAACGCAGATCTCATCGAGGGGTATATGGATTTGGAGACCGGAGAGCCGCGGCGTTTCTACCAGCCGCTTCTGATGACATTCAACGGACAAAAACTGATACTAGTATGAGCAGAATCGAGAAGATATCCGACCACACGTCCGTCCTGCGGCTGAACGACGGACGGGCTTTCGCGCTTTCCAACAGGGTGGACAACAGCCTTGACTCCGTGTTCTGGATGGCACAGCAGAGGAACTGGGAGCAGCTGCCCCAGACCGTCTGCGGACAGAAGATCGTGCCGTTCGGCCACGACAACAACCTCCCCGTCCACCTTCGGGACATCCTTGACGAGAACAATCTCGGACCGGGAATCCTTGAGAGGCAGATGGGGCTCCTCTACGGACAGGGCGTGTTCCTTAACCGGCTGGCTTACCAGGAGGGGAACATCGTGCATCACTGGGAGGAGGACAGGGAGATACAGGCATGGCTGGACAGTTGGGACTATGTCAGCTACATCAAGGGATGTATGACCGACTATCTGCACCTGAAAGGATTCTTCGACGCCAAGTACCTTGAGAAAGGCAGGAGAATAGGCAGGGAGCCACGGATCGCCTATCTTGAGCATATTCCATCCAAGAACGCAAGGCTGGAGTGGACGGACAGCCGGGAGATCAAGGATGTCAGGCACATCGTCGTGGGGGACTTCGAGCATTCCTGCGTCGGTACCGGCGTGAGGGTCTATCCGGTCTATGACAGGAGGAATCCGGGACGGTTCGGAGCCTCGGCTTCGTACAATCACACATATTCATTCGCAAGGGATTTCTACGCCGTGCCTCAGTACTGGGGAGCGCTGCGCTGGATTGTCAAGGGTTCCGAGGTACCGACCATCTTCAAGTACGTCACGGACAACGGCATCAACCTCGCCTATCTGGTGAAGGCTCCTAAGGAGTACTGGGAGGAGAGGCGCGACCGTCTGAGGATGGCAAACCCGACGTGGGATGACACCAAAATCGAGGACGAGATAAGCACCCTGACTGATGAGCTCCTGCGCCAGATGCAGGACGTGCTGAGCGGAAAGGAGAACGCCGGAAAGTTCTTCTACTCGCTGGACATGCCTTCGGAGAGCGGAACAGGGCGGGTGTCCTGGTCCGTGGAGGCCATCGACCAGAAGATGAAGGATTTCGTGGAGGCGCAGCTGAAGATCTCGGAGGCCTCGGCATCGGCGATCACCTCGGGGATGGGTCTTCACCCGTCACTGTCGAACGTGATGGTGAACGGAAAGCTGGCTTCCGGATCGGAACTGTTGTACGCCTTCAAGCTGTTCCTGCTTTCGGACACGGAGATCGCCTCGCAGACGATTCTGGAGCCGGTCAACCAGGCGATAGCGTTCAATTTCCCGGGCAAGGGACTGAAACTTGGGTTCTTCCACAGGCAGTTGTCGGCGGAGGATGCCCTTACTTCCTCGGCCAGGATTAAAAATCAGTGATTATGACGGATTTGTTCAACAGAAATCGGGACGGTTCCAAGGAACTTGAGGATCTGACCGGCCAATGGTACGCTTCCTCTCCTTTCAGGCTGATCGAGACGGAGATCCGGTTCGCCACCGATGAGGTGGCGCGGCTTGTGAGTCAGGAGGTGGTCAAGGAGGCCGCTGAGGCTTATGATGAGGATGAGAAGCCGGAACTCGTGGCCGCTGTAAGGCTTCCTGTGGCGTGTCTTGCGTTGATGCGTTACGCCAAGCTTTCATCCGTGTCACACGAATCGACCGGACGGAAGGTCAAGATCGATGACAATGAGAGAAGCCCTTACGAATGGCAGATAGACAGGGATGACAGGGCAATGAGGGAGCGGTATTTCAGGGCTCTGGACGCTTTGTACACCTACTTGGAGACTTCCGGCAACGAGAACTGGAAAGCGTCGGCCAAGAGGACGATGACGGGCGAATCCATTGTCAGGAATATTCAGGAGTTCGAGGCTGTCTATCCCGTCGACGGAAGCTACTATGTCTATTATCTGCTCCAGGCGCTTGTGATCGAGCGGCAAAGGGCGGTGATAGGACCGTTCGCGGGGGATAAGTGGGCTTCCATAGCCGACGGCTCGGCTGACGAGAGGGTGCTCTCGCTGGCCAGAAGGGCGGCCATTCTCAGTGCGGTGATCGTGGCTGGGACGAGGTGGAGCCTTGAGGTGTTCCCTATCGAGATCGCAAGGCGGTTCTCCCCTACCTATCAGGGCAACAAGTCCAACCGTGTGGCCACGATGGATGAGATCGACTGGTACGTCGGCAATCTGAAAAGTGAGGTCAAGGACGCTTTGACGGATTTGTCGGCGCTGATCAGCGAGGAGAAGGTGGACCCTAAGCTTTTGCCTGTGAATGACAGGAGGAACAAATTCTTTACCACCGAGTGATGAACACGATTGAGGTTTTCGAGACCGGTAAGGTCGTGCAGGTGCCTGGCTCGTGGAGTGAGATGACTCCGAAACAGGTGCGGGAGGTGTTCAGGATCTTCGAGTGGTGCCTTAGGCGTGGGGAATCGCCGTTGGACTTCAATGTGAGGGTCTTGTGGATGCTGCTTAGGGTACGGAGAACTGTCAAGGGATGGTTCACGGACATATTCAATGGCTCTTCTTCTGTCAGGGATGAGAATGTCTATCGGATGTGCGAGAGGTTCCTCGGATTCCTTTTTTCGGAGGAGTCGGCTGCGCTGACGTTTGATTCGGTCGCCAATCCGATGCCGGTGGTGCGTTCGGGGCTTGTTTGGCTTCACGGTCCGGGGGAACTGCTCCAGGATCTGACGTTCGGGGAGTTCAGGCACGCATCCGCCGCAATCAACAGGTTTTTCAGGAGCCACGAGCCGGAGGATCTGGATGAATGCATCGCTTTCCTGTACAGAAGACGTTGCCGGAAGGCCAACAGGGCAGGTCGGATGGTGCCGGATGTGGACCAACGGAATGCACGTGGGCATATTCATAGAGCGTCGAGGTTGAAGGGGTGGCAGAAGAATCTTGTGATGATGTGGTTCGCGGCTTGCTTGAAGTACCTTCAGTCGGGTGTTCTGGAGATTAACGGGGAGGAGGTTGATTTGTCGAAGCTGTTCGCCGGGGATGAGAAAAGTTCGGGGATAAGCTTCGGGTGGAATGATCTGTTGGTCGAGGTGGCTAAGGAGAACACGCTTGGCAACATTGACAGGGTGGATGAGGAGCCGTTGTTCTCGGTGCTGTCGATTATGTGGCATAACTATAAGGAAAGGAAGAGAAATGAGCAGATTATCAAGGCTTCAAAGGCTCACTGAGTACCTTGCGGGGTTGAAGATCCACTCCTGCCGGTGCTGTGGGCACATAGATCCGATTTGCACGACCGCGCAGTCGGACGCCACTTCCAAGCTGGCTCATCTTTCGGGTGTGCAGGTTCTCGTGGCGCGTCCGGAGGTGCATCAGCGCGGGGATTCTGACACGTTCCGGGAAGAGTTGGGGACGGTGATCTTCGTGTTGGAGAAGGGGCTTGGGCTGGACAAGACGGAGGAATCGGAGAATGAGCAGTATTCACGGCTTCTGGAGATTGCGGATCTGATTCTGGCCTATATCGCCGAGGAGACCTCAAGCCAGAACTGCCGTCTTGTGACGGGTTTGGCGTTGGCTTCGGTGGATGTGGTTCCGGAGGCAAGCGTCTTCGGCGGCTGGAGCGGGTACAGCATCGAACTATCATTTGAGTGATGAGTGATGGATGTCAGGGCGCGTTTCGTTAGTGAGATCCTTCAGGATGAGGGACAGAGGCTTCTGAGGAATCAGGGCAAGGCCATCGAGGCAAGGGTCAAGAAGCGTTCCGGGCGGCTGGAGTCGTCCAGAAGTGTTTCTGTTACCGGCGGCAGCGTCGCTTCGGGGACTTTGACGTTCGTCCACGTGGCCTACGAGCGCTTCCTGGACATGAAGCGCCTCCAGCGAGGAGACCAGCCCGTCAAGAGCAACCGCAGGATCCACAACCGCTATGTCTTCGGCGCTTTCGCCTCCATCGCCGAGCGCCTGATGTACGAGTTCACGGAGGATGCCGTCGCCCGGATAAAGGCGGCGGATCAGGGCAAACAATAAACAATTATCTATATGGCTAAAAGAATTACGGATGAGGATCTTCGGCTGAACCTGATTGTCAACGGGGATGGCGGCAGGAAGGAGATGCTTGCGCTGGACAGGCAGATGAAGGATTTGCAGAGTTCGACCAAAAGGACCAGGACTGAACTCAAGAATCTTGAGAAGGCTGGCAAAACCGGCTCACAGGAACACCAGAACCTGACGAAGACCCTGAAAGACCAGGAGAAGACCCTGACGGAATGCCGGGAAAAATACAACAAACTCAGGGATGCCGTTTCCCTTGAGAACAAGACGCTGGCCGAACTCCGCAACCATCTGAAACTGACGCAGACGGCTCTTAGCAAGGCCGTTCCCGGGACGGAGAACTGGAAGAAGCTTAATGCCGAGGTCCAGCAGACCAAGGCAAGGCTTAAAGAGCTTACCTCACAGTCCGGGCAGACCAGGGGTGCGCTTGAGAAATTGTCAAGCGTCAAGGCCGGAGCTTTGGCGGCATTCGCAGCTATCGCCGGGGCAGTCAGAGGCGTGGCAAGGGCGTTCCAGAAGATAGTGGACTTCGAGCAGGCCAACGTCAACCTCTCCACTATCATCGGCAAGAACGTCAAGGACATCGAGGCGCTGACATATTCGGCGATGGAGCTTGGACGGACCACTGAATACACCGCCTCGCAGGTCACGCTGCTTCAGACAGAACTCGCGAAGCTGGGTTTCAAGGAGGGTGCGATCATGCAGATGCAGGAGTCCGTCCTGCACTTCGCCACGGCCATCGGGACCACCCTCCCGGAAGCGGCGGCGATGGCGGGAGCGACACTGAGGATGTTCGGGCTTGATGCCAAAGACACCACCGACACCCTCGGGGTGCTGGTGCAAGGAGCCAACAACAGCGCGCTGAGCTTCTCCTACTACCAGACAGCGATGGCCACGGTCGGACCGGTGGCGAAGACATTCGGTTTCTCGCTCAGGGACACGGTCGCCCTGCTCGGCACACTGGCCAACGCTGGGTTTGACGCTTCTTCCGCGGCCACTGCCACAAGGAACATCCTGCTTAACCTCGCGGACTCAAGCGGCAAGCTGGCGGTGGCCTTAGGCAAGCCTGTAAGCACATTCCCTGAACTGATGTCCGGGCTGAGACAGCTGAAGGCGCAGGGAGTTGACCTTAACACCACGTTGGAACTGACCGACAAAAGGTCTGTCTCCGCCTTCAATACGTTCCTTGACGGAGCGGACGCTGCCTTGGCTCTGAGGGATTCGCTTGAGGATGTCAACGGCGTGCTGAAGAATACAGCCGAGGAAAGGGTCAACACGGTCGAGGGTTCCGTCAAGCTGCTCCAGTCCGCATGGGAGGGGCTGATCCTCTCGTTCAAGGATTCGACAGGTCCGATCAAAGAGGTGATTGACTGGCTGACGAAACTGATCGAGGTAACCTCTGATCTGGTGTCATCTGGGTCAAAACAGAGTTTCTACAAGGATTTTTCCGAGGATTTTGCCAGAAAACTTGAAGATTTTCACGGCAATGAGGAGGTTATGAAATCCTACATCAAAGAAGCCCGCAAAATATACGAGAAAGGATTGTCCCAAGCTCAGGCGACTTACGACAATCAAAGCGGCTTCAGTCGTTGGTGGCACTACAGCGGTGATAAGTTGAACATAGCGAGGAACGCCCTCGAAGGATTCGACCTCGCCGCCGCCCAGTACCAGAATGCGTCCGGTGGCGGAGCCGCCTCCTCTTCCTCCCCGTCGGGATCAACACCGCCATCAAACCCACCAAGCCTCCAAAATCCGCAAAAAAACAAATCCCTCTGGTCATTGAGCAATGACGAGGCGTTCCTGACGGCCAAGGCGGAACTGACAAGGCGGTACAACGAGAAGGAGATCTCCTCACAGGAGGAATATGACGAAAGGATCTATCAGCTGGAGGTGGCGACGCTGACGGCTCGGCTGGCGGCTCATAAGGATAAGGGGGCGGAGAGAGCCAAGATCGAGAATGAGTTGCAGGAGAAGACCAAGAAGCATTCGGAGGATGCGTTGAAGAAGCGGCAGGAGTACGAGAAGAAGGCGGCGGAGCTGGCCAAGGAGGGAACAGCGATCATCAACGAGGCGGAGACGGACAAGACAAAGGCGGCGATGGATGGTGAAGAGGTTCGGTACCAGGCGGAATTGAAGAAGTTCAAGGAGACGCAGGTGCTGTACGAGAATCAGGCGGCGGTGCTGGAGGCTATCGAGAAGAAGCATCAGAATAATCTGATGAAGATTCGGATGGATGCGGAGGCTAAAGAGATGGCTAAACTCAAGACCGCACACGACTTGAACAGGCTTGAGATAAAAAACGAATACGAGCAGAAGATGTCTGCTTTGCCTGTTGGTCCGTCAAAAGAGAAGTCATCGATGCAAAGATCAATGAATGCCGATTTAGTTTCTTCCGACCTCGCATATTTGGAAAATCTCAAAACCGAACTTAAAAAGATCACTGATAGCGGAGAATTTGACGGAGCGGTAATCCCAGAAGAAGAGCTGAATAAATACAAACTGCAACTCCAACAGACTATTGAGAAAATTACCGAGCTCAAAAACAAGCAGAATGAGGACACCGCAGGGGTTTTCGCCGGTACGGGAAAAGGTAGCCTGTTCGGCGTGTCGCAAGAGCAGTGGGATCAGTTCTTTGCTAATCTGTCTGATGGAAGGCTTAAAGCGGAAGATCTAGCCAGTGCCTTGACTGGAATGGGAGGGCTTGCGCAGGAAGGCTTCCAGCTGGCAAGCAAGGCGATCGAGCTTACCAACGCCAAGGAAAACAAGGCATTCAACGAGTACAAGAAGAACAACGAGAAGAAAAAGAAGGATCTGAAATCCAGATATGATGCCGGATTGGTGTCACAGGAGCAGTACAACGCGAGGGTCGAGGAGATGGAAGCAGAGGAAGAGGCAAAGCGCGAGGAGATGGAGATCAAACAAGCAAAGAGGACGAAAGCGCTCAATCTGGTGCAGTCCATCATCAACACGGCTTTGTCGGTCACCAAGACCTTGGCGCAATGGGGCTGGCCAGCCGGTGCGGCTCCTGCCGCGATCGTGGCCGCTTTCGGGGCGGCGCAGACTGCATTGATCGCGGCGCAACCGATCGGTGCGGAGGAGGGCGGCTTCGTGAACACTCGCCGGGCTCAGGACGGAAAGGCCTTCAAGGCGCGGCTCTCACCTGACAAGAGAGGCTTCGTCTCCTCCCCTACCGTGCTTGTGGGTGAGAACGGCGGTGAATATGTGATACCGGCTGACGGACTGAGCAATCCGACTTTGTTGCCGTTCGTGGCAACGATGGAGGAGGCGCGGAAAGCGGGGACGTTGAAGAGTCTGAACTTCGAGGCGGTCTATCCTGTGGGAGCCGCTATCGGCAGGGAAAGCGGCGGGTTCACTGGCACTTCGACAAGCCCGGTGACTGGAATCGGCTCTGGGGCTGGCGCCGTAGTTTCGGCAAGGTCAGCGACCGATGAGAAGTTGCTGGAAGCCATCGAGCTGCTGAACAAAAGGCTCTCCGTTCCGATCAAGGCGGATGTGTCGATGCTAGGGAAGAACGGGATCATCGAGCAGACGGAGAAGTACAACAGGGCGAAACGCCGGAGTACCTACGGCAGGTAGCGAAAGTTTTTCTGCGTTTTTTTCGCAAAACTCTTGGAAATTGAAAAACGAAGTTGCATATTTGTAATGAACTACATATCTAATGGCATCTTTAGCGGTCAAGTTTTTATCCGTTATCGATGCTAACATATTAATAAAGGGATATTTTGCCCTCCGTATGGTCGTCACAGGCGAAAGCGGTGACTGTATCTGGCCGCAAGGCTTTTGGATATGTAGTTCAGACCTTTAGCGGAGGGCTTTTTAATTACAATTAGTCATGAACTACACTAATTCAAACAACGCGGCTGCTGCCGCTGAAAGCCACAAGATCGGGGCTGATTCATTCATCATCGAGACCAGGATTGAGCTGTTCCGGATCGCCGACCGGTTCTCCGAGTGGGAGAAGCGGATGTGCGAGAGCAAGGAACTGCTGATGGACGGAAGGCTCGACAATGAGATCAGGACGATGAACACCGCCTTCTACCAGTTGGACGAGGCTCTGAGGAGGATCATGAACGAGGAGCTGGAGTTCGACATCCTCCGCCACGACACCGTTACGGAGTGATTTTTGCAAGGACTTGTCTGACAATTAATTCTGAATGAGTATGAGAAGGTTAATCATTGCTGTTGCTATAATGCTGATAGGGTTCGGCGGGACTTGCTTCGGACAGACTATTCAGCCGGACACGTTGACAATCTATGGGACATTTCCTGTGTACGGAAGAGAGGCGGAATGGATGGAGGATCAACTGAACATCTGGAAGCCGAATCTTGACTATATTCATAGAAAGAATGATTTCGCTCTTGAAAAGAGAGGGATAACGGTTCTCCAGTGTCACGATGTCCGTTTCACTCATAATAATAAGACTTCAAAATACCCTGATCATCTGTTTTTCGACTTATATGTCAAGTGTATGCCTGACTCTTGCACCATCTATATGACAAATATCGATGTGATTTGCAACCATAAGCCGGGAAGATATATTCATAGAATGTCAACATACGATGACGCTTTGAACAGAAGCGGAGCTTGGCTCAGGAAGAACCGAGTGCTGGCGGATTCCGCAAGGGCATATTCATTGTCTCTGTTCCACGAGTTGAAAGGTTCTTTGGAACGGCATCTGAACAGGCCGCTTGATGTCCAGATGAGACGAATAAAATGACAATTAATTCTGAATGAGTATGAGAAGGTTAATCATTGCTGTTGCTATAATGCTGATAGGGTTCGGCGGGACTTGCTTCGGAAGGAAGCTGGCTGATCCGGACACGCTGGCGTTCAAGAAGACATATTCGATGCCGGGAATGAGTGAAGATGATATTTACGTTTTCACGGCTGGATGGAAAGCCCCTTGGATGGAGTTCTATGGGATTCGTGACAAGTATGGAACTGGTGGTAAATGCTATGCTTGTCGGTTCTATGGGGAGAAGTTGGATAAGGTCACAGCTAATATATTCTCTAAAGTTTATCTGGTTTTCCGGGATGGGTCTTTCGATTTGATATTCTCCGATATTTCCGCAAGCTGGAGGCACAACTATATAGATTGCTTGTCTTCACAGGATGACAGATTCAACCGCAATGTGTTTTGGCGAATGTCGTACAGTATGAAAATCCTTGACCAGATAAGGGAGCGTTCCAAGGAGTTGTTCGAGATAGTCACCGCCTCGATGGATCATTACCTTGAGGTCGGCCCGCCGGTGGAGCTGAAGAAACTCTGACAATCCCGCCGTCCCATACAGCCGCCTCAGGGCGGCTGCCTTCACGTCAAGAATCCACCGAACAAAGTGAAAATCAGCGGAAAGTGTTGGAATTTTGGTCTAAAGTTTGTTCCTTTGTAAACACAAATGATATGCAAACGAAATACACGGAAATCCATGAGGCTTGGGAAAGATGACATATTGGTGATCAAGGCGGTTCTGCTCTACATCCTTACGCATAGTGAGGATGGTAAGAGGGACATCTACAGCCTTGTCAAGGCGGCTTACTATGCGCAGCAGAACCACCTTGCGCGGTATGGCACTCCCCTCTTCAAGGACTGCATCTGCGCTTTGCCGTTCGGGCCGGTACCGTCCAACATCTACAATATTCTGAAAATGGCACGTGGCGATTCTCGTGTGCTCGACTACCATAAGGCAGATGACATGCATTTGGCTTCGGATGCCATAGCTTTCGAGAATGAGAGATTTTCAGCGAAAGAGAGACCCGACATGGATTTTCTTTCCCTGTCTGACATAGAATGTCTGAACTACGGAATCAGCAAAGTTGCCGGGATGTCCTTCAGTCAGATCATGGATGACACGCACGGGCAGGAGTGGAGCCGCGCTTTCAACAGTGGCACTTCCCTCAAGGAGATGGACATCATGAATATATCCACGGAAGGAAACGCCTCTGATGATGCGTTGCAGTACCTGAAGGACTTTCTTGATACTGAATGGTTTGCCAGATCATGATGGAACTGGGAGCATTTCCTGACAAACTCAGGAAGCAGGCGATTGGGATCGGTCAGGTTCTGGAAAGCGCTGAATATCTTGGACATATAAAGGAAGAAGACCTGAAAGAGTGTCTTGACCACGTCCGACAATCCCCGGCCATCAAGCCTTATGTGCTGAAAAAATTCAAATTAGAAGAGTAATCTTGTTGTCCTTTGTGGCCGCCTGGGGGCGGCTATTTTTGTGCCATAAATGGGGAATTTATGGTTAGGATATTGACAAAGGACTACACGGAACTGGATCTTACGAAGGGGTTCGAGTTCCAGATCGAGATGGAGAACCCGATGCTGGACGAGGAGCATATCCCTTCAGCTTTCAGCACGCAGATCTCGTTTCCGCCGTCGCCGGTGAACAGGAAGGTGTTCGGCTACACTCCGGCGATGTTCCTGGCTCCGAACGTAAAGAGGCTGGAGGCCTCGGTGTGGATCGGCGGCGTGCCTTTCGTGACCGGCACTCTGGTGTACGACGGCATCGAGGACGGGTGTCTGATGTACACGTTCACGGAGAAAGTGGTTGAACTGGAGGGGAAGATCTGGAAGAAGAGCATCCTGGAGTTCGACACGGGCTCCATCCCAAGCCGTTCCGCAAAGTTCTCAACGCCTTTGCTCATAAACAAGAACAACGTGGCTGTTCAGCCATATTCAAAAGCCAGCAGATTGCCAGTGTCAGGGGAACCGGAATATGGTATAGCTAATGTTGACAGTCTTTTGTACTTACAGAAGTATTACAATTATATCAGCGCTTCGGAATCTATAGCTTACAAGACCTTTATTCCGGCTGTGCCGATCAGAGCCATCCTGACAGGATGCCCGGTCAAGATACCAAGCGATGTTCTGCTTCGAAACGGATGGGGTGAATTATCCATCCTGGGAAGATACCATGAATATCTATATGGCGATGTGGTTAAGCCTGGCAGTTCTAAATCAAAGACAACAGGGAAGCCATCGCAATCGGGAAGTTACAGAACGGACATCGCATCGTTCCTCCCCGACATCTCATTCTCAGACCTTCTGAAAAACCTATGCAGTATCTTTTGCTCTACCCTTTTCCACGACGGAAACGACATACGCCTGATCCATAATGGCGAGGTTTTCAGCCAATCCGACATTGATGACTGGACGGATAAGATCAGCGATGGCTTTTCTTCTGAGGAGGAGGCAGCCATGTCCTACAAATTCGGGTTTTATAGCGACTCTACGTCTGATTCAGATGAGCTTGAAAAGAATATTGAAAACGGAGGCGTTGAGTTGATTCAGGAAGGGAACCTTAAAGGCATACTTGAACACTTTACTTCAAAGGAGAACTATTATGTTGTATTAGAAGGAAGCACCGGGGATGTCTATTCTGGAAGGCAATACGATGGAATCGTAAAGAAGCGGTACTCAAGCACAGGAGGTGGTGTCACTGTTGACACAGAAACGGCATACGAATGTGATGTTTTGTTCCAAGGGGCAAAGCCGATCGAGAATAAAGTGAATGACGCCGATGTTTATGACAATAGTACGGTTTTTCTGCTTCCAAAATGTTCTCCTGAAAAGATCTTTTCATCTGATACATTCCGGACCTATAAAATGGCCGCTATAATCGAACCGAATGCCGTTGGTGATGAGCGCGACAACAAGGTTTACATCGGTATTTCCTATGAGGAACAGTTCTTTGGCCATGGTGTATTTCAGCCAATAACACAAAGTGAAGCGATGTTTGTCGGAACGGAAGATCTGACCCCAGGTGGCCTTTGGGACAAGTACCACAAGGCATTCGCCCAGTGGCTGGGAAAGACGAGGCAGAGGGTGGCCGTGGACGTGAACCTCACGCCTGTCGAGCTGCACAACTTCAGGCTGTACAGGCCTGTGTACTTCAGGGGGAGGAAATGGATCGTGGCGAAGCTCTCGGTAACGGTGACGGCGGGTTCGGACAGGGTCACCACCAGAGGCGAGTTCATCGAAATCTGATGTCCTTTCCCAAGGATGTTACATGTGGTAATTTTGCCATAGACAAGGGGATCTACGCCCCGGATAACGGAAGTAATGGAATTTACAGGTAACATACAGTTCGCGGACGAAAGTTCCTGGCTGACGCTGACAACGGAATCGGATGACACGGTGACGATCTCCGTCAGGCTCAACACCTTTGTCCCCAACCAGGAGGTCATGAGTTTTGAGGTGACTCCAAACTCTGGCATAGTACGGTTGCCGGCGGGGGAAATACTCAGGGTTCTGAAAGGCAACGGCGTCGGGATGATTACAGGAGTATTCGCAGCCACGCAAGGCACGTCGTCTTGCTCGTACAGTTTCAGTGTGCTGCCTTGCCGGAAGTTCGCCTACAAGTCGCTTGCCGCGACCATATTCACGACAAGGCCGGAAAGATCTCCTGTTTATGTCGGAGCCGAAGAGAGACTCTGGTTCTACAGGATGGCGGGCGATGTCTCCACCCATGTCAGATTTAACTATCTTGCCGGAGGCTCATCCAGCAACTACGAGCTCAGTCCCGCGTATAGCATTAATCTGAAATATTATGACCTTGACATTTCCGCTGACACGATGCTGGCGACCGCTTCCGCAAAGGGACTGGACGTCTCAAACATAGTGTCCTATGATGTTTGGATAGAATGTTCCGGAAGCAAGTCAACGGTTTATTCTTTCGACATCAAGAGGATGCGGTTGCCGCTGAAGACGTACAAGTTCCTTGGGCGGCGCGGAACGTATGAATATATTCATGCGACAGGTAATTTCAGCCGCTCGATAGAGTCGGAGACTCAGGTGTTCGTGACTTCAGGGATAGAGCAGGAGCTGGAGAATGACTATTCGAAGACCTTCGAGCAGAACTCAGGACACATCGAGAGCGTCGGGATGAACGGGTACTGGCTTGAGTTCCTTGCCGCAAAGAAGAGGTACATCATCGAGAAGGATGGTGAGGGACGGGAGATCATCGTGGACGAGTTCAAGACTTCGCTGACGGATCGATCCGTCGGAAGCCTGACGTTCAGGTGGCATTACGCAAACCCTAACAACACTGTTATTGACAAAGTGGACATCGACATCACAGGACTTGGCATCCTCGGGCCGTCCACCGTGAACGACGTAAGCAACACGGCGCAGTTCCAGGTGACATATTCACCGTCGAACACGACACAGCGGAGCATAACCTGGAGTGTGGTGAGCGGTTCGGACTATGCGTCCATCGATGGTAACGGGAAGCTTACGGTAAAGAGCAACGCAAAGGGAAACGAGGTCAAGGTCAGGGCGACAAGTACAGACAAACCAAACATCTACGCCGAGAAGTCAGTGAACGTCACCTATTTTTCGGCTGACGTCAGCATCAGCTTCCAGAAAGACAGCATAGAGGTCGAGGCAAAGGCCGGCACCGTGACAAACACGTTCACCACGACAGGACTCGCCAACCTTCGGGTGTCCGCCTCCGGAGGGATGACCATAACCACGGGGCCGTCGATCACCGGTTACCTCATCGGGTTTGCCTATGCGGAGAACACCGGCGACTCGGCGAGAAAGGCCACGGTCACCCTGACTGGAGACAGAACGGACGGCAAGGGGACCTTCTCGAAGTCGTATACGGTCTTACAGAAAGCGGCAACGGCTTCGGCCGAAGACCCATCGTGGGATCTACCGTCTTCATACCTCGGAGAATATCTGACCTTGAATCCTGCCGGCGGCACCTTTGACATAAACATAAGCGATCCGGCGCGAGCAGGCTGGAGGGTAGTGTTCGATAGTCCCCTGACGTTAGAGTCAGGCTCTGCGACAGGAATCGGCCAAGGGGAACTGTCGATCAGATACCCGGCCAACGACACCGGTTCTTCGCGCAGTTTCGAACTTCAACTCAAAAGCGGCGTGAGTTATTTAACAAGATGTGTCGCCAAACAAGCAGCCAAGGCGGAGACTCCGAAAGCCGACCCGTCCTGGAATTTGCCTTCAACCTGGATCATCAACGCCGACGGAAGCAATGCTCCATCTATCCAGGTCGCCGACAACGACAATGTTGGCTGGAGGTTAGTCCTGCCGGATTGGATCCAGACGGAGGGCGGCATGACGGAGGGGACCGGCACGTTCTCCCTGATGACGGCGGCGGAAGGCAACGACGGTTCGGAAAGAACCGCGGAACTGCGGCTCGTCAGCACTGACGGCAACACAACCTACGCCGTATGCAGCGTGACACAGAAAGCGGCGGCGGCGCAGGAACCGTCCATCACATTTTCCATGAACAGTGCCACGGTTAAGGCCACTCTCACTGTATTGACGAATCCGATGTCCTACCAAAACCTTACAGGTTTGAACGCGGCGGTGTCCGGGGAGCTTTCGGAGGCCGCGGCCACCATCGAATCCGCCGCGGTTAAGGTTACTTTCGCACAAAATACCACTTCCTCCAAGCGAGTCGGGACAATCACGGTAACAGGAACCAGAACGGACGGCAAGGGAACATATTCGAAGTCGTTCACGATTGAGCAGTCGGCGGCAAGGGCCGCCACCTGGTCCCTTCCGGCGACGCAAGCATTTGAGGCTGGTGGCGACGGAGCGATTTTCACGATAACAGACAAAGACAGAGTCGGCTGGAGGTTGCATCTTCCGGACTGGTGCCTTGTCAGCGACGGGATCACCGAGGGATCCGGAGACCGCGACACCGACCTGGTGGCAAGGGCAAATGACACCGGCTCTTCAAGAACCGGCACTGTACAATTGGTAAGCGCTGATGGGAATACCGTCTATGCTACTTGTACCGTAACGCAGGAGGCAGATACTTCCATGAATTTCGCCACCGCGCTGACGCTCGACCCCTCGGAGGAACGATAACCAAGAACTCAAGCATTAGATATTAATGAATATGAATTGCGCATACAACGAAAAAAACGACATTTTCCATGTCGTCAGGGGGAATGATTTCCCTATCAGGATCTGCCTTTGGTCGAAAGGACTGACGTTCGGCCAAGACAGAGCCTACGAATTGGAGGACTGCTCCGAAATAATGGCGAAGGTGGTAGGTTCCGACAGGAAAGTCGCCGTCAAAGCACGGTTTGTCACGACCAACGAGATCAGAGGACTCGTTGAAACCGGCTCTCTCCCGATAGGCGACTATGGGGTGGAAGTCGTTTTCGTCAATGGCTCCGGCATCAAGAAGAGGATACTTCAGCACGGAGTCATAAGGGTTGCCTCATGCAACGATGCTTCCGGGGTTCAGGAAGACAGTTGTATTGTCAATCTCTATGTGGATAAAGAGACATCGGGCGGTGGAGATGTCCCTGATCCCACACCAGGTGAATCCTGCAAGCCTGACTCCGAACTTTCTGAGACCAGTGAGAATTGCGTGCAGAACAGAGTCGTGACAGGAGCCATAAGGGAGCTACAGGACTACTGCTTCCCGACTTTACTTGAGGCTTCCATCTCGCCGTCTTCGGCAGAATGGACAGGTAACTCAGTAGAGGTCAGTGTATCTTTCAGGGTTCTCAGAAACTCTAAGCCAGTAGTAGCTGACACTGTTCAGATCCAGTTCAACGGCGAGACTAAGACCCTGGAGAATGTAGCTGAGGGCTCAGAAAAATTCACTCTCTCTACTCTGGGCTACAAATCTGGCTCAGTCACTGCTAAGAAGGGCAGTACTACCATAAAGAACTCACCATGGTCTATCAGTGCTAACCTTTATCTCCCAGTATACTATGGATTCTCTAAGGCCACCGCAGGAAATGAGTTGACTATCACTTCACTGACTAAGGGAGGCTCTTCTCTCAATGGTACCAAGACTCTCACCAACGATGATGCTACTAAGTACCTGTGGCTCTGCGTTCCTAACACCATGTCAATCAACAAGGTTACATCTAGTGGTTTCGATGTTCCGTTCTTGGCTCCAGTAGAGGCTTCTACTCCACTGGGAACCTACAAGTGCTATCGAACTAAGGATCTTCCTGGTGCTGGCTCTATGACAATTGTTATCTCTTAAAACTTAGAATATCATGGCAGATTATATCAAGATCTATGGCGAACTAAGACGACCATTAGAGGGCCAATATGTCACAGACTCAGATCAGATAAAGCACAAAAATGAGACCGTAAAAGAGGTTCTCGATAGACTCGACGGGGTCGCCTATATAGATGTCCCAGAGCTCAAGGACGATTACATTGTTCAGGCAAGCGCATCTCACAAAGAGACTGTCTATACTATCGAAGTGGGAGCAACCATTCATGCTATCGTGGGTGACTCCACCATTAAATGGATGAACGGAGAGGCTCCTGTCACTCAAGCTGATCGCATATATGTGGTCTCAGTGATCGGGTCTCTGGCTGTCTGGGGAGAATTTCCAAAAGCCTAAGCTATGAGTGTATTTAGAGCTCTGATGATGCATAAGCATCAGCCTCTGAGTGAGTTCATCAAACTTGTTCCAGAGAACTTAGAATTCCCGGACCCAGAGAGCAGTAAAGATCTAACCATAGAGTCTAATGCTCCATGGACTCTTGGAGTCAAATACAACGACTAAACACCTAATAAAGGCTAATTTATTAACTTTCTAAAACCATTAAAAGTATGGCAAAACCAAGTTGGATTAAACTGGGCAAGAGCTCAGGTTCCATGAGCGATTCCACAACTGTTACCGCCAGTGAGTACACGGGGCGTCAGCAGAGAGGTGGAACAATCACTGCTAAAACAACTGGAGGTGCAACCGACACTACTTCAGTTTCTCAGGCCGGTAAGGCTGAGTTCATTAATGTGCCGACCAAGACTTACAATGCCGCTGCAAAGGGTAGCAACTCTGACGGTTCTGACACCATTCAGATCACTGGTACCGCAAATACGGCAAACATCAAGGTGGCCGAGACTACTGGCAAGATTATCCCTGGGGCAGCCTACAAGATCCAAGTCAACGCAGTCAACGATGATTCTTGGGATGGAAAGACTGACACGGGCATTGATGACGATCCGGGTAAGGATGCTCAGTTCACTTTCACTATCGACGTCAAGATCCCAGAGAACAAGACTGAAGCTGCCAGAACATTGGAGATCAAGCTTCAGAATGGTAACGGCGATGTTGTCACTGATGCTATCGCCATCATTCAGGCCAAGGGTGTCAAGTCTTATGGTGCTGTTACCCTCACCGTGGGTACTTATCAGCAAATCCCTGCTGCCGGTGGTACCGTTGATGCCCCTTCTGTTTCCTTCTCCCAGCCTTGGGGATGGAACGGTGTTACCTCGGGGGGTGGCACCATTACTACCGGTGGCACTGTTGCTTATGCAACTAAGACCGGATGGCCTTCATCTCTTACCCTTGCCACAGCTACGGGTCAGGTATCTGCGGAATCTCGTACAACCGTGGTTGGAGACGTGATTTCAGGCACTGTAACTATCACTCTCAATGCTAATGGCAAGTCTGCATCCAAAGAGGTTTCAGTTAGTCAGCAAGCCAATTCCGTTACTTATGCAGTTACGGATGTGACACTGGCTGCTCCAGCTGACATCCCAGCTTCCGGAGGTTCAGTATCTTCTACTACGGTTACAGCCAAGGGTTCACAGACTTACACCTCGGGTTCAGTCACCAGTGATGTTGCCCTCACCAACGGCTCTGATGATTGTACCATCACCTTTAGTGAGGGAGTTTCAGCTGCTTCACTTGGTACTACTGTTACCAACAGAACTAAGAAAGGCACTCTCACTGCTACAGTTACCTGGAAGACTACAGCTACCAAGTCCGCTTCTGTAGATGTATATCAGGCAGCCAACACTGCCACTTACGGTAACATCACCTTCGACTCCTCCGTTGCCACAGAGGTTTCACTCAAGGCTGACGGTACCCAAAGCCGCAACATGACCGACAACTCCAATGTTGGAGCCAAGCAGACTGTCACCTATACTTCGGGTGCTACCAGAACAGAGGCCAGCGCTACTGCCGCGGTTGTCTTTGATCTCAGTCCAAAGGTCAAGACCGCTGCAACTGGGTTTGCTCTCTCTTCTGACGGCATCGTCTCTGTTGGAGCCAACCCTACTACGGAGCCTCGTGGAGGCTTTGTAGTGACAGTAACTGTCACCGGCGAGGGCAGCAAGACTGCCACCAGAGACTTCACGTTTAGTCAGCAGGGGTCTTCTTCCTACATCAACCTCACTCCAGAGAGCCTCACCTTTGTGGCTGCCGGAGAATCCAAGACGCTCACTATAGAGTCAAACGACAGCTGGACTCTTGAATAAGACTGTCATAAGGTGGGAGGGGGCGAAACCCCTCTCATCTTCTAATTTATTCTAAAAAAACAGAATCATCATGGCAAAACCAAGTTGGATCACTGTAGTATCCGGGTCTACAGGAAGTGGCTCAGGGACAAGATCACTAAAAGCAAGCTCCCATACTGGAAGGTCAAGCAGATCAGGCTCTATCAAAGGAGTTACCTCTGGTGGAGCCTCTGATTCTGTAGTTCTCTCGCAGGATGGAGCTAGCGAGTTTATCATGGTAGATAATACTTCCTATTCTGTCACAGCTCTGGGTGGCACCGTGAAAATCACTGGCACCAGCAACTCTCCGTCTCTGAAGGTGTCTCAACTCACCGATTCCTCTTTACTTTCAAATTTCGCCCTTAAAGTAAACGGGACGGCCTTCTCCGTCTGGGACGGGAACTCCTCTCATCAGATATCGGGTGATCCTGGGGCATCTAGCTCTTACACTTTTGAGATCTCCTTTGACGTGGCGGAGAATCAGACAGAGAGCTCTAAGGACATCACTTTCAGGCTCCGCGATTCGAGTGATCCCGGGGTTTCTTCTCAAGCCATCACCATTATCCAAGCAACAGGTGAGAAAACCTACGGCACTGCAAGTGTCAATATGGGATATTCTAATTGGGATATTGGCGCAGAAGGAGGTGTTGCCACCCCTTCTTACGGATTTTCAATCCCTTGGGGATGGAATGGCAAAACATCTGGTGGTGGGACTCTTACCCAATCTAATTCTTCCCATTCTGTAAAATACACCTATTATACTGATCCTCCTGGTTCTCCTTATAACTGGACCTTAGATGAGTATACAGGAGAGATAGTTATGAGTTCTCTGGGAAAGAACATCACTGATTCTTATAAGTCAGCCCGTATTAAGATAACCATTGTCGTTAATGGCCAGACATTGACTTACACCGATTTTGTAAGACAGGACCCTAATAAGGTCACCTACACTTTAAATTCTGCTTCTGTTTCATTAGACGATATCCCAGCATCGGGTGGCTCAGCTGACTCACCAAGCTTTATCTCAGCTTCAGGCAAGATTGATTATTCTTCTGGAGAATCCGATACTCCTTCTATAACATCTTCAGATGTTATCATTACGTTGTCTAAAACGGTAAATGGCTCGAATCTTGGTTCAACCATCAAAGCCAGAACAAAACTTGACACAGTTACAGCCACTATAACCTGGAATGGCTCTAAAGTAACACAAAGTATTGATGTGTACCAACAGGCCAATCAGGTAACCTATTCATCAGTTAATGCCACATCTTCTACTGTAATTATTCCAAAGACTGGTGGGGATGTAGATATAGCCGCTAAGGTATCCCCGAACCAGACAGCCACCTATACTTCGGGTGCTACTAGAACTATAACTGATTTTACCTATGAGTTCACATCAGTACCAAGTTTGGTAACCATTGATGAGCTTAATCTCAAGGCCACTGTTGGTAAGAACATCACGGGCCTAAGCAGAGATGATACTATTGAAATGAAGATAACGGGCGAGGGAAGCAAGTCAACTACAGCATCAATATCCTACCATCAGGAGTCTTTAGTTATGCCTTCTTGGAATGTTCCTGCTACATTCCGCTTTGACAGCAATGGTCAAAGTGATCTATCCGCCTCAGGTCTTGACTTGAATATCACTGATCCAGATAATGTAGGTTGGACTATTGAAGGACCTTCTTATGTTGGCAACAGTTTAGTAAGTGACAACCCGCTACCAATAAGTGGTACCGGAAATAAGAGCTTGTCTCTGGCACCTGATGTTAACACTTCTTCAGAGAGAACCTTTGATCTCGTTCTTAAAGCTTCTACTGGAGATGTAATTGCTACTTGCAATTGTACACAAGATGCTTCAGAGTCTGAGAATACCGTCGCAATGAAGATTGCAATATCAAATGCTGATCAAGTGTTAGATGTAGCGGATCATAATCCAGAAGTATGTATTAATACCAATGGCTTGACTATAACGGATGGTTTATCTTTGGGAACAATTGTATCAATGGATTCACAATACATATACATTGATATTCCAGAGTCTAATGTTGCCGAATTATACAACAAGTTGATGGTTGACTGGAAATATAATCAGTTCTTATATGTTCATATATTAAACGGATCCACTAATCCTGATACTGTTTATAATAATGAAACGTCTGAACATACAGACTTTTATAACAATGAGAACTTCTTGTTATGTGAAATTGCAAAAGTTCAAGCAGATCTTTTTACCAAAGTTGAAAATGTCGTTACTTCTCATGGTTCAATTATGCTTGAATCTGATTGTATTATTGAAGAATATCAAACTAGATACCATGCAGTCATTAAAACAGATTCGCCTTGGTACTCCAATGTATCATCACAATTCTCTAGTGAGAAGTTCGGTCTTGTTTGGTTAATGAACATGGATAACAATACTAGTTACTTATCTATATTTCCTTATGTAACGGGTGTAGATGCAGGTGGATCAGTACCAAAACTTAGGATGGATGTATACAGGTGCATTCCAATGCCGCTCTCAGTTTTTAAATTAAATAATCTAGCCTTTGTTACTGATTTTGCCGCCACAGAATCTACCCAGGTTGGTATTGTGTCAATTTCAGAGATCAAAACAGGTAATTTAAGTTTATCAAATTTGCCTACCTTTGTTTTGTCAGAAACCTATTTTGGAACAGAAGTTCCTGGATTTGATTCGTCTGTCGTGCTTGAGATGCAAAATCCATCTGTGTTAGATTTAAGTAATCATGTATCTACTGCTTTCAAGGGCGATATAATTATCACCTTAAATTGTGATGATTTGTTCCTTGATATATCATAGTTTATGAAAATAAAAGAAGATTGCCAGAATTTATATGTACCTTATAATCTGATATGATTGTAATTACACCAAAACAAAGACATGATCATCGACATAAATAGTTTAACCATGATGGACAGTTACTACTCCCACATCCTCTCGGACGAGGCTTCCGCGGGGAGTGTCGTGGTCGGCACGGGCTTATCGGCCACACTATTGCTGTTCTTCCAACAATCTTTCGTGCGGATGCTGCCATATCTCGTCATAGCCGCCGTGGTCATCCTGATCGACCTCGTGTTCGGCATCCGAGCCGCCCGGCGCAAGGGCGACCGGATCAGGATAAGCCGGGCGATACGCCGCACGGTCGGCAAGGCAGTGGAGTACTTCTGCTGGTCGGTGCTGGCCTCCAGCCTCGCCGTGGCGACGGGCTACACGGTTATAGAGACCGGGCTGATGCTTGTCGTCATAGGCGTGGAGCTGATCTCCATCGCCCAGAACTGGTACTTCTGTCGGTTCGGACGTCAGGCAAAGGTAAAGGTGGACGCCGCCAAGGTCATCGAGGCCGTGGTGCAAGCAAAGACCGGGGCGAACATCGAGGGGGCTGTCAGCATTGAGAAAGGAGGCGGAGCCGTAAAGGGGGTAAAGGATGATGGGAACAATCAGTAAGGATTTCAGTTACAGAGAATTCGAGGCCTCGCCGACGGCGGAGCGCAAGGGCATCTGCAACGTGATCACATCGTTCGATGTGCGTGACGCGGTGAAGGAGCTGACGGAAAGGGTTCTCCAGCCTCTGCGTGACATTGTCAGGAGGCCGCTGCGGATAAACAGCGGCTACCGATGCCCGGCGCTCAACAGGGCGGTGGGAGGAGTCCCGACCTCGCAGCACGTCAAGGGTGAGGCCGCCGACATCGCGGCGGAAGACCCCTACCTGCTGGCGAAGGCTGTCAAGGACACGCCGGAGATCTGGAGGGAGGTGGACCAGATGATCCTATATCCGACATTCGTACACATCAGCCACCGCAGGGGCGGTCCGCAACGGGGACAGCTGCTCTATAATAAACGATACAAGGGAGAAAGGTTCTAATATTCAAAGAATATGAAAGATTTTATTAAAGTATTACTTTACATTTGGCAGTTGCCGCAGAACTTGCTGGGGTTGCTGCTGTTCCGGTGGTACGGACACGACGGTGCAATCAGGAGCGAACACCGCGGAGCAAAGGTGCTATATTCCCAAAAGATGAGAGGCGGGATCAGCCTCGGAAAGAGGATAATCCTGCCTCTGAAGAATGCCTGGCTCTCAAACTCCTATGTGCGTCTGGCTCTCGACCACGAGTGGGGACATACAAGGCAGTCGCTTTATCTCGGATGGTTGTATTTGCCTATCATTGGTATTCCGTCAATTACTTGGGCTTGGCTGCATTCTTCATTCAAGTGCTTTGACACCATCAGCTATTACTCGTTTTTCACGGAGCGGTGGGCTGACAGGCTCGGAGGCGTGAGGCGATGAAGCCGGGGTGGATCCTTCTGCTTGTCGCCGCGCTGGTGGCGGCTGTCTCCGTCCTGAGCTGGAGGCTGGGCTACCGCACGGCGGTCGCCGAGTCCATCGAGACACCCAAGGCAGATACGCTGATCGTAAGGGACACCGTCACCGTGGAGTACCCCGTCCCCATTCTAACCACCATCACTGACACACTCCTTGTCGCCTATCCCGACATCGTAATCATCCACGACACAACATTCGTCCAGCTCCCCAAGGAGCGCAAAGAATATTCCGGCAAGGACTATCGTGCGGTAGTGTCCGGCTACCAGCCAAGCCTCGACCTGATTCAGGTCTTTCCGGAAACGAAGGTCGTGACCCGGACCATTTCCGTCCCGTCACGAAAAAGATCTCATTTTGCCCTATCCCTTCAGGCCGGTTACGGCATAACCTTCCAAGACAACCGCATCACCACGCTACCCTACATCGGCGCCGGTCTCTCCTACAGCCTTGTCGAGTGGTAAAATGGTTAGAAATAGGACTCGTGGTGGCGGATGGACTCGTTGGCGGTACGGGCCTCCAGAGGGGTGTAGAGGTCGGTCATCTGGAGTGAGTGATGGCGGGCTTGGTCACGAACAGAAAGGAGATCGGTGCGGGCCTTGATCAGATCCGTGATGCCTGTGTCCTTGAGGCTGTAGAACTTGTACTCGGAAGGGAGCCTCAGATCCTTCTTCAGATGGTAGGTCCAGAAGTCTCCGAAATGCTTAGCTGGATGGTGTGCAGGTCCAGGACGAAAGCCGGAACTAAAAAGATACCAGTCAGCGGGGCTTGACAGCACATCGAGGTCGAGCATCAGTTTGAGGACACAATCAGGGAGGGTTACCACGGCATCCTTCCGGTTCTTTGAATATTCGGCCCTGACGGAAATGGTGCCTCCCTTTACCGAAATGTCACCGATCCTGATGTGGCTCATCTCCTTCGGGCGTATGAAGCAATAATAGAGAACATAGCAAGCCAAAAGATAGTGGCGGTTGCGGTCGCTGCAATATTCACGGATGGCAAGCATCGTCTCCTTCGGGATGACGGTGCGGTTCTTTGCACATTTGCGCCTGCCCTGGACGGCAGTAAGATTCGCCGTGAAGTCCTCGCTGATGTAGTTCTTCTCCATAAGCCATCCGGCAAAGCTGCGAAGCCAAGAGAGGTAATTGTCTCTGGTTCTGGCAGCCTTCCCGCAATCAAGCCATAGCCAGTCGAGAAACTTCGAGACAACTGATGACTTTAATTGATAGACATAGCACACCGGTTTGTGTTGTTCGCTGTTCCAGCCACGGAACACGTTCAGGAACGAAGTGTAGCCATTGTAGGTCTTGACGCGCATGATGTCCGATTCCGTCAACTTGTACAGATAGCGGTAGTATTTCTCACAGACATCATCAAAAAGAGTGTATTCCTCCGGATTGTTCAGGGACAGGTAGGGATTCCATCCTTGCGAGAGCTGGTCGTTGATGTTGATGACCATGTCGTTGGCGTACCTTCTGCGGGCGGTCACGCCTTTTATCTTAGGCACAGACACCCTCTTTCTTCTCATGCGACCGGTTTCCGGATCGAGGCAATAGAATTCAACATACCAACGCTTTCCTTCGGCGACCTTTGCCGGAATAAAGCCATTCGTCGTGCGGAGACTTGAAGACATTTTTTTTGTTGGGGAAATTTTTGAACTCCCCAACAAAGGTTTGACAGGAACCGGCTCAGACAGCGAATTTTTTTGGCGCAAATCTGGCGCAGCATTTTTAACAATTTTGCCGCAATTCCTTGATTTACAAGAAGTTGCGGCAAATTCGTAGCGGGGGAAGGACTCGAACCTCCGGCCTCCGGGTTATGAGCCCGACGAGCTACCAACTGCTCTACCCCGCGATGTTGGACTACAAAGGTAGGAATTTTTTTTCTGAAATGCAAAACATATTTCAAAAAAATGTTCGGATCTGAATCACTCTGTAGGAAGTCTCCTTCTGAAATTTTGGTAACGTGCAAAATTTCAGAAGGAGACTTCCTACAGATATATGTTCTACAGATTTCTTATCCTTATATATTCATAAACACCTTCATTCCGGCGATGTCGGTCTTGGCGAAGGATTTCTGCTCGCCGGTGGTGAGGTTCTTGAGCTGGATGACGCCGGCCTCGACCTCGTTGCCACCGTTGATGGAAAGGAACGGAATGGACTTCTTCTCGGCGTAGTCAAACTGCTTCTTGAGTTTTGACGGCTCCGGATAAACCTCAACGGAGACACCTTCTGAGCGCAACGCGGCGGCGACAGGAAGGACGTAGCGAAGCTCTTCGACACCCATACAAGCGAACAGAAGCGTGGTGCTGGAAGCCAATGACTTAGGGAACTTATCCAAGCCTTTCAAGACATCATAGATCCTGTCGGCGCCGAAGCTGATGCCCACTCCTGACATATCCGGAAGACCGAATATTCCGGTAAGATTGTCGTAACGACCGCCTCCGCAGATGCTTCCGATCTGGAAATCAAGGGCTTTCACCTCAAAGATGGCACCTGTGTAGTAATTCAGGCCACGGGCAAGGGAAAGATCGATCTCTACCGGGCATTTTACACCGGCAGCATCGATCAGGCCGAAAAGTTCCTCAAGCTCGTCAAGACCTTTGAGGCCTGTCTCGGAAACGAGTCCGGAAGCGGAGCCGCCGTTCATCAGCGAGCGCATCGAAGCCAGTTTCCCGGAAGTGGAACCGGACAGTTTCAGAATCTGCTCGATCACGGCGATCGCACCGTCGGTCAGACCTTTCTCACGCATCTCCTCCTCAACGCTCTCAAGGCCGATCTTGTCAAGTTTGTCAATGGCCACAGTGATGTCAACCACCTTGTCCGGGAATCCGCAGATCTCGGCGAAACCCGTCAGGACCTTCCTGTTGTTGATCTTCACGAGCACATTCACGTCCAGAAGGCTGAACACCTTGTCCACAATCTGCACGAGTTCAAGCTCATTGACCTGAGATTTGCTGCCGATCACGTCCACGTCGCACTGGTAGAACTCACGGTAACGTCCCTTCTGCGGCCTGTCTGCCCTCCAGACCGGCTGGATCTGGAAACGCTTGAACGGGAAGGAGATCTCGTTCTGGTGCTGGACCACGAAACGGGCAAAAGGCACGGTCAGGTCGTAGCGAAGACCTTTCTCACAAACCTCTTTGGAAAGAGCGACACTATTCACTCCCCCTTCCTCATTGCGGTAATCCTCAAAGTTGACCTTTGAGAAACAGTCACCGGAGTTCAGGACTCTGAACAGAAGCTTGTCCCCTTCCTCGCCATATTTTCCGAGCAAGGTTGACAGATTCTCCATAGCCGGAGTCTCGATCTGGGCATAGCCGAAAGTCCTGAAGACCTTCTTGATGGTGTCGAAGATATAATTCCTTTCGGCCATATTCTGCTGACCGAAATCACGTGTCCCCTTAGGGATTGACGGTTTCTGACTCATAATCGTTATTTTTCCACTTTATCGGCCTTGTAGCCAAGTTTTTTGATAGCGTCCGCAAGGGTCTTCTCATCGGTCTTACGGCGGTCGTACTTGATCTTGATTGTCTGATCCTTGAGAGAGACCTTCAAGTCCTTGACTCCCTTGAGGAACGCCAGATTCTCATTGAGTTTGTTCACGCATTTGTCACAATGCATATTCGTCGCGAAAACAACCTCGCCGACATTCTTGTCGGCGGGTGCCTCCGTCGCAAAACCCTCGAAAGGAGCAGCCTGAGCCGCGGCAAAAGGCGCAGCCAACATCACGGCCGCGACCGCTATCAATAATATTCTTTTCATAATCTACAACCTTATGGCAGCAGCGTGGTTATCCGCGCCAAGGTTCATCCTGCAAAGATAGTGATTTAATCGTTCTTTGTCGCCCTCCAGAGCGTCAATCTCACGCCAAGATTGATCCGCCGTCCCATAATAGGCCCCCAGACACAGCTGGCATCGAAGCCTGGAGTCCAAGGAGTCCATTCCCCGGCGGCGTTCCTATCCCCCACCAGCACGTGCATCTGGGTGAAATTCGTGATGTTCTCAACCCCAGCATAGATGTCGAACCCACGGAAACGCCTGGTTATCTGCGCATAGAGCAATGGATAGACCGGAGTGCGGCCATCAGGATAAAGCAGTTCCCCACCATCATCCTTCAGATCTTTCATAAAGTCATACACCCTCGCCGAACCGTTCACGGAAGCGGTGAAATCGAATATCCATCGGCTCAGATTTGTCTTATACTGAAGGTTCAGCACCCCCTTGAAGCAGCTGAGCATCGGCTTCTCCACCAATTCGCCACCATAATTCTCCTGCCGGGCGTTGGTGTAGCGCCCGGTCAAAGCCACGGTGAAGCGGTCAAATGGCTCGACATTGAAATCCACCTGCCAGTTATCTGAATATGAGCGTCTTCCATTGGAATCAAAGAACCAGATGTCACGTCCGCCGTTCACATCTGTGCCCGGCATCTCATAATCCACCATCAACTGACGCGCGAACTGGGTTCTGAAATAATCAAAGCTGACATAAGTCTTGGAAGGATCGACCCCGAGCGGCATATAAAAAGTAAGGTTTCCTCCGAATGTCCACGAATCCTCAAGCAGCCGCTCCATACAATTCCCTTGGAGCCTGCTGTGGGTGGACATCACACCGATATTGTCTGCGACCGGATCCGCGTACCTCAGTCCCCTGCCGCCGTTCGCTCTGGCCACGAACCATTCCGCCGGTGAATATTTCAAAGTCACCCTCGGAGCCAACTTGAACCCGCTCCCCTTGTACCAATCAGCGCTGACTCCGACAATTGATGTGAATATGTCCCCGGCGTGGAAGGTATATTCCCCGTAAGCACCGCCGAAGAAATGATCCGCGATTCCGGAATATGGACGCTGCCCATTCCAATTCTCACCACTCCACAGGCCGTAGTCCAATTTTGCGACAGCCTCGTCAATGTGGTCGAACGTGCCGGAAAGGCCGACAGTGAAGTCGTGCGACTCATTCAACATATTCCTGTAGAGGAGGTTGATGAAGCCCGACTGTTGGCTCGCAAGGTAGGATGACGCGCCGAACCAGGAGTCGCTTTTCTGCCACGACCAGTCCGCTATGGCGGCTATGCTGGAGGAGCCGTCCTCGCGAAGAGGCTTGCCGACTTTCAGGTAGGCGTTCAGGAGACTGTTCGTGATGTCGGTGCCCCAATGGGATTCCGAGAGATATTTTGCGAAAGAGTTCCCTTCTGTTGGTTCCAGGATAGACTCATCTGAAGCCCAACGAGGTTCCATCCCGCTTTTGTCATAGCCGTCCATTCCGCCCTGCCGATGGTCCCGGACAGCTTTCACGCCCCAGCGTACCTGAAGTTCGGGAGTATAGTAAAGCCACCTGTTGGCCACATTAAACTGCAACATCTTAGGATCATCACGGAAGCCATCATCGTTCATATCGTAGGTCTTGAAGTTCCCGCTGACGTGTCCTAACAGAATCGTATAGACCGTCGGGCTGAGTTGCCAGGCCGATGTCGCATTGAAATCCGCCTTGGTGTCGCTCATCATCGAAGCCTGGATGAAAAGCGGTTTCTCCTCGGTAGGCTTCTTGTGCTCAAGATTGATCTGTCCGGTCATTGATTCCAAGCCGTTGATCACGGACGGGGAGCCTTTCGCGATCTGGATGCTCTCCAGCCATGGCCCTGGAACATAAGACAGTCCATATGGAGCGGTTATCCCCCTCATCACCGGACGGTTCTCGTCCAGCATCTGCGTATATGTCCCGGAAAGGCCCAGAAGCCTTATCTGACGCGCTCCCGTGACAGCGTCCGAATAGCCGACTGTCACGCTGGCCGAGTTCTCAAAGCTTTCTGCAAGGTTGCAACAGGCCATCTTCTGAAGTCCCGAGGCCGAGATAAGTTCCGTCCTCAAGGTCTTTCCTCTTGAGATGCTATTCTCCTGATGACCGACAAAAACCGTCGCGTTGAGACTGTCTTTCCTATCCTTATATATAGAGGTAGTGTCAACCGACTGGGCTGACATGCCAACGGACAACACCGTGGCCATAATAGAAGCAATGATAGTCTTTCTCATAATTCACATCATAAGCCAAGCGCGTAGTGCGCCGTACCTTCAAATAAAGTTATACGCTGGATGCAAATATAATAATTGATTATTAAGAAAATGATTAAATTTGTACAAAATCTCGCAACCAGAGAAACCAAAACGTTTTCAGGCTATATGAACACAAAAGAATTCGTCAAATGGGTGCTGGCCGTGCTGTGCGGCCTGTTCATCTGGGGCATCGTGAAGTTCTTCATGTTCTTTATGATGCTCGGCTCAATGATTGCCTCTGCGGCTTCATTCTCCGGAGGCTCCGGCGCCGTTATTCCCAAGGAGGGTGTCCTGCTGATGGACATGTCTAAATTCGAGATCACTGAACAGACTCAGGAAAGCAACCCGCTCACCTCCATCCAAGGCAGAGAGATCGCTTTGGTCGGACTTCACGATGCCGTCAAGGCAATCCACAAAGCCGCCGAGGATCCGGGTGTGCAGTACATCCTCGTAAAGACAGACGGCGCCTCCACCAGCCTTACCAAACTGGAGGAACTCCGCAAGGCCCTCACAGATTTCAGGAAGAGCGGCAAGGCAGTGATAGCATATGGCGAGGCGTTCACTTCCGGAAGCTACTACCTCGCGTCAGTGGCCGACAAGATCTACACGACGAGGCATCACGGCGGCAACAACTTTATGTTGGGAATAAGCGGGAGCATGTTGTTTCTCAAGGATCTGCTCGACAAGCTCGGTGTAAACTACCAGCTCATCCGCCACGGCAAGTACAAGAGTGCCGGCGAAATGTACGTCAAGAACGCGCCAAGCCCTGAGAATATGGAGCAGAACCAGGCGATGATCGACTCCATGTGGGAAACGGTGGCCGCGGAGACCGCAGGGAGCAGGGGTGTGAGCGTGGACTCACTCAACTACTTCATCGATCACCTTTCCATAGCCATTCCTGAAGATATGGTGAGCCACAACCTCGCCGACGAGGCTCTCTCCGTTGAGGAATATAAGGGGAAACTCGCCGACCTGGCCGGCAAGGACAGTTACAAGGATGTGAAATTCATCCCGTTCAGCGACTATGCCGCCGCCAAGGCAACGCCGAACCTGACCGCCAAGAAAAACATCGCCGTCATCTACGCCAACGGGAATATCCTTGAGCAGGACGACCCGAACAACATCAGCGGCGACCGTTTCGCCGGCATCATCGCCAAGGTAAGGGCGGACTCAACCGTCAAGGCTGTCGTGTTCAGGGTCAACTCTCCTGGCGGTACAGTGCTGGCTGCCAGCAAGATCAAGGAAGAGATCGACCTCACCAGAGCAGTCAAGCCGGTCATCGCCTCTTACGGTGACTATGCTGCTTCCGGCGGTTACTGGATCTCCAACAGCTGCGACCACATATTCTCAAACGCGACGACTCTCACCGGTTCGATCGGTGTGTTCTCCGCCATCCCTGAGTTCGGGAAGACTCTAAAGGACATAGCGCACGTGAATATGGTGCCGGTCAAGTCCCACAAGCATTCCGATATGCTTTCGCTGACCCGTCCGTTTGACGCCGGGGAGACAGCCTGGATGCAGGTCTATGTTGACGACATCTACAACAGTTTTGTGAGCATAGTCGCGCAGGGACGTGATATGACTTTCGAGGCGGTGGACGAGATCGCTCAGGGACGTGTCTGGACCGGAGCCGACGCACTTAAGATCGGTCTCGTGGACGAGATCGGAACGTTGGAGGATGCGATAAAGTACGCGGCGTCGATGGCCGGGGACGCCGATATTGAGAACTGGGGTATAGCAAGTTACCCTAAACCTTTGACGATTATGGAGCAGTTGCTGCAGCAGTTTGGCAAGACCACCAACCCGGAGGAGGCCATGGCCAACGCACTGGCCGGAACTCCGCTGGAGGGCGTGGCGAAGAATCTGCTTGACTGGCAGAGGAGCTGGGCGAAAGGCCAGGGAGACCTTGTCTTCGCGAGAATGCCGTTCGAGATAGAGATCAGATAAGACGGATCACTGTGACGGTGGCTGTGGCCTTCGTCACCTTCACGGAGTCATCGATGCGATGACCTACCAATGCGAGAATATGGAAGCCTTCGTCAGCGATGACGAGGGCTTTTTTCTTTTCAAGAATATCAAGTTTAAGGTCCACGAACATATCACTGAGCTTCTTGCGGCCACGCATTCCAAGCGGGCGCATCCAGTCGCCTGGTTGCCAATGTCTTATTGTGAAAGGGAACGGGAGATCCAGTTTAGTCTCTCCTACGCTTGTCTTCACGTCCTTCACATCGTCCGACAGCGAGACGGAGAACTTTATTCCGTTCAATGAATATGTTCCTGGGCCATTGATGGTTAGGTCAGTCGCTTCGGCAAGCTCTGCGACCGGAGATATAACAATCTCCCGAGCCGAAGTCACGGCAAGATATTCATCAGCAACGAACGTCCTGCCACTGACGGTACCGTCACTTTTCAGGACAGAGGCAAGGTCCGCGACCACGGAGGAAGTGAACCCGAAAGGTTCCAAAAGACGGAAAAGGACATATTCCCAATTCTTTTTAGCCGTAAGCTTCTGATGGTCAATAACAGGAAGGCCATTACCATCAAGCCGTACAATCTCCGCCGAAACCGAACGGACATATTCATCAGCGATGGATTGAACCTGCGCGAACCGCTCCATATCCTCGTTCAACGTTGTCAGGAACGACGGATTCAACCTTCCAAAAAGCGGGAATATCTCATTGCGGATGCAGTTGCGCTTGTAGGCGGAATCAGCGTTGGTGCTGTCCTCGTGCCAACACAGCCCGTGCGATACGGCATATTCATAAATATCCCCGCGTGAGAAATCGAGAAGCGGCCGGATAAGTCGGGCGTCCGAACCCAGAAGGGACGAACTGCGGCGCATTCCGGTCATTCCTTTCACCCCGGTGCCACGCAGCATATTCAGTATCATAGTCTCAGCATTGTCGTTGGCATTGTGAGCGACAGCCAAAGCGGCAAATCCTCGCTCCCGACAGACCTCCGCGAACCAGGCGTAACGCAGCTCCCTCGCCGCCATCTCGATGCTTACACCATTCGAGGCGGCATATTCCTCTGTGTAAAAATCTGTTTTTATGAATATGACGCCGTGGCTTTCGGCCCATTCCCTGACAAGAGTCTCGTCCGAGTCACTCTCCTCTCCCCTCAGGTGGAAATTGCAGTGAGCCAGCGCGAAACACCTCCTGACCGAGGAATTGAGAAACAGCTCCGCCATACACATCGAGTCAACCCCGCCGCTGACAGCCAAAAGAACCGCCTCTCCATCAGGAAGCAGCCCTTTCAGGATTCTGTCAAAACGTTCCTGCATATTCAGGAATTTTATTTCTTGCTTGCGAACGTGTACGTGAAGCCGAACTGGAGAGCCTGCGCGAACTGCACCCTCCTGCCGGTGTTGCCGTCCTTGTCCGTGACGAGGACAGTGTCGTCGTAGATGAGGTTGGTCGTGATGTTCAGCGAGAAGAACCTGCTGAGCTTCCACATCATGCGGGTGTCCCAGTTCACACGGATGTTCTTCGGATTCTTCAGATAGTTTGAGAACAGGAGCAGATGCGTCGAGCCCTCGAAATTGTCATTGACCTTGACCTTGGCATCGGCGGTCAGCTGGGCACCGAACTCGAAACGGGCTGGTTTATAATAGTTTCCAGTCTTGTAGTAGATGTTCTTGTCATCCTTGGCGTCCGGATAGACCTCGGTATCCTCGTACTTCTTCTTCCTCCCCATACCATAGTTCTTTCGCAGCTTCTCGCTTCCGACGATTGTGAAGCCTCCTGTGATAGGCGCCATATTGACCGTCAGCCATTTGCTCGGCACCCAGTCAATACCAAGACCCAGATTGACAGTTCCCGGAGAAAGAATGCTGGACTTGAGCACACGGGCGTTTCTCCAATCCTTGCTGGATGGCTCCTTGTCCTCCTCCACGGCCGGAGTCGGGTAGTTGTAACCGTTGGCGAACTGGCTGAGGAACGTGAACTTGGCGGAGTAGTTCAAAGTCTTTGTTGCCTTGTAGCCCCAAGTGCTCTCGAACAGGATCCGGTCCTTGTTCTTCTGGATGATCGGCTTGTCGGCGGAATAAAGGAATCCGTAGTCCAGCTGGAGACGGTTGTTCCAGTACTTCTCACCTTTCTTCCACTTCGCGTTGCCATCAATGTAGGCGCTCAACGCATAGTTGTTGTAACCTCCCTTCGCCCAGTTCGTGAAACTACTCTGGACAAAGTTCAGGTTCGTCATCAACGACTTGTTCCAATAGTCCGGTTTCGGAGCCACGACCTTTGTCTCCTCTGTCTGTGTCAGAAGCTTTGCGGCGGCGGCCGCGGCTGACTGGGCGTTTCTCCATGTCGTGTCCGTCTGCGCCGGCGCAGCGAGAGACACGAGAGCGAGAGCCACAGACAGCAACACAGCGCGTCTTATTGATTTCACGTTCATAGTCAGTTTATTATATTCATTTAATATGAGATGGCAAACACCACCCTCTGCTTTGAAGGTTTGCCGGAGTAGATGTCCTTGCCCTCCTCCTCGCAGACAAAGCTGTCCACAGGGATGCAACGGATCGTGGCCTTTGTCTCGTCCTTGATCTTCTGCTCGGTCTCGGCCGTGCCGTCCCAATGGCAGAGCAGGAACTTGCCTGTGCCGATCTTGGCCTTGAACTCCTCCCAGTCGTCGCACTTCTCAACGTGTGACGCGCGGAAGTCGAACGCCTTCTGGTAGATGGTCTTCTGGATGTCGTCCAGAAGGGCGGCGATTGACTTGTCAAGCCCCTCAAGGGCGACAGTCTGCTTCTCCAGGGTGTCTCTTCTGTGAACCTCTACAGTGCCGTTCTCCAGGTCACGAGGTCCCATAGCCAGACGTACAGGGACTCCCTTGAGCTCCCACTCGGCGAACTTGAATCCAGGACGCAGGGTGTCACGGTCATCAATCTTGACAGTATGTCCTTCGGCCTCAAGGGCTTTCTTCAACTGAGCCATCTTGTCCAAGATCTTCGTGTGATCCTCTTCGGTCTTGTAGATCGGAACCATAACGACCTGGATAGGGGCCAGAGCCGGCGGAAGGACAAGTCCGTTGTCATCGCCGTGAGCCATCACGAGGGCTCCCATAAGCCTCGTGGAAACGCCCCAGGATGTGGCCCACACGTACTGCTGCAGGCCTTCCTTGTCTGTATATTTCACATCGAACGACTTGGCGAAGTTCTGGCCGAGGAAATGAGATGTTCCGGCCTGGAGAGCCTTCCCGTCCTGCATCATCGCCTCGATGGTAAGGGTGTCGAGCGCGCCGGCGAATCTCTCGTTAGGACTCTTGTGTCCCACGATCACAGGCAGAGCCATAAACTCACGGGCGAACTTCGCGTACACCTGAACCATTCTCTGTGCCTCTTCCTGAGCCTCCTGCGAGGTCGCGTGGGCCGTGTGGCCCTCCTGCCAAAGGAATTCGGCGGTGCGGAGGAAAAGCCTTGTGCGCATCTCCCAGCGGACAACGTTAGCCCACTGGTTGCACATGATAGGGAGATCCCTCCATGATGTGATCCAGTTCTTATATGTGCTCCAGATGATGGTTTCGGAGGTAGGTCTTACGATAAGCTCTTCCTCAAGCTTCGCGGACGGATCCACGACAACGCCCTTTCCGTCAGGGTCGTTCATGAGCCTGTGATGGGTGACGACGGCGCACTCCTTGGCGAATCCCGCCACGTGCTCGGCCTCCTTGCTGAAGAAGGACTTAGGAATGAAGAGCGGGAAATAGGCGTTTTCCGCGCCGGTTTCCTTGAACATAGTGTCAAGGGCGTGCTGCATCTTCTCCCAGATCGCGTAGCCATAAGGCTTTATCACCATACATCCCCTGACGGCGGACTGCTCTGCCAAGTCTGCCTTCACAACCAGATCATTGTACCACTGAGAATAGTTCTCAGACCTTTTTGTCACTTCCTTTGCCATATATTCTTTGCTGTTTTTGTCAATTATTCTTATTATTGTGCAATATTCCGAAAGGTATGGATTTTGTTCACTAGAGAACATTTGTGTGGCCGACACCTTTGGATACGGCCACGAAGTTACGAATTAATTGTTAAATATAGGAGATTCAGAAATGAAAACACGCACAATCCTCTTTATCTCGGCGCTTCTGGCACTGACTTCGTGCGGTTCAGCGGCGCGGTTTGCCAGTGATGCTTCCAGGCAGAAGTATCAGGATGGAATCTACTATACATCCAATGCCAAGGTCCATCAAGCCGAGGAGGCAGCCACCTCCGCAAATGACGAGGAGACCGACCTTCTTGTGGCAAAGACAAAGAACTCCCCGATCTTCATGAAGAGCGGAGAAAAGGTTGACACTCTGTTCATCCCTGAGAACAAAGCGGCGAGAATAGATTTCAACAACACTGACAACACCACATCCGTTTACCTCTACGACAACGGTTTCGACACCTGGGCCGCCTACCAACCTTGGTACGCGACATCCTGGTATTCCTGGAACCGTCCTTTCTACACCTCGATCTACTGGGGCGCGAATCCTTGGTACTATGGAGGCTGGTACTCACCGTGGCACTATGACCCTTGGTATTATGGATATTCCTGGGGGTGGGGCAGTCCGTGGTATTACAGCGGATGGTACGACCCTTGGTACTGGGATCCTTGGTACTATAGCGGATGGTACGGTGGCTGGTATGGAGGCTGGTACGGCGGCTGGTACGATCCGTGGTATTACGGAGGCTGGGGCTACGGCCATCATCACCACCACGACCGTGACTTCTTCGGTCCTGGCAGCGGACGGGTTTACACTCCACGTCTTAGCACAACCGGCTCAAGCAGAAGAAGCGGAATCGGGTCCTCTTCAAGGAGCGCCGGAGTGAGAAGTTCCTCAATGACCAGATCAAGAAGCGGAATCGGATCAACAAGATCCTCAATGTCAGCGACTACCACAAGGTCTTCAAGCCTTGGCGGACGCACAAGCGGCACAAGGTCATCAATATCCTCGGTCAACAGGCCGGCATCCTCATCCGTAAGATCCTCATCAGCAAGATCATCCTCGGTAATGTCTTCGTCTGACAGGTCCTCATCCGTCAGGTCATCGGTCGGCGGCACTGTCAGATCCAGCGGATCATCCTCATTCGGGACCTCTACCGGCTCATCTTCAGTCAGGTCATCCTACGGCAGCAGCCGTTCATCATCTTCGTCATCAACGATGTACTCAAGACCGGCAAGCAGTAGAAGTTCAAGCGGAACGACATCAGGAGGCTACTCATCAGGTAGTTCCAGCAGGAGTTCTTCTGGAGGCTACAGGTCTTCGGGATCTTCTTACAGGTCCTCATCCAGCAATGATTATTCATCCGGCTCGACGAGGAGCTCAAGCAGCTACTCCACAGGCAGGAGCTCAAGTTCATATTCTTCCGGCAGCTCAAGCCGCAGCAGTAGCAACTATTCCGGCGGCGGGTTCTCCGGTGGCGGATCATCCAGAAGTTCAAGTGGTTCGTACGGTGGAGGAGGCGGCTCCAGAAGCGGTGGCGGAAGAAGGTAACCATTAAAACAATAGAAATAATGAGAAAGACAATATTCACTGCGCTTTTGTCATTGACCGCTGTAGCGGCCGGGGCGCAGACAATGTACGACGGGCTGACATTCAGCCAGAACAACTACTACGGAACGGCAAGGTCGATCGGTATGGGCAACGCGATGACGGCAGTCGGCGGCGACCTCGGGTCAATCGGTATCAATCCTGCGGGATCGGCAGTGGCGGGATACTCCCAGTTCACGATCACGCCGAATCTCACGCTCAGTTCGATGAACTCATCCTACAGCGCCTATCCGGTCGGAGGAGTTGACAAGTTCGTCAATGAGCAGGGCAAGAACCTGACACGGTTCTCTTTGCCGAACTTCGGTGCCACGTTCAATTGGAACTTAGGGAACAGAAGCGGACTTAAGTCCATCACTTACGGAATCGTCGTCAACGGAACGAACAATTTCACCGGCAAGATGCTGGCCGGAGGGGTGAACGACAAGACGAGTTACATCAGTGCGATGGCGGTCGGCGCTGACGGATTCCATTCGGGCTTTCTGAATGGTCACCTCGACGGCAAGGGAAACAAAATTGACATTTGGGACAACGCCTATTACGAGAATGACGACCGGAATATGCCCGCCCCGTGGAATGCCATCGTAAATGCGCAGGCTGGAGCGATAGCAAACTACGGGAACTCTTCTGACCCCAACTACGCTTATCGTTACGTAGCCGCGACAGAAATGTGCAGGCCTGTCACCGAACAAGAAGTCAATGATGGTTATTACACACTCGGCGAGGGGGAATACATCAAAGACGGCGTTGTCATGGACAAAGACGGGAACGGCATTTACAGCCTATCCCTCGGTGGCCCTCTGAATCAGGCTTACGGGCGCAAGGTAACCGGCAGCAAATACGACGCGCTTTTCAACGTCGGGTTCAATTTCAGCGAGACATTTTTCGTCGGAGTGAACTTCGGTGTCACATCTCTCAACTACAATTATGATGAGTATTTCAAAGAGGCCGCCGCAAATCCTGACAATTTCGAGATTGACTTTGGAGAAAAAGGAATAACTCGTTTCAGCGACTATCGCACCCGTTACTCCTACACGGCGGACGGAAGCGGAATCTATGGAAAGTTCGGATTTCTGTGGAGACCGATTGACGGAATCCGCGTTGGAGCGGCCGTCCAGACACCGACAATCATGGAAATCAACGAACGTTGGAGACAAGACGTCAATGTCAACTACACCGACGCCTCATTCAACGGGTCGGCCAAGACGCCTGAGGGGGACTATTCCTACAGACTACGCTCGCCTTACAGACTCAACGCCGGAGCAGCGTTCACCTTCGCGGGAATGGCTCTTCTAAGCGCGGACTACGAGATGACCGACTACAGCACGATGAAGTTCATGAGCAAGAACGGCGGATGGAATGACGACACCTACGGGAAACTGAATGACGAGATCCGCAACCGTATGGGAGTGTCCCACATGGTAAGGGTCGGAGCGGAGTTCAAACCGGTGCCGGAGATCGCCGTCCGCGCTGGCTACAATTTCACCACGACTCCTGAATATGTCAGCGAAGGCAACAGCAAGACAACGCTGAACGACAGAACCAACGCTTTCTCCGTAGGCCTTGGATATTCATCAAACGGATCGTTCTTCGCGGACATCGCGGCAAGGCTGACTATGCTGTCGGATGAATATATCTCACCTTACGCCGACTACCTTAAAGATCTGGCTTCTCCGATGATCCTCAACAAGAGGGACCTCTACAGCATCACGGCGACCTTCGGGTGGAGATTCTAAAGGTTTTTCAGATAGGAGATTGAATCCGGACCTTCGTTGAAAAGGAGGTCCATGATGGAAAGATTCGGAACGAAACCGTACTTTCGGGCAAAGACCTGGAAGTACGGTTTTTCCAGATTCAGGTCTTTCAATATGTTGTCCGGACGTTTCGGATGGATGAGTTCCCGGTAATCCATTCCGTAGCGGCCGGAATCCAACGGAATCTCACGGGAACGGACGGGGACATATTCATCGGTCATCCTCAGGTCCACCGAGACGCCGGTCTTCCGGAGGAAGAACCTGATCAGTTGTAAATCAAGGTCGAACAACGTCTCTGGTTGTGAATCCAGGATTCCGAACAGTTCGTCCTTGTAATATTCAAAATAAGCGGAGGACTCGTAGGCGGACGCAATCGCCCGTTCGGTACGGATCAGCCAAGGAGTCGAGTAATCCACCTTGATCTCCGTTATCGGCAGCTCATGGGTTCCGCTTTCGTGAATGATCGGGAAATTAAGGCTCTGAGGGCCGTCGGCGGCATAGTAACGGAAGCGGTTCCTCCAGGATTGCTTCTGGTAATGCTCGCAGGCCTCAAGATAAACGACAGAAGGCTTCACCCTGTCCGGAGACAAGATGAAGTCTTTAGCCATCAATGCGAAATAGCTGATCGGCGGGAACCAGGCCACACTCAGCAGCACCGCCGCCTCTTCTTCAGACCTATTCGAATTCTCCCTTCTCGTGGGAGTCGTTTGCCCTGATGATTCCACGCTTTGAGCTTCTGATGAAATTCAGGATCGTGTCACGCTCCTCGCTCTGAGGGAATCCGGCCTCGACCTTGGCGCAGCCGTCGGTGATGTTGTAGCCGGAGAAGTAAATCGTGTCGTAGATGTCCTTGATGTTGCGGATCACCTCCGAAGAGAACCCGCGGCGGCGGAGTCCCACGATGTTCACACCTGAATAGCAGATCGGATCGCGGCCGCAGAGGACGTAAGGAGGGATATCCTTGTTGATCTTGGACATTCCGCCGACCATCGCGTGACATCCGATCTTGGAGAACTGGTGAGCCTTCGCTCCGCCTCCGACAATCGCCCAGTCATCAACCACGGTCTCGCCGGCGATGCCGACGAAACTGACAAGGATGCAGTGATTTCCTACCACGCAGTCGTGGGCCACATGAACGTAGGACATCAGCAGAGTGTTGCTGCCGATCTTCGTCACGCACTTGCCGCTGGCCTTGGTGCCACGGTTGATCGTCACACACTCGCGGATGGTGACATTGTCGCCGATCTCCACGTATGTGACCTCACCCTCATATTTAAGATCCTGAGGGATGGCGCCTACCACAGCACCTGGGAATACCTGGCAATTCTTTCCCATCTTGACGTATGAATATATCATCGCATGCGGATGGATCTTGCATCCGTCTCCGATCTCCACGTCGTCATCGATGAAGGCGAAAGGACCGATCTCAATGTTGTCGCCGAGTTTCGCCTTAGGGCTCACTGACGCTAATGGTGAAATTGTGTTCATATCTGTTTGTTTTATCAGCAAGATTTCTCACGGATGGCCTTGGCGCTCCGTGTGTTGATTGTGTGTCCAGGCTTGAATGCGGTGACCTTGGCCTTGAGATAACCTCCGGCGAGCCTCAGATCTCCGATCAGATCCAGAAGCTTATGCCTTCCGCACTCGTTCGGGAAATGAAGTTTGAGATTGTTGAGGTAACCGTTGTCGTTTATGGCAAGCTCAGGCACGTTGAAAAGCGCGGAGAGCCTCTCGACCTGCTCCGGCTGGACCGGATGTTCAACTATCACGATGGCGTTGTCCACATCCCCACCCCTGACCAGATTGTTCTGGAACAAGTACTCTATCTCGTGGAAGAACACGAAAGTACGGCACGGGCCGATCTCCTTGGCATAGTCCGTGGACTCATCCCAATGCGCGGTCTGCACACCAAGTACCCTGGAGCCGAAGTCCACGGTGATGTCCATCGAAGGCGCGTCGGCCGGAGTGATTCTCACGAATGAGCCGGTCTTTTCGTCACGGATCTCAATCTCCTCTGGAATAGTGACATATTTCCTGTCAGCCTTCTGTTCTTTCAGGCCGTCCTTGGCGATTGCCTCCACATAATAACGGGCGCTGCCGTCCAGAATCGGAACTTCGACATTGTCGATTTCAACAAGGGCATTATCCACGCCCATTCCCGTCAGAGCTGACATCAGATGCTCAATCGTGGACACAGACGCCTCTCCTTTGGAGATAGTGGTACTTCTGGCCGTCGATGACACATTCTCAGCCAAAGCCTCGACGAACGCATCTTCACCGAGATCCACCCTATGGAACACTATCCCAGTGTCCTCAGGAGCCGGCTTGAGAATCATCTTTGAGATCTTGCCGGTGTGAAGCCCCTTACCATGGAACTCATATTCACCCGCAAGGGTCTTTTGCTTATTCAAAGTCATAATCTATCTTTTGCAGGCTGCGTAAAATACAGCAGTCTGCAAAGATAGCAATGAAATTTTGAATATTCAAGGATTACAACGCCACTTCGTAGCTATTGGCTACTATTCTTCGCCTTGACGCTTGAATACGGCGTAGCTGCGGAGGTAGTTCTTGAGCGGAAGGGCTGGCGAGCCAAGGAACACCTGGCCTGACTTGCGGATATTTCCGATCACGCCACACTGGGCGCCGATGGTCGTGTTGTCGGCGATGTTCAGATGCCCCGCTATGCCGACCTGGCCGGCAAGAATACAGTTCTTGCCGATCTTCGTGGAGCCGGCGATTCCGCACTGGGCGGCCATCACGGTGTTGTCTCCGATCTGGACATTGTGGGCTATCTGGCAAAGATTGTCGATCTTGACCCCGTTGCCGATGATCGTGGATTCCATCTCGGACTTGTCGATGGTCGTCCCGGCGCCGATCTCGACATTGTTGCCGATGATGACATTGCCGATGTGCTCGATCTTCTCCCAAGTCCCGTCAGGGAGCGGCGCGTTGCCGAAACCGTCGGAGCCGATGACGGCGTTGGCGTGGATGATCACGTTGTCACCGATGACCATTCCCGGATAGATGACGACCCCCGGATAGATGATGCAGTGCGAGCCGATCACGGTGTTGTCGCCGACATAGACATTCTCGTAGATCTTCGTGTAGTCCCCCACCTTGGCGTGATGCCCGACATACGAATGGCTTCCGAGATAGACCTTCTTGCCGAACTTGGTGGTCAGGAACCATGATGAACGGAAGCCTCTGTGCCTCTTGTCCGTACGTCTCTGGGTGGAGACATATTTCAGGAGATCGGCCAAAGACTTGTAGGCGTCATCGACCCGGACCATCGTCGAGGTCACGGCCTCCTTAGGAGTGAAATCCTTGTTGACCAGCAGGACACTTGCCCTGCATGTGTAAACGTATTTCTCGTACTTAGGGTTGGCGAAAAAACACAGCTGCCCCGGTTTGCCATGCTCGATCTTGGCGAACGATGTGACCGTTGCCTGGGGATCGCCTTCCACGGTTCCCCTGAGCACCTGAGCCAATTGCTTTGCGGTAAATTCCATCTTCTTTATGGCGATTAAATCTACAATTTCCAATTACGGAATGCAAAGAAAGCAATTTATTTTCATATTCACTAAAATATTCTTATCTTTGCATCGTTGTGAGAGATAGGGGACGAAAGCGTCTCCTATCTTTCGCTTTGTAAAACCAGACTTTATGCGGAAAGAACAGATCATAAGCAGCATTGAGGAGGCCGTGCGCGCCCGCGGATGCTTCATAGTCGATGTCTCGGTCAGCAATGACAACGACATAGTGCTCACCATCGAGAAAGAGGTCGGCGACATGGACCTTGAGGATTGCGTTAGCGTCAATGACGCTTTCCTGGCCGCTTTCGACAAGGACGCGGAGGACTATTCCCTGACCGTCACATCCGCCGGACTCGACCAGCCGTTCAAGGTTCTCAAGCAATATGAAAAGGCGGTTGGCTCCGCTGTGGAGGCAAGGCTTAAAGGCGGGAAGAAGATCATCGGGGTGCTCACCGGAGTGGACGAGGCAGGAATATGCCTGAGATATTCACAGAAAGAAACGGTGGAAGGCAAGAAGAAAAAGGAACTCGTGGAGCACGAGGACCGCATCGGGTTCGCGGAGATCAACTCCGTTGTGCCGCACATAGTGTTCAAGAAATAAGAATATCAAGAATATAAATATGGAAAAGAAAGAAGAAATCACTCTTATTGACGCCTTCAAGGACTTCAAGGAAGAGAAGAACATCGACAGACCGGTGATGATGGGCGTGCTCAAGGACGTGTTCCTCACCCAGATCGCCAAGACCTATGGCTCGGCCGACAATTTCGATGTCATCATCAACGTTGACAAGGGAGACTGCGAGATCTACCAGAACTTCGATGTGGTCGAGGAGGTGGAGAATCCTAACACACAGATCACTCTTGATCAGATCAAGGCCGAGACCGGTGATGACGACTACGAGATCGGGGATGTCTATACCAAGAAACTCTCCCTCGCGTCTTTCGGTAGAAGAGGAATCCTGAACATCAGGCAGAACCTTCAGGGCCGCATCATGGACATCGACAAGGCGAATGTATTCAAGGCATATTCCGACAAGATCGGCGAGATATTCACGGGTGAGATCTACCAGACTTGGTCGAAGGAGGTCATCATCCTTGACGATGACAACAATGAGCTTCATCTGCCTAAGGCCGAGCAGATTCCAGGAGAGAGATTCAAGAAGGGAGACACCCTCCGCGCCATCATCAAGAGCGTGGAGATGAAGAACAACACCACCCCTTACATCACTCTTTCCAGAACATCCAACGAGTTCCTTGAGAAACTCTTCGAGCATGAGGTTCCGGAGATATTCGATGGCCTCATCACCATCAAGAAGGTTGTCCGTGTACCTGGCGAGCGCGCCAAGGTGGCTGTCGAGTCCTACGACGAGAGGATCGACCCGATCGGAGCGTGCATCGGCGTGAAGGGATCAAGAATCATCGGAATCGTGCGCGAGCTCCGCAACGAGAATATCGACGTGCTCCAGTGGACTAACAACACGCAGCTTCTCATCCAAAGAGCCCTCAATCCTGCAAGAGTGTCATCAATCGACCTCGGCAACTCGGAAGAGGACAAGATCAAGGTTTACATGCAGCCTGACGAGGTCAAGAAAGGTATAGGTCGCGGAGGATGCAACATCAAACTGGCAGGCATGCTTGTCGGCAGGGAAATCGAGGTTTGGAGAGAGCTTCCTAAGGACGAGGCTCAGGAAGAGGAGGATGTTCTCCTCAGCGAATTCAGCAACGAGATAGACCAGTGGGTGATCGACAGACTGGAGGCCATCGGATGCGACACGGCCAAGAGCGTGCTCGCGTTCACACCTGAGGACATCGCCAAGAGGGCCGACCTTGAGGATGAGACCGTGGCCGAAGTGTTCAGGATCCTGAGGGCCGAATTTGAAGAATAGTCCAGGCCGAATAGCGGACAATATTATTTAAAGGGGTTGAATATGGCAGAAATCAGACTAAATAAAATCATCAAGACTTACAACATCGGGCTTCAGAAACTTGTGGACTTTTTGGCCAGCAAGGGAGTTGAGGTCGAAGCCAATCCTAACGTGAAGATCTCGGAGGATCTTCTTCCGGCGATTGACAAGCAATTCGAGAAGGACAAGGCCAACAAGCAGGCTGCGGAAAAGATTGACATCAAACTCAACGAGATTCTGGAAAAGACATCCAGAAAGCAGCAGGAAAGCGCCAAAGAGGAAGAGGATGAACCGGTAAGGGAAACTGTCATCAAGACAACCATCTTCACTCCTGTCGAGCCTAAACCGGAACCTCAAGCCGCTGTTCATGAAGAGACGGAACCTGAGCGCGAAGAGGAAGTGGAGCCGATGGCTGAGCCAGAGCCACAGCCGGAGCCACAACCTGAGCCACAGCCTGAGACCCAGGCGCCGGTCGAGGAGCAGGTAAAGGAACCGGAAACGAAACCCGAGGCAGAGCATGTCAAGGAGAGTCCGGTGATCGAGGAGCCTAAGCAGGAAGTCGTGGCCGAATCCAAGCCGGAGAAAAAGGTGGATAAACCCGTCAAGAACGTTACCCCTGAGCCGACAACCCCTGCTCCAGGGAAGGATGTCCGTGGCGGCGAGAGACCGCTGAGCAAGCACGAGAGGAAACTTGCGGCCAGACAGAGGGAGGAACAGGCGAAAGCCAGACACCAGCAGCAGGCACAACCTCAGGCTCAGGCACAACCTCAGGCTCAGGCACAACCTCAACAGCCTCAGGCCAAGGAGGAAAAGCCAGCGGAGCAAAGTTCCACCCCTGGGCTCAAAGTCTTGGGGAAGATTGACTTGTCCCAGTTCGAGCCTAAGAAGGGTAACAAGAAGAGAGAGAGAATAGCCAAGGGAAGCCAGAAGGTTGACGTGGCGAAGGAAGGCAAGCAGGCTGACAACAGTTCCCGCAAGGATAAGAACAAGAATGCCAAGCAGGCTCAGGAGCAGGGCAAGGGCGGCAAGAAGCGCAACCGTGGGACGGACCGCTTCAAGCCGGCCATGACCGAGGAGGAGCAGGAGGCGATGCAGAAGGAGATCCAGAAGCAGGTCAAGGAGACCTACGCCAGGATGAACGACAACAAGAAGAACAACTTCGGAGCCAAGTACAGAAAGGAGAAGAGGGAGCAGGCCGCGGCCAAGTCCCAGGAGGAGATGGCACAGGAGATAGCCGAGAAGAAGGTCCTCAAGGTCACCGAGTTCGTGACCGTGAACGACCTCGCCACCCTTATGAACAACACTCCAGTCAACGAGGTCATCAAGGCTTGCATGGATCTGGGTCTCATGGTTTCCATCAACCAAAGGCTTGACGCAGAGGCGCTTGTGCTTGTCGCCGAGCAGTTCGGCTACAAGGTAGAGTTTGTGACCGCCGACCTCACCGAAGAGATCGAGGGAAGCAGCGAACAGGCTGACCGCGAGGAAGACCTTGTTCCGAGACCACCGATCATCACTGTGATGGGACACGTTGACCATGGTAAGACATCGTTGCTCGACTATATTCGTAAGTCAAACGTCATCGCCGGAGAGGCGGGAGGTATCACGCAGCACATCGGTGCCTACAACGTGAAGCTTCCTGACGGAAGGCGCATCACGTTCCTTGACACCCCTGGACACGAGGCGTTCACCGCTATGCGTGCCCGTGGAGCCCAGCTCACCGACCTTGCGATCATCATCATCGCGGCCGATGACGCTGTGATGCCTCAGACAGTCGAGGCCATCAACCACGCCCAGGCGGCCGGTGTACCGATGGTGTTCGCCATCAACAAGATAGACAAGCCAGGCGCCCAGCCGGAAAGAATCTACCAGCAACTGGCACAAATGAATATCCTCACTGAGGCATGGGGTGGGAAATACCAGTGTCAGGAAATCTCCGCGAAGAAGGGACTCAACGTCGACAAGCTTCTTGAGAAGGTTCTCCTTGAGACCGACCTTCTTGACCTCAAGGCCAACCCGAACAAGAACGGCGTCGGAGCGGTCATCGAGTCATCCCTTGACAAGGGACGTGGATATCTCGCCACGGTACTCGTGCAGGACGGAACACTCAAGACCGGAGACATGGTGCTGAGCGGCAGTTACTACGGCCGTGTGAAGGCCATGTTCAACGAACGTGGACAGAAAGTGAAAGAGGCCGGTCCTTCGACCCCTGTTTCAATCCTCGGTCTGAACGGAGCGCCGAGCGCCGGTGACAAGTTCAATGTGATGAGCGACGAGAAGGAGGCCAAGGCAATCGCCAACAAGCGTGAGCAGCTCCTGCGAATCCAGGGCATCAAGACTCAGAAGCACATGACACTTGAGGAGATCGGACGACGGATCGCCATCGGCAACTTCAAGGAACTCAACGTCATCGTGAAGGGTGACGTGGACGGATCGGTGGAGGCTCTCTCAGATTCCCTCATCAAGCTCTCAACCGAGCAGGTTCGTGTCAATGTGATCCACAAGGCTGTGGGAGCGATCTCCGAGTCCGATGTGATCCTGGCCGAGGCTTCGGATGCGGTCATCATCGGATTCCAGGTACGTCCTTCCACGGACGCAAGGAAACTGGCCGACGAGCAGGGAATCGAAATCCGTCTCTACTCCGTCATCTACGACGCCATCAACGATGTGAAGGACGGTATCGAAGGTATGCTTGAGCCTATCAAGAAGGAGGAGATCACCGGAACGGCGGAGGTCAAGCAGACCTTCAAGATCTCGAAGGTCGGAACGATCGCCGGATGTCTTGTCAGGGACGGTAAGATCGCTAAGACGGCGCAGTGCAGGCTTATCCGTGACGGTATCGTGGTTTACACCGGCGAGCTCGCCTCGCTCAAGAGGGGCAAGGACGACGTGAAGGAGGTTTCCGCCGGAATGGAGTGTGGTATCGGCATCGACAAGTTCAACGACCTGAAGGTCGGAGACAATATCGAGGCGTTCGTGATCACAGAAATCAAGCAGACGCTTGATTAAAAAGACGATAAAGTTTTACAGTGCGGACAGCCTCGGCGACATCATGGACGCGGAGGATGTCCGCACCGTTTTGTAGGGCGATGAAGTCGGCGACCTGTGTGGCCGGGAGGGCATCGGACGGGGTTATGCCCAAAGGCCTGAACAGGAAGCTCTTGCGGGATAGGCCTACGAGAATATCCTTGCCAAACTCCTGAAGCACAGCCATTTCACGCAAAAGTTGCCAGTTCTGCTCCACCGTCTTGGCGAAACCGAAACCGGGATCCAGAATCCAATCCTCCACACCGTGCCGATCCGCCTCGGCGGCTATCCCTTCAAAGAACTCACGGACAGCCTCGGTGACATTGTCATAGTCGGTGAGACTCTGCATATTCTTTGGAGTGCCACGGGTGTGCATGGCGATGTACGGCAACTGAAGCTGGCCAAGCAGCCTCCACATGTCCTCACACCCACCGCTGACATCGTTCACTACGAAAGGGCCGACGATGTCGAACGCGCGGCTCACGACGGAAGGCCTGAAAGTGTCAATCGAAATCCTGACCTCAGGATGTTCAGATGCAAGAATATGCAAGGCCGGCTCAAGCCGCTTCCACTCCTCTTCCTCACTGATGGAGTCGGAGCCGGGGCGTGTCGAGCACGCTCCCAAGTCAAGGATGTCCGCTCCCGACTCAAGCATATTCACAATCCTGCCGCGGAAAAGTTCCTCATCGAAGGTCCCGTCCGCCCGGAGGTTGCGGCTGCCTGCGAAAAAAGAGTCGTCGGTGAGGTTAACTATGCCCATCACCTGAATATTTCTGTCTGCCTTGTTTCCCATAATGACATTAATTTTGAACAAAAATAGACAAAAATTGAATATCTTTGTGATTCGAAATAAGTTTTGAGCATTGCTCAAGACCTCCATCAGAAAAATCAATCGTTATGCTGGTCGTTCTGGAAGGTTTGGACGGAGCTGGGAAATCCACGCAAGTCAAGAAGTTGAAGGCGTATCTCGAAAAGATATGTCCGGAATTGGGATACATTCACTTTCCAAGATACGACGCGCCGGTCTATGGCGATCTGATCAGCCGGTTTCTGCGCGGGGATTTCGGAAGCAACGAGTCGGTTCACCCTCAACTGGTGGCCCTGCTGTTCGCCGAGGACAGGCACGGGGCGGCCCCCCAGATGAAGCAGACGCTGGCGGAAGGCGGATCGGTGCTGCTGGACAGGTACGTCTATTCCAACATCGCATACCAATGCGCCAAACTGAGCGCCCCTGAGGAAAGAGAGAACCTGCGCGAATGGATCTTCAACACTGAATATGGCGACTTCGGCCTCCCGAAGCCAGACTTGAATATATTCTTGGATGTTCCCATCACATTCGTCGAGAGCAGGTTGGACTCGGCGCGGACGGGAAAGGACAGGGAATATCTCCACGGCTCCCAGGATATTCACGAATCAGACATAGAGTTCCAGAAGCAGGTGCGGGCGATCTACAGGCAGCAGGTAGCGCTGGATCCGGATTTCATCAGAATAGACTGCTCGGACGAGTTCGGGGAGATGCTGCCGCCGGACGGGATATTCGCAAAGGTGAAGAAAGTTATTGACGAACATATCGAAGCAAAATGAACAACGTTTTCCTCTTCAGGCTGAGAAGGCTGTGCGCTTTTTTGATTGGTGTGGTGTTCCTGCTCGCGGGGATATTCAAACTGCTTGATCCGGTAGGAGCGGGTCTTGTGATGGAAGGGTATTTCAGATTCTTCCATGTAACGTTCCTGCTGCCAACCGCAAAGGCGACCGCCGTGGTTCTCGCGCTCGCGGAAGCCATCCTCGGTGCGGCGATGATCAGTGGCGTGTGGAGGAAACAGGTCGCAATCATAACCACCGCTATGATTGTCTTCTTCACGGTGCTCACGTTGTTTTTGGCCATATTCAATCCGGTAAGCCTGACTGACTGCGGCTGCTTCGGAGAGGTGATCCACCTGACCAACTTCCAGACATTCCTTAAGAATCTGGTTCTGTTGGCTTTGGCGATGACAGCGTTCCTGCCGTTCAAGAATTTCGGCAAGAACAGGAAACGGAAATATGTCTCGTTCGGCATCGTGTCAGCCTCAATAATTCTCTTCACGGTCTATTCATTGACATCAATCCCACTGGTGGACTACACCGAGTTCACTCCTGGAAGCGAGTTGCTGGCTTCCATCGGAGATGACGATGAAGAGGACGTCTCCGGAAACTACAAATCCACTATCATCTACGAGAAGAACGGACAGGAGGGAGCCTTTGACCTCGACCGCCTTCCGGATTCGACCTGGACATACGTCCGCACGGAGACCATCCTGATCAACGGGGCGGACATCGAAGACAACAAGCCGGCGCTTTCGTTCACCGACTCATCGGGCAATTATCAAGACGAAAGAGCCACCTACGGCAACGTGCTCGCGGTTTCGGTCTATGACCCGGCCAAGGCCAACGGAACTTTCTGGACAAGGATAGCAGACGCTCTTGACGGGGCGAAGGCAGCCGGATTCACTCCCCTGCTGCTGGTTTCCTCGACAAAGGAGCAGTTCGACAAGTTGCCTGTGATTGTGCCGGATGCACACTCACGACTGGTTGGCTCGACATATTTCGCCGACAAGAAAACGCTTGTCACCCTCAACCGCTCCAACGGCGGCGCGACCTGGTTTAACGACGGCCAGCTGATCCGGAAATATTCACACGGCCGCATCCCGTCTGATGAGACTCTGCTTGAGATGACCGGTGACGATCCGACCGAAGAGATGCTGCGCTCCAGCACCAAAAGCCGCCTCCGTTTCCAGGGCTTTGCGCTCTACATCTTCGCGCTTCTGCTGATACTCTAAAAGCATTGTTACCGGTCACTTCGACAGGCTCGGTGACCGATTGATTTATCAGAAGCCGGTGTAGTTCCACGGGGTGATGGCGCGAAGCTCTTCCTTTACGGAGTCGGCAACGTCGAGGGTGCTGATGAAGTCCTCGATGGTCTTCTCGTCGATGGCAGCGCCGGTGCGGGTGAGATTCTTGAGGGTCTCGTACGGATTCGGGTAGTTCTCCCTGCGAAGGATGGTCTGGATGGCCTCAGCGACCACCGCCCAGTTATGATGCAGTTCAGCGTCGATGGCCGGACGGTTCAGGATAAGCTTGACGAGTCCTTTCTTCAATGACGCGAGGGCGATCATGCCGTGGGCCACAGGGACTCCGATGTTACGCTGAACGGTGGAGTCGGTCAGATCCCTTTGCAGTCTGGAGATCGGGAGCTTCATCGAAAGGAAAGTCAGCACGGCGTTGGCCATTCCAAGGTTACCTTCGGCGTTCTCGAAATCTATCGGATTGACCTTGTGAGGCATAGCCGAAGACCCAACCTCGTTCTTGGCGACCTGCTGGTGGAAATATTCCATCGAGATGTAGGTCCAGATGTCCCTGCACAGATCGATGAGAATAGTGTTGATGCGACGCAGGCAGTCGAAGATCGCCGCGAGATTGTCGTAGTGGTCTATCTGGGTTGTCGGGAAGGACCTCTTGAGACCAAGAGAGGCCACGAACCTGTCGGCGAACGCCGGCCAGTCGATGTCCGGGAAGGCGACCTTATGGGCGTTCATGTTACCTGTCGCGCCGCCGAACTTGGCTGGCCAGGTCAGCTGGCCGAACTGGCGGAGCTGCTCCTCAAGCCTTGAGACAAAAACCTGGAACTCTTTCCCGAGTCTTGTCGGGGTGGCCGGCTGGCCGTGTGTCCTGGCCAGCATCGGGACATCCTTCCACGCCTCGACATCGGCAGAAAGGATGGAAATCACCTCTTTCAGCGCGGGAATATATTCATTCTCAAGAGCTTCCTTAAGCATCAGCGGCTGTGAGGTGTTGTTGATGTCCTGGGAGGTCAGGCCGAAGTGGACGAACTCCTGCCAGCGGGATATTCCAAGAGCCTTGAATTTCTCTTTTATGAAATATTCAACGGCCTTGACATCGTGGTTGGTGATTTTCTCGATGTCCTTCACCTTCTGCGCGTCCTCCGGAGTCATCGATTGGTAGAGCTGGCGCAGGCGGGTGAACAATTCATCACGGCTCATCCCGGTGCCTTCTCCGAAGTCGGCGAGCTGCGGCAGAGGAATCTCACAAAGGGTGATGAAATATTCCACTTCCACGCGTACGCGGTTGCGGATCAGGGCGAACTCGCTGAAATACTGTCTCAATGACGCGGTTTTGGCAGCATAGCGACCGTCAATCGGAGACACTGCCAGAAGAGAATGAAAGTCCATATTCAAGTAAAATTATTTTTCTATGATGTAAACGTCATCGCCAGGCTCGGCGAATCCGAAGTTCTCGCGGGCGAACCGTTCCAAGGAATCCTTGCTGTGGGTCAGGCCGTGAATCTGACGGTCCATATCCTTGATCTCGGCGCTGTACCTCTCGATCAGCTTTTCCTGATTGTGGATCTCGAGGCCGGCCCTGATCCAGCGGACGATGTTGTTTTGTCTGACAAATCCCACCATGACGAGGAAAATGGCGGTGACGCAAATGGCATAACGAACAAAAGAGCGCCTTTCAGCGTTCTTCCCATCCAAATCACGATTCCAGATGTCCCTGAACTTTCCCACTGCTTTAGAACAATATTTGTACAAAAATAGTTATTTTTGTAGAATTAAGGAAAATGAAAAGAATGGATTTCTCGAATTTTTCCAACGATAGTTTGAAATCATTAATATTCAAAAAGATATGAAACCTACACTTCTTGTACTTGCAGCCGGGATGGGCAGCCGTTACGGCGGACTAAAACAGATGGACGGCCTCGGCCCTAACGGCGAGACAATCATCGACTATTCAATCTACGACGCGGTCAACGCCGGCTTCGGCAAGGTCGTGTACATCGTCAGGGAATATTTCCGCGAGCAGTTCGAGCAGACCGTGAAGGATAAGTACAGCGGCATCACCTGCCCGGACGGCACTCCTCTTGAGTTCGATTTCGTGATCCAGGAACTGGACAAGATCCCTTCTCAGTTCAAACTCAATCCGGAGAGGCAGAAGCCTTGGGGAACCGCCCACGCCGTGCTGATGGCAAAAGATGTAATCCACGAGCCGTTCGCCGTGATCAACGGTGACGACTACTACGGCAAGGAGTCCTTCAAGATCCTCGGCGACTGGCTCAGGGCACACGAAGGCACCACCGGAACGTGCAGCATCGTCGGCTTCGAGCTTGACAACACCCTTTCTGAATATGGCAAGGTCTCACGCGGCATCTGCTACTACGACCAGGACCTTCACCTCACCGGCATCGCCGAGCACCTGAACATCGGCAAAGAGGCTGACGGCAAGGTCTATGGCGACAACTCCGTCAACGGCGAAACCCACGTCGAACTCGACGGCAAGGCGCTTTGCTCAATGAATATGTGGGGCTTCACACCGGATTACTTCCAGCTCAGCGAGGAAGTGTTCACAAGCTTCCTGGAGCAGAACATCAATGAGTTGAAGAAGGAATATTACATCCCTTACGCCGTTGACATCCTGATGAAGGAGCGCGGCTACAAGTGCGAGGTCCTCTCGACTGACTCTCACTGGTTCGGTGTGACCTACAAGGAAGACCGCCCAGGCGTAGTGGCCAAGTTCCAGGAACTCGTTGACAAGGGCGTTTATCCTACACCTCTCTGGAAGAAGTAATGTCTTTTCTCAGACCACGCAAGGTCGAGAAGAACTACGACCTTTTCTCCGGCTGCGCCTGGTACACTCCAGGCGTGGCCGGTGTTTTCGCTGTTCTGGGCTGGTTCCTGGCCGGGATGATACTCGGCAGCCTGATCAACATCGGACTGATGATATTCCTGCCGGGATTTCCGCTGTACTACAGCATGCTGATCGTCTATCCGGTGCAGTTCATTCCAGTGCTGATGTACGTGAGGCTCAGGAGTATGCGGAACTCGACATTCGACAGAGGCTACGCGTTGGACAGCAATCATTCCGGTCCCTGGGGAGGAGCGCTCACGGCCATCCTTATGGCTTTCGGCACAATAGCCCTGGCCTTGATGCTTGAGCCTCTGATGGCGTTGATGCCAGACATGGACGAAACCTTGGTCAAGACCATGGAGCAGTTGCTCGACGGGCCGCTTTGGGTCAGCCTGCTGAGCATGTGCGTTTTCGCTCCATTGCTTGAGGAATGGATGTGCAGGGGCATCGTGCTGAGGGGCCTTCTGAACTATTCCCGAAAGGGCGAACCGGGCGAGGACGGCAGCAGGAGGGGGATGAATCCCGCTCTTGCGATAGCCATCTCGGCGATCTTCTTCGCCACGATCCACGGCAACCTCTGGCAGGGAATCTCCGCGTTCATCCTCGGAAGCTTCTTCGGCTATGTCTATTACAAGACCGGCTCGCTGAAGCTCACGATGCTGATGCACTGCGTCAACAACACGGTCTCGGTACTGTCCTCCAAGCTTCCGGCGTTCAAGGATTTGGGAGCCGACGCGAGTCTTATGGACATAATCCCGACTGGGATCTATGTGATCATATTCATTGTAAGCGCCGCTGTTTTGTTCCTGGCTGTCAGATATTTGTCAAAGATCAGCCTGAAATCCGTGCAGGGCAACTGTGACGTGATTCCAGGTGCTGATGACATCGATAATGGAGAAAATCTTTGACGATCCGGACACCGGTAGCGTTACAATCCGGAAAAATGTACGCTCCCGCAGGGTGACACTTCGCGTGAATCCCCGCAGGGGCGTTACCGTTACCATTCCTTACTTCGTTCCGTACAAGGCCGGACTGGAGTTCTTTCTGGCTAAAAAAGACTGGGTCATGAAGGTTCAGGAGCGGCAGCGCGAGCGAATCGGATCCGAGCATATTCCCACTCCGGAAGAAATAGAGGCATTGCGGAAAACGGCGAAAGAGGTTCTTCCCGCACGTCTTCATGAACTCGCGGCAAGATATTCATTTGAATATAATTCCGTCCGCATCAAGCACAACTCCTCGAACTGGGGAAGCTGCTCACGCAAAGGCAACATCAACCTTAACCTCAACCTCGTGCGCCTACCGGACGAGCTGCGGGACTATGTCATCCTCCACGAGCTCTGCCATTTGAAGCGCCCCAACCACGGACCCCAGTTCCACGCCCTCCTCGAATCCCTCTGCCCCGACCATCTCGCCAAACAACGGGCCCTGCGCGGCTACCGGTTGTACTGAATTATCCTCCCCCAAGAGGGCTCTTCCATTCAGAATCTTTTTATTGGCAATATTTTTATACTGTAAATATAAATATTATATTTCCTCTAAATAAAGTATGAGAATAAAATGAATTTCGGCCATAATGTAGGCCTGCATGATGCAAGTATCCTTTATCGCTGATGCCGCGGCACTCAATCACTCAACCGACTCTGCAACACCAATCATGACAGTTTCCACTACTGATACGGAAGTTGATTTGATGACATCCATCAGAATTTTAGTCGCGGATAAACTAAACCTCAGTTTCAATGTAGTGCAGCCAGAATCTGTTTTCAGATATGATTTAGGTGCAGACTCTCTTGATATGTTCGAGATCTTCGATGAATGTGAAGAGGTTTATGATATTAAGTTAAATGGAACAGATCGCGACGCTGTGATTACTGTATCGGACTTACATGATTTGGTACGGAAAAAGATTCGTGAATAAAAACGCTGCTGTTTAATGAACAGAGTTGTCTTCTTTCTTGTTATTTTTGTTCTGGTCGCAGTTCCTGTCCATGCGGAGACGGTGGTCAGGGGACGCGTGTTTGATAACAAGGGGAAGAAGACTGTGGAGTTCGCGAATGTGGGGATTTACAGACCGGACAGCAAACTGGTCGGAGCCTGTGCGAGTGACGGTGACGGAAACTTTGAGATCAAGGTTCATAAAAATGGTGACTACCAAATAACGGTCTCGTTTCTCGGATGCGGAAGCTGGGTCAAGAAGATTCACTGTGCAGGAGGTGAGTTGGATCTTGGAAAGATACGTCTCAAGGAAGACAATGAGGAGTTGGATGCCGCAGGGATTTTCGCGAAGACACTGATAAAGAAGGAATCGGACAGGATCGTCTATGACGTGTCAGCGGATCCGGACGCGGCAAGGATGAATATGTCGGCGTTCATGTCGAAGGTCCCCGGACTGAAGATGTCCGTCAGGAACGGAGATCTGGAATACGGCCACATTCCATTGGAAAAGATCCTCATTGATGACAAAGAGAACGACATGATAAGCAAATCCCGACAGTACCCGATGAGTTTCATCAAGGCGGACTACATGTCAAAAATCGAATTGATCCTCCCGAATTCTCCCGAGTACAACAACGCCGCGCCAATGTTGGTGATCACGCTGGACAAACCGCTTCCATTCGGAGCCGCAGCCCAACTGACGGGATATTCTTCATCACATAACAGCCATGACTTCACTCCGGACGCGGTCGTGAACACCCCCTTGATCGGAATCGGACTGAGATATTCCTTCAACTATGAGGACAAGCCATCTCTGACAAATGAATATTCAAGGACTTCATACAGTGCCGACGGTTCCGCCACAAGCTCGTTCGAAGGGAACAGCACATCGGATAGTGACTCCAAAGGACAGAACCTGAACATGAATCTGTTCAGGACTTTCATGAAAGACAAGCTGAGGTTTAACGCGAGCATCGGGACAAACAGGCAGGACAGTCATGAACGATTGGAAACCGAATCCTCCATCATGAGGCCGGGACAGAACGAAGAGACTACCGTAACCGCCTCTACGAAGGCAACAGCCTCGCCTTTCAGGCTGAACGCCGGATTCCGTGCCAATTACGATTGGAGACGGGGCTGCGGTGTCACCGTGAAATACACTATGAGAAATTCCGAAAGTTCCTCCTATGAGAACCTCTTTCGTGAATCTTCGGGCGATCCGCTTTACAACCACTCCGCCAACTCCGACTTGCAGCATAACATCTCCGCAAACCTTAAGTTCAGGGACAAAAACAGAAAATGGGGAGCGAAGATTGAGACAGGATACATGTTCAGGGACTATAATGACAGGACCGAATATTGGAGCGGGAGCATAGGTGGCATGGACTATAATCAAGGAGTGGCATACACCGACGCAATGGTTCTCGGGAATCTTTTCAAGAGGAAAATGGGCTTCAGCATGGGTGTGAAAGCCGAATATATCGACAACAAAGGAGTGGACTTGGCTTCATCGAAGTCCCTTGACTACAACGAGTTCAATCTGATACCCATGGTCGGGATCTCTTGGATCTTCCTGAAGGACTACAAGCTCTCCTCATCTTACATATGCCGGAGCAGGCGACCGCGTCAGGAACAACTGAATCCATATTCAGACACCTCTGACCCTTATAACATCAAAACGGGTAATCCTGACCTCAAAGGTGAGGTCAGTCACTCTGTGTCATGTGGATTACAGCGAAATTTCAAAGTAAAATGGCTCAACCAGCTCACTGTCAACGCCAGTTACGATGTTACTCCAAACGCCATTCAAAGGATATCCACCGTGGATGAGAGCAATGTCAGGACAACCTCCTACGCTAACATAGGCAGGCATTCATCATCGAGCGTCTCACTGGCCGGCAAATTCCGGCCGACTGACAAGATCGATTTGAACGTGCAGGTAAGCCATAGACGTTCACGCTACGAGATATACGGTGAGAAAACCAACACCTTCAACTCATTCAGCATTTCGGAAAACGCATCCTTCGACCTTGGCTTCGCACAAGTCGGACAGAGCCTGCTGATGCTCCCTACCGGTGTCACAGCGCAATCAAAAGACCTGCGGGTTGAGCCGCTTATGGATCTTACCGTCTCCAAATACTGGGAAAAGGCTAATTTCGGGGGCACGATCGGAATTGAAGATGCGCTTCACGGACGTTCATATATGAAATCCACAATATTCTCATCCGGATTCGTTCAAGAAACATGGACGCGGCGGCGTGGACGCATGATTTATATTTCACTCTACTGGAGGATCGGCAAGTTCCGGCAGACCGAGAGAGTGACACATTCATCGTACGATTTGAATTAAATTTGAATATTCAGAAAATATTTTGATTATCTGAAAATTATGCCTATCTTTGCACGCTTTTCCGCAGGGTGCGGGGAAGAAGACGTTATTAATCATCAACAAAATTTTTTGCGAAAATGGCAGAGTATTTACAAGCCGACAAGAAGCAAGAGATTTTCGCTAAGTACGGAAAGTCTAATACAGACACCGGCTCACCAGAGAGTCAAGTTGCTTTATTTTCCTACCGTATCAATCACCTCACAGAGCATGTGAAGAAGAACAAGAAGGATGTTGTCACCCGTCGTTCCCTTCTCCGTCTCGTAGGCAAGAGGCGTCAGCTTCTGGACTACCTCCAGAAGATCGACATCGAGAGATACAGAAAGATCGTCAAGGAGCTCGGTCTCCGTCGATAAATTCACGATAGGAACAGAAAAGGGATTGGCCGCGCTTTATGACGCAGCCGTCCCTTTTTTATTTAGGAAGTCGTTTTGCCAAAATATTCTTTTGAGACGGCAAGCATCGTACAGATGAATCATAACAACTTCCAAACAAACTCGAAGACAACCACTTATGTTGGCATAAGCGGTGTTTAGGATTAGAAAGACGCTGAAGTTTTCAGATATATTTTGTTGAGGACACGCGGTAAAAACAGTAAAATGAACATCATCACAAAGAAGATCGAATTATCCGACGGTCGGGTGATCGAGATCGAAACCGGCAAAGTTGCCAAGCAGGCAGACGGTTCGGCGGTGGTCAAGATGGGAGGCACGATGCTCCTGGCCACTGTTACCTGCGCTAAAGAAGCAGCAGAAGACACAGACTTCCTTCCACTTCAGGTGGACTACAAGGAAAAATTCTATTCCGCGGGACGTTTCCCGGGCGGATTCATGAAGAGAGAGGGCAAGGCCTCCGACTACGAGATTTTGATTTCACGCCTCGTTGACAGGGCTCTAAGGCCTCTGTTCCCTGAGGATTTCCACCTTGCCGTGTTCGTCAACATCTGGCTGATCTCAGCCGAGAAGGACATCCAGCCTGACGCACTCGCAGGTCTCGCCGCTTCAGCCGCTCTGGCTGCCAGCGACATTCCGTTCCTCGGGCCTATCTCTGAGGTACGTGTGGCAAGGATCGACGGAGAGTTCAAGATCAACCCTAACTTCAGCGAGATGGAAAAGGCCGACCTTGAGCTTATGGTCGCCGCCACCGAGGAGAACATCATGATGGTCGAGGGTGAGATGAAGGAGGTTTCCGAGGATGTTATGCTTGAGTCCATCAAGTTCGCCCACGAGGAGATCAAGAAGCACTGCCGCATCCAGAAAGAGCTCAACAAGGAGCTCGGCAAGGATGTCAAGAGAGACTATCCTCACGACGAGGAGGACGAGGATCTCAAGAAGAAGATCCACGATTTCGCCTACGACAAGTGCTACGCTCTCGCCAAGTCCGCGAGGCCTAAGCACGAGAGAGAGGACGGTTTCGAGGCCATCAAGAAGGAGTGCGTCGAGTCTCTTGGTCTGACCGAAGAGGAGCAGGATGCCAAGAAGATGATGATCAACAGATATTTCGGTCACGAACAGAGAGAGGCTCTGAGGAATCTTGTCCTCGACGAGGGCCTTCGTGTGGACGGTCGTCAGACCACACAGGTACGTCCTATCTGGTGCGAGGTTGACTGTCTGCCTTGCGCTCACGGCTCGGCTATATTCACCCGTGGTGAGACACAGGCCCTTGCCTCCGTCACCCTCGGAACAAAGATGGACATGAAGGAGATGGACGAGGTTCTCGTACAGGAGACCCAGCAGTTTGTCCTCCACTATAACTTCCCTCCGTTCGCCACCGGAGAGGCCAAGGCCCAGAGAGGTGTTGGCCGTCGTGAGGTAGGTCACGGAAACCTGGCATTCAGAGCTCTCAAGGCCGTTATGCCTAAGGCTCCGGAGTTCCCTTACGCTGTACGCGTTGTCTCTGATATTCTTGAGTCAAACGGATCTTCATCACAGGCTTCGATCTGCGGTGGCTGTCTCGCTCTTATGGACGCCGGTGTTCAGATCAGCAAGCCGGTTGCCGGTGTGGCTATGGGACTTATCACCGACGAGAAGAACCCTAATGGCCGCTACGCCATCCTTACCGACATTCTCGGCGACGAGGATCACCTCGGTGATATGGACTTCAAGGTAGCCGGCACGAAGGACGGTATTACCGCCACCCAGATGGACATCAAGGTTGACGGTCTTTCATACGAGGTTCTCGCGAAGGCTCTCCAGCAGGCTCACGAAGGCAGAATGCACATCATGGGCGAGATGATGAAGTGTCTCGACAAGCCTCGCGAGGACTACAAGCCGTTCGTTCCGAGAATCAAGTCCTTCGAGATCGATAAGGACTTCATCGGAGCGGTCATCGGAAAGGGTGGCGAGACCATCCAGAAGATCCAGGCCGAGACCGGCGCTGTCATCTCCATCGATGAGATCGACGGCAAGGGTGTTGTGGACATCGCCACGAACGATGCTGCCGCCATGCAGAAGGCTTACGACTGGATCCAGAGCATCTGCGCTGTTCCGGAGGTCGGCCAGACCTACCACGGAAAGGTTGTCTCAATCCTTGAGTTCGGCGCGTTCGTCGAGATCCTTCCTGGCAAGGAAGGCCTTCTCCACGTGTCAGAGATCGCTTGGAACAAGACAGAGAATGTAGAGGATGTCCTTACAGTTGGTCAGGAAGTTGACGTGAAACTCCTTGAGATCGATGCCAAGACAGGCAAGATGAGACTCTCTATGCGCGCCCTCACTCCGAAGCCGGAAGGCTACGTAGAGCCGGAGCGTCGTCCACGCGGAGGCAACGACCGTGGCGGAGACCGCAGGAATGGCTTTGACCGCAGGAATGGCGGAGACGACCGTCGCAACGGTGACCGCAGGAACGGAGGCTTCGACCGCAGAAACGGCGATGACCGCCGCGGCTACGACCGTGGTGGAGACCGCAGGAACGGCGATGACCGCAGAAACGGCGGCCACAGGAACTTCGGCCCGAAGAACGACTTCAACGCCAACACCGAAGACCACTCCGACAACCTCGACAAGAACACTGAGGAGTTCTTTTAATGAATATGCTCCCTCAAGTGATTGAGGTGGCAACCGAATATGAAAAGAGGGTGACTTTCTGGTCATCCTCTTCTTTTTTACAGCTGAAAACGTACAGCAGAAGGCCTCTGTGTGTACCAAATGAACCAAGACACGCCATCGGTACAGGAAACGCGCTTCTAGTGTACAAATTAATGATTCAACTTTCGCAAGTAGGCAATTACCTGCTGTAAAGTACATTATCTCACATTCAAAGGTGATTGCCCACCCTCATCAATTCACGTTACCCCCTCCCTAAATCCCTCCCCTCGGGGGAGGGGATGCGCTTCGCGCACATTGAATAAGAAAATTCCAGGCCGGGCAGCCTTCACAGGTTGCCTGGCCTGACTTACATTATCAATATTAAACTTATGGGTTTCAGTCGATTACGGCGAAGGTCATGAGGGAGGAGACGGAGAGGGCGACAAGGATTATCAGCCAGATGACGAACAGGATGAGGCCTGGGTGCCATTTCGGGGATTTGAGGCCGAAAATCAGCATCACGCCGCCGTAGAGCATGATGAAGAGTGGGATCGCGACCACAAGGATGGCTGAGACCATCACTAGAGGGACGGAAATGAAGGACAGAACCTCAGGGGCCTCAATGGCGATGTGCTCTATGAATTTGTTGTAGAAGAAACTGTTGCCGAGGATCTCTCCGCCCCACCAGAATGAGCACAGGAACGCTATGCCGGCGACTCCGGCGAGGAGGAGGAGAACTCCGAATATGACGGAGAATATCCTGCTGATGTTTTTCCAGGTCTCCGTGTCCTTAGCCTTTGGCTCCTCACGGGGAGTGCTGCGGATTCTGGCGCTGATGTCATCCACGGTGCCTCTTTCACCATGGAGTTCATCGCGCTGGCGGACTGTCTTCACGGCCGGCATGCAGATCCAGAGGACGATGTACACAAGTGGAACGGAGATGTGAATCCAAGGCTCAAGCAGCCAGAAATGGAAGTTTATACCACCCAGTAGAGTCAGGACAACGAATAATATTCTGAATATTGCCGGATCCACATTGAAGTAGGTGGCGAGGCCGCTGCAGACTCCGGCCAGTTTTCCGTTGGCGGGGTCGCGGTAGAGTCTGCGGCGGGGTCTGGCAGAGGTCTTGTTCGTGTTCTTTGATGTACGGTCGGACGCTTCGGCAGGCTCAGCGTCCGGTGCGTCCGAAGTTTCCTCCTCGATGGTCTCCGGGCGGCCAAGGACAGAGATCACGTCATTTACCATAGCGAGGGTGACGACACCGCCCTTGCCGCTTTTCTCCAGAAGGAGCTCAGCCATGCGTTCCTCAATCCCTTCCATGACCTCCGCTCCGCTCTCTTTCCTGGAATAGAACGCTTCGAGCTGGTCAAGATATTCCTTGGCGGCGCGACTGGCGCTGTCCTCCAAAGAGAACACATAGCCGCCTATGCTGATATATTCAACTTGTTTCATTGTCTTTCAATATATTAGGAAGCAGACGCTTCATATTCATTGTTTTATTGTCTCGATGGTTTCCACGATCTCCTGCCAGGCCTGGTCCATCTCCCGGAGCTGCTGACGGCCTTTCTCGGTGATGCAGTAATATTTCCGAGGAGGCCCCTGTGTGGATTCCTCCCATCGGTAGGAAAGCAGGCCCTGGTTCTTCTGACGGATCAGAAGCGGGTAAAGCGTCCCCTCGACCACGATCATATTCGCTGATTTCAAATCATCCAGAATCGAGGAAGCGTAGGCCTCCTTGCGCGCCAGAATGCTGAGTATGCAATATTCAAGGACTCCCTTGCGCATCTGGGAGCGTACATTGTCGGCGCTATTTTCCATAACCGCTCCTCCCTTGGCTGAATCTCGCCATATTCTCGGCCGTCGGCTCAAGGCCACGCATCATACATTTGTCCGCCGGGGTCTTGGCGACAGGAACCACTATCCACAGGACAAGGTAAACCAGGAAACCGGTTCCCCAAAGCAACAATGTCAGAAGGGACACTATCCTGACAATCGTAAGGTCCACATTGAGAAACGCTGCCAGTCCGGCGCACACTCCCCCGATGGTCTTGTTGTCCAAGTCACGGAAAAGCCTCCGGCGGGATGTTCCCTGGGCACCGTTATAGGTGAAATCCACGCCTGATCCGGACCTTGGATATTCATCTTCCTTCCCGGCACTTTGATTCTGTTCCCGGGCATTCGTTCCTGATTCCGACTCCTTAGGTTCCATGGAGCCGTCCGGCATTCCGAGCTGCTCGACCACCTTCGTGACAAGAGCCAGATTGACAACCCGGTAGGAAGCCCCGCCGGTTCCCTGATCGAACAGTTCCGCTATCCGGTTCTCCAGATCGGCCATCACTTCTTCCTTTGCCGACTGTGTGTCACGGTCAAGACGGGCTTTGAAGTGATCAAAATAAGTAAGAAGCCTTGCGTAGGCATCCTCATCCAGAGAAAAACTCCGGCCTCCAACACTGACATTCACAACTTTTTTCATCTTAACTATTTAATTTTCATTATCTTGTTCTGCGGCTTAAACTTCATCGTCCGCCCCAGACCTTGTTTTGCAACCATTTTTACAATGCAAAGATATAAATAATTTCAAATACCTTGCAAGACAAAGTACTAAAAATTTTCTATATACTGTTCAAACAAACCTAAGTGATATTAAAAAAACAAGTTGCATTTCTAAGGATTACTAAAATGAATATGCGAGCATAGTCTATTCTTTTGGCTGCGGCCTTGATATATATATCATTCCATATTACGCCAGTAACTCTCAGGTATGCGAATATGCTCGCACTTGGAAGCGCAACTCGCTTGTCATCAAGTGGATGATGTTTTAGGTGTGCGCGTATTTTCACACCTGTAAGTCATAAAGTAGAACAAGACGGTGGAACTATTCCGAACCAATGGAAATTGATGTATCTTAGCGGAAATATTCAGAACTGATGAGAAAAAGATCAATATTTTTGGCTGTAGCCTTGATAGCCGCGGCGTGCGGATCTCCGGAGAGAATGAGGATGGAGGATCCCGTGGACTATGTGAACCCGCTGATGGGCACGGCCTCCACTTACGAACTTTCTACGGGCAACACCTACCCGGCGATCGCCTTGCCGTGGGGAATGAACTTCTGGACACCTCAGACAGGTGCCAACGGGGACGGATGGACATACACATATTCAGCGACCAAAATCAGAGGTTTGAAGCAGACTCACCAGCCGAGTCCGTGGATCAACGACTACGGCTCATTCTCGATTATGCCTGTGACCACAGGTCCGGTTTATGACGAGGAGGGACGGCAGAGCTGGTTCTCGCACAAGGCGGAGACCGTGAAGCCTTACTACTATCAGGTCTATCTCGCTGAACACGATGTGGTTGCCGAACTCGCCCCTACCGAAAGGGCGGCGGCGTTCAGACTCACCTACCCTGAAAAGGAGATGTCCTACCTCGTGGTCGATGCCTACAGCGGCGGCAATGCCGAAGTCATAGGTGACAGGAATATGATCGTAGGCTACTCGACCGCAAACCACGGCGGCGTGACCGAGAATTTCCGAAACTGGTTCGTGGTGGTTTCCGACACTCCATTCGAGACACAAACCGTTGACGGACACATCGCTATGGTCGGATTCAAGACGGTGAAAGGTCAGAAGGTCAACCTCAAGGTCGCGTCCTCATTCATCAGCCAGGAGCAGGCGGAACTGAACCTCAACGAACTGTCCGGCAGGTCATTCGATGAGATCGCCGAGGCCGGGCGAGCAAGATGGAACGAGGTTCTGGGCCGCATCGCAGTGGAGGATGACAATCTCGACAATCTGCGCACATTCTATTCCTGCCTTTACAGGTCGGTCCTGTTCCCACGTGATCTGTCCGAGATCAACGCGGACGGCGAAAGGGTACATTACAGCCCTTACGACGGAGCCGTCCACAAGGGCTATCTGTTCGGTGACACCGGTTTCTGGGACACATTCAGATGCCTGTTCCCGCTGCTGAACCTTGTCTATCCTGACGAGAATGTGAAGATGCAGGAAGGGCTGGTCAACACTTGGAAGGAAAGCGGATTCCTACCGGAGTGGTCAAGTCCAGGGCACAGGGGATGTATGGTCGGAAACAACTCAGCGTCAATCGTGACCGATGCATGGCTCAAGGGTCTGCGCGGCTACGATGCGGAAGAGCTCTGGAAGGCCGTCACCCACGGAGCCCACGCCGTCCATCCGGAGGTCAGTTCGACAGGCCGACTCGGTTGGGAATATTACGACAGCCTCGGCTATGTCCCTTGTAATGTAGGCATCAACGAGAATGCCGCCAGGACTCTTGAATATTCCTACGATGATTGGTGCATCTACCAGTTCGGCAAGGCTCTGGGCCGCAGCGGGGAAGAGCTTGCGCCTTACGCCAAGGCCGCATTCAATTACAGGAATCTCTACGATCCGGAGTACAGGCTGATGGTCGGAAAGAACCTCGACGGCTCGTTCGAGAGGCCGTTCAGCCCTCTGAAATGGGGAGGCAACTTCACCGAAGGCAACAGCCTGCACTACACCTGGTCAGTCTTCCACGACCCTCAGGGCCTGATTGACCTTATAGGCGGAGACGAAGTGTTCGCAAGCATGCTCGACAGCATATTCACAATCCCACCGATCTTCGATGACAGCTACTACGGCTTCCCTATCCACGAAATCAGGGAAATGCAGGTTATGAATATGGGGAATTACGCCCACGGCAACCAGCCGATCCAGCATATGCTCTACCTTTACGACTGGTGCGGCCAGCCTTGGAAGGCGCAGCAGCGGATCCGCGAGGTGATGGACAAGTTCTATAACTCAAACTTCGACGGCTATTGCGGCGACGAGGACAACGGCCAGACATCCGCCTGGTACGTATTCTCCGCCCTCGGATTCTATCCGGTCTGCCCTGGATCCAATGAATATGCGATCGGTACTCCTCTGTTCAAGAAGGCTGTGATCAGCCGCCCGGACGGGAAGGCCATCACTCTGGAAGCTCCTGATAATTCGAAGGATAACTTCTACATCAAAGGTGTGAGAATCAACGGCAAGGATTGGAGCCGGAACTATTTCCGCCATGAAGACCTTGCAGAAGGAGCGAATATTGTTTATCTTGTAGGGTCCGAGCCTGACACGGTGAGAGGAACCGCAAAGGAGGACCGACCATATTCATACACTAATGAAAAATAAATTATGAAACGCACACTACTTCTGGCTTCGGCCATTCTTTTGCTCAGCGGCGCGATGGCGCATGGAAAAGACTATGAGTCACAGCGTCCGGCCCCCGAGAAACGGCTTTTCCATTCCGAGGCAGTCGAGAGCAAGATCACACAGATGCAGGGCATACTGACGAACCCCCGCCTCGCCTGGATGTTCGCCAACTGCTACCCGAACACCCTTGACACCACAGTCCACTTCGGCAAGGATGAAGACGGCAACTTTAGGACATTCGTTTACACCGGCGACATCCACGCCATGTGGCTTAGGGACTCCGGAGCGCAGGTCTGGCCTTACATCCAGCTTGCCAACGAGGATGAGCATCTTAGGAATATGCTCGCAGGAGTGATCAACTGCCAGTTCTCGCTGATCTGCATCGACCCTTACGCCAACGCCTTCAACGACGGCCCGACGGGCAGCGAGTGGGATTCGGACCTCACCGACATGAACCCTTACGACCACGAGCGCAAGTGGGAGATCGACTCGCACTGCTACCCGATCCGCCTGGCCTACCAGTACTGGAAGGTGACCGGCGACGATTCCGTGTTCGGCGAGACATGGCTCAAGTCCATCCAGGCCACTCTCAAGACCTTTAAGGAGCAGCAGCGCAAGGACGGCCCGGGCTCTTACCGGTTCGCCCGCAAGACCGACCGCCAGTTCGACACCAAGTCCAATGACGGCCGCGGCAACCCTGTCAAGCCGGTTGGTCTGATCGCCTCGGCATTCCGTCCGTCGGATGACGCGACGATCTTCGAGTTCCTCGTTCCGTCCAACTTCTTCGCCGTCACTTCATTGCGCAAGGCAGCCGAGATCCTCACCGAGGTCAACCACAACAAGAAACTCGCGAAGGAATGCCTCGACCTCGCCGCCGAAGTGGAGAAGGCTCTTTATGAATATGCCATCGTGGATCACCCTAAGTACGGCAAGATCTTCGCCTTTGAGGTGGATGGTTTCGGCAACCAGCTGATGATGGACGATGCCAACGTGCCGAGCCTTCTGGCGATGGCCTATCTCGGAGATATTGACATTAACGATCCTATCTACCAGAACACCCGCAGGTTTGTCTGGAGCGATGACAATCCATATTTCTTCAAAGGCAAGGCCGGCGAGGGAATCGGCGGCCCGCACATCGGCTACGACTACATCTGGCCTATGAGCATCATGATGAAGGCATTCACGTCCCAGGACGACAAGGAGATCAAATGGTGCGTGGAGACCCTGATGAAGACCGACGCCGGCACCGGCTTCATGCACGAATCCTTCTATAAGGACGACGCAAGCAAGTTCACCCGCGCCTGGTTCGCCTGGCAGAACACCCTCTTCGGTGAGCTCATAATCCACCTCACCGACACCGGCAAGCTCGACCTCCTCAACTCCATCAAGGTCAAGTAGCATTTTCCCTCATTTTTGTTGCCCGAGAGTGCAAGCAGACACCCTCGGGCAACATTTTACCCCATAATCGTCGCCCAAGAGAATCAGCAAGCCCGACAAGATCATTTTTACATAAAAATGATGCTCGCCTTATTGTTTGTCGAGGAAGGACTTGGCGGCGGCGAGGGCTTTGGCCGGGCCTTCTTCGAGGATCTTATCAGAGGTGAAAGGCTTGAGGACTTCGGTCAGTTGAGCGAGTTTGGCCTCGTTGCCTTCTTTCTGCCACTGGGCGCGGAGGATGCGGACTTTCTCGAAGTCCTGGATGCCTTCGGTGAGTTTGGAGAAACGGACGCTGCCACGGCCACCGGGATAGACCACGAAGCAGTCACCGGCAGGCCAGGTGCGGAAACGAGTGTCAGTGAGCGGATCCAAGGTCCAGCTGTTGTAGGCCCAGCGGAGGTAACCGTCATAGTTCTCGGCTTGGGCGAACCATCCAAGCCATGCGGCCTCGTCAGGATCGGAGATCACGAACATGTTCGGATGAGCCTCCGCGCAGCAGGTGTAGATTGTCGTTGTCAATCCAAGTTCCTTTCTCTTGGCCTTGGCTGATTCCGGGAACTCCTTCTTAGGAGCGAATCCCTCGCTGAAATCTGCAATCTCATGGTTGATCGGCTCATGATAGTTCCCGGCCAATGAAATCTTGAAGCCCGGCTCAATATTACGGATAAGAGAAAGCACCGCCTGCATGGATTCCAACGGACGCTCATCCATCGCGATCATGGTCTTTTCAAACCAGCCTTTCGCCTTGAGATGCCGGGCGAAGTCTGCGATGAAAGCCCCCCAATATTCATTGTACTCCTCACTTCCGGGAGCGGCCTGGAAGGTCGCCGGCGAAGATGTAGCCTGGTCGATGTAGTCGAACTGCAACGCCCACGGAATCATTGAGTAGCAGTTGATCTGCCTGTCGATGCCGAGGGAGAACATGAATTCCACCCAGCGGTCGAAGATGGTGTAGTCGTAGAGCCAGGTACCGTCGATGCGGCGGATCTTGGTGACCATCGAGCCGAACGCGTCCTCGGTCTGACCGTTCCACGGACGGCTCATGATGGTGGCGGTGACGGATTTCTGGCCAGCATCAGCAAGCATCTTCATCACCGGACGCATGGCCTCGAAATGAGCCTCACTCCAAAGGGGAACGTTTTCGTAGCGCGCCACTGAATATGGATTCTGCCACAGATCCAGATGGAAAGCCCAGTCACGGGCCGGCGGCAGGACATGATCAGCCACGGTCAGTTCCACATTGAGGCTGCGGGCCTTGGCATTGGAGGACGTGACTGTCAGTTTTCCCGAATATTTTCCCGGCCTCGCATCCGAAGGAACGCTCACGGTCATCCAGACCGGCTGCTTTCGTCCAGCCGGGACCGTCATGGAATCATTGATGTCAAGCACGTCGGCCACAAGCACTTCCCCCCACTTGGACTTGTCCTCGCGGGAGCCGCACTGGCCGTACTTGGTCGTGTCGAGCAAGTCGGAGACAACGTAGCTGACGAATTGTAGACGGATGTTCTCCGCCCCGATCAGAGACTTGCCGTTACGCAGGTCAGAGACTGACAGCCGTACATCCTTCAACTCCTCCTCCGACGACACTACGGCCTGCGCGAACACCTTCTCCCCACGCCATGCGACATGGTTGAAGGCCTTTTTCTGAAACTCCAGAGACGGGCCGCCTCCGATAACACAGTGCGAGCCGGTCGCCGCCCAGTCCAACCTAAAGGATGACTGCGGTTGCGCCGCCATAAGCACAGGCAGCACGACCGCAATCGCCAAAGTAAGAATATTCCTCATTATGAATCTTTTTGAATATACAAAAAAATAATGTTGCCGCAGGTTTTGCGAAGATGCGGCAACATATTACCAAACTATCGCCTTACAGGCCTAACTGCTTGAAGAAGTCGTTGCCCTTGTCATCGACGAGGATGAACGCAGGGAAGTTCTCCACGCGGATCTTCCAGATGGCCTCCATTCCGAGGTCTGGATATTCAACGCACTCGATGCTCTTGATGCTCTCGTAGGAGAGGACAGCCGCAGGGCCACCGATCGAGCCGAGGTAGAATCCACCGTGCTTCTTGCAGGCATCGGTGACGACCTGGGTACGGTTGCCCTTGGCGATCATGATCATACTGCCGCCGTGATCCTGGAAGAGATCAACGTAAGGGTCCATACGGTTGGCCGTGGTAGGTCCCATTGAGCCGCAGGCCATTCCTTCCGGAGTCTTGGCCGGGCCGGCGTAGAAGACTGGATGATCCTTGAAGTACTGCGGTAGATCCTCGCCTCTGTCAAGTCTTTCCTTCAGACGGGCGTGAGCGATGTCACGGGCCACGATGATGGTTCCGTTAAGGCTCAGACGGGTGGAGACAGGGTACTGGCTGAGAAGCTTGCAGATCTCGCTCATAGGCTTGTCGAGGTCAACGACCACGCCTTCGCCCTCACCGGCCTGGCGCATGGACTCAGGAATCCACTGTGTAGGGTTATCGTCAAGTTTCTCGATCCAGACACCGTCCTTGTTGATCTTCGCCTTGATGTTGCGGTCGGCCGAGCAGCTTACTCCAAGGCCGATCGGGCAGCTCGCGCCGTGGCGAGGCAGACGGACGATTCTGACGTCATGTGCGAAATACTTGCCTCCGAACTGTGCTCCGAGGCCGATCTTGTAAGCCTCCTCAAGCACCTGTTTCTCCAGCTCGATGTCACGGAAAGCGCGTCCGGTCTCGTCACCTGTCGTAGGCAGGGAGTCATAGTAATGGGTTGACGCCAGCTTTACAGTCAGAAGGTTCTTCTCTGCCGATGTGCCGCCGATCACGAACGCGATGTGGTAAGGAGGGCAGGCCGCCGTTCCAAGAGTCTTCATCTTCTCCACAAGGAAAGGCACGAGAGTGCCAGGATTGAGGACAGCCTTGGTCATCTGATAGAGGTAGGTCTTGTTGGCCGAGCCGCCACCCTTCACGACGCAGAGGAACTTATATTCCATACCCTCCTCAGCCTCGATGTCGATCTGGGCCGGGAGGTTGCACTTCGTGTTGATTTCCTTGTACATATCCAGAGGAGCGTTCTGGCTGTAGCGAAGATTCTCCTCGGTGTAAGTCTTGTAAACACCCTTCGAGAGAGCCTCGGCGTCATCGAAGCCGGTCCAGACCTGCTGTCCCTTTTCTCCGTGGATAATCGCTGTACCTGTGTCCTGGCAGAAAGGCAATTTGCCTTTGGCGGACACCTCGGCGTTGCGCAGGAAGCGCAGAGCCACGTATTTGTCATTGTCGGAAGCCTCCGGATCGCTCAGGATCTTGGCGACCTGCTGGTTGTGTGCCGGCCTCAGAAGGAAGTTCACATCCCTGAAAGCGGCGTTCGCAAGCATAGTCAAAGCCTCAGGAGCCACCTTAAGGATAGGATGCCCCTCGAACTCGCCAAGGGACACGCCCTCGCTCGTCAGCTTGTAGTACTCAGTTGTGTCCGGTCCCAGCTGGAACATCGGAGCGTATTTGAATTCTGCCATATTAATGAAATATTTTTAGTGATTATCAGTCAATGTCTTCAATCGGAGCAGTGGTGCCGCCGGAGCCTTCCTGCATCAGGTAACGCTTCATAAACTCGTTCAGGTCGCCGTCAAGCACGCCTTGGGTGTCGGCGGTGGAATAGCCGGTCCTCAGGTCCTTGACCATCTTGTACGGATGAAGGACGTAGGAGCGGATCTGCGAGCCCCACTCGATCTTCTTTTTCGTGCCTTCGATCTCGGCCTGCTTCTCCTGACGCTTCTTCAGCTCAAGGTCATAGAGCCTTGACCGGAGGATGCGGAGGGCGTTCTGCCTGTTGTCCTGCTGGAAGCGGGACTCTGTGTTCTCCACTACTATCCCTGAAGGGATATGCCGCACGCGGACTCCGGTCTCGACCTTGTTGACGTTCTGGCCGCCGTGGCCACCGGAACGGAACGTGTCCCATTCCAAGTCCGAAGGGTTTATCTCGATGTTGATCGTGTCATCGACCAAAGGATAGACGAAAACGGACGAGAATGTGGTCTGGCGCTTGCCCTGGGCGTTGAACGGAGAAAGGCGCACGAGTCTGTGCACACCATTCTCAGCCTTGAGATAGCCGTAGGCATAGTCGCCCTCGACCTGGATCGTGGCCGACTTTATTCCCGCCTCGTCACCTTCAAGAAGGTCAGTGACAGTCACTTTGTAACCGTTCCTCTCGCCCCATCGCATATACATCCTCATCAGCATCGAACTCCAGTCGTTCGCCTCGGTGCCGCCCGCTCCGGAATTTATCGTCAGCACGGCTCCAAGGTTGTCCCCTTCCGCGCCCAACATATTCCTAAGCTCCAACGCCTCGACATCCTCAACCGCCTTTGAATATGACTCGTCGAGTTCCTGCGTCTCCGCTGTGGTGACTGTCTCGTCGGTGCTTCCGCCCAGACTTTCCTTGGCAAAATCGTACAGAACATCCAGATCATCCACCTCGGTGGAAGCCTTGTCGAATCCTGTGACCCAAGACTTTACGCCGTTGAGATTCTTCATGAAGACCTCGGCGGCCTTAGGGTCGTTCCAAAAGTCCGGCGACTCCGTCTTCTTCTGCAGTGCGGCTACCTGCCCACGTTTCCCGGGGATGTCAAAGACACCTCCCCAACGTCTCCAACCGCTGATGCAGAGCCTCAATCTGATCCTTTAATATCATTTGCTCTCCATTTTAAATTTATTCCTGCAAAGTTACACAAAAAGCGAGACATAAAAAGTGAAACGCGATTTATGAAACGGGAAAACTACCTCAACGCCGGAAGATCCGTCCTGATGAGGATGCCTCTCGGAGCGCCGTGGTCAAGAGGGGTGAGGTCGATGGCCTTTGAATATGAACGGGTCACAGACGCGGACTTAGGATAGGTCTTGCCGGCGGCCTGAAGGGCGGCGCGGAGCATCGTCTCGTTCTCGTCTCCCAACTGGTAGCCGTCCAACGGATTGTCCTTCGCCTCCAAATCCACCGGAATACCGTCCGGAATCGAGGCATTGCGGCCGTTGCAGTCAGCGAACTTGCTGATCATCACGTACATTCCCCAATCCTGGATCAGTGAATAATCATACCTGCTGCTGTAGAATTGATCCGGAGCCAACAAGATTCCGGCGCAATACTTCCCATAGGTCCGTTGACCGACAAGCTCAACATCCATATAAGGCTTCAGACCTACAATCAACCCTTCCGAAGCCGAGGCCGTGCCACCGGTCACGATGACATAAACCTTGGATATTCCCGGATTGGCGTCCGACACATCTATTTTCAACTTCTGCGAACTGATTTCATGAACTGTTGAGAAATAAGTGTTAGTGTCCTCCCCTTGCTTCTTCCAGGCCTCGGCGAGAATGGAATTATACACCTCTGTCTGGAATATATCCCCGGCCAGGACATTTGCCATCGGTGCTATCATCGATGCCAACACATTCTCGGTGAAAGCGTAGCCACCGCCGTTATACCTCAAATCAAGGATAAGTTCATCAATATTCTCGGACTTGAAGCGTCTGAACACATCCGGCAGCGTCTGAGAGGAATTGAGGTCAAACGCGGAATAGGCCAGATAGCCGATTTTCTTTCCCGCGACATCGAACGTCTTGTCCACCAGAACAGGATCCTCGTACATATCCACCGCCTTCAGGCTCACAGTCCTGACATCACCACTGATGTTGCCGTTCCCATCCAGGGCAGTAACTCCCAAATTTATTGAATATGAATTGAAAGCATCATAAATATTTTCCTCTGTTATAGCCTTGCCGTCAAGAGTGATGATTATGTCACCTCGCCTAAGTCCCGCCTTATGGGCAGGTCCACCGTTGCTGACACAGCTCACCACAAGGAAATATTCCCCAGGCTTGTTGGTAATCCTCCCTGCCTGAAGATCATACCCGTAAGTGATCCCAAGCCCTTGCACAGAATTCTGGAATGACTTGAGGTCATCCGTCAGGACAGTCCAACGGTCCACTTCCTTGCCTCCCTCATGATAGCGAATGCCTTTCACCACTTCCATCGGCATTCTGCAAGTGTCCGGATCCAGCCTCGCCAAATCCTTTTCAATCTCCTCATTCCAAAGGTAATACGTTTCCAGCACATCGATCGCGTACTGATCCGCCTTCGCGATTTCATGCGTGGGAGCATTTTCTCTCTTATCCGCATCAGTCTCCACGCAGCCCGAAAGCCACAGCATCGCCGCAGCAAGCACCACTGCGGTCCCGCACATATTCCATGTCTTCATATTCATTGTCATTCAGAATAATCTAACGTTTCAGATCATGCCACTACATTGGACACTACAGTACAAAGATATTCAATTTTATTTCTCTTTCGTTTCTTTGTTGTATCTTTGATTCAATAATTTGACTTTTCGGTGATGATCGGGATTTTTGATTCGGGGTCGGGCGGGCTGTCCGTGCTGCGGGAGGTGCTGAAGCTTCTTCCGGGGGAAAAGTTTGTCTATTACGCGGACAACGCCAACTGCCCGTACGGAGAAAAGACTCCTGAGTTCATCCAAAGCCGATGCAGAGCGATCACTGAATATCTCCTCTCGCGGGGAGCGCGAATCATCGTGGTGGCGTGCAACACTGCCACAGCGGCGGCGATCACCACTTTAAGAAATGAATATCCCGTCAAATTCATCGGAATGGAGCCGGCGGTGAAGCCGGCCGCGCTCAGTTCTAAGACAGGAGTGATCGGTGTGCTGGCGACGGCAGGAACGCTGAAAGGGTCCAAATACCTGACCACCAAGGGGATCTACGAGGATGACGTAGAGATTGTCGAGCACGTGGGGCAAGGGTTTGTGGAGTTGGTGGAGAATGGGATTCTGGACGGACCACAGGCGGAGGAGACGGTGCGGAAGAGCCTCCGACCGCTGCTGGATGCGGGTGCGGACAGGATTGTGCTGGGGTGTACGCACTATCCGTTCCTGAGGAATGTCATCCAGAGGATTGCGGGGCCTGATGTGCAGATCATCGATCCGGCACCGGCGGTGGCCAAGCATCTGATTGAGGTGATGAAAGAGGAAGGGCTGCTCGCCTCGGACGATGTGGCTTCGACAGGCTCGGTGCCCCATCCAGACATCGAACTCGTCACTTCCGGTGACAACACCTCAGCCAAACGGATTCTCAGCATGGTTCTTGAAGAGAACAAGGTCCGCCAAGGCAAACAATAACCCTCCGGCAATCAGACAACAGAAAAAATGGCTCCGGCCAAAACATCTAAAGATATGGAATCAAACAACGGAATCGAGGTCAAAGACTTCGCCTACTGTTCAGACAAGTACCAGTACACGATGGGCAAATCCTTCTACGAGACAGGCAGAAAGGATGTCATCGCCGTCTTCAATATGTTCTACAGAAAAGCCCCGGAGAACAACAACTGGGCGGTCGTGAGCGGCATCGAGGAAGCCATAGAATGCATCCGGAACATCGGCAAGGCCGAACCGGAATTTTACGAGAAGTTCCTTCCGGGTGATGAATATGCCGAATTCCGCAAGTACCTGTCAACGTTGAGGTTCACAGGCAATGTCTATGCGATGCGCGAGGGCGAGATCGCTTTCCCGAACCAACCGATCATCACAGTGGAGGCTCCGCTGATCGAAGCCCAGATCCTTGAGACTCCCCTCCTCTGCATAATGAACCACCAGATGGCCGTGGCCACAAAGGCCTCAAGGGTCTGCCGCGCCACCAACCGTCCTGTCAGCGAGTTCGGATCACGGCGCGCTCACGGCCCGTGGGCTGCCACTTACGGAGCGAAGGCCGCGATCATAGCCGGATGCGCCAGCACCTCAAATATCCTGACCGGAGTCCTCAACGGAGTGCCTTCCACCGGCACGATGGCCCACAGCTTCGTCACCTCCTACGGCAGCACAGTCGAAGGCGAGCACAAAGCCTTCGTGGACTACATCAACACCCACCGAGGCGAGAACCTCATCCTGCTCATAGACACCTACGACACCCTTAAATGCGGCATTCTGAACGCGATACGCTCTTTCAAGGAATGCGGCATCGACAATGAATATCCCAACGGCTACGGCGTGCGCCTTGACAGTGGCGACCTCGCCTATCTCTCAGTCAAAGTCCGCAGGATCCTTGACAACCACGGACTTACGGGCTGCAAGATCTTCGCCACCAACTCCCTTGACGAATATCTCATCTCGGATCTTGAGCGCCAGGGAGCCTGCATAGACTCCTACGGAGTCGGTGACGCCATCGCCACCAGCAAGGCCGCCCCATGCTTCGGCAACGTGTACAAACTCGTCCAGATAGACGGCCGTCCGGTCCTGAAACGTTCCGAGGAGAGAATCAAACTGATCAACCCGGGATTCCAGATCACCTACAGAATCACGAAGAAAGACCCTGATCTCGGTGACATCTACAAAGCCGACGTGACCTGTCTGCGAGGAGACACCCTCTCCCAAAGGATCGAGGCCGGCGAGACCTTCACCATCTACGACGAGCAGGACCGCTACAAGTACAAGATATTCCAGTCCGGTGAATATTCCTGGAGGCCACTTCAGCATCAGGTGATCAAGGACGGTGAGAGATGCGCCGAAAGCCACACCCTGCAAGAGAAAAAGGCCTTCTACAACAACACCTTGTCACATTTCAGTCCGTCCGAGAGACGCCTCATCAACCCGCACTACTACAAGGTTGACATCTCAGACGACCTCCTGAACACCAAACTCGAGATCCTCGACACCCTCAACAAAGAGATCGAGGCGTTCAGCATTGACTGATGGCCCAGCCATTGTGTCCTCGACGACCAGAACACCACCCTCGAGACCAGGCTGGCGGCCATCGATGCCGCCGTCAAGGGAATGCCTGACTACGGCAGCAAGTTCGATCTCATCGTGGCGTACCTCGACGCGATCAAGGGGCAGGCCGAGGCTCTCGGCACCGACCAGGCCGGCATCGCCTCGAAGATAGCCGGCGTGACCGACGCCATCAACGACCTCGCCGACGAAATGAACAGCGGCAACACCAGTGCCGCCGGACACAGGACATGACAAAGAGAGGGTGACTAAAGTCGAAAGACTGATAGCCACCTTCTTTTGCGTACCGTAAGCGGATTGTCGGTACAACTTAGTAACATGAAAAAACAAGTTGCCTCAGATAAAATTATCGAGGATAGATCTATTTTCTAAGGCCACTAAGCAATCCTAAATAGTACCAAGCTGATTTTAGGCTTACTTAGAACATGAAGCCGAACGAGACGTTGATGAGATTTAGGCTGGTGCGGTCGGCGAGGTTGGTCAGGGACGGGTGGTAGGCGAATTCCAGGAAGTACCTGTTGTAGACGGCCTTGACGCCTAAATGGGCGCAGAGCTGGAAGCGGTTGGCGGCGGAGTCGCCGTTGTCTGACTTGAACCAGTCGCTGGTGACGCCCTCGTACTTGCTTTGACCCAGGATGTGCGCTGTCAGGTTGAGGCCGGCGAACGGGAGAAGCTGGATCTGCCCGAGGTCGAGCTGGTACATCAAACTGACCGGAACAATCGCGGAGACGAGTGTGGAATTATGGTCGCCGAACACCGCCATCGCATCCACACCATATTCATAGAAGAAAGGCAACTCGCCGGGGAGCGGTCTCGCCTGCGAGACACCTATGGAGAGGCCGTTCATGTTTTCCGTGACAGGCAATCTGCCCGATTTCATCTCGATCGCGGCATTTGAATAGGACACCTTGAAGAAAGTCTGCTGTGCGGAAATTGTCTCGCGATGGTCATCGCGGCGATGACCGCAAGTAGTTTGATGTGCTTCATAAAACTGTTTGTATTTAATGTCAAAATTATGATAAGTCAGCCACTTCCCTTCCGATTCTGCCTGTGGGCGGGCAAAATGGAGCGGATGCTACAAATAAAAGAATAATTTCGGGCTTGGCAGCATGGTATAGAGAATGTTTCGACAATGAAACCCGAAAAGATGAGGGCAGATCTTAGCTGCAGCCCGAAAAGGATTTTCCCTATCCGGATTTTTGTAACGTGAAAAATCCGGATAGGGAAAATCCTTTTCGGGTCTCACACTAAGGTGAGTACTACTTGCTCAGTTCGGAGGCGTGGGAGAGGAGATATTCCTCAGCCTCGATGTTCCATAGTCCGTTGTGAGCCTTGCAGAGGCGGTCGAGCTCGGCATAGACAGGGTTGGTCACGCCTTTCTCCTCGAAATCGGCGATGGCGGTCAGCGGCATCTCCACGTGGGTGTAGATCAACTTCTTGCCACCTTTGATCGAAGGAAGGTTCAGGGTGGTTTCAGGGACCACATTGAGGCCTCCGATGTGGGTCACGAGACCGGCTGGGTCAAGACCTTCGCCCATCATCTTGAGGGCTTCCTTCATGTCCTCGGTGTTGCCGCCGCTGGTGCCGACCACATGGGTGGAGGCATAGTGGACATTGTAGAAGTTGAACGGAGCCTTGAAATCGGAACGGCCAGGACCGGAGAAGAAATTCAGGCAGCCATCCTGTCCGAGGATGTCGTCTCCCTGCTCGACAACAGCGGGAACGGGTGCCATCACGATGACCTCATCATAGCCGGTTCCGCCGGAAATCTCGCGCAGCGTCTCTACAGGATTCTCGACAGTGCCGGTGTTCACATAACGGAGATCGATGCCACGGGAAGCGGCGAACTCCTTGGTATAGAGCGTCGCGGCACGGTCAAGACGGGCCTGATCGATGTCCGTCACCACGAAAAGGGACGGCTTTCTGTCCTCACGGCGGAGCACATAGTTGATCATCGCGAGTCCCATCGGGCCGACACCAGCCAGAAGTGCCATCTTGCCACCGTCCTTGATCTCCATCTGGTGAACATACGAGCCCGGATGGGTGTGATAGCAGGCGTGCATCGCGCCGATCACGCAAGCCAGAGGCTCGCTCAATGATGCCGGATAGAATCCCGGGCCATTGTAATGAAGGAGGCAGCCCATCTCCATCACATCGGAAGGGATGATGATGTAGGTGGCGTCACCTCCGGCGTAGCGATAGGAATATCCAGGCGCGGACAGCAGACCGGCTGGGCCGCCCTCGTAGTTAAGGGCCGGCTGGATTGAGAACTTGTCCCCAGGCTTGAATTGATCCTTCCACTTGGAGCCGACCTCTATGATCTCGCCGGCGAACTCGTGGCCGATGATCGTAGGATTTTCGGCGATGTCGTCCGGGACTCTCTTGTGGTCGGAACCTTGGTGTGAAGACTTGTAGGAAGACATGCAAAGGCTGTCGCTGACAACCTTCGCGAGGATCTCGTCATCCTTCATCCCGGGGAGTTCAAACTCCTCGAGACGAAGGTCTTCCTTACCATATAATCTAACAGCTTTTGTAAGCATGGCCGTACCTTTTACACACCCTTCTTCGCGCGGATGACCTGCTCTGCGGTGGTCTGGTTGCTGACCGGAACATAGTCCTTCAGAGGGACGATCTTCTCGTTGATGGCATCCAGAAACCAGGACGGCTGAGGGAAGAACGCCTCCTCAAGCTCGTGGCAAGGGGTGATCCAGTTGCGGGAGCCAAGCACCACAGGAGCGGCGTCGAGGTCGTCAAAGGCCATCTCGGTGATGTTGGCGGCGATGTCATTGAGGTAGGAGCCACGGGCGCAGGCGTCGCCGGCGATGACGATGCGGCCGGTCTTCTTCACGGACGCAAGCACCTTCTCGTAGTTGAACGGCACGAGAGAGCGGGCATCGATGACCTCAGCCTCCATACCATACTTTTCCTTAAGAATATCAGCGGCCTCAAGAGCGCGGTACAAAGTGGCGCCGATAGTAAGGATGGTGATGTCCTTACCGGCCCTCTTGACATCCGGCTCACCGATCGGAATCTCATAATATTCCTCAGGCACACCGCCTTCGTGGAACATCTCGCCCTTGTCGTAAATCCTCTGACTCTCAAAGAATATGACTGGGTCGGTACCCTGAAGCGCGGCGTTCATCAAGCCCTTCGCGTCATACGGAGTGACAGGGAAGCAGACCTTGAGTCCAGGAATATGGCAGCACAACGAAGTCCAGTCCTGAGAGTGCTGGGCACCGTACTTCGAGCCGACGGACACACGGACCACAACCGGCATCTTCAGGATGTTGCCGGACATCGCCTGCCACTTAGGAAGCTGATTGAATATCTCGTCTCCGCAGCAGCCGAGGAAGTCGCAGTACATGATCTCAGGGATCACACGGCCGCCACACATAGCGTAACCGATGGCTGTCCCGATGATCGCGGCCTCGGCGATCGGAGAATTGAACAGGCGATGGTAAGGCAGAGCCTCGGTCAGTCCTCTATAGACAGCGAAAGCGCCACCCCACTCACGGTTCTCCTCACCGTAAGCGACCAGAGAAGCATCCTTGTAGAAGCGGTCGGCGACGGCCTCGAATATTCCGTCCCTGATGTTGTAGGTCTTCATCTTGCTGGCAGGCTTGCCGTCCTTGTCAAGATAGAACCTGGACTTGCCGGCAATCTGCTTGACGCGAGGATTTTCCTCCAGCGGCATATTCACATCCGGTTTCGCATCGCTGAGAGAGTCGATGCTCTGGTTGGAGAACATCATATCACCAAGGAGCTCACTTTCCTTCACGAGATCCATGCGAGGGGAAAGTTCGGTGTCGATGGCAAGCTTGTAGCATTCGAATATGTTGGTGTCAACCTCCTTGCGGATAGCGTCGAGAGCGGCCTGATCAGCCACCCCGGCCTCTTTCAGTCTCTCACCGAACGCCAAGATGCAATCTTCCTTCTCCCAGGCCTCGATCTCCTCCTTTGTACGGTAAGACGACTGGTCGCTCGGAGAGTGTCCGCTGTAACGGTAGGTGACAACGTCCAGAAGAGCAGGACCCTTCTTCTCAAGAAGGTAGGCTTTCTTGCGGTTGAAAGCGTCGATGACCGCGAGAGGATTGTAACCGTCAACTCTTTCGGCATCCATGGCGTCGGCCTTGAAGCCGGCCCCCAAGCGTGCAGGGAACACATAACCCATCGTTTCACCCTTCGTCTGGCCACCCATGGCGTACTGGTTGTCCATCACGTTGAACAGGACTGGCAGCCCGCCCTTCATGTCGCCTTCCCAGAGGGTGTTGAACTGATCCATCGAGGCGAATGTCATGCCTTCGAGGACCGGTCCTCTGGCCATGGCGCCGTCACCGAGGTTGGCGACAACGATGCCATTCTTGCGGTTGACCTTCTTGTAAAGGGCCGCACCCACGGCGATCGATCCGGAACCGCCGACGATGGCGTTGTTAGGATAGATTCCGAAAGGTGTGAAGAATGTGTGCATTGATCCGCCCAGACCCTTATTGAAACCGGTCGTGCGGGCGAAGATCTCGGCCATCGCACCGTAGAGCAGGAAGCGGATTCCGAGCTCCTTGGTGTCATCGCCGTCGTAAGCCTTCTTTGCCACGTTGAGGGTGGCACCACCCCAGAACTCCTCCATAACCTTCTTCAGCTCATCCTCAGGAAGGATCTGAATGGAGCGGAGTCCCTTGGCGAGAATCTCACCGTGTGAACGGTGTGAACCGAAGATAAAGTCATCGGTGTCAAGGCAGTAGGCCATACCGACAGCGGCGGCCTCCTGACCTGCGGAAAGGTGGGCAGGGCCAGGGTTATTGTAAGCGACTCCGTTGTAGCCACCCGTGGTCTTGACCAGATTCAGCATAGTCTCGAACTCGCGGATGTAGGACATATCGCGGTAGATGCGGAGAAGATCCTCCTTTGTGAAATTGCCTTCCTTAAGTTCTTCCTTGACGGTCTTGTTGTACGTCATCACCGGAATCTTCGGAAGCTCAAGTTCGTGATCCTGAGGACGCAGGGTCTCGTTAGGATCGATGTAAAGCGCTTTTGGCATATTACTATATTCTTAAATCAGTTATTATTTCAGTGCGAATGCGGTTTCTTTAATTATCTCTGAGACAGTCGGGTGCGGGAACACAACCTCCTTGAGCTGCTCAAGGGTCATCTCCGACTCGATGGCGATGCAGGCGCTGTGGATGATCTCCGAGCAAGGGTTGCCGAGCATGTGGACTCCGAGGACCTCGTGGTACTTCTTGCCGACGATGATCTTGCATATTCCCTCGCCGCCCTCATTCTCTGCGACAAAGCGGCCGGCGTAGGCCATTGGAAGCTTGACGACTGAATATTCCTTCCCGGAAGCCGCGGCCTGCTCTTCGGTGAGTCCGACTCCGGCGACCTCAGGGTTGGTATAGACGATTCCAGGGATGGCGTCGTAGCGCATGTGGTCTTCTTTTCCAAGAATATTGTTGACCGCGACCTCGCCCTCACGGCTGGCTGTGTGTGCAAGCATAGAGAAGCCGGTCACGTCGCCGGCGGCATAGACTCCTGGAATATTCGTGCGCATCCTGCTGTCCACCTTGATTCCGCAAGGTTTTCCGCCACGGTTCAGGAGCATCTCGACTCCAAGGTTCTCAAGGCCGAATCCCGTGATGTTGGCACGGCGGCCCACAGAGACGAGAATCTTGTCCCCGCCGACCCTCTGGGTGTTGCCCTCCGGATCCTCATAGACAACGGTGTTGCCCTCGATTCCGGTGACCTTGCACTTGAGGCAGAAGTTCACGCCACGTTTGGTGTAGATCTTCTGAAGCATAGCGCTGATCTCATCGTCAAGAGGTCCGAGAATCTTAGGAAGCATCTCAACCACAGTCACTTTCGTACCGAGAGTGCTATAGAAAGCCGCGAACTCCATTCCGATGACACCTCCACCGATGACAACGAGCTCGGACGGACGCTCTTTCAGAGAAAGGATCTCACGGTTGGTGACGATAACGTCTCCGGCCTCCTTCAGACCCGGGAACGGAGGCACGGCGGCCTCTGAACCGGTGCAGATGAGGATGTTCCTTGCGGCGTAGGTCTGGTCGGCGGCTGTGATCTTGATGCCTTCCGCGTCACGGCCCTGGATCATAGCCTCGGCGGCCACGACCTCGACATTGTTGGACTTCATCGCCAGCTTGACACCACCTACGAGTTTCTTCACGACCTTGTCCTTACGGGCGACGATCTTTGAATAATCGAACGTAGGTTCCTTCACATAGACCCCGTAGTGGTCACCTGTGAGGGCGTAGTTATAGACCTTTGCGCTGTAAAGGAGCGTCTTGGTCGGGATGCAGCCCTCGTTGAGGCAGACACCTCCGAGAGACTTTCTTTCAAAAAGGACAACCTTAAGGCCGGCGGCTCCGGCTCTTTCAGCGGCCACGTAACCACCCGGGCCACCGCCTATTACCGCTAAATCGTACATATTCGTAAATATTTTAGAATTCAACTTCAAGATTCTCTATCTCAACGGCGACCTGCTTGAGGAAACGGGTAGCCTCGCCGCCGTCAAGAGCCCTGTGGTCGTAGGTCAGGGAAAGACCGAGATAAGGGACGAACGCATAGACTCCGGCGCCCAGATCCTTCGGACGAGGGACGATCGTGCCGACTCCGAGGATCGCGCTCTGAGGCACGTTGATGACAGGTGTGAACCACTCGACTCCGAAACCTCCGAGATTGGAGACCGTGAATGAGGCACCCTCGGCGGAAAGCAGGTCAGGATTGATCGAGCCCTTCTTGCAGTCCTCAGCGACCTTCTTCAGAGCCTTGCTCAAGCCGATGATATTCAGGTCCTCCGCGTGCTTCACGCAAGGCACCATCAGTCCGCGCTCCGTGTCAACGGCGCAACCAAGATTGACAACATTGAATATCCTCATAGCGTCACCGAGGCAGTGCGAGTTGACCTTAGGGAATTTCTTCAGAGCCTTGATGACGGCGTAGCAGACGAAGTCGTTGATCGTGATGTTGGCATCGATCCTTCCTTCCTCCAGCGCCTTCTTGGCCTTCTTGCGGAGAGCCTGGATGCGGCGGGCGTCAGCGCCGAGCATGTGTGTGAGCTGGGCCGTGTTCTGGAGGGAGTTGTACATCGACTTGGCGATGAGCTTGCGCATGTTGGACATCTTCTCGACCTTGAACTCCTCGCCTTCTCCGGCAAGGTTCTCGGTGTGGGTAGGTTTCCAGACCTTGAGGTCGGAGCCCTTGACCATTCCGCCGATACCGGAGCCTGCGGCAGGAGCCTGGAGACCTCCGTCGGCCATCATGGCCTTGGCGAGTCCGGATTTCGGAGCGCCCTGTGCGGCTATGATGTCACGTTCGATTATGCGGCCGTGAGGGCCTGTGCCGGCGACCTGGGCGGTGTCCACGCCTTTTTCGGCGGCCAATTTGCGGGCTCTTGGGGAGACGGGGGCGTTGGCGGCAACGGTTCCGGTCGCCGAGCTTGCCGAAGCGCCCGGTGTCGCTGCCGCGGTCACTTCGATGGTTGGTGAGCCTTGTCGAGCCACTGGCTCTGCGACCGCATTTGCCGGCTCCGTGGCCGGTGATGTTGGCTCCGCGCCCGAAGCGGCAGATGCGCCGGCCCCCGAAGGAGCATATTCAGAGAAAGATTCCCCCGGTTCGCCGATGACCATCACGTTGGTCAGGCAAGGGATCTCGTCGTTATCGTTGAAGAAGCAGGCAAGGACGGTGCCTTCGACCTTGGCGTCCTCGTCAAAGGATGCCTTGTCGGTCTCATAGCTGAAAAGGACATCGCCGACGGCGACTTTGTCCCCCACCTTTTTCTTGAATTCAGTGACAATGCAACTTTCTACGGATTGCCCTTGTTTGGGCATAATAACTACGTGTGCCATTAACTATAATGATTATTAAATTCTCTAAGCCGGATGCCGTTTGGATTTCGGGGAAATGGAAGCGGCTCCGCATACACACAAAGTTAAAATTTCTTCTTGACATAAAAAAGGATTATATTTGTACTCTACAAACGATTTAGCATATTTCAAATTCAAAATATCAAATAGAAAATGCAGTCAACAGAAGATCTGAAGAAGATTGCCTCCCAGGTAAGGAGGGACATCATCAGGATGGTCGTGAAGGCCAAGTCCGGACACCCGGGCGGATCCATGAGCAGCGCTGATTTTATGACAGCACTGTACTTCAATGTTATGGATCAGAACCCTGAAACTTGGACACGCGGTGGAAAGGATCAGGACATGTTCATCCTGTCGGCCGGACACCTCACCCCAATGTATTACTCAATCCTTTCGAGGGCAGGATATTTCCCGACCTCCGAGCTCGGCTCGTTCCGTAAGTTCGGAAGCCGCCTTCAGGGACACCCTTCAGTAAGGAAAGGCCTCCCTGGCGTGGCTCAGGCGGCCGGTTCCCTCGGACAGGGACTTTCAGTAGCGATAGGAGCGGCTCTCGCAAAGAAGGCTGACAACGACCCTCACTGCGTTTACGTTCTCTGCGGAGACGGCGAGACCGAGGAAGGACAGATCTGGGAGGCGGCGATGTTCGCAGCCCACCACAAGGCCGACAATCTGATCGCGATGACCGACTGGAACGGACAGCAGATCGACGGCACGACCGAAGATGTCGCCGGACTCGGTGACCTTGAGGCAAAATGGAAGGCTTTCGGATGGGAGGTCATCATCGCCGACGGACACGACATGGACAAGATCCTCGAGGCGTTCGCGCAGGCCAAGGCTGGTGTCGGAAACGGCAAGCCGAAGATGATCCTGTTCAAGACAGAGATGGGACACGGGGTTGATTTTATGGCGGGCACCCACAAATGGCACGGCAGCGTACCTTCAGAGGAGCAGTGCCAGAACGCCCTGAGCCAGCTTGAGGAAACATTGGGAGACTTTTAATTCACGAATATTATGAAGAAATATACAGATAAGGGTAAGAAAGACACCCGCAGCGGTTTCGGAGCCGGCCTTCTCGAAGCCGGAAAGGCTGACTCAAGAGTCGTGGCTTTGACCGCCGACCTCAAGGGCTCACTCAAGATGGACGCTTTCGCGGCCGAGTTTCCGGAGAGATATTACGAATGCGGCATCGCCGAGTCCAATATGATCGGCGTGGCCTCTGGAATGGCTCTCGCAGGCAAGATTCCGTTCGCGGGATCGTTCGCCGAATTCGTCACAGGACGTGTTTACGACCAGATCAGAATGGAGGTATGCTACGGTAAGACCAACGTCAAGATCGCTTCCTCACACGCCGGAATCACCCTCGGCGAGGACGGCGCCACCCACCAGACAATGGAGGACATCGCCCTGATGCGTGCCCTTCCGGAAATGGTTGTGATCAACCCTTGCGACTGGACACAGACAAAGAACGCGACGATCGCCGCGGCCAAATACGACGGCCCTGTCTATCTGCGTTTCGGCCGTCCTAAGGTTGCCGACTTCACACCGGACGAGCCGTTCGAGATCGGAAAGGCATACGTGCTGAACGAGGGCAAGGACGTCACCCTCTTCGCGACAGGCCACATGGTTTGGGAGGCCCTTCAGGCAGCCGAAGCTCTAGAGGCAGAGGGAATCTGCGCCGAGGTTATCAATGTAGCGACCATCAAGCCACTTGACACCAAGACAGTCATCGCCTCCGCCATCAAGACCGGAGCCGTGGTTGTCGCCGAGGAGCACAACATGGCCGGAGGCCTTGGCGAACTGATCGCCGGAGTGCTCGCCGCCACATCCCCTAAGCCTATTGAATATGTCAACGGACGTGACGAGTTCGGCCAGAGCGGAACTCCGTCCGAGCTTCTCGCCGCTTACGGAATGGACGCCGCCCACATCGTCGAGGCCGCCAGAAAAGTTCTGGAAAGGAAATAAGAAACAGAAATATTCATAAAAAACAGAAAAAAGTTAGGAGACATTTACGTTTCTTAACTTTTTTTCTGTTTACTATGCCTATATTGCCGCCCATGAACACGGCAGCCATAAGGAATATCCACGGTCCTTTTCCTGAATATTCAAAATGCCTGCGGCAAATGACAATAAACTATGAAAATCAAAGAGATCTGCATGGACGAGAGGCCACGGGAAAAGATGCTCGCCAAAGGAGCGGACGCGATGAGCAACGCTGAATTGCTCGCCATTCTGATCGGATCAGGGACGCAGAAAGAGAATGTCCTTGAGGTGGCCAACAGGCTTCTGGCCGAAGGCAAAGGCAAGTTGTCGATGATAGCCGACATGGACGCCAGACGAATGAAGGAGATAGGAGGTATCGGCAGTGTCCGGTATGCGGCCATCGCCGCCGCCTTTGAGCTCGGGAAAAGATGCTGCCTGGAGGATCCCGGAATAGAAAAGGTTCCCTTGACCGATGCCGAGATTGTGTACAGGATGATGCTCCCCCGCCTCAAAGGGTTGGATCACGAGGAATTCTGGGTAATTCTTCTGAACAGGGCCAACTACATCATCCACAAGGAGATGATAAGCCTTGGAGGAATATCCTCAACTGTGGTTGATTCCAAGTTGGTGGTCAGGATGGCTTTGGACAAACGGGCCAGCGGCCTGATCATGGTGCATAACCACCCGTCCGGGAATCCTCGGCCAGGGCACAACGACCTGACCGAAACCGAACGCATGAAAAAAGCGGCGAACACTTTCGACATCGCCCTCCTTGACCACATCATCATCTGTGACGACTGCTATTTCAGTTTCGCTGACGACAAAGTGACAGTGGCGGTGAAGACTCAAGATAGAAGTGCAACACCGGCGGGCTAGCCCGCCGGTGTTGGC
>ERZ1026844.4-NODE-4-length-299457-cov-82.988741_pt1 | contig 299457 bp, 223 predicted proteins | sample MGYA00380152_ERZ1026844 | MGnify/ENA primary metagenome ERZ1026844 (study PRJEB33269, sample SAMEA4719788) | human gut metagenome | biome: human-associated habitat; feature: organic feature; material: feces | place: Cameroon | collected 2013-10 ... | reverse complement strand
GAGGGATATTCTTGTAGTAAAAAGACTCTTGTTGAAGTAATGATGTTCAACGACCCTGAGGAGACATATTCATTGAATGAGAAGTTTGTGGTGGCGGCGGTGCTGCTTCTGCCGGTGGCGTTGGCGGTGGTGGCGATGATTGGGGAGAAGAGGCGCCTGAGGGAGGTGGAGGCGATGAAGAATAGGCCGGTCCGCTACTATGAATATGCCATCCGGCCGGTGGACACGGTGCTGAACCATCCGGTCGGGCTGAGGGGAAGGCCGTTGATTGAGGATGACGGGCGAGGGATGGTGTGGTGCTGAACTCTGGCGGGAAGAAGATCGTCACCGGCCTTTCCTCAGAAGAGATTCTGGAGCAGCTTGACCTTGACTATCAAGATGTCTATGACTATTACGGAGGGGCGGAAGAGCTCTGGTGAATATGATTTATTGAAATGAAAATCGAGGAAGCTATACTCTATGTGCTTGCCGAGAGGGGTGGCGGGCTGCGGACGGAGCAAATCGCGGAGATCATCAACAGCCGCAGATTGCATATTCGTAAGGACGGAAAGCCGGTGACCTCGGCGCAGGTGTATGCCGTGGTGATGCGTTATCCGGACACTTTCGTCAAGGCGGAGGGGCGGATAATGCTGATGATATGATTTTCGTGATAGCTTGACGATTTTATTTGGTTTATATTGTAAACTTATTTATATTTGTGATGCCGTTAGGGCTAATGTGCATGACCGCTAATGACGGAAACGATGTAAATCAAGATGTTATGGAAACAAACAACAATCTTTCGGCTGAGCAAAGTCTGAAAATCATCAGCGAGACGATGGCAAGGAATTGCCGTGCGATCGAGAAGAATCAAGGAACTTACTACATCCTTTGGGGTGTGATACTGGCGGTGGTCTCCGCCCTCATCTATCTTTTATGGAACGGCACGGGGAATCCGGTCTGGAATTACCTCTGGTTTCTCATTCCGGTGATCGGAGTTCCGGCGGCCATATTCATTTCAAAGAAGGGGAGTGACGCTCCGAAAACCTATCTCCACAAGACTGTAGGCTGGATTTGGTGCGCTTTCGGAATCACGGCCGTTTGCCTGACAATCCTCTCTTGCACGGTCAACCCGTTCGTGCTTGACACCTACCTCATCACGTCTTTGTTCGGTTTCACCATCCTGTCCACTGGCATAGTCATCAAGAGCTGGCCGATCATCGCTTCTGGAGCGCTTGTGGTTCTGCTCGGCGCACTTTACACTGACTATGCCGGCGCGCAGATCTGCCTGATATGGCTTTTCAGCGGCATCATTATGACCGCCGGCGGCGTCATCGCCAGAATAATAAAGAGGTAGGATATGTTCAGAAAACTGAATCCTCTGCTGCATTCGGAGCTCAGGCTCGCCGTGATGTCGATCCTCATCGGGGTCGAGGAGGCGGACTTCGTCTATATCAGAAAACAGACGGGCGCCACGGCCGGCAACCTCAGCGTGCAGATAGACAAACTCAGCGAGGCCGGCTACATCACGGTAGAGAAAGGCTTCAAAGGCAAGAAACCTTGCACCACCTGCCGCGCGACCGACGCTGGCCGCGAGGCGTTCAATGAATATGTCGATTCGCTCAAGGACTATCTCTCCTTGGGAAACCAGCTGTAAAACTGTCCCTTAATTCATATCTTACCTTGAAGTTTTGTCCGGCGAGAAGCCTTTCAGCCGGACAAACTGTGCAAATCAACGCGTTTATCCGGCGGATGGCAGTTTGCGTGGACAAAATTGTAATATGACGTGGTTTGTACGGGAGAATGCCGTTCCAGTGACCATCAAGAATCAAAGATTATTCTCTGATTCCGAATGTTTGGAGAATAGTTGTTAGTTTTGCATGATAGAAATGTTCAAATGAAATGTGGTGTGATGTCGATTTGGAAATTGGCATAGAAAATAGAAAATTGTACAAGGCTCAAATAGAATGTTTACCGTTATATTATTCTTGTTTGCGGGAATCGCGGCCGGAAGGCTTTTGAGGAACAGAGACTGCGGGTGGGTCTCAAAGTTGACAACCATTCTGATTTGGTCTCTGCTGTTTCTTCTGGGTGTTGAGGTCGGAGGGAACAGGACGATAATCTCATCACTTCCGTCGCTTGGTCTGGACGCTTTGCTCATTGCTGTGTTGTCTCTGGCTGGTAGCTGTTTATTCGCCTGGCTTTTGTGGCGTCATCTTAAATCCGAAAAGAAAAGGACATGAAAGGCAGTCTTGTGATAGTAGGCTTCTTCGTCCTTGGCATCCTTGCCGGCCTGTCCGGAATTGTGCCGGAGAAAATTGTGGAAGGGAACCTGACATTCTACGCCTTGTGTGCCCTGCTTTTCTTCGTGGGGATAGGTGTGGGAAGTGACAGGAACATTGTCTCCAGATTCAAGTCCCTTGATGTGCGAATGGCTTTGCTTCCAGCCGGAACTATGCTCGGCACATTCGCCGGGGCGCTTGCGGCCGCACTGATTCTGCCCGGAAGGTCGGCCACAGACTGTCTGGCCGTTGGCTCCGGATTCGGCTACTATTCCCTCTCCAGCATATTCATAACCGGTTACCGTGGCGCCGAACTCGGTACCGTTGCATTGTTGTCCAACATCATAAGGGAGATGGCCACGCTTCTGCTGGCTCCGCTTCTTGTCAGAATAGGTGGTCCGCTCGCTCCGATAGCCGCCGGTGGCGTTACATCGATGGACACCACACTTCCGATCATCATGGCATCCTCCGGCAAGGAATATTCAGTGATCTCCCTCTTCCATGGCTTCGTCCTCGAATTCTCCATCCCGTTCATCGTCACATTCTGGTGCACGATCTGACGTCAATGCAGGGAAGATCAGGTTGCTGAGCTTGTCGAAGTGATCGGCGAAAGTGTAAAGTTTCTTTACACCCAGTGTTAAATTTCTTTACACTTTCCCAAATCGCTAGAATCGCTAAAATATTAATAACTAATTAATTGAATATTTTGGCACGCCTAATGCTTATGACTTTTACCGAAAAGGAAAAAGAAATATGAAAAAGACAATATTCATAACATTCGCGATGATGGTCGCCGCTCCGGTTTTCGCGCAGGAGGCGCTTCCGACTCCGATGACGCTGAAGGAGTGCATGGAATATGCGGTCAGCAACAGCACGAAGGTGAGGATCCAGCAGGCGGCCAACAATGACGCCCGCCTTGCCAGAAGGGACGCCATCTTCGATGCTTTCACCCCTGAGATCAGCGGAAGCAGCTCCGCCTACTATAACTTCGGACGTGCGGTTGACCCTAAGACCAACACTTACGTCACCACGACATCCTTCCACAACAGTTACGGAGTCGGAGCGGGCATTGCCCTCTTCAACGGATTCAAGGCCGTGAACAATATGAAGATCTCCAAGACTTCCATCGCTCTTGGCAACTCGCAGGAAGACCAGATTGAGGCTGACATCTGCCTCGCCACGATGGAAGCCTACTGCAACGTGCTCTATTACAGCCAGCTGGCCGACATCTACAAGGCTCAGGTCGAGGTCGCCGAGGAATCTCTCACAAAAGCCCGCCGTCAGGAGGAACTTGGACAGAAGGGTCACGCGGATGTTGTGGAGATGGATTCCAACCTCGCCGACAAGCAGTACCAGCTCGTCGAGGCCAACAACAAGCTCAACGACGCGAGGATCACCCTTGAGGACGTGATGTTCTGGTCTGAGGATCACGAACTTGTCATCGACACGGAACTCCCGTCAACCCTTGACGGCGAAAGAATGCTGACCGATTCCATGGCACTGGAGGATATGGTTGACTTCGCGCAGACGAACAACCCGGCCGCCCGGGTGGCACGCTATAACCTCTTGAACGCCAAGCGTGAGCTCAGCACAGCCAGATGGCAGCTTCTCCCTTCGCTGAACGCCTACGCAGGATGGTCCACGACTTACTTCACCTACCCTGGCAGCGGCTCGGCATCCGACCCTTTCCGCACGCAGTTCAAGAACAATGGTGGTGAATATGTCCAGCTGTCCCTGAATATTCCTATCTTCTCAGGACTTCAGCGACACAGCAACATCGCAAGAAAGAAGAACGCGGTCGCCAAGGCTTCAGCCGAGTACGACCAGAAGATGAGGGACATCTCAGCCGAGGTGCGCAGGGCTGTCCAGGATCGCGACGGCGCGTCGGCCGCCTATATTCAGGCGCAGAGAAAATCCGATGTGCAGGAGGAAGCATATTCATTGAATATGAAAAAGTTGGAGCAGGGGTTAATCTCTCCGATCGAGTTCCAGACCGCATCGAACAACTACCTTGAGGCGAACGCCCAGCGGCTCAACTCGCTGCTGACCTACTTCATCAAGCGCAGCGTGGTCAACTACTATAACGGAGTGGATTACATCAATCAATGAATATGACCGTGCCGGTCGCTGAGCCTGTCGAAGCGACCACCTCAGAAATAATCAACGAATAATAACAAACATTATGGACAAGATAATCGAAAAGAAAAAAGGCTGGAGAACAGCCTTCACAAAAAAGGCGATGCCTTACTGGCTTGGAGCCATCGTGGTAGTGTTCGTGCTCTACCTCGTGTTCAGAGACAATTCCAAGACCCTCAGGGTTGACAAGGACACGATCACAGTCAGCCAGGTGACTGACGGACAGTTCAACGACTATATCCGTGTGAGCGGTCAGGTACAGCCAATGGTCACAATCCAGATCAGCCCGCTCGAAGGCGGTACCGTCCAGAAGATCATCGTGGAGGAGGGATCCACAGTGAAGGCCGGGGAACCGATTCTTGTGCTGTCCAATGATAACCTTGACCTTCAGATACTTAACGCCGAGGCCGAGCTTGCGGAAAAGGAGAACATCCTTCGTAACACGATGATCTCGATGGAGCAGCAGAAACTCTCCCATGAGCAGAACCGTCTCCGCTACGCCTCCGAGGCCAGGCGTAACAAGAGGGCATTCGAGCAGAACCAGCAGCTCTACAAGGAGAAGCTCATCTCAAAGGAGGATTATCTCAAGGCCCAGGAGGATTATGAGCTTTCGCAGCAGAACCTTGACCTGACTCTCAAGAGCATGGAGCAGGACAGTCTCTACCGTTCGACCCAACTCCTGAGTCTGCGCGAGAGTCTTGACAATATGAAGATGAACATGCAGCTCATACGCCGCCGCAAGGAGAGCCTTACGATCAAGGCTCCGATCGACGGGGTTCTCGGACTGTTGGATGCGAACCTTGGCCAATACATCGGTGCTGGCACCAAGATCGGCCAGATCAACTCCGAGGGTAGCTACAAGATTGAGGCTAAGATAGATGAACACTATATTGACCGTGTGGTTCCGGGACTCGACGCCACATTTGAGCGTCAGAGCGAGAAGTACGACGCGCAGGTGCGCAAGGTCTATCCGGAGGTGCGTGACGGCAAGTTCCAGGCGGACTTCAAGTTCGAGGGCCAGCAGCCCGACAACATCAGGACCGGCCAGACATATTACCTGAACCTTCAGCTCGGTCAGCCGGAGCGGGCGGTCCTCATCCCTCGCGGGACATTCTACCAGAAGACGGGAGGCAAGTGGATTTATGTGGTCAGCAAGGATGGAGGCAAGGCTGTCAAGCGCGAGATCCGCATCGGAAGGCAGAACCCTCAGTTCTACGAGGTCCTCGAAGGACTGGAGCCTGGCGAGAAGGTCATCACCTCCTCCTACGACAACTACGGCGACAGCGATGTGCTTGTCTTCTAATTGATTAATGAATATAAACAATAACAAATAAAAATTTTCAAAGCCATGATTAAAGTCAACAATCTGTCCAAGGTCTTCAGAACAGAGGAGATCGAGACAACAGCCCTCAATGGAGTTTCATTCGAAATCGCTGACGGAGAATTCGTCGCCATCATGGGTCCTTCCGGTTGCGGTAAGTCAACCCTTCTGAACATCCTCGGCCTTCTTGACAACCCTACCGGAGGCTCCTACGAACTTCTCGGCACGGAGGTCAGCCAGCTCAAGGAAAAGGAGCGCACCAAGTTCCGTAAGGGCAACATCGGATTCGTGTTCCAGAGCTTCAACCTGATCGATGAACTGAATGTCTATGAGAACATCGAGCTTCCGTTGAGGTACCTGAACATCTCCGCGGCCGAGCGTAAGCAGAAGGTCACCGAGATTATGAAGAGAATGGCCATCAGCCACAGAGCCCAGCACTTCCCTCAGCAGCTTTCCGGAGGTCAGCAGCAGAGAGTCGCCATCGCCCGTGCCGTGGTCGCAGGTCCGAAGCTGATCCTCGCCGATGAGCCTACCGGTAACCTGGACTCCAAGAACGGTAAGGAGGTTATGGATCTCCTCAGCGAGCTCAACAAGGAAGGTACGACCATCGTTATGGTGACCCACTCCCAGAGAGACGCCGCCGTGGCACAGCGCACCATCGACCTGTTCGACGGCCAGATTGTCTCTGACGTAAAGAACGAGCTTTAGCGTTGAATCTTTCTCGTGAGGGTCGGCTGATTACTTGGCGATAGCTGATGAATCACCACTACGGACTTGACAGTAGATAATGTAATTATACCACCCATAAGCGCCGCCCCTCACGTTTAAGATATTATTGGCGGAAGGTTGCCTGAATCTCATAGTCAAACTCCTTAATACTTTGTCTCGGTTCATCCAGAAGGTTGCCACAGCAAACCTTGGCCACCCGCGGCCATAAGCGGGAGGGGCCCAGCCGTCAGGCTGGGAGGGACGGAGCGCGAAGCGCGGAGGGTTTGTCGTGGCAACCTTCTGGATGGGATTTCCAAACGGGTAAAAATCCGTGGAGGATAAGTGATTGACCATTAGGAATATGCTTGGATGTCCTCTTGCATGAAGCGGGAATGAGGATAGGGAAGCAAAAGAATGAAAAACAAAAAGTTGGCCTCAGCGAGGCCGTGAATGAATTTATGAGCAGTTTCATTAATTTCTTGAAGCGCAACAAACTTTACAGCGCTGTCAACCTTCTGGGACTCAGCCTCTCGATGGCGTTTGTCCTGCTTCTGGCCGTGTACGTCACCAGTCAGCTGAGTACTGACTCGTTCCAAAAGAACGCCGACAGGATCTACGTCATCGCACAGAAAGAGACCGTTACGAACGCTTACTGGATGTCCCGTCACATGAAGGCGAACTTCCCGGAGATCGAGAGTTCTGCGTCATATTCCACTAACGGTTTGCAGGAGTACAAGATCGACGGCAACATCGTGAATGCCAGGACATCCTATGCCGACTCATCGTTCTTCGACATGTTCAGTTTCCCTCTTGTGGAAGGTGACCTCCGTGAGTGGAAAGCCTCGATAGGCGGGGTCTTGATCAGCGAGTCTTTCGCCAAGGCTCAGTTCGGGGACAAGGATCCGGTGGGACGTGAGATCCGGTTCGATGGTGCTGATTCGACGGTGAGCACCTTGACCGTATCCGGAGTGTTCAAGGACATCGAGAACTCCATCATCAGGCCGTGCGACATATTCCTGCGCGGAGAGATCATGACCATCACCAATCGGGCGAATGACGAGCGGATGTCCAACGCCGGATCATCCATCTGCTTTGTGATGGCTTATCCGAATGCTGACCTTCCAGCAAGACACGATGATGTTCTTAAATGGTGCCGGGAGAATTTCTGGACATATTCATCCGACTATGGCGGGGATGAGAATGACGTGAGAATCATTCCCTTGCGGGATGTCTATTTTCTTTCGGAAGGCTACGAGGACTACAACGATAGTCTGGTTATGGGCAACAAGACTACCGTGATGCTGCTCGGTGGAATGTGCTTCCTGTTGCTCCTGTTCGCCATTCTTAACTATGTGAACATGACCACGGCGCTGTCCGGATTCCGTGCCAAGGAGATGGCCACCAGGAGGCTTATCGGCGCGACGAAAGGCGGGATATTCCTGAAAATGATTGTCGAGAGCACCATCATCTGCGCTGCCGCCATGGTCGTCGCCATCCTGCTTGGCGAGGCTCTTTCCCCGGCGGTTTCCAAGGCGCTGAACTATGACATCTCGATCTTCAAGGCGATCTCTCCGGCAAGCGTTCTTGTCTGTGTCCTGTTCACGGTTCTGGTCGGAGTCATCGCCGGTATCGTGCCGGCGCTCATCATCCAGAAGGCCGAGCCGATCGAGATTGTCCGCGGTACGCTCAGGCTCAAGACCAAGACCCTTTACAGCAAGGTTATCATTGTCGTTCAGAATGTCATCACGGTTGTGATGCTCGTGACGGCGTTCACGATGTTCCTTCAGATCCGCTCGATGATAAACGCTCCGATGGGCTATAACACGGAGGATCAGATCACCATCAGCAATGAATATGGCCGCGCGGGCGAATTGGCTCCGCTCATCAACAAACTTAAGGCGGAAAGCTGCGTTGAGGCTGTCGGTCTCGGCGATGGCTACCCGATGTTCGGCACCAACAACTGGACTATGTCCACCGAAAGCGGAAAAGAGGCGTCGTTCCAGATGGTGAAGGGCGACAGCGCCTACTTCAACATCCTCGGCATCAGGAAGAAACAGGACAACCACAGTCCGAACAGTTATTGGCTGAATGAATATGCATACGGAATCCTCGAAATAGACGAGACCGCCACGGAGTTCACGACCAAGTCCAACAGCACATGGCAGATAGGCGGAATCTACTACGACTTCAAGATCAAGCCGTTGCTGGAGGAACAGCATCCTGCGTTGATCTACCAGTATGATGAATATCCTGCCGGGAAGTGGCCGTGGACGATTCTTGTGAAGACCACGCCGGATCACAAAGAGGCTTTCGCAAGGGTCAAAGCGGTCTTTAGCGAATTGTACCCGGATAAGTTATTCGATGCCAGCTATGTCGAGGATGACATCAAGGCTGTGTTCGCTTCCGAGAACAGGGTGTTGGAGATCATGGTCATATTCACAATCCTTTCGCTGTTTGTCTCGGCTCTGGGTCTCGTGGCGATGAGTTCGTACTACATGCAGCAGGAACGCAGGACAGTGTCTCTCAAGAAGGTCTATGGCGCTGACTATAACTCTGTTCTGTGGGGCCTTGTGGCCGAGTTCATGAAGATGATCGGTGTGGCGTTCGTCATCGCCGTCCCGGTGGCGTGGTACCTGATGCACACTTGGTTGAACGGCTATTCCTACCGCATCGGTCTCCATTGGTGGATCTTCGCGGTGGCCGGTCTGTTCACCGCCGTCATTGCCGCCCTTGCCGTCCTCTGGCAGGCTGTCCGCGCCGCCCGCACCAACCCGGCGATCGAGCTGAAAAAGGAATAGCTTGCTATATCTCCAATCCAGATGGTTGTCGCGACGAACCCTCTGCGCTTCGCGCTCCGTCCCTCCCAGGCTGCGCCTGGGCCCCTCCCGCTTATGGCCGCGGGTGGCCAAGGTTCGCTGCGGCAACCTTCCGGATTGAGTAGTAATATTCAGTGGAGCCTGAACGATTGAAGATTAGGAATATAATGATGTGTCCTCACCGCTGGAATCGGGAGGAGGATATGCAAGCAAAATATTGAACGATAAAAGATTAGCCTCCATGTGGAGGAATGGGTATGAGAAGAAAAAGTGATTTGATCATCAAGGTTTTGTCCTTGGGAGTCGGGATGGCGATAGCCGTCATCCTGATCGCCAAGGTCTGCTTTGAACTTTCGTACGACAATGTCTATAAGGACATTGACAGGATCTATAAGATCCGCACCGGCGCCGTTATGCAAGGTGAGGATAAGGATTTCGGTCAGGTCAGCGGAGCCATCGCTCCGGGATTCAAGGCCGAGGTGCCGGGAGTGCTGGAGGCCACAAGGTTCACCGGCATATTCAACAGCGAGAATTTCATCATCGGTGACGAAGGAAGCAAGGTGGCGGCCGAGCACCTTTTGGCTGACTCCTGCTTTTTCAGGATATTCAATCGCCAGTTCCTCGCCGGTGAGCCGGAAAAGGCGTTGAGGTCGTGGAGCGGCGATGTGGCCATCTCAAAGACTTTCGCCGAGAAACTTGGTGGAGTCGGAGCGGCTGTCGGCAAGCAGATCGCCAACGAGGACAATCCGAATCTGAAGCTGACTGTCTGCGGAGTCTATGAGGACTTCCCTAAGAACGGATCGATCCACGCCGATGTCATCCTTTCCATCGAGGCGATGAGCAAGTGGAGCCTCTCCAACTGGGTCGGCAACGACAGGTACGTCGCTTTCGTCAAATTGGCCGAAGGGGTTGATCCGGCGTCGCTTAAGGATGCCATCCACGAGATGCAGAAGGCTCACCAGCCTTTGGAGGAAATGGAGAAGAGCGGACTCACTCTCTGGTACTTCCTTTCGCCTTTGGCCACCGAGCACAGCTCGAAGCCGGAGGTCAGGAACCTTGTGTTCATACTTGCCATCATCGCCGCTCTGCTGCTGCTTGTGTCCATTATGAACTACGTCCTTGTGGCGATCTCGGATGTCATCCGCAGGGCGCGCGAGGTCGGAGTCCGCAAATGCTACGGAGCCCAGCCTTGGGACATCAACAAGATCCTGCTCAAGGAGACCGCCTGGAATTTGGGTGTCTCCCTCGCCGTGGCAGCCCTGCTGATCTTTGCGTTCAGGGGTGCGGTTGAATCCCTGTTGGGAGTCCCTGTGAAGGATCTTGTCACTCCGCTTTCCGTCTGGATCATTGTCGGGATTGTGATCTTGGTGTTCCTTGTCTCCGCCGTCATTCCGGCGAGGATGTTCACCAAAATCCCTATTTCCAGCGCCTTCCGAGGCTACAAGGAGAGCAAGCGCCGCTGGAAGATCTCACTGCTTGCCTTCCAGTTCGCCATCAACGCCGTGCTGGTGTCGCTGGTGCTGATCGTCAGCTTCCAGTACCGCAAGGTGCTGAACGCCGATCCGGGCTACAACTACAGCAATCTTGTCTATGAGACATTCCCGTCCTACGACCAGACGAAGATGACAGCCATCGCCGGTGCTCTTCGCCAGCTGCCTGAGGTCGAGGCTGCTGAACTGACCTACGTGACACCTTTGGCGTCAGCTTCCGGCAATAATATTACCCTTCCTGGTGACGACAGGGAACTCTTCAATGTCGCTGATGAATATGGCGCCACGGAAGGTTTCTTCAATATGATGGGCTTCCGGCTCGTCGAGGGATCCGCTCCAAAAGGACCGAATGATGTCGCTGTCAGCAAGTCCTTTGTGACCAAGATGGCGGCTTTCGCCAACTGGTCTGACGGAGCCGTTGGAAAGATTGTCGGCATCACCGAGCACGGGCAGGTCACGATCTGCGGAGTCTATGAGGACTATGTCATCGGAAGCGTCTCTGATCCGGACAACCGTCCGAGCGTGCGTTTCTGCTGGAACAAGGACTTCCTCACCGATGAGGAAAAGGCTGACTTTGACTGGTCAAGGCTGATGCAGACACTTGTCGTGAAGCTCACGGATGTCACTCCGGAGACGATGCGTAAGGTGGAGAAGACAATCCGGGAGGTCGCTCCTGACAGCGACGCCGAGGTGAAGTCTTACGCCGAGACGTTCAGGAGCCTATACGATCCGACGAGGCAGATGAAGAGAACCTACACCCTTGGAGCGTTGTTCGCCCTGCTGATAGCGGTGATCGGCCTGATCTCCTACGTCCGTGACGAGAACTATCGCCGAAGCGCCGAGATCGCCGTCCGCAAGGTCAACGGAGCGCAATCCTCGGAGATCGTGTCGATGCTCGTGATGGATGTGCTGAAAGTGGCTCTTGTCGCTGTCCTTATCGGTGACGCCGGGGCTTGGCTTGTGGCGCATTACTGGCTGGAGCAGTTCGCCCTGAAGATCACCCTGTCACCTCTGTTCTTCATCGCCGCCGACATCATCGTGCTGGCCATCATCGTCAGCGTCATCGTGATCGGCTCCCTGAGGATCGCTCACACCAACCCTGTCGAGTCCCTCAAGAACGAGTAGGGTAGTCCTGCTGTCCCGGTCGCTGAGCGTGCCATCGTTGAACCCGTGGTTTGACAGCTCACCAACCATCGAAATGCGATTGCAGTGTCGTGGCAGATAACTATCTGTCAACTAATATAATAAGCAAGTACGTGGTGCATAAACCGGCACCACGTACTTGCTTTATTGTTTGATAATGAGCTACTTAGTTGCCACTCGCTCGGAATCAATGAGTGGCGATTAACTTGTTGATTGACAGTGAATAAGCGTTGTACCTTTGGTGGAAAACTACTGAAGGTAAATTATTATATTCTTGATAATGAATATGTTCCATCCCATGGTCCGCTTTGCGGCGGCCTTCCGGACGCTAAGGAGTTTTACTTGAATATCAGCGTGAATACAGTCGCTTCGGAGTCCGAGCGGGTGAGGCGGAGGGTACCGCCGTGCATCCTCATGATCTGACGGGAAAGGCTCAGTCCGATTCCGCTGCCCTCAGGCTTGGTCGTGAAGAACGGAATGAATATCTCCTCCTGGCTTGCCGCGCTGATAGGCGGCCCGTCATTGCTCACATTGATGATGACGTTGTCCCTCTTGTCAATCTCGGCAGAGATTTCGATGTGCCGCGCCCCGGCCTGAGCGGCGTTCTTGACAAGGTTGATGAGAATCTGTGAGATCTGGCTCTCGTCAGCGTACAGAAGCACGTCCTCGGTCTTTTCCACAAATCCAGCGGTAGCCCCGGCGGCGGTCAACACCGGCTGGCTCAGATCGATGACCTTGGCCGCGAGGTCGCGAGCGAAAAACGCCTTCCTGACCGGCACGGCCACGTGGGTCAGATCCCTGTACGAATTGACAAACTTTATAAGACCACGGGACGAACTGGCGATGGTCTCCAGACCTGCCTTGAGATCCGGCCCGTCTGATGGCGGAGTGATCGTCCCGGCATATTCGGAAAGAGCCTCGGAAAGGGAGGCGATCGGTGTGACGGTGTTCATGATCTCGTGTGTGAGAACCCTGATGAGCCTCGTCCAGGACACTGACTCGTTCTCCTCGATGGCCTCAGAGATGTCGTTTATCGCGATGATTTTCACGTCCTTACGCCCGATGTGCGCCGATGTGGCGGACAGGGAAATGTTCGTCTGCGAGCTTTCCGAATAGATGGACGCTTTCTGGTCCAGCCCCTCCTCGACTTTCTCAAAGGCTCCTCTTAATGAAGGGCTTACGATGTCAAGTTGCCGTAAGGTGCTTAAAGACGACACTCCCAGAAGAATCAACGCCTGCTTGTTGGTGTAAAGCACGGAATCCGTCCCGGACTCCAGCACGACGATGCCGGTCTTGGCCTTGTCCAACATCTGTCCGTAATATTCCTCCTGCTCCCGGATGTCGGCCGTCTCTTTCTGGAATATGGTACGGATTCGGTTCAGGGTCCTGTTGATCTTCCGGCTGCCCAAGCCCCCCTCGTCGAACCTGAAATTGGTCTCCTTATCCTCCAGGGCATCAAGCATATAGGTCACTTTCTTGAGGATGCGATGCCGTGTAAGAAGCACCGCAAGCAAAGCCACCAGCACCAGAACGCCGGCCGGAATCGCTATCTGAGGCCACGGAAGCATATTCATAAACTTCGACTAAATCCCGTATTTCTTGAGTTTGCTGTAGAGGGTCGGGCGGCTGACATTCAAAGCCTTGGCCACCAGCGACATATTCCCGGAATATTTCTCCACCGCGGCGCGGATGGCCTTCTCCTCCACTTCCTCCAGCGTCGCCACAGAAGTCTCGCTTCCCTCGACCAGAGCCTCTGACGGCAGCTGCAACTCGTTCTCTGTCAGATTACTGCCTTCCGCCAGAATGACCGCCTTCTCGATGCAGTTCTGGAGCTCACGAATATTCCCGCTCCAGTGGCAGTCCTTCAAAGCGGCCTTCGCCTCCGGATCGATGCCCTCTACCTCGCGGTGGTACTTCTCGTCGAACCTTTTTATGAATATCCCGGCGAGCGGAACGATGTCTTCCGGGCGCTCCCTCAGGGCCGGCAGATGGATGCTCATCGTGTTGATCCTGTAGAAGAGATCCTCCCTGAACGAGCCTTCCTGCACCTTCTGGCGCAGATCCATATTCGTGGCGCAGACAAGGCGGATGTTCACATTGCGTGGCTTGGTGTCGCCGACCCTCGTGATCGTCCTGTTCTGGAGAACCCTCAGAAGCTTTGCCTGAAGGTGTAAAGGAATATTCCCGATCTCATCCAGGAAAAGGGTTCCGCCCTCGGCCAACTCAACCTTTCCGGCCTTGTCGGCATAGGCGTCCGTGAACGCTCCCTTGACGTGTCCGAAGAGCTCGCTCTCGAAAAGGGTCTCCGGAATCGCTCCGGCATCCACGCTGACCATAGGGCCGTTCCGCCGCTCGGAATGATTGTGTATCTCTCTGGCCAGAAGATCCTTACCCGTTCCGTTCTCGCCGGTGATCAGTACCGTGGCATCGGTAGGGCCGATCTTCTCGATTGTCTTCTTGATTTCGGCCATAGCCTGTGAAGTGCCCCAGTACATCCCGGTCGGGCCGGTGGCATATTCATTAGACTGCCGGCTGTCCTTCCGGTTCTCCGTCACCGCCCTTTCCAGCGTGGCGAGCAATTTCTCGTTCTCCCAAGGCTTCACGATGAAGTCGAACGCCCCTCTTTTCATCCCCTCCACGGCCAGGGATATGTCCGCGTAGGCCGTGAACAGCACGACTTTCTGGTTCGGGTTGTTGTTGCGTAACTCGCTGAGCCAGAAAAGTCCCTCATTTCCAGTGTTGATGTCCGTGTTGAAATTCATGTCCAGCAGGATCACATCCGGCTGGAAGGCATTGACGGTGCTGATAAGCTGTGCCGGTGACGGCAGGATCTCCACCGCCTCGAACCGCATAGGCAACAAGATCTTCAACGCGGACCGGATCCCCGCATTGTCATCAACCACAAGAACTTTCCCGACTTTCTTCATCTTGGTCACGTTTTTCTTTCAGTGAATCTATTCCGAGGCGGACTCGGTGACGGAGATGTTCTCGACACCGGCGGCTTTCAGGGCGGCGACAAGGGCTTCCACCTGCGACTTGTCCTCGAACGGGCCGGCGGTGAACACCACGGCTCCGGCCTCGACGCTCTTGATGAGATCCTTGTCCGAATGCTCGTGGATCGCCGCGATGGCCTCCTCGGACAGAGACTGTCCGTTCTCCGGGTAGATCCTGACCATCATCAAGGTCCTGACCTTCGACTCAAGATCCCTGGCCTTCGACACGCCGATGATCTGGCCATTCTGGAACGCGTCGATCTGCGCGTCGCGGAACCCTCTCTTCTTCACCTTGTTAAGGTTGGAAAGAGCATCTTTGTAGGACTTGAAAAGCCCGACGGAATAGGCGTGCTTCCCGGTTGTCGTGGTCCTCTCGAACACAGGACTCAGGCCGTTGAGGTCGGAGACAGAGGCTTTTCTGCTGAGGGTAAATATTCTTATCTGATAGACAATGCCTTCCGGCAGGGTGTTGTTCTCGGCGAAACGTCCTTCCGGGAGGATCATGAACGAATAGTCGAACGAAGGTTTCGGCTTGAGGATCTCCAGATGAAGATCCGGGCCGTAACTGTTTTTGGAGAATGTGTAGCCGGAGGCTGTCCCGACAATATCCTTGTCGGCCTTGGCTTGGAGCCGCCGCGTGTCGATCACGATTCCGTTGGCCAGAAAATCCATCTCGATGTTCTGGAGCTCCTTTACCGCGGCGTTTAAGGAACTGTTCAAGGTCGGAAGCATCAATTCCTTGTCGGATATCTCGGCCGTGAGTCTGGCTTTTTCTTCCGCTGAGGCCGCCGCAAGTTCCGAGCGCATCTTGTCCAGATTCTTTCCGTACCTTGCCACCGAGTCACGCAAGGCTCTAACCTCACGCATCTTTTCCATGTAGCGCTTTGTGCCTTCATCGTGTTGCCCATCGTCCGGAACCGCCGCGTCATTGTCGATCCTGGAAGGATCCTTGGCCGGATTCAGGGCTGCCAGAGTCCTCAGCTCGCCTACATCGGTGACGGCTTTCCGGACAGGCATGCTGTCATATTCAAGTACATAGATTGTCACACTGTCGCGGCCGCACTCGCGGTTCGACGCGAAGATGGAATATTTCCCGTCCTCCGTGTTGACGAAAAGGAAGTCGTCGTAAGGTGATGAATATGGAAAGCCCATATTCACCGGCATGTCCCAATCGTTGGTCTCGCTGTTCCAGTTTGAGACATAGAGATCGTAGCCTCCCATGCCGTACAGACCTTTGGAGGCGAAGTAAAGTGATTGTCCGTCAGGGGACAGCATCGGGTAGATCTCGTCCGAGGAACTGGTCATCTGCTCGTTGATCAGCGCCGGTGCGGACCATAGGGAATCCGTCAGATGTGTGCAGTAAATATTCCTGATGCCCTCCTCGTCTTTGGCTGAGTAGTAGATGTCCTTCGCGTCGTCAGGGATGTAGATGGCGCGCGAGAGGTCGTCTCCGCCCAAAGAGTCGAGCTGGTTCGGGGTCTTCCTCCAGCTGAAATCCTTCAGCGGGTAGAACAAGAAGAAATCCCTGAGCGGGAATGTCCGCTTCGCGACGACAGTCGGCTGGCTGCAGAACCCCATCATGTTCAGTCCATTGCGTGCCATCAACAATTGTTCCTCCGCCTTTGCCGAAGCGGTTGAGTCCAGAAGCTCGATGGCGCCTTCGCTGTACTTGACCGCCTCCTCGAAGCTGTAGGCCAGCCGGCACGAGTCAGCCTTGATCATGAGTCTGGTCGGGGAGACTTGCGCGTGAGCCTCTCCGTTGGATGTGATCTGCGCGAGCAGAGTTAGAATGCCGATGAATATTTTGTTTCTCATTCTGAAAAATCTCGGTGATTGCGTCTGCAAAAATAAGAAATACTTGGCAGATAATTTCTTTCTAAGAAAAAAATGCTAAATTTGTACCCTTATTTTTATGCGCAAAAATTAAAAACAATAATAAAAGTACACAATTATGCAAAGTAAAGGTTGGATTAGGCTTGTCGCCATTCTGCTTGCGATCGCTTCCATTTGGCAGCTTTCCTTCACAGCGGTGACTTCCATCCAGGAGAAGAAAGCGGCCAAGTTCGCTGAGAAAGCTGCCGTGGCGGCTCAGAATTCAGCGGCTTTCGCCCAGGTTCCTGAAAATGACCAGGCTTACTATCTGGATTCGATCAGGAAGGAACAGAACAGGGTATTCATTGATTCCATCTCTTCGAAGAAGGTATTCCTCTGGAACACCTACAAGGAGTGCAAGGCCAAGGAGATCAACCTTGGTCTGGACCTCAAGGGTGGTATGAACGTCATGCTGCAGGTGCAGCTTCAGGATCTTGTGAAGGCCATTTCCGGCAACAGCATGAATCCTGAGTTCCAGAAGGCTCTCGCCCTTGCCAAGGAACGCAGCGTTAATTCCAGAGAGGACTACATCACTCTTTTCGCGGATGCGTGGAAGGAAGTGAGCAACGGTCAGCACCTTGCCCAGATTTTCGGTACTTACGAGATGAAAGACAAGATCACCCCGGCCTCCTCAGACGCCGATGTCATCAGTGTCATCCGTGACGAGGCTGAGAGTGCCGTCGCCAACTCGTTCAACGTCCTCAGAAGCCGTATCGACCGTTTCGGTGTGACCCAGCCGTCCATCCAGAAACTTGGCAACAGCGGACGTATCCTCGTCGAGCTTCCGGGCGTCAAGGAGCCTGAGCGTGTGAGAAAGCTCCTTCAGGGAACCGCTTCCCTTGAGTTCTGGGAGACCTATACCAGCCAGGAACTTTCCGGCTATCTTGCCGAGGCCAACGCCAAGCTGGCTGAGATTCTTGCTGGAGAGGCCGACACCACAGCGGTCGCCGAGCCTGCCGCCGAGAATGTAGCCAAAGAAGGTGTTGACTCTCTTCTCAATTCAGAGATCGCTCAGAACCAGGACAATTCCGCTGAGATTGACGCTTACAGAAAGGCCAATCCTCTCTTCGCTGTGCTGAGCCCTTCAGGATCTAACAATGCCTGCATCGGTTTCGCCGCCGCGATCGACACCGCCAAGGTCAACAGGTATCTCGCCATGCCTCAGATCGCCGAGATCTTCCCGGCCGAGTTCAAGCCTATGTGGTCTGTAAAGCCTTCCGAGTATGCTCAGGGCGAGAACATCTTCGAGCTCGTCGCCATCAAGGCCACCTCAAGGGACGGCAAGGCGAAGCTTGACGGAGGTGTGATCACCGATGCACGTGTCGTTTACGACCACGGTTCAAACGGTGAGCCTTCCGTTTCCATGAGCATGAACGCCGAGGGAGCCAATGTATGGGCCCGCATGACCAGCGACAACGTCGGCAAGCAGATCGCCATCGTCCTTGACGACATGGTATATTCATATCCTAACGTACAGAACGCCATCACGGGCGGAAGTTCCTCTATCACCGGTCACTTCACTCCGGATGAGGCCACCGACCTTGTGAACGTCCTCAAGTCAGGTAAGCTTCCTGCGCCTGCCACCATCATCCAGGAGCAGGTTGTAGGTCCTTCACTCGGTGCCAAGTCCATCAACGCCGGTATGATCTCCTTCATCATCGCGTTCCTCTTGGTTCTCGTTTACATGATTTTCTTCTATCAGGGCGCCGGTGTCGCCGCTGACATCGCACTCCTTTGCAACGTGCTTCTCCTCTTCGGAGTCCTCGTTTCATTCGGAGCTGTCCTGACATTGCCTGGTATCGCCGGTCTCGTCCTGACAATGGGTATGGCCGTTGACGCCAACGTGATCATCTACGAGCGTATCAAGGAAGAGCTTGCTGCTGGCAAGGGTCTGGGCAAGGCCGTAGCCGATGGTTACAAGAACGCCTACTCCGCCATCATCGACGGTCAGGTGACCACCCTCCTTACCGGTATCGTCCTTTTCGTGTTCGGTTCAGGTCCTGTCCAGGGCTTCGCCACCACGTTGATCATCGGTATCATCACCTCTGTCCTCACCTCTATCTTCATCACAAGGCTTATCTTTGATGACCGCATCGAGAAGGGCAAGAGCATCGCTTTCGAGAACAACCTCACCAAGAACTTCCTCAAGAACACGCATTTCGACTTCATCGCCGCACGCAAGTGGTCTTACATCATTTCCGGCGCGTTGATCGTCATTTCAATCGTGTCTATCTTCACCAAGGGCTTCACTTACGGTGTTGACTTTACCGGTGGCCGTACCTATGTTGTACGTTTCGACCAGCCGGTAACCGCCGAGCAGGTTCGTGATGCCGCTATCGTTGAGTTTGACGGTGCCGTCGAGGTAAAGCAGTTCGGTGGCGAGAGCCAGATGAAGATCACAACCCAGTACAAGAACGATCAGGAGTCAACTGATGTTGACGCCGAGGTTGAAGCCAAGCTCTACAACGCTTTGAAGCCGTTCTTCGCTGAGACAGACATCACACTTGACGAGTTCAAGTCAACCGTTGACAATCCTAACGGTATCATCTCATCAGACAAGGTCGGCCCTACGATCGCCAACGACATGAAGAGAGACGCCATCATCGCCGTCATCCTCTCCCTGTTTGTGATCTTCGCGTACATCGCCTTCCGATTCAAGGGCTGGACATGGGGCCTTGGTGGAGTCGTTTCACTTGCCCACACCGCGATCATCGTGATCGGTTTCTTCTCATTGTTCTCCGGAATCCTTCCGTTCAACCTTGACGTTGACCAGACGTTCATCGCGGCCATCCTGACCATCATCGGTTACGCCATCAACGACAACGTGGTTATCTTCGACCGAATCCGTGAGTACAGGACCCTGCATCCGAATGTTGACGTGAGGACCAACACCAACCAGGCCATCAACGCGACATTGACACGTACCGTCAACACCTCTGTCTCCACTCTCGTGACCATGCTCGCTATCGCGATCTTCGGTGGTGAGTCCATCAGAGGTCTCGCGGTCGCCCTTATCCTTGGTATCTGCATCGGTACTTACGCTTCCATCTTCATCGGTACACCAGTGATGTTCGATGCTACGATTTGGAACCAGAAGCGCCTTGCCGCCAAGAACGGCACCACAGCCAAATCATCAAAGAAATAATATCTTTGACAAATGAATATGCAAAAGCGCCGACCCGATAGGGCCGGCGCTTTCGATTCGCACAATAGCCATACACCCCCAGTCACTACGTGACAGCCCCGGTAAATAAATAATAATTTGAAATATATCGCGGCATTTTTGCTTATAATCTTTTTTGGACTTACCTTTGTCAGAGAGATTGTAAAACAATTTATAAACCAATAATATTGATTTATTATGAGCGAAGAGAAATTCAGGATTGAATCCGATCTTCTTGGGGAACTTCAGGTTCCGGCTGAGGCCTACTACGGTGTTCAGACACAGAGGGCTCTCAATAATTATAAGATTTCCAACACCAGGATGTGCGACTACCCTGAGTACGTCATCGCCATGGCCTGCATCAAGCTTGCCGCGGCACAGACGAACAAGGAACTCGGAGCTATGGATCCGAAGATCGCCGACGCGATCGTGGAGGCATGCCGCGAGATCATCGACGGAAAGTTCCACGACCAGTTCCCTGTGGACATGATGCAGGGAGGCGCGGGAACATCCGTGAACATGAACGCCAACGAGGTGATCGCCAACAGGGCTCTTGAGATCATGGGACATGCAAAGGGGGAGTACCAGTTCTGCTCACCTAACGACCATGTGAACTGCGCCCAGTCTACCAACGACGCCTATCCTTCTGCCTTCCGCTACGCTTTCATCAGGATGAACAGAAAACTGGAGAAGAGCCTCAAGGATCTCATCGACGCGTTCAAGGAGAAGGGTGAGGAGTTCAAGGACGTTATCAAGATGGGCCGTACACAGCTTCAGGACGCAGTTCCTATGACCTCCGGCCAGGAGTTCCACGCCTATGCCACCAACCTTGAGGAAGAGGTTCTGAACCTTGAGAGAAACGTGAATCTTCTCTATGAGATCAACATGGGAGGCACCGCAATCGGTACCGGCCTCAATGCCAAGCCTGGTTTCGCAGAGCTTTGCGCCAAGAAGATGACCGAACTCACAGGCGAGAAGTTCATCGCTGCTCCGGATCTCGTGGAGGCCACTCCTGACACTGGCGCCTATGTCAGCTACTCTGGTGCCCTCAAGAGACTGGCAGTCAAGCTTTCCAAGATTTGCAACGACCTCAGGCTCATGGCCTCCGGTCCTCGCTGCGGTCTGAAGGAGATCAATCTTCCGCCTATGGCTCCAGGCTCGTCAATCATGCCTGGCAAGGTCAATCCTGTCATCCCGGAGGTCACCAACCAGGTCTGCTTCAAGGTGATCGGCAACGACATGACCGTCTCATTCGCTGCCGAGGCCGGACAGCTCCAGCTGAATGTCATGGAGCCTGTGATCGCCGAATCAATCATGGAGAGCATAACATGGCTTACGAACGCGATGAACACCCTGCGCGAGAAGTGCATCGAAGGCATCACCGTCAACAAGGAGCGTTGCTACGAGATGGTGAAGAACAGCATCGGCATCGTGACCGCCCTCAACCCTATCATCGGCTACAAGGCCAGCACCAAGGTCGCCAAGGAGGCTCTTGAGACCAACCGCTCTGTCTATGACATCGTCCTTGAGAAAGGCATCCTCACCAAGGAGGAACTCGACAAAGCCCTTGATCCAAAGAATATGATCAGATAACCATTTGATGAATATATCAAAAAGGCCGGCGGATTCTTTTCTCCGCCGGCCCTTTTTGTAGAATCTCCTATGACAATATATAGGTGAAATATTACTACCTTTGTGTCCGTTTTTATGATTGCAAGGCGATGAAAGCGATAGGGACAATCCTCTTGTTGGTGCTATCCAACATATTTATGACATTCGCGTGGTACGGCCATCTGAAGCTTCAGGAGATGAAGGTCTCGACGAGCTGGCCGCTCATTCTGGTCATCCTCTTCTCCTGGGGACTGGCGTTTTTTGAATATTGCGCCCAGGTTCCAGCCAACCGCCTCGGATTTACTGGCAACGGCGGCCCGTTCAGCCTTATGCAACTAAAAGTTATCCAAGAGGTTGTCTCCCTCATCGTCTTCACTTTGGTTGTCACCCTCCTCTTCAAAGGCGAGGCTCTCCACTGGAACCACATCGCGGCGTTCGTCTGCCTTGTGCTCGCCGTCTTCTTCGTGTTTCTGAAGTAGCGTCTTCCCCAAAGGTGTTCGGTGGAAAAGACCGGAAAGAATTGCACAGGGAGTGCCGCCCGTGTCCTTCCTGTATGGTTTCCGGCAGCAATTCTGTCATCTGGTATTGGATACATAGCTTGTATATCACAGCGTTGAATTCGCCGTGAATATCTCCGCAAACAATAATGCTCTTTGCGTTAGGAAATGCGTATGTGTGAAATGAATTCATTTCTTCAACGATAGCCAATAGGGGGACAACTTTTCCGTAATATAATCAACGACCTCATTCAGAGGTAAGACTCCCTTGTATTTCATCTTTTTCAAGAATGCGTTCCATTGAGTCTGCTTGATAGGATCATTCTTGAATTCGCCATTGAAAAGAGGGTGATTCTCAGTATATGTCGTTCCTCTATTGCTGAAAACAGAGGCAATTGCTTCAGAAAGGGTTTCCTCATTTACCTTGACACGTGCTGATTCTGACGAAAGAATGGAATATACATCATAGAAGTCTTTCATCCTGCTGTTTGCCAGCGCCCGATCAATCATTGTCTGGAACTTTTCTGCTACAACAGTCTCCAAAGAATAAGCATTGATGCTAACCTCCGGCATATCATCAAGAAGCAAGGGATAATCCAGTTCCTGGGGCTCTGGAACAACAATATCTCCAAACCCAATATCCATAGAAAAAGGTTGTACAATGGTGTCAAGATGAGCTGTCACAGTAACTGTGACGCCGTTATACTCTTTGTCCAAAGAAATATCCTCAACCTTAATGTCATTCTCTCCGTTATCGAACATAAGACCATCTTCAGGGCATTGAATTGCGCAGATCTCTCGGAAAGCTTTTCGAATGGTTTCTTTGTCTCTGCTAATCTTGTCGCCCAGGAAATCAATGTCTTTCGTCGGACGAGCCTTGAACTTTTCGTAGGCGAAGAGAAGTGCACTTCCTTTCAGGCAGAAGTTATCCCGATATTGGCTCATCGACAGCCTGTACAACATCCGCTCTTGGATGTATCTGAGCAGAATCTGCATATATTCGGTTCCAGGCACTGAATCCCGGATGTTCAGGAGTTTGGCCCGAACCGACTTTGCTACATTTTTCTTTTCCATATTACAGCCCCATTTCAAGGTATTGTCTCATTGTTGACAGCACTCTCATTTGTTTTGCGTAATCCATAAGACGGGAAATGTTACGATCCTTGCGCTTGAGATAGTTCCTAAGAATCTCAACAGCCACTTCAGTCCCGATCTTGTTACGAAACTTTACAGCGTCGCAAACGCTTTTCTCGATGCAGAAAATCTTAACCTTATGATTGGCAATGTCAGCTTCTTCAACGCCCATCGTGCAGTATTTCTCTTCCCAATAGCAGAGAATGATGCCAGAAATCTCCGGGGCAACCACTTTCCTGTGCTTTTCTATAGCAACGTAAAATCCATCAGGGATTTGAGTGGTAAGCCCATAATAATCCCACGCGGAATACATGCAAACGACACCGCCGGGGACGATCCTTTCAACATCTATCATCGTGGTCGCCAGTTCTTCAGGGAGAATATACACACCATTCTTGATTCTGATGACATTGCCGGATTTGATAGCCTTGTTGATTCCATAGTAAGCCCTGGGCTCACGTAGTTCATGAGTCCGTATCGTTCCTCCGCTTGCAGAGATGTCTTGGTAAAACTTGGCCATATGCGTATGATTCGCGACAAATATACGGCTAATTTTTGAAATAGCCGTAGTTTTTGATAATTCTTTCATGAATCGATATGACCTTCGGATACTGCCCCTGTTCCCATTTTTGAAACAGTCGCTCAGAAGCGCATAGAAAGCCGTTTTTGCGAAAAACCTTATAATCTATGTCACTTTTCAGCGATAGTGACGCGAAAAATAATAATTCTATTAATGCTGGGTGTCTTATAGGGAAAATATACTGATGGTTTCCATGTTTGAGCGAGAAAAACTTAAACTTTGTAGAAATACGTTGAGACTATGACAACGCAAGAAATACTCAAGCTTTGTGGGAAAGGTGAGCAGACACCCGTTCAAATGAAGGAGCGGGTCACTGATGCGTATGAGTTGGGGAAAGAAATGGTTTGCTACGCCAATGAGCGGGGAGGCGGATTGATTATCATCGGCGTCAATGATAAAACGGGAAAGGTCAATGCGCTTTCACGCACGGAGGTGCAGGAGCAAACAGGGCTTCTTTCCCAAATCGCAACCGACCAAGTCCATCCCGCCGTTTCCATCAAAGCTGAAAACGTTGATGTCCCTGGCGGGCAATTGATAGCCGTTACAGTCCTTGAGGGCATCAATAAGCCATACAAGGACAACAAGGGAATTGTCTGGGTTAAGAACGGCGCTAACAAGCGTCGCATCGTTGACAACGCAGAGATTGCCGAGATGATGTCCGATAGCGGCACATTCCGACAAGATGAGGCTCTCATCCCCGGAGCAACTATTGCGGACCTGGATATGAATGTTGTCAAGACCTACCTAACAAAGAGGTTTGAGGCGTCCTACAAATCCAAGGATTTGACTTATGAGCAGATACAGGATGCTTCCGCTGACGAGCTTGTTAGTTTGGCGGCATCTGGAATGACGGTTGAACGCTTGTTGAAGAACTTTGGGCTCATTCGTTCTGATGGCGGCATCACCTATGCGGCGATGCTGTTGTTCGGCAGACATCCATGGCGTTGGCTTCCTACTGCCACAGTCAAATGCGTCAGCTTTATCGGGAACAGCCTAGGGGGAACTGAGTTCCGTGATAAAATGGATGACTTGGATGCCGATGGCGCCCTTCCGGGCGGATTGGAGGTTGAGGATGTCCTATCTGGTACATCCCTTCCGCGGAACAAGATGCTTTTTACTCACGGAGCATTTTTACTACCCTATTCAGGCATTGGCAGCGGTTTCCTTCGTGCTCGTGAACTGGATGACAAAATGGAGGTCGTTAACGGCACCAAGAAGAAAGAGGTCATAGTTACTTTTTGGCGGGGTAGTAACCAAGAACGTGTCAGAGTAACGGAGTTTGGTAACGGAGTCGAGTAACGGAGTTGCACCATCAAAAGTCAAATTGCCGGGGAAGGAACAAGACATTATTAACTTTTGCACCGTCCCTAGAACAGCAGCAGAAATCCTATCAAGGATGGGCTTGACAAATCAGACTAATCTGAGTTTTGCAGCACTTTGTACTAATAAATCGTAAAATGCTGAAAATAAGCACTCGGCAGTTTGGATTTGTCATTTATATTTAGTACATCCGTACTAATATTTATAGCAAATCCCATGAGAACAGGAAGGCCGGCCAAAGCCAGCACGATATACAAGGTAAGCATCCATAACAATGGAGGACGGAAGTACGCATCCCCCCAGCCTTTCACTGTTGATGACGACGGCAAGAAGCATTACACGCACAAGCAGTGGGGCATTGTTGACGACGACATGAGGTTTCATCCAAACTCGACATACTTCTATGCGCCTATCGAAGAGCGCCGTAAGTTGATATTCCCTGCCGAATGGGACTTGTCCGAAATCAAGGCCCTGTGCGGAACCGGGCATCGGGGCGCGGTGGAGTCCGAGGGCGGAGACCTCGACAGGATGTACGGCCCCACCTGGTTTCTGGACAACGTCGCCAGGGAGACAGGCCTGACGGATGACCTCCGGAAAGTGTTTGACGGCAACATGGAGATGGCCCAGGACGCGCTCACCCTCGCATATTATCTGTTACTTGAAAGCCGCACCTATTCCCATATCGGGAAGTGGCAGCGTGTAGTGAAGACGCCCTCCGTGCATACGCTCACAAGCGGCTTCTTTGCCAGCAAGACCCTCGGCCTCGACCTTGACCCCATGGAGGCGAAGAGCCGGTACGGAATGCGGGACGAGCAGGAGAAGACTTTCATGTTGCAGAAAGGGCCCTTGGGCGAAGACCGGCTGAGGGTATGTACGGAGTCTTCCAAGCATGGAAGGATGTTCATTTGTTTTGTGGCCCTGATACTCGCATCATACATCAGGCACATCCGCGGCACTAAACCGGAGCTGACGAAGGCCTTCCCGTCAATGGCGGCCATTCTCGAGGGGATGCAGACCATCCGCTGCGTCGAGCACGACAGCCGCCGCAAGTTCATCACTCCGTTCGTAGGAGATCAGGTGACTATCTGCGACGCCTTTGGCTTCGAAATCCCGGAAGGGTGCCGTCCGACATACACATCCAGGAAGTCAACCAAGGGCAGGCGTGGCCGCCCGGCTAAGCCGCAGACAGAGACTTCTTAGTACAAATAGTTGCAAAACTCAGAATAGAATCACCCTTGCCGGTAGGTCAAAGCAGGAACTCCTTGACATTATATTCAAGGAAAGAGGCTATGAGTTCATGGATGAGATGCAGCGTTGGTTTGACATTCTTCGTTTTGACAAGGGAACAGAGATCCTTGGCTCGAAAGGCTGGACTGAGAAGTACAGGTACTTCCCGATCGACCAGAGTGAGATAGATCGTACCAACGGCCTTCTTACCCAGAATCCGGGTTGGATTGACTGATGTATATTTTCGAGAATAAAATAAATGAAGAGAGGGTGAGTAAGAAGAATCTTTACTCACCCTCTCTTGTGCCTCAGGCGGGAATCGAACCCGCACGGACATTTCTGTCCAAGGGATTTTAAGTCCCTCGTGTCTACCATTTCACCACCAAGGCAGTATGATAGAATGCAAATTTACTAAAAAAAAGTCATTGATTAAGGAAAACAGTCGCAAACCAGTTAATTTTTAACAGTCTGAACAGCTAATAGTATTTCTTCTCTTGCCGATACAGTGCTATGAATATGAAGATCAGCACCGTGAATGCCCACAGCGAGGAGCCTCCGTAACTCAGCAACGGCAGAGGGATGCCGATCACGGGCATGAGGCCTATGGTCATCCCGATGTTGATGAAAAGGTGCATGAATATGCAGGAGGCGACACAGTAGCCGTAGATGCGGGTAAACGCCTTCCGGCTTTTCTCGGCATCAGAGATGATCCTCAGGATCAGGAAAACATAGAGGGCTATCACAACAAAGCAGCCAATGAAGCCCCACTCCTCACCTACCGTGCAGAAGATGAAATCGGTGCTCTGCTCCGGCACGAATCCGAAAGTGGTCTGGGTCCCGCCCAGAAAGCCTTTGCCGTGGAGTCCGCCGGAACCGATGGCGATCATGCTCTGGTTGACATTGTAGCCGACACCTGCAGGATCCTCTTTCATCCCCAGCAGCACCTCGATTCTCTTGCGCTGATGATCCTGAAGGATGTTGTTGAATATGAACTCGGTAGAGAACACGAGCGCTATTCCTGCGATCAACCCCAAGGCGGACATTGACAGAAAGCGGTGACGCGACCTGTAGCCAACGATCATCAGATACAACACCGCCGCGACACATATTCCGACAAGGATGTAGAGCGGATTTATCTTTGAGACGAATGACTCCGGGCTGAACTTCCCGAAAATCCACGGCAGCAGGCAGAGAATCAGCAATACTCCTGAGAATATCCAGAAAGCCACTCCTATTTTGTTTGATTCAAGGCCATTGCATAGCAAAAGGACTCCTGCCAGCACAAGGATGGACACGTAAGGAGATGCCGTCAGCGTGAGGATGAACAGCAGAGCGGCCATTCCGATGCAGAAGATCCACCAACCGGAAAAACCTTCCCTGTACATGACGAATATGAATCCGACATAGACCAGTGCGGAGCCAGTCTCGCTCTCGGCCAGAATGACCACCATTGGAATGCCGAGAATCAAGGCGGTCAGAAGAAAATCCTTGAACCGTGTGATCCTGAAATTGACCTGGCTCATAAGTGTGGCCAGCAGCAGTGATGTCGTGATTTTCGAGACTTCCGCCGGCTGGAACCTGATTGGCCCGAACTCAAACCATGACCGTGACCCCTTAACTTCCACTCCAAGGAATATCACGGCCACAAGCAGGCACAGTACCCCCAGATACAAAGGTATGGACGCGCTTTCCCAGAGCTGGGCGTTCACCACGAACAGGATGAGAGCCGCAAGCCCGAGCGCGGTGAGAATCCATACGAACTGCTTGCCGGAGCGGAAATTATAATCGAATATGCTGGCGGGGCCATCGGAATGGATGGAGGCGTAGATGTTGACCCATCCGATGATGATGAGGAGCAGGTAGGTGACCACCAGCGCCCAGTCAACACTCTTCTTTATGCCTCTGTCCGAAAAGTTCTCCATCGCTCAACTATTTATAGGCCTTGACCCTTGACATGAGATTACCCTGAAGAACCCTGTCCTCAAGTCCGCGGCGCTGGTCGCTGATCTCTCCGTTGAGATATTTCTCAACCAGCAGGGACGCGATAGGCGCGGCCCATGTCGCTCCGAAACCAGCGTTCTCTATGTAGGCGGCGACGGCGATCTTTGGATTGTCCTTAGGAGCGAAGCAGATGAACACGGAGTTGTCCGCTCCGCGCGGATTCTGCGCCGTTCCGGTCTTGCCGCAGATCTCCAGTCCGGGAACCGCCGCGATGGACGCCGTTCCTCCGGACCCGAAACCGCTGTTGACAGCCCTCCACATGCCCTGCGTCACTTTCTTGAAATTCGTTGTGTCAACCATCGTGTACTGCCTCTCGTAATATTTCGGATCAATCTCGACCCCTTCCGACGCTTTCACGATGTGCGGTATCTTGTACCACCCTCTGTTGGCGACGGTCGCCGCGAGGTTGGCGATCTGCATAGGCGTGGCTCCGACCTCGCCCTGCCCGATGGAGATGGAGATGATCGTAGTGAATTTCCATCCTCCCTTGCCGTAGATCTTGTTGTACGTCTTTGATGTCGGCAGAGTTCCGCCCAGTTCGGCGGGGAAGTCCGTGCCCAGCTTGTGTCCGAAGCCGAAACTTTGGACATATTCATTCCATTTGTCAAGCGCCTCTCCTATGCCGTGGTACTTCTTGTTTTCAAGAATATTCCTAAGCACATAGCAGAAATAGCCGTTGCAGGACATCATGATGGCTTCCTCCAGGGCGAGCGGGGATTTGTGCACGTGGCATCCGAGCTTGCGGTTGCCGAAATGGTAGCCCTGGCTGCAAGGGTAGGCCATCTCGGTGGAGAGGGTGCCTTCCTGCAGGCCGATGAGGCCGTTGACAAGTTTGAACACGGAGCCTGGAGGGTACGGAGCCTGTACGGCTCTGTTGAACATCGGCTTGTGAGGGTCCTTGATGATCTCGTCATAGTGCTGGCCGATGTCCGCCAGCATGCTCACATCGACTCCTGGACTGGACACAAGTGTGAGGATTTCTCCTGTCTTAGGTTCGATCGCCACGAGGCTCCCGACCTTGTTTCTCATCAACTCTTGGCCGTATTGCTGCAGATCCGCGTCGATCGTGGTGTGGATGTCGTGTCCCGGTACGGCTTCCTTGTCCATCTCTCCGTCTTTGTAGCGCTGCTCGATCTGGTTGCGGGAGTTGCGAAGGTAGATGTGGTACCCTTTCTCTCCACGCAGTTCCTTCTCTCTCGCGGCCTCGATCCCGGTCTTACCGGCATAGTCTCCAGGGCGGTATTCCCCGGAATGCTTCTCTATGTAGTTGGCGTCCACCTCCGAGACATAGCCGAGCAGGTTTCCACCGGCGTTGACGGGATAGTCCCGGATGCTTCTGGCCTGTCCCCTGAAGCCTGGGAACTTGTATTGGATCTCAGCGAACTGCATGTAGGTCTCAGGCTTTATCTGCTTGAGCATCACGACACTTTGGTAACCGATGCGGCGACGGTTCCTGGCATATTCATTCATCTTGTCACGGATGAATTCTGGTGTCACGTTGAGGGCGTCCGCCAGCATAAGCGTGTCGAACTGTTTCACCTCGCGCGGGGTGACAAGGATGTCGTAGGTGACCTTGTTGCTGACTATGATCTTGCCGTTGCGGTCATAGATGATGCCTCTGGTGGGATAGATGATGTCATAGACCATCGAATTGTTGTTCGAGTTGATCTTGTATTCGTCATCGATGATCTGGATGTAGAACAACTTCCCTAGGATGATGGCGGCGACGACAAACAGCCCGATTATCAGGGCTTTTCCTCTACCTTCTGTCTTCATGGGTCAGCAGATTGATGATGCAGACTGATGCCAGGGAACTGGCCAGGGTGGAGAGACCCAGGCAGGTGAAGACGAACCATAGAGGTCTTGTCCCGGCACAGTCGGCCAGGATGTAGATGAGAAGGAACAGCGCTGTTGTCAGGATGATGGCTATGGAGACTCTGGCGTAGCCGTATTTCCGGACGGTGACGCTCTCTTTCTGCTCGAAAGGCTCGCTGCCGAAAAACATCCCGATGACAGGCTCTCTGAGCAATGCGACCGGTACGAGGGACATGGCGTTGATGCCGAGTGTCCCTTCGGCGAAGAAATCCACGGCGAGTCCGGTGGCGAACGCTATCAGCATGGCCTTCACGGTTCCGACATTTGTCGGGATGCACAGAACCATCACCGGCAGGATTGTGATCATCATGTAGGGCGTGAAATGGAAATAGTTGCTCAGAACCATTTGGGCAACCGTCAGCAGAACGTATGTCAATGCGAAACTGTTTCTCATTTCTTCGGTTGTTCTTCTTGTTGTTCAATGGATTCTATCTCCGCGGCCCTTCTGTTTGCCACGATGGTGACATATTTCAACGCCTTGTGATTCTGGAAAAGGTTCACATCGATCTCATTGGTGGCCCCGTTGATGATCTTGGACTCGCCGGCCACGCCGATAGGGATGTCCGGCGGAAAGATCGTGGAGTAGCCACTGGTATAGACTGTGTCCCCGGGCTCGAATTTGAACTGGAGAGGGATCTCTTTCAGGATGGCCCTGTCAGAGCTCATCCCGTCCCAGGCAAGCGGTCCGACGGCTCCCGATTCGCCGAGTCTGGCGCTGATGAACAGCTCCGTGTTCAGGAACGAGATTGCGTAGGAATAATGGCTGCTGACCGCATCGACAATCCCTATGACACCTTTCTCTGTGATCACGCCTGAGTTGCGTACCACTCCGTCCTCGCTGCCCTTGTCGATGATAAGGTAGTTGTGCTGGGTGTTGGCGCTGGACTTGATGATCGTGGCCGGGATATATTCGAATCCATTGTCCATCAGGACCGGCTTGGCCGATGGGGCGGCGGCTTTCATCGCCATCTCATAGCCGCGCACCAATTCTTGCAGCCTGTTGTTCTCGACCGCCAGCTCGTCATTCTGCCTCTTCAGGGAGAAATAATTGGAGACACCTTGCGTCGTTCCCCAGACCTTCGCCATGAATCCGTGCGAGATCCTGGCTATCCAAAGCCTCTGGATCTGGTTGTTGTGCGACAGCATCAGAACAGCCGCGACCTCCAGAAGAATGAAGACCGCGACTGTGAGGATGTTCTGGACAACGGATCTCTCCTTAGGCATTATCTCATCAGGAATGAGTAGTTGGATGTCTTTTTAAGCGCTATGCAGGTACCTCTGGCCACGGCGCGCAGCGGATCCTCCGCGACATGGAACTGGATGTTGACCTTCTCTGTGAACCTCTTGGCGAGACCACGCAGCAAAGCGCCGCCGCCGGAAAGGAATATTCCGTTCTCCACGATGTCTGAATATAACTCCGGAGGTGTCAGCTCAAGCACATGAAGGATGGATGACTCCAGCTTGGCTATCGACTTGTCGAGGCAATGGGCGATCTCCTGATAGGTGACCGCGGCCTCGACAGGGTGGGCTGTCATCAGGTTCGGACCGTTCACAACGTATGGCTCCGGTTCTTCGTCCAGATCCGGAATCACGGCTCCGACCGCTATCTTGATCTTCTCCGCCGTGGTCTCTCCGATCTTGATGTTGTGCTGCTGGCGCATGTAGTACTGGATGTCACTGTTGAACACATCGCCGGCCGTGTTGATGCTTTCCTGCTGGACGATGCCGCCCAAAGAGATCACGGCGATCTCGGCCGTACCTCCGCCTATGTCAACAACCATGTTGCCTTTCGGCGCCTCCACGTCCAGCCCGATACCAAGCGCGGCAGCCATAGGCTCGTAGATCAGATAGACATCACGTCCTCCGGCATGCTCGCAGGAGTCGCGCACGGCCCTGATCTCCACCTGGGTGCTTCCGGAAGGAATGCCGACCACAATCTTGAGGTTCGGGGTGAAAAGGGATCTCTTCTTGTTGTTGACCTGCTTGATGAAGCCCTTGATCATCATCTCGGCGGCGTTGAAGTCGGCGATCACGCCGTTCCTCAGAGGCCTGATGGTCTTGATTCCGGGGTTAGTGTGCTCATGCATGAGCTTGGCCTGCTGACCGATGGCTATGCATTTGCCTGTGTTGTTGTCTATCGCGACAATGCTCGGGGCGTCCATCACAATGTCGTCATTCCTGAAAATGACGGTGTTGGCTGTTCCGAGGTCCATCGCTATCTCCTGAGTCAGAAATGAAAATGCCATAGCTGTACTATATTCGATTCCTAAAATTTTTATTGTCTTCTATACAATTTGTAAATATACGAAAAAAGTTATATTTGTAAGAATTATTATGAACAGAAAACGAATATTAATAGTCATGGCCGCCGGAAGCGGCGTCAGGATGGGTGCCACGGTTCCGAAACAATTTCTGGATCTGGGAGGTGTTCCGATTCTCCGCAGGACGATCGAAGCGTTCATTTCCGTTGTCCCGGACATCAAGGTAGTCACTGTCCTTCCCGGGGACCATATTGCTTTTTGGAAGGACTATTGCCTCGTTTCGGACTTCAACTGTCCTCAGACATTGGTTTCCGGAGGGTTCACCCGCTTCCATTCCGTAAGGAACGCCTTGAAAAAGGTCCCGGATGGGGCCGTGGTCGCCATCCACGATGGTGTCAGACCGCTCCTTTCGCCAAAACTGATAGGGAATATGTTCGAGAGGATGGATTCGGGCGGAGTCCGTGCCTTGATTCCCGTCATCCCGTCGGTCGACACCCTCAAGGTCATCGACCGGGTAAAGGACGCGGACGGGAACGAGATTCTTGTCTCGCCGGAAGGGGAGAATGTTGACAGAAGCCGGATTTTCGGAGCTCAGACTCCGCAAATGTTTCTGTCAGAGGACATCAAGTCGGCATATTCGCAAGCCTTTGACACCGCTTTCACCGATGATGCGTCCGTCGCGCGCAAAAAAGGAATACCCCTCTCCTTCTGTGCCGGAGAGAGGTATAACTTCAAATTGACGTCCCCCGAGGATCTGGCCCTCGCAAGACTGATTATTTCGTCTTCTTCGCGAACTCGTTAGGCTGGTAGTTTGCCCGTTTGTAGTCCTTGACCCAGACCTGACGCTCGATCGCCTGGTCGAGGGAGATCATCGTCTCGGTTGACTGGATGTAAGGAATATTCTGGATCGTGTTGATAAGAATCTCCATAAGGTGATCATTGTCAAAGCAATATGCCTTGAGGAGCAGAGCGGCCTTTCCTGTTACGAAATGACATTCCACAATCTCGGCGATCTTCTTCAGGTTCGCCACTACCTCGGGATATTTGTCCGCCTCTGACAGGGTTACGCTGATGAAAGCGCACACGTTGAGCCCCAATGCCTGAGGTTTCACGAGCAGCCTTGATCCTGTGATGACTCCGTTGGTTTCCAGTCTTTTGACTCTCTGATGAATAGCGGCTCCCGAAACACCGCACTCACGGGCGATCTCCAGGAAAGGCATCCTGGCGTTGTTGACCAAGAAAGAAAGGATCTTCTGGTCAATCTGATCAATGTGATAAGTTGCCATTGCTTTCGATTTATAACTAAACAGCCGCTAAATTATATAAAAAATCTTAAAATATCAAGATTTCTTAAAGTGGCGGCGCCCTTTTTCCGTTGGTTTTGAATTGTTAATGATCTCTAGGCAGGCCGCCTCTGTGAGAGTGGCCGCGTCAGTCTCCTTCGGAATCTTGTAGTTTGAGCCGGCGTGCTTGATGTACGGGCCGTAACGACCGTTGATCACCTGGATGTCGCTGTCCTTATATTCAGCCATCACAGAATTGGCGGCGGTCTTGCTCAGGCCGTCCTCTATGATGGCCGCGCATTCGTCCAATGTGATCTTGAGAGGATCCTTGCCGCGAGGAATCGAGAAATTCCTGTCGCCATATTTCAGGAATGGTCCGAAGCGTCCTTTCAGGGCGATGACCTCGACACCGTTATATTCTCCGACTGTGCGGGGCAGCTGGAACATTTTCAGCGCGTCCTCAAGGGTGATGTTCTCGATGAGCTGGTCCTTTCCGAGGGACGCGTACTGCGCTTTCTCGCCCTCGCCCTTCTGGATGTAAGGCCCGAACTTGCCGAACTTAGCGGTGATCTTGTTGCCCTCGCTGTCCGTGCCGAGTTCCTTTGACACATGGCTGTAGTTTCCGTCATGCAGCACCTCGTCCACCTTCTTGTGGAAAGGAGTGTAGAAAGCCCCGATGACATCGTTCCAGACGAGATTGCCGTCCGCGATCTGGTCGAACTCCTTCTCGACGTTGGCTGTGAAGTCGTACCCCATGATGTCGGTGAAATTCTTCTCAAGGTAGTCGGTCACTATCATTCCGATCTCCTGCGGGAGCAGCCTGCCCCTTTCGGCGCCGACGGTCTCCGTCTTGGATTTTTCGGAAATATTCCCGTTCCTGAGCTCCAAGTCATTGACTGTGATTTTCTTGCCTTCCTTGTCACCCTTGACGATGTAGCCGCGTCCGGTGGTCAGAGTGGCGATGGTCGGTGCGTAGGTGGAAGGACGGCCGATGCCGAGCTCCTCAAGCTTCTTGACCAAAGTGGCCTCTGAATATCTTGGCGGCGCGGCGGTGAACTTGCACTCCGCGTTTATGCCCTTCTCCTCCATCTTGGTCCCTACCTGAAGGTCCGGGAGCATAACCTCCTCTTCCTCGGTCTCCTGGTTGTCCGTCCCCTCGATATATAATTTAAGGAATCCGTCGAACAGGACCTGCGTGGCCTGGGCGTTGAACTTCTCTGATCTCTTGTCGGAAGCCACCCTCAGGGTGGTGTTGAGGACCTTCGCGTCAGCCATCTGCGATGCCACCGTCCTCTTCCAGATGAGGTTGTAGAGCTTCTGCTCCTGCGCCGTGCCCTCGATCTCAGTGTTCTCTATGTATGTCGGGCGGATCGCCTCGTGGGCCTCCTGCGCACCCTTGCTGTGGGTCTTGAACTGGCGTGTCTTGGAATATTCAGGACCGAAGTTTCCGGTGATGAATTTCTTCGCCGCGCCGAGTGCCAGGGTCGAGAGGTTCGTGGAGTCTGTTCTCATGTAGGTGATGAGACCGCGCTCGTAGAGACTCTGGGCCACCCTCATCGTCATACTTACAGGGAAACGCAGCTTCCTTGCGGCCTCTTGCTGGAGAGTCGATGTCGTGAACGGGGCTGCCGGGAAGCGTGTGGCCTCTTTCTTCTCCACATCGGAGACAGTGAAGTCCGCTCCGATGCAGTCCTGGAGGAATTTCCTCGCCTCGTCGATTGTCTTGAACTTTGTGTCGAGGACGGCCTTGACCTTGACCGCCGCCGGGAATCCGGCCGGATGGAAGAATGCCTCGACCTTGTAGAAGGCCTCGTTCTCGAACGCCATGATCTCCTTTTCCCTCTCCACCACAAGCCTCAAGGCCACGGACTGCACACGACCCGCCGAAAGCTTAGGCTGGATCTTTCTCCAAAGGACAGGTGAAAGCTCGAAGCCCACAAGCCTGTCCAGGACCCTGCGCGCCTGTTGGGCGTTCACGAGGTTCATGTCTATGGAGCGCGGGTTCCGCACGGCGTTCACGATAGCGTCCTTGGTGATCTCGTGGAAAACGATTCTCCTTGTATGTGCCTCATTAAGTCCGAGAGTCTCGAAGAGGTGCCAGGAGATGGCCTCTCCCTCTCGGTCCTCATCGGACGCGAGCCATACTGTGGAAGCGCTTGCCGCCGCTTTCTTGAGCTCCGCCACGACCTTCTTCTTGTCGGAAGGTATGACATACTCAGGAGTGAAGTTCCTTTCCACATCCACACTCAGCTTCTTGTCCTGAAGATCCCTGATGTGGCCGAAGCTGGATTTCACCTCATAGCCGTTACCCAGGAATTTTTGTATAGTCTTGGCTTTGGCCGGAGACTCGACGATAACTAGATTGTCTGCCATATTGTTCTATTTTACAGGCCTTTCATAGATAGTTTGCCATTTCAATCTGCAAAGTAAGCCACAAACTGGGCAATTTTCCAAATTTTGTTATAAATTTGTCTTTATTATGACCGACTCGACTCGAAAGAAAATAATCAAGTGGTTCTGGATCGTGGTGACGTTTCCGGTGCTGCTTCTTGTCTTTATGATACTCCTTGTCTGGATGTTCGCCGACATCCCGTCGTTCAAGGATCTGGAAAACCCTGACAACAAGCTGGCCACGCAGGTCATCGCGGAGGACGGGGAGATCCTGACGACGTTCCACATCGAGAACAGGACCTACGTTTCCTACGACGAGATCTCCCCGAATCTTGTGCACGCCGCCGTGGCCACGGAGGACGTGCGTTTCTACAAGCATTCCGGAATTGATTTCAAGGGACTGGGACGTGTGCTGGTCAAGACGATCCTGCTGCACAACTCAAGCCAGGGCGGCGGCAGCACGATCACCCAGCAGTTGGCGAAGACCCTTTATCCGAGGGCCGGGATGGGGCGTAGGATTCCGGGAATATATCATGCCAAAATGGTGTGGATCAAGCTGAAGGAATGGATCACCGCCGTGAAGCTCGAAAGGGACTACACCAAGGACGAGATTATGACGATGTACCTCAACTCCATATTCTTCGGCAGCGGTGCGTACGGTGTGCGTTCGGCTTCGGAGACATTCTTCGGGAAGCTCCCGTCCGAGCTTTCTGTCGAGGAGAGCGCTATGCTTGTGGGAATGGTCAACAAGCCTACGAGGTACAATCCGGCCATCAATCCGGACAAGGCTCTGACCAGAAGGAACTTTGTGATCGGCCAGATGGAGAAGGCCGGCTATCTGGACAAGTCCCAGAGGGATTCCATCCGTCTGATCCCTATAGAGCTCAACTATGAGGTGCAGGACCACAACGCCGGTCTGGCCCCGTATTTCAGGGATATGGTTCGCCGCGTGATGAACGCCAAAAAGCCTCGCAAGTCCGACTACACAATGGTCGAGGACTATTCCGCCGACTCGCTTGCCTGGGCCACGGACGACCTGTATGGCTGGCTTGAGAAGAACAAGAAGGCTGACGGAAGCAAGTATGACCTTGACATGGACGGTCTGCGGATCTACACGACCATCAACTACAAGATGCAGAAATATGCCGAGGAGGCTGTCGCCGAGAGGATCCGCGACCTTCAGGCTGACTTCCGCAGGGATCTGCGGAGCAAGACCCACAAGCCTTTCTCCAACGACATAGACGAGGAGACAAGGGACAGGGTCATGCGTCAGGCCAGACGTTGGAGCGACCGTTACCGCACCCTCAAGAAAGAGGGACTGACCGAGGCTCAGATCCTCAAGACGTTCTCCCGACCGGTGAAGATGCGTGTGTTCGCCTATAATAAGAAAGGTTACGCCGACACTACGATGACGCCGGACGATTCGATCCGTTACTACAAGTCGATTCTCCGTACGGCCTTCGTGGCGATGGAGCCGGGCACGGGACACGTGAAGGCCTACGTCGGAGGTCCGAACTACCGCTATTTCAAGTACGACAATGTCCGTCAGGGCAAGCGTCAGGTCGGTTCGACGATCAAACCGTTCCTCTACACGCTGGCGATGCAGGAGGGTATGACTCCGTGCGACAAGGTCGTGAACCTTCCGCAGACGTTCGTCCTTCCTGACGGCAACACCTGGACCCCTCGAAGCACCGACAAGGAGCAGTGGATCGGTAAGACCGTCACACTGAAATGGGGTCTCACGAACAGCTCGAACAACATCTCGGCCTACCTGATGAAGCAGTTCGGCCCAGAGGCGATGGCGGATATGATGCGCAGGATGGGCATCCAGAGCCACATCGACGAGGTTCCGGCGCTTTGTGTCGGACCGGCTGACCTGTCGCTTTGGGAGATGGTGGCCGCCTACAACACGTTCCCGTCCAGGGGAGTCTATATCGAGCCGATGTTTGTGACCAGGATCGAGGACAACCAGGGCAACGTCATCAGCGAGTTCACGAACCGCAAGCGCGAGGCGATAGGGGAGAACACGGCCTACCTGATGGTCAACCTGATGGAAGGCGTGGTGCAGGGCGGAACGGCCAGCAGGCTCCGCTACCGCTACAAACTGATGGGCGAGATCGCCGGAAAGACCGGAACCACCAACGACAACGCCGACGGATGGTTCATAGGCTACACCCCGACTCTCGTGGCGGGAATATGGACGGGCGCGGAGGACCGCCAGGTGCACTTCCAGTCAATCACTTACGGCCAAGGCGCGCATATGTCCCTCCCTACCTGGGGAATATTCATGCGCAAGGTAGTTGAGGACGGTACCCTCGGAATCTCGGAGAACGACCGCTTCATCGCCCCTGCCGGCGTGAGCTTCGACCTGAACTGTACCGGAGGCGACAATGACGCCACGGACGTGCAGCAGAAGACGGAGGACTACTATTTTGAATAAAAAGGAATATATTAGGAATATTTAATATAGGAATATGGGCAAGTACCAGAGGATTGCAGTGATTTATGGAAGCGACTCTTCGGAATGGGAGGTCGCTTGCCGCAGCGGGGAGTTTGTCGCTTCGCGCATCGACGGGACGAAGTACGATGTCTATGAGATTTTCGCACGGTTCGGTAAATGGTCTCTTGTGGCGATGAAGAAACGGGACTCTATGAGGATTCCTTTCGCCGAGGGTGCCAGACCGGAGATTGACAAGACGGATTTTTCCGTGAAGGTTTATGGAGAAAAGATAAAGTTCGACTATGCCTACATAGTCCAGCACGGCACTCCGGGCGAAAACGGCCTGCTTCAGGGTTATCTTGAGATGCTTGGGATTCCGTTCAGCAGCTGCAGCGCGTTTGTCTCCGCGATCGCCTTCGACAAGTTCGCCTGCAAGAGTTATCTGCGTGAGGTTGATTTCGTCAAGTGCGCCCCTGATGTCTATGTCCGCAACGGAATGGACATCGAGTCCGTCTGCCGTAAGGTGGTGGAAAAGCTTAAGTTCCCGGTGTTCGTGAAGCCTACCGACGGAGGCTCAAGTTTCGGGATCACCAAGGTCCACAAGGCTGAGGATCTGCCTGAGGCGATCCGGTTCGCCTTCTCTGAAGGCCCTTCGGTCATCATCGAGCAAGGGATTCCTGGCCAGGAACTCACTTGTGCCGCCTATGCAGATGCGGAAGGAGTCAAGTCCTTGCCTGTGATACAGATAGTCACCGAGCACGATTACTTCGACTACGATGCCAAGTATAACGGTCAAAGCCAGGAGATATGCCCGGCTCCGATCAGTGAGGATCTAAGCGGACATATTCAGGAAGTGAGCAAGAGAATATATTCGCACCTTGGTTGCTCCGGTGTCGTGAGGATGGATTACATCCTTGCCGAGGATGGCCTGTACTTCTTGGAAGTCAACACTATCCCTGGAATGACAAGTGCTTCTCTGGTGCCAAAGATGGTGCGCACGGCGGGTCTTGACATCACTGATTTCCTGACAGGTATCATTGAAAACTCATAATGTTCAATTCTAACTTTTAAATTTTAAGCTTATGCTATTGAAGGATTTCCTTAATGAAGGAGTAGCGCGGCTGGAGTCTCTCTATCCGACGAAAGAAGCCAGAAACATCATGCTTATGCTTTGCGAAAGCCGCATAGGCACCAAAAGTTACACCCATATCGTGGAACCTGAATATCAGGTAAAGGACAAGTCTCTGGAAGGTCTCGGCGCTGATTTGAACAGACTGGCCGCCGGTGAGCCTGTCCAGTATGTGATAGGATTCGCGGATTTCTGCGGTCTGAGGTTCAAGGTGACCCCGGATGTGCTTATCCCACGCCCGGAGACTGAACTTCTGTGCCGCGAGGCCATCAAGATCGGCTCCAGAATGCAGAGGATGAGAAAGGCCTATGGTAAGTCGGCTAAACCTGTCCGTGTGCTTGACCTCTGCACAGGCTCAGGCTGCATTGCGTGGACGGTGGCCCTGAATATTCCCGGTGCCGAGGTGACAGGTGTTGACATCTCGGAAAAAGCGGTTGCGGTGGCGTCCTCGCAGGATTTCGCCGCCAAGATCAAGGAGTCTGGGGCATCTGCTCCCAAGTTTGTGGTCGCTGATGTGCTGGCTGGGAATCAGACCTTCACCGAAGGTGATTATGATCTGATTTTGAGCAACCCGCCTTACATCATGGAGTCGCAGAAATCTCAGATGCGAGTCAATGTCCTCAACTATGAACCTTCAACGGCTTTGTTTGTGGAAGACAGCGATCCGTTGGTGTTCTACCGCTCCATAGCCGTCTTGTCTCGTACCTGTCTATCGGCTGAGGGTAAGGGCCTTACAGAGATCAATGAACTTTTTGGCCCTGAGACGCAGAAGGTTTTCAGCGAGGCCGGTTTCCAGAAAATCGATCTTGTCAAGGATTTTTACGACAAAAACCGCTTTGTCTTTTATTCAAAATAAGGGCTGCATGTAGCTGGAAGCCCTTTTTCGACAATTAGCCGTGGAATATTTCAATCCACGGCTATTTTTGTGTCACTTTGTGCTGTATCAACAACTTTAAACTCATTCAGTAATGAAGAATTTCAGTACAAAGAAAAGGTTGCTGGCGTCAGTCGCGCCGGCCCTTGCGGTGTTCGCCGCCCTGTTTTCATCCGCTTGCGACCGGGTGGAACAAGCGGAACTGTCTCCCGCCGATCCGATCTCCATGGTGGATCCGGCTACTGATCTGTCGGCCGAAAGCGTCGCAAGAATGCTCTCCGGGTTGCCTCTCACGTTGACCCAGGTCCGTGAAGTCTTCGATGGTGTGGTCTCCTCGTCTTCCAATGGCTATGATGAGGAATATCCTTTCGCGAATCTGCTTGCGTCTCCGGGTTCCGGAGTCGGGCACGAACTGCTTCAGACAAGATCCGTGACTGAATATCCAGAACCTTTGCGTGATCTTTTGTCCGCCGCGGACATCGCTCAGACCAGGGCGGGTTCTTTCTTGGACGCTCTTTCCGCATCCGGGTTGCAGATCTATTGGCCATATTCAGAGGACTGGGACGGGAAGGCAATGCCTGTCATCACTTTCAATCCGGAGGAGTCTTCCGGCGATGCTTATCTCAGGCGGCAGGATGACTCTAATGTAGGTTTCCTTAGGGAGCAACTCCCGAACGGGGCTTGGATCGTAAAGGAAGTCACTGTGGATGAGGAATATGCCCGCAATCATCCTGTATGGGTCATAAACAGGAATGAGGATGCCGCATATCTTACTCCTCAGATGCTGGACGCGCTTTATCCGGAGAGGACAGTGGCAGTCTCCACAAGGTCTTACGAAGATTGCCGGACATTGGTCCTCAAAGAATTCAAGGCTCATCGAAACTATGATTCATGGTTGGCAGGCGGCTCGGAGTTCTTCGTTAAGTGCGGCTCTTTGAATGGGTTCACGGCCAAGGCTGAGGAGGAGTTGAAGCTTTACAGCCCGTCCGTCACCGACATGATGATCAACGTGAAACGCAAGAATGTGGGCAAAACGTTGAGATTCAACACCGTGCTTGTGTCGGAATGGACATCGCAGCTTGAGGAGTGCGTGTTCCTGATGATCGAGGATGATGGCGGCAAGCAGACTTCATGGAAGGCCAGCGGCTTGGTGAAGATCAAATCCAAGTCTTATGGATTCGAGGTCGAACTTCCTTTCCGTCGTAATGATGACCTCGTCTGGCGCGGAAAACTCTCCAACAACTATTTCGAGAAGTACAACGGTAAGCCAAACCGCTTCGGTGACGTCAGCATCACCTTCAGTTTTCTGTGATTGAATCCGGTATGATGACAAAAGCGCTGCCGGACAGACTGTCGGCAGCGCTTTGGACTATAATGTTCACACTCTTAAGGAGCGTGAAGAGAGTTTTGATCAGAATCTGTAGAATCCCTTGGCAGGCTCATTGGCGTTGGCTTTCACCTCGGCCTTGCCGAAACTTGCCGGCAGGCATTCACCGCTGTCCATCAAGGCTTTGTTGCGCTCGACGGTCACGCTGGCGGCGTTGCTCTTAGTCGCCTTTCTTGTGAATGTGTAAGGCGCGAGGATGTACGGAGCGTAGTTCTTTCCGTCCTCTCCGTGGATGACATACTGATCCTTCACGACTTCCGGAGCTATGAATATCTTGGACCAGCCAGGACCGCCCATTGACAGGCAGAAGTCAAAGCCGTGGCACATGATGTCGTAACCCCGCTCCGCATAGTACTTCGACTTCACTCCATTCATGTTGAAACTGCCTTCGGCATATTCAGCCTCGCCGACCTTCTCTCCGTCGGCCATGTAGATGCCGTAAGAGCCGTCTTCCCACAGAGTGTATGAGTTGAGGACTATGTTGTAGCTTATGCCGTCACTATATGGGTAACCCTGATATATAACCGAACCATGTTGGGCTCCGGTCCATGCACAGAGTTTTCCGTCCTCTAAGAACATAATCATCGGGTAATTGTCCGTGAATTTTGTGACACCCCATCCATAGACATAGTAGCTCTCGTCAACGCGGAAAGGTTCGATCTTGATGTCGAATGAGATAGGCTTGCGGTCATAGCCGACATATTCGGATGTGGCTGAAGCGCTGGTCACCGTCCACTCGCCGAGGTAACGCTCGTACTCGTCAGAACCCTTTGGAATAGCTGTGGTGGCCTGAACCTTATAGGCATAGCTTTCGCCGAACATATTCTTTCCTGAAACGATGAGAATATACTCCACATTAGGCACGCCTTCGGTGAATCCAAGAGTGAGCCCCTGGTCTGAATTCAATGCCTTAAGGTATTCACTCTCGATTTCGATACCCTTCTGCTCGCACAACTCGCTGTAAGAATTATTGTACTTCGGAAGTATTTCATCCGCAATGGCTTTGGCTGTAAGGTAATAGTAGGCCGTAGCGACACTCTTGCCTTTTACATGGAAATCGATGCTGAAGTAACCGTCTTTTTCCGGGAGGGTTGCCGTCACCTCGATCGAAGGCTTTTCTGTGGTGCCGTCCCAACCGCCGCCCCATGACTGAGGGATCTTGTCGAAGTAACCTTCGAGGTTGACACAGTCCTTGAAGCAGAAATTGGTAGCCGAGTAATTTCTGTTTGCAAAATAGGCTTTGTACTCCTCTGCGTCTCTCATGTAGACAGGAACACTGACTGTCTTGCCGTCCATCTTCACCTCGTATTCCGGCAGTGTAGTCAATGAAGTGCAGCCGTAGAACGCGTTCTGCCATTTGTAGACCTTCAGGAGTTTATTAAGGAATCCGAGACTCTCTGATTTCAGGGACTCGCAGCCTTGGAACGCATTGTTCAGTTCCACAATCTTATCGACAGGAAGATTCTCCCAGAAACTGTCCGGTATGACTTCCAAGGACTTGCAGTTTTTGAAAGTGCTCGTCAGTTTCGTGGATCTGGTGACGGCCTTGGCTGTCTCGTTGAACATGTGTTCCGGAATCTCTGTAAGCGATTCGCAACCTGAGAAAGTTTGGTTGTAAAGGTATTCGCAGGAAGGCTTGAAATTGAAGTATTTGAAAGTAGGCGCGTTCTTCAGGCTCTTGCAGTTGAGAAACAGAGAACGCATTAATATGCCCGTTGTCGTGAAGTTCTTGAATATGTCAGGGTCGAGGTATTCCAGAGATTCACATCCGTCGAATGTGTTGTTGAAATTGGTTGTCTTTGGGCTGAGTCCCTGCATGAATCTGGCTGGAATTTCTTTCAGGCTTTTGCAATTATGGAACATATTGTTGCAAGAGCTGACATTTTTAAGTTCGTCACCCTTAGGGGCTGCGATGCGTATCAGGTTTGTCTGATATTCAAAATTAACACCGGAGAGAGAAAGGTCACCCCATTGGATGACTTCCACAAGATCAGCATCGTGTTTGGTTACGCTGACGCGGCTGACAGAACCGATGGCTCCGCTAATTTGTACAGGGTATAACCTGGATGCGTCGTTGTACTTGTGCTTCGGGTAAGAAGCCGACTTTACAGTCTCTTTGGTACCGTCGCCCCAATCCACGTTGTATTCCGGAGTCGTTCTGTTGTATGTGACAGGAAGCACGACACAGCTGTCTTTAGCAAGAGGCTGCATCACAAGTACCATGACATTGTCTGGGTAAGTGACAGGATTCTGATAGATGACAATTGATTCTATGATGTTGCCGTCGTTCTTCAAAGTCAGTCTTGCCTCTCTTGCATAAGGCATTTCGTTCTTGTCAACGCTGACGCTGATGGTCTTGGTGTAGACTTCGTAGGCCTTGGTCTCTACCAGACGTGCCCATGTCTGATCTGATTCAATCTCAGCTGTGAACTCAAGGTTTGTTGTCACATCCACATTGAACACTCCACCTGAAGCCGGACTTTCGACCGAAGTCGTGCTGACGTGCACATTTCCGGCGACAAATGTCAGAGTTCTCATAAGGGTCTTGTTGGCCCCGTCGCTGAGAAGGACGATGACCTTGCCTACCTCAGGTGAGTCAGGCGCTGTCACGGCGATCACACCGCTCTTTTCATCAGTGGCTTTGGCCTCTGCTTCCCAATTGCCTTTTGGAAGCACTTCCAGAATCGTGTTCTCGTCTCCGCCTGTGATGGTGTAGGCATATTCCTTGGTCTGTCCGGAATAGATAAGAGAAGAAGGCACTTCCACCGCGATTCCGAACTCCTTGTATATCTCGAAAGTAAGCACAGTGCCGTCGGCGAGTGTGAGGTAGGCTGTCTTGCCGTCCTCGCTCAACCTTGCGTCCTTGAAGAAGGCGTCGCCCGTGGCCTGGCCACATTCGACATACGTGATGCCGTTGTCGTAGGAAACGTACCATTTCCCGTTTTCGATCTTCATGGAAGGAGTGACTCCGCGTTCTCCGGTGACGGGTACCGTCTTTCCTTCAGAGTCCAGCAGCCACTCTCCGTTTACTGTCCAGTACCATTTTCCGTCCGGAGCCTGCTTCACCGAGATGTCTGGGGTTTGACCATCGCTTCCGTCTGCTCCTTTGGACCCGTCTTTCAGGGTCATGGTGGACATTTCGCCATAGGAATTGACAAAGGTGATGACGTGAGTGCCGTCCTCTTTGTCCTCAATGTTGCTGATGAACTGTTTCCCTGCGATCAGTTCTTGCAGTTTTGTGAGTTGGGTGTTGAGGGAAGAGACCAGTGTTTCCACTTTTGTAAGTCTCTGATCCACATCGTCCAGGCGAGATTTAAGCTCGTCATCGTTGTAGCACGCTGTCGCCAGCAGTACAACCAGGACATAAGTCAAGAATCGTTTCATAAATACATATTTGGTTTTTCGAGGCCCGAAATTTACAAAAAAATCAAATACGTTATAATATGTAAGCGGAATTTTAATCTGAATAATATGCCGGGTACGCACTTGTAGCCCATGAATTAATATTCTACCATGTACACACTTGGAATATATTTATGAATATGACTTTCATATTGTAATGATTTTAACTCGAAATATTTTCAAAAGTGTAACACTGTATGATATCAACGTATGATTGATATTGTTGCTGTTCCTTATTCTGGTAATAAACATGGGCTATTATATAGAATGTGATTATACGATGAATTTTCGCTAGCAGGCAAGGCCTTGCCATTTTAGTAATCCTTAAAAATAACTTGGTAATCGTTGATTGTCTTTTCGGTCTATATGTCTTTTCTCATCAGTCATGTGCCACCGGCACACTCCTTCTTTGAAAATAGATCTATCCTCGAAAATCTTCTCTTAATCTGAGGCAACTTATTTTTCTCATGTTACTTAATGCGTTATCTCAAGGAGATTGCCATCCTCATTTTTCGAGGAGAAAATTGCGAGCCTTTATCATGTTCTCCTACAAGCGACATTCAGCCTCTTTTACGCTTTTAGAGGGATGATTGTTTCTTCGCGAGCGCCTTTTAAGCGAAATCACGCTCTTGGAATACGGAGGTTCTGCTGGGACGCGAAACCGCGATAAGTGATTTTTGTGGGAGATGCCAATGCCCAAAGCGGTGCTGTTCCGTTATGTTATAATCAGGATATTCATCTCCTTCAGTCCGTCACTGAGCGAACGGAAAATCAGAGAGTTTCCTGATTTCACGAAATAACCGAATTCTTGAGAGGAGCCACAGTAGATTTTTCCGTCAGGATCCGCAAGAACCGATCTGACGATACCTTTATTAGGCATAAGGTACCTGTTCCATGAATGTCCGTCATATTCCAGAAGATATTGGTTGTTACCCACATAGATCAACCCGGATGCTGATTGTGAGACTGACCAGTTCTGTCTGCCGCCATGGTAGTCGGATGGCGTGAAGTTCCGTATCACCGGAGAGAACATCACCTCGTTGCCTTGGGATGGCAAGGCTGACAAAACCAGAATAAGGAGAGACAGCACTCCTTTCTTAAAGGGACTCATGATCAAATCTGTTTTAGTGCCTCGGAATATTCCCGAAAAGCAGTGGTTGCGGTGGTAAATTTACACAATTAATCGTTAACCCGGACAACCATCTCACAGTTGGCGCAGTCGAATGAGAGATGGTAGCGTTTGCCGTTGTTGATAAGATAAAGGTGCCCTGACGGGCTGGTTGTGACCAACTTGGATGAGCCGGTCGCGAAGTTTGCCTTGCCTTGATGCCTGCCGGTTTCCCGATGAACCGGGCAGAGGCCGAGTTCGTGGCGGATGCAGTATTTGGTGCGCATCAGTTCGGTGCCGGGAAGGTGCGAGATTTCGAAAGCCTCATCGGTTTGGGTCGCACCCAGGACCTGATAGGTTTCGCGGGCGACATGGTTGGCGATGTTGGCTTTGTACGAAACATGGATGCCGTCCGATGCCGGTTCTTGAATATCCGGGATTTTAGATAGAATCGGCTTCTGGTCTTGCCGACGGTCTTGACATTCGGATGGAGATTCGGCGTTATTTGGAGTGTTAAGGGCATTGGAGATTCCCGGATTGTCGGCAGTTTTGCCTGTGGGCAGAGGAATCGCTCTGCAAGGCATTTTGTCGATGGCGGCGGCGAGGTCGCGCCTGATCGCGTTCAGCGCTGAGGCTGGAAGGAATGGCAGCGAGCCGTCAGGAGTTTCCACGTTAAGCGAACTGAGTGTGAATGAATATATTCCCGTGTCCTTTGAGATTTGTGCCACGAACATTTCTCGCATCCTTTTCGCGTTCTCCGCCGTGCTGTCTCCGGCCTCACGTTCCAGCACAATACTCCGCCCGTCCTGGCTCACCGCATTGATTTTCAGTGAATATGTCTGCTTGCACAGTCGCTTCGACTGGCTCGGAGACCGGCCCTCTTCGGTCCATGAGCTTGTCGAAGTGACCGGAACCACAATGACCGAAATATCCACCGAAACAGGAATAGTCCTGACAGGCAGATTAGACACCAGTTCTTTCTCGAATGCGTTGCTGAGGTTCCGGTACAGTTTGGCTCCGGGATAGAGTCCAGTGACATTCCTGCACGTTATCCGGTTCCCTTGGCAGACATCGCCACGGAAACCGACAATCTCCCCACGACCTTTGGACAGAAAAGAGAATCCGTCTCCGTTCTGAAGCCTGTCACCCGGATTTTTCATCCGTAATGTTATTGTGATGTTCTCCTCGCTCGGCCTCTTTCCGTTTGAATAGTTCTGGCGCATTGGGGCGATGGAAACCACCGTTCCGACCTCTTCTCCGATTGATTTCGGCGCGTCCATCGAGGACCAGTTCCCTGACCGTTTCCCGTCCAGAAACAATTGCGTGTACCCACGGTTGAAAGTCTTGGCCAGATCCGGTGTGAACCCGCCTTCACTCCGCCCGAACGAAACTCTGCGTAACTTCTCCGGATTCGCCGCGACCAACTCATCCAATGCCAATGAATATGCCCGGACGACATTCCGCACGTAGGAGATGTTCTTCAACCTTCCCTCGATCTTGAACGAGCATATTCCCGCTTCCGCAAGGTCTTTCAGCCTGTCCTTGAGGTTGTAGTCCTTCAGCGACAGCAGGGCTTTGTTCCGCACCAGTACGTTTCCATCTTCGTCCACAAGGTCGTAAAGCGACCGGCACGCCTGGATGCATTCCCCCCGGTTGGCGCTTCGCCCGGCTATCCGCTCTGACATATAGCACTGGCCGCTGTAGCAGACGCAGAGCGCTCCGTGTACGAAAAACTCCAGTTCGCAGTCCACAGACGCTCTTATCGCACGGATCTGGTCCAGAGACATTTCCCGTTCCAGAACCAACCGTGAGGCTCCGATGCCCTCGTAGAGCCGTGCCTTCTCCGGAGTCCTTATCGCACATTGTGTCGAAGCGTGGACCGGCAGGTCGGTCAGTTCCCAGACCGCAAGGTCCTGCGCGATGATGGCATCCACTCCCGCGTCCTTCGCCTCGGCAAGCAGCCTTTCCGCCTCCGCGAGCTCGTTGTCAAAAAGAATAGTGTTGAGTGTCAGGAATATGCGCGCTCCGAATCTGTGGGCATATTCGGTGAGCCTCCGGATGTCCTCCATCGAGTTTCCGGCGGCTTGACGCGCCCCGAACGCAGGCCCGGCGATATACACGGCATCGGCACCGCAGTCGATAGCCGCGATGCCGATGTCAGCGTTTCTTGCCGGAGCAAGAAGTTCGAGGAACTTCATTGGTTACTTGCTGAGGGAAGCGATCATCTGCTTGGCCTGTGCGCCGAACTTAGGATCGTCCTGTACCTTCTTGTAGTATTCAAGAGCCTTGGCGTTGTTCTTAGCGCCCTGATAGAGGGCGGCCACGGTGAAAGTGATGGCCGGAGCGTTCTTCGCGTCCGGTTTCATCTCAAGATACTTCTCGAAGTACTTGATGGCGTCGGCGTTCTTGCTGAGTTTCTGTGAGCTCTGCCCTGCGATGAGGTAAGCTGTGGCGTTCTCGACATAACTGTTGGCCTTCTCGGCTGCCTTCACGGCGTCAGCGAACTTCTGGCCCTTAAGGGCGGCGTTGGCCTGCCTTACATAGATGTTGGAAACCTGCTCCTTGGCCTCGGCCTCCTCACCGTTCCATGCGGCATGCCTGAAAGCCTCGATGGCCTCATCGGTCTTGCCCTGGGCTCCGAGAGCCTGTCCGAGGTAGAGGGCTGTCTTTCCGGCGGTGGTGTCGGCGGCGTAAGACTTCGCGAAACCGTCGGCGGCGGTGGCGAAGTCCTTCAGTTTGAGTGCGTCAACACCTTTCTGCATCCACATCTGAGGAACGAGCTCCTTAGCCTTCTCGGCAACCTCGGCGTTCTCATATTCCTCGGCTATTTTGGCGACTTCGTCAAGTTTGGCGGCGGCCTCATCGTACTTCGCGTCCTTGATCAGGTCCTTTGCGATCTCAAGGGAGACTCCAGGGATGGCGTTCTTGCAGTTTGCCACGAGCTCATCGGCGTCAGCGCCTATGGTCTTACCCATTTCGAGAGCTTTCTGGAAGCAGTCGAGGGCTTCAGTCCAATTCTTCATAGAGATGGCTGTGGCTCCATTATTGTAGAGTTCTGTTGCCTGGGCCATGTCCTGGGCGGATGCCATGCTTGCTGCCATGAACGCGGCAGCGATCGCGAGAATAAACTTTTTCATCGTATTAAAAATTATGTTTAACTATATTCCTTATAATCGCAATAACCACAAATGTAATAAAAATTTGTGTCAATTGCACATTATTGGCTATTTTTGTCTAAACGGGAGGTGTCAATGATGCGTAGTCTTATCTTCAAATCAGTCTTGTGTTTTGCGCTGTTTGGTTTTTCAATAATGATGCCAGCGCAGAATCTGCCCGTTCTTCAGAAGGACGGCTCGGTCACTACCGGCAATCTTACCAACGGGATTTCCTACTATCTGTTGACGAATCCATCGATGAAGGGAGTCGCTGACTTCGCGCTTGTGTGCAAGGGGGTAAGCGACACTCTGTCAGCGAGAAAAGAGCTTTCGTCATTGCCCCACTTCAACAAGACGATACCTTATAAGTTCTTGTCGCGCAAGGGAATAGGCTGCCGTTCGGAAGGATATATCTCCTACCGTGACGACGCGACAATATTCAGATTCGATGATGTGCCGGTCTTTGACCAGGCCGCGTCGGACACCACGCTTCTCATGCTGTTCGACCTCATCGCGGCTCAGCCTTGCCAGCATGCCATCATCATCGCGGGTGACATCAATCCTACCGCCATCAAGGAAAGGATGAACGTATTCTCGCTGATGGTTCCTTCCCGCAATCCCGCCTACAAGAAGAAGGAATATGTCTGGAGGCCTGCCATCGCTCCTGAATATTCATTCATCCCGTCCGGCGGTTCTTCCGTGACTGTGGAGTTCCGCTCGCCGAGGACACCTGACGACCAGATGAACACGATCCAGCCGTTCATCTCGGAATTATTCTCCAGATCGTTGAGGGAGATTGTCTCAAGCCGCCTCCGCGAAAGTTTCCTTGGTAGGGATATTCCTGTGGAATCGTTTGATGTTGAATATCTTGGAAGTGCGTCATGCGCTGGTGACGAGCGTTTCAGCGTGAGTGTGCGGACCTCCCGCGGCCAGCTGATGCCAGCCTCGATGGCGGTCGCCTCCGTCCTTTCGGAGATTTGTTCCAAGGGAATCGGGGCGGAGGAATATCTGGTCGCGCGCAATTCCGTCCTGAATGGTTTCCTAAGGACGCAGACGAATGATGCCCTTGTTCTGCGCTGCGTCTCCTCTTACCTTTACGGAGCTGATCTGGCTTCCCCGGCGACCAAGGCCAACTTCTTCTCTTCCAGGAATATGTCCACAAAGGCTGAGACCGAACTTTTCAACGGTTACACTCTGGCCCTGCTCTCCGAGATGGAGAATCCCAAGATCACATGGACGGGAAACGAGGAGGATTATGACGAATGGTTCTGGCCGGTTCTGTTCGGTTCGGTGACCGACGGGGTCTCCATGCTGGACAAACCGCTCTACAAGTGGCCTGTGACGGCCAAGGACACCTCGGCTTTCTGGAACGAAAGAAATAAGGTCAAGATGAAGTCTGTGGCCGCGGAGCCTGTCTCCGGAGGGGAGATGTGGACTTTCTCCAATGGCATGAAGGTGATTTACAAGAAGATGCCGGCTGCCGGGCGTTTCAGTTACTCTTTTATGATAAAGGGTGGTTTCTCCACTGTCCGGAATCTTCCTCGCGGGGAGGGAGCGTTTTTCTCCGATATGTTCGGCCTGTGCAACATCGCCGGCATGCCGGGAAGCGACTTCGACAAAGTGCTCCGTGCCAACGGGGTGGAGATGTCATGTGCCGTCTCGACATCTGATCTGCGACTCTACGGCTCAGCCCCGTCAAACAGGTTCATGCTGACCCTCAAGGCCTTGCTTTCCGCCGCCAATATGCGGAAGCCTTCGCTTTCGGCCTTTGAGCCGTGGAAAAGGATGGAACTGGCTTCCCTCAAGCCGGCCTATCTGGACAGCCTCATGTACCAGGACTACAACTACTCGTCCGTCAAGACGCCGTCCGGTCTCACCGCCAGAACGTTGGATGACGCATCTGATTTTTTTGACAATCAATTTATAAGAGCGAATGACGGAGTTCTTGTGATTGTGGGCGATCTGTCGGCGGAGTCCGTCCAGAAAATCCTTTGCCAGTATCTTGGCGGATTCCGGGTCAGCAAGTCCTCGTCCGTACGCCAGTTCTCATCTTATAAGTTGCGCACCGGTGCCACGACATATTCCCGCATCGGAACCCCTGTTGAGATCAGTCTGGCTTTGGCCTGCGCCGAGCCGTTCACGACAGAGAACTATATGGCATTCAAGGTCGCCAGCCTCGCCCTCCAGCGCAGGCTTACCGGTGTGATGGCCGAGCACGGGTTCAGTGTCAGAATGGCCGACCGCTTCAGCATCTGGCCTCAGGAGGCTCTGGAATTGATATTCACCTGCACTCCTGTGCCGGAATCCGGCCTCCCTTATGGTGTGAAGAGCGGTTCCGACCAGCCGATGAGGACTCTTGTGGAGGCCCGCAAGGTGATTGAAAACGTGCTTTCCAATCCGGTCAACGCCGCGGAGCTCGCTTCCTGCAAGTCCCTGCTGACCAATGGCTACTCGACCTATCTTGCGGATCCGAAGAATTATGTGGACGCCGTCCTGATGCGCTATTCCGGCGGAAAGGACGTGCTGACCGGTTATAACAACAGAATCGGCAGTGTCTCCGCCGACAAGGTAAAGGAAATTTTCGGAGCTCTGTCCGAAGGAATGAGAATTGAATATGTCGTCAAACAATAAGTTCGGAACCATCATCCAGATCGGCGACATCCTTGTGTCTGAGGATGTTGTCACTGAATATTTCGCCTGTGACTACGCTGTCTGCAAGGGCTGTTGCTGCATAATAGGGGACAGCGGGGCTCCGTTGGAGGAGTCGGAGCTGGAGCCTCTGGAGGAGAATTACCCCATATATTCAAAGCTTATGAGGCCGCAGGGCCGCGCGCAGATTGACAAGGAGGGCTTCTTCTCCATCGACCGTGACGGGGACATCGTTACCCCGGTCGTGGATCAGACCGAGGAATGCGCCTACACCACTTTCGACGAGGCCGGCAACTGTTTCTGCTCCATCGAACGGTGCTTCTTCCAAGGCGAGTGCAAGTTCCGCAAACCCCAGTCCTGCTGGCTCTACCCGATCCGCGTCACCAAACTCACCGGCGGCGGCCAGGCCCTGAACCTCCATCGTTGGGGAATATGCAAGGATGCCTACGAGAAAGGCCGCCGCGAAGGCATCCGTGTCTATCAGTTCCTCCGCGACCCCCTCATCTCCGTCTTCGGACAGGATTTCTATGACGCCCTCTCCTACGCCGCCAAGAAGATTCTTGACGAGGCGTAGCAGATTTGTCTAATAATGGAGTCTTGCGCCTAAGGCTTATGGCCGATATTAGCGGTCGTTGGAGTTGATGAGGGCCATGGCGGCGTCGTAGTCGGCGGCGTTGACCTTTACCTCGACAGGATCTACATAGTTCAGTGAGACGTAGGAGGAGTTCTCCCCGAACACTGCGGCAGGGATGCCGTTCTCATTGAGCATACCCGCTGTGATGTGGGCGCTCATCGCGTTGTCGAACTTTGCGACAGTCTTGAGTTCTTCTGCCATAATCTTTGAATATTAGAGTGTTATATCTGTGCTTCAATGGTGCCGGCAGCACCGATCGAGCATATTCATTTCCCGTAAATGTGGATTACTCCTCGTCCAGCACCCGGAATTTGTACTCCAGTCCACCGACAATCCGCACCACTTCTTTGGTCAGGCCTTCCACCTCGAAGCCGCCAAGCTCGCGGGTCATTGTGATCCGATCCTCGAACATCTTGAAAAGGGCGCTGAACTTGGAGCGGAGGCGGAATGTCATATTCTCGCCATCCTCGCTTTCGAGGCGGTAGCCGCGCATCTCCATATATTCAATAATCCCGCCACGGAGGTCGGAATATTCACCTTTTAATATGACTGATCTTTTGATGAAACCGAATCTTGGGTAGAAGGCTGAAACGAAAGCGAATAGCAAGGCTATCTGCCACAGCGACTTATAGCCATCGCGGAACATTAGGCTGACATCAGCCTTGACGACTCCGATGAACACGAGCGCCGCCATTATGACCACAAACAGGATGGTGAAGTAGAAAAAGTATTTGACAGCTCTGATAAAATATTTCATAATAGTCCGATTTTTGCTAACGAAGCAAAGATATGAAATAGTTTTGTTATTTTTGTGTCATTAATCATTAAATCGAAAGACTATGGCAGAAATAGATCCTATCCAGGAGCGCCGTGAGCGCGAAGAGCAGGAAAAAAAGAATGAAAGCCTCAAGAAAGTGATGTGGATTCTTGTGGCGGTGGCGGTGCTGCTCGCCGCGGGACTTGCTTACATTTGGTTCTCGAAGTCCAGCCTTGTCAAGGACCTCAACGCCGAGAAGGAGGACCTTACCCAGCAGATGATCGCCTTGAAAGGTGATTATGACAGCCTTTCGTCCGACTACGCATCAATCAACAGCCAGCTGGATTCCTCCAAGGAAGAGGTTAACCAGTTGATAGAGAGGATTCAGAAGACCGAAGCTACGAATCGTCGCAAGATGCGTCAGTACGAGAAGGAACTCGGAACCCTGCGCAGCATCATGAAGAGCTACATTGTGCAGATAGATTCTCTCAACACATTGAACCACAAGCTGACAGCCGATGCCGCCGCCGCGCGTCGCGAGGCAGCCGAGAGCCGTGCCGAGAATGCGGACCTCAAGGGACAGGTCGAGAATCTTTCCGGTCAGGTCGCCGCAGGCTCCGTGATCAAATCCAGAGGCTTGAGCGTCGCCGCCTACAATGGCTCCGACAAGGTCACCGACCGCAGCAGCAGGGTCGTAAGGATCCTTGCCTCCCTGAGTCTTGTTGAGAACGATCTGGCTCCGAAGGGGCCGGTGAGAGTATATCTGCGCGTCAAGGATCCTGACGGAATCCTGCTCACCAACAGCAGCCAGACCTCGTTCACTTTCAACGGTCAGACCATGGTTGCCTCCGCTTCCCGTGAGGTGGACTATGAGGGCAAGGAGGTTGACCTGAGCATCTACCTCAACGACATTCCTTCCTATCAGTCGGGAATATACACGGTTGAGGCCTACACCTCTCAGGCGTTCCTCGGCAAGACTGAACTCTTGCTCCGCTAACCTGTGATCTACCTTCACGTCCCTTTCTGCGGCAGTTTCTGCACCTACTGCGACTTCTATTCGGAAATATGCCGGAGCAGACAGGCGTCCAATGAATATGCAGATGCCGTCATCGCTGAGATTCGTGACCGCCGGAAGGAACTGGAAATGAATATGTCCGCACAGGATGCGGTCAACACCCTATACATCGGAGGAGGCACCCCATCGGTGCTTCCTCTTGATGTTTTGTCACGGATTGTCGGTGCGGTTTCCCAGACTGAACGGCTTTCTTTGGTCACTGAGCCTGTCGAAGTGACCACCCCGACAGAACTCTTCGATGAGTTTACCGTTGAAGTGAACCCCGAAGATATAGTGGAAAAAGGCCGTGAATATGTCCGCGGACTTCTTGCCTTGGGTGTGAACAGGATCAGCATGGGCATCCAGTCATTCAACGATGACATTCTCCGTTGGATGAACCGCCGCCACGATGCAGGGAATGCCGTCAAGGCTTTCCATATCCTTCGTGAAAGCGGAGTCCGGAACATCAGCATTGACCTGATCTTTGGCATATCCCAACTGACGGACGAGACCTGGAAAGACACGATCGAAAAGGCCTTGGAACTTTCTCCAGAGCACATTTCGGCCTACCAACTGTCAATAGAGGAAGGAAGCGCCCTTGCCAAGATGGTAGCCGACGGGCGTTACGTTGAGGCTTCCGAGGAACAATGTCGCCGGCAGTACGACATCCTGTGCAGATGTCTTGGGCGGTCCGGCTACCATCATTACGAAATCTCCAATTTCGCAAAGCCCGGCTTCGAAGCCGTCCACAACAGCGCCTATTGGCGCCGGGCACCGTACATCGGCCTCGGCCCCGGTGCCCATTCCCTGACCGGCAATGTACGCTCCTGGAACAGCCAGGAACTCCCGCACCGTCAGCAGGATGAAACCTCATCCTGCAATCCAGACAGAATCTCGTCCTGTAATCCGGACTCGACTTCGTGTCAAACTTCATCCAGGAATCTGGACGTAATCTCATCCTGTAATTCGGGCTTGTCTTCGCGTCAAACCTCATCCAGGAATCCAAGCGGAAAGTTGGCCACATATTCAAGAAACTTCGAGACCCTTTCGCCGGAGGACATTCGCGTCGAGAGAATCATGCTCTCCCTCCGCACCGACAAAGGCCTGAAAGCCACGGAATTATATTCATTGACAGACAGCACTGTTGTTGACGCCCTTTTGAGCGAAGGAGCTCTTGAGAGGCAGGGCGCCAGCATCCGCATCCCCGAAGACCACCTCTTCACCTCCGACGAGATAGTCCGCGAACTGATCTGATACTCCGCTTGTCCCTTTGACCCTGCCGCAAAAAAATTGGACTCCGGCGTACCCTGTTGTGATTGATGTATCTATCAAAGTTATAATGTCTTACATTGTAAATATGACATTTTATCATTTTATGATAATCATTTTATGATAAAAATGCGCTTTGTCGGGAATAATAAGACTCTCACGTATGTGTTTAGGAATCTTATTGCTGTGAAGTGGCATGGCATACTTAGGGAGGGTGCCGTTTTGGAATGTTTTGGGTAAGGGGTAGGGTTGTCATTTGTGGCATTTATCCGCCACGGCTTAAAATCGGGACATACGACGAGGGTTAACCAGTAATTTGAATGACTCTAACGTCCTCAACGAAGCACCTCCGATTCATCGAAACGAGGAATAGAGGAGCCTTGATGATGTCGAGAGTCTAATATTTCTCGGTGATCTTTCGGGGGAGGTGGCGCTTGGGCAACGTTTTCGGGCTAGAACGTCTCTCAAGAGTGTTGCGGAACACTCTTGGGAAACGAATATGGCTCAATGCGTTGCCGGAGGGTTTTTGGAGTGCCTAAAGGCCAACGGTGACGCTAAAGCACTTTGCCGAAGGTGGCTGCCGTGTCAAAGAAGCCTCAAGTAGTGGTTTCTTCGGGGGTATCACCGAAAATATTTCTGTTTTTTATGAATTGAATGTGTTTCTTTCTGTTTCCTTTCATTAGGAATGCCTAACTTGCGGTCGTGTTCCGGGAGAAATCGCGGGACATTTTGACAAACAGACATGATTCACTTCAACTATGAGGACTTCAGGGAGAAAATGTGCCGTCAGGCGGAAGGCCGATGACCAGACTACCATTAACCAAGAGACCATTGAACATGAGGGGGTTAACCAAGAGATCGTAGATGGGCAGAAAACTGCTGACTGCCCGGACGCGGCATCGGAGGAGGAGCAGTACCTTAAACGCTACCGCCACTGCCGTAGACTGATTGAGAACGACGGGCGGTTCGTCGGGATGACCGACGAGGAGAAGGATGCCTACGCACAGCGGCTCGCCACGCCGGAGTATCTTGACCTGACCTGCGACTGGGCGTTCAAGTATCTGTTCCAGAACCACCCTGAATTGCTTGTCCGTCTCCTCAATGACATCCTTCAGGAGGACATCATATCGGTTGAGTTCCGGAACACGGAACTGACGGAGATATCTCCGCAGGACAAGAGGATACTCTTCGACCTTCTTTGCCGGACACCGGGCGGGACGATTCTGGTCGAGATGCAGAGGACGTCGCGTTTCGACCAGCGCGACCGTCTGCTCTTTTATGGTTCAAGGCTGGTGACCAGACAGGTGAAGCGCGGGGATGAGGAATATGCCCTGACACCCGTCAAGGTCATCTGCATAATGAACTATGAGGACGATCATCCGGACTCACCTGAGGACAAAATCCTGTACCATTATAGTCTGCGTGAGGTCGAGACGGCCGAGCCGTTCGGCGACCGGATGTCGTTCTACCTGTTGGAGTTGCCGAGGATAATGCGTTATACTGATGAATATGACAGTCCTGTTGCGGGATGGTGCCGGATATTCAGAAATTTCGCTATATTTGCGAAGTCGAGGTCGGAGAAAGACGCTGAGTTTGTGAGGTTGGAACGGGCGATGCGTGTCAGCGGTCTTGACGACAAGGAGATTGACAACTATTTCAGCGATATGATGACAGAAAAAGAGATGCACCCGTACATCAAAGGTGCCGAGCAGCAGGGCTACCGCAAAGGCTTTAAGGCCGGTGTCGAGCAAGGCACGGCGGAAGGCGTTGAGAAGGGTATAGAGAAAGTCGCTAAGTCTATGCTGTCGTTAGGCATCCCGGTTGAACAGATCGGGATTGCCACAGGGCTGTCTCCGGAGAGGATTGAGACTTTGAGACAGGACTAAGAAGCTGTTTTTGAAGATTTTTCACATCAAAGAACATTTCAAACAACTCAAAACAGATTCTATGCGATTATTCCGTTTTTAGTAACATGAAAAAAATAAGTTGCCTCAGATTAAGAGAATATTTTCGAGGATAGATCTATTTTCGAAGAAGGAGTGTGCCGGTGGCACATGACTGATGAGAAAAGAGATATAGACCGAAAAGATTCCTTAAGATGATGCAGGTTATTTTTTGAAGGTTACTTAGTGCCGTGGGTGATAAGAATTAGATTATGTCTTTGTGGTAATTGGCCAACAAAGACATAATCTAAATGACAAGACTATTTGCCTGAGAAGCCTATAGATTCCAGACTATCTGACAGTGAATCCGACAGGCTCGCCGGAGGCGGAGTCGGTGGCTACCCAGAGTTGGAAATCACCGGGCTCGACAATATATTCATTGTTGATGTTCCAGAAGGCGAGGGCGGAGACAGGAAGCGAGAAATCTACGACCTTTGATTCGCCGGCGTTCAACGCAACCCTTTGGAAACCTTTGAGTTCCTTGACAGGGCGGGCGATGGATCCGACGAGGTCACGAACGTAGAGCTGTGCGACCTCAGTGCCGGCATATTCTCCGCTGTTCTTCAGGGTGAATTTGACCTTGATCGTGTCGGCGGCGGTATATTCACGGCTGTCGAGAGCTATGTCGGAATATTCAAAGGTGGTGTAGCTCAGGCCGTAGCCGAACGGGAAGAGCGGGCCGTAGCCGCTGTCGAGGTAGTAGGAGGTGCAGCCGTTGGAGGTTTGGCCGGCTTTGAGAGGAAGGTCCATCAGGAGGGTCTCGGTGCCGGTGTTCGGACGGCCGGTGTTGAGGTGGTTGTAGTACATCGGAGCCTGGCCGACGGCCTTTAGGAAGGTGACAGGAGTCTTTCCGGACGGAACGGCCTTTCCGCTCAGGAGGTCGGCGATCGCCTCGCCACCCATTGTGCCGGGATGGAACGAATAAAGCATCGCGTCACAGTTCTCCAGGTCGCGGCCGATGGTCAGAGGCCTGCCGGCCATCACGACCACGATGACCTTTTTGCCGGTCTGCCGCATTGCCGCTATCAGCTCGCTCTGAGCACCTTGAAGATTCAGGTCGGACAGGCAGTGCGCCTCGCCTGAGAGGATCGCCTCTTCTCCGGCGAACACCACGATGGCGTCTGCCCTTGACGCGGCGGCCTTTGCCTTAGCGATTCCTGCAATGCTTCTGTCGCGGCTGAAGGCGGTCCCCGGTTCGTAGATCACGTTGTAATCCTTTTTGAGAGCTGCCAGAGGGGTGACGGAATGAGTCTCGTCCCCGTCAAAGGCCCAAGTGCCCATCTGTTCGTAAGGAGCGTCGGCCAAAGGACCGGTCACGAGCAGTGTCTTGGCATCCTTCAAAGGAAGAGCCGCGTTGTCGTTCTTCAGAAGGATGGCTGATTCAATGGCGCTTTGCTTGGCGGCCTCCAGATGTGACGGGGCGTAGAGAACATCTCCTGAGCCTTCCTCCTTGACGTAAGGATTGTCGAACAGCCCGAGGCGGAACTTCAGGCGAAGGATGTCTCTGACAGCGTCATCGATTTGTTTCTCGCTGATTTTCTTTTCTTTGACCAGTTCCTCGATGAAGGATATGTAGCCGTAGGACATCATATCCATCTCTACTCCGGCGTTGACGGCCAGATCGGTGGCGTCCTTTAGATCCTTGGCGAATCCGTGCATAATCATCTCGCCGGAAGAGTTCCAGTCGGTCACGATCATTCCGTCGAATCCCCATTCTCCTCTCAATATGTCCTGAAGCAGCCATTTGTTGCCTGTGGAAGGGACTCCATCGATGGTGTTGAACGAAGTCATCAGGGTCATCGCACCGGCGTCCACGCCTGCCTGGAACGCAGGGAAATAAACATTGCGCAAAGTCCTTTCGGAGAGTTCGACTGTGTTGTAGTCACGGCCTCCTTCGGTCGCCCCGTAGCCTACAAAATGCTTGAGGCAGGCGGCAATGGAGGTTGAATCCCCATTGCCTTGATAGCCACGAACCATAGCGGTGCCCATTACGGCGTCAAGGTACGGATCCTCTCCGGAACTCTCGGCGATCCTGCCCCAGCGTGGATCCCTTGAGATGTCCAGCATCGGGGAGAATGTCCATCTCACTCCGCAGGAAGCGGCCTCGACGGCTGCCACACGGGCGCCACTCTCAACCAATTCCGGATCAAAAGTGGCCGCGAGTCCAAGCGGAATCGGGAATATGGTCTTGAAGCCGTGGATGACATCCCTGCTGACAAGGATCGGAATTCCCAGCCGGCTTCTTTCGACAGCGGCTTTCTGGACCCTGTTTATCTCAGCCGGATCCACACAGTTGAGGATGGAACCTACCTCGCCTTTCTCGGCGGCCTCGGTCAGCCAGTCTCCGCCGGAAATCTGGTTCATCTGACCGATCTTCTCGTGCAGGGTCATCCGCGAAAGAAGGTCGTCGATTTTCTTTTCAGTCTCGTCTTTCTCAGAGCAGCCGCAGATCGCCAAGGCGGATGCCGCTGTCATTATCAAGTACTTTAATATTTTCATTTACAGATTCTTGCTTATTATTTCCAATCGTTCTTCGTAAATCTTTTTCAATCTCGCCACGGCTGCGTTGTACGTCATCCTTTCGTCCCCGTTGACAATCACGCCACCGTTCTGTGACGCGTCTTCGGAAGGATCCCACATCCTGAAATTCAGCTCGGCCGAGGTCTGAAGCGTCTTCTCCATCTCATCGATGAAGGCAGGAATTGTCTTCAGCTGCGGAAGCAGTTCATTCCACCGGGACTTGACCGCGGCCTTGAAATCAGGATCATCGAACAGCCTTGCGTACCAGAAGGAATCCCTGTTTACCAGACCGTTTCTGGCCTGTGGGGAAACATTGTAGGAAAGCACTCCCCAGTCGAAATCCCAAATCGGTCCGGCGGTCAGCTTCCCGTCCGCACTCTTGTGCAGGAACACGCTTCCCGGGTTACCTAATTCGTGGTTGATCATCACCTCGAAAACTATCCAATAGTCAATGAATGACTTGACATCCAGATATTTGGCATAGCCCTCAGAATCGTCCTTGAAGTTCTCGCCGTAGATCACCTCGGAAACCGTCCTGACATATTCCTTGATTTCGTTGAGCATCAGGCCGGTGAGGCCATCATCGTAGTCCGGGTACTTTATTCCGAAAGGGATGCCGTTCTGCATCTGCATACATTTTCCGGGCGTTTGGATCCATTGGATCTCATTGTCGTAGTGGAAGTCGCATTCCAGAAGGAATCCGTCCTCGCAAGGCACACGGTTGCTGTCCGCACGGATCTGCTCGATCAGCAGATAGTTGCCGACGTGCTTCCCGTTCATCACGAGTTCCACGCTCTGGCAGTGCGGAGTCCAGTCCAGCGATGTCATCGAACCCACTTTGTAGGCTATCAGGTTGCGCATCAGTGTCCTGTCCATAAAGTTGGCCAGAAGGATCCACCGCTTGTGCTTAGGCAGCCCGAAGATGGACTGCTTCTTGTCAAACTTGATCAGATAAGGCTTCTTGGGCCAGGTCCAAGTGGTGTTCCCACGTCCACGTATGGAGCACGGCACCTCTTCCTGATCATCAAATCTGCCCATTCCGTTTATCTTGAATACCGCTTTCAGATAGTCTTCCTTTGACACGACCTCCTTCCCGTCTTCCGTGTCAACGTAAACCACCGGAAGCCCTGTCCGGACCTTTATCCTGCCGTCGAAGTCATTGCTCTTGATTATGAACGGCTTGGAATATACCATCGTGCCCTGCGGCAGCCTCATCGCGAACCGGACGCTCTCCTCACAGTCGCCGCTGACCCCAAGATCAGCGATTGTCACTGAATATGTTCCCTCACTCTCCGTCGGCGAAATCCCTGTAATTCTGAATATGTCAGACTCGCTTCCGTCCTGACGCCTCAGCGACACGGCGCAGTCCGGACTGCCGACATTGTAGTTGAATGAATATCCCGGATCGTCCACCATAAATTCCACGGTGGCGTTGCCGTCGTCATCCATTGTGACAGAGGACTGAACCGGAGTGATGGAGTGGAACTCGGCCACGGACTCCTTACTCTCCTTGCCGCAGGAAAAGACGGTAAGGAGAACAAGGAACATAAGTGAGAGTCTGGACAAGGTCTTCATCTTGCTATTGTTTTTGGAACACTCTCACGTAGTCAATCTCGTAAGTGGCTGGCAGACAGCTTTCATCAACGCCCATCGCTCCGCCCCAGTTGCCGCCCCAGGCCAGATTCAGCTTGAGGTAGAACGGATTGTTGAACGGCCAGGTGTCGTAGTTGCCCTTACCGTCATTCTTGAACGTCAGGTGGACCTCTCCATCAAAGATGAAGTCCATCTTTTCGGCTGTCCATTCCAGAGCGTAGGTATGGAACTCTGACTGCGCGCCCTTGAGAAGGAACTCATGGGTTTTCTGAGTGTTCTTGGGATGGTTGTAGGCCGTGCAGTGGATGCTTGAGGAGACATATTCAGGATTGTAGCCAACCTCTTCCATAATGTCGATCTCGCCGTCCGCAGGCCACGAATGATAGTTCTTCGGCATCATCCAGAACGCCGGCCAGGTGCCCTTCCCCTTAGGGAGTTTGAGCCGCGCCTCGAAATAGCCATAGGTCCAGGATTCCTTGGTGTTCATCCTAACAGACTGGACCTTGCCTCCGATCTTCTGGGCCGTGATCTTGAGCGTACCATCTGACACCTCAGCGATCTTCACGCCGTTGTACATCCCGTCAGCGACATAGTTCTGGAGCTCGTTGTTGCCCCATCCACTGCTTCCGGTCTCGTACCACCATTTGTCGGAATCCGGTGTGGATGAGCCGCTTGTGTTGAACTCATCCTGCCAGACCAGCTTATAGCCGGCCGGAATGTTAACCCCGTCCTCCTTGCATTCCTGCTTCACATTCACGGTCTTTCTTGCCGAACCGAAACGGAAGGTCAGAACGGTCTCACGGGCATCTCTCGTGAAGTTCTCTGTGAGAGAAACCTTTACGGTCGAGCTGCCGGACAGCCCGCCGCTCGGGGAAACCGTACACCAGTCGGTAGCTCCGGAGGACACGCCCCATTCGCAGTTTGCCGTCACGTTGACAGTCAGTTCAGTGGCCTCGTAGGAAGCGGCCAGTTCTTCCTTGTCGGTGGAGAGTTCCGGAACCACTTCGGGATCATTGGATGATGAACCTCCGCAAGACGAAGATGAAAGGGCTGCCGCCGCCGAAAGCGACAGCAACCCGAACGCTAAATATTGCAATAAACGTTTCATTCAGAAATGAATATATCCGCAAAACTAGTTATGCTCCTGCAGGCAGATCTTAGTCAATGTGACTGTCGTTCCGGCTGTGCATCTGCCAAGGTCAACGAAGAGAACGACTTTGTCGTAGTCAACGTCAGGCACGACACTTTCCATCTTGAAGGTAGCCGGTTCGCCCGCCTCGACCGCGAAATCATTGACATAGAACGCCGCGTGATCATTGTCGTTGCCTTCCCACGCGAGCTTGAACGTCATCGCAGGGATGTCCTGGTCAGCCTCCACGGTCACGCAGAAGTCATAGGTCTTGGACGCTGACATCGGGATGTCGGTGTGGAACACGGTCTGGCCCTGCCATTCGTTTCCGCCGATTCCCTCAGGGATGACGACTTTAAGTCCGTTGTTCTCAAGAGTTTCGGTCTCTGGATTCAGTCCGCCTGACCAGTCGGAAGGGGAGTACCAGTAGGTCATACTTACGCTTGCGCTCTTCCAGAAGTTTCCCGGGCCGTCAACGTCGAACACATCCGGTTTCGGCTTGTAGATGTACTGCCAGGAGATTCCGCTGAAGTTCGCCACGATGACGAGCTTGTCCTCTGTGTTCTCGGTGATGACGTAGGTCGGGTTCGTAACTGACTCGTTGTTCGCTACATAACCGATCACAACTCCTTCTGGGAAGGTGAGAACGTCCCCGTTAAGTGTGTAGGTGGATTCCTGAACGGTCCAGTCGATGTCGTAGTCCTCGCTCTGGGTCGTTCCAGAGCCGATTGCGGTGACATCCTTGTTGATGTAGATCTTGCCGTCAGCGCCAGGGTTGAAGACGTACTTGCCGTCAGCGTAGAAGGTGATCTCATCATCGTAGAGACCGAATCCGGCCTTCTCGTTAGGACCGGCCGCCCACCATCCCGCAGGGTTGGATTGGTCTGGGCCGCATCCGATGTGTCCGTTGGCCTCCGAGTCAAGCACCCAGGTCTTGCTGGTCTTGCCGTAGAGAGGATCGGTGACATCTCCGCCGGCGGATCCTTCCTTGACAAACTCGTAATGCCAAGCGATACCGTCCGGATTGCCTGAGGTCTTGAGGTTGGCCACAAGCTTGAGGCATTTCTTCATATCCGCCGGCTTGCTCTCCAGTACGAGGTAACGGGGATCGTCAAGCTCAGTCTGGTCAGCGACATAGGACATCGGAGTCCCCTTAGGAAGGGTGATATAGATTTCCTCCACACCGGCGTCGTTCCAACTGCTTTCCACTGAATATGTCGCAGTGGTCTTCTCCCAAGGAATGAGGTAATCCTCTCCGGTGGCATATTCAGACTTGACTCCGGAATTGGCGTTGACGTAAAGCTGTCCGTCGCCCGGATCGTAAACGTAAGATCCGTCAGCCCCGAAGGTGATCTTGTCGTCGTACAGACTCCAGTCCTTCTTCTCCTCTGCTCCGGCGCTCCACCATTCGGTTCCGGTTCCGCCGAGCGGACCGCATCCGAAGTGCCCGGCCACAGTGTGGTTCCACTCCCAAGTCTTGGTGGAGCCATCACTGAGCGCCTTGATGTAAGGAGCAGGGTCGAACGGATCACGGTAGGTGTTGTTCAACGTGAACTCCACCATCTGCGAGCCGACCGAGATTCCGTGGGCGTTGTAGGCCTTGACCTCGACGGTGTGCTTGCCCTCGTCACGGAAACGGAGCAGGAGTCCGTTCCCGGTGTAGGCGTAGTTCTTACCGGTCACTTTCGAGCCGTTCGCGTTGTCGATCGGATCTGTGGCGCCGACAATCCAGACAGGCACGATGCCGTTGTTGTTCATATTGAAGGTGACGTAGTTGGTCTCCTGGTTCACCTCCACCTGCACGTCAAAGTCAGCGGCTTGCGGAAGCTTCGCCTGATCCGGAGTGATGTAGTCCGGCGAGCAGGCTGCCATAAGGGCGGCGGACATCGACAATGCGATATATTTAAGTGTTGTCTTCATATTCATTCAACTCATCTTTCGCAAGTAGGCAATTACCTGCTGTAAAAAATATTATCTCACGTTCGAAGGTGATTGCCCACCTTATCTATTCACGTTACCCCTACCCTAAATCCCTCCCCTCGGGGGAGGGACTTGCCTCCACCTCACAGCGGTGGAGAATAGTAGTGTTTCGCAAATGCGAAACTTGAGTTTATTCAAGATTAGTAGTTGTTCTGTACGAGGTTAGGATCCTTGTCAAGCTCGGTCTGAGGGATCGGCCAGTATTTCTTGGACTCGGTCCAGTCGTTCTGGCGGAACTCGTGGTTGGAAGCCTTGAGGACTGACGCGGCCATTCCGGTGCGGACGAGGTCCCAGTAACGCTTGCCTTCTCCGACAAACTCCTTGTGGCGCTCCTGGATGATGTCATCGCGGGTGAGTCCGGTGTCCTGGCATTTCGCGCGGTCACGGATCTCCTTGAGATATTCAGAAGGATCCTGGCCAAGGAGGACTGAGAGCTCGGCGGCGTTGAGGAGGGTCTCGGCGTAGCGGTAAACCCTTTCGTTGTTGCCGTGGTTCATATTCGGGTCACCAAGGTAGCCGTGGTTGCCGTTGGCGCGGGCGATGTACTTGAGAAGGAAATAACCGCTGTCTTCCCAGCGTGGGGTGTAGGACGCTCCGGATTCCTCGGCGTATTTCTCGAAGTTGAGGATTCCACCGTCGCGGCGGATGTCGGTCTCATCGTACATATCGTAGGCGGCCTTGCGTACAGTGCCGAATCCCCAGCCTTCAATGAAGTCGGAACTTCCTTTGAGTGAAGGGATTCCGGTCAGGACTGAGAATATGTTGCCACCGGTAGCGATAGGCGCGTCCCAAGAGCGCACGCCACCCTCTGAGATGTAGTTGATTTCCCAGATGGACTCGGCGCACCATTCGCCTGACTCGGTCCAGATTCCGGCGAAGTCATCGACCAGACGGTAGTTGCCGGACTGCTTGATCTCTTTCATAAACCCGAGGGCTTTCTGGTATCTTGACTCATCGTTCTGGTACAGAACCGCCTCTGTGTAAAGCATATAAGCCATCGCAAGGGTCACACGCCCCTCATTGCCGGCTGAAGCCTTCATAGGAAGGACGTTCATCTCGAACACGTTCTCAAGGTTGGTGACGATCTTCTCATAAACGGCGTCGTGACCGAGCTGCTCGGTGAAATAAGGGGACTTCAGGTTCTCATCGTAGTAAGGAACATTTCCCCAAAGCTTCCACAGGACGTTGTAATAGAACGCCTTGAGCACGGTGGCCTCTGCCTTGTAGAGAGCCTTGGTCTCATCGCTCATCCCTGGAACATTGTCCACATTCTCCAGGACCACGCAGCAACGGTTGATTCCTGAATATGAGATTGTCCACATCTGGTTGCAGACATCGGTCGAAGTCGCTGTGTAGAAGTGTGTCTTCACAAGGATCGGCTGGTCGCCCTCGTTGGAGCCGCCGGCGTTGATGTCGTCGCCCATAATGTCATAGACAAGGTGCAGGGCATCGTACTGGTAGAAATAGTCGTACCACTCAAGCGGATCATACGCCGCTGTAAGTCCTTGGAACATACGGGCTTCCGTGTTGAAATATTCATCCATCGGCTCGGATGCGTTGTGTTCCGGAGTGACAAAGTCCTCGGAGCAGGAAGAAACGGTCAGGATTGAAAGGGCGCAAAGCGCGAAAAATATCTTTTTCATCTCGAATCTCATTTTAGAAGTTGACATTTACACCGAATGTGAATGTTCTGTTCTGCGGATAGACACCACGGTCGATACCTACCTCCGTGCCGTAGCCTGAGTTACCTCCCGTCACTTCAGGATCGCATCCCGTGTACTTGGTGAGGGTGAAGAGGTTCTCGGCCTGAACGTAGAGTCTCAGTCTGGAGATCGCCACGTGCTTGGTCAGTTTGGCAGGAAGGGTGTAGCCGAACTGCATGTTCCTTGCCCTTACGAAGGAAGCGTCCTCAACCCAGTAGTCTGAGGCCCTGTAATTCTCGTTGGCTGAACTGAAGGCGAAACGTGGGTAGCTGTTTGTGGTGCCCTCTCCGGTCCACCTGTTGAGAATATTCTTAGGCAGGTTGATGTAGTAGAGGTCGGTACGGCGTGAGACGTTGAACGCCTGGACTCCGAACTGTCCCTGAAGCAACATGCTGAAATCGAATCCCTTCCATTCGAGGTTGAGTGAAAGGCCGAGGGTCCAGTCAGGAATTCCCTTGCCGATCTTTGTGCGGTCGTCGTCGTTGATGACACCGTCACCGTTGACATCCACGAAGCGGAAGTCTCCGGCCTGTGCGTTAGGTTGCAGAAGCGCTCCTTCCGAATTTGTGTAGGCAGCGACTTCGGCGGCGTTCTGGAACACTCCGTCGGTCTTCCATCCGTAGAAGAACGGGAACGGCTTTCCAACCTCGCCTCTGGTCAGGGTTCCGAGCTTGTGGCTGGAGCATCCGATGAAGGTGGCGTCATCGCCAAGGTAGGTCAGCTCATTGTGGTTGTAGGAGGCGTTCAGCTTGACTCCGTAGTTGAAGTCGCTGATGTATCCCCTGTAGCCAAGGTCGATCTCGACACCGCTGTTGACCATATCTCCGAGGTTTCCTGTAGGAGCCGAGTCTCCGGCGTAGGCAGGAACCGGCATTGACAGAAGCATTCCGGAGGTCTTCTTATTATAGTAGTCGATCGTGGCTGTCAGCTTGTTGCCGAAGAATCCGAGGTCAACACCAAGGTCGGTCTGGATGGACTGCTCCCACTTCACGTTAGGATTGGCGAGTCCGCTTGGCTTGACTCCCGTGGAGATCATCTCGGAGCCGTTTCCGCCAGCTCCGAACACATAGTTGTTGCCTGAGCTTGAATATACCGCATAGGTGAAGTCTCCGATGTTGTCGTTACCGTTGATACCCCACGAGCCACGGAGCTTGGCGGTCGAGAGCCAATGAATATTCTTGAGGAAGCTCTCGTTCTTGGCGTTCCAACCCAAACTGAATGAAGGGAATGTTCCCCATTTGTTGCTTGGACCGAAGCGACTGGACGCGTCACGTCTTACGGTAACCTCGGCCATATAGCGCTCGTCGAAGTTGTAGGAGACACGGCCGAAGTAGGAGATAAGGCTGTAAGGGATTGAGTTCCAACTGCCCCATCCGTTGCGGTCACCGTTCTCCTGCTTTCCGAGGGTGTTGTTCACGGTAATCTTCCAGGTGTCGTAAGGGTACATCAGACCGTTAGCGCTCGCGCCGAGGTTGGCGGAAGTGCTGCGCAGGGCTGACTGTCCGAGCACGGCGTTGACCGTGTGCCTTCCGAAGGTCTTGTCGTAGGCGAGGACGTTCTCGACCTGCCAGGTGTAGTACCTATCCATTGTCTGTGAGGCGCTTGAGCCGTAGTTGATCTTTTCGGTCACGCTCACGTTGCCGTCCTTGTCGTAGGTTTCCTTCTCGGTGATCGTGTCGTACTTGTAGGACTTGGATGTGAGGAAATATTCCTTGCTGTAGCTGTGGCCATAAACGTAGGCGAGATCCAGAGAAACGGAGTTCCTGAACTTGAGTCCGTCGAAGAGGTTCAGCTCGGTGTTCAGTCCGGCGACGATCTTGTCGGAGCTGCTGCGTCCGCCCGGCATATCAAGCATAGCGATAGGGTTCGCCTGCTCGTTGTAAACGCCTGCGTCCGCGATAAAGTAAGGCACACCGGCGGAGTTCCTTATGATGTAAGGATAGCCTTCCGGATAGAGGGTCTTGTACTTCTCCTCAGCCTGCGCGTCGGCGTAGATTGGATCCAGAGGGGACATTCCGAGGGCTGAGCCGAGAGGCGAGCCATACTCGGAGTTCGTGGAGATGGACGCGGAACGGATGTGCGCATAGGAGATTTGGTTGCGGAACGTAAGCTTGTTCAGCCAGTTACGCTCCTCGGTCTTGTCGAAGATCACGACGCCTACATTCTCCCTGAGGGTCACCCTGTTATAATAGGAGCGGTCGAAACTGCCTCCGATCGTACCCTTGTTGGAGAGGTAGCCGCCGGAAATGCTGTAGTCAACCTTTCCGTTTCCACCGGACACGTTGACATCGTGCTTCACGATAGGCGAGTTCTTGTCGAATATCGCGTCAACCCAGTCCGTTCCCTCTCCCAATGAATATGGATCGTCATAGATCGGGGCCTTGCCATCGTTGAGCATACCCTCGTTCATCATAATCGCATATTCAGTGGCGTTCAGGACGGCAGGCTTCCTCCAAGGGTTCTGGAGACCGTAGGAGAAGTCGTAGCTTACGTGTGTCTTGCCTTCCTTGCCCTTCTTTGTGGTGACAAGGATGACACCGTTGGCTGCGCGGGCTCCATAGACGGCTCCGGAGGCGGCATCCTTCAGAACCTCGATGCGCTCGATGTCGTTAGGGTTGATGAAGTCGATGCTGCCGGCCGGCATACCATCCACTATATAAAGCGGGTCAGAATTGTGGATTGTTCCGACACCTCTGACTCTCACCTGCGCTCCCGCGTCAGGAGATCCCGAGCCTTGGGTGACGAGCACTCCGGAGGACATACCCTGGAGCATATTGTCAACCCTTGTCTGGGACTGGATCTTGAGGTCATCGGCGGTGATGCTGGAGATGGCGGCGGTGACAACGCTCTTTTTCTGAACGCCGTAACCGATCACGACCGTCTCTTCGATGGTCTGTGCGTCAGGAACGAGGATCACCTTCATGTTCTGCGTGGCCGGAAGCTCCTGCGGAACATAGCTGATGAAGGAGAACTGGAGGATGGCACCTTGCGGGACGTTGATCTCGAAGTTACCGTTGGCATCGGTCATAGTACCGTTCGTGGTACCTTTCTGAACGACCCCGGCTCCAATGAAACCTGCACCGTTCTCGTCAAGGACGGTACCTTTTACATGGATGGATTGTGACCAAGCGGTCGCGGATCCGATCCCAAGAAGACAGATGACTGTCAAAACGATCTGTTTTAGACTTTTGATGTTCATTGTTTCTGTGGTTTGTATTTATAATGTTAATAGTAATAACGCTTTTTATGCGGTTTTCCACCACAAAAATATCAAGGAGAATCAGAAATAAAAAATCTCAGAGGAAAATAGGGGAGAGAAGAGAATTGTTGAATAGTTAAATAATTGTTAATCAGTATGTTCTTGGTTTAGAAAAGGTGAAAATAGTGGATTTTATAAAAGCTGTTAAACGTTTTAAAATATTTTAAGTGGAAGTATGTTAAAGGATAGTTTGGAATTAGCTATTGATTATTAGTGATTTATACAGAAATGTATAGTCATGGAAAAGTGGATTTAGTGGCTGTTTTGGTACGAAAACACCTGATTATACATCCACTTAATTCCCGATTTCCTTGATTCTCTCCTCAAAATCGTCCCTGTCTCCGATGGCGGAATTCTTGATCTGAGCCCTGTAGTTGTAGATGGTATTGACTGAGTAACGGAGCATGGAGGCGATGTCTGATGACTGGGTGATTCCGAGCCGGATCAGGGCGAAGATCCGCAGTTCGGTGTTGAGCAGCTTGCCCTTTTTGAGTTCGATTCTCGCATCCTCACGGAGAAGTCCGTTGAACTGCTCCACGAATTTCGGGTAAAGTTTCAGGAACGCCTGGTCGAACATGTTGTAGAATTCCTTCAATTCCTTCTCGACATTGTTTGGCGAGGATGTCTCGGCGATCAACTTGTCCAGATTGCCGGCCAAGGCCAGTTTACGCACTCCGCTTTGATAAGCCTTCATCTTGTCGATGTAGTTCGAGCACATGCTGAGGAACAGCCCGATATATTCCTCTTTCGCCGCGTTGGCTTCCTTGAGCTCGCGGTTCATCTTCTTGAGCCGTTTGTTGAAATCGGCCAGGGTGTCGGAACTCTGTTTGATCTCCTTGTTCATCTCGGCGATTCTCCGGCTGTATTCTATCTGTCGCCGGTAGAGCCTGAACAATGCGAATGAGCCGCCTAAAAGCAGGAACACCAGCACATACATCGCCACAAGCATATTCCTTGTCTTTTTCTGATGGGTCTGCTGGATGTCCGTGTAGCTTTTCTGCACGGCTGGAAGAATCGCGGAGATCTGCCATTGGCGCAGTTTGGCGTCGAAGGCGATCGCGTCCTCAAGGGAGAAACTTGAATATTTGAAAGCCCTCGCGTAGTCTCCGTCCTTGAACAGGGCGTCCGCCAGACTGAACAGCGAGGCATTGTCCTTGGTGGCGGTCTTGATGTCCGCCATAGCGGAGCGGATGAACCAGTTCTTCATCTCCTCCCGGCGGTTGAGGCTCTCGCAGATCCTTGCCTGGAAATATGCCAGGTTAGCATAGTCGTGGCTTGCGGGATCCATTCTTGAGAGCGAGTGCCTGTTGATGAAGTCCGCCTGGGCGAAGTTCTTCTCATCGATGTACTTGCGTACTGTCACATAACGGCTCAGGCTGCTCGAAGGGTCCGCCAAGGCAAGCAGGCGCTCACGGTAATACGCCACTTTTCTAAGCATGGATTTGTCAGCACCTTTCTGGTTCTCGTCATAATCGAACCAGAACCGTTGCTGGACATTGCAGTAAGCGATTTCCTGCTCTTTTGTGAATATGGTCGTGTCAACCCGCGCCAGATCATTCCTGGCCTCCAGAAACTCTCCGGCGGCCGTGTTCAGCATCGCTTCCTTGAGATAGACATCATTCAGCTTGCTCTTGTCGCCAAGAAGCATGGCTATTTCCATCTGTTTATCAAGAGTCTCTACTGCCTTGCCATAATTAAAAGGCTGATACTCATCGAACAACTCACCGTAGATCCGGTATTGTCTTTCAGGAGAGACTCCACGTGAGTGGAGAGTGTTTTCGATGGTCTTTATGCGTACCTCTTTTGCCGAGACATAGGATTCCGCCTCCTCGATCGTTCTGTCCAACTCATCCAGAAGTTCTTTCTGGGTCTGGGCGGAGACAGTGCCTGCCGTCACCAAAAAGATGATGGCGGCAAGCGGTGATCCTATGAGACGGTGAACGGTCATATTCAGTCGTTCTGAATGATGGAGCCGGCCACGATGTTGGCCACGAGGGCGCGGAGACGGCTCACGCCTCCCTTGTCCTGAGGGTGAACCCTGTGGGTGAGCAGGATGACCGCGGTCTTGCTTTCCATATCGATCACGATTGAGGTCCCGGTGTAGCCAGTGTGCATAATCGTGGTCTCCGGATTGAAAAGATCCCCGCGGAGGCCGCTGTGCGAGCTCTTCTTGTCCCAGCCGAGGGCCCGGCCCACTGAAGGATCGTTCTGTGGAGGGATTGTGGCCATCAGCCTAACTGTCAGAGGGCTGAGTATTCTTGTTGATTCCAGGGTCCTGCCCTTCTTGTCCACGAGACATCCTTCGTTCATGATGGCGGAGCAGATGACGGAGAGATCCTCGGCGTTGGAGAACACTCCGGCGTTGCCAGAATTACCACCCATTATCCTGCGGGCCATCGGGTCGTGAACCTGTGCCACCAACGGCTTACCGTCAGCCTGTACCTCTGTCGGAGCGCAGAGCCCGACCAATTCTGCGGAATTGCTGGCCGCGGGGGTGTAAATCAACGGGAAATAGCAGGTATGCCTCAGTCCGAGGACATCGAAGACATGTTTTTGGGCATATTCATAAAGCTTTTCTCCGGTGACTCTTTCCAGGATCCGTTGCAGTGTGACGAAGTTCAGGCAGCTGTACATGAAGTCGGTGCCGGGACGGAAGTTTCTCTTGACCTTGGTGGCGATGTACCACTCCATCTTCTCTGGATTGTTTCCGCCATATTCCTTGACGAATGTGTCGGCGTTGATGTAAGGCGTCAGTCCGGAGGAGTGTGACAGAAGATCCCTTACCGTGATGTCCACAGTCTCGCCGCTTTCCGGGTCGGTCCAAGGCTTGAAGTCGGGAATGTACCTGTCCACGTTGTCGGTGAGGCGGACGTACCCGTTCTCTATCAACTGCATGAAGGCGAGCGTCGTGCCCACGCATTTGCTGACGGAGGCGAGGTCGAAGAGCGTTTCGGTCGTCATCGGCTCCACCGTCGGCACCACGGACTTGTTGCCGTAGGCCTTCAGATAAACGATGTCGTTCCCCCTGACGACAGAGAGCACGGCTCCGGGAATCTCTTTGGCCGTTATCGCTTCGTTGATGACTCTGTCAACTTGGGCGAGTTTCTCCGGATTCATCCCGTGACGCTCAGGAGAATCCTGCTTCAAGGCTCCCTGGGCAAAAACCGGAACCGCCAGCGCGGCGGCCACGGTGATAGTGATCAACTTCTTCATTTTGAATATATTCATGTTCTTGCGGAACGATTGGCATTAAAAAATTAGTGTGGCCTTGATAGGATAGTGGTCAGAAACGAAGGTCCTTTCCATATACGGCTTTGTGATGGTTTGATATTCAGTGCAGCTGCTGAATCCCTTGAACCAGATGTAGTCGATGATCTCGTCCGCCGGAGCCTTGCCCCACCCGTTGTAGGTGTTGTGATGGTCTGTCTTGACGGCCACCTCGCGCGCGTTTTGCATGACCTTCTTGAGGTCATCGAATTCCGGACGGTCAATCTTCATGTTGAAGTCTCCTGTGAGGATCATCGGGTAGTTCTCCGGATTGATGCTTGCGATCCTGTCCACGATCAGTTGAAGTCCGTTCTTGCGGGCCTCCCAGCCGACGTGGTCAAGATGCGTGTTCACATAGTAGAACTTCTTTCCGCTGTCCTTGTCCTTCATCAAAGCCCATGTGGCTGAGCGGAAGCATGCGGCGTCCCAACCCATGGAAGGCTTTTCCGGAGTCTCCGAAAGCCAGAACGTTCCCCATTTGATCAGCTTGACAGTCTTCTTGTTGTAGAATATGGCCATGTGCTCGCCTTTGTGCTTCCCGTCCTCGCGGCCTACTCCGATGCCTTTGTAGTCGGGGCAATATTCCTCAAGGTACTTGAATTGGAAATCCAGGGCTTCCTGGAGTCCGAATATGTCCGGTTTCTGGTCCATGATCATCATCGCGGAAACCGGGTAACGGTATTCCCATGAATTGGTGCCATCCTTGGCTGTCCCGACACGGATGTTGTAGGAAATCACATTGATGTCGGCAGGTTTTCTTTTTTTTGCTGCCACGCTGAACGGCAGAACCATCAGGGCTGCCATGAGGGCAAGAATCACTTTTTTCATAACATTATCTCTAATTTATTATATTCATAAGAAAATATGTGGACTACAAATTTAACAAATTGTGCTAATTTTGCCTAAAGATAAATCGGTGAAGAAAATAATTGGTTCACCGTGTTATTAACCATCATTTGAAATATTACCGATCATGGCGGAAAAGACATTTAATGAATATGGCAAAACGCAGGCTATCGACCTGCTTTTCGAGGGTAGTGGTTTCTCTCGACAGGGAAAAATTGGTTTTGAGCCGGCGGCCGGGAGTTTTTTATCTTCCGCCTCAAGGCTTTTTGTGGAAGGGATGGATTTCGACCTGACATATTTCCCTCTTAAACATCTTGGCTACAAGTCTGTTGTGGCCGTGGCCGGGGAAATATATGCATCCATGTCGCACCCACGGCTGTTGTCCGTAAGGTTAGGCGTCTCCGCCAAACTGGATTTCAGCCACATCAAGGATCTTTGGCTCGGAGTCGTGACAGCCGCCAAGGAACACGGATTCTCGGCGGTTGACCTGGATTTGGTTCCGTCACCGAACGGGTTGACAATCAGTGTCTCGGCAATCGGGGAGGAATTCAAGTTGACGAAGGGACGCACGGTAAAGGCCAGAAGCATGGATCTCGTCTGCGTGTCAGGAAGCCTCGGCGCGGCTTTCCTCGGCCAGCAGATTCTGGAACGTGAGAAACGTGGGTTCGACAAGACCAAGGATGATTCCGTCCAGCCTCAGCTTGAGAAATACAAGATGCTGATCGGGAGCTATCTCAAGCCGGAACTCAGCGCCTCAACCGTCACCAGACTGGAGGACGCTCAGATTTACCCGTCACACGGTTATCTGGTCTCCCACGGCCTTTCGGACGCGGTAAAGAGACTGGCCCGTGAGTCAGGCTTGGGCGTGAAGATCTACGCCGACAAGATTCCTTTCGAGGGCAACAGCTTCTCTTCCGGCAAGGAACTGGACATCGATCCTGTCTCCGCCGCCATGAACGGAGGTGATGACTTCAGGCTATTGTTCACGATTCCGATTCTGTCCGCCGAGAAGTTCCGCCGCGACTTCCAGACTTTCGACATAATAGGCCATCTGGCCCAGCCGGAGGTCGGCTCCGTTCTGGTTTCTCCGGATGGTCTGGAGCATCCGATCCTGGCGCAGGGATGGAATGATTGACCCTGATGCGCCTGATCCCGATATTCAAATACCATTTCCGATGAAACCAGCAAGTTACCTGATTATCACTGTCGCCTGCATTGTGGCACTGTCTTCATGCGACACCGGACTGTTCAGCCAGATGGACAAGGCTTTGGATGAGGTCGAGCAGGGGCTTGGCTACGTCAACACCTTGGAGACAAAGGATGTGAGGAAGATGGCGGACTGGTTCGACAGGCGAGGCGATGATGGCCAGAAGGGGAGGGCGTTTTACTGCCTCGGACGCAACCAGTTCAACAACGGGGATTTTCCAGCCGCGATAGTCACCTACATCAAGGCTCTTGAATATTCAGTCAAGGCCGCGGATACCCTGCGTGTGGCCCGGATATGCTACGACATGGCGCACACATGCAACGCTTCCGGCAACTCCACGGACGAGATGATGTACCTTGCGCGCTCCGCCGAGGCATTCAAGGTAGCCGGTTTTCAGCGCGAGTCCCAACAGGCATTGTTGGAGATAGGTCAGGCGGAATCCGGACTGGGGCGGTACGGAGCCGCTGAGGACATATTCAAAAGCGTCCTTTTCGATGCCCACGAGATGCGGGACACTCTTCTGGAGGCGCGCTGCCTTGAGTCCTATGCCGCTCTTGCGATGAGTAAGGACACCTTGGATCCGGCGCTTGCGATTGATCTTCTGAGCCGCGCGGCGCGGGATCTCGATTTCCCTCTCTCGTCCTCCGACAAAGGAATCCTGGCCTATGCCTATTCTGTCGCGGGAAAGTCTTCCGAATCCCAACGGTGGCTCTTGGAAGCCCGTGCCACAGCTGAGACCGATGCGGAAATCGCTGACGTGAATTTCCGTGAATATCAGATTTCCTCCCGTGGCGGAGATTCAAAGAAGGCTCTCGCATCCCTTGAAAAAGTTATGGAATATGCCAACCGGACCCAGTCGGCCGCTCTTTCCGAGGCTGTGGCCGCAAGCCAGCGGGATTATATTCAAGGACAGGCCGAGGCGGACAGGGAGAGACTTCTGGCCGCGCGTCTGAAACTTTGGGTTCTGGCCCTTGGCGCGTTGCTGGCACTCGCCGCCGTGTCCGCTGTCTATTTCGTCCGTAGGGCGGAGGCACGGCGTAAACTTGAAGCGGAACGACTTGAGACGGAGAAGTTTATGAATATCGCAGAAGACCTTCAGGCCCGTCTCTCAAGGCCGGTCAGCAAGGCCGGACTGAAAGACATAGACCGTTTCAACGTCCTTGAACGTCTTTGTGAGCAGTACTATGTCTATGAAGGTACGGACAACTTGCAGCCGAAGGTCCTCAAGGAGGTGAAATCCATCGTCGAAGGTCTGCGCAGTGACAAGAAGACGCAAAGAGGGCTGGAGGCCATGCTGGATCAGACGATGGACAGCGTGATGTCGCGTCTTCGCGCTGAGTTCCCGTCGTGGAAGGAAGATGATTTCCTGCTTTTCTGCTTCACCGCCGCCGGGTTCTCCAGCACGACAATCTCGGCCTTGATGGGCAAGGAAAAAAGTGTCATCTACAACCGTGTCTGGCGTCTGAAAGGCCGGATCTCAGCTTCGGACTCTCCGCAGAAAGAGTTCTTCCTCAGTGCCTTGGAGAAGAAATGATAATGATAAGGCAGCCGTGGAGGTTAACCGACTGATTTCCATTTTCATAAAAGAATGTACTCCTGCCGGTTCTCAGGGGGAGTAAGGTACGTTTATATATTCATTCATAAGAAATTAGCCTCCACGCGGATAAATAATCATCCGGGAAGGTTAGGTAAATCCTGCATTCTGTGTTATATAATATGTAACAAGTCCGATTTTACAGAATGGAAACAAGAATCAGAAAGTTATATGACCGCTTCCTTGAGGGCAAGGCGACCAAGGAAGAGATAAATGAGATTTATGACAGGATAACCGCCACTCCCGAGGAATTGAAAGAGTTTCGTGAATACGAAAAGTTCTGGGAGCAGATTCACAAGCCTTCAGAGGAGGTGCTGGCGTCCTTGGCGGATGTCAAGGCCACAATCAAGTCCTATAAGAGACGCCGGGCATGGCGTTTAGTGTCCGCGGTCTCTGCCGCGGCGGTCGTCATTGCCGTGGTGATGTTCAGAATCCACACAGGGGAATCCGATCCGGCGATCCCTGCCGCGGCGGTTCAAGAATATGTCGTGAATGTCCCGGCGGGTGGAAGGACTGACATAGCTTTGCCGGATGGAACCAAGGTGATGCTCAACGCAGGGTCAAGGCTGAGCTACACATCGGAGTTCAACAAAAGAACCAGGGACATCTTCCTTTCTGGAGAGGGTTATTTCGAGGTCGCTCATGACAAGGAGAGGCCTTTTAACGTGAATACGAGCAAATGCACTGTCACGGTCCTGGGAACAAAGTTCGACATCTCCGCCTACGAGCAGGATGGTGAGGCGTTCACGGCGTTGGTGGAAGGTTCAATTCTGTTCAAGACCGGAGAGGAAGAGACTCTCGTGTCACCGGGAGAATTGGTCACGATCGGGGACAAGGGACTCACAAAGGAAGCAGTGGATGTCAGAGACTACTGCGGATGGACCTCCGGGATAATCAAGTACAGCAATATTCCTTTCTCATCACTTCTGAAACGGCTCGAAAGGGAGTATGACACCCACTTGATCCTTGAGGACAAGTCCTTGGGTGACAGGACCATCCGCGTGTCTTTCAGCAAGGATGACTCTGTGGACACGATCCTTAAAGTCCTGTCCGACATCCTTCCTATAAGCATCCGCAAGGGCAATAAAGTCTATTACATAAATCAAAAACAATAACCAGTAACATTCATGAGACACAAACCTATTATCGTCATTCTGGCGCTATGTCTCTTGCTGCCAACGGCGATGAGCGCGCAGAAGGTCACGGGGAACTTTTCCTCTACAACATTAGGAGCCGTCCTGGATGAGGTGGAAGCCCGCACGGGTTATCATTTCATCTTCGACAGCAACGAGATCAACACGACCATTCCGGTGACGGCATCCTTCAAGGACGCTTCGATCACTTCTGTGTTGGACAAGATTCTTGGGCCGACGATGCATTATTCCATCAACGGGAAGTACGTCACAATCTCAAAGGTCCAGAATTCCGTTGTCCGTAAAGAAAACGTGAGATCCGTCAAAGGGACGGTCATCTCATCCTCTGACAACCAGCCGATAGTCGGTGTGGGTGTCTATGTGGCCGGGACGACAACCGGAACGGTGACGGATGTGGACGGAAACTTCGACCTCCGGCTTCCGGACGGAGCCGTGACGGTGACCTTCGAGTGCATCGGCTATGACAGGAAGGAACTGACTGTGGAGGAGTTGTCCAAAATCCGGATCATAACACTGTCCGAAGTCGCCAACACTCTTGACGATGTGGTGGTTGTAGGATTCGGTACGCAGAAGAGAGAGAGTCTTGTGGGAGCCGTTCAGGCTGTGAAGCCAAGTGAGCTGCGTGCGTCCACATCGAACCTTTCCACCTCTTTCGCGGGAAGGATTGCCGGAGTGATCTCCGTACAGTCCACCGGAGAACCGGGTGTGGCGGACGGAGCTACGTTCTGGATCCGTGGCATATCCACATTCGGAAGCGGGCAATCCCCGTTGTACATCGTTGACGGTGTAGAGGTCACAGCCCAGATGCTCAATAACATAGCGCCTGAGACCATCGAGTCTTTCTCGATTCTTAAAGATGCCACAGCGACTTCTCTCTACGGCTCAAGGGGAGCCAACGGAGTCATGATCATCACGACAAAGAGCGGACGCAACGCCGAGAGGATGTCCATCAATGTAAGGGTCGAGACCGGTACCTCCGAGGCCACCAAAATTCCGAAAGCTGCCGATGCCGTCACCTTCATGAACACATTCAACGAGGCTCTTCAGACCAGAGGAAAGGATGCCTACTACTCCGAGGAGAAAATCACGAACACCATGAACCATGTGAATCCGTACGCCTATCCGGACGTGGACTGGTACAATCTTCTGTTCAAGGACAGGACTTTCAACCAGAACTTCAACATCAACATGACTGGTGGAGGCAAGAAGGTGGATTACTTCATGAATGTGGCTGCCCACAATGAGAACGGAATCCTCCAGAAGCCGGATTTCTCCGATTTCAACACGAACATCAATTCCCAGAAATACATTTTCCAGGCCAACATCAACGCCTTCCTGACATCGACCACGAAAGTGTCCTTGAGAATGAACACCCAGCTTCATTTCCAGCACACTCCTGTGACAGGCACGGAGACGCTGTTCAACTACAGCCTGAAAGCGATGCCATGCGAGTTCGCTCCGGTACTGCCTTCCGAGGAGGATGACACTTTTGTCCGTTTCGGCACAGCCCCTCGCTGGACGACCGGCTACAGCACAAACCCTTATGCCGAACTCTGCAAGGGCTATTCAGACCAATACCGGGGACATTTCACCTCCGCTCTTTCGGTGGATCAGGATCTCAGCTTCATCACCAAGGGACTCCGTGCCTATGGGTTGGCGACATTCTACAACAGGGTGTATTCAGCCGTGAGCCATTCCATGAAGCCATTCCTTTACAGGGTGCACGACTTTAGCGTGGACGAGAACGGCAACTATGTTCTGGACATGATCCAGACGGAGCAGGGCAACACCTACCTTGACACCAAAAGAGCGAATGACGGACTCCGCGAGCTGTCATTCCAGGCCAAGATTGACTACAACAGGACATTCCTCAGGCACACCGTCGGCGCGACTTTCCTCTATCACCAGAAAGAAAGGGTCATGAACATCGCGGCCGCCAATGAATATGCTTCCCTGCCATACCGTGAGCAAGGTCTTGCAGGCAGAATCACCTACGATTATGACAAGCGTTACATGATCGAAGGCAATTTCGGCTACAACGGATCGGAAAACTTCGCGAAAGGGAACCGCTTCGGCTTCTTCCCGTCCATCGCGGCGGGTTGGGTGATCTCCAACGAGCCATATTGGAGAACCCTCAAAGACAAAGTCAACCTGCTTAAATTCAGGGCTTCCTACGGACTTGTCGGCAACGATGTGATCTCTTCCAGCACTGCGGACAGATTCCCTTACCTTTCAACAGTCAACATGAACTCAAGTTATGGAATAGCCCTTGGACCAAGCCTGAACGGGCAGAGTGGCCCGAAGATCTCTACCTACGGCAACGCCACAGCCACATGGGAGACATCCAGGAAACTGGACATCGGAGTGGAGCTTGGACTCTTCAGGCAGCTCAACCTCATAGTGGACTACTTCTATGAGAAACGTAGCGGAATATTCATGCAAAGGCAGTCTCTGCCGTCTTCATTCGGCCTTTCCGGCATCACGCCTTGGGGTAACATCGGCAAGGTTGACAACAGCGGAATCGATGCCTCGCTGGACTATAACAAGGCTTTCTCCAATGGGCTGATCCTTTCCCTGAGAGGATCGCTGACCTATGCGCACAATGAGATAGAATTCATGGACGAGCCTTCTTATGAATATGATTATCAGTACAAGAAAGGTCATTCCATCAACAGCATGAAGATGTATGTCTTCGACAGGTATTTCGAGGACGACGAGGACATCCGGAACTCTCCTGACCAGTCCTCTCTCGCCACCCTCTATCCTCTGATGGCCGGTGACGCGAAGTACAAAGACCTGAACAATGACGGCAAGATCGATGACGATGACCAGATGTGGATAGACAAGACAACCACCCCTGAACTCTCGTACGGTTTCGGATTCTCGCTCCAGTACAAGTCTTTCGATGTGTCCGCATTCTTCCAGGGGCTTGGAAGACGGTCTCTGCTCATGTACGACAACCATCCGTTCTCAACGGCTACGGACCCGGGCAACGGTCTCATGATGTACCATGCGGAGGATCACTGGTCCGAAAGCAACCCGAATCCAAACGCTTCCTATCCAAGGCTGTCCGACAGATGGAATGTGAACAACACTGTGAACAGCACCCTGTACCTTCGCAATGCGGCGTTCCTCAGGCTTAAGACAGCCGAGATTGGCTACACCTGGAAGATGATGAGGGTTTACCTTTCCGGTACCAACCTTCTCACTTTCTCCAAGTTCAAGTACTGGGACCCTGAGAAAGGCTCCGGCAACGGTCTCACCTATCCTCTCCAGAGGACATTCAACATCGGCATCCAGTTCAACTACTAACATTTGACGTCATGAGAAAAATACAATTGATATTATTCGCCGCGCTCACGCTGGGCTACACCTCCTGCGACTATCTGGATGTTGTCCCGAAGAGCAAGGCCACCGAGAACGACATATGGAAGACACCGGCCGAAGCGAAGAAATTCCGCTTCAACATGATGCAGTACATGCCGGTACTCTTCTCTTATACGAAATCACCGGACCAGTTCGCCGGAGACGACTTCATGTCAGGCCCGCGAAGCACCTCCTACTGGTTCCCCGGTAAAAGTCTTCATTACAATGAGGAGAATCCAAGCCAGACATATTTTGGCTACTGGGCTCCGGTAGCAAGGACGAACGGAACCAACTATGATCTTTTCAGAGGCATCCGGTACGCGTATTACTTCATCGACAATATTCATAACGTCAAAGGGTTGGACGCATCGGCCGCCTCAAGGTACGAGGGCGAGGCATGGTTCATGATCGGCTACTACCACCAGACGTTGCTCGACTACTACGGGCCGACGGTGCTGATCAAGAGGTTCATTCCTTTCGACACCGATGATAAGAACGAGATGTTCCCGAGCAGAAGACCTGTTGATGAGTGCGTTGACTTCATAGCTGAGTGCTACGACAAGGCGGCCGGGCTGCTTCCGGAGTCTGTGATCGAACAGGAATGGGGGACTCCGTCCAAAGCCACGGCACTTGCCTACAAGGCCAGACTGTTCCTTTGGGCCGCCTCTCCGCTTGTGAACGGCAATCCGGACATGGTTGACTTCAAGAATCCGGACGGGACACAACTTGTCAGCACTGTCAGCGACAGGGAAAAATGGAAACGTGCCATGGATGCCAGTCAGGAAGCCATCATCGAAGCGGAAAAGAACTACTCCCTTTACACCACAAACCAGAAGCCGGGATCAGACACCCAGACGCAAGGGAAGGATAATTACTACAATGCATTCACGGAGGAAGACTGGAACGGCCAGGAATATCTTATGGCCAAAGGCGACAAGACAGAAATCTGGAACCTCCAGCTTTGCTCCACTCCACGCGCCGTGCAGAATGACCAGATGAGCTGGCAGGCTACACTCGTGCCGACCATGGAGGCTGTGGAGATGTACTACTCCAAGAACGGTCTGCCGATGGATGTGGATCCGCTCACCAAGGACAGGGATCTGTACAGTGTGGCTCCAGGCGACAGCACGGTACTCCTTCACAGAGACAGGGATCCTCGTTTCTACGCATCGGTCGGCTACGACAGAGGACAGTTCCAGATCGAGAGCAAGGAGATCACCCTCCACGCGAGAGGCGGCGAACTTCACGGATGGATTTCACCGACCACCGAGTACCAGAGCTGCACCGGCTATTTCTGCCAGAAGTGGGTGCGTAAAAGCAGTTACTACGACTACGAGAAGAAGACCAAGAACGCCATTCCCTACTCATACCCGTACCTCCGTCTGGCGGAACTCTACCTGAGCTATGCGGAGGCCGACTTTGAATATAACGGAAGCCTCGGCTCCACAAGTCTTCTCTATCTGAACAAGGTAAGGACACGGTGCGGACTTCCAAAGTTCGAGGATTCATGGGCGATTGTCGGCGGAATCCCTACCGGAGACGATCTGCGCAAGGTTCTCCATCAGGAACGCTCGATAGAGTTCATGTTCGAGGGACGGCGCTACCATGACATCCGCAGATGGAAAGAGGCCGAGGACTTGCTGAACAGACAGCCTAAGGCCTGGAATGTCAGCGGAAAGACTCAGGATGAGTTCTACAGGGTTGTGGAGGCCGAGCAGCAGGCCAAGAGACAGTTCGACAAAAAGAACTACTGGCTTGCCATCCCTCAGAGCGAGCTTAACAAGAATAAGAATCTAGTACAGAACCCAGGATATTAATAACAATGAAAATGAATTATCTGAAAATATTAACGACTGTCTCTCTGGCCTTGGCCATGGCGGTCGGATGCGACAAGGAGGCCGAGGAGGCTTTCACTTTCGACATCAACGGTGACGCCGGCACGGAGCTTGGCGGAACCCAGACTTTTTTCTACGATGAGGCCAGAGCATTCCCTGTCAGCTCGGAAGGAGTCTCGAAGGTGGTGTTCACGACTCCTGACGGATGGGACGCCTATTTTGCGGCGACAGAGAAGAAGATACACATCTCGTCTCCTGCCGGAGACAACACTTCGGCTGCGGAGAACGGTGTGGTCAAGATAGATGTAACCTCTTACGACAGAAGGACATTGACCCGCTCAATCAATGTCTCGGTGACTGATGCCTCGGTAGAGTTCACTCTTGATGGAGTGGCGGAAGGGCTGAACATGAAATATGCCCAGACAATGAATGTTCCGGCCTCGCTCTCAAATGTCTGGAGCATTGAAAGCACAGCTCCTAAAGGTTGGACGGTCGTCTTTGACAGGGAAGGCTGCAAGGTTGACATCACCGCTCCGGCCCTGAAGGACGAGACCGCCGAGCATGAAGGCACAATCACGGTCACCCCTGTCAGCAAGAGAGGGACATTGGGAAGCCCGGTTTCGTTCAGCGTGCAGGTTCTTGCGTCGGCTCCTGTTCTCAAATTCGATGCGGATAGACTGGAAAGAGTCGCGCACGGCTCCACAAGCACGATGAAGTCCGTTGAATATGCCAACATCGACAAGGTGACGATCACCAATGTGCCTGCCGGATGGAATGTCGATCTGCAGAAGGGCGACAACGAGGCCACGTTGACTGTGACCGCGCCGTCTGCCACCGCTGAAGGCTTCACCGGATCCGGAACAGTGCGTTTCGATCTGACTTCAGACACCGGAGAGACCGGAGAGTTGGAACTGCCGGTGTCCATGCTCGGAATCAATGACGCCGATGATTTCCTTGCTTTCGCCGAGGCTTACATGAAAGGCGGTGACTGCTCGCTTTGGAAGGATGGAGGCGAGGTCGTCGTCAACTCTGACATAGACCTCACCGAAACACCTAAATCCCTCTATGTCAATGCTGGGTTCTCCGGAGTGTTCAACGGGGCGAATCACACAATCACCTACAGGATCGAATCCAATTCCGGTGATGCGGGAATATTCCAGACCGTCAAAGGCGACGGTACCGTCAAGAACCTCAGGATCGCCGGAACATTCAACATCACGGATGGTAACGACAGAGCCGGCGGCATCGCCGCCTACAGCAACGGTGCCACGTTCGAGAACGTCATCTCTACCGTGAAATACACTCAGACACAGATCGGGAACACCCGTCAGGGAACGATGATCGGTGGACTGGTCGGGGATGAGACGGCCGGAGGAACCTACAGGAACTGCCATGTGCGTGGAAACTTCTCCCTCGTCGCGGTGATGTTCTTCGGAGGTCTCATCGCGGACGTGTGGGACAATGACGGACTTGAGATCTACGATTGCTCGAACGAGTCCGATGTCACGATCAGCACCAACAAGATCGGTCTCGGGAACTCTTGGTTCGGAGGCATTCTCGGAAAGTCGGACGGTGCGGGAGTCAAGATGTACAGGACATACAACACCGGAAACATCAAAGCAGACTTCGGTGGCGGCAAGACCAATTTCGCCGGTCTCGGAGGTATCGCGGGTTATGCGTGTGGCTACTATGAGGACTGTTACAACGCTGGCGACATAATATTCACAAACGGAGCGGACAAAAAAGGTAACGGTAACGTCGGAGGTCTCGCAGGTGCTGTGAGGGTCGCTAAAGGGAAGATGCTTGTCGCCAAGAACTGCTACAACAAGGGCACGGTCAAGGCGATAGGTGATGCGGTGGGTGGATTCATCGGACTTATCCGCGATGGGGGCGAAGGCTCCATGAAACTCACTGGATGCCGCAACGAAGGCACGGTTGACTGCCGCAGCGAGGTTGCATATTCAGCATCATTCGGTGGATTGATGGGAACAGTGTACAACTCTCTGGAGATGACCGATTGCCACAACAAAGGCAAGGTGATGGGCTATACCACCCAAGGCGGAGCGGGTCTGATCGGCCGTGGCGCGGACAACATCGTGATCACAAAATGTACGAACTCCGCCAATGTCTATGTCGGCTCGCACGCCAGCGTAAAAGCCGACAAGCCTTATGCCGCCGGCCTTGTCTGCGGATTCTACCCGACCATCCAGATCAAGGAATCCGCCAACACAGGTGATGTCTTCGCCATGGTGAGAGGGGAAGGTTATGTGTCAAACGTGTTCACCAGTGTACAGTTGAACACAGGAAATACGGATGCCAGCACCGTTGACGAGGCGACCGTGAACGCATCCAAGGCTTCCAAGGTCACCATCATCCTTCCGGAAAAGTGGACAGACACCTTGCCGGAGGAGTGGACGAAATGATTTGTTTATTCGCAAGGAACTCAATTGGATAAATGAACAGGATTATTCTCATTTTTTCATTGGTCGCGGGCATGCTGTTTTCGCAGTGTGCCTGCGGCCATGCCTCATCCTATGGCAACGGAGGTGAAAACACTATCGTCAAGACCGACAAGCCGGACATCCCGTCCGACCGTTACGGAAAAACATTATCGGATAACATCGTGTATGCCAATGCGTTGTCTATCACGGGCGGTGATGTCGGCATGCAATGCTTCGACATTCTCAAGAACGGTGACATCCTGGCATGCGGCACCCGTCATTCGGCACTGTACTTCCAACGGATGACCCCTTCGGGACAGTACCGGAAGGAGATGAAGATCTGGTACGCCGCCCATGGGACGAACATGTCGGTCGAGGAGGACGGCGAGGATGCCTACGTCTGGACATCGAACTATTCCAGCAGGTTAGGCGGCGAGGGGGACTACTACGCGGAAAAGATCATCTCACGGGTCAGGTACCAGCCTGGCGTGACACTTATGCCGGAGGATTGCGAGGACAACTATTATGTCGGGCCTTATCAGAATCTTCTGGTCTGCACCGACGCGGAGAACGACAATCTCTGCATCCTCTTCTCAAGTGGCGAGGTCTCGGGAAAAGACACAAAAGTCGTGGTCTGGTCCTTGAAGGAGGCTAAGAAGGTTCCTGTCACAACCGTGAACATCGGAACTGTTGTAAGAGGCGGAGGCAGCGGTCCTGTCGCTGAAATCGAGACCATCAGCCCCGACGTGGCTGTTCATGACCTGAGCGCCCTCAAGCCGAAATATTCATTTTTCATCAATAGTGTCGAACTGAACGACGGAGCTCCGATGCAGGGTTTCTGCATCTACAAGAAACGTCTTTACTGGTTCACCGGGGACGGAAGCAAGAGGACTGCAAAGGTCTCAGTGATAACTTTCAACGGGATGGTCGAGCTTTCTCAGCAGAGCCTTGCGTTCATTGATGACAAGGCCGGAATAGTTAAGTTGGGTTCCAAGAGCGGCTATTTCGAGGCGGAAGGCATCAAGATCCGTAAAGGAATATTATACACCGGCTACCTTTGGGGGCCGACAGGAAACTGGAAACTGACGATACTGAATAATTAGGGTATATGGCGAACTCAAACGGACGACTCCTGTCGTTGGATGCGCTCAGGGGCTTTGACATGATGTTCATCATGGGGCTGAGCGCTGTCATCGCGGAGGCCTGCGGAATATTTCCGGGAGGCAAGGATTGCTGGCTGGCTCAGCAGATGAACCATGTGAACTGGATCGGGTTGCATCACCACGACACGATCTTCGCGCTGTTCCTGTTCATTTCCGGCATGACATTCCCGTTCTCTCTTGAGAAAAAACGCTCGAAGGGACTGTCGGATAAGTCGATAACATTGGATGTCATCCGGCGTGGACTGACGCTTTTCTTCCTCGGACTGGTCTATGAGGGTTTCTTCCAGTTTCACTTCGAGTCTCTCCGCATTCCAAGTGTGCTTGGTAGAATCGGTCTGGCTTGGATGCTGGCGGCCATCCTATACTGCCACACCGGAAAGAAGACACAGTGGGGTGTCGCTGCCGGTATCCTTATAGGGTATTTTCTTCTTCTCAAACTTGTCGTAGCCCCGGATGCTCCGGCAGGTGCGGATTCCTTGTCAAAAGAGGGGAACATAGCCTTCTACATCGACAGACTCCTGCTTCCGGACAACATCTACAAGCCGGGAGTATATGACCCGGAAGGAATCCTCAGCACGATTCCCGCTGTCGTCACGGCTATGCTTGGAATGTTCACGGGGCGCTACGTCAAGGAATCGCCCGCCACCGGAGAAAGAAAGACTTTGAACATGCTTGCGGCGGCCATTGTCATGGCGATCGTGGCTGTCGTCTGGGCTCACTGGTTCCCCGTCATCAAAAAATTGTGGACCAGCACTTTCGTCCTTGCGTGCGGGGCGTGGTCGATAGGGCTGTTCGCTGTCTTTTATTATCTGATCGATGTCAAAGGCTGGAGGAAAGGCACGGTGTTTTTCCAGGTTGTCGGCATGAACTCCATCACAATCTACATGGCGCAGAGAATCATAGGTTTCTGGCCTGTGACCGGCTTCTTCTTCAAAGGATTGTCCGGCATTGTCCCTGAAAGTTGTTCGGGACTCGTGATGAACATCGGCTATTTCACAGTCTGTTGGTTATTCCTTTATTTCCTTTATCGCAAGAAATGCTTCCTCAAGGTCTGATGAAACTTCGTCTCATGCTGGCCATGGTTCTGATGGCTGCCTGTACCGACTCCGTTTTCGCCTCCGTTTCGACTGAGGCCGCCACTGCATTGGCCCGGAGAATCTTGGGAGAACAATGTGACCGGATCAGGTTTCAGGATGTAAGCCGCAACAAGGCTGATGCTGAATTTTTCACCGTGGAGGATTCCGGCGGCGGAATTCTTGTCAGCGGAACTGGCGCGCCGGCGATGGCTATGGGACTGAACTGGTACCTAAGGTATCGCTGCAAGGTTGATGTCTCATGGTACAGTCACGATCCTGTCCGTTTGCCGTCATCATTGCCGGTGGTCGGGGAACCGTTCACGTCAGAGGCGAGGGTGGCCAACCGTTTCTTCCTTAATTATTGTACTTTCGGTTACACTCTTCCGTGGTGGGGCTGGAAGGAATGGGAACGCTTCATTGATTGGATGGCATTGAACGGGATAAACCTCCCGCTTGCGATCACGGGACAGGAAAGCGTCTGGTACAAGGTCTGGTCGGAACTTGGTCTGACCGATGATGAGATCAGAGGCTATTTCACAGGCCCTGCACATCTTCCGTGGCATCGGATGCAGAACATTGACAGATGGCAGGGACCGCTTCCGGTGTCTTGGCTTGATGGACAGGAGGAACTGCAGAGGAAGATTGTCCGCCGGGAACGGGAGCTTGGCATGAGAACAGTCCTGCCGGCTTTCGCTGGTCATGTTCCGCAGGCGATCAAACGCATATTCCCTGACGCTGACATCCGTTCTCTGGGAGAATGGGCGGGATTCAAGGAACCATACACCTGTTGGTTCCTTGATCCTATGGATCCATTATATTCAAGAATCCAGAAAAGGTTTCTGGAGATTCAGGAAGAGATGTATGGCACTGACCACATCTATGGAATCGATCTGTTCAACGAGGTGACTCCGCCGTCCTGGGAACCGGATTACCTTGCCAGGGTCGGCCGGCAGGTATGCGAGTCATTGGTGAGTGCTGACAAGGATGCCGTGTGGCTCCAGATGACTTGGCTTTTCTACTACCAAAGGAAAGACTGGACGGGAGAGAGGATAAAGTCCTACATCACATCGTATCCTGCCGAACGATCGATGTTACTGGACTACTACTGTGACTATCAGGAGGTTTGGAAGATGACAGACAGCTTTTACGGCGTTCCTTTCATCTGGTGCTACCTCGGGAATTTTGGAGGAAACTCTATGCTCAAAGGCAACTTCGCCGACACGCATGAGAAGATAGAGAATGTCCTGACTGAGGCAGGCCCGGGAATATGTGGACTGGGTGGCACCCTTGAGGGATTCGACTGCAATCCATACATGTTTGACTATGTCTTTGAGAAAGCATGGAGCTATGGCAGGGGACTGACTCCGGAAAAATATGCCTCGGCTCTCGCGGAACGCAGGGCGGACGGAAGCGCGGCAGCTGCGGAGGCGTGGAATATGCTCGCGCGGAAGATCTATAATGGCAAGGGTCACCGTTCCCCGATGACCCTCCGTCCGGATCTTGGCCGGTGCCGCCATACATCGGAAGAAAGGTGCGGCTTCCCGAACGCGGATCTTAAAAAAGCGCTGAAACTCCTTTTCGACAGTTCCGCCAAGCGTTTTGATCTTGTGAACATGACAAGGCAGTATCTTGCCAATGTCTTTCAGGACGAGGTCCTGGAATACTCCAAAGCCTTTGATGACGAAGATCCTGTACGGATGAAAGCTCTCCGCGGGAGAATCAACGGGATCTTCAAGGACATGGATGCTCTGCTTGCCTGCGAGCCTTCTTTCCTGTTGGGCGGATGGATCTCGGAAGCGAGAAGTTGGGGCGCCGACAAGAGGGAGAAGAACTATTTTGAAAGCAACGCGCGCTGCCTTGTCACCACTTGGGGCGACCGTGGCAGCAGTCTTGGCGACTATGCAAGCCGTGAGTGGTCGGGACTCATGTCATCTTTCTACTTGGCCAGATGGAATATGTTCTTTGATTACTGTGAGGACTCCGTCAGGAAAGGAAAGGACTTTGACCAGGAAGGATTCTCGGAGAAAGTCAGCGGATTCGAGAAAGATTGGTGGACTCGCCGCAAAGGCCACTTCCGCAAGACTGCTGATCCAAACTACCGAAAGCGGGTCGCGGACATTCTTCGGAAGTATTAGGAATATCCTGTCATGAACATCCGATAAGGAGCGAAAGGACAAACCAGCTGAATGCAGGCGAGTTTTGTTCTTTCGCTTCTTCTGTGAAGGATGCCAAGGCTCTTCTGATGTGCTTCTCGACAGCGGTCTGGGATATTCCTAACATTTCGGCGATCTCTCGGTTTTTCATTCCCTTGAAGCGGCTCATCACGAACACTTCACGGCACCTGTCAGGCAAAAGGGATAAGACCTTTTCGACCTTATTCTCAACTTCCTTCCGTATTAGAGGGGAATCAGGGGCATCGTAATAGAAGTCAAGGCCGAAGAGTTTCTCCGTTTTCTGGATGCTGTCCAGAAATGATAGATCCACGTAGTTCAGCAGTCGCTCTCTTTTGAGGTAGTTTATGCAGCGGTTCCTTGTCATCGCGAACAACAGACGGGCGGAGGATTTCTCATCCTGTCCGGAATACTTCTTCCAGAATGTGAAGAATGTGTCCTGCACCATGTCCAGCGCTATGGAATGATCCTTGACAATGCTATCGGCATAGGTGACAAGCCTCGGTTGATAGTTTACGAATAATGACTCAAAAGTATTCACTCCTCACATTTATTTACCCATACAAAACTAATGAAATTTCTTCAAATATCTCCTTTAAGTAACATGAAAAAAATAAGTTGCCTCAGATTAAGGAATCTTTTCGGTCTAGATGTCTTTTCTCAACTTATTTTTTAACGCTTACTTATGGGACGGGCGTATAAATCACAGATTATTATGTAAATTTGCGAAGCCGAGATCGGAGATGCGGGAGTCTGCCGGCTGAAAAAGGCTAGAGACTGAGAGATTAATGAATATTGCTGGAGACCTTCAGGCCCGTATCTCCTCTTCACCGCAGAAGAACTTCTTTCTCAGTGCTTTGGACAAGAAATAATAATCCTCTGTGCGCAGATTCATGCTGTTTGCGTACGGCAGCATCAAAAAACACCCTCCCGTGCGCGGGAAGCATGATTTTACGCACGGTAACCTTATGAATATGAAAGTTTTGAAAACAGTAGCGGCGATTGCTGCGATCGTTGTGTCGGCGGGATGCTCCAGGCAGGCAGTAGGTGTGGATGAGTATCTTATCAAAGGAGTGGTCAGGAATATTCCCGACAGCACGGTCATTAGTCTTATGAGGAGCGATGGCCGGTTGGCGGTCCGCGTGGCTCAGGATACGGTCATCGGCGGTCGTTTCGAATTCCGGGACACAATCTCAGGCGGAGCGGTTCAGTTCGGGCTGTGCTCGTTCGGCAAGGGCTTCCCTAATAATATACTCCCGGTCTGGGTGAAACCGGGCGTGAAGGTCACGGTCACGGGTGATGACAACCTGCTGCTGACGTGGAGGGTAAAGAGCCGTCTTCCGGAGCAGAAGACCGAGAATGATTTTCTGGCAGTCCAGTTTCCGGAAAAGAGGGAGTCTCAGGTCTACGCCGTTGAAGAGGCTGACATGTTGAGGGAACTCAGGGGTCTCAGCGGTGAGGAAAGACGGGCCGCGTGGAGGAAAGTGGATTCGCTCAGAAGGCTTTGCAAGCCGCTGGACAGCATCGCCAACCATAAGGTTCTTGAATATATGAGGACGGCTCCTGTCACGACGAAATGGCTTGACGAGCTGGCTTTGCATGCCATGATGCTAAGTGGCGGCTACGGCAAGGCAGATTCGGCTCTGGTCTACGAGCTTTATTCCAGACTTACTCCGGATGATCTGAAGACAAGGCAGGGAGAGGTGATCTCCGCGACCTTGAGTCCGAGGAAGGTTGTCGGGGTAGGTGACGATCTCGTGGACGGCGACCTTTATGACACGGACGGCAATGTGCATCATCTGTCCGAGTTTTCCGGTAAGTACATCCTTCTGGATTTCTGGAGTGTGGGCTGCGGGCCGTGTATGGAATCCATTCCGGAGGGCAATGAGCTTGCAAGGGAGTTCGCTGACAGGCTGGCGTTTGTCCGACTGAGTGTGGATGGTGAGAAAACCTGGAAAAAAGTCTTGAAGAAAGTCTTGAAGGAGGAAAAGTCGGATTGTGTCGAGTGGAATGAATTCAAGCCTATGGGCGCGGGCCTTTCCGCCTCCTATCAGGTAAACGGCATCCCGCATTTCGTCCTGATCTCCCCGGAAGCCAAGGTCATCGACATCTGGACCGGCTACGGCAAAGGCTCCCTCCGCTCCAGGCTCCTCCGCCATCTCGGCTCAGAATAACACCGGCGATAGTTTTAGGCGTTATTGTTCCCCAAGGGTGCCGAGTTGCACTCTGTGGCGACAGTTTTAGGCGTTATTGTTCCCCAAGAGTGCCGAGTTGCACTCTGTGGCGACAGTTTTAGGCGTTATTGTTCCCCAAGAGTGCCGAGTTGCACTCTGTGGCGACAGTTTTAGGCGTTATTGTTCCCCAAGGGTGCCGAGTTGCACTCTGTGGCTGCAGTTTTAGGCGTTATTGTTCCCCATGGGTGCCGATGTACACTCTGTGGCGACAGTTTTAAGCGTTATTGTTCCCCAAGAGTGCCGAGTTGCACTCTGTGGCGACAGTTTTAAGCATTATTGTTCCCGGAGGTGGCGGGGCTATAAATGCTGTAAATTGAACAGGCTCAGTGACCAGAGGGATTCCGGTCGCTGAGCCTGTCGAGGTGGTTGGGTGACGGGCCTAGTCGTTGTTCATCTGCGTGATGTCCGGCTTCCAGCGTTCGGAGTCGCCGATCAGCCACTCGGCGTAGTAGTCGGCCATGCGCCAGAAGAAATATTCATTCATGTCGCCGAAGCCGTGGCGCTGGCCCGGGAGGATGAGCATGTCGAAACGCTTGTTGGCGCGGATCAGGGCGTTGACCACGCGGATGGTGTTGGCCGGGTGGACGTTGTTGTCGATGTCGCCGTGCACCAGCATCAGGTGGCCTTTCAGGTTGGATGCGATTTCCGGATTGGTCTGGATGCTGTAGACGAAGGTCGTGTCGCCCTTGTCGATCTTCTCCAGGACACCGTGATGCTGCTCGCTCCACCAGCGGTTGTAGATGCTGTTGTCGTGGTTGCCGGCGCAGGAGACAGCCGCCTTGAAGAAATCAGGATATTTCAGAATGGCCGCCGTGCTCATGAATCCGCCGCCCGAATGGCCGTGGATGCCTACCCTGTCAAGATCGATGAACGGATGTCTCGCACCGAGCTGCTGGATGGCATATTTCTGATCCTCAAGACCATAGTCGCGCAGGTTGCCGTAGCCGTAGTTGTGGTACCACTTCGAGCGGTTCGGGTGTCCGCCGCGGTTGCCGACCGTGATCACGATCATTCCGATCTGGGCGAGCCTGTCGGTGCGGGTGAACCCCTTGCTCCAGGAGATGTTGTTCGCCTCCACCTGAGGACCCGGATAAACATAGTCGCAGATCGGATAGACCTTCGTGGAGTCGAAGTCGTAAGGCTTGTACATCGCTCCGTAGAGGTCGGTGACGCCGTCGGCGGCCTTCACCTTGAATCTTTCCGGGAACTTGTAGCCGGCCTCGAACAGCAGGCTGAGGTCGGCGGTCTCCAGATCGGCGATCCGCTTGCCCGTCGCCGAGAACAGGGCCACGGCAGGTGTCCAGTCCACTCTCGAATAGTTGGCCACAAAGAACTTGGCGTCGTCGCTCGCCGTCGAAAGCACGTCCATGTCGTTCATGTCCAGCTGCTGGAGAGCGCCGCCCGTGAGCGGAACCCTGAACGTGTGCATCTGGTAAGGATTCTCGTCCTTGTTGACTCCGCATGCGCTCAGCAGGATGTAGCCCTCCTTCTCGTTCACCCCGAGGATGTCCTCTACATGGAACGCCCCTTCGGTCAGATTCCTGACCAGCGTGCCGTCGCTGTTGTAGAGGTAGATGTTCGCCCATCCGTTGCGCTCGGACCAGTGGAGGATCTGCTTTCCGCCACCGATCAGGAACGGAGCGCGGTACTCCACGTAGGTCCTTTCCCTTTCGGAGATGATGGTCTTGGTGGAGTCGGAGTCAACGTCCACCCGGCAGAGATCAAGCCTCTTGAGGTCACGGCTCTGGCGCACCATGTAGAACCCGGTGTTGTCGCCAAGCCACTCGTTCTTCCAGTAGTCCAGATAGTTGTCCTTGGCGGTTCTCCTCGCGCTCTGCAGCGATACTTCCTGATCCTTGAACGCCTGGCTCTTGACCTGCCTTGCGGAAGCTCCGGTGCGTCCATCATTCATTGTGAATATGTAGAGATAGCCTTTCGGCCCCGGCTCTCCCGGCATCTGGTACTTGTAGGACTCCAGTTTAGGGCGCTTGTCACTTACAGAATTGATGACCCACAGATCATCGAGTTTCCTTGTGTCCCACTTCATCGTGGCGAAACGTTTCGAGTCCGGAGACCAGACAAGCTCGCCCGGATAGTGCCTCTTGGTGGAGTCGGCCTCGGTGTCGCCGGAGTAGTTGCCGTAGCCGTAGCCGAACTGGCGGATGCCGTCCGTGGTCAGACGATGCTCCACGATGGTGCTGTCCTTCTCGTCCTTGGCCGCCTTGCGAAGGCTTGTGGAGTCCATCACCCAAAGGTTGGAACCCTTGGCGAAGACTCCGAACTCACCGTTAGGGGCGACGGAGGCCCAGCGAGGGTACTTGTCCTTCTCCTTGGCCACGGTGTCAAGCCTGGCGGTGGCGATCTCGTAGCGGAAACAGGTCGTGTCCCTGTCGTTCTTGAGGCCGGAGATGATGCTGAAAGTGAACTCTTTGTCATCCTTCAACCTCAAATCCCTGATAGGAAGATGCTTGGCCTCGAACGGGTAGCGGACGAACTCGGTCACCTGCATCGCGAGCCTGTCCATGTCGAACACCTCGGTCCTGGTGCCCTTGACAGGATCCACAATGTAGTAGCGGGTTCCCTGCGGAGTCCTCCAACTGTACCAGAACTTGTCGCTGTCCCTGAACCAGTTAGGGGTGATCTGCGTGGAGAACACCATCTGATTTACCCTCTTGGCCGAGAATCTCTCGGCGAGGGCGTAGTTGGCTTTCTGCGTCTGCGCGAAACCCGGCGCGCAAAGGAGCAGCGCCGCGCAGGCAAGTACGAAATTTTTCCTCATAAATATTAATGAATATGTTTGTTCAGTCACAATTCTGTCTCTCCCGCCTCAAGTCCCTCGCTCTCGGCTCTCAGGATGACAGTTCCGGGGCCCGTGCGCCTTACGATGACGCTCGCCAGGCCGCCGAAAGCCTTGATCTCATCGGAGCGGAACGGCGTGTGGCAGGTCGCGTCGCCGGCGTCCACGGCCACGATCTCACCCGGGCCGGAGACGCTGAACCTCAGCCTGTCGGACGCTGTCGGTACCATATTCCCGTCCCTGTCCGCGACCTTTACGTCCACGAAGACAATGTCTTCCGATGAATATGTCCGTGAACGTGCCGGAGCGCAGTCGCCGCCGAACTCCGTTGAAGGTCCGCTGCCATATTCACGAGCCATCAGGATCTTCGCCGGGCTTCCGCTTGTGGCGACGGCGCTCTCGATGGTCTTCCCGTCCGCGGTCTTGCCGACAACCCTCACGGTGCCAGGCTCATAGACCACGTTGTCCCAGAGGAAGCGATACTCGTTGGCTCCCTTGGCCTTTCTGCCGTAGGACTTCCCGTTGACGAAGAGTTCCGCCTCGGCGCAGTTCGTGTAGGCCTGCACCGGAGTGATCTTCCCCTCGCGTCCCGGCCAGTTCCAGTGCGGCATCAGGTGCAGGACGGGTTCTGACGACCAGCGGGACTTGTAGAGCCAGTACCTGTCCTTCGGGAAGCCGGCGAGGTCGATGATTCCGAAGTACGAGCTTCTGGAAGGAGTAGCGATCGCTCCTTTCTCCTTCAGCTCCTTCTCTGCCCTGGCCTTGGCCTCCTCGTCGTGGAAGTTTGTCAGGATTGTGAGGTCGGCGTTGAAAGGTGTCGGCTCGCCGAGATAGTCGAATCCGGTCCAGACGAACTCTCCGAGGCAGGAAGGGTTCCTGTCCTCTTCCGCCCACTCCTGGTCAGGCAGCTGCCCCCACGGAACGGTGAACATGTCGAACGAACACACCTGGAAATTGTCCAAGGCGCCATCTTCCTTGTCGCTTGGCGGGAATATGTACACACCTCTTGAGCTGACGGTCGATGCGGTCTCGCTTCCGAGGAACGGTTTGCCCGGATTGGCGGCGTGGAACTTGCCGTAGAGGTGCGGCTTGTAATTGAATCCGTAGATGTCCATCGTGTTGCGGAAATCCTGTCCGCTGGCCCACGGATTGTCGCTGCCGAAACTTGTAAGTCTTGTGGAATCCTCATTATGACACACTTCCGTGAGGTGGTAGGCGATGCCGTATTTCTCCGGATAGCCTTGCTCGCCAGTCTCGTTGCCGATGCTCCAGATGATGACTGACGGATGGTTGCGGTCTCTGTGGATCATGGCCTTCAGGTCTTTGTCCGCCCACTCATCGAACAGTCTGGCGTATCCGTTCTCTTTCTTCGGGATTGTCCAAGTGTCTGTCAGCTCGTCCATCACGAGGAATCCCATCCGGTCGCAGAGGTCGAGGAGTTCCGGCGCCGGAGGATTGTGGGATGTGCGGATGGCGTTGCAGCCCATTTGTCTGAGCATATTCAGCCTTCTCACCCACGCCGTCTCGTTCCAGGCGGCTCCGAGCGCCCCGGCGTCGTGGTGCAGGCAGACTCCCTTGATGAATGTCCTCTGCCCGTTGACGTACAGCCCGTCGGCCTTGTACTCCAGGTCTCTGAGTCCGAATGTGGTCAGGTAAACGTCCTTCCCTCCGCCTCTTGTGGTGACGGTGGTGACGGCTTGGTAGAGTTCAGGTGTCTCTGGACTCCAGAACCGCGCGTCTTTCAGTTTGAACTTTTGGATGACCTCGCCGCCGTCCGTGACAGCGTCCAGTTTGGTCACTATGGCTTTCCTCGTTTTGCCGTCCACGACCACCTCGACCGGCCCGGTGACCGAAGAACCCGGATTGATGACCCTGACGATCTCCGTGCGCACTGTTCCTCCCACGGCCTTCCCGGCGTTGCGGAGCGTGATCCCGATGCTGACATCATTTCCTTTCGTCGAGACGAACGTCCCCCACTGCGCCACGCCCGCGGGGCCGGCCTTCGTCAGGTACACGTTCCGGTAGATTCCTCCTCCGGGATACCATCTGCTGGACTCCCCGGGATTGTCCAGCGTAACCTTGACCAGATTGTCCCCCTCCTTGACGAACGGAGTCAGATCCGCGCGGAACGAGGCGTACCCGTACGGCCATTCGGTGACGGCCTTCCCGTTGCAGAAGACCTTGGCATAGGACATCGCTCCGCCGAAATCGAGGAGAAACCGCTTTCCCGACCTCAGGTCTTTCGCCGTCACGGAAAGAATCTTTGAATATTCCGCCTTGCCCCACCAGGCCAGTTTTCCGGTCTCCCCAGGGTACTCCTGCACGAACGGCCCGTCCACACCCCAGTCATGAGGCAGGTCAAGGACACGGCTTTCCCCGTCCTTGGTGAACGTCCATCCGTCGTTCCAGAGGGTTCTTTGGGCCGGCTGAGCGGTCATATTCATAGAAACAGCCGCCAGGACGGCGGCGATGGTGATGATGTGCTTTCTCTTGTTCATAAGGTAAAGATAGCCATTTTTTGAGAATTGCAACGTTTTTGAAAATATTTCAGGAATATCTTTGATTGTTTGAGAAACAACACTATCTTTGCTGTGTTAACAGTCGTGTTAAACAATATTGTTAATCCAAAGGCAATGTCGAAAAAAGAAAACAAGGAACAGGACATCCTGAAGGCGGCGGAGATGCTGTTCGCCGAGAAAGGATTCAAAGGCGCCACCACGACGCTGATAGCGGCGCAGGCCGGTGTCACCCATGCCATGCTGCACTACTATTTCAGGACGAAGGATCAGATATTCCTGAAGGTGTTTGATGCCTATTTGGAGGAGATCCTGCAGAGTCTCAAGTCGATAATGGTGACGGACATATTCCAGCCCGACCTTATCAGGAAGACGACGGAGATCTGCTTCGACTTCTTCAGCGCCCACAGCGGACAGCTGTCGCTGCTGCTTGAGGTCGCGAAGGAGCGCCCTGACCTGATGGAAAGTTACGTGTCGAAGATCGGAAGCTATATGTCCTCCGCCTTGGACAACCACAAGAAAAGAACGGAGTCGGAAGTCGTGAACGGGAGGATCCGGAACATCACGTTCGAGGAACTGATCGGCGACATCGTGAGTGTGTGTGCGGCTCCGTTCTTCTTTGATCCGCTCGTCAGCAATGTGCTGGGAGTGGAAGGCACACGCAGGGCGGAGTACCTGGAGGCGCGCAAAAAGGAAGCTGTGGAACTGATTGTCTGCCGCCTGTTCAAGTAATAATGTGACAATCCTATGAATATGAAGAAGTTAAAATGGAAAACACTCGCTCTGGCGTTGCTGGTCTGCGTACAGGCGTATTCACAGACCACTCTTGACCAATGTGTCAGGATGGCCTACGAGAACTATCCTCAGATCAAGGAGAAGGGGCTGATCGATGCCTGTCAGGGCTATGATCTTAAGAACGCCTCGCTTGCCTGGGTGCCGCGGCTGAACATTTCCGCCAAGGCGACCTGGCAGTCCGATGTGGTCGAGATGCCTTTTGACATGCCGGGCTTCGAGTTTGACATTCCGCATGACCAGTACGGAGTGACCGCCGACCTCACCCAGCAGATCTGGGACGGAGGAGCGACCGCTGCCAAAGGCCGTCAGATCAAGGCGGGAGCCGAGGTAAAGCGTAGGCAATTGGAGGTCAACATGTACTCCATCCGTTCGAAGGTGCAGTCGATCTACCTTGGCATCATCTTGCTGGACAAGCAGATAGAGCTGAACAACGTGCTGGTGTCCAACCTCTCCCGCAATCAGAAAGAGGTACAGACATTGGTGGACGGCGGCATGGCCGGGCCATCGGATCTCGACCAGATCCGGGTGAACATCCTTACCTGCGAGCAGCAGCAGGCCGCCCTGGAGACGGACCGGAAGGCCTATCTGCGGATGCTGGGTCTGCTTACCGGGCAGGACATGACGGGGCTGACCCTTGTCGAGCCGGAGCCGGAAAGCAACCTGGCGATGGAGATCAAGCGTCCGGAGCTTGCCCTCTATGATGCCCAGGCGGTGCAGCTGCAGGCGCAGAAGGATCTGCTCAACACTTCTTTGTGGCCGCGTCTGAACCTCAACCTGCAGGCAGGCTATGGCCGTCCGGGACTGAACATGCTCTCCGGCAGTTTCGATCCGTACTTCGTGGCCGGTGTCAAGCTCCAGTGGGATTTCGGAGCGCTCTACACACTCAGGAACGACCGGCGCAAGTCGGACTCGGATCTTCGCAGGCTTGAGCTGACACGCGAGTCCTTCATGCTTAACACCTCGATGGAGGCTGTCCAGAAACGGAGCCGGGTGGAGAAGGACGAGGATGTCCTCAGGCGCGACGAGGAGATAATCTCCCTCCGCGGCAGCATCAGGGAGACGGGCGAGAGGCAGTACAAGGAGGGTGTGATCGCGGTCAACGACTATCTTTCCCTGCTGGATGAGGAGTTCAAGGCGCGCCTTAGCTACAATGTCCACAAGGTGACTTACATCATGGACTTGCTTGACCTGAGGCAAACACTTGGAGTACAATGACAATGATTATGAATATGAAAAGCGGACTTGTTTTCGCGGCGTTGGCCCTGGTCGCCGCCGGATGTGGAAAGAACATTGAATATGACGCATGCGGTCAGGTTGACGCCACTCAGGTGACCGTGTCCGCCGAGAATGCCGGACGTGTCCTGTCCATGGCTGTGGAGGAAGGCGAGGTGGTGACGGCGGGACAGCTCCTCGGAGCCTTGGACTCTGTCCAGACCTACCTTCAGATAATGGAGCTGCGCGAGCGCATCGCCGGATCGTCGTCCAGGCTGGTGGACATCAAGAAGCAAGGCCAGCCGAACCTCAGCCAGCTGGAAAACCTTCAGAATGAGTACGAAAGGTACTCCAAACTGTTGGAAGGCAACGCCACCACCCGCAAGCAGGTGGATGACCTCACGGACAAGATCGCCGTCCTCAAGGCGCAGATAGCCGCACAGACCCAGAGCTGGGAGCGTGGCAACGCTTCCGTGAGATCCGAGGTCCAGGGCTATGAGATCCAGCTCGCCAGGCTTGAGGATCAGCTTGCGAAATGCCGCATCGTCGCTCCGGTCTCCGGGACTGTGCTGACACGCTACGCCGAGACCGGTGAGTTCGTCACCCTCGGCAAGCCGCTCTTCAAGGTCGCCGACCTGGACCAGATGTACGTCAGGGCGTATTTCTCCTCGGCGCAGCTGTCCGGCTTGAAGCTGAACGACACTGTGACCGTGATTCCGGATGACGGGACCGCTTCTCCGAAGCGCATCCAGGGACGTGTTATCTGGATCTCCGAACAGTCGGAGTTCACCCCTAAGAACATCCAGACCCGTGACGAGCGGGCGGATCTGGTCTATGCCGTCAAAGTGGCCGTGCCGAATGACGGAACCCTTCGTCTTGGAATGTACGCCTATGTGAGGAGGTAGCCATGGACATAGACACTGCGATAGAGATTAAAGATGTAAGCAAGTCCTACAAGTCGGTCAAAGCCTTGAGGGACATAGGCTTCAACATCCGGAAAGGTGAGTTGTTCGGCCTCATCGGCCCTGACGGAGCGGGGAAGACCACCCTGTTCAGGATCCTGACCACCCTGACCCTCCCTGACTCCGGTTCCGCGACGGTGATCGGACTGGACGTGGTGCGTGACTATCGCGAGATAAGGGGAAGGATCGGCTATATGCCAGGGCATTTTGCCTTGTATCAGGATCTTACCGTCGAGGAGAACCTGAAGTTCCACGCCACGATGTTCGGCACGACCATCGAGGAGAACTACGAGACCATCAAGGGAATATATTCACAGATCGAGATGTTCAAGGACCGCAAGGCGAGCGCTCTTTCCGGAGGAATGAAGCAGAAGCTGGCGCTTTGCTGCGCCCTTGTCCACAATCCCGAGGTGCTGTTCCTTGACGAGCCGACCACCGGTGTCGACGCCGTGAGCCGCAAGGAGTTCTGGGCTATGCTCAAAAAGATCAGGGACAGGGGCGTGACGATAGTGGTCTCGACTCCTTACATGGACGAGGCCAGTCTTTGTGACCGCATCGCCATGATTCTTGACGGCAGTGTCATCGGACTCGGCAGTCCGGCGGAGATCATTTCCCGATTCCCGAACCGGATATATTCAGTGAGCGGCGGCAACATGTTCCAGACGCTCGGCGCGCTGCGCGGTGTGAGGGGAGTGTTGGATTGCAGTTCGTTCGGCAGCGCGTGCCACGTGTCTGTCACCGACGACGGGCCGGATGAGACCGGACTCGCCGAGGCTCTTCGGTGTGCCGGAATCGAAGGTTGCGACGTGCGGAGGATGACTCCAGGGATCGAGGACTGTTTCATCAGGCTTTCCTCTTCCGCCGCGGAAGGCTCCTCCGGTGCGGAATAATGCGTTTGACAGGAAGTTTATTTTGAATATTCCTAAATTGCCTGACGTTATGGACAAGGACATAAAGACTGTGTGCATCTCCCATCTGGTCAAAAAGTTCGGGGATTTCACCGCGGTGGATGACATCTCCTTTGAAGTGTGCAAAGGGGAGATATTCGGTTTTCTGGGTGCGAACGGGGCCGGCAAGACCACGGCGATGCGCATTCTCTGCGGATTGAGCCGTCCGACATCCGGACAGGGCGATGTCGCGGGGTACAGCATCGTCAACGAGCAGGAGAAGATCAAGCGGCACATCGGCTACATGAGCCAGAAGTTCTCCCTCTATCCCGACCTGAAGGTGTGGGAGAACATCGAGCTTTTCGCTGGCATCTACGGGCTTGACGGCAAGCGGATCGCCCAGAAGACAGACCAGATGCTGAAGGCTCTGTCGATGGAGAATGTCCGTAACTCTTTCGTTAGGGACATGCCGCTCGGATGGAAGCAGAAGCTCGCTTTCAGCATAGCGATGGTGCATGATCCCGAGATAGTGTTTCTTGACGAGCCGACGGGCGGTGTGGATCCCGTGACGAGAAGGAACTTCTGGGAAATGATCTACAAGGCAGCCTCCAAGGGTGTCACCGTCTTTGTCACGACGCACTACATGGATGAGGCTGAATACTGTGACAGAGTCTCCGTGATGGTGGACGGGCGCATCGAGGCGCTGGATTCCCCGGCAGCCCTGAAGGAGCGTTACGGGGCCAAGGACATGGATGAGGTGTTCACAAAAATCGCCGGAAAGGCCGAGAGAGAGGCATGAGAGAGATAATAGCGTTCATACAGAAAGAGTTCAGACACATATTCAGGGATCTCCGGACCACCCTGATCGTTCTGGTGATGCCGGTTGTGCAGATCATCCTGTTCGGCTTCGCGATAAGCACGGATGTCAGCAACGCCATCGTCGATGTGGTCGGGGATGCCTGTGACCCTTTGGCACGCAGTGTCATAAGCAGGATCGAGGGCAACAAGTACCTCGCCGTCGGCGAGATCCACGGATCTTTCGCTCCGGCCCGGGACAGGATCCGCAAAGGCAAGGCTGCCGCGGCGCTCTGCTTCGGGACGGACTTTGACGGCAAGGCCGGCTCGGAAGGTAAGGCCTGCGTCCGCATCGTGAGCGACGGCTCCGACCCGAACACCGCCCAGGTGGTCACCAGCTACATCAAGGGAGTGCTTCAAAGCGAGGAACTGGCATTGTCTGAGAGCCTTGCCGGGAAGCCTAAGGCTTCGATGAGGCCGAATGTCCAGCTGATGTACAATCCGGCCATGAACTCGTCCTACAATTTCGTGCCGGGAGTCATGGGCTTGATCCTGATGCTGATCTGCTCGATGATGACGGCGGTGTCCATCGTGAAGGAGAAGGAGACCGGCACGCTTGAGCTGCTCCTTGTGTCTCCGGTCAAGCCGTTCTGGATCATCCTTTCCAAGATGATTCCGTATCTTGCCCTGTCGGTCGTCAATTTCGTCAGCGTCCTGCTTCTGGCCCACTTTGTCATGGGGGTGCCGATCCATGGCAGCCTGACGCTCCTGTCCCTGGTGTCGCTTGTTTTCGTCGGTTCGTCACTGGGACTCGGACTGCTTGTGTCGGTCATCTCCAAGACCCAGCAGACAGCGATGCTGCTGTGCGGTATGGGACTGACAATGCCGACCATGATGCTGTCCGGCATCATATTCCCGTGCGAGAGCATGCCGGTCGCTCTTCAGATGCTCTCCGACATCATCCCTGCCAAGTGGTTCATCATCATGGTGAAGAAGATAATGATCCAGGGAGCCGGCCTTGAGGCAGTCGCCAAGGAGTTCGCCGTCCTGACCGGCATGATGGTCTTTCTGTTGGTTGTAAGTATCAAGAATTTCAAGACAAGGTTGTGAGATGAAAGTTTGGAAGTATCTGTTGAAGAAGGAGTTCAAGCAATTCCTAAGGGATCCGGGAATGCCGAGGATGGTTCTCTGTTTCCCGTTTTTGATCATCCTGGTCTTTCCTTTCGCGGCGAACATGGAGGTGCGGAACCTTAGTCTGGTGATCGTGGACAGCGACCAGTCTGACCAGTCTGCCTTGCTTACGGAGAAATGCGCCTCGTCCGGCTATTTCAAGATCCGGGAGGTAACCGAGTCTCCGTCAGACGCGCAGGCTGTCATGGACCGCGGCGGCGCTGACGCCATTCTGACCATCTCCTCCGGATTCGCCCGCTACCTTGAGTCGGACAGAGACACCAACGACCCGCTTCCCGTCGGGATCAAGGTCAACACCGTCAACGGCACCAGGGGAAGCATCGGCTCCCAGTACCTTAACGCCTTTGTCACTGAATATGTCGCCTCGGTTTCGGGGGTGAAATCCCAGGGCGGTGCCGCCGGAACCCGTTTCGACACCCGGGAAAGCTATCTCTACAACCCGTCCCTGGACTACAAGACTTTCATGATTCCGGCGCTTATCGTGATCGCCATCACGATGATGTGCGGCTTCCTTCCTGCCTTGAACATCGTCTCGGAGAAGGAACGCGGCACCATCGAGCAGATCAACGTGACCCCGGTGAGCAAGACCGCCTTCATCCTCTGCAAGATGATCCCTTATGTGGCCGTGGCGTTCTTCATGGTCTTCTCCTGTCTTGGCCTGTCGTATGCCGTGTTCGGCTATGGCTGCCGGGGAAGCCTGCTGGACATAGTGATCTTCACATTCGCCCACATCGTGGTCATGGCTTCTTTCGGTCTGCTGATCTCCAACTACAGCGACAATGCCCGCCAGGCCATGTTCGTCATCTGGTTCTTCAGTATGGTGTTCATGCTGATGAGCGGAATATTCACACCCATCCAGTCGATGCCGGGATGGGCGCGGGCGATCACCTATGCCAATCCGCTGCGCTACTTCGCCGACGCGATGCGCTCGATTGTCCTGAAGGGCTGCACGCTGGCGGACACGTGGCCGGACTTGCTGAGCCTTGCCGGTCTGGGCGCGTTCACGACCACCTGGGCTGTCCTGAGCTACCGGAAGACCACCTGACAAGGCTACCGCACCATTCCGGACCTACGGATTCTCACCATCTGAAAAATGGTGAATCTGTTCGCATTCCGCTTTGTAAATTGAAGAATTATCCGTAAATTTGCAGCCCCAAATGTTTGGGGGAAACATAAATATTAGATTTACAATCATTTATGCCTACAATTCAACAATTAGTTCGCAAAGGACGCGTGAGCATTGTCGCTCAGAGCAAGTCACGCGCGCTGGACGCATGTCCTCAGAAGAGGGGCGTATGTCTTCGTGTTTACACGACGACCCCTAAGAAGCCTAACTCAGCGATGAGAAAGGTCGCCAGGGTACGCCTTACCAACTCCAAAGAGGTCAATGCCTACATTCCGGGCGAGGGACACAACCTTCAGGAGCACAGCATTGTGCTGGTCCGCGGAGGTCGTGTGAAGGATCTCCCTGGTGTGCGTTACCACATCCTTAGAGGAGCTTTGGACACAGCTGGCGTGGAAGGAAGGACACAGTCCCGTTCCCTCTACGGAGCCAAGAGACCGAAGAAGACCGCTAAGAAGTAGTCCGTTTCATTAATCTTTATCACCTTTAATTTTTACTCACAATGAGAAAATCGAAGCCTAAAAAGAGGATTCTACTTCCTGATCCTAAGTTTCACGATGTCGAGGTTACCCGCTTCGTGAACAATCTTATGTTGCAGGGGAAGAAGAGTATCGCGTATTCTATTTTTTACGATGCCATTGACATGGTAGGCGAGAAGATGAAGGATTCTGACAAGGCTCCTCTGGATATCTGGAGGAAGGCACTCGAAAACGTTACCCCTCAGATCGAGGTGAAGTCACGTCGTGTAGGAGGTGCAAACTTCCAGGTGCCTACTGAGTTGCGTCCGGAAAGGAAAGTCTCGCTGTCGATGAAGAATATGATCAACTTCGCCCGCAAGCGTTCCGGCCACTCAATGGCAGAAAAACTTTGTGCAGAGATCGTTGCCGCCTACAATAACGAAGGTGGTGCATTCAAGAGAAAAGAGGATATGCACAAGATGGCTGAGGCCAACAAGGCATTCGCCCACTTCCGTTTCTAATTTTATTCGCAGATGGCTGCTAAAAGAGATCTTACTTACACAAGAAACATCGGCATCATGGCCCACATCGATGCCGGAAAGACGACCACATCCGAGCGTATTCTGTACTACACCGGAAAGACTCACAAGATCGGTGAGGTACATGAAGGGGCTGCCACAATGGACTGGATGGTTCAGGAGCAGGAGAGAGGTATCACCATCACTTCCGCCGCCACCACAGCGTTCTGGCACTACAACGGTCACGTTTATCAGATCAACCTGATCGACACTCCGGGTCACGTCGACTTCACCGTTGAGGTGGAGCGTTCGCTCCGTGTGCTCGACGGAACTGTCGCTACTTTCTGCGCTGTCGGACGCGTTCAGCCTCAGTCAGAGACTGTTTGGCGTCAGGCGGACAAGTACGGCGTTCCGAAGATCGCGTACGTGAACAAGATGGACCGTGTCGGCGCTGACTTCCTCGCTTGCGTTGAGGAAATCTACACCAAACTCGGTGCCAAGGCTGTTCCTATTTGTCTCCCTATCGGAGCGGAGGACAAGTTCAAGGGCATCATCGACCTCGTTTCCCGCAAGGCATATTACTATGACTCTGGCGAGGAACTGGTCAACTATGAAATAAAGGACGTTCCGGAGGACATGGCCGGAGAAGTCGAGAAATGGAGAGACAAACTCGTCGAGGCTGCCGCCGAATGTGACGAGGCTCTCATGGAGAAGTATTTCGAGAATCCTGACTCCCTCACCGAGGAGGAGATCATCGCCGCCCTTCGCAAGGGTACGATCTCTATGCAGATCGTTCCAGCATGCTGCGGTTCCTCTTTCAAGAACAAGGGTGTGCAGTTCCTCCTTGACGCTGTGATGCGTTACCTTCCTTCTCCGCTTGACAAGGGTGTTGTGAAAGGTACCGATCCTAAGACCGGTGAGGAAGAGGATCTTCTCCCTGACGCAGCCCAGCCGTTCTGCGCTCTCGTGTTCAAGATCGCCACGGATCCGTTCGTCGGCCGTCTCGCCTTCATGAGGGTGTATTCAGGACGTGTTGACGCCGGCACCTATGTCTATAACGTCCGCACCGGAAAGAAGGAGAGAATCGCGCGTCTGTACCAGATGCACTCCAACCATCAGAACCCTATCGAGTTCGTCGAGGCCGGAGACATCTGCGCCGCTGTCGGATTCAAGGATCTCCGTACAGGAGACACCATCTGCAACGAGGATCATCAGATTGTGCTCGAATCGATGGAATTTCCTGATCCTGTTATCGGCATCGCTGTCGAGCCTAAGACCCAGGGCGACCTGGACAAGCTTGGCATCGCCCTCGGCAAGCTCGCTGAGGAGGATCCTACGTTCACCGTAAGGTCTGATCACGAGACCGGCCAGACAGTCATCAGCGGAATGGGTGAGCTTCACCTTGACATCATCGTGGACCGTCTCCGCCGTGAGTTCGGTGTCGAGATCAATCAGGGCGCTCCGCAGGTTAACTACAAAGAGGCCATCACCGCTACAGTACAGCATCGTGAAGTCTTCAAGAAGCAGACCGGTGGTCGTGGTAAGTTCGCCGACATCATCGTCGAGATCGGACCTGCCGATGAAGGCGTTACCGGACTTCAGTTCGACAATCAGGTCAAGGGTGGTAATATTCCTAAGGAATTCATCCCTTGCATCGAGAAGGGCTTCAAGGCCGCTATGGCCAATGGTGTTCTCGCTGGTTACGAGGTTCAGTCTCTGAAGGTTACCGTGCTTGATGGTTCTTACCACCCAGTCGATTCAGACCAGCTTTCATTCGAAATGGCCGGCCGTCTGGCATTCCGCCACGCCTGCCCGAAGGCTAAGCCTGTTCTCCTCGAGCCTATCATGTCCCTTGAGGTTGTTACTCCAGAGGACTACATGGGTGACATCGTGGGTGACCTCAACCGTCGTCGCGGCCAGATCCAGGCTATGGACTCCACCGCCAACGGCGCGAGAATCGTAAGGGCTTTCGTTCCGCTCGCCGAGCAGTTCGGTTATGTGACAGTTCTCAGAACTCTCTCATCCGGCCGCGCGACCAGCACGATGACTTTCGACCATTACGCTGAGGTTCCTGCCAACCTGGCCAAGGACGTTATCGAGAAGAGCGGCTACAAGCTCTCTGATGATGACGAGTAAGTGTTAAATCGTAATTAAGTATTTTTGATATGAGTCAAAAAATCAGAATAAAACTCAAATCATTCGATCACATGCTGGTTGACAAGTCAGCCGCTAAGATCGTGGACACCGTGAAGGCTACTGGTGCTAAGGTGAACGGTCCTATTCCGCTTCCTACCAACAAGAAGATCTTCACTGTCAATCGCTCGACTTTCGTCAACAAGAAGTCCCGCGAGCAGTTTGAGCTTAGCGCCTACAGCAGGCTTCTGGACATCGACGACAGCAATGCAAAGACCGTTGATGCTCTCATGAAGCTCGAGCTTCCTTCCGGCGTTGAGGTTGAGATCAAAGTCTGATAATTCAGATTGAGGACGGAGCGGTCTCAGAGGCCGCATCCGTCCAAGCAATATGCCCGGCCATCAAGGTCGGGAATCGGTCCCATAGCTCAGTTGGTTAGAGCATCTGACTCATAATCAGGGGGTCGTAGGATCATGCCCTACTGGGACCACAAAGGGGAGACGCAATTCCTTGCGTCTCCCCTTTGTGATTCATATAACAAGGGAAAATGCCAGGTCTGTCTTTACGATGGACCGGGCTTTTCTCTTTTATGTGCCCCCCCCCACACACAGACTGTCTGAAAAGTCTCGGCGAGAGCAGAAAAGTCTGTACCCCACTACAGGGGCGACAACGGATTCTCAATCCTCACTGGGGGTACTTTTACTTTTAAGACAGTCTTCCCCACCCCAGACTGTCTGAAAAGTCTCGGCGAGAGCAGAAAAGTCTGTACCCCACTACAGGGGCGACAACGGATTCTCAATCCTCACTGAGGGTACTTTTACTTTTAAGACAGTCTCCCCCACCACAAGTGTCTGCAAGGGTATTTTCGATGTATTCAGGGCGCATCTCAGGTGTTTGCAATTGACGGGAACGGTCATCGGCCCTGTAAGCGCTTAGGACACTCTCAACCGTTCCTTACCTGATGTGATAACCCCTCCTAAGGGACATCCATCTATACTGTATGGCCATCAGGCAGCCTTGAACGTTCCCTCCAATTGCAAAAGATAGAGACAACCCCATTAATGATAAGAGAGGCAACCATAATCGTCAGATAAAAATTACACTTTTTTGAGGCTATTATGTGAAATGTAAAAAATAACCTGCATCACTTTAAATTTGCAATATATAGATGTTCAGGGTGATTCAATTTTATCGATTGACGCAACTTATTTTTTCAACATTACTATAGATACGTTGACTATTTACATATTATAGTCTTTATATTAAGGCGATTATGTGGGATTGCCTCTTGGCCGTGATTTGTTTGTCAATGACATTATTTCCCATGCGGTCACTCTCTGTGTTATAGGCTCGTCCTTTTATATTATGGGCTGAATGGCAAGGTTCGGGGAAATAGCTCGAATTACCGTATCGGGTGCGAGAAGCGGCTTTTCGCACCCCAAAACCAATAAGAAAGTCATATCGGGTGCAAAGCAGCCTCTTCTGCACCCGAAATAAGAACAGCCCGATCTGGCTTTTGCCGCGACAGACTCGTTATGTGGCTGAAAGCCTTTTGTAAGATTCTCGCCGTCGCCTTTTCACTCCTCGCTGTTCGTCCGGCGGATTGTGGTTTCTCCGGACAAAGAGTATGTTTTTTACAATTCGTCCGGCCAGCAAGGTTTTCACCGGACAAAAAAGAGTGGCCGCAATGAGACGGTCACTCTTTTTGATGTGCTGTGTCGGGCAAAGGGTTATTTGGCTTTCTTCTTTTCGTTTCACGATGGCTTGGGGCCGAACTTCTTGCGGGGACGGCCTTTGTCCTTGGATGACTTGCGCTTGGGCTGGTCATCGTTGTGGGCGACGGAGGCGTAGAAAGGCTTTTTCTTGCCTTTGCCGTCATCGGAACCGCTACCGGAACCGTTGTCGGAACCCTTGCCAGACCCATTGCTGGAACGGTGGCTTGGGTCATGGTTAGAACGACCCTCTCCATCCAGGACGTGGCGCGTATCCTCATTGCCGGAACGGTGGCTGGGGCCATGGTTGGAACCGTTGCCAGAACCATCACTGGATGAGCCATTGTCTGTGGTGGTGTCAACCAGTTCGTAGTCCAGAAGCCTCTGCTCCAGATTGGCGGCCTTCACACGGATCTTGACCGGGTCGCCGAGACGGAAGACCTTGCCGGTGCGGCGGCCACGGATGAGGTAGTTCTGCTCGTCGAACTCGAAGAAGTCGGACTTCACATCGCGCAGGGCGACCATGCCTTCGATCATGGTAGGCTTGATCTCCACGTACATACCCCATTCGGTGAGGCCGGAGATCGAGCCTTCATATTCATTGCCTATCTTGTCCTGCATGAACTCGATCATCTTGTACTTGATGCTGTCGCGTTCGGCGTTCGCCGCTATCTGCTCGCGCTCGGAAGCATGCTGGCACTGGGCTTCGTAATAGTCCTTGTTCTGACTCTCGGCATTGTCGAGGTAGAGGGCCAACAGCCTGTGTACCATTGTGTCAGGATAGCGGCGGATAGGGGAAGTGAAGTGCGTGTAGAACTTGAACGCAAGGCCGTAATGGCCGATGTTGTCGGTGGTGTAGATCGCCTTGGCCATCGAGCGCAGGGCGATCATCTGGAAAGCGTCGCACTCTGGCGTACCCTTGGCCTCGGCCAAAAGCGTGTTCAGGGACTTGGCGATCTCGCGCCCGTTGCCGCTCGGCCCGAACTTGAACCCGAAATTGCTTACGAACTGGCCGAGGCTCGCGATTTTCTCCGTGTTAGGCTCGCCGTGTACACGGTAGACAAAGGTCTTGGCCTTCTTGTCGGCCTTGCCGTCCATCCTGCCGGAAGTGGCGATGAACTCGGCCACGGAACGGTTCGCAAGAAGCATGAACTCCTCGATCAGCCAGTTGGCCTCCTTGGTGATTTTCTCGTAAACCCTGATCGGCTTTCCGGTCGCGTCCACCTCGACTTTCATCTCCGGACGCTCGAAACTGATGGCTCCTGAGGCGAAACGACGCTTGCGGAGTGTCAATGCCAGCTTGTTGAGCGTCACGATGGCCTCCCTGACATCCTGACCGATGGCCGGATCCGCAGGCTCCTTACCATCGCTCTCGATGATCTGCTGGGCTCCGTCGTAGTCGAAACGATAGTCCGAACAGATGACGGTACGTCCGAACCAGCGGCTCTCGATCTTGCCGCGCGGCGTCATCTCCACAACCACCGAGAATGTCAGCTTTTCCTCATGAGGACGGAGAGAGCAGAGTTTGTTGCACAGCTTCTCAGGAAGCATCGGGACGGTTCTGTCAACCAGATAGACCGACGTTCCGCGCTCCTGTGCCTCCTTGTCCACGATCGTTCCCGGAAGCACATAGTGCGACACGTCGGCGATGTGTACTCCTATCTCGTAGTTACCATTGTCCAACTTCTTGAATGACAGCGCATCGTCGAAGTCCTTGGCATCGGCGGGATCGATCGTGAATGTCAGCGTGCCGCGGTAGTCACGACGCTCCTTCAGATCCTTGTCCGTGATCTTTTCGGAAATCTGGTCGGCGGCGTTCTCCACCTCCGGCTCGAATCTGTAAGGCAGGGCATATTCAGCGAGGATGGCGTGCATCTCCGTGTCATTCTCGCCCGGCATGCCAAGCACATCCACGATGTGACCTTTCGGAGTAGGCTCGCCTCTATCCCAGCCGTCAATGGCAGCCGCCACCTTCATTCCCCTTTTCGCACCTTGAGGCAAGGTGTCGAAATCGATGCTGATGTCATACGGCATATTCCTTGACTGCATCAGCACCCACGCCTGTCTGCCGACTATGTGAAGCACACCCACGAACGGCTTGTGGCTGCGCTCGATGATTTCTATGATCTCTCCTTCGCGGCGACGGCCAGCGTCCTTCTTTCCGCGTCCACCTTCCTCTCCCTCCTTCCTCTCTCTTGTGACCGCACATCTCACAATGTCCCCGTTCAGGGCTCCGCGGGTCTTGGATGCCTTGACGAACACATCATTGTCAGGCTCGCCCTCGATGATCACGAAGACATAGCCATCCCTTGTCATCTGAACCTTTCCGGTCACCTCGGCCAGCACTTTCTTGCTCTTCTGTCTGGCACCGAACCTCTTGTCGCGGCTCTTCCTGCCGCCGTTCTCGCCACCTTGGCGATTTCTTCTTTTCTGCATAGATAACTTCAACTCTCGCAAGTAGGCAACTACCCGCTGTAAACTACCTTATCTCACGTCCGAAGGTGATTGCCCACCCACATTCATTCACGTTACCCCTACCCTAAATCCCTCCCCTCGGGGGAGGGACTTGCTTTCACCACAAGTGGTGAAGAATAGAGGATTGGTGCAAATGTACGAATTTTCCTTGCAAACGGTGAGCCCGAAAGACGGATAATGATTATCTTTGCAACGAAAAGACTTGATTTTTTGAATATTCAAGGAGGTTCGGCAATAATTAAAAACACAAGAATATGTCTGATATAAGAAATGACAGCAGAGTTGTTATGACCCTCGACGCCGGCGGCACCAACATGGTCTTCGGCGCGATGAAAGGCGGAGAGTTCTGCTGTGAGCCAATCACACTTCCGTCCAACGCCGACAACCTTGACCGCTGCCTCGGCACGATGGTCACAGGATTCAAAAAGATAAAGGAGGAACTTGGCGAGGAGAAACCTGCCGCCATCAGCTTCTGTTTCCCCGGGCCCGCCGACTATCCTGACGGAATCATCGGAGGCTACCTCCCTAACTTCCCGTCTTTCAGGGATGGGGTCGCCCTCGGACCTTTCCTTGAGGACACTTTCGGGATTCCCGTGTTCATCAACAACGACGGCGACCTCTACGCCTACGGAGAGGCTCTCGGCGGCGTGCTTCCTGAAATCAACGAAAAGCTTGCGAAGGCCGGCAGCGCGAAGCGTTACCACAACCTCATCGGCTACACGTTCGGCACAGGTCTGGGAATCGGTACTGTCATCAACGGTGAGCTTAACCGTGGCGATAACTCCTGCGTGGAGACTTTCTGCCTCAAGCATCCTGACATGCCGGACATCATCGTCGAGGACGGTGCCTCGATCCGTGCCGTGAAGAGAGTTTACGGTGAGCTGACCGACAATCCGAACCACGGTCTTGAGCCTAAGGATCTCGCCGAGGTCTGCGAGGGCAAGAGGCCTGGCGACAAGGAAGCCGCGATCAAGGCGTTCGACAAGATGGGCGAGGTCGCGGGCGACGCGATGGCCACGGCGGTTACCCTGATCGATGGTCTCATCGTGATCGGCGGCGGAGTGATGAACAACTACAAGTACCTGATGCCAGGAATATTACGCATCATGCGCGGCAAGATGCACCAGCTCAACGGCGATGAGTTGAACAGGGTTCAGATGAAGGTCTACAACCTCGATGATCCGGCCGAGTTCGAGCAGTTCGCCCGTGGCGAGGCACGTTCCTTGAAGGTCTATGGCAGCGACCGTGAGGTGGTTTACGACCCGCAGAAGCGTGTCGGCGTGATGCGTTCGAAGATTGGTGCCAGCAAGGCCATCTCTCTCGGAGCTTATGCGTTCGCCCTCACGGAGTTGGACAAGAAATAGTGTTAAAGGAACTTAACGAATATGTACCCTCTGAAATTTGAGCCCTATCTCCGTGAGATGGTGTGGGGCGGAGAAAAGATCGCCCCGTTCAAGGGCGTAAAGACAAAGCGGCACAAGATAGGGGAGAGTTGGGAGATCTCAGCTGTCCCGGGCCATGTCTCAACGATAGCCAACGGCTCTCTTGCAGGCAAAAGCCTGACCGATGTGATGAATGAATATGGTCCTGAACTCGTCGGCAAGAAGGTTTTTGAGAAGACCGGTACGGAGTTCCCGCTCCTGATCAAATTTATCGACGCTAGAAGCGACCTGTCGATCCAGGTCCACCCGAACGACGAGCTTGCCGCGAAGACCCATCCTGGGATGAAAGGCAAGACCGAGATGTGGTATGTGGTCGGAGCCGACGAGGGAGCCCATCTGCTGAGCGGTCTGACCGAGTGGATCACTCCCGATGAATATGAGCAAAGAGTCAACGAACACACCATCACCGACGTGCTTGCAAGCTACAGGATCGCTCCCGGCGATGTGTTCTTCCTCCCTGCCGGCCGCATCCACGCCATCGGGGCCGGAGCCTTCGTCGCCGAGATCCAGCAGACATCCGACCTGACCTACAGGATCTATGACTATGGTCGCCTGGGTCTTGACGGAAAGCCCCGCGAACTGCACATCGAGCAGGCCAAGGAGGCCATCGACTACGATGTCTACCCGGACTACAGGACTGAATATTCCCGCGTCAAGGACGCCGAGACCAAACTGGTCAGCTGCAAGTACTTCACCACCTCGCTCTTCGACCTGGACAAGCCTTGCGCCAAGGATCTCTCTAAACTGGACTCTTTTGTGGTCGTGATGTGCGTCGCCGGAGGCGGCAGCCTTGTTGACCATGAGAATGACGGCCAGGAGCACGTCGTGACCCTCCGTCAGGGCGAGACCGTTCTCATCCCCGCCACCTCCACCGGCATCGAGTTCCGTCCCGACGCCTCGATGACCTGTCTCACCAGTTGTATCGAGTAAAGGCATTCCATCGCATTGACACCATGAACATCGATCTGTACAGATACTCCCTATGCATTGCCTTGACCCTGATGGCGTTCTTTGTCTTTAGGTTCTTCTTCGGGAAGGTCCCGGACAAGAGGCTGTTCGCCAACTACCTGCGGTCAAGGTATTTAATGGGGGCGGCGCTTTTGGTGCTGGCGGCAAATTATGCCGTCCATCTGTGCTTTGACATAAGGCAGGTTAACGTCAATGCCGCGATTGTGATGAATCTCTCAACGTATTTCTTCGGCTACGGGCTGTTCGTCGCGGCTCTGCACACACTTCTGAACCGCTCCTACATCACACGGAAGATCATTGTGAGACATTGTCTGTCATGGCTTTTATATGTCATCCTGTCCGTCTCCGCGCTCTTGTTCACCGAAGACGGCACACTGAAAGCCGGCCTGATATATTCATTAGCCCTGATGCTTGCTCTGTATGGTTTCTCTCTGGCCTCACACCTGCTCAAGGCCTACCATCGTGCCGTCAAAAAGATGGATGACACCTATTCTGACCATATCGCGACCTATGTCAGATGGATGTCGGTACTGACATATTGGATGCTCATTTTCGGCATCGGTTGTTCTGTGCTGACCTTCCTTCCTGACAATCTTGTTTTTGTTTGGGTGCTGTCTTCCGTTCCGTTCTACATTTATCTGTATGTCAGTTACCAGAACTACATGCTTTTTTATGAAACCGTCGAATGTGCCATCGAAAGTGACCCGGGATCGGATCTTCCTGCGACAGAAACGTTCTCCTGCAATCCGGAAATGCAACGTCTTGTGCAGGAATGGGTGGAGGCGGAAGGCTATCTGAAGCCGGGACTCACGATAGTGGATCTTTCCAAAACCCTGTACACAAACAGGACGTATCTTTCCGCTTTCATCAATCAGACCTACAAGGTGACTTTCCGGGAATGGATCTGCGGAATGAGAATCGACCATGCAAAACGCGCCTTGCTGGAGAATCCTGACAGGTCTATCGCCGAAATCGCGGAAAAATCAGGCTTTCTTTCCGTGAGCAATTTCAATGCTTCCTTCAAGGAGAGAGAGGGTATGACCCCGACAAAATGGCGGATAAGCAATTTATCGGTTCGGCAAAAAAATGCTGATTTGACAAAATAAGGTTGTCCGTACGACAATTTCTTGACGGCTCGGCAAGATTCGTCGGAGCCGTCTTTTCTTCGGGTGCTTTTTTTAGTATTTTTGTCTCACAAACTTCTTCCTTGGGCGTGGTGAGCCACCCTGAGGCTTCCGGGTATGTTTCAAACAATATCAAAACGATGAAGCGTCTTATCTATCTTGTGTCTTGTCTTTCAGTCTCGGTTTTCTTTCTGTCCTCTTGTGATAAGGGAGAAACCGAAACCGCCGCAAACCCTGCTGATTATCTGAGGAATGATGATCAGAAGGCTATGGTGTCCACATTGAAGAATTTGGCGGACGGGCATTTATATTCAGTGAAATATAGTTCGGACTACCACATCGATGAGGTTATGTCTAGCGGAGGGGCGAGTTCCAGCATGCAACTTCTCGGAAAAGTGGTGCCGATGCTGACAACAGTTCCGCTGGGCAAGGCTGACGGTGGCGTGGATTTCGGATGCAGTGCTTTCTGTGTCAAGTCCCCGGAAGGAGACGTGCTGGTGGGACGTAACTTTGACTATAGATTTGTGTCGTCTTCCAATGTGCTTGTACACAATGTCACAAAGGGAGTGCATGAGTCCATCTGCATCTCAGCCCTTCCATTTCTGGACAAAGACACTTATGTGGCCGGTGCGTTGTCGGACGGGAAGACGGATCTTTCCATCCCTGTGACCGCATCTATCTACTGCTGTCTGGACGGGATGAATGATGCGGGACTGTTCATAGGTGTCCTGTCTCTTCGAGGTACCGGCGGGGCGGTACAGCATGACCCCGGGAAGAGTGACATTGTCCCGACATTAGCCATCAGGCTGGCTCTGGACAGGTGTACAAGCGTTGATCAAGCCGTGGAGGTTTTCCGGTCCCACAATTTTTTCGCGGACGGTGAGAATTCGGACTCGAACTATCATTTCCTGATCGCCGATGCAAGCGGAAAGAGCGTTGTCGTGGAATATTACCGCCCGGGAGAGGTGCCGCCGCTGAGTGATCCGTCAGCGAAAGATTGGACGATGAACCTGCTTGACACCGACCACGTCACCAATTTCTATCTGTCCGAGGGATGGCGGAATGTCGGAGGAGGAAAAGAGCGGTACGACAAGCTCCACGAGACATTGGAAAAGAAGAACCGTGTGATGACGGAAGATGAATGCATGTCTCTGCTTGATGCCGTGCACACAGATCTGCAATCCGAGGGAGGAGACATCACAAGCAACACGCAATGGTCAGTCGTTTACAATCTCACAAAGAAGACGGCGACTATCTGTGTGGACAAGGACTACAACCGCAAACTGCCTTACATACTGTAATACCATGAAACACTCTCTTTTACTTTATCTGGCCATACCGGCGTTCGTGCTTACGCTTGTCTCCTGTTCCAAGGACAGTCCGGACTACGGTGACGAGGTCATCATTGAAGGCGACTACCGCAAGACTTCCTCACTCGCCGACGGCGAGAAGATCGCGTTCCCGGCATGGGTCTCGGAAGGCCTCTCCAAGGACTTCGCGGACGCTGTCAAAGGCCGGTTGAAAGAGACGGCTCCTTCGGCTGACAACGCACAGGTGATTGTCACGGACATGGCCGGCTATTCCGGACTTGACACACTCAAGGGGCGCGTCGTGGTTGTCTGCGATCCGTCAAAAATCCTGCTTGAACAGCTCGGTGTGGAGGCGGGAAATTTCCTCTGTGTGGCTTTCCAGCAGGGACGCTCCGGCCACTGTGCCGTGCGGACTCCGGCGGAGGGTCTGGAGGTGGACGAATGCCTCAACGGCCTTGTCTCCTGGACCAACAACGCCATCCTGAACGTGGCCGGCAACTTCGACCCGTCCTCTTTCTGGGAGGAGTCATGCCTGTACACGACCTATTCTGACAAGGTCAGCGAGAAGATAACCAACGTAGCGGCCTCCAAACACGATTACCTTGAGGGCGAGTTTTCCATAGATGTGCAGTTGAAGGTCACGCCGATGCACGGATTCAAGAGTGGTGACTCGGAGGCCATGGATTACTACCTCATGACCTCCACCGTTTCTGTCGTGTCGGGGAAGATGTACACGGGGAATTTCACCAAGACGCACGGCTTGGTGAAAGCGAGGATATGCGGTTTCTATCTCAAGTCTCTCAGTTCTAACATCTACATATTAAACACTGCTGGAACTCCAGTAGGACGTTTTGTCCAGACACCGACACCGGAGACCGTCATCGGCTCGACCAGCTACACGACCGGCTGGAACTTTTCCATCGGCGGAGGAATCACCGGCGGCACGTCTCCGATGATCTCATCAAACACGGGATTCTCCATCTCCTCAAGCACATCCCGCACAATAAGCGACTGCGATGTGCTCAACAGGCACGAAGGCTCCACGGTCGGCTACGACTACGAGATCAACAATCTTCCTCGCCTGAAATCCCTGAAAATCACAGACCCTCCGCTTGTCTCGACCTCGACCGTCAATTTCTATAGCCAGTGGGTGTGGGCTGTCCCGGCGGAGGACTACGACGTGAAGACCAAGTACAGGGTTGTGATAGATCTTTACAACCTTGTCTACGGCGCTTCCTATTTCTACTCGGGAAGTGTTGACTACCACGATCTTGAGTTCGTTCAGAAGAAGTATTCCGTCACCAAGGACCTTCCTGTGCCCAACAGGGGGCCGACCGGGAAATTCGACCTCACGAACAGCGAGGAGGGCACTTTCATGACCAATGTCAGGCTGTACAACAAGAGCCACCCCGAGACCGGAAGCTACCATGACGGAAGCGTCTATGGCCAAGGCAACACCTGCTCCCTGTTCCTGGTGGCCGGCGACTACGAGGTGCAATGCGACATCAAGGACGCGAAAGGCAATACCAGGAAACGCAACTACACCGGACTTGTCAGAGTGAGGCCAGGAGGATCTGTGAGACTATCAACCGGCTACGGCTTCAAGTAAAACTATGAATATATTCATGAACCTTCTGAATGAAATCCAATGACCATGAAACGAATAATTGATTTTCTGAATATACTTGCGCTCTGCGCGGCTTTTGGCCTGCTGGCCTCCTGCGGAGAGAAATCAGGCCTTGACCCCGATCCGGAACCGGAGCCGGAGCCCGTCGAGGAGAACCGCACCTCGGACCTGCCCTACTGTGTACTGTCTGAACTGGATGGTGACATCCTTGAGTTGATATATTCAAGATTCACCGGGAAGAGGGTCTCCTGCGAGGAGGCGAAGGTGGTTTTTGTGAGCGAGAAGGATGTCAAGGACGATGAGATCTTGAGCGCCTACCAGCGTGGGGCGGCGGTGGTCGTGGTCTCTCCGACTTCGGATTTGCTGACGTTCCTTTCGCGGCACAACATCGGTTTTCTGTCCGCCGAGACGTTGGACGACTGCCTTTTCGTGGCGTTCCACAGGAGCGGCAAGGTCTTCTCAATGGATGACTTTCCTCCGGCCAACCTGAACGGCCTTGTGTCATGGGTCGGTGACGCGCATTCCGCGAACACCTCGGGAGACGACCTGCTCCAGTCCATCCATCTGTTCTCGTCCCATGACTACAAGATTGACAATGGCTTGATCTTCAAGGACGGCAAGAAGGAGTTCAGGGTGACGGGCGAAGGCCGCTTCGAGCAGTACTACTCGGTCATCCCGCTCTATGCGTTCAAAACGTCCAAGAGCAACTACATCGGGGACTTCTACATCGTTGACGCCACGTTCTCGGTGGCTTCGTCCGGGATGTACGCCGGTAAGTTCAACAAGGTGCTGCCGAATGGCTGGACCGGCGATTTCATGGGCTATTTCCTGACCGGCTACAATGTGGACATCTCCCTGGTCGATGACAAAGACAATCAGGTTCCGGTCCGCTTCAATCAGGTTCCGTCCCCTTCAACCACGATAAACTCCCAGACCTACACTTCCGGTGTGACATGGTCGTTCGAGGCCGGTTTGTCCGGTGGCGCCGCCGGCGCCGGGCTTTCCTTGAGTTCAGGCTGCAACTTCAGCAGTTCAAGAACGCGTGAGATCAGGGACCTGTCCATCATCGACAACTCGTCTGACGGAAGCATCCACTACAAACTGGAGGTGAAAAACCTGCCGGAGTTGGTCAACACTCAGCCTCCGGCCATATCCAGAGCCACTTTTGATTTCCATTCCGGCTGGGTCTGGAGTGTGGAGAACACTGTGGAGTCCGACGCCGCCACCCGTTACCGTATGAAAGTGACATTGAGCGACATGAACTACCGTGACCTTTGCTCCAGTGCTCCTGGCGGACCGTACGGCATTCAGAACCGGCCCATCGAGAAGAAGGAGTTTTTCATCGACCTCCCGGTTCCGAACAGAATTCCTTGCGGCAATGTGAAGTTCGTCAACAGCGAGAAAGGCAAGTACATGACGGACATCGTCTTTATTGACTCAAAGAGCATAAGTGATCCTAAAAGCTATCATTTCGATCCGTCAGGCAGTGTCTACTCCTATCAGGAGTGCTACGAGACCAGCCTCCCTGAGGGCACCTATATTGTCCAGTACAAACTTGGAGGCACCTCCTGCACCGGAAAGAACATCGCCGTCAAGAGAGGTGAGACACTTGAGATCCAGTCCGGCTACTATGTCAAATGATTGGAAGAAGCGGTGCTATCTGACTGAGGTAGCGGTAAGATAATGAAGTTTTTTCACTTCAAAGAACCTTTTAGTAACCTTCAAAAAATAACCTGCCTCATCTTAAGGAATCTTTTCGGTCTATGTCTGTTTTCTCATCAGTCATGTGCCACCGGCACACTCCTTCTTCGAAAATAGATCTATCCTCGAAAATCTTCTCCTAATCTGAAGCAGGTTATTTTTTTTCACGTTACTTAGACAAATCAAAAAACTAATACAGGAACCCGAACAGCCAAAGCGGGATTCTTGCTCCGTAACCTGTCTCAATGCCGTCTATGGCAAGGAAACTGTCAGGAATGTCGGCTATTTGCGAGAAATCCTTTGATGACCCGCCAACTTCCACTCTCAGCTTCCCGTCTATCAGAAAATCTCCGGCATGGCTTGAGCGGACATCGTGGGTGTTGCCGACTTGGTTGAAGAAAAACGTTTCCCGGAGATTGCCCTCATTGACGTTGGAACCGAGAGCATACATCAGATTTGTGTTGTCAAGATAGATTTTCTCCGGATTCACAAGCCTTTTGTAACTCTTTAGCTCTGTGGTGAGAAGTCGTAGTATGGCGGCCTTGTCAAGCAGGTACATCATTTTCAGACACGAGTCGCGTGTCGAGCTTATTGAGGAGGCCAGTTTCTCGGTTGTCGGTTGAAGCGGTACATGCTCAGCAATGATCATGAGAAGTTTCTGTGTCTTCTCAATAGTCGCGTAATTTACATCAAGGACTGCCGGCAAGTCGTTTTCAATCACCAGTTTGGCCGTCTCTGCCAATCTTATCAGAAAATCATTCTTCGCTTCGGTGAAGTATGGATAATACCCTGTTTTCAGGTATTTGTCAAACATCTTGAGAATCTTCGTCTTCCCGCAGATGTCCATAGCTGTAGCAACGTGGTTCTGAAGGATGTCCGAGAGTTGCAGCGGTTCATATTCAAGGGCACCTGTGTATTTGAGATATTCCCGGAAAGACAATCCGTCAAGGCGGTATGGTGTCTGCCTTCTTGCGAGGTCTGTGCTTGATTTTTCTATCTCAAGCATAGATGAACCGGTGTACACAATTCTCAGATCCGCGAACTCGTCGTAGAAAGTTTTCAGAGACTGACTCCAGTCCTTATACTTGTGAACTTCGTCAATGTAGATTTCCGTGATGCCGTGGGTGTAAAGGTATTCAACCAGTTCTTCAAGAGAATGGTTCCTGAACCAAAGATGATCCAGAGTGATGTAAAACGTATCGTCGATGTCCTTATATTTCTCCAATATCCGTTGGAGAAGAAGCGTGGTTTTTCCAACCCCTCTGGCTCCTTTTATCCCGATAATTCTGGCATCCCAGTTGATTCGATTGAAAAGGTATCTTTTAAAATTTAGATTCACTTGTTTTATTTTCCGGTGATAATAGTTCACCAACGGTTGTATGTCAGAACTTTGCATAATTGTATCATGTTTTCGCAAATATACAAAATCACTTTTATAAAAGCGAATTTCTCGAATAAAATCGCTTTTACAAATGTGAATGGTGTCGGTTATGTTCACTTCGTAAAGTCGCTTCATTTTACTGCCGGAAAATTGCAACCAGATTCGTCATCTTTGCCAAAGATCAAAAAAACAAATATGCCATGACATTATCCGAACTGCTTCACAGTGTGTCATTTGATGACCTAATACCGACGCTAAAGAAAGTGTACGATGTCGAAACCGACATCTATGCCTACAGGGAGGCTTTCGATGAACTGAATCTTCTCCGTCCGATCGGACGGGACGATGGGATTATCAAAGTTTATCGGGACGAAGAGGAACATTATAGCGGGGTGAGCGGATGCAACGACATCTGGGAGAACCTGCTCGACTTGAATATTCATGTAGAAGAGGGCATCCGGTTGGATGACAATGCTCTGGCCGCATATATTCTTTGGGAACTGACCTTCTACGGTTTCTCTCAAGAGGAGCAATCTTCATTTATTGAAAATCTCGGGAGGCCGGACAACAAGTATTCAAAGAGAGCCTCGGAGGGACGCACACGACATTTTGCAGTACCCGGTCCGGACGAATGTTCATTATTTGCCTGAGAATTTTTCTGAAGTGGAGATGATGAAAGTCGCCATTTCGTGGGGCGATGCAGAACTGTATGAAGACTTGAAGGTTTTTTCCAAAAAGCTATCCGAGATTCAGAACTACGATAAGGTCGTGGTTTGGCATGCGGAAGACGCTGACTCAAGACTGCTGTTTTGCACGGTGGCCAGTGTTGTGCGACAAGCGTTGTACGAAATCGACATTACTCCTGAGGACAGGCGCACTCGATGGGTGCAGGCAATAGAAGATGAGCCTGAGACAGAACGGGATGTGGATGTATTTTATGTGGGGCATGCGGGCTGTGATATCACAAGATCCAGCTATTCCATGAAGCCTGTGACGGAAAAGATGAGAGAGAGGCTTCTGATCGAATGGAGGCGATGGGGCGGGGAAGATGCTCTGGATTGCCCGGTTTTGGTCAACCAGTATGGGAAATTATTCCACACGTATCGTACATATTTGTACGGGGACATTTTTGAGTTCACTTCGAAAGCGGTAGATCATCCAAGTTGTCCTAGAGGCAAAGACTGGGAGTTTTGGCATAAGGTGATAAAGACTTTTCTGGAGAGGACATAGACCCCTTTCCTGAACTTGTGTGATCATTGGAATAAATTGCTGTTTTTATGAAAGCGTTTAGAATCACGCCCAAAAGAATCAGACGTTCAAACGGGCAGGTGCTGACACCGGAGATGTCAGTTGTTGTTTCGACGAATCTGTCGAATCCGTTCAACAATGGGGCAAAAGAGGTCGCGGAGGCGTATATGCGCATCTACGGCTTTGACTACAAGCGGTCTTGCTGCTGCAAGACGGACTTTGACTGCGTGCTGTTGGGGTAGTGCGGTAGTGCGCGCTTTCCGGCCATGCGGCTTCCTTTTTACAAAACGCCTTCAGCGCGATTGCCAATCCAGATGGCTGTACTTGGGATGAGGCTGAAATACTCCTGGGTAAAGGCAATAGTTTTTCAGCCGGATGCCGCTTCTGGGCTGTTCTGGAGGCTGCCGGGCTGAAGGCTTTTCGTAAGGAAGTCACCTCTCGGAGTCTCCTGTCGGAATGAAGCGTGGCGATTTTGCGGCAAGAACAAAAAGCACCCGATCCCGCTCCATAATATTCATAAAGACCAGTCCGTCACTGCTGCAAAATGGCAATGCGGCAGACTATCTTTGCGAAAAACAAGTTTATGGAGCAAACACGGGACATCTTCTTTATGGTGGCGGCGAAGTTCATCATCACGAATAAAACCGCATCGATAACGGCTCTGCAGAGGCTCTCAGGAAAGCCAAGGCGATGTTCAAAGACCAAGGAATATGAGAATAATTCACATATCGGACACCCACAACATGCACCGGCAGCTGACGAATCTGCCAGAGGGTGATGTGATCGTGCATTCAGGGGATTTCACGATGATGGGAACCGAAGGGGAGGCTTTGGACTTTATGGAATGGTTCTGCGATCTGCCCCACAGGCACAAGGTCTTCATCGCCGGCAATCACGACTTTTGTCTTCGGGGAGCGAGGCTTGAGGGGCTTGACGAGAATTGCCACTATCTCTGTAATTCCGGAGTCCAGATTGAGGGCGTCAAGTTCTACGGCGTACCGATGTTCTTCGAGGATGCGATTAACAGGCGTGCGGAGAATGATTTTATGAATATACCTCCGGACACGGACGTTCTTGTCACCCATCAGCCGCCCGAGGATATTCTTGACCTTTCTGATGAGATTCATTACGGTGAGCCTCTGTTGTGGCAGCGCGTGATGCGGATCCGTCCGAAACTTCATCTGTTCGGGCATATTCATAAAGCCGCCGGAGTGGAGGAGCGGAACGGGATTGTGTTCTCCAACGGGGCTGTCTTAGGGGAGGTGTACGATCTGGCAAACTCGGATATTCATGTCTTGACGGTCTGAGACGGCTTTAGGCGGCCAGCGACGGTCTGCGACGGCCTGAAATAGACTGATGGCAGCCCACATTTGGAAGATTCACTTACGGAATACTTACTTATAGAATGTTAATATTTAATAATATGGAAAAAGAAAACACTTTTGCTGACTACCAGCTGCCCCCTTTGGATTTGCTTGATGAATATATTCCCGAAGACAAAGTGTCGGAAGATAAGATCGCCAATGGCCGCCGAGCGGTGGTGCGTATGCGTTCGGTCCTCGGTGATGATGCGTTCCGAAACTGCAAGGCTGAACTCCCGGTGGCTATCGGGCGGACTTTCGGGAACAAAGTCAAGGTCTTTGATCTGGCCAAGGCTCCTCACCTGCTCATCGCCGGAGCCACAAAACAGGGCAAGACGGAGGCTATCCACACCGTGGTCGCCTCGCTGCTATATTCAAAGCGCCCGGAAGAACTGAAGTTCGTGTTCCTCGACCCCAAGGGCTGCGAGTGTTCCGCTTACGGGCGTCTTGGCGGACATTATCTGGCCACCTTGTCCGGTGAGAATCCTATCGTGCAGACGAAGGATCAGGCAGGCAAAACCCTTGAGGCACTCTGTGAGGAAATGGAAGCCCGCTATTCGCACCTCAGCGTAGGCAGCATCAGCAACATCGTGGAATACAATAAGCAAGCATCCACTCCTCAAGAACGTTGGCCTTACATCGTCACCATCATTGATGAATATGCCGACCTTACCATTCCTGCAGGCCGTGAAGAGGAGTCCAGATATATTTCACGTGAAATCACAGAGTCCATCATCCGCTTGGCGCAGAAGGGCAGAGCCGTCGGCATCCACATCATCCTTGCCACCCAGCGACCATCCAAGAAAGTCATCACGGATTCTATCAAGGCAACCTTCCCGACCAGAATCGCTGTCAGAACCATGACTAGAACCGACTCCAGAGTAATCCTTGACTCTCCGGGAGCGGAGAACCTTGCCGGAGGAGGAGATATGATTTTCAAGATCGACACAGAGACTGAGCGCATCCAAGGCTCGTACATCAGCCCCGAGGAAATCAACCGCCTGACGACCTACGTGGAGTCACAAAGTTGCAAGAAGACTCCATATACTCTCCCGGAACCGGATTCTGCCCCGAAAGCCTGATCTTGCCGATCTTGGAATATTCATAAAAACAGCAGCGAGGCGGACGTCCCTACCTCGCTGTTGTCGTTCTGTAGAATGCGTTTTTAACACAGGCAGATTTGTTTCTTGATCTCTTTCTCCTTCTTCTCGACCATTTCTCTCCAGAGCCTCGAGTCCTTGAAGTCGCAGGCCGGGATCCTGTCGGAATATTTCCGGATGAACTCTTCGGTGGCCAGTTTCTCACAGCAACTCCAGTTGTTGATCAGAGCCTTCCAGTTGATGTAGTCGGCGAACTGGTCGATGAGCTCAGGAGTGAGGCAGTTGTTGTCAGAGAGCTCCTCCCAGTTCCAGTTGTCCTTGAACTTTTCCAGCAGCTCGGCCGAAACGTTCTCCTCCTGAAGGCTGCATGACAGGGCCGTCCAGTCGATTCTTCTCTTGAACTTCTCCAACATCTGGACGCTCCAGAAAATGTTGGTGTTGCCGGAGACCTCTTTCCAGTCAAGCTTGTCGGCATATTTCTCCAGTTGAGCCTCGCTGAAAGGGAAGTCCCCTGAAACATTGCCCCACGCCTCTGTGTCCATCATCTGGGCGACCACGCCCTCGCATAAATTGATCTTTTCCATACTCGTTTTGTTTTGATGATGCAAAGTAACAACCTTTTGCTGCTAAAACACGGCAGTGGAGCGAAACTCGCCATCTATGAATACCCTAACGCTTTCCCTTAGGTCGGTTTGCGCTAAAGAGACCACATCAGATTATTGTAAGTCAATATATTACCACCCACCGGCTGATACAGAGCGAGTGGCTGACAAATGCTTATCAATGAATATGTTAGCGCATCCCCTTTAGCTGAATCATCCTAAAGGCAAAAGGCTTGATGATTGATATTCATATAGTTGTGCTTTACAATCCTTCAACAAGTCTGGCTGTGGAGACTAATGGGGCTGTCTGCAGGGTGAACATGCCTGTTCCTCGCATGATGTGACAAGAGGCAGCCTTGGTGTCAACCAGAGGTCGCTACAGGATTTTCATCGCGATGGCGGCGCATGCCTCGGCATCGGCCAGAGCGTGATGGTGATTCGTGAGGTCGTACCCGCAGGCAGCGGCGACGGTCTGGAGCTGGTGGTTGGGCAGGGCGCAACCGAAATGTCTCCGTGAGGCCGCAAGGGTGTCGAAAAATTCATAGTCAGGATAATCCATCTGATAGACCTTGAAGACACTCTTAAGACAGCCCTCGTCAAAACGGCTGTTGTGAGCCACAAGAGGCAGTCCCTCGATCAAGGGTTCGATCTTTTCCCAGACGAAAGGGAACACCGGCGCGTCGTCAGTGTCGTCCGGCCCGAGGCCGTGAACCTGCCGGCAGAACCATTTGTAATATTCAGGCTCGGGGTGGATCAAGCTGTAGAAACTGTCCACGATCTCACCTTCTCGCACCACCACGACCCCCACCGAGCAGACACTGCTCGGGCACTCGTTGGCCGTCTCGAAATCAATAGCGGCGAAATCTGTCATAGCGATTATTTTCTCATCATCTTCGTCAATCTATGGAAGCCCATCGCTATCCGCAATGGAAATCCCATAGAGCGAGGTCCTTCTAACTTTTATTCAGGCTGATTCATCGGGAAACGGGAAGCCCATAACGCGATGCCATTCCTGCGATGATGTCAGCGATACTTTCGCGTAACTCGGCCGGTTCGAGCACCTCCACATCCGCTCCATGCGAGAGGATCTCCTGCACGAAGTCGAAGGTCGGGGCGATGTGGTAGCTGAAAACCGAACTTCCGTCCTCCTGCACCGTCTCCCTCTGAGACCCATGCAGAGGCAGCGTCCGGAAATACTTTACCTGGTCCGGCACGACACGTATCTTCACGTCCTCCGGCTCCTCCCCGATGATGACACCGAAGTAGTTCCCGAAATATTCCTCCGCGTCGAAACCCTTCGGAATCTCAAAATGTTCCTCCAGCTCTTCCATGTCCACGAAGCGGTCCAATGAATATATCCGCAGCCCCAAGTCGCTGTCGCCGAGCAGGTACCACCTCTGCTTGAAATACTTGACGCAATACGGACGTACGTTGAAGCAGAACGGCTCCGGATGCCGGAAACTCTGGTAGCAGAGACGTATCACCCTGAAGTCACGCATCGCGCTGATGATGTCCGTAAGGAATCTCTCGCTTGACGGGACCTTCTCCATGAGTATCCGATCCTTCATGTCCGCGTTCTCGTGCAGCACATTGTTCAGACACAGTGTGTGCAGCATCCAGTCGCTTGTCTCGTCGCTTCCGACATCCGAACGCCCGATGTAGAATCCGAGACTCCTGTCGTTTAGAATCTCTATCCCGAACATCCCGGCGATGGCGTCCTTGTGGTTGAAGAAGGTTCTCTCCGACAGAGGGTCTCCTGTCTCGTTCAGCGGACTGCGCATCCATGCCTCGCTGATCTCCTTGAAAGACACATACTTCCTGCGGTTGATCAGATCAACCAGCCAGATGTATCTCTTGAAAAAATTCTTTGCCATTATCCATGAATATTTTGAAGTCTGTCATGACAACCATGTCGCTTTTGTCAAAGTTCACGCGAGTCGTTATTCCAAGGTTTGCCAGATGCAAATATAATCTATTTGGCTGAAAGAATATGGCAGCTAAAGTCGATGTGCTTCGATTCCGGATCCTTGGAGTTTTTTGTTTAAGAGATTCTTGGCGCGCTATCGGAATCCGATTTTCTTCCTTCCTGAGCCGGCATCCTCGATCATCTCCTCGCGGCAATATCCCCGGATCTCTTCCATGCCGGCATCGACCCCGTCTATGATGAACTTGATCTCCTTCTTGCGCACTATGTTCTCGATCTGGCCTCCACTAAAGTCGAAACCGTGAGCCAGTTCCCGCGCATCCTCTTCGCTGAGGGTTGGCAGCATCGAAGCCCAGATTTGTTCCTTGACCTTCTCGTCCGGCCTGTCGAACCGGATCTTGTAAAGGAATCTCCTCTCGAAAGCATTGTCCAGATTGGTTGTGAGGTTGGTGGTCGCGATCAGGATTCCGTCCAGTTTCTCCATTTCCTGAAGGATGATGTTCTGGATGCTGTTCTCCATCTTGTCAACCGCTCGTGTGGCACCCTCCTGACGGATTCAGAAGATGGCGTCCGCCTCGTTGAAAAGCAGAATAGGAGCCACGGTGGACTTCGCTACCTTCTTACGGTACTGGTCGAACAGGCCTTTGATGTTCTTCTCCGACTCGCCGACCCAGCAGCTTTTTATGTCAGGAACGTTCACGAGGATGATGTCCCGGCCAGTCTGCCTTGCCAACTGATAGACGGTCTCGGTTTTCCCTGTTCCCGGACTTCCGTAGAACAAACATGTGAAACCGCTTCTAAGCCCCCTGTCTTTAAGCCTCTCGCAGGTTTTGCTGTAACTCTCCTGTTCAAGCAGGCTCCTGAGCCTTGAGACCTGAGCGCCGTTCTCCTTGTTGTAGAACAGATCCTTGGCCACTATCTCGTTGTGTCTGATTGTGTTCATCCCGTTCGATTCCTTGTCGGCCCCGCTTCCTCCGAGCTCGGCGAATATGACATCCTTGACCTTGTTGCTGATGTGGAAATATTCCGGACTTCTGATTCCGTCTTCGTTGACCGGCTCGATCACTCCTTCAGTGACGACTTTCAGTTTCCTTTCCTTGAACATGTTTTTCATCCTGCGTTGGTTCCAGTATGCGTATTCAAAAATGCCATCGAAGTCGCTCCATCCCACATTGTCATCATTGTCGAAGATGAAGAAATAGACCAGTGAGTAGAACAGGAGCCTGTCGCAGTATTTCATTTCCCCGCTTTCTCCACGGAATCCCAAGTCACGGCATTCGAGGACAAACTGACTTTGCGTTTCGGCTGTCATCAGTGTGTCCAACTCGCTCATGAGGTCGTTCTCGCTGATCTCATCCTTCTGCCGCATCTTGAACATTCTCCTGAAACGCTCAAGAACCCCGGCTGTGTCCAGTCCGGTATAGTCCTCTTTCTCGTAGGGTTTGTTCTGCGCGAGTGCCGACTTGACGAAGGTGGGGACCAGTATCTCCTCGTCTTCGTTTCTTCTTATCAGCTTCTTCCTTTCCAGAGAGCTTAGTTCGGCCTCGTAGGTCATGGACTTGATGTAAGTGATTCCCATCTCTTTGGCCACATCGTCCATCCCGAGATGACGACTGCAACTTTGCTCCAGGATATTGGCGAAGACGACCGTCTCTCTCTCCGTCGTCCCGAGTACCGCTCCTGCCTCCGAGATGTCTTCCTTCGCATCCTCATAGACGCTCGGATTGAACTTCTTTTCGTCCTCGGCTCCGGTCGCGGTCTTCACCACAATCGAGCTCAGGCATTCCAGCAGAGTCTTCCGCGAGTCATTTCCCTTTATTCCACCTGTTTCCATATTCCTTGAACATCTTTTCACGGTGCAAAGATATTCTTCGTTGATGCAAAAATATGGCAGTGAAGCGCGTCGCGTTGATATTCGGTCTTTTAGCCTTTTGTCTTTAGTGCAAGCCGACTGAAGATGAATAGCTAAAGCTCTGATTAGTAAATTATTGCCAAATACGCCCGGATTCTGCAAGCCTTGCAGACGTTACGGTGATGCGAGGAAGCGCCGCTATCTTTGCGTCAGAAACAAGGTAGAAAACACAATTCACCTAATTTAATATATTCAGTTATGGAAGAGAACAAGACAATGAAGATCTACAACCTCATCGTTCTGGATGAGAGCGGTTCGATGAGCTCGATCTACAATCAGGCGCTCAGCGGGATCAACGAGGTGATCAACGGCATCAGGCAGAACCAGGAGAAGTACCCGGAGCAGAGGCACTTCGTGTCCATCGTGACGTTCGAGGGGGAAGGTATGAGTGGCGTGAAGACCCGCAGGGACTGTGTGCCGGTGGGGGAAGTGGCCGATCTGACGAAGAAGGATTACCGGCCGGGCGGCTGCACTCCGCTCTACGATGCGATGGGGAAGGCCATCTCGGAACTTGACCGCAAGGCTGAGGTTGGCGATGGAGTTCTGGTGACCATCATCACGGACGGGATGGAGAACTCCTCCCAAGAATATTCAGGAAGGGCCGTCAAGAATCTTGTCGCGATGCAGAGGAAGAAGGGCTGGACGTTCGCCTACATCGGCGCTAACCAGGATGCCGTCGAGGTGGCGAGGGATCTGAACATCCAGAACGCGATGAACTATGACGCCACGCCGGAGGGAATGGTGTGTATGTCGATGGTATTCAATGAGTCTCAGGCTAAATTCGCAAAAAGGATGCATCTCGGTAAATCCATTCTTGCCGATGTCGCGGACTTCTTTTCAGGCTCGTCTGATGAGGATGCCGGCGAGGAAGGAAAGTAGAGTCACAGAGCCTGTCGAAGTGACCCTTCGCTCATCAGACTAACCATCACCCCCAAAGTACAAGGCTACGGTCAAGGACGATCCTCTTGGCCGTTCCTTTTTTCCCGTCTATGTAGTAGAATCTTGCGGTATGTTCATTCACCACATCCTTGAACGCTTTCTTGACCTTGGACACCTTCTCGTTGATGGAGTTGTTCAGCGGGTCGCAAAGATCCGACACGCTCTTCCGGATGCTGTCAAGATCCTCCCGACCTGTGATTGATGAATATATTTCCTCAAGTTCCTGCTGATAGTCAGAGAGTTCCTTGTAGCGTATCCCCTCCGGGTGCTTGAGATAAAGCAGGAAAACAGCCTTGGTCAGCGTGTCCATCTTCACCTCCTTGTGGTCGAAATCCTCCAGCACAATCGCTTTCTTTTCGGTTATGCGCAGGCGGCTTAGCTTCACCCTGAAGGCAATCACGGCCTCCAGATCCTCGATCGTGATTCCGTATTTTCTCTGCAGCCTCTCTATCTCCGCAAGGATAGCCTTGGCCTGCTCGTCCGGCTCAAGATCCTGAACGGCAGGTTCCTCAATCTGACTATACTGCCTTAGGTCTTCGTCATATAAATCATCGTTAACTCTTTCGTATCGCTTTTCCCGGATGAAATTGATATTTCTTTTCTTCCGGCCGCACTTTGGGTTGGCAGCCTTCCGAGTGAAGTCAGGTTTAATCCATGGATTTTCGCGTTCTTCGACAGAAGGACGTAGTGAGCCGCATCCGATCTCTGGCAAATCTACAGCATCGGAATAAACCTGCCATTGTGCAAAGTCGATGGATTCCTCAGCCGGAACCTTTGGCTGTGGGCACATCGGGAATGGAGACTCTATTTTAGAATACGCGACGTCCGCTTCTGTCAGGTGTGCATGGGATTGTTCATCAATTGTTGATTTGTCCACTCCCGGGAAAAGATACGCCAAAGCCTTTCCGGACAGTTCCGAAAGGAATTGTTTGATGTTCTGTGTTCGCTTGTCAGTCATTAGGTCATTCAATTTGTGGAAGGCAAAGATAATAACATCATTATATAATTGCAATTCATTCATATTGCCCAGCCGCGAGACGCAGCCTCGCCGCGATCGACCGCACAAGAGACTTCGGCCGCAGAACCTTCACCCCGTCGGCGAATTCCAGCAGCGACTTCTCCAACTCGAAATTCAAGCAGACATCAAGCTGGAACGTCACCGAACCGTCCTCGTCCCGCTCCACGACCATCTGGCTGGAATGCAGCGGCTTGGTCTCGATGTACGGAGCGAATTTCGGCGTGGCCTTGAACCGGACAAGCGTCTCCCGGTCGCCCTTCCCCGGAATCTTCGTCACACCGATCATATTCCTGAAATATTCCTCTGGAACGAATTTCTCGTCCGGGATGAATCTCGCCTCCGCGGGAGCGGCCTCTATGGCCTCGATTCTGTCAAGCGCAAGGTTGACGACGTAGTTGTCCCGCTCGCCTCTGCCGAAGACGAACCAGCGGTTGCGGTATTCCTTCAAAATGTAAGGACTGAATATGAACGATTTGGCCCTCGGGGACTTGAAGGAATGATAAGTCAGAAGGACTGGCCGGCGGGCGACGATCGCCTCATAGAGCGGAGAGATGAGATCCAGGCCTTTCAGCCGCTCGTTGGATTCCAGGAATATGGCCGGTCTCCGTTCCTCCCTCACGGCGTTCACATAGTCCTCAAGCCGCCCGACGATGTCATCCACGCCCGAGAACCCACCGAAACCGGACAGCTGCTTCAGGACTGCCACGGCCTCCCTCATCTGCCCCAGGTCCGAATCCGTCAGCGGCACATTCGAGATTGAATATTCCGGATCCTCGTAGGTGTAGTATTTCCTGTCCCGGACCACGATCGGGGCGTTGTAGCCAAGCTCGTCCGAGCGCATCCTCTGGATGTCGAGCTGGATGGTACGGACGGAAAGATATTCATCCTTGCCGGAATATTCATAAAGCGCGTCGGAGCAGGCTTCGACGAGGTCTTCGAGGGTCCATCGTCTCGCGCGGTTCCTCAGGCATTTGTCGATGGTCTTGTAGCGCAGCAGGGCGTTCTTGTTCGCGGGCATATTCATTAGCTGTTTCGGCAAATTTCGTAAATTTTTCCCACTACGCAAAAACATTGCGCGATTGGCCTTTTACTTTGCGGCAGTTATCAGTGAATGACCTGGACCAGACAGGCCGATGACATATCACTGATGAGGATTTTTTGAGAAACGCTTTAATATTCAATGACTATGAACGAGTTTTTGATCAATGACACTCCGGTCAAGGTTTGGGCTAAGGTTCTTGACCCGATAGCATACAGGCAGATCTACAACCTTGCGGCGCTTCCGTTCGTGTTCCACCATCTGGCGTTTATGCCGGACGTGCACGCCGGGGTTGGGATGCCGATCGGGGGAGTGCTCGCCACGAAGGGAGTGGTGGTTCCGAACGCCGTGGGAGTTGACATCGGCTGCGGAATGTGCGCCGTGAAGACCAATGTGCGTGTCGAGGACATCACGGCCGAGGTCTTGAGGAAAGGCATTATGCGTGGTGTCCGCAAGAGGATTCCGCTGGGGATGGACAGGCATAAGACAGCGCAGGACGAGTCCTTGATGCCGCAGGGCTTCGACATAGACTCGATGACCATCGTCAGGAACCAGTACAAATCCGCCTTGAAGCAGATCGGCACCCTCGGCGGCGGCAACCACTTCATCGAGCTTCAGAAGGATGAATATGGCTGGCTTTGGATAATGATACATTCCGGTTCCCGCAATCTTGGGAAGCTGGTCTGCGACCACTACAGCGGTCTGGCGGAGAGGCTGAACGCTATGTGGTTCTCCAAGACGGATCCGGACAATGGTCTGGCGTTCCTTCCGGTGAAGTCCGATGAGTGCGGACGCTACTGGAACGAGATGCAGTACTGCATGCAGTTCGCGCTGGCCAACAGGAAACTGATGATGGACCGTATCTGCGAGGTGATCAAGGATGTGGTTCCGGAGGCTGAGTTTGAACCTATGATAAACATCGCGCACAACTATGCGGCCTGGGAGAACCATTTCGGGGAGGATGTCATCGTTCACCGTAAGGGAGCGACAAGGGCAGGAGTCGGTGAGATCGGCATCGTCCCGGGTTCCCAGGGCACAAAGTCCTACATCACGGAAGGTCTCGGGAATCCCGATTCGTTCCTCTCCTGCAGCCACGGAGCCGGCAGGGCGATGTCCCGCACCGAGGCCGTGCGTACCCTAAGCCTTGAGGAGGAGATCGCCAAGCTCAACGTCAAGGGCATCGTGCACGCCATCCGCGGCCCGAAGGACCTTGAGGAGGCCGCCTCAGCCTACAAAGATATCGACGAGGTGATGGCCAACCAGAGCGACCTGACAAAGATCGTGACGACTCTTGAGCCTATCGCCGTCATCAAGGGGGGGTAGAAGAAATGTACTTGAAGTAGAGGAATGTGCTTGAGGCGAAAGACCCTCAAACATACAAATCGAAAAACAGCCTCTGCGACATCAACGGCTTCAAGGAATAGGTCAGTTCGTCTTTACACAAAAATCACCGGACTCGGCATTTCGCCTGATCCGGTGATTATCGTTATTCGGTGGTGTGATCCGTAATGTTTTGATTATGAATTTATTCGTAATCGCTGCCCTCTAAAAATGACTGGCAGCCTTTCGGAAGTCTCTGTAAATCAATTGGTGCGATGCCACTCGCTGATTGATAGGCCTTTATCACTCTCCCTTTAGTTGGAACCAACTGGAGGAGATGAGTTAAGCGATTATCTTATAGAGTGTTGCCCTCCACTGCTTGCTATATCTCGATCATGGGGCTGGCGAGGGCTTTCTTGAGCTGGTCGTCGTAGCGGAGACGGATTTTGATGCCGGCTTCCTGGAAGTGGTAGCGGACAGCGATCTCCTCCTCGATGAACGGAACGATCTCGTCTTTCTTCAGCTTCAGGAAGGTCTCCTTGTCCATCTCCAGGGCTTTCTGGAGGGCGTCAAGCTCCGCTGACATATTCTTTGAAAGACCGTCTTTCTCCAGTTCCTTCTTCATCCGGTCGAAGTAGGTCTTCGCACTGGAGCGGTAGTCGAACTCCTTTGTCTTGGCGAAGGCCACGAACCCGTCCCAGTCCTTGTCAGCAAGATGGAAATCCTCGTCAGCATCGGCGTGCTCACGGACATAATCAAGGGCATATTCCTGAATGATCCCTGAATATACGAGTGAATATGTCAGGCGGCTGTAGTCGTGTCCCTCGATGGTGACGTCCGGGGTGATGCCGCCGCCGTCACGCACCGTCCTGCCGTGGGCGGTCTTGAACTCGTGTGTCAGTGAGTCAGGTATATACCCGACACTGCCGTCCTCGTTGCGGTGCGAGTAGTCGATCGCCTGGACGCAGCGGCCTGACGGGGTGTAATATTTCGCCGTGGTGACTTTCAGCTGTCCGTTGTAAGGCAGCGGGCGGATGCTCTGGACAAGCCCCTTGCCGAAGGTCCTTGTGCCCATAACCGTGGCTCTGTCAAGATCCTGGAGCGCTCCGGTCACGATTTCCGATGATGAGGCGGAGCCGGAGTCCACCATCACGATGATAGGGATCCGGGTGTCGATCGGTTCGGAAGTGGTCTTGTACTGTGTCTCGGTGCCTGCTGCCTGGCCTTTCGATGAGACTACCAGCGAGCCTTTCGGCACGAAGAGGGACACGATGCCCACAGCCTCGCTCATCAGTCCGCCGCCGTTGCCGCGAAGGTCGAGGACCAGTTTCTTCATACCCTGCTTCTTGAGTTTCAGGAAGGCGTTCCGCAGCTCTCCGGAGACGTTCTCCGTGAAGCCGCTCTGGTAGATGTACCCGGTAGTGTCGTTGAGCATCCCGGCATATTCAATGTCAGGAAGATGGATCCTCTCGCGTGTGACGATGATGTCCACAACCTCCTTTGGCCGCACCTGCTAAAAGCAATTTCTTCAAAAGGTTCATGTCAATGATGATCTGCGTTAATCAAATTTGAATATGTAATCTCTGCCTCAATAGGTACCAGGCGGCCATCAACTGCAGAGGCAGGATGAGCAGCAGCACAAGCCACAGGGCTGATTTCTTGCTTGGGAAAGAGTGTCCCATACTAGGTTCCTTTTACAAATTAGCCTTGGCATTTGCCGGCGCTATACGCTGAGAGCAAAGGCTTAACGCAAAGGTAAGTCATCCGCGCCGCAAATCCAACATATTCCTTTAAGAATATGCAGGACTTGCGGCGCGGGAGAAAGGATGGCCGAGCCTCGTCGTTTTCCTCTGGAGGCGCTATCGGTCGATGGTGATTCTGTGGGTGCCTGGCCTCAGCTGGCGGTCGGAGCCGCCGTCGATCCGTACGGTCGCGGTGGTGTTCTCCGGGATGGTGACATCAAGATGGATCTTGCGTCCGTCTTTTTTCCAGCCTGCCTTGATGAGGCCTCTGACGGAGTTGTAGGAGGCATTGGCCCACTCCAGACCCTCGACGAAATGAGGGGCGATGATGATGTGGCCGAAACCTGGGGCAAGATCGTCTTTCCTGATGCCGACGATGTCGTTCACAAGCCATGCGGAGATGTCTCCGAAGAAGATGTGGTCGAGCGACGCGTCGTTGAACCTTTGTGACAATGTCCAGGTCTCCGCAAGGGAGGTGTAGCCGTCGTGGATCCATGCGAGCCAGGACGGATGATCCTCCTTCGAGGCCATTTCGTACGCCAGGTCGGCAAGGCCATATTCAGTCAATGTCCTGAGGACGACCTTCGATCCCATCGAACCGAAGTTAAGGTGGCCGTCATTGTCCTTGACAAACTCTTCCAGCTTCGCGACAACCTTTGGAATCTCCGGGCCCGGCACGACCTTGACGTACAGGGCGGCTGCCTGGCCGGTCTGCGTGCCGGAAGCATAGACTCCGGTCTCCGGGTTGTAGAACTTCTTGTTTATGGCGTTTCTCAGGTGATCCTCGTTGGCCATCAGGGTTGAGGACTCTTTGCTGAGGATGAAAGAGAACTCTTTCATTATCCTGTAGTCGTAGTAGTAGAACAGCGCGGAAGTGAACTCCGTAGGGGTCTTCGCCTCGTATGGGAGCCAGTCTCCGATTCCGTAGGACACAAGTCCGTCCGGATCCTCCCTTGCCTTAAGGTAGGCGAGGTACCTCTCGCACATCGGCCAGACCTTCTCGATGATGGTCTTGTCGCCGTAGTAAAGGTAGAGGTTGTACGGGATGATGAACATGGCCGCGTCCCAGACCGGGCCGATCCAGTCGTCGTAGCCCCAGTCGCTTGTCGGGATGATGCCGGAGATCTGCCCGCTCTCTTTCTGGTTGTCAATGAAATCGTCCAGCCATTTCTCGTAGGCGAGGATGCTGTCGTAGTTCAGCAGACCGATCTCCTGAGAGAGGTAGGCGTCCGCCGTCCAACCGTTTTTCTCCCTTTGAGGGCAGTCGGTCGGGATGGACATGAAGTTGTTGCAGTAGGTTCTTCTGGTCATGTTCCAGAGGGTGTCCAGCAGCTTGTTGGAACATTCGAATGTGCCGGCGGATTCCTGATCCGTGTAGAAGTACAGCGCATGGAGCGACTCCTTGTCCAGCTTCATCGGAACGCTGGTCTTGACCTCGGCGTAGCGGAATCCGTGGTAGGTGAAGGACGGAGTCCATTCCTCAGTGCCGCTTCCCTTGAGGATGTACTTGTCTGTCTGGAACTCGTAGCCTGGAAGAGGCTTGTAGTAGATGTTGATGTTCCCCGGCTCAAGGCTGCCGTCTTCCTTGACAAGCTCGGCATGGATGACCGACACTTCCGTGCCGGCCTCACCGCTGACGCGGAGCCTGCACACACCGGAGATGTTCTTTCCGAAATCGAATATGTACGATGTGTCTCCGAATGATCTGACAGCGACCGGCTCGATCTCTTCCGTAGGCCTGATCTGCGGCATCTTCTGGGCCACGAGCAGAGGCGACGGGTCCGGAACCTCTCTTGCTGTGCTCCACGAGGAGTCGTCGAATCCGGTCTCGTACCATCCGGCGATCTCTTTCCTGGCGTCGTAGGTGTCGCCCGAGTAGATGTTGTTGCTGATGTACGGCCCGTCGGCGGTTGTCTTCCAGGTCTTGTCGGAAGCGATTACGCTCTTGGTTCCGTCCGCGTGTGTGACATGCAGCTCCAGGATGAATCTCGCCCTGCCGCGCCATCTGGCATTCTCGAAATTCCAGGTGGCCACAGGCTTTATCTCATTGTAGAACCCGTTGCCTAGCACAGCGGTGATCACATTCTCTCCGGATCTGACCTTTCCGGTCACGTCCGTTACGGTGTAGAGATTCCTTTTGTCGTAATGGGTGTAGCCGGGATCAAGAAACGCGTCGGAGACCGGCTCGCCGTTCAGTCTTACCTCCGCGTAGGCGCACGCGCTCATGTAGACTCTCGCCGAGACTACATCCTGCCCGGCGTCGAACTCTTTCCTGAACATCGGGGCCGCCTCGAAATCCTTGTCATGGGAGTCTGTGACCCAGACCGCTTTCCAGTCAGTCCTGCCCATCAACGCGGTCCGGAACTTCGCCGGCTCCGAGACAAGAACCTTGGTGGAGTCCGCGTTCCAGGCGGTGACCTGCCAGAAATATTCATGGTCGCTTACCATCAGACCGGTGTCCTCCATCCTCGCGAACGGAACGGAAGAGGTGACCGTCCCGGAACACCAGATGTCAGGGGATGACAGCTTCTCTTCCGAACTGGCTACGGCCAAAGAATAGGAGTGCTGGACAAAGCCGTCCACCCCATCGTAGATCCAGGTGAAGCGAGGTGCCTGTACGTCCACCGTCAAAGGTGACCGCTGGTACTCGCATCTTAAGTCCGTGATCGAGTTGCCGGCCTCGTTTCCCACAGAGCAGGAAAGCATTGTGGCGGCAAGGCACAAGCATGTGGTGAGAGAGAATGAAAATCGCATAACTTAATCGAATAAATTGGGTATTTTTAGGAGCAAATATAGTAAAATATTCATATATTTGCAGCTAACAAATAGTATTTTACAATGAACATTATTTCCTGTTTCAGAGGAGCCTTGCAGGCTGCTTTGTGTTTGTCCGTCCTCTCGTCTTGCTCAGGGGCGGTTACGGGTTCGTCCTACGAGGTGAGGACTCCGTTGTCATCCACCGGGATAAGGCTTGAGGGGCTCGGAGTGGAGCTTGACCCTCATTTCATCTCCCAGAATGTCACCAGAAACGACGGCGCCACCCTGGAGGACTGGCGTGACATTGTTGTGCGCAGGGTGAAGATGATGGATGTTCAGAGATTCCGCGTCATGCTGCTGCCTCATTGGTGGGAGCCGGTCAATGACAATCAGGATTCCCAAGTGGCTGACATGGACAGGTTTACTTTTGATTCTGCCGAGATGAGGTCTGTCTGCGCGGTGCTTGATCTGGCTCAGGAGACGGGCGCGAGTGTGACGTTGGTGCTGTGGGGCTGCCCTGCGTGCTGCTCCTTTGTGGACGAAAGCGTTCCCTCTCACGGACAGAGGCACTTCCTATGCGACAGGAGCGGGACGAACTGGGTGACGGCTCCGGGAGACAATGAGGAGTTTGCCGAGAACTTCTCCGTGGTTGTCAAGCATCTTATTGAGGACAAGGGCTATACCTGCATAAAGGAGGTCACTCCTTTCAACGAGCCTGACGGCAATGTCTGCGAGCCGGATCAGTACATCCAGATCGTAAAGGCTCTGGACAGGCGCTTCCGCCGGGACGGTATCCGTGACAAGGTGCGCTTCAATCTGTCTGACAACACGGACTGCCGCCGGTTCTTCCTGAAGGAGTGCGCCGACAACCTTGCCGACTATGCGGACATGTTCAACACCCACACCTACATGTGCGGCTACGAGTCACCGAACAGTTATGCCCTCGGATGGGAGAAGGACAACATCGATGTCGTCAGGAAGACAGGCAAGCATCATTTCGTCGGCGAGTTCGGCTCCAACCTCTGCCTGGGAGCGTCAAGGCAGAAGGACATCAATTGGTACAAGAGGGGAGTGCTGATCACCCGCAACTGTCTGAATTTTCTGAACGCCGGTGCGGTGGGCGCGAGCTATTGGTCGCTGATCGACCAGTACTACAACAGAGGCGCATCCTACGAGGAGATGCAGCAGCTCGGCCTTTGGCGCTATAAGAAATGTGCCTATCAAGGCGCGGACGCGGAAGGCTTCGAGGAGGACTACCAGCCGAGGTCGAACTACTACGCCTACTCGCTTCTGACCCGGTTCGTCAGGAGGGGCGACGAGGTCTTCCCGCTTGACCTGCGGAATGAATATGCCGCCGGCACCGCGTTCAGGTCTGAGGACGGAAGGTGGACCTATGTCTTCGCGAACGGCTCGGAGGACGATGCCGAGTTCAATCTGTTCAACGTCAATGACGTGAATCTCGGCGATTGTGATGTCTACAGGTACACAGAGGCCGGTCTGCCGGATGATGATTCGATGATCTCGCCTTGCGGTGTCCTCAGGTCTTCGGGGAAGAGCTACAAGGTCTCCGTCCCTGCCCAGAGTGTCTTGCTCCTTGAACAAAAATATTCAGAATAATGAAAAAGTTGATCTTACTGGCGGCATTGTTGCTGTCGCCGCTGTCCATGCTGTCACAGAACGCAACCATCGAGCATCCTTGGAAGGGGGCGAGAGTGGCTTTTATCGGTGATTCGATAACAGATCCCGGCGCGGTGCCGGACAATCATGACTGGACCGGACGGGATGACATCCATTATTGGGGCTATCTCCAGAAGTGGCTGGGGATCAGACCTTTCGTGTATGGTGTCAGCGGACGGCAATGGAATGATGTCGTCAATCAGGCGGAACAGTTGAGGAAGGAACACGGTGACGATTTCGACGCCATCACAATATTTCTTGGCACAAATGACTTCATCGGCGACGTTCCTTTGGGGGAATGGTACGAGCGGACGCTCAAGACCACGAAGGCGGCGATGGGGTACCCTGCGAGGGAATATGAATGGCTCGCCAGAACCCCGGTGATGGACAATACGACATTGAGGGGACGCATCAACATAGCTGTCAGCACATTGAAGAGTATGTTCCCGCAGAAGCAGATCGTCATCCTCACCCCTATCCACAGGGCCTTCGCCACCTTCGGCGCGGAGAATGTCCAGCCGGACGAGTCTTTCCCGAACAAGATCGGGATCTATTTCCTTGAATATGTCAACGCGGTCAAGGAGGCGGGAAATGTGTGGGGAATCCCTGTCGTGGATCTGAATTCCCTGTGCGGCATCAATCCGATGATCGAGGAACAGGTGCTCTATTTCGGCAACAGCGAGACCGACAGGCTCCACCCTAACGCAAAAGGACATGAGCGCCTTGCAAGAACGCTCATGTACCAGTTGCTTACGTTGCCGTGCAGGTTTTAGGACGGAGTCCTTCTACTCCGGCTTGATCTCCTTGAACTTGTTGTTGTACCTTCTCATGAAGCCGAAGGCCATGTTGCCATATTCAGTGCCGGCCTTGAAGCTCCATTCGATGTCTCCTTTCAGGGCGTAGTTCCAGATCAGTGACAGCTGGACTTTCTGAGAAAGGTGCATTGAGTAGTGTCTTTTGACGATCGTCGAGTCACCTCTGGCAGTCTTCGGCCCGGTGAACTCGCCGATGTAGTAGGCCTTGCCCAATGTGGCTGCCGCCTCCTTGGCCTTCGCCACCTGATAGGAAAGGTTCAGTTCCCCAAGATCCGAGAAGACCCGTGGCTCATCGTAGACATGTTCCGACATTCCGTTCATCGGCTTTGGCGTCATCACTCCTGTGATCTCGACATATTGCTTGAATGAGTCGGTTGCCCAGGACTTGTTGTGCGCCAGGTTCCACTGTGCGTTGCGCATGACACTGTGTCCGCTGAGTATCAGGCGGTCCTGCGGGTCGAGCGAGGCGACGGTCTCCGCGAATCCTTTGCATGCGGTCTCTACCGCTGCCGCCGGAAATTCCGCGTAGCCTGCGATGTCGATGTCGGCCCCGAGGTTGAACTCATTGCCGAACTCCCATGCTGCGAGACATTTGTGATCCTTCAGCGTGTTGACGATGTCCTTTGTGTAGTCGATCATCAGCTTGTAGGTCTTGCTGGATGTGTTGCCCCAAGCCTTGATCTCCTCTCCGCAGTATTCAGGGAAGCATTCCTTGTTCCAGAAGACCGACGGGATGAGAAGAATGTGCCTCTGGTCGCACAGGTCGGCCAGTTTCTTGAGATTCGACAGAAACTGCTCCTTCTGTTCTGTGTAGTAATGCATCTGGCTCGCATAGAAAGGACTGCAACTGAAGCGTACAATCGGAACCTGCTCTTCCTCAAGGACTTTGACGGTTCTCTCCATCATGGCGGTCCCCATCCTGTCCGCCTCGTGGCATTGGACGAAGAGGTTGTAGCAGTTGACTCCCGTGACGTAAAGAAGCTCTCCGCCAAGGGTCATCCTTGGCTTGCCGGACTTCGTAGAACCAAGCTGTAGTCCTAATTTGCCGGAATAGCTGTCGTTCCAGTAGACCTCGGGGGCGTAAGGGGCGGTTTTTTCGATTTTCTTTTCATCGCTGTCCTTCTGGCAGGCAGACACCGCGAACGCGAGGGCGATGACCGATAGTGTGAGGATTACTTTTTTCATAAAGAAGATAATAGGAAGCCGGCAGGTTTCCCTGATCCGGCTTCCAACAAAACCAATATTAAATTATTTAGAGAATCTTATGCAACGTACAGGGTGTCCGGTCGCGCGGTCATAGTTGTCGTAGGCATCGTCTGTTCCGCGCAGTCTGAACGCATTTTCAGGATTGCCCCAGGATGTCGAGCAAGACCAGAGTCCGCAGAAGCCTTCCTGATTAAACCAACCGTAACCGCCGGAGTAGAGGAATCCGCTGGCCGGAATCTTCAGCTGGCCGTTGAACAACGTGATGAAGGAACCCTGGTTGGATGCGCCGGCTCCGAGGCCTGCCGCAAGTGCGTTTGCCGTGCAGACTGAATAACCCGCAGGGCAAGGGTCGTAGATGGTCTTGATGGAAGACTTGGCCGCAAGACCGTCAGCTTCGAAGTTCACACCCCAAAGGTATCTTTGCGGAGCCTCAAGCAGCCAGTCATTGTTGCGGCTGGATGCCCTGATGTAAGTGTCCGGATGTGCCACTGAGTATTCAACTGTGTTCTTGACGTTTTCATTGTCATTGGCCCCGCCGGCGACAGGATGGAATTTGCCTTCTCCCTTTCCGCTGTCGAACTCGATGATTGATGAGAATGGATCCTTTCTGCCCCACTGGAAGTAGAGTCCATGATCATCGACTGACTTCGCTCCGAGGTTTCTGTCCATGAAGTCCCATTCTCCGAGATGCAGGTCTTTTATCTTGCCTGTACTCCAGATGTTCCAGCTCCAAATCACGTTTCCTGCCTCGTCTGTCGCGGCGATGACGGCGTTGCCGTCCTTGCCGGAGCATGCGAAGTAGATCTTGCCGTTCTCGTAGGAGACACCGGTGATGAGTCCGCTGACTTCTTCCCAGACGAGTTTGGCTCCGGCAGGAGAGAGTGTCGCTGACTGATCCTTGAATGTAGGATGGATACCGGCCTGTCCGTTGCCTTTGACCGTGGCGTCAAAGTAGTAGCCTCCGCCGGATGTGATCATGTAGCAGTTGGCCCTTTCTGTCTCATCTTCATTGATGTCGGAGTAGAGTACGAACTGTTGACGTGAGATGTTGAGTACTCTGGCTTTGGTGATCTTTTTCGGCCCGGCCACGTCGATGAAGTTGAGAGCTCCGTCGGCGGACTGTACCTTGATGCTGAATCCCTCATCGTAGTTGCCGTAAGGCAGGAACACCACGAAATCCTTCGCCACTTGCGTCAGCTGTATGCCGCCATCACAATCGATGACCGTGGTAGATGAGCCACCACTCATCTGTACAGAGATCACACCTTCATTGTCAGCAGTGACCATCATGTCTCCGTTGATGATCTCACCGCCTTTGGCTGTGATTTCGACCTTGCTTATGACCACCTCCCCCGTGAGTTTCACGGATACACCTCCGAGAGGAGCCACGAATGACAGATTGTCGCTCTTTTTCTTGTCGGTAACCGCCACCAGCGGACAGACTCCTGCGTCGTAGACTCCAGCTTTGGAGAAATGGATTGTTGAAGGAACGACTGTCCTGATGGTGGCGACTCCATCCGTCATGGTGACAGTGGATCCTTCATAATAAGGAGACACTGCCACAGTGCCGCTGATGGTGGCGCCGTCGTTCCCGCCATCAGATTTGAATTTCCCGTTTCTGGAATCGGCGCCAGAAGACAATCTGTATTTCTCGTTTGCCTTCGAACTGTTGAAAAGTCCGAAGGTCGCGCCTTCGCCCCAGTACAGGGCGTTTGATCCGTCCATATATTCCTCGACGATCTTAGCCTTGACGGAGCCTTTCCCGAAGAGTCCGCCGTCCTTGGTGCAGGACATTGTCGCACAGACAGCCGCTGTTATAGTGAGTATAGATAGTAACTTTCTCATGTTGAATATGTTTTATGATTATTCAGATGCTAGTATCCCGGGTTCTCCACGATGTTCGGGTTGAGTGCCACGGTACCGTCACCGATCGGCATGTAGTAGTTGTTTGCCGGGAACTGAGGATCCTGGATCCTGTCGTCGATCCTTTCCTTGACCTCAAGCCAGAACCTTGGCGTTCCCTGTTTGTAGGATTCCCAGTCAAGGAGGTAGTTCAGTCCGGTGTGAGGGCCGTTAAGCTCAGCCTCTGCCTCTCTCCAGCGGCGGAGATCCCAGTAGCGGTGGTCCTCGAAGCAAAGCTCAAGCTTGCGCTCGCGGTGAAGGCTCTCCCTGTCGATGCTCTTGAGCTCGCCGGCTCCGGCGCGGTTCCTGATCTGGTTGACCGCGTCAAGCGCCTCGGCCTTGTTTCCGAGCTCGAACTGTGCCTCGGCATAGTTCAGCAGAACCTCGGCGTACCGGAAGATCTCGTAGTCGGTTGTGGAATAGATGAACCACGTCATGTTGTCTGCCCCTGGGTCGAGGTATTTGCGGATTCCGAAGCCGGTGTGGAGGTTTCCCTGATCGCGGAACTCGTTCATCTGGTCTCCGTAGCACATCACTCCTTCGTAGGCCGGTGTGGTCACGTTGTGGAACACGCTGCCGTCAGCAAGGCGGATGCCGTTGTACATGCTGATGGTGTTCTCCCCGAACACATCCCCTCCGACCGCTCCAGGCCATTCCGAACCGTTCGTCCAGAACCAGGCCTCAAGCCTTGGGTCTCTCTTGCCGATGAACTCTTCCATGCTCCAGGTGTGGGACTCCAATTCGGCTCTGTCAATCTTTCCTGATGTACCGTCGATGAAATCAAAATCCTCCACGAAATCATAGTATGGAAGCGAGTACTGTCCTACTGACCAGGCGTTTGGTTTAGGGCAGTTGCAGATGTCCCAGGACCATCTGTACTGTGTGCCTCCCTTGCCTTGATGGCGCTTCACCATGATGGCCTCGGAGTTATCCTTCACGAGGAATATGTCTCTGAGCGCCTCGACCTTGGACTGCCCTGCCGTTCCTTTGTAAAGAGAATAGCCACACTCGGTCATCACTCTCTTGGCTGCGTCGGCGGCGATCTGGTAGTAGTTCTTCGTTGTTCCCTGAGGGATGCCGTTCAGTCCGTCGAGGGCGACCTTGCCGAACTGCTGGATGCTTCCGGCGTAGAGGGCGACTCTGCTCAGCAATGTCAAGGCCGCTCCCTTGCCCGCTCTACCGGCCTCGGGTTTCGCCTCCAGTCTGTCGGCGATGTCCGTCAGCTCGTCGATGATGAAGTCGTAGCTTTCCTGCTCGGTGGAGCGTTTAGGGTACATCTCCTCGTCAGGAGCGTCGATGGAGGTCTCTTTGGTGATGATCGGAACTCCGCCGTAACGCTTCACCATGGCGAAATAGTTGAATGCCCTGAGGAATCTGGCCTCGGCCTTACGCACCTGCGCGTTGCTGGCAGGGGAGTCCTCGATGTTGTCGATGAAATGGTTGAGCTGGCGGTTGAGGTAGTAGCCGTTGTTCCACCAGCGCATGGTCGTACCGTTGGACTGGAAGCCGTACTTCTTGACTCCGAGATAGTTGGCCTGGGCACCACGGCCGCTGTACTTGCACTCGTCGCTGATCGTGTTCGCGTGTATCGGGCCTTCTCCTTCCGCCGAGACACCAAGATTGTAACCCCAGTTGGAGGAAGAGGAGAACTCGACATTGACTGGAGAGTTGCCGTAAAGGGCCACGGCATCGTTGATCATGAACGCGCTCATCGCGTAGAGATCGGCCAGGTGGCTGTCGATCAGGAATTCATCCTGCCACACCTGTGCGTCCGTGTACCTGTTGGTCGGGGTCTGTTCGAGGTAGTCTGAACAAGCTGTGCCCAGAATCATTGCTGACAACAGCAGACTGTATGTTATCTTTTTCATATTCGTAAAACTTAAAGGACAATATTCAAACCTGCGCTTATCGTGTATTGCTGAGGGTAGGAGTATCCGACGGTGGCGCCGGCCTCAGGATCCACTTTGTACTTTGACACAGTGCTGAGTGTGAAGAGGTTCATTCCCGCCACATAGATCCTGCACTTCTGGAGTCCGATTTTCTTGACAATCTTTGAAGGGATGCTGTAGCCGAACGATGCGTTCTTGAGCCTGAGGTAGGCGACATCGCGGTACATGAAGTCGGAAGCCCATCCGTTGATGGCCGCTCCGTTTGGCCTGGCCACGAGAGCGTTCGGGTCGGCGTTGTGGACCGGATCATAGTAAAGGTCGCAGTAGCTTGCCGTGTTTGTGTCGTAGTAGACCGCAAGGGTGTAGCCCCACGCGCCCTGGAACAGGAGTGAAAGGTCGAAGCCCTTGTAGCCAAGGTTGAAGTTCCATCCTGTCATCCAGTGAGGAGTGCTGCCCTTGCCGATCTCAACCTGGTCTTTCCAGTTGATCACGCCGTCATTGTTCACGTCCACCAGTCTGACGTCACCTGCCGCAAGGGTGGAGTTGTCGTTGTTCAGCTCGTCAATCGTGACACCCCAGTTGTCGACGGCTTCCTGGCTCTCGAACAGACCGTCGGTCTTGTAGCCGATTTGTCTGTCGATCCACTGTCCCTCTCTGAAATAGAGCCTCTTGCGGTCAGGGTCGGTCTCTTCTGCCTGGTCGTAGTAGCTCCACTTGGATCTGTTCCAGGAGATGTTCGCGTTGACATCGTAGGTGAAGTCGCTGATCGATCCGGATGTTCCAAGTCTCAGTTCGAAGCCACGGCTTCTGATCGAGTTCAGGTTCTCCTGAGGAAGTTTCGCCCCGAAGGTGTTCGGGAGAGATGATGACCTGTAGCCAGGGATTCCTGTGCGGTCTCTCTGGAACATGTCGAACTCTCCGTAGAGCTTACGTCCGAAGAACGAGAAATCCAGACCGAAGTTGTAGATGGCCATCTTCTCCCATGAGAGAAGCTCGTTGGCCATACCCGTGGCTGCAAGTCCCATGGAAGTGCTCTCTCCGAATGTGTACGGAGAGTCGTAGGTGTAGCCGGTCAGGTAGTTGAAGTCTGCGACGGCATCGTAGCCGGAGGTACCGTAGCTGGCGCGGATTTTCAGATTGTCCACAGCGCTCACCGAGCTGAGGAAATCCTCTCTGGCGATGTTCCATCCGGCGGATATGCTAGGGAACCAACCCCACCTGTACTTCTTGGCGAACCGTGATGAGGCGTCACCTCGTACGGTTGCCTCCACCATGTACTTGTCGCGGTAGTTGTAGTCGAGTCGTCCGATGACCGACACGCGGCCATAGTTGCTGCTTCCGGATCCGTTGACCGCCGTCTCAGCGTCACCCGCCACCATCTCTTCGATGATCGTGGTCTTGAAGTCCTGAACCTTAGTGTAGAAGTTCTTGTTGTGGTTGATCGTGGTCTCGAACATAGCGAGTCCGCTGACGTGGTGTCCGTTGAAGTCACGGTTGTAGTTCAATGAATATTGCTGCACGAGATTCGTCCCTTGGCCGTGATCCTCACGCAGTGAGCTTGGCTCGACCGACTGGCCGGCGAAGCCATAGAAGTCGGCTCCGGCCTCGTAGGTGTAGAACGAACCGCGCTTGTGCATCCATTTAAGGAATGAGCTGTTGTAGACGTACATGATGTTCGCCTTGGCCTTGAGCCCTTCAACGTATTTCGAATTGTACTCGGCGAAGCCCGTGAACTTCATGTTGTTGTTCTGAAGATCGTAGTAGCCTGAGTTGTCGATGTTCACGGCCCAGATCGGCGAACCGTTCTGCATGTTGGCGTAGGACAGCTTGCTCTTGTCAGGGAGTGACAGAGGGTAGCGAGGGTCCGCTGAGTAGATTATGCCCTGCCAGAAGTTCGCTCCGTCCTGGTAGAGGTCACCGCCGCTCGGGTAGTCCTTGTCGTCCTTCATGTATTGCATGTTCATGCCGACATTGATCCTGTCGCTCACCTTCGTGCTGAAGTTGACCTGGAAGTTGTACCTGTCGTAGTGTCCGCTGTTCGGCTTGAACTGAAGTTCCTGCCGGTTGTAGCCGAAGTAGCCGTAGTACTTTGTCTTTTCGGAACCTCCTGAGACAGAGATGTTATGATTCTGCTGAGGAGCGTACTTGCGGATGACGGCGCTGTACCAGTCCGTGTTCAGATACTCCGGATTTGTTCCGAGTTTGAAGAGTTCCAACTCCTCTTCAAGGTAAGGCTTGCGTTCTTCCACTCCGCCACCGTTCATGTAGATGTCGTTCTGGAAAAGGGCTCTCTGGAACGAGTTGGCCGGACGTGTGGTCACGGTGTTGCCCTGAAGGGAGACTGATGAGTTCACAGAGATTGTAGGAGCCTGGTTGGTGCCGGTCTTCGTGGTCACGAGGATCACACCGTTACCTGCTCTCGCACCGTAGATCGAGCCGCTTCCGTCCTTTAGGATCGACACGCTCTCGATCTGGTTCGGATCCACCCTTGTAAGGTCGCCCTCGACACCGTCGATGATCACGAGAGGGGAGCCGAAGCCTCGGATGTTCAGTGAGGCGTTGTCCTGTCCAGGAAGACCGGAAACCTGCTTGGAGACAAGTCCCGGAAGCTGTCCGGCAAGTGTGTGCGAGGTGTTGGTGGCCGGAGCCGTGGTCAGTTTTTCAGTGTTGATCTGCGAGACGCTTCCCGTGATCGTGGCCACGCGCTTGGTACCGTAACCCACGACAACGGTCTCGTCAAGGAACAAATTGTCCTGAGAGAGAGTGATCGTCATCTGCCCTGAGGCCGCGACAGTCTTTGTGGCGTAGCCGATGCATGTGATCTCAAGGCTTGCCCCCGCCTTGACGGAGATTGTGAATTGTCCGTTGGAGTCTGCCATCGCTCCATTGTTGGTTCCTTTTTCAACAATGTAAGCTCCGACTACTGGATTGTTCTCCGCATCGACCACCACGCCTTTGACAACGAGGTCTTGTTGAGGGATGGTCGCAGCGGCAGATTGCAATGCCGTGGGCAGTTGTATGACCGCCAATAGCAAAAAGCAAATACAGGATTTGAGGATTGTTTCCATACGCCTTTGTTGTTATGTTAATGATGTTATGCTTAATCGATTAAATATGTGGTTAAATGTAAATCCACGACAATAACAACAGTATCTACGTGGAAATTAACGTTGCAAATGTATTAATAATATTAAACCGATTAACTTTGATTTCTGACAAAGTTCTTTGAAAATTGATAAAACTTAGCCTTCGAAAACAGGCTTTAGATCTCGACAATCTTGCCTTCGAAGACTTTCTGGATGGTATAAGGGGTGCCGTTGATCCTGTTTATCAAGATGTTGACTACCTCCTTTCCCATGCTCGGGATTGGTTGCTCGACGTAGAGCATAGGAAAATCGACCAAAGCGAGCGCGTCGGTCTTGTCAAAGCATGCCACCCTGACCTTTCCTCTGAAGTCGATTTCTTTGTGCCTGAGGTGTTTCATGGCTGTGAAGAACAGCTCATGTGACTGGAAAATCACCGCGTCTGCGGTTGAGGAGCCGATGAACAAGTCTTCAATCGCTTGCTCAATGTCCTCTGACTCAGATGAGTAGTTGATGTTCTTGACTAATTCCGGATGGAGTTTCCCATTGTCCTCAAGAGCCTTGATGTAGCCTTCAAGTCTGCCGTTCAACGCGCTGGTCTTGTGCTTGAGCATGGCGATTCTCTTCCGTCCCGAAGACAGGAGTCTTACCGTAAGGTCGTACGACGCCTTGAAATTGTCCAGAATGACATAGCTTGCGTCCACGCCCGGAATGAAGCGGTCCACCTGGACGAAAGGAATATTCATCGCCATGATCTGCTTCGCGATGTGCTGGCTGTTGTTGGTCGGCACCATGATGATGCCGTCCACCTGGCGGTTGGCCAGAAGATGAAGGCCGTTCAGCATCTGGTCAGGATCCTCGTTCGAGTTGGTCACGATTGTTGAATAGCCCATTGAAATTGCTTGCTGCTGAATATGATAGACCAACTCTCCGAAGAACTCGTTGGAGATGTCGGCAACGATGACCCCAAGGGTTTTGGTCAGACCGGTGCGGAGTCCTCTGGCCAGTTCGTTCGGAGTGTAGTTCAACTCCTTGGCTGCCTGTATGATCCTGTTTGTCAAAGATTCGCTTATGCGCTTGTCCTTAGCCTTGCCGCTGAGAACGAGGGAGACGGCGCATCTTGAGACTCCGACCTTGTCGGCAATATCCTGCATTGAAGCCTTTTTCATCAACTAATCGATTAACTGTGTACTAAGTTGTTATATGAGCCTGTTCGGCTGCAAGTTCAAGTAACAGGGCTTGTGGCCGCTGTTCGCTGCCGGATGGCAGTTCAAACATAGTCATAAAAAAGATATTTGCCTAATTTTTATGCATATTTTTGCAAATTGAAAATTAATGCCTAAATTTAACCGATTAACTTGAAGAGTTAGCGAGATTATTCTTATATATTATATTATGCAGAAGTCAAATTCCAAATTTGCAGTCCTGCCTGTAATGTTCGGCTTTTTCATTATGGGATTCGTGGACATCGTGGGCGTGGCGACCAGCTATGTGAAGGCTGATTTCGCCGGCATGGACGACAAGGTGTCCGGGCTGATCTCCTTGTCTTGCTTCCTTTGGTTCCTCATTCTGTCCATCCCGACAGGAATGCTGATGAACAGGATCGGACGTAAGAAGACCGTGGTTGTCAGTTTCGCCATCACCGCATTGGCCATGCTTATTCCTGTCCTGAAATATGACTTTGCCTTTGTGCTTGTCGCGTTTGCCATGCTTGGTATCGGCAACACGATGCTTCAGGTGGCGCTCAATCCTCTGGTGACCAATGTGGTGTCGGCGGAAAAGCTGACCGGGACGATCACTTTGGGGCAGTTCATCAAGGCCATGAGTTCGTTCCTCGGGCCTATCCTTGCCGCGATGTTCGCGGGCAGCGTCTGGGGCTGGAAGGCGATCTTCCCTGTCTATGCCGCCGTGACCGTCCTTGCGATGGCATGGCTCGCGGTTTCTCCTATTCAGGAGCAGTTGATAGAGAAGTCGGAGATAACATTCGCGAGAACGTTCTCGTTGCTGAGGGACAAGTACATCGTCCTCTTCTTCATCGGCATCCTTGTTCTTGTCGGTGTGGATGTCGGGATGGGTGTCACGTTTCCTAAGCTGCTGCAGGAGAGATGCTCCCTGCCTTTGGAGAAAGCCGGGATGGGCAACAGTGTCTACTTCCTCGCCAGGACGGTCGGCGCTTTCCTCGGCGGCGTTGTCTTGATGAGGTTCTCCGCGAGCAAGTTCTTCACGGCCAGCTCGTGTCTGGCTCTTGTGAGCCTTGTCGGCTTGATCTTCTCAAGGAATCTGACGATGATCCTGTTCTTCGTGGCTCTTTTCGGACTTGGCTATGCCAACCTGTTCTCGATCATCTTCTCGCTCTCCATGCAGAAGATGCCTCAGAAGACGAACGAGGTGTCAGCCTTGTTGATTGTGGGCGTGAGCGGAGGAGCTGTACTGCCTCCTCTTCTGGGTGTCATCACGGACACGTTCGGCACACAGGGTTCCGCGCTCATCACCCTTGCCATTGTCTGGGTCTACATGGTGGCGCTCATTCCGTTCGTCAGGAATGTCAGACCATCAGGAAATGAAAACTAATATATTCAGTGTGAAATGAAGCATCGCTTGTCAACATTGATCCTTACAGCGATAGTGTCGCTTGTATGGGCCTTGCCGCTGTCGGCGGAAAGTGTCTCGTTGAACGGGACTTGGACTTTGGACTATTGGGAGCAGAAAAGGATCCCGGTTGTCTCGCCGGAAGGCATGCAGGGTGTCGAGTATGAGACCATCAAAGCGGAAGTGCCTGGAAATGTGGAGCTTGACCTGCTGGCCGCCGGCCTTGTGGAGAATCCCGAGATAGGGAGCAATGTGTACCTGCTCAGGCCTTACGAGGGCTGCCAGTGGCGTTATAGCAGAAAATTCGTCTCTCCGGAGCGCTCGGACGAGGACGAGGTGGCGATCCACTTCGGCGGCATTGACTGCTATGCCGAAATCTACCTGAACGGCAGGCATATCGGCAGCGCGTCAAACATGCTGATTGATTATGAATATGATGTCACGGACGCGGTCGCCGCTCCCGGAGAGGAGAACCTGCTTGAGGTCTACATCCGGTCATCCGTGATCGAAGGACGCAGGAACGTTCCGCCTGTCATCAGCTACAACTTCGCCCAGCTGGAATCGGTCTATTCCCGGAGGGCTCCGCACACCTATGGCTGGGACATCATGCCGAGGCTTGTCAGCGCGGGTCTGTGGCGGGATGTCACACTGGAGGTCAAGCCTCCGGTCCACATTGTGGACACCCATTGGTACACCGTGGACGCCAACGTGAAGGAGAGGACCGCGTCGGTCTACCTTGACTACACCATCACGTTGCCGGTGAAGTACCAGGACGGCGCCATGACGGCGGAGATCACGATCAGCAAGGATGGTGTGGAGAAGGCAAGATGTTCAAAGAAGATTACCTCTCACGCCGCGAGGGAGATGTTCTGGTTGAGCGATGTGGACTTCTGGTGGCCGAGGGGCTACGGGGATCCCGCCTTGTACGACGCCACATTCAGGATCCTTGACCAGGATGGCAGGGAGGTGGACGCGGATAGGAAAAGCATAGGTGTCAGAACAGTCAGACTTGACATGACTCCCACGACCTCCGAGTCCGCGCCGGGTCGTTTCTGCTTCATTGTGAACGGCGAGAAAATCTATGCTCACGGCAGCAACTGGACTCCGATGGACGCTTTCCACAGCCGTGACACCAAGCATCTTGAGAGTGCCTTCGCGATCGCCAAGGATTTGAACTGCAACATGCTGAGATGTTGGGGCGGCAACGTCTACGAGGATCATGCGTTCTTTGATCTGTGCGACAGGAACGGCATCCTTGTCTGGCAGGACTTCGCGATGGGCTGCACGCTTTACCCGCAGGATCCTGATTTCCAGAAGGCCATAGCGCAGGAGGTGCGCTCGGTGGCGCTCAAGCTCCGCTCGCATCCTTCCCTGGCTCTGTGGGCGGGCAACAACGAGAACGACCAGACTCTGACGCTTGGCACCCTGAGGAACTTCCGGCTGGATCCGAATGACGATGTCGTGTCAAGGGTGACCATCCCGTCGGTGCTTTACGAGGTGGATCCGACAAGACCTTACCTGCCTTCGTCTCCGTACTGGAGCGAGGAGCTTGTGGCGACTTCCTATAGCACGGAAAACATCCCGGAGGATCATCTCTGGGGACCGAGAGGCTACTACAAGGATCCGTTCTACACGGAGGCCAAGTGCATATTCGTCAGCGAGATAGGCTATCACGGCATGCCGAACAGAGAGAGTCTTGAGAAGATGTTCCCGAAGGAGTCGGTCTACCCGTGGAGCGACGTGAAGACGAGAAGGTGGAACGAGGACTGGCTGACGAAGGCCGTGAGAATATTCAAGGAATGGGGGTACACTCCGGAAAGGAACAACCTGATGATCAATCAGGTCAAGCTTTTGTTCGGCACTGTCCCGACGGATCTGGACGAGTTCATCTTTGCCTCGCAGAGTGTCCAGGCCGAGGCCATGAAGTACTTCATCGAGAAGTTCCGCGGGCATAAGTTCGAGCCGAACACCGGCATGCTTTGGTGGAACATCAGGGACGGCTGGCCTTTGATCTCGGATGCGATCGTGGATTGGTACAACAGCCCGAAGATGGCCTATTGGTTCATCAGGAACGCCCAGACCGACGTTTGCGTGCTGATCAATGACGCGGTCGATGGCGGTTACCCGCTGGTCGTGGCCAACGACACCAGATCGGATGTCTCGGGAACGGTCACCGTCACGGATGTGAAGACGGGGAATGTCGTTTTCAAAGGAAGCTATGAGGTCGCCGCCAACGGCAGGAAGGAGATCGCCTCTCTTCCTCAGAGGCAGGGCCAGGGAATATTCAAGATTTCCTACACGGGCAGGGCAGGAGAGCGGCTGGAGAACCACTATCTCTACGGCAACGCTCCGTTCGACCTGAAAGAGTATCGCTCTCTTTTGAAGAAGACCAAGATGTTCGAAGTGAGATAAGAGTTTAAGAATATGGATAAAAGATTATTACTTGGAGTGGACATCGGCGGGACAAAGTGCGCCGTCACTCTTGGGGAGTCGGAAAACGATGGTATCACGATAAGGGACAAAGAGGATTTCGAAACTACCGGCGTCAATGAGACTATCGCCGGCATCAAGGCCGCAATCTGGGAGGTTCTTAAGCGTAATGCTGTCAGCAATAAGGAAATAGATGCCATCGGTGTCAGCTGCGGCGGCCCGTTGGACAGCAAGGCGGGGGTGATCATGTCGCCGCCGAACCTGCCCGGTTGGGACAACATTCCGATTGTCGGTTTGCTTGCCGGGGAGTTCGGCGTTCCTGTGGCCGTGCACAACGACGCCAATGCCTGCGCGTTGGCCGAGTGGACATTCGGTGCGGGCAAAGGTTCGAGGAACATGGTGTTCCTCACTTTCGGCACCGGTCTGGGAGCCGGACTGATTCTTGACGGCAGGCTCTACACGGGGACAAACGACAATGCCGGCGAGCTTGGACACATCCGTCTGGAGAACTACGGCCCCGTGGGCTACGGCAAGAGCGGTTCCTTCGAGGGTTTCTGCAGCGGAGGCGGTATCAGGCAATTGGCTCAGTCGCTTGTGAAGGAACGCCTTCAGATGGGTCAGAAGGTGAGCTGGTGTCCGGACGGGGACGTGGACAGGATCACGGCGAAGATTGTGGCCCAGGCCGCGAGGGAAGGTGACCCGCTGGCCAAGGAGGTCTATGAGATCTCGTCCCGCCATCTGGGGGTCGGACTCTCTGTCGTGATGGACATCCTTAATCCGGAACTCATCGTGATCGGAAGCATCTATTCAAGAAATGAGGACATGATGAAACCTTTTGTGGACGAGGTGCTTGCGAGGGAGGCTCTTCCTCTGGCGAACAAGGTCTGCAAGGTTGTCCCGGCAGCGCTCGGAGAGTCGATAGGTGATTACGCGGCACTCTCGGTGGCTGCGAATATTCATGGATAATTGATTTATGAATATGACAAAGAACATAATAGAGCATAGCCTTGAGGAGGCTTTTAACGAGTTGAAAGGGTTCCTTGCCGATCCGGCCACGGTTCCGGCGATCGGCAGGTGTGTGGACATCCTTGCCGAGTCGTTGGAGTCGGGTGGCAAGGTGATGAGCTGCGGCAACGGCGGCTCCCTGTGTGACGCCACCCATTTCGCGGAGGAGCTGACGGGTCGTTTCAGAGGAAGCCGGAGACCATTGCCGGCGATGTCTATCAATGATCCGGCCTATTTCACGTGTGTGGGCAACGACTTCTCTTTCGGGGAGATATTCCAAAGATGGGTCGAGGCTTTCGGTAAGCCGGGGGATGTGCTTCTGGCGATCAGCACGAGCGGCACATCCGGCAATGTGCTCAAGGCGGTCGAGGCCGCGCGTAGGATCGGGATGAAGGTGATCGCCTTGACTTCCGTGAAGGGCAGACCGTTGGCGGACGCCGCCGACGCCGCCGTCCTGGCTCCTGACGCACCGCACTCCGACAGGATTCAGGAGATCCACATCAAGGTGATACACATAATGATAGAGGCTCTGGAGAAGAGAATGGGATTGTAGTATGAGACGTTCTGTTTTTTCATTCGTTTTTCTGGCAGCTGTCCTGATGTCTTTGCTGTCTGGCGGCCTGGCCTTCGCCCGGCCGGTGGTGAGCATGCCGGGAGACAAGGTGAGGATCTCATCGTGGATAGACTCCCGTTTCTCAAAAGGCGCTGCCCTGCCTTTCTCCTTCGCTTTGGACGGCGTGCCTTCGTCCGAGTTCATGGGACGTTGGAAGAGAAGTCGTCAGGTTCTGCCGTCAGCCGATCCGTCAGCTGTTTCCTTCAGGTACACCTGGACCGGTTCCAAGGAGGGGCTGTCCGTCATCTGTGATGTCACGGGCTACCCGGAAAGCAACCTTGTGGAATGGGTGGTGCGTTTCAGGAATATTTCCGGAAATAACTCCGGGCAGATCTCCGATGTGAAGGTGGCCGACATGAGGATGAAGTTCCCGTCCGCGGGTCCGGTGTCGCTGCACTATGCGGAAGGCAACAAGATCTCAAGGGCTGACTACGCTCCGAGAACCGCCTTGCTTGAAGGTGACAGAAGTGTCCGTTTCGAGCCTACCGGCGGCAGGTCGTCGAGCGAGGCTTTCCCTTTCTACAACATTGAGTCTAAGGCGTCCGGCCAGGGAGTCATGATGTCGGTCGGATGGTCAGGCACTTGGTTCTCTGACTTCAAGTCTGTCGACTCAAAGTCTCTGGATGTGTCCGCCGGCATGCCGGACGTTGACTTGTACCTGAGGCCGGAGGAGGAGATCAGAGTCCCTTCCGTGGCCTTTCTTTTCTGGAGCGGGCAACAGATGGACGGCCACAACAGATTCCGCCGCTTCCTTCTGGAGCATCGTTATCGGAAAGTGCACGGCGAGCAGGTCCGGAACTACTTGAGCAGTGGCTTCAACTACCGTGACCCTCAGCCTTTCGGGGAATATTCATGCATCACCTCCGAGTGGGCGGTCGCGATGATCAACCGTTACCGGATGTTCGGTTTGGTTCCCGACATATTCTGGCTTGACGCAGGATGGCACACGGGAGCATCTGACTATCAGCATGGACAGAATTGGGCTTCCACGACAGGGAACTGGACCGTGGACGCGAAGAGATTCCCTCAGGGGATGAAGCCGGTTTCGGACGCCGCTCACGCTGTCGGCGCGAAGTTTATGCTGTGGTTTGAGCCTGAGAGGGTTGTCAAGGGAACCCAATGGTCGGTGGAACACAAGGACTGGATGCTAGACTGTCCTCAGCCCAAAGGATCCGAGCAGGCCGGCTGGCTGCTTTTCGATCTTGGCAACGACGAGGCCTGCGACTGGCTCTGCAGGTACTACGGCGATCTGATGGAGGAGAATGGAGTCGATTGGTACAGACAGGACTGCAACATCCAGCCGGCTCCGTACTGGGCCTACAATGACGAGCCTGGCAGGAAGGGCATGAAGGAGATCCGGCACATCGAGAACCTGTATCGCTTCTGGGACTACCTTCTTGAACGGTTCCCGGAGATGGTCATCGACAATTGCGCCTCCGGCGGGAAACGTCTTGATTGGGAGACGGTCAGCAGGAGCGTTCCGCTCTGGAGGAGCGACTACTACCACTACGACGATCCCGATGGCTACCAATGCCACACCTACGGACTCAACTATTTCCTGCCGGTTCATGGCACGGGAATATTGCTGCCCGACCAATATTCATTCAGGTCAAGCCTCTCGTCCACGCTGATCTACAACTGGAAGATCACGGAGAAGGGTGTCTCCGTGATTGAGATGCAGGATCGGCTGAATGAGTACAGGGGCATCCGCGACTACTATTTCGAGGACTACTATCCTCTGACCGGCGACGGTGATCTTACGGGCCACGATGTCTGGCTGGCCTATCAGATGCACAAGCCTTCGGACGGCTCCGGAATCGTGGTCGCTTTCAGAAGGGAGGATTCCGGCGCCGATCATTGCATCGTTCGCCTGGGAGGACTCTCTCCCGACAAGCTTTACAGATTGACGGACAGTGATACCGGGGAGATTGTGGAGAAGACCGGACTAGAGCTCTCCGAAGGATTGACATTAAGACTAGACAACCCAAAAAGCTCACTTTTGATTAAATACGTAGAACAATGAAAACGAAACTGATAGCACTTGCTTTGGGCGCATTTTGCTGCTGTGTGGCATCGGCCCGTTCATCAATGGTAATGACCTCGAAGGATCAGTCCTGCGACAAATGGATCGAGAGGCATTTCTCTAAAGGAACAACGCCTCCTTTCTCCTTCAACTATAACGGAGTGTCTTCGGATCTTCTCCTGAAAAAATGGACTTTCTCCAAGTCGGCGCCGGTCGCCCTGGAGAATGGCGAGACTCAAAGGTCTTTCTTCTGGACGGACAAGGGCACCGGCCTTCGGGTAGAGTGCAGAGTCAAGACTTTCAATGACTTCAACGCGATGGAATGGACCCTGTACTTCAAGAACCTGTCTTCCGGCAATTCCGGACAGATCTCCGATGTGAAGGCTGCCGACATCGACCTTAAGTCGAGGCGGGAAGGGGACTGGTCTCTTTTCTATGCGAGAGGCAGCGATGCCGGGAAGCATGATTTCATGGCACAGACGAAGGAATATTCAGTCGGCGACTCCTTGGTCATGATTCCTAACCTGGGTCGTTCGTCCTCTGTCAGCTTCCCTTATTTCAACGTCAAGACTCCGGAAGGCGGCATGGTCTTCGCCATCGGTTGGACGGGATCCTGGAAGGCGGAGATTATCCGTCCCGAGCAGGATTGCTTCAGAGTCTCGACCGGACTTAAGAACCTGAACACCTATCTGTTGCCGGGCGAGGAGATACGTACTCCGCTGACGGCGATGATCCCTTGGCAGGGCGAGGACAGAATGGACGGACAGAACATCCTCAGGCAGTTCATCATGAGGCATCACTATCCGAGAGCCGGGGGCTATCCTGTGGAGCCGCCGATCTGCAGCAGCTTCAACTATGGCGATCCTTCTCCTTGCAATGAATATACTTGCATGACTTCTGAATATGCAAGGGCTCTTATTCACCGCTATGAGGAGTTCGGCCTCCTGCCGGAGATCTTCTGGCTTGACGCCGGCTGGTACGAGAAGGCCTCCGACTGGAGGAACGGCTACAACTGGGCCAACGCTGTCGGCAACTGGAAGGTGGACAGGAAGAGGTTCCCCGGAGGTTTGGGGGACATCGCCGATGTCGCCCATGAGGTCGGATGCCAATTCATGGTCTGGTTTGAGCCGGAGAGGGCCATCAAGGATTCCTACTGGGCTTACGAACATCCTGAGTACATGTTGCTGGCCGGTGGCGGCAAGGCTGTTCCTCATGAGATCGACAGGAAGACCCAGGACTCGTTCCTGGTCAATCTGGGCGACGAGGACGCCAACAAATGGCTCAGGGAGAATGTGGCCAAGCTGATAAGGGACAACAGGATAGACCACTATCGTCAGGACTACAACATTGATCCGGAGTGGTTCTGGTACAGCAATGACGAGCCTGGCCGTAATGGTATCTGCGAGATCAGGTACATCTCCGGACTCTATAAGTTCTGGGATTACCTGCGCTCGGAGTTCCCGAACCTGTTCATCGACAACTGCGCCGGTGGTGGAAGACGGCTTGACCTGGAGGCGACCTCAAGGAGCATCCCTCTTTGGAGAACGGACTACAATTATGGCGAGCCTATCGGCTATCAGTGTCACACCTACGGACTTGGCCAGTGGCTTCCGGTAAGCGGCACGTGTCTGGCCAAGTCCGATGTCTTCTCCACGAGGTCAAGCTACGGGGCTGCCGTCACATTCAACTGGAAGATCACCTCGGCTGGCTTCAACATCCTGGAGATGCAGAAGCGTCTGGCGGAGTTCCACGACATCCGGCCTTATTTCCTGGAGGACTTCTACCCGCTTTCCGGCTATGGTGACACCACATCCGACGCCATCTGGCTTGCCTATCAGCTTGACAGAAAGTCTGACCGCTCCGGTCGCATTGTGGCTTTCAGAAGATCGCAATGCCCTCAGGAAAAGATTGTAGTGAAGCTCAGAGGCCTGGACCAGTCTGCGGTCTACGAGCTTGAGGATCAGGACACTATGGATTGCGTTGAGAAGACCGGGGCGGAATTGGCCGCTGGTTTTGAACTGGTGCTTAAGGATGCCGGCTCCTCGCTGTGTTTCAAGTATAGGGCAAAATAAGATATTCATTAATTCATGAGGTTCGGATTTTTTGCCGCCGCTTTGGCTTCGATGTTTTTTTGTCAGACGCTCTCCCGCGCTGACGTCCGGACGGACGTTTCCCCCGGTGTGGGAGAGAGTCCTGACACTGTGCGCCCGATGACTTTCTTCCAGCTGAACATCTGGGAAGGCCTCGGGAACATTGACAATGGCCTTGATGTCTTCAATGATCAGCTGTTGGCTCTTATGCCGGATGTGGCCTCGTTCTGCGAGTTCCCTTCCCAAGGGGACGAAAAGGTCGAGGAAGCTTCCGCCGAGTACATTCTTGGGCAGACAATCGACTACATATTCAAAAAAACCGGTGTCAGGTACTACAAGACCAGCATGAGCGGCAGAGGGACGAGGGGAGTGTTGACGAGGCATCCGGTTGTCGAGGGTGCCGCCGCTGTCGCTTCCACCTCCGATCCGGGGCAGCAGCAATGGTTCTATAGGACTGTGATTGATTTCCATGGTCGTGAAGTTGCCGTGTACTCATCCCATTCCGTCCATTATTACTATGCCTGCTATCTTCCAAGGGGCTATGGTGACGGTTCCGATCCCTATGGCTGGAACAAGCTGGCTGGCGGCCCGATCACCGATGTGGATCGGATCGTCGAGAGGGATGTCCGCGGAGACAGGGTTCAGATGGCCATGGATCTTGACAATGACGTGAGGGTGCAGGCCGCGAAAGGGCGGCTCTGCGTCTATGCCGGCGACCTGAACCAGCCGTCTCATCTGGACTGGACGGAGGAGACCGGGAATCTTTGGGGACACAATGGCGCTGTCGTTCCGTGGAGCGTCTCGTCTTACTTGCTGCCGAGAGGTTTCCGGGATGCCTACAGGGTTGTTTATCCAGATCCTGTTGTCAATCCTGGATTCACCTGGCCGGTCTACAACAAGGATGCGAAGAAGGGTACCGCCTGGGCTCCGGAGGCTGATGAACGTGACAGGATAGACTTTGTGTACTATCTGGAGGATGACAGGATCAGTGTGCTGAAAGCGCAGATGGTCGGCCCTGCCGCGACAATCGAGAAAGGCTCTCCTGTTGACGACCCTGTTGTCCGGGACGAGCTGATCCTTCCTGCGAACGACATCTGGTGCAGCGATCATCGCGGCCTCCTGATCACCTTCGGCATCCGCTGAGATCTTCTGGCTTGCCACCCGGCAGAGTTCCGGTTCTTCTGGCCGCGGGGCTTGTCAAAGCGCCCTGCGGCTGTTATTGGTTGCGTATCTTGTTGCCGAGGATGAAGCCGAAGATACCGGTCAGGATGATGCCGATTGTGGTCTGGATGACATTCAGCATGTCCACCAGCGGGGACACGTCGCGCAGGATGTCCGAATCCATGCCGGCCATATTCTTAAGGCTGACTCCGAGGGCCTGGCCGTACTCCAGAATGGATACGTTTGACGTGAAGGCCCAGGCGAAAATGAAGACAGTGACCACGTAGGTCATCACCATCCGGAACATCGACTCTCCGAAGCCGAAGAATATGTCCGAGAAGTAATTGGTGATGATCTTCCACGTGTTGACGGCCTTCTCTGTGACGCTGACTTTCGGATTGGCGTAGTCCGACAGCATCCTGCGGCGTTCCATGCGCCGTCCGCGCACATAGGCCCAGTTGCCGTCGGCGATGAATCCTTTGCCTGTCCACAGAGCGTTGAAGTTCTTGAAAAGTTCCTCGGCCTCAAGCCAGCGCCCTTTCAGAGCCGCCTCCGGACTCCAGTCCGACCTGCGGTTCAGGTCGTTCTGCCTTTCACCGGTTCCGAAGTCGTGCCAGTCGCAAAGGAACTTCCGGTAGGCCTTCTTGTCCTGCTGGAGCACACGGCCGTCCTTGAGGTTGCCCTTACGGATCACCGCAGAGTCACCGAAATAGCATTTGGTGAAGCTGCAATTGGAGAAGATGCTGTGATTGAAGATTACGATTCCCTCAAACAAAGCCCTGTAGAAATCGCAGAAGTCCACCTTGGCATCCTCGAATGTGCCGGCCTCGATGTGGGCGTAGCGGAAATCACACCAGGCGATGTCGGCCTTGCGGAACCGGCAGCGGGACAGGCTCGCGCCTTTGAAACTCACGCGTCTTAGCTTGCAGGAAGTGAAATCCACCCCGTCCAGCACAGTGTCAGAGAGATCCTCCCCGACGAGTTCACCGCTTTCCAGCTGTTTTTTCAGTTCTTCGACATTCATAATCTGTTACAAGTGTGATTTGTTGATAAGGTGATCTGCTTCACTGCCAAATCCTTCGGCACCCTCTCGGAAGCAAAGATACTCAATCGTTCCGAATATTCATATTCCTGAATGTCGAAGCCTTGTCTACTGCCACTTTTTTTCAGTAAAAAGCGTTATCTTTGTGTCACGAAGCAGGCTGCCGCGGGAAAGTCTCCCGGAGCGAGGAAGGCTCATTTTTTGAATATTCATAAAACACTTATAGACAATGGCTAAGAATTATTTCAGGAGGTACATCTGGCTGATTGAGCTGATCAACCGCAAGGGGTACATCTCCTTCCGCGAGATCAGTGACGCATGGAGTCGCAGCCCGCTTAACGAGACCGGTGCCCCGCTGTCGGAAAGAACGTTTTTCAACCACAAGGACGCCATCTTCGACACTTTCGGGATAGAGATTCTCAATGACAGAAGCCTCGGTTTCTACATCGGACACTCGGACGTGGGTAACGACGAGACCGCCGACTGGATGCTCCACACGCTGTGTATGAACAACTTGCTGCAGGAAAATTCGGACATGAGGGATCGGATTCTCGTGGACAGGGTGCCTTCCAGCGAGAAGTTCCTCACGAATGTCATCAGCGCGATGAGGGACTCCAAGACCATCATGCTCTATTACCAGAGCTTCCGTCATCCCGAGCCGCACGGCTTCAACGTGCGTCCCTACTGCGTCAAGTTTTTCAAGCAAAGATGGTATATGCTGGGAGACAGCGACTTGGGCCTGCGGGTGTACTCGCTGGACCGCTTTGTGGACATGGAGGAGCTGGACATCCGCTACGAACTGCCGAAGGGCTTCGATGCGGATGGCTACTTCCGTAACTATTTCGGTATCATCGTCGGGGAGGAACCTGTAGACGTTGAGATCCGCGTCGCCGCGGACCAGGTCAAGTACTTCCGGACACTGCCGCTTCACAAGTCCCAGAAGGAGGAACCGCGGAAGGACGGGAGTTCGGTCTTCCGCTACCGCATCGCCCCGACCTTCGATTTCGTGCAGGAGATCCTCTCTCACGGACCGGATGTGGAGGTGCTGTCGCCACTTGATCTGCGTGAAAGCATAAAGGGCGACATCGCCCGTATGGCTTCCCTTTATAAGGTTCCCTGCACGGACAATGGAGGGACAGCGGACAATGAACGGAGGTAGCCGTGAGAGACTTCGCGGCGATTGATTTCGAGACGGCCAATGAGTGCCCGAGCAGCGTCTGCTCGGTCGGGGTCGTGATTGTGAGGGGCGGAGAGGTGACGGACAGTTTCTATAGTCTGATCCATCCCGAGCCGGAGTACTACAAATGGTTTTGCCAGGAAGTTCACGGTCTAGGCCCGGAGGACCTTGAGGAGGCCGCCTCAGCCTACAAGGATATCGACGAGGTGATGGCCAACCAGAGCGACCTGACAAAGATCGTGACGACTCTTGAGCCTATCGCCGTCATCAAGGGGGGGTAGAAGAAATGTACTTGAAGTAGAGGAATGTGCTTGAGGCGAAAGACCCTCAAACATACAAATCGAAAAACAGCCTCTGCGACATCAACGGCTTCAAGGAATAGGTCAGTTCGTCTTTACACAAAAATCACCGGACTCGGCATTTCGCCTGATCCGGTGATTATCGTTATTCGGTGGTGTGATCCGTAATGTTTTGATTATGAATTTATTCGTAATCGCTGCCCTCTAAAAATGACTGGCAGCCTTTCGGAAGTCTCTGTAAATCAATTGGTGCGATGCCACTCGCTGATTGATAGGCCTTTATCACTCTCCCTTTAGTTGGAACCAACTGGAGGAGATGAGTTAAGCGATTATCTTATAGAGTGTTGCCCTCCACTGCTTGCTATATCTCGATCATGGGGCTGGCGAGGGCTTTCTTGAGCTGGTCGTCGTAGCGGAGACGGATTTTGATGCCGGCTTCCTGGAAGTGGTAGCGGACAGCGATCTCCTCCTCGATGAACGGAACGATCTCGTCTTTCTTCAGCTTCAGGAAGGTCTCCTTGTCCATCTCCAGGGCTTTCTGGAGGGCGTCAAGCTCCGCTGACATATTCTTTGAAAGACCGTCTTTCTCCAGTTCCTTCTTCATCCGGTCGAAGTAGGTCTTCGCACTGGAGCGGTAGTCGAACTCCTTTGTCTTGGCGAAGGCCACGAACCCGTCCCAGTCCTTGTCAGCAAGATGGAAATCCTCGTCAGCATCGGCGTGCTCACGGACATAATCAAGGGCATATTCCTGAATGATCCCTGAATATACGAGTGAATATGTCAGGCGGCTGTAGTCGTGTCCCTCGATGGTGACGTCCGGGGTGATGCCGCCGCCGTCACGCACCGTCCTGCCGTGGGCGGTCTTGAACTCGTGTGTCAGTGAGTCAGGTATATACCCGACACTGCCGTCCTCGTTGCGGTGCGAGTAGTCGATCGCCTGGACGCAGCGGCCTGACGGGGTGTAATATTTCGCCGTGGTGACTTTCAGCTGTCCGTTGTAAGGCAGCGGGCGGATGCTCTGGACAAGCCCCTTGCCGAAGGTCCTTGTGCCCATAACCGTGGCTCTGTCAAGATCCTGGAGCGCTCCGGTCACGATTTCCGATGATGAGGCGGAGCCGGAGTCCACCATCACGATGATAGGGATCCGGGTGTCGATCGGTTCGGAAGTGGTCTTGTACTGTGTCTCGGTGCCTGCTGCCTGGCCTTTCGATGAGACTACCAGCGAGCCTTTCGGCACGAAGAGGGACACGATGCCCACAGCCTCGCTCATCAGTCCGCCGCCGTTGCCGCGAAGGTCGAGGACCAGTTTCTTCATACCCTGCTTCTTGAGTTTCAGGAAGGCGTTCCGCAGCTCTCCGGAGACGTTCTCCGTGAAGCCGCTCTGGTAGATGTACCCGGTAGTGTCGTTGAGCATCCCGGCATATTCAATGTCAGGAAGATGGATCCTCTCGCGTGTGACGATGATGTCCACAACCTCCTTTGAGCGCACCTTCAGCACCTTGAACTTGACTGTCGTGCCAGGCTTGCCCTTCATCCTGTCGGAACATTCCTGGCTGGTCAGTCCGTGGGTGCTCTGCCCGTCGATCTCCATAATCTCGTCACCGCAGCTCAATCCATGCTTCTCCGCCGGTGACCCTTTGTAAGGCTCGTTGATGATGACGTTCCCGTCCTTCTCCGGCTTGTAGATGAGCGCACCGATGCCGCCGTAGGACTTGTTGATCATCATCATAAGGTCCTCGTTCTCCTCCTCCGGAATGTAAACAGTGTAAGGATCCAGGCTCTCCAGCATCGCGTTGATGCCGGCCCTTTCGATTCTGTCCACAGGAAGAGAATCCACGTAAGAGCGGTTAAGCTCCTTGAGTATAGAGTTCTGGATTTCGGTCCATTTCCCGAGCTTGAAACTTTGTGACTGCCCGAACGCCGCGGTGCTGACCACTACCGCCAGCGAAGCCGCTATCAATGATTTAATCTTCATATTCTTTGAATATATTCCTGAATATCTCCGCTCCGCCCTCGTGGCGAAGCCAAAGCACGAGCGCAACACCCGTGCCAACCCTGCAAATTTAAGCATTTTCCGAAAGATATGTCTATTTTAGTCTTGACAGCCTTTCTTCTATAAGTGATTTGTATTTTTCTTTCAATATATCGGAAAGGAAGGACACATCAAGAACTTCAAACCAACGTTGCTTGTTTGAAATCATTTTGTCGATAATCCATCCACAGACTTTGCCATCGATTCCTGCCGCTGTCATCGCCTCTTCGAATTCTGTTCTTCCAAATCCGGCGATGCCGCCTTTGTCTTCAACTCCGCTGCCAGTCAAAGGCAAGGCTAATTCATCGTTGTCTTCGATTCCTGTCAACAGTACGGCGAGAAGATCGTATGCCGGTGACAGACAGTAGTCGGAGCCATTTGTCGAAATCAGTGAAAAATTCTTGCAGTGCATATCTGAATTGCCTGAGATCCACGAGAATAACACAATTTCCCAGAAGCGTTGGACATCCAGAAGCGGAGCGGATGAGTATCTCTTTACAACATCTGAAAGTTGTGCATAGGAGCCTCTGTATTTGTGTTCTGTCAGTCTGTTTGTAAGTTGGCACATATCCAGCATTGAGTATTTCTCCCCTTTCGACCCTCTGTCCATCCTCTTGGTGATATACGCAAGTTCACCGTCTGACATCCTGATCAATCCGTGTCTGGCGGTGCTGATCCCGACGGCTTCCGCCATATTCATCGTTACATTCTCTAACTCCGGCATCGATTTATAGACAGGACTTTGTGGCTTGAGAATATATCCACCCCACAGTCCCACAATTGTCAGTCTATCTTCCTCGTTGCGTCCTCCTTTATTGATATCCAATGATAATTTAGCCTGGACGCCAGTCACGGAAGTGCTGGATTTTATGACTTCCAACGCCAGCTCAGAAATGTTGTCTCTTGAATATGGTAATATAGGTACTTTAACACATCCAAACAGCCTTCTGGCGCACGAGGAATGATATCCCCTTTCTCCTTCTTTTAGAGCCTTTCCGCAGCAAAGGCATTTATTACCTGTCTCCATAATGTTCTCTTACGCTGATGTTTCCGATGCAGTCCTTACAGCAAGCCAACAATAGTGACATCCTGTCTCTCGGATCTATTTTCCAGGATTTGTGCACTATGTCAAGGAGCCATCCCTCAGGAATCAACCCATCGAAGACCGGGAACATCATTTCTTTTGAATATTCGGTCTCAGTCAGCGGCATTGTCGGGCTGATGGCCTTGGCACTGACGGATTTCAGATACTCGCCGTCATAAGAAAAGTGATAGCCCTCGGAATCCTCTGTCAGAACCCCGCAGAAAGTGTCGTCGATGTAAATGTCAGCCTTTTTCATCATTCATTGATTTTATGTGCTTGAAGTTCTTCTCCAAAGAGTCTTAGCACTTGATTGACTTTGTCCAATTGTACAGTATTCTTGCCGTTTTCCAGTTCCCGGACAAACCTGATTCCTACCCCGGATCTTTTTGCCAGCTCGACCTGGGTCAGCCCGAAAGTTTTCCTCTTATCACGAATATGTTCTCCGATGTTCATAATAAACTCGATTATTAATCCCGTTAGGGTACAAATATAATAAAATTACAGGAAAATCATCCCTTTCGGGGTTGTTTTGGGCGTTGCGATAAGAAAATATCGTATTTTGTAGATATTTATGTAAGTTTACAGTCAGAAATAGATTTTCAATATATGACAAAAATAGTTTTTGCGACGGGCAACCGGGGGAAGCTGAGGGAGGCTTCCGAGATTCTGGGGGAAGGGTTCGAGCTGGTGACTCCGGCGGATTTCGGGATTACGGAGGACATTCCGGAGACGGGGGAGACGCTTCAGGAGAACTCGCTCCAGAAGGCGCGGTATATTTACGACAGAAAGGGCTGCGACTGCTTCGCGGACGACACGGGGCTGGAAGTGGACGCCCTCGGTGGAGCCCCGGGAGTCTATACGGCACGTTACGCGGGACCGTCAAAGGACTTCAATCTGAATATGGACAAGGTGCTGGCCGAGCTCGCCAAACTGGAGGCCGGCGGGCAGGAAGTCAGCCACAGGGCCCGCTTCCGCAGCGTCGTGACACTGATTCTGAACGGGGAGGTCCACCAGTTCGAAGGCACGATGGAAGGCACGATCGCCCGGGAGAAGTCCGGGCGGGGAGGCTTCGGCTACGACCCGATCTTCATCCCCGATGAATATCCCGGACTCACGGCTGCCGACATCACCGAGGAGCAGAAGAACGAGATCTCGCACCGTGGCAAGGCTCTGCGGGCGATGGCACAGTGGCTTAACGGGCGGCAAAAATAAGCTGCCGGAAATGATGCAAGTTGTTGCCCGATGCGCGAAAAGGCTGAACTCATAGTCATCGGCCACACCAAGGTCGGTGAGAATTCCATCGTCCTGCACACGATCAGTCGGGAATATGGAAGGCGGGGTTTCCTCGTGAAGGTGAGTCCCAAGACCGCGATGGCCCTTTTCCTGCCTTTGAATATTCTTGAGGCGGAGGTCACCGAGAATCCTAAGTCGGACCTCTGGTTCGCCCGCAACTTCGTCAGTGTCAATCCTCTCGTGGGGATCCGCGGGAATCTTCATAAGAACACGATGACGCTTTTTATGAGCGAGGTGCTTTTCCGTGTTATAAAGGACCAGACGAACGAGGACGGGCTGATGGATTGGTTGAAGAAAAGCATCCTGACGCTGGATGCCTTGCAGAGTGACTTCGCTAATTTCCACCTTTGGTTCCTGCTGGAACTCTGCGCCGTCCTTGGCTTCAATCCCGACACGATCGGTCTCGCCCCTTTTTCCGGCAAGCATCTCGACCACATCAAGTCCCTGCTGACCAGCTCTTTCGGCGAGGCGATGCTGCTTCCATTGAGAGGCTCCGACCGCAACGAGATCGCCGAGTGCATCCTCAAGTACATCGAGCATCACACCGAGTCTTCCGTCAATGTGCGCTCGCTGGCTGTGCTGAGGGACATTTACGGTTAGGTCCCGCCGGCACTCGGGTGCGTAAAATCCCGGTTTTTCAGGTCCAAGGGTGTATAGGGTGCGGAAATACGGGATTTACCTTATACTAAAGAGAGGATGGTTAAGGTTTTTTAGTCTTTCTCTCTTAATATTTTTTGTCAGATGAGGGTTTTTGCTTATATTGCAAACTATTAATAACAATAACAGTAACCAAGTCGACCTGTTTATGGACAGATTTGCAAGAAATTTTAACTTGTCAAGCGGAGCCGCCGCCATTGTCGTGGCCTGCTTCTTGACGGTGCCATGTCATAAGGCAACCGCTGAAACACCTTCCGCCGTTCAGGCAGAAGTGACCGCTCAACAAAACATCGACATCAAAGGCCGTATAGTTGACCAGAACGGACAGCCGGTCATCGGCGCCAGCTTGTTCCAGCAAGGAACAAACAACGGGACCGTCGCTGATGTTGATGGTAGATTCTCAATCAACGTGCCGAATGGCGCGTCTCTCAAGGTTTCCTGTCTTGGCTATCAGGATGTCATTGTCACGGCCAGGAACGGGATGACAATTATGATGAAGGAAGACAACGAGGTCCTCTCCGAGGTTGTGGTGGTCGGCTACGGAGCTCAGAAAAGAGCCGACATCACCGGTGCGGTCGCCTCGGTCGATGTCGGAAAGACTTTGGAGAGCCGCCCTATCGCAGATGTCGGCCGTGGACTTCAGGGCGCTGTCCCGGGAATGAACATCGTGATTCCTACCGGAGAGGTCGGTTCGGATCCTCTCATCAAGATCCGTGGCCAGATCGGCTCCATCAATGGAGGAAACTCCCCTTTGATCCTTTTGGACAACGTCGAGATTCCGAGCATCCAGCTAGTGAACCCTAACGACATCCAGTCGATCACCGTGCTCAAGGACGCCGCCTCGGCCTCGATCTACGGCTCAAAGGCCGCGTTCGGAGTTGTGCTCATCACGACAAAGAACGGCACCCGCGGCCCGAAGCTTCAGGTGTCATATTCAAACAACTTCTCTTGGCAGAATCCAGCCAAGGAGATCAACATCGGCGGGATCGAGGCTCTTGAATATACCTACGACGCCCAGTTGAACAGAGAGTCTCCGATGCCGGCCGGAGGTTTCTGGAGAATCGACGAGAACAGCCTCCAGAAGGTCCGCGAGTGGCAGGACAAGTATGGTGACACCGTCGCTTGGAACGATCCTATCCTTTACGGACGCGACTGGTACTATGACGGCACCAACAAGTACGGTTACCGTCTCTACGATGGTGTCAAGGCTATGGTCCGCGAGTGGGCTCCGTCAATGACCCACAACCTTTCCGTGACAGGCTCGAACGATCACACGTCATTCAACATCGGTCTTGGCTATCTCGACCAGAGCGGAATGACAAAACCTGCGAAGACTGACGATTTCAAGAGGTACAACGCCTCTTTCGGATTCACGAGCGAGGTCAACAAATATCTCACGCTGCGCGCCAGCGCGATCTACTCCGACCGCAACAAGCGCTATCCGGGCGTGGGCACGACTTCCGCCGACCCTTGGCTGTACCTTTACAGATGGAGCCCTCTGTTCCCTATCGGTGTGATGGAGAGAGACCATTACCTCCAGGAGCCGGCGTATGAGCTGATGGCGGGCAACACTGACAACCTGAGAAACAGGTATTTCAATATGAATCTCGGAATGACCGTCAACTTCACCGAGAACTGGAATTTCCAGTTTGACTACACATACGACAGGCAGATGAGGGATCAGAACAGCTCCGTGGTCTATTTCGAGGCAGGTCAGCATTGGTACTCTCCGACAGCCTGGGTCGAGAATGGCAGCCAGGTCTATGTCAACGAGGAAGGCCAGGTTGTGGAATCCGGAGGAATGCCGGCGTACACATTCCCGGTCAACAGGTACCTCAACTCCAATGTCAGCGAGAAGTCGGACTATGTCAAGAACTATTCCCGCAACGATGACAACAACACCATCAATGCCTACACTACCTACCACCTCGCTCTTGGCGAGAACAACCAGCACGACTTCAAGTTTATGCTCGGTATGAATCTCGTGGCTGGAAAATGGAGTTCCTACACTGTCAGAAAGAACAACCTTACAGTTCCGGACAACCCTCAGTTCGCCACCGCCACCGGTGACCAGTTCGCCGACGGATCCAGGGACTGGTCTGGCAGGCTTGGCTTCTTCGGACGTGTGAACTACTCGTTCGGCAACAGGTATTTCGTGGAGGCGAACCTTCGCCGTGACGGCTCGCACAAGTTCCCGACAGACCTTCAGTGGAAATGGTTCCCGTCATTCTCCGCCGGCTGGATATTCACAAACGAGAGTTTCCTTGAGCCTGTGAAGCCGGTTCTGAGCTTCGGTAAGATCAGGGCTTCCTGGGGTAGCGTCGGCGACCAGTCTGTCTCCAGCAACCTCTACAAGTCCATCCTTGCGGGCGGACAGTCCTCTTGGATCGGCGGCAACGGACAGAAAGTCACCAAATACGACACACCTTCGCTTGTGGACAGCGACATAACCTGGCAGATGATCGAGACCCTTGACTTCGGAACAGACCTCCGCTTCTGGGACAACCGCATAGGTCTCACGTTCGACTGGTACCGCAGGGACACCAAGAATATGATCATCCCTGGCGAGACTCTTCCTTCGACACTCGGAGACTCCGCGCCTAAGGGCAACTACGGCAACCTCCGCACCAACGGTTGGGAAATCGCGTTCGATTTCAGCCACAGGTTCTCAAACGGCCTTGGAGTCAATTTCACGGCCTCCTTGGCTGACGCGACCACGAAGATCACGAAGGGCGCAGACTGGGCTACCCCTTGGGAGGACCGCCTTCTCAGCAATGCCTACTCGACAGGCCGCCGCTATGGTGACATCTACGGTTATGTCACGGATCGTCTCTTCCAGAAGGACGATTTCGTCTATGGTGCTGACGGCAGGATCGAAAGGGTCAACGTGATCTACCGGGGCACGATCCACTCCACCAACAAGCAGACCGCGAAATACCCTGTCTATCAGGTTCAGTTCGAGAACGGTGACAAGCTTGTGTGCAGCCCTGGCGATGTGAAGTTCGTGGACATTGACGGAGATGGCTACATCTCTTCCGGATCCGGCACGAACGGAGATCCTGGAGACCGCGTGGTGATCGGCAACACAACCCCTCGCTACGAGTATAGTTTCAGACTCGGCACAGATTGGAAGGGATTCGACTTCTCCATCTTCTTCCAGGGTATCGGCCAGCGCAAGATCTGGGGAGGCGGACAGCTTGCCATTCCTGGCTACAGCGCAAAGGAAGGCGCTCTCCCTAAGACCTTTACCACCGATTACTGGAGAGAGGACCGCACCGACGCCTTCTATCCTCGCGCCTGGGACCTCGGCGGAGCCAACACCGGCTTCACGATGCAGGTGCAGAGCAAGTATCTGCTGAATATGGCCTACCTCAGAATCAAGAACATCACTCTTGGATACTCGCTTCCGCAGAAGCTTCTGAGGAAGGTCTGCCTCAATCAGGTGAGGGCTTACGTCTCGCTTGAGAACTTCTTCACCTTCGACCATCTCAGAGGATTGCCGATCGATCCTGAGGCCATCACGGGCTACTCAATGTTCAACACCACAAGCTACAACCTGACGAGAACCGGTGTGGGTACCCCTACCTTCAAGTCGGCCTCGGTTGGTCTTCAGTTAACCTTCTAAATTATGGCAAAGATTATGAAACTCAAGATATTTTCAGTAATCGCAGGACTTGCGCTGCTTTTCAGCGCCTGTGACGAGGTTCTTGACCGTCCGTCCCCGACCGTTGCGGAGGACGAGTCATATTGGGTCAGCGCCGAAAAAGTGCGTCTCTATTCCAACAGTTTTTATCTTCACTATTTCGAGGGTTATGGAACTGGCTGGTCACACTCCTCGGCTCCGTTGCTTGACTACACGTTCAACGATGACGTTGTGAACTATTCCACCCAGGCTCAGTTTACCCGTGCCGTGCCTACATCGACAGGCTGGGGCGGCAACTACAAGTGGATCCGCCGGGCCAACATCATGGTTGACAGGATCGACAGCAGGATGAAGGACATCCTTTCGGCGGAGGAATATTCCCACTGGATGGGAATCGCCCGGCTTTACAGGGGTCTGGAGTTCGCCCGTCTTGTCAACACCTATGGGGATGTCCCTTACTATGACCATGTTGTGAAGACCTCCGACTTGGATGACCTCTATAAGGACAGGACTCCGAGGAACGAGGTGATGGACAATGTCTATGACGACTTTGAATATGCTCTTGCGAACATCCGACTCAATGACGGCGCGCAGAACATCAACCGTTATGTCGCCGCCGCCCTTGTGTCACGCTGGGCCCTTTACGAAGGAAGCTGGCAGAAGTATTATTACAACAATCCTTCTCAGGCCACCAAGTTCTTCAATCTGGCTGTCGCCGCCGGTGACATCGTGATGAACAGCGGACGCTTCGACATCACACTCGATTTCCGTTCGCTGTTCGGCTCCAAGGATCTATCATCCAGCAAGGACGTTATCCTTTACAGGAAATATGACGCCGCGCAGGGTGTGACCCATTGCGTCGCCTCCTACAGCAATGTGAGTGAGTCCAGATCTGTCGGCCCGAACCTCTCTCTCATCAAGTCTTTCGTCTGTGTCGACGGTAAGGACTGGCAGACTTCGTCTGTGGAGAACTCCAAGGATTTCTCCCTGGCCAACCTTATCAAGACCAGAGACTCCCGCTTTGAGGCTTCATTCTACCATAAGCCGACGGTCAAGTCCAAGAGTTGCTACCTGTATCCGGTCAAGTTCATCCCTCGTTCGGCCTTGAAGTATCTTGAGGTCAAGGGGGGCGCGCCGGATGTGGAGTACACTTCCGTGAACAACCTCAACGGCTATCCTGTCCTCAGGTACGCCGAGGTGCTTCTGAACTGGATCGAGGCCAAGGCTGAGCTTTCCACACTCGGCGCCGGTTCTGTGACACAGGCTGACATCGATCTGTCCGTCAACAAGATCCGCAACCGTCCTCTCGCTCAGGAAGCAGTCGAAAGAGGAGTTCAGAAGACCGCGCCTATGGTACTGGCCGCTCTTCCTGACGATCCGTCAAGGGATTCCGATGTCCCGGCTCTCCTTTGGGAGATCAGGCGTGAGCGCAGGATGGAGTTCGCTTTCGAACACTCAAGGATCATCGACCTCAGAAGGTGGAAGAAACTTGAATATATGGACACGGACGCCAATGCTGACCTGCTTTCAGGCACATGGGTGAATTTCCCTGCCGAATGTCCGGATGACCTCGTTGACGGCAACAAAGGCAAGATCCGGGTGATGACAGCGTCAGGTGACCTCATCACCTTCGATGGTAAGAACGGAGCCAAGATGGTTGGATTCTTTTATCCGGCCGAGAACAAGGGAAGGCTTCCTTTCCTCAATGTTCCGAACATCAACCCTTATCTCACTCCGGTCGGTTCCAACACCATCACGGACTATTCCAACAAAGGCTACAAGCTCACCCAGACGGAGGGTTGGCCTGAATCATCGAATTAATGACTGATAATCAGAATGACAGATAATATGAAAAAGATAATAAGACTCTCCCTCGCATTGCTGGTCTTAGGCTTTGTCTCTTGTGAGAAAGAACTGCCGAGCCAGGTTGAGCAGCCGTACGACACGGAGATTTCGGCGATCAGTATTGTCAATGCGGGAGCCGACGGCGCGACCGTGGTGGAGGGACGCATCGACGAGTACAACAAGATGATTGACTTCAAGAGAATAGTCCCGGAGACGGACTTTTCCCAGCTGAAGGTTAAGGCCACGCTCTCCGAGGGCGCGGTCCTTGAGAGCGATGTGTTTGATTTCTCTATGGACGAGGAGACCACGGAGAAGACACAGATCCTCAGGATCAAGAACCACAACCGCTACAAGGACTACTTTATCCGTGTCAGGAAGAAGGTTCCTGTGTTTGGCGCTGATTGGGAGAAGGTGAAGACCTACGGCTTCTGCGCCGCCACCAACAACACCTACGAGCACTTCAACTCAGGAACTACCCGCTGGGCCGGATTTGACGGTGAATATGTACTCGTGGTCTCCAGAAAGGGTGGCACGAATCCTCATCTGCTGAAGGTCTCCGACCTGAAGGAAGGCAAGATCGAACCGATTATGCTGAACAACGAAGGTGTGACAGGCGGAACATTCCCGATTCATAGCGGAGCCGTGATCAAGGGCCACACTTATGTGAGCAACCTTTCCGGTGGCGGCAAATGGTCCCCATTGAAGATTTACTACTACGAGACTCCGGCTTCCGCTCCGGAAGTGATTCTGAATGTGACGCTTGACACAATCGACGGCGCCAACTCAAGGCACGGTGACAACGCCTCGTTCAATCTTGACGAGAACGGTAACGGTTATGTATTCTTCGGCAACAACGGCTCCACGGATGTCCTGAGGTTCACCATCAGGAACTGGAAGGAGATCGATCCTGCCAGCGCCACGGTTCTTGGCTCAGACTCCAAGGCTAACTCCTACATTACTGTCAACAGGATTTGGGGAACCGACAGCTACATTTTCGGCGGAATCTATATGGCTCCAAAGATTGTGGACGAATCGATGTCCGTACAGTATTCCCTGAAGTCCACCAGTGTCCCTGCGCAGTCAACCGCTTGCCAGATAATCAGTTTCAATGACGAACGCTATCTGGTCACAATGACTGCCGGCAGAACCGAGGACGTGACTCCGACGATGAACGTCTATGACATCACCAAGGGAGGCGACTCTCTGACTGACTGCCTTGCCAAATTTGAGGAAGGTGACCGCAAGCCGGTATATTCATTCATCCTTGGCGGCGGCAAGAGCATCTCTCCGGGAACTAATCTCAACTACTACATTGAGAAGGACGCGGCCGGAAAGGACAGCAAGCTTTACCTGTTCGCCGCCCGATGCGACTCTGGGTTCGCGATCTGCGAGTTCCCGATAAAGGTGGCTCTTGACGACTGATCGGTGCGGAAATGAAAAGATTGACAAGAATATTTTTGTACACGCTTCTGAGTGTGGCCTTCTTCGCCTGCGGAAAGGAAGAACAACCTTTTAAGCCTGGCGGCTCCACTGGCGGAGGAGGCACCGGAGGCGGTGGCACGACTGATCCGGTCAAGGTCGAATTTCCGAGGAAGGAACTCAGAGGTGTCTGGGTGGCCACTGTCTGGGAACTGGACTGGCCTATGGGCGCGCACGACGAGGCCTCACAGAAGAAGAAGTACACGGACTACCTTGACTTGTTCCAGGAGTGCGGCATCAATGCTGTGTTCTTTCAGATCCGGTCCAAGGCTGATGCTTACTATGAGTCTCAGTATGAGCCTTGGAGCAAGACCATAACAGGCACGGTCGGCAAGAATCCGGGTTACGATGTCCTCAAGTTCCTGATAGACGAGACCCACGCCCGTGGGATGCAGTTCCATGCTTGGATCAATCCTTACCGTGTCGAGACGAGAGGTTCCGCCTCGGCTGAGTTTCCAGCATTGGATCCTAAGATTCCAGCCTCGATGGTCAAGGACTACAACAAGATCCGTGTCTATAATCCGGCTCTGCCGGAGGTTCAGGACAGGATCGCCGCCATTGTCAAGGAAATCATCACAAAATACGATGTGGACGGCCTTCACATGGATGATTATTTCTATCCGTCATTGGAAAAAGGCGAGTCTCTGAATGATGCTGCTGAATATGCCAAATATGGTTCTGGATATTCAAAGATCGAGGATTTCAGGCGCGCCAATGTCACCAAGGCGATCGAAAAGATCCATAATGTGATTGTCCAGACCCGTCCGGAAGTGATTTTCTCCGTCAGCCCTCAAGGCAACTATGACAACAACTACAACGCTTTGTTCGCCGATGTCGCCACTTGGACCCGCAACGGATTGATTGATGTGATTATCCCTCAGCTGTACTATAGTGTCGTAACATTCCAGACAAGGATCAAGTGGTTCGTTGACAATGCGTTCAAGAGCCATCTGATGGCAGGCTACGGGATCTACAACTTCGCTTCGGACGCGTCCAACACGGATTTCCGGACAACGTCCTCGTTCTACAGCCAGTACAACTACGCCGCCCAGATCAAACGTGTTGAGGGTGCTCTCTTGTACAGTGCCAAAAGCTTGACGGGAAATAAGATCGGGATAACGGACGCTGTCAAGGGAGCGTTCGGGACAAAGACTCTGATTCCGTACCTTCTTGCCGCTGACGAGAAGAAACCGGACGCTCCGACAGGGGTGAAAGTCGATGGCTCCGCCTTGACTTGGACCGGCGCGGGCCCGATGTTCGCCGTCTACAAGTTGGACGGAACCAAGAAGAAGGCGACATTGGTCGGGACGACAAAGGACAAGAAGTTCAGCCTTTCGTCGAAAGGAACCTATCTGGTGACCGCCATAAGTGAGCTTAACTCCGAGAGCGACGCGTCGGAGCAGGTGACTTATTGATCTGCTCAGAAATATTTATAAAGAACGGTTTAATCCGTGAGGGAAAGTAAGAATGCTTCACCTCACGGATTTTTCTTTTGTCCCAAGGCGAATAATTCGTTATATTTGTGCTTTAGTAAGCGTTAAAAAATAAGTTGAACTAAATTTTGTGTCAGATTTATTAGGATAGATTTCTTTTGGAAGAAGTAGCGTGCCGATGGCACATGACTGATGAGAAAAGAAATATAGACCATAAAGATATACAAATTGTTCAAGTTACTTTTTAATGATTACTTAGTCCGCGAAAGGAATATGTTTTCAAAGGAACTTAAAGAAGAATGCGGGGTGTTCGGTGTCTGGGGAGTCCCCCACGCCGCCGAGGTGACCTACTACGGTCTCCATTCCCTTCAGCATCGCGGCCAGGAAGGCTGCGGAATCGTCTCGGTCAACGATAGTGGAGAACTTCACCGGGTCAAGGGACTCGGGCTCGTGACCGAAGTCTTCAACAGCGAGAATCTCGGATCTCTCCACGGAAATATGGCGGTCGGCCACGTGCGCTACTCCACCCATGGCGGTGGCGGCATCGAGAATGTCCAGCCGTTTCTCTTCAGGCACAACAGCGGTGACTTCGCCCTTGTCCACAACGGCAACGTGGTGAATTCCGCCCAGTTGAGAAAGTACCTGGAGGACCGCGGCAGCCTTTTCCAGTCCACATCCGACAGCGAGATTCTGGCCCACCTCATCAAGAAGGAGCCGGTCGAAAGGAACAGCCCGAGAATCATCCCTATCATGGAGGCCCTGAATATGATTGAAGGGGCTTTTGCGTTTATGGTGATGACCAACCACAGGATCTATGCGATGAGGGACAAGTACGGCCTCAGGCCTCTGTCCATCGGGCGCATCGGCGACGGCTATGTCCTCAGCAGCGAGACCTGCGCGTTCAGCGTCGTGGGAGCGGAGTTTGTCCGCGACGTGGAGCCGGGCGAGGTGGTCACGATCGACCACCACGGCATCAGAAGCCAGAAATATTCAGACTACCAGCGTCACGCGATGTGCGCCATGGAATATATTTACTTCTCCCGCCCGGACAGCGACATCGAAGGCCGTAACGTCCATTCTTTCAGGAAAGAGAGCGGAAAGATCCTCTACCGGGAGTCGCACGTGGACGCGGACATCGTGGTCGGGGTTCCGGACTCCAGCCTGAGCGCCGCCTCCGGTTACGCCGAGGCGAGCGGACTTCCTAACGAGATGGGACTCATCAAGAACCGCTACATCGGCAGGACTTTCATCCAGCCGTCGCAGGAGATGAGGGACAAAGGTGTGAAGATGAAACTGTCGCCGGTCAGGAGCATCGTGAAGGACAAGAGGATAATTCTGGTGGACGACTCGATAGTCCGCGGAACCACGTCCCTGAGGATCGTGCGGATGCTCCGCGAGGCCGGAGCGAAAGAGGTTCACATGAGGATCGCCAGTCCGATGATCAAGAATCCGTGCTTCTATGGTGTGGATATGTCCACCCACAAGGAGCTGCTTTGCTATTCCAGAAACCTGGAGCAGGCCCGTCAGGCCATCGAGGCCGACTCGTTGGCGTTCCTTTCTGAGGAGGGCCTTTTCGAGGCCGGTCACCGCACCGACCTCTGCCTTGCCTGCTTCAACGGCAACTACCCGACCGCCCTATACTCCAGCATCGAGGAGGTCAACGAGGAACATAAATTTTAGTTGGAAGAATATAGGCAGACCAACTGAATGATTATATTTATAAAAGAATATAAAGTGATAATTCTTCACCGCTTGCGGTGAAAGTAAGTCCCTCCCCCGAGGTGAGGGATTTAGGGAAGGGGTAACGTAAATGATGGTGGGTGGGTAATCACCTGCGAACGTGAGATAAAGTTTTTTTCAACAAGTAATTACCTACTTGCGAGAGATGATAGGAATCATATATTATGGCAGTTGATTACGAGAAGGCGGGCGTGAGCCTTGAGGCGGGCTACGACGTTGTGCGCAGGATCAAGAAGCACGTGGCGTCGACCGACAGGCTCGGCGTGATGGGAAACATCGGGGCGTTCGGAGGAATGTTCGATCTTTCAAAACTGAACATCAAGGAGCCGGTTCTGGTCAGCGGGACGGACGGAGTCGGCACGAAGCTCAAGCTGGCGTTCGCGATGGACAAGCACGACACCATCGGCATCGACGCCGTGGCGATGTGTGTGAACGACGTTCTGGCCCAGGGAGCGGAACCGCTTGTGTTCCTTGACTATGTGGCCCAGGGAAAGACCCGTCCGGAGGTCGTGGAGGCCATCGTGGCCGGAGTCGCTGACGGATGCCGTCAGGCCGGATGCGCCCTCGTGGGCGGAGAGACCGCCGAGATGCCTGGAATGTACGAGGACGGTGAATATGACATCGCGGGCTTCACCACAGGTGTCGTGGAGAAATCCAGACTCATCGACGGCACGAAGGTAAAGGCCGGGGATGTCCTCGTTGGAATCGCCTCCACGGGAGTCCACAGCAACGGATTCAGCCTTGTGCGCAAGATCTTTTCCGACAACAATCTGGATCTCTTCAAGGTTTATCCTGAACTGGAGTCCGACCAGCCGCTCGGCCTTGTCGCCCTGACTCCGACCAGGATCTACGTGAAGCAGGTTCTGGACGTGATCCGCAACTGCGACGTGCACGGAGTCGCCCACATCACCGGCGGCGGCTTCGACGAGAACATCCCGAGAATCCTCCGCGAAGGCCAAGGAATCGAGGTGAATGAAGGTTCCTGGACGATCCTTCCGATCTTCCGCTTCCTGGAGAAGTACGGCAACATCCCCCACAGGGAGATGTTCAACATATTCAACATGGGTGTCGGAATGGTTCTGGCTTTGGATGAGTCCGAGGCTCAGAAGGCCATCGACATACTTGCCGGCTACGGGGACAAGGCGACCGTCATCGGCCGCGTGACCGACAAGCCGGGTGTGGATATTCATTTGCTTTAGTCAGTCGCGGCGGATTTTTTGTGATTTTTGCTGCAATGAATTTGAAATAGCAGGATTTGTTTGATTAAAGCTTCAGAATTATGAAAAAATCATTTGCTAAACTGACCGCGGCCATCGGCCCGGCACTGCTCTCGATGCTCGGATTCTCCGGCTGTGAAGACAACATCTGGAGTAATCGTTGTGAATACGGTGTGCCATCCTGTGATTTCAAGGTCGATCTGACGGTTTTGGACGAAAGCGGAAAGGGAATCAAAGGCATCCGCGTCGTTCCTTCAAAACAATTGACTTACGACAAAGACACTCTCTTCACCGACGAGAACGGAAAGGCTGTAGGTGCTTATGATGGGGTTTGGCCGATGAATGAGGTCAAGTTCTATTTCGATGACGTTGACGGAGATGCCAACGGCTCCTTCAAGCGGGACAGTCTGACAGTCACGGCTGAGAAACTGAAAGGCGGCAGCGGCAACTGGTACGAGGGCGAGTTTGCTCTTAAAGGCACAAAGACTTTGAAGAAGAGCGAGTAACGGATGGACGGACTTTCGATCAGAAGAAGAATCGCGCTTGACATCGCAAGGTCGATGCGCAAGTCTCAGGAGGAGGAACATCCTCTGAGGCAGCTCTTCTGGGAATGTACGCTCCGATGCAATCTCCGTTGCCAGCATTGCGGAAGCGACTGCAAGCAGGTCGCCGCCACTCCGGACATGCCGAAGGAGGATTTCTTCAAGGTGCTGGACTCCATCGCCGCCAAGACGGATCCCCACAAGGTTTTCGTCATCATCTCCGGCGGAGAGCCGACGATGCGCGCGGACTTGGAGGAATGCGGCAAAGGAATATATTCCCGTGGATTTCCGTGGGGAATGGTTACGAATGGCTTCGGGATGACGGCGGAAAGATTCTCTCGTCTCCTCGGAGCCGGTCTTCATTCTATGACTGTCAGCCTGGACGGTCTGGAGGAGAACCACGATTGGCTTCGTGGGCGTGAGGGCAGTTTCACGCGTGCCGCTGAGACGATCAGGATGGCTGTCCGGTCAGGAATAGCCTTTGATGTCGTGACGTGTGTAAATCGTAGGAACTATCCGCAACTTCCTCATCTAAAAGAATTTTTGATTGGACTCGGACTGAAGGAATGGAGGCTTTTCTCCATATTCCCGCAAGGCCGCGCCGCCCTGAATCCGGATCTTCAGCTTCCGCCGGAGATGTTCCGTGGGATGCTGGATTTCATCAGGGAGACCAGAAAGGAGGGGAGGATCAAGGCCAGTTATGGTTGCGAAGGCTTCCTCGGCCCTTATGAGGGTGATGTGAGGGATCATTTCTATTCCTGCCAGGCCGGTGTTACTGTCGGTTCCGTGCTGGTTGACGGTTCGATCTCCGCCTGCACGAGCATCCGTTCGGACTATCACCAGGGCAACATCTACGAGGATGATTTTATGGATGTCTGGGAGCATCGCTTCCAACCTTACCGTGACCGGAGCTGGATGCGGAAAGACGACTGCGCCGACTGCAAGTACTGGAAATGGTGCGAGGGCAACGGAATGCACCTCCGTGACTCGGACGGCAAGCTGATGCTCTGCCATCTGAAAAGAATATTGGACAAATAATTTATTAACGTATATTATGCGAGCTTTAATCAGTGTAAGTGACAAGACGGGTGTCGTTGATTTCGCCCGGGAACTCGTGTCGCTCGGATGGGAAATCCTTTCCACCAGCGGCACAATGAAGATGTTGAAAGAGGCAGGTCTGCCTGTGACCAGTGTGAGCGATGTCACGGGATTCCCCGAGATCTGCGACGGCCGTGTGAAGACCCTTCATCCTAAGATCCACGGGGCCCTTCTCGCCCGCAGGGATATTCCCGATCATCTGAAACAATTAGAGGACAACGGAATCGAGAAGATCGACCTCGTCTGCGTCAACCTTTATCCGTTCCGTGAGACGATCGCCAAACCGGATGTTACGATGGAGGATGCCGTGGAGCACATCGACATCGGAGGCCCGTCAATGCTTCGCAGCGCCGCCAAGAACTGGGCCTCGGTCACAGTGGTAGTCAACCCGGAGGACTACGCCACTGTCATCTCCGAGATCAAGGCAACCGGTGACACGACTCCGCAGACCCGTCTCCAGCTGTCCGCCAAGGCTTACACCCACACAGCCGAGTACGACAGCGCCATCGCCACATATATGCGCGCCCAGGCCGGTCTTCCGGAGAAGCTGTTCCTTGAATATGACATCTGCCAGAATCTCCGCTACGGTGAGAACCCTCATCAGCAGGCCAAGTTCTACAAGACCCTGAAGCCGGTGCCATATTCGTTGGCCACCGCCGAGCAGTTGAACGGCAAGGAACTGTCTTACAATAATATTCAGGATGCCAACGCCGCCCTGAACATCGTCCGTGAGTTCGACGAGCCTTTCGCCGTTGGCCTCAAGCACATGAATCCGTGCGGAGCCGGTCTCGGCGCTGACGTTGTTGAGGCTTGGAAGAAGGTTTATGAAGGTGACAAGACCTCCATCTTCGGAGGTATCGTGGCGTTCAACCGTGAGGTCAACCTTGAGGTTGCGCAGCTGCTCAAGCCGATCTTCCTTGAAATCGTGATGGCTCCGTCATTCGCACCTGATGCCCTTGAGCTTCTCCGCGCCAAAAAGAACCTGCGTGTCCTTAAAGTGAATATGGAAGGCTCTGTCAAGGAGCAGATGCAGTGTGTTAGCGTCAACGGCGGGCTTCTGGTTCAGAATCAAGATCTTACAATCGTACCGGTGACCGCTTCGCAGACTGTGACCGAGGCTGTGCCGACCGAAGGGCAGATTGTCGATCTGAATTTTACCTGGAGGATTGTCAAGCACGTCAAGTCCAACGCCATCACCGTCGGCAAGGCTGGGATGATATATGGCGTGGGCGCCGGCCAGATGAACCGTGTGGGCTCCGCCGAGCTTGCCCTGAAGCAGGCAGCCGCCACTTTGGCCGAGGAGGAAACCTCCAGGACAGGCGTTGCCGTTGACCCTAAGGAGGCCGCTCGCAAGGCCGGTCTCGTTCTGGCTTCCGACGCTTTCTTCCCGTTCGATGACTGTGTTACCCTGGCGGCCGAGTACGGCGTGAAAGCCATCGTGCAGCCTGGCGGATCCGTCCGCGACGAGGATTCCATCAAGAAATGCGACGAGCTTGGCATCGCCATGGTCTTCACTGGAGAACGTCATTTCAAACATTAATATCATCTTCGTGGCAGATAACTGTTTGACAATCAAGTAAAATGCCATACTCGTGGTCCCGAAAACAGAACCAGGAAGATGACGATTTCGTTGAAAGTCAGCATGTTATCTGCCAAGCCTACCATTAATATTTATGCGAGTATTTCATTTCGAATCAACGAACAAGAGTGACGGCAAGACCATAATGCTGGACACTCTGCTGTCCAAGAACGTGCTGGTTGTCGGTAGCGGTGGCCGCGAGCACGCCATAGTGGACGCTTTGAGCCGCTCCAGACGTGTCGGCAAGATATTCTGCGCTCCTGGAAACGCCGGGATCGCCGCCCAGGCCGAGTGTCTTCCTCTCAAGGAGACACAGATTCCCGAACTTGTGGACTTCGCGAAGGAACACGGTGTTGACCTGACGGTTGTGGGGCCGGAAGTCCCTCTCTCCGCCGGAATCGCCGATGCCTTCGAAAAGGCTGGATTGAGGATATTCGGACCTTCCGCCGCAGCCGCCCGCATCGAGTCCAGCAAGGATTTCGCGAAACGGCTGATGGAGAAGTACGACATTCCGACCGCCGCCTTCAAGACCTTCGACAACTACGATGATGCCATTGAATATGTCAGCAGACACACCTTCCCGATTGTCCTGAAATATGACGGGCTGGCCGCCGGCAAGGGAGTCGTCATCCCGGAGACCTTCTCCGACGCCAAGGTGGCTCTGAAGGATATGCTCCTTGACGACAAATTCGGCAAGGGCAAGGTCGTGGTCGAGGAATATCTCACCGGCCCCGAGTTCTCGTTTATGTGCTTTGTGAACGGTAAGGAGGTCTTCCCTCTGGCCATCGCCCAAGATCACAAGAGAGCGTTCGAGGGAGACAAAGGGCCTAACACAGGAGGTATGGGAGCATATTCACCGGTTCCGGTCATCACCGCCGAGGATGAGGAATATGCTCTTGAACACATAATGAAGAAGACTGCCGCCGCGATGGTCGCCGAGGGTTGTCCGTTCAAGGGACTGCTTTACGGTGGCCTGATGAAGACTCCGTCCGGCATCAAGGTCATCGAGTTCAACTGCCGTTTCGGAGATCCTGAGACTGAGGTGGTTCTGCCTCGTCTGGAGTCAGACATCTACGACATATTCTCAGCCATCGCTGATGGTGGAATGTCGGTGAACGCTCCGGAGGGGACTGATTCCGTGGAGGGCGCAAGGCTTTCATCCGCCGAGCTTATGCCGGAGATCAAGTGGTCTTCCGAGCAGACTCTCGGCTTTGTGATGGCTTCGAAAGGCTATCCGGGCTCTTACGAGAAAGGCTTTGCGATCTCCGGTTTGGATGAGGCTTTGGCTGATCCGTCGGTCAGGATCTATCAGATGGGAACCAGGGAGGTCACAGATCCGGAATCCGGTGCCAAGTCTCTGGTGACTTCCGGTGGCCGTGTCCTGATGGTGGTCGCCTCCGGTGAAACCCTCCGCCAGGCCCGTGACAAAGCCCTCGCCGCCGTCCGTAAGATTCACTGCGACAACCTCTTCTACCGTTCCGACATCGGGCATCTTGTCCTTTAATTAAAACTCTTGCTTCTTCACCGCTTGCGGTGAAAGCAAATTCCCCCAGACTGCCTGAAAAGTCTCGGCTAGAGTTCTAAAGTCTGTACCCTTATACAAGGGCGACAACGAATTTTCAATCCTCTGAGGTGGTAATTAGACTTTTAAGACAGTCTCCCCCGAGGGGAGGGATTTAGGAAGACGAGAATTCCACTCATCAATAAACGGTATAAAGTGAAAGCAAGTCCCTCCCCCGAGGGGAGGGATTTAGGGAGAGGGTAACGTGAATAGATTGTCGTGGTAGGCACTTTGAACGTTTGATAAGTTTTTTCAATTAGTAATTACCTTTTAGCGAGGTACAAATGTTATGACAATATCTGGAAAAGATTTAGCGGCCAGGTTAAAGGCCCGAATGGCCGAGCAGGTGGCCACATTCCCTGCAAAATATGGCCGAGTCCCTCATTTGGTCGTGATCCTGGTGGGAGACGACCCCGGCAGCCAGACCTACGTCAGGAACAAGGCCAAGGCCTGTGACGTGGTAGGAATCAGGAACACCACAGTCAGGATGCCTGCCGACACCCCTGAGCAGGTACTCCTCGACAAGATCGCCGAGCTCAACGCCGATGACACAGTTGACGGCATCCTCGTCCAGCTTCCTCTCCCGAAGCAGATCAGCGAACCGAAAGTGATCGAGGCCATAGCCCAGTCCAAAGACGTTGACGGCTTTCACCCGCTCAACACCGCCGCCCTTTGGCAGAAGAGACCGAACTCCTCCTGCGTTGTCCCTTGCACCCCTATGGGAATCATAAGGCTTCTTGAGGATGCCAATTATGAGATTGCCGGCAAGAATGCTGTCGTGATCGGCCGCAGCCAGATCGTCGGCCTCCCGATCACCAAACTTCTCCTTGACAGGAACGCTACGGTAACAGTCTGTCATTCAAAGACGAAGAACCTTTCTGAAATCACACGTCAGGCAGACATCCTTGTTGTGGCCATAGGCCGTGCCAAGTTCGTGACCGGTGATATGGTCAAGGACGGTGCCGCCGTGATCGATGTTGGAATGGACCTTGACGAGAACGGCAAGCTTTGCGGTGATGTGGACTTCGCCTCCGTCGAGCCGAAAGCTTCTGTCATCACCCCTGTTCCTGGCGGTGTCGGTCCGATGACTATCTGCTGCCTAATGGAGAACACCATCCAGTGCTTCCTCAACAAGGTCGCTATGCGCTGATATTCATGCCTGAACATTAATGTCAAAGAAACCAAGACAGGTTCAAGGTCTCCAGTCCTTCTATAACACTAGCGAACCAAGGCTGACAACAGTAGGCTTGGCTCGCTTTGTGTATAATAGAATACGTATTGAAGACCCTTGGTCGGGCTCCAGTGAAATTGGGGTTACTAATATGTTCTTGTTGATGTGATCAGGGTAAAAGTTCTCAGTGTTATAAAAAAAATTGCCTATCTTTGCCGCCACAGACATTAATTATGCGCAAGAACACTATCCAATCAATATCCGAACAGACCGGCTATTCAGTCTCGACAGTTTCCAGAGTCCTTTCAGGCAAGGCGCAACGCTCCAGAATCAGTCAGAAAGCGATTGAAATAATTCAGGCGGAGGCGAAAAGAATCAACTATACGCCGAATCTTCTTGCGCAAGGGCTTCGTACCAGCCGCACCTACACCATTGGCCTGACTGTGCCGGGGATTGACAACCCGTTCTTCGCCACGTTGGCGAGCACTGTGATCGAGAATCTTAAACTCGCCGGCTACCACACACTTCTGGCCGACTCGTTGGAAAATGAGAAGGATTTCGAGAGTTCCCTTATGATGTTCCGCTCAAGAAGCGTGGACGGCGTAATCGCCGTTCCTGTCGGCAACACGACCGAATTGATGGACGAGATCACCGGCAACATCCCTACTGTCCTGATAGACCGTTACTTCGAGGGAACCTCCCTACCATACATCTGTACCGACAACTACGCCGGTGGCTATATGGCGACTGAATATCTCATCAACCGCGGCTGCCGCAACATCCTGTCAATCCAGGGCGTGGAGGGCTCGACCCCTTCAATGGAGCGTGTCAGAGGCTTCAAGGACGCCATCAGCGCCCACAGCGAAAAGCAAATTGAATATGCAATTGTGGGTGACGCTTTCTCTGTCGAGAATGGTTACGATCAGGTCAAGAGAATATTCAGTGATGGGGTAAGGTATGACGCTGTGTTTGCATATTCATCAACCATCCTGCTTGGTGCCATCCGCGCTTTCCGCGAGCTTGGCGTAAGGATTCCGGAGCAGGTGGGCATCATTTCTTTCGACAACAACGGTTTCCTGGACTTTTTGGATCCCGCCATCACCCGCATCGAGCAACCCCTCTCGGAGATCGGCCGCCTGGCCTCCCAGGTCCTGATCGACATCATTGAGAACAAGCATCAGGATCTCCCCCCTGTCCAACGTCTCATCGCCCCGACCCTCATCATCCGCGACAGCTGCTGACGACTGGAGTGGTTGGCCTACCGCAAATAAATTTCTCCCAGGCGTAATTTTGGTAACGTGCAAAATTCGTCTGGGAGAAATTTTTTGCGGTCGTAGGCGTTTGTGACCTAAGTTATGTGATTGCAGGCAGCAACTGAAAAAAGGCCGGCTGTGGAGCGCTTCCACAGCCGGCCTTTCATATTCATTGAAGAACTTGTTAGAGTTCGTTCATTTCCTGCTCGTACTCGTCCTTGCGGCCGACGATGATGTCCTGGAACTCCTTCTGGCCTGTACCTGCCGGGATAAGGTGACCGCAGATGACGTTCTCCTTCAGACCTTCGAGATGATCGACACGAGCCCTGATGGCAGCCTCGCTGAGCACCTTGGTCGTCTCCTGGAAGGAAGCCGCCGAGATGAAGCTGTTGGTCCTGAGGGCCGCTCTGGTGATACCCTGAAGCACGAGCTTCGCGGTCGCCGGATTGGCCTCACGTACAGCCATCATCTTCCTGTTCTGCCTTTCGAGAGAAGAATTCTCGTTCCTCATGTCGCGGGCGTCAATGATGTCACCGACCATGTACCTTTGTGAATCTCCGGCGTCAAGAACATAATACTTTCCGAATATGTTGTCGTTGGCGTCCATGAAATCCCATTTGTCAACCAGCTCTTCCTGCAGGAACTCAGTGTCGCCAGGATTGGTGATCTGAACCTTGCGCATCATCTGGCGGACGATGATCTCAAAGTGCTTGTCGTTGATCTTCACACCCTGCAGACGGTAAACCGCCTGAACCTCGTTGACGATGTAGTCCTGAGCCTTGACAGGTCCGAGGATGTTGAGGATGTCGGTAGGTGAGATGCCACCGTCAGAAAGCCTTGTTCCGGCCTTTACGTAGTCGTTCTCCTGAACCAGGATCTGCTTGGTAAGCGGAACGAGGTAGTGCTTCTCCACACCTGACTTGTTCTTGACGATGATCTCGCGGTTTCCTCTCTTGACCTTACCCATGAGAACCTCTCCATTGATCTCCGCAAGGATAGCAGGTGATGATGGAGTTCTGGCCTCGAACAGTTCGGTGACTCTTGGAAGACCTCCGGTGATGTCGCTTGACTTACCGATGGCGCGAGGAATCTTGATGATCACGTCACCGACATTGACCTTGTCTCCGTTGTTGGCGATAAGGTGGGCGCCGACAGGAAGGTTGTACTGCCTGATCTGGTTGCCTTCGTCGTCGAGGATGAGGATTGAAGGGTTCTTTGTCTTGTCCCTGGACTCAATGATGACCTTGTCCTTGTTGACGGCGAATTCATCGGCTGCCTCCTCACGGAATGTGACACCTTCGATCAGGTTGTCGAACTGAACCTTACCGGCGGTCTCCACAATCGTGATGGCGTTGTAAGGATCCCACTCGCAGAGCAGGTCGCCGTTCTTGATTGTGTCTCCGTCCTTGAAGTACAGTTTTGAACCGTATGGAACGTCATAGTGTGAGTAGGTGATGCCTGTGTTCTCGTCGATGATGCTGACCTCGGTCATACGGCTGACGACAATCTCCTGTACAGAACCGTCTTCACCGACTTTCTGGATGGTCCTAAGTTCCTCGAAGACAAGTTTTCCATCGTATTTGGCGACGATTGAGGAGTCGGCCGCGGTGCTGGATGCCGTACCACCGACGTGGAAGGTACGCAGGGTAAGCTGTGTACCAGGCTCACCGATGGACTGGGCGGCGATGACACCGACAACCTCACCTTTCTCAACCATCCGGCTGGTCGCAAGGTTACGTCCGTAGCACTTCGCGCAGACACCCTTGCGGGACTCGCACGTGAGCACCGAACGGATCTCGACCTGCTCGATCGGCAGATGGTCGATCAGATTGGCTGTCGCCTCGCGGATCTCCTCGCCGGCCTTGATGATAAGCTCACCGGTGAGAGGATTGAATATGTCGTGGACGGAAGTACGTCCGAGGATTCTTTCTCCGAGTGACTCGATGATCTCGTCCTTGTTCTTGATGGCGGTGGCGATAAGGCCTCTGAGCGTGCCGCAGTCTTCCTCAGTGATGATGACATCGTGGGAGACATCGACAAGACGACGGGTAAGATAACCGGCGTCAGCGGTCTTGAGGGCGGTGTCGGCCAGACCCTTACGGGCTCCGTGGGTGGAGATGAAGTACTCGAGCACCGTCATGCCCTCCTTCAGGTTGGAGATGATAGGGTTCTCGATGATCTCCGCTCCGGCCGCTCCTGACTTCTGAGGCTTGGCCATAAGTCCACGCATACCGCAAAGCTGCTTGATCTGCTGGGTTGAACCACGGGCTCCGGAGTCCAGCATCATATAAACCGGGTTGAATCCCTGCTGGTCAGCGGAAATCTGCTTTTCGACAATCTTTGTGAGTTTGTTGTCGATGGCACCCCAAAGGTCGATCACTTTGTTGTAGCGCTCGTTGTTGGTGATGAAGCCCATCGCATAGTTGTTCTTGACTTCCTCAACCTGCTTGTAACCCTCTTCGATAAGGCTTGCCTTCTCGGCCGGGATGATGACATCTCCAAGGTTGAACGAGATACCGGCTCTGAAAGCCTGGTCGTAACCCAGATTCTTGATGTCGTCCAGGAACTGTGCTGTTCTGGTCACACCGGTGCTCTTGATGACCTCGGTGATGATCTTGCGCAGGGATTTCTTTCCGAGAATCTCGTTGACGTAAGGGACCTCATCCGGAACATACTGGTTCACGATGATTCGTCCCGCCGTGGTCTTTTTGATCTCGTAACCCTTGCTCGGATCCATCTTGTCAACCGGAAGTCTCACCCCGATCTCGGCGTGCATGTCAATCGCCTTTTCGTTGTACGCGACGATGACCTCTTCCGGCCCATAGAAGTTCATACCCTCGCCTTTCGCTCCCGGTCTGACCTTGGTGATGTAATACAAACCGAGCACCATGTCCTGTGAAGGGACGGTGATAGGGGTTCCGTTGGCGGGGTTAAGAATATTCTGGGAACCGAGCATCAGAAGCTGCGCCTCCATGACTGCCGCGTTGCCGAGTGGAAGGTGAACGGCCATCTGGTCACCATCGAAGTCGGCGTTGAAGGCCGTACATGCGAGAGGGTGGAGCTGGATGGCTTTGCCTTCGATCATTCTTGGCTGGAAGGCCTGGATACCAAGTCTATGGAGGGTAGGGGCACGGTTAAGGAGAACCGGATGACCCTTCATCACGTTCTCAAGGATGTCCCAGATGACAGGATCCTTTCTGTCCACGATCTTCTTCGCGGACTTCACTGTCTTGACGATTCCTCTTTCGATGAGCTTGCGGATGATGAATGGCTTGTAGAGCTCGGCCGCCATGAACTTAGGCAGACCGCACTCGTGCATATTCAGTTCAGGTCCTACAACGATAACCGAACGGGCTGAATAGTCCACACGCTTACCGAGGAGGTTCTGACGGAAACGTCCCTGCTTGCCTTTGAGTGAGTCTGAGAGGGATTTGAGAGCCCTGTTGGATTCGCTCTTCACCGCGCTTGACTTCTTGGAATTGTCGAACAGTGAGTCAACAGCTTCCTGAAGCATACGCTTCTCGTTTCTCAGGATGACCTCAGGAGCCTTGATCTCGATGAGTTTCTTGAGTCGGTTGTTCCTGATGATGACCCTTCTGTAGAGGTCGTTCAGGTCTGTGGTGGCGAAACGGCCTCCATCGAGCGGAACGAGCGGGCGCAGATCCGGCGGAATGACAGGAATGACTTTCATTATCATCCACTCCGGACGGTTGATGTTCCTTGACTCCATGAACCATTTCACGACTCCAAGTCTCTTCAGATGATCCGCCTTCCTCTGTTGTGAGGTCTCGTTGAGCATCTTGACGCGCAACTCTTTCGACAGTCCTTCGATGTCAGTCTCCTTCAGCAGGTCGTAGATGCCTTCGGCGCCCATCTTCGCGACAAACTTTCTCGGATCATCGAATGGTAGCTCATCGTTTTCCGGAAGCCTTGCGAGAACATCGAGATACTCGTCCTCTGAGAGGAGATCCATTTTCTCCAGTCCGCTGTCTCCAGGGTTGACCACTATGTATTTCTCATAGTAGATGACAGATTCGAGTTTCTTCGCCGGAAGTCCGAGAAGGGCTGAAATCTTGTTAGGCGCTGACTTGAAGTACCAGATGTGAGCCACAGGAACGGTCAGGGCGATGTGGCCCATCCTTTCCCTGCGGACTTTCTTTTCTGTCACCTCTACGCCGCACCTGTCGCAGACGATTCCACGGTAGCGGATCCTTTTGTACTTTCCGCAGTAGCATTCGTAGTCCTTTGTAGGTCCGAATATCTTTTCGCAGAAGAGACCGTCCCTTTCCGGTTTGTAGGTCCTGTAGTTCACTGTCTCAGGTTTCAGGACCTCGCCGCAGGATCTCGCTGAGATGTCCTCAGGGGAAGCCAGCGAGATGCTGATCGTCGAGAAGTTGCTCTTTACCTTGTTTTCCTTATTATTGAAAGTAGGCATATTCTTGAATGTCAATATTCTTGAAAATTAATCCAAAGTAACCTTGAGACCAAGTCCCCTAAGCTCGTGAAGCAGAACGTTGAGTGATTCCGGTATGCCTGGATTCGGCATCGGATCGCCTTTGACGATCGCCTCGTAGGTCTTGGAACGTCCGGTGACGTCGTCAGACTTGACGGTCAGGATCTCCTGAAGGGCATTGGCAGCACCGAATGCCTCAAGGGCCCAAACCTCCATCTCTCCGAACCTCTGGCCTCCGAACTGCGCCTTTCCGCCGAGCGGCTGCTGGGTGATGAGTGAATATGGTCCGATGGAACGCGCGTGCATCTTGTCATCGACCATGTGTCCCAGCTTGATCATGTAGATCACACCGACAGTCGCAGGCTGGTCGAACCACTCACCTGTTCCGCCGTCCCTGAGATGCGTCTTGCCGTATCTTGGGAGGCCGGCCTTGTCGGTGTAGTCGCAGATCTCCTCGATGGTGGCACCATCGAAGATCGGCGTGCTGAACTTCAGGCCAAGCCTTGCTCCGGCCCATCCGAGAACAGTCTCGTAGATCTGTCCGAGGTTCATTCGTGAAGGCACACCCAGAGGGTTCAGAACGATGTCCACTGGGGTTCCGTCCTCAAGGAACGGCATGTCTTCCTGACGGACGATCTTTGCCACGATACCCTTGTTTCCGTGACGTCCGGCCATCTTGTCACCCACGGTGATCTTCCTCTTCTTCGCGATGTAAACCTTGGCGAGTTGCATCACTCCGTTAGGAAGCTCGTCTCCGACCTTGATCTTGTCCATCTGCCTCTTGCACTCGGCTTCAGCGACCTTGTAGGTCAGGCAGTAGTTATTGATAAGTTCCTGAATGAGATGGTTTGATTCCTCGTCAGGAGTCCAGTTGCTGGAGTTGATGTTCTGGAAATCAATCGTCTTGAGTTTCTCAACAGTGATTTCCTTGCCCTTGGCGATGATCTCGACATCGTAGAGGTCGTTGACGCCCGCGCTCTTCTTTCCCTTTGTCAGGACGGTCAGTCTCTTGAAGAAATCAGCGTACAGCTTCGCGGCCTTCTTGTCAAACTCCTCCTGAATAAGGTCAAGGCGTGCTTTCTGATCAGTTTTGGCGGCTCTTCTGTTGCCCTCTTTGGCGGCTTTGGCGTAGAGCGCTGTCTTGATGACTGTTCCGCTGAGCGACGGATTAGCCTTGAGTGAGGCATCCTTCACGTCACCTGCCTTGTCTCCGAAGATCGCCTTGAGCAGTTTCTCCTCAGGAGAAGGATCGCTCTCACCCTTAGGGGTGATCTTACCGATCATGATGTCACCCGGCTCGATGTGAGCGCCGATTCTGATGATACCCTGCTTGTCCAGATCCTTTGTGGCATCCTCGCTCACGTTAGGAATATCAGAGGTCAGTTCCTCCATACCACGTTTGGTCTCGCGGACTTCGGTGAGATATTCATCGACATGGACTGAGGTGAGGATATCCCATTTCACCATCTCTTCCGAGAGCACGATGGCATCCTCATAGTTGTAACCTTTCCATGGCATGAAGGCTACCTTGAGGTTGCGTCCGAGCGCAAGCTCGCCGTTCTGTGTGGCATAGCCTTCCGTAAGCACCTGGCCCCCGGTCACTTTGTCACCCTTGCGGACGATTGGCTTGAGAGTGATGGTTGTACTCTGGTTTGTCCTTCTATAGATAGGAAGTGTATATACAGTCTCTTCCGGAGCGAATGAAACGAATTTCTCGTCATCCGTCCTGTCGTATCTGATTCTGATCTCCTTCGCGTCCACGTATGTCACTTCGCCTTCACGCTCTGCGACGAACTGTGTCCTAGAGTCAAGGCAAACCCTTTCTTCCAGGCCTGTTCCCACGATAGGGGATTCAGGACGGAGAAGCGGAACCGCCTGACGCATCATGTTCGCGCCCATCAAGGCACGGTGCGCGTCATCGTGCTCGAGGAACGGGATAAGTGATGCGGCGACGGAGGCCATCTGGTTAGGGGCGACGTCCATGTAGTCAACCTGCTCCTTTGAAACGACAGGGAAGTCGGCCTCAAGGCGGCACTGGATTCTGTCCTCCTTGATTGTTCCGTCATCCTCCATCTTGACCTTGGCAAGTGACACGAGTTTGTTCTCTTCCTCCTCGGCGGTCATGTAGTGCCATCCCTTGTCGGTCAGATCTACCTTTCCGTCATGTACCTCACGGTATGGAGTCTCGATGAATCCGAGCTGGTTGATTCTCGCGTAAACGCAGAGTGATGAGATAAGTCCGATGTTCGGGCCTTCAGGAGACTCGATAGGGCAGAGCCTTCCGTAGTGCGTATAGTGCACGTCCCTGACCTCGAATCCTGCCCTGTCTCTTGAAAGACCGCCTGGACCAAGGGCTGAGAGACGACGCTTGTGTGTGATCTCCGCCAGAGGGTTGGTCTGGTCCATGAACTGTGACAGCTGGCTGGTACCGAAGAACGAGTTGATCACGGAAGACAGAGTCTTGGCGTTGATCAGGTCGATCGGGTTGAACTGCTCGCTGTCCCGCACGTTCATTCTCTCGCGGATTGTCCTCGCCATTCTGGAAAGACCTACGCTGAACTGGTTGGCCAGCTGCTCGCCTACGGTGCGCACGCGTCTGTTGCTCAAGTGGTCGATGTCATCGACGGACGCCTTGGAGTTTATAAGTTGGATGAGATACCTGATGATCTCTATGATGTCTGTGTTGGTCAGAACCCTGATCTCAGGATCTGTCGTCAGACCAAGTTTCTTGTTCAGGCGGAACCTTCCGACGTTGCCAAGATCATATCTCTTCTCTGAGAAGAACAGTTTATCGATGACGTCCCTTGCGGTCGCCTCGTCAGGTGGTTCAGAATTGCGGAGCTGTTTGTAGATGAAGTTAACAGCTTCGATCTCAGTGTTGGTCGGATCCTTCTGGAGGGTGTTGAATATGATCGCATATTCATTTGAGTTGGCCTCGTCCTTCTGAAGAAGGATGGACTTCACGTCGGTGTCTGAAATCTTGGCGATGGTGTCATCGTCCAGTATTTCACCTCTCTCTACGATAGGAATGGTCCTTTCGATAGGAATGACCTCACCGGTGTCCTCATCCTCGAAATCCTCAGTCCACGTCTTGAGAACCTTGGCCGCCAGTTTACGGCCCTTGTTGTCCTCGAGATTCTGCGGTGTCACCTCGATTTCGTCGGCGAGACCGAATATGTCTATGATGTCTTTGTCTGAGTTGAAGCCTATCGCGCGCAGGAGAGTTGTGACAGGCAACTTCTTCTTGCGGTCGATATAGGCGTACATCACATTGTTGATGTCTGTCGCGAATTCAATCCAGGAGCCTTTGAAAGGGATGATTCTGGCTGAATATAACTTCGTTCCGTTAGCGTGCATGCTTTGGTCGAAGAACACACCAGGGGAGCGGTGCAGCTGGGAGACGATGATTCTTTCTGATCCGTTGATTACGAATGTGCCGGCCGGCGTCATGTATGGAATGTTGCCGAGGTACACATCCTGGACTCTTGTGTCAAAGTCCTCGTGCTCGGGATCTGTGCACGAAAGGCGGAGTTTTGCCTTCAGAGGAACATTGTATGTCAGCCCTCTCTCAAGACACTCGTCAATCGAATACTGAGGTGGATCGATGAAGTAATCGATGAATTCCAACTTGTAGTTGTTCCTCGTGTCTTCGATCGGGAATATTTCCTGGAACACCTGGAAGAGACCTTCGTTTTTTCTGTTCTCAGGTGTAGTCTCCAACTGGAAGAAATCCTTGAATGATTTCAACTGAACTTCCAGAAGGTCAGGATATTCCAGAATCTTTGATGTAGCGAACATTATTCGCTTGTTGTTAGTCTTTTTTGACATGTTCTGCCTTTAGGAAATGGAGAAAAACTTAATACGACAAAAAGGTTTAGAGCCTGCCTAGGCTCTAAACCTGATGATTTTCCCGCCAGGGGAAGCTGGGTTATTTAACCTCAACTTCGGCGCCTGCCTCTTCAAGGGCAGCCTTCAGTTGCTCAGCCTCTGCCTTGGATGCCTTCTCCTTCACTGTCTTAGGAGCGCCGTCCACGAGATCCTTAGCTTCCTTCAGACCAAGACCAAGGGCCTCCTTAACGGCCTTGATAACCTGAAGTTTAGCTGCGCCGGCTGACTTGAGGACAACGTCGAACTCAGTCTGCTCTGTTGGAGCGGCCTCAGCGGCTGCCGCAGGACCTGCTACTGCTACCGCAGCGGCTGCAGGCTCGATACCATACTCTTCCTTGAGAACTTTAGCAAGTTCCTGAACATCTTTTACAGTAAGGTTAACCAACTCTTCTGCAAGTGCTTTTACATCTGCCATAATTGATATTTATTAAATTGTTTGTTATTATTTCTCTTCTTTTTCCGAAAGTGTCTTGACAAGTCCGGCGATTGTGCTGCCACCGCCATTCTGGAGAGCGGAGATGACATTGCGCATAGGAGCCTGGAGGAGAGAGACGATGTCTCCGATGAGTTCTTCCCTGGACTTGATGGCGCAGAGCTCGTCGAGTTTTTCGGCTCCGACAAACGCACATTCCTGCACGTAAGCGCCTTTAAGCTGTGGTTTGCCCATCTCCTTCTGAAGCTTCTTGATAAGCTTCGCAGGACCGTTAGGTGTCTCGGCGTACATGATTGCCGTGTTGCCCTTGAGAACCGGAATAATGAGGTTCATCTCCTCGTTGTTCAGTGTCTTGAGGACATGGGCGAACAGGGTGTTCTTCACAACTGTGAGCTTGATTCCCTGCTCGAAGCATGCGCGGCGGAGCTTTACAGTGTTCTCAGCATTCAGTCCCTCGATGTCGGCGACATAGAAGTTAGGATACTGCTTCAGTTGTGCTGAGATGCTTTCAATAATCTGATCTTTCAATTCCTTCTTCATAATGAAATCCTTTTTTACTCAGCGCTGCCGCTTGTGAATGCTTTGACATCTATCTTGATACCCGGGCTCATAGTGGTGCAGATAGCCGCACTCTTGAGATATGTGCCCTTGAGAGCCTGTGGCTTGAGTTTCAGAACCTCGTTCAGGAGAGCCGTAGCGTTCTCGCAGATCTGAGCCGGGGTGAAAGAAACCTTACCTATGGCCGCATGTATAATACCGGTCTTGTCGACCTTGAAATCAATCTTGCCGCCCTTTACGTCCTTGACAGCGTTGCCGACTTCCATTGTAACGGTTCCTGTCTTAGGGTTAGGCATAAGTCCTCTTGGACCGAGAATACGGCCGAGAACACCGACCTTGGCCATTACTGAAGGGGTGCAGATGATAACATCCACGTCCGTCCAGCCGCCTTTGATCTTCTCTACATATTCATCGAGACCAACATAGTCTGCTCCGGCTTCCTTGGCCTCGTTCTCCTTGTCAGGAGTACAGAGTACAAGAACCCTTACAACCTTACCTGTTCCGTGAGGAAGGCTGACCACGCCACGGATCATCTGGTTTGCCTTACGAGGATCCACGCCAAGGTTGGCGGAAAGCTCGACTGAGGCATCGAACTTTGTGAAGGTGATGTCCTTCAGCATTTCACAAGCCTGGGCAAGAGTGTACTGTTTGGAAGCGTCGTACTTTGCTGTGACCGCTTTCTGATTTTTTGTAATTCTACTCATTTCGCATGTGAAAATTAAAGGTTCTCAGGAAATTTTCCGGTGACTTTGATGCCCATGCTTCTCGCTGTTCCGGCGACCATCTTCATCGCGGACGCAAGAGTGAAAGCGTTGAGGTCTGGCATCTTGCCTTCAGCGATCGCCTTAACCTGATCCCATGTTATGGAGGCCACTTTCCTTCTGTTAGGTTCGCCTGAACCTTTCTGAAGTTTGGCAGCTTCCTTGAGGGAAATGGCTACTGGTGGCTGCTTTACCTCGAACGTGAAGGACTTGTCTGAATAGACAGTGATGACTACAGGCACGATCTTTCCGGCGTTCTGTTGTGTCGCCGCATTGAACTGCTTGCAGAAGTCCATAATGTTCAAGCCTTTGGAACCGAGTGCCGGTCCTACCGGAGGCGCTGGATTGGCGGCTCCTGCTTTGATTTGGAGCTTGATGAATCCGGTAACTTCTTTTGCCATAATTGTTTGTTATTCTTTTGTTACTTGAGTAAAGCTGAGTTCCAGCAGGGTTTTTCTGCCGAAGATCACAACTATAACTTTGAGTCTGCTTCTGTCTTCCTCTATCGCATCTATTGTTCCGCTGAAACCGCTGAACGGGCCGTCTGTGATCTTGACAGACTCTCCGACTTCAAAATTGACTTCCGTCTCGACAGGATTGTCCACATTCTGGTCTTGATTGCCAAGAATCAACTGTGCCTCATCATCTCTGATCGGCACAGGTACTCTTTCGGTCATTGATCCGGATGTTCTCTTCTCTGTCAGGAAACCGGACATTCCAGGAATGTCGTTGCGGATTATATACTCCAATTCCGGGCAAAGCTGTGCCTGAATCAAGACATAGCCAGGATAAAGCAGTCTCTCAACCACTTTCCTCTTGCCATTCTTGGTTACTATCTCACGCTTTACCGGAACAAGAACCTGCGCGACCTGATCCTGCAGGCCAAAGCGCTCTATCTCTTTCTCAAGATAATCCTTGGCCTTCTTTTCCTTGCTTCCCGCTGTCCGAAGGACATACCATTTCATGTCACCCATGGTAATCAAAAAAAATTACAATGTGTAAATTGCTGTCATCAGATGCTCGAAAGCGAAGTCAACCACGAAGAGAACCAAAGCAAGGATCACAGTAGCGACCATAACCAGAAGGGCAGAGCTCTGAAGCTTTTCCCAGGTTGGCCACGTGACCTTCTTGGTGAGTTCCACGTAGGACTCTTTGCAATAGTTAATGAACTTTCTCATCTTTGCATTTAATGGACCTCGTAATTTGGAAGCGTCTACGATGTCTGTTAAACAATTACCAAATCGTAACCTTTGATATTTTAGCAGGGGAAGCAGGATTCGAACCCACATCGACGGTTTTGGAGACCGCTGAACTACCCTTGTTCTATTCCCCTGTGGTCAGGACGGAAATCCATGGACATCCGTCCTGTATGTTGAAGAATTACTCTTCGATCTTGATAACCTGGCCTGCACCTACGGTACGTCCACCTTCACGGATAGCGAACTGGAGACCTTCGTTGAGGGCTACAGGAGTGATGAGCTGAACGTCGATCTCAACGTTATCGCCTGGCATAACCATCTCGACTCCCTCTGGAAGGGTGATCTCACCGGTAACATCGAGGGTACGGATGAAGAACTGAGGACGATAGTGGTTGTGGAATGGAGTGTGACGTCCACCCTCTTCTTTCTTGAGGACGTAGATCTGAGCCTTGAAGTGCTTGTGAGGAGTGATAGAGCCTGGCTTGGCGACAACCTCACCTCTCTTGACTTCCTTCTTGTCGATACCACGGAGGAGAAGACCTACATTGTCTCCGGCCTCACCCTGATCGAGGAGCTTGCGGAACATCTCGACACCTGTTACAACGGTGCTTCTTGGAGCGTCACCGAAACCTACGAGCTCAACCGGGTCATTGACGTGGATTGTACCGGTCTCGATACGACCTGTAACAACGGTACCACGACCGGTGATGGAGAAGATGTCCTCGATAGGCATAAGGAATGGCTTCTCGTTCTGACGAACAGGCTGTGGGATGTACTCGTCAACAGCGTTCATGAGTTCCATAACCTTGTCTTCCCAAACCTTCTCTCCGTTGAGGGCTCCAAGAGCGGATCCACGGATGATAGGGCAGTTCTCATCGAACTTGTAGAATCCGAGAAGGTCACGGATTTCCATCTCGACGAGGTCAAGCATCTCAGCGTCGTCAACAAGGTCAACCTTGTTCATGAACACGAGAATCTTAGGTACGTTCACCTGACGGGCGAGCAGGATGTGCTCACGGGTCTGAGGCATAGGACCGTCGGTAGCGGCTACAACGAGGATGGCTCCATCCATCTGAGCGGCACCAGTAACCATGTTCTTAACGTAGTCAGCGTGGCCTGGGCAGTCTACGTGAGCATAGTGGCGCTTCTCTGTCTCGTACTCTACGTGAGCGGAGTTGATGGTGATACCACGCTCCTTCTCCTCAGGAGCGTTGTCGATCTGATCGAAAGACTTTACCTTGTCGGCGTTACCAGAGACTCTCTCGGCGAGAACCTTGGTGATTGCGGCAGTCAAAGTCGTCTTACCGTGGTCAACATGGCCAATTGTACCGATGTTAACGTGCGGCTTCGTTCTTTGGAAAGTTTCTTTTGCCATAATATTATGATTTAAATGAGTAAACTAAATAATGCAGTTTGAGCCGGTGATGGGATTTGAACTCATGACCTCATCCTTACCAAGGATGCGCTCTACCCCTGAGCTACACCGGCTTTTTTATTTGGAGCGGAAGACGAGGTTCGAACTCGCGACCCTCAGCTTGGAAGGCTGATGCTCTACCAACTGAGCTACTTCCGCGAATGTTGTGGGAGGAGGTGGACTCGAACCACCGAACCCGAAGGAGCGGATTTACAGTCCGCCGCAATTGCCGCTATGCGATCCTCCCGATATGTCTTTGATACAGCTTTTGGCCGTTTGAGCCGATAGAGGGATTCGAACCCACGACCCCGAGATTACAAATCACGTGCTCTGGCCAACTGAGCTATATCGGCGGTATTTCAATGAATGTTCCCTTTCGCAAAGGGATTGCAAAGATAGGCATTAATTCGGATTATCCAAAACTTTTTTAATTATTTTTGAAAAAGTACGGCGATTTCTGAATATATCCTCTCGGTGTCAAGCCCGCAGAGTTCCCTTTGCCGCGTCACCGGAGCCTGCGTGATGAACCTGTCGGGGATGCCGAGTCCTTTCACCGTGATGTCGAGCCCTCGGGAGGCGACATATTCACTCACCTCGCTGAACAGGCCGCCTTTGAGACATCCGTCCTCAAGGGTGAGGATATTCCTGAACCGCGCCGCTTCCTCCATAATGCCGGGGTCGAAAGGTTTGAGGAATCTTACATTGAATATGGCAGGCCCCTTTCCTGTCTCCTTTCTCAATCTTTCCGCCGCTTCCACCGCCCTGTTGACCACGGGCCCCAATGCCAGGACGGCCACTTCCTCTCCGTCCGTGATTTTTTCACCCTTGCCTATCTCCAATGGCTCCGGTGTGGCGTTCCGCCAGTCTGTACCTTCGCCAAGACCCCTCGGATAACGGATGACAAACGGCCCGTCCTTTATTCCTGTTCCTGTGTAAAGAAGTCGTTTCAGTTCGGTTTCGTCCTTGGGGGCTGCTATCACCGTGTCTGGGATGCAGCGGAGTGACGCCATGTCGAATGCCCCCTGGTGTGTCGCCCCGTCCTCACCCACAAGCCCGGCCCTGTCCAGACACAGCACGACACCGAGGCGCTGGAGGGCAATGTCGTGGATGATCTCATCGTAGGCTCTCTGGGCGAAAGAGGAATAAATCACGCAGTAAGGCTTCATCCCGCCGGCCGCCAACCCTGCAGCGAATGTGGCCGCATGCTCCTCTGCGATCCCTACATCGAAGAACCTGTCCGGGAATCTCTCCGCGAAGCCGCTCATGCCGCTTCCTGTTGCCATGGCGGGAGTGATTCCGACCACTTTCGGATCCTTCTCGGCCAGTTCGCAGAGAACCTGACCGAAAACGTCTTGGTAGCGTGATGCTGAATATTCCTTGACCTGTCTCTCCCCTGTCTTCGGGTTGAACTTCCCGGGAGCGTGCCACGTTGTAGGGTCTGATTCCGCAGGAGCGTAGCCTTTTCCCTTGACGGTGCAGGTGTGCAGGATTTTCGGCCCCTTTATGTCCTTCAGGCGGCGAAGGGTCTTGACGACCTCCACGACATCATTGCCGTCGATAGGGCCGAAGTACCTGAATCCGAACGCCTCGAAGAGGTCGCCCCCGGAAGTGGTGACCAGTCCGGACTTGGTCTTCCGCACGAACCATTGGATCCTGTTGCGGAACTTGCCGGCTCCAAGCTTTTCCCAGATGCGGGTCTTGATGCGGTTGTAGGCCGGATCGGTCGTCAGTTTCAGCAGATATGAATGCAGGGCTCCCTTGTTGCCGTCGATGGCCATATCGTTATCGTTCAGCACGACGAGAAGATCCGTGTCTTCCCATCCGGCGTTGTTGAGTCCCTCAAGCGCCAGCCCTCCGGTCATCGCACCGTCACCGATCATCGCCACGACCTTCTCGCCCGTGCCCGACAGCTTGGCGGCTTCGGCCATTCCAAGCGCCGCGGAGATTGATGTGGACGCGTGCCCGGCTCCGAACGCGTCATATTCGCTCTCGTCCCTGTTCGGGAATCCGCTTATCCCGTCCGGCATCCTGTTCTTTTTGAAGGCCTCTTTCCGGCCGGTCAGAATCTTGTGCGCGTATGCCTGATGCCCCACGTCAAAGACCAGTTTGTCCTTCGGCGTGTCAAACACATAGTGCAGACCCACAATCAGTTCCACGGCGCCAAGACTGGACGCCAGATGCCCCGGATTGTCCGCGCAGCACCTGACGATGTAGTCCCGGATCTCGCCGCAGAGCGGTCGCAGTTCCTCTATATCCAGTCTCCTGAGGTCTTCAGGAGAATTGATCTTATCTAGAATCATAAGGACGAAGGTACGACTTTATTCCGACATTTTTCTTATATTCGCAAGTTGTTTGAATATTTTTACATTCATTACGAATATATTTTAAAGAAATAATCAAATGTCAGAAAAGATCCAAAAACTGATGAATGACTCGCCGGCCGCAAGGTGGACCGCCCTCATTCTTATCGCGCTGATGATGTTCTTCGGCTACATGTTCGTGGACGTGATGTCTCCATTGCAGGCCCTGATCGAGCAGCAGAGGGGCTGGAGCCCGGACGTGTTCGGAACCTACGCCAGCGCTGAGTACATCCTCAATGTCTGCGGTTTCCTGATTCTCGCCGGTATCATCCTGGACAAGATGGGAGTCCGTTTCACGGGAATACTCTCCGCTTCGATGATGTTCATCGGAGCGTCGATTAAATATATAGGTATAACAGACTGGTTCCAGACCACGGCTTTCTGCGAGTGGCTCGGAACCTGGTGGGTCTCAATGCCTGGCAGCGCCAAAATGGCCGCCCTTGGCTTTATGATCTTCGGATGCGGCTGCGAGATGGCCGGCACGACAGTCTCCAAAGCCATCGCCAAATGGTTTAAAGGCAAGGAGATGGCTATGGCGATGGGCGTGGAGATGGCAATCGCCCGTGTAGGAGTCTTCTGTGTGTTCTCGATCAGCCCTATCCTCGCCTCCAAACTCGGTGGTGTGCAGGGTCCTGTCGGATTCTGCACTGTCCTGCTTCTCATCGGCCTCATCAACTTCCTTGTGTTCAGCGTTATGGACAAGAAGTTCGACGGGCAGCTTGTGGAGGCAGGAGTCAAATCAGAAGAGCCGTCTTCTGATGAGGAATTCAAGCTCAGCGATCTCGGCAAGATCTTCTCCTCGCAGAGTTTCTGGGTTGTAGCCCTTCTGTGCGTTCTCTACTATTCAGCGATCTTCCCGTTCCAGAGATATGGCGCGAACATGCTCCAGTGCAATCTGGATGGAATCTCCGCCAAGACAGCCTCTGACATATTCAGGTGGTTCCCGATCGGCGCCGCCATCATCACTCCGTTCCTTGGCAGGTTTCTTGACACGAAGGGAAAGGGCGCTACGATGCTGATCTGGGGCGCTCTGCTTCTGATTGTCTGCCATTTGGTGTTCGCTTTCGCGCTGCCTGCGACGCACAGCAAATTCATAGCTCTCGCCACGATTGTGGTGCTTGGCATCAGTTTCGCGCTCGTTCCTGCCGCCCTTTGGCCATCGGTTCCGAAGATCATTGACGAGAAAATCCTCGGCTCGGCCTACTGCCTTATCTTCTGGGTACAGAACATTGGCCTCTGCTTTGTCCCTAAGCTGATCGGAAGCGTCCTTACAAGTGTCAACGCCGACAATCCAGCCGTCATCGCCGCCAAGGCCGCCGGCGCCGAGTTCATCCCTTACAACTACACGATTCCGCTCGTCATCTTCGCTGGATTCGGTGTGGCCGCCCTTCTGATCGCCCTTTACCTCAAGGTTCTTGACGGCAAGCGCCACCTCGGCCTTGAACAGCCGAACATTCAGAAGTAGTTTTTTTGAATATACAAGGCCTTTTTGCGGCAGGGAGGGGCTTGGCTCCGACGGGTAAATCCCTCCCTTTGTTTCGCTCAGGGCCCCTCCCGTTCACGTGGCCACGGGCGGCCACGCCCGCTGAGTCAAGCCCATCCCTGCCGCAAGGTGCAGGAATATGAAAGATTGATCGATTGTGAAAGGAAGTGGGATATGGGTGATTTGAGCTTAAATGAATGAAAACTAATACATTAATATCGTGGCAAGATTTTTAAGGAAATATTCGTGCTGGATAGCGCTGGCCTGTCTTGTGGTGCCGATGTTCGCGTCGTACTACTTCGATGACATGTTCTCCACGCTGTCTCACTTGTTCGAGAACCCGTCCGCGCTTCAGTTGGGCTGGAACTCGGCTGACTACGGCCTCTACACCAGCGGCTATTCGGTTCTCTGTGTCTTCGGGGGACTGGTGGTCTGCGGCATGCTTCTGGACAAGTGGGGAGTGAGGATCACCGGCTCCATCTTCGTCACGATGATGGCCGGAGGCGCCGCCCTTGTCGCCTATGCGCTGACCTCAGGCCTTCCGCCGAAAACTTCTCTGACAATAGCTTACGTCGGATGTATGTTCTTCGGCCTTGGAAGCGAGATCGCCGGTGTCGCTGTCACGAGATCCATTGCCAAATGGTTCAAGGATGGAAACATGGCTTTTGCCATGGGACTCCAACTGGCCATCGCGAGGCTCGGAACGGCGTTTGCCCTTGTCATCTCGCCGAAACTGGTGGCAGAGAAGGGAGTGGGGGAGACATATTCATTGATGGAGACAGCCTCTCCGGCATTTCTGGGATTGATCCTGATGCTTGTCGGGATGGTTCTGTGGGCGATATTCGTGGCGATGGATGCAAGGTTCGACCGCCAGGCAGGCCTGAAGGACACGGTAGAGACCGCCGAGGAGGATAAGTTCCGTTTTTCAGATGTGGTGAAGCTGCTGAAAAACAAGCATTTCATCGTGATTGCTCTGCTGTGCGTGTTCTTCTACAGCAGTGTGGTCTCATTCAAGAAATTCGCCTCGTCCATTCTAATTCCACGATTTGATGTGCCGGTCGAGGCCGCCAGCTGGATGGTTTCGATGCTTCCGTTCGCCACGGTTGTCTTCGCCCCTATTTTCGGATTGTTGGTGGACAAGATAGGCCACGGCACACGCTGGATGCTCACCGGAGCCGTGCTGGCTCTTATCGCGCATCTGATGCTTGCCTTCGCCCCTTCCGGAATTCCGTTCTATGGCTACCTCAGTATGGTCTTTCTGGGCTTCGGCTATTCCCTGGTCCCAGCGGCGATGTGGCCTTCCGTGCCTAAGATAGTACCGAACAAAGTGCTTGGCACCGCATATTCATTAATATACTGGGTTCAGAATCTTGGACTTATGTCGTTCAAAATGTTCGCCGGGAAAATCCTTGCGGACACCAACCTCGACAAAGGAGTCAGCGAGGCCGGTGCCTTTTGGGTTGAAGTGATGTTCGTGGCCGTCTGTGTCGTGGCCTTGCTTCTGGCGCTTTCGCTAAGCGTGTACTCACGCCGTAATCCTCATCTGAAGATGGATGTCCCTGACCGCGCGGTCAAATGATGTACGGCTTCTCAAAGTACCATGGCGCCGGGAATGATTTCCTCCTCGCTGACAATCGTGACGGGCATCTGTCCCTTTCGCCGACAATGATCCGCCATCTGTGCGACCGTCATGTCGGCTTCGGGGCTGACGGAGTCATGCTTCTGGAAAACAGTGACTTGGCGGATTTCAGGATGGTTTTCCACAATCCTGACGGCAGCGGAGGAATGATGTGCGGCAACGGAGGACGCTGCATTGTGTCATTCGCCGCTGATCTGGGAATATCCAAGGACGATGGCCATATTGTTTTTGAGGCCGCGGACGGGCTTCATCATGCGGAAATCATTACTTCCTCCGGGCCGACAACTCCGGAAAGAGTAGTCCGCTTACAGATGCGGGACGTGTCCGGCATCCAATCATTCCCGAAGGAACACGTCTGCTTTCTGGACACCGGCACACGCCACCTTGTCAAGTTTGTCCATGGCTTGAGTGAATATCCTGTCCAGTCGGATGGCGCGGCCCTTCGTCATGATCCACATTTCGCTCCAGTCGGCACGAATGTCAATTTTGTGGAACCGGAGCGGAAAGGCGACAGAGTGATTCTGAATATTCGTACATTCGAGAAAGGAGTTGAGGGAGAGACATTGGCCTGTGGCACCGGGATAGTGGCTTCGGCTTTAGCCGCATATTCACAAGGAGTCATTGGTAGTAATGGCGCTGATGACCGTGTCTCGTGCATCGTGAGGGCTGCCATCGCCGACCTCATTGTTGATTTTGTCCCGATATTCGAAAACGGAAAGGCCTCTTTCGAGGATATTTGGTTGACAGGCCCCACAAATTATGTTGGCACTATTGAAATTATGTTGTAACTTTGGCAAGTTAAACGATAAAGTGATTTTTTATGAAAAACTCGATCAAACTTTTCATTCTGGCGGCCATCATCATTGTCGCCGCTTCCTGCGAGAACAAACCTTCCACTATGAGCTACACCTTGACGGGAAATTTCTCCTATGTGCTCGATTTACCTAAGGAGTATCCGACAGTTGACAGCCTGTACTATAATAAGTATATTATGCTTGACAACTATTCGGCATTGTGCACCAGCTGCAATGATGTGAATTCAGGCTTCAGCGGCGGTTGGAAGGTTTCCGCGAAAAAAGGAGGCGCTGAAGACACGGATGAGCTTCTGATTTTCACATCCGCCGGGAAATATGCCGGTTACACCGAGCCGAAAACGGGTTTTGCCAACAAGACATACGCGGTGTTCTTTCCGTCGATGTCGTCAGGCTATGACATCGTGTTCAAGTACAAGGACTATTTTACAAAATCCACCTGTAATGTGCTTGGATTCTACATCAACAACACCAAGTACACCGAAAAACTGGCTGACGAGGGAAAGATCGCTGACGGCGACTACTTTAAAGTGACCGCAACGTTCTTCAAGAACGACATGCCGGTCTGCACTGAGGAGTTCTATCTGGTTGACTACACCGGTGCCGAGCATAAGATTGTGAAGGATTGGACGGCTTGGGACATGAAGACCGCAAGAGGGTACGATGTGGATGCAGTGAAGTTTTCCGTGTCTTCCACCACGCTGCTTCCTACATTCTGTCTTGACATTCTCCTTGCGTCCGTCGCTGTGGAGTACTGACATCGGGTTGACATTAAGAAGCTGTTTTGCGCGTCCCCTTTTGATTTTCGATAGTCTAAATAATTGCCGTAATGAAAGAGAACCAGGAATATAAAAACGAAGCTCTGGCCGCTTTGAAAGGCCGGTGGGCTCCGTCTGTGCTTGCCGTGCTGGCATATATGGCTGTTTTGGCAGTTTTCATCGCTCCTTATGAGATAAAGGCCATGCAGCTGTCGGACGATCCGACAAACCTGCAGCTTGCCGCCGACATGATGAAATGGTATCTGGTCTTCATTCTGGGCTGTATTTTTGTCTCGTTCCCGCTTTTGGTCGGACTGGTAAATGGTTTCAAGTCACTTTTCACGGATGGTGACGACAAGGTCCTTTCAAACGAGTTCAAGATCGGGTTCGGTAATTACTGGCATCATGTCTGGGGCATGTTCCTGAACAGATTCTTCGTCTTCCTTTGGTCGCTTCTGCTTTTTGTGCCGGGGATCATAAAGACCCTTTCCTATGCGATGACGAACTACATTCTTGTGGATAAGCCGGAACTCTCGGCCAATGAGGCGATCAACCTTAGCAAGGACATGATGTACGGCCACAAGTTTGACCTGTTCTACCTTTATCTTAGTTTTGCCGGATGGTTCATCCTGTGTCTCTTTACTCTGGGAATCGGTTTCCTGTGGCTCTACCCTTACGCACAGGCGGCGCAGGTGTCCTTCTACCTTGATGTCAAGGAAGACTACGAAAGAAGAACAGGAGTTGACTTTTAGGAACAATTTTAGATCAGACCATCGGGCACATTCACCGAGATGGTCTTTGAGTCTTCATCGACGGACAGGATGAGATCTTCGTGCAGAGGAATCATGACCTGTCCGTCTTTTGTCTCCACATATAGACAGGTGTTGCCTGGAATGTCCTCGTAGTCAGTGATTTCGCCAACGGCCTTGCCTTCCGCGTCCAGAAGTGACCAGCCGATCAGGTCGTCAACCGTAAGGCCATCGTCCGCGTTTTCATATTCATGGATTCCGTCAGGTTTGACGAATATGTCCTTGCCGACCAACTCTTCCGCATCCTGAAGGTTCTTCACCCCTGTCAAATGAGCCAGCGCGCGGTTCGTGCCTTTTCTTGAGAAAGATTCAATAAAAAACGGAACCGGCAGTCCATCGAATGTGATGAACACCGGTTCCGTTTGGTTCAGGTCCTCGGGACTTATCTCGCGGAATCCAATGAGGATTTCGCCTTCGGTACCGTTGGACTTCAGTACCCGGGCAATCTGCAGAAGTTCTGATTTTGCCCTGGACATCGGATTAGGCCTCCGCTGGAGTCTCAGGAGCGGCCTCAGCTGCTGCCGCGGCTTCCTCGGCGGCCTTTGCTGCAGCTGCCTCTTCAGCAGCCTTGCGCTGAGCCTCGGCGAGTTCCTCGGCTTTCTTTGCGAGAGCCTCGGCCCTTTCCGCGTTAACCTTCTTCTCAGCCTCAAGAGCGACCTTGGCCTTCTCGGCGGCATCCTTTACGAGGCCAGCCTTCTTTGCGGCGATCTTAGCGTCCCTCTCCGCCTTCCAAGCGTTCCATTTGGCGTCGGCCTGCTCCTGTGTGAGAGCGCCCTTGGCGATTCCGCCATCGAGGTGCTTCCTAAGGAGAACTCCCTCGTAAGAGAGGATTCTGCGGGCTACGAGTGTAGGCTGAGCGCCGACATTGAGCCATTTGAGAGCCTTCTCGCCATCAAGGATGATGGTGGCAGGGTTGGTGTTAGGGTTGTAAGAGCCGAGCTGCTCGATGAAACGTCCGTCGCGAGGCGCGCGAGTGTCTGCCACAACAATGTGGAAGAATGCGAAATTCTTCTTACCGTGGCGCTGAAGTCTGATTTTAACAGCCATTGTGAATCTGTTTTAAATTGTTAATATTTTATTTACCGTCGCTTCCAACTCGTGAAAGCGTGCAAAGATACAAATAATTCTTGAAAAAAATTTGGTATTTCAGGAATATTATCTATCTTTGCAATCCCAAGCAATTGGGGGACATACTTTGCGGTAGTGGTGAAATGGTATACACGCTACTTTGAGGGGGTAGTGGGCGCAAGCCCGTGTGAGTTCGACTCTCACCTACCGCACGATTGAAGGCCCGACGGTTTCCGCCGGGTCTTTTTCGTATTCAACGATTTTTCATTATGTTTGTGAATATGTTAAAGAAGATATTTATGCTTGGTGCGCTGCTGGGGGCGGCGACCTTGGCTTCCGGACAGGTGTCCCGTGTTCAGGAAGGAAAGAGTGTTCAGCGTCAGGACGCTGAGTTTGTGAGTGAATACATCACTCCGACACGGATTATGCTTGCCGAAGGTGGCGTTACCGGAACGGAGAACCTTCTGAGGCCGTATTGCGGACAGGTTTCCACCAACGAACCGAATGTCTGCATATTCAGGAACGGAAAGGACGGCAGGAGCTCTGTTCTGCTGGACTTCGGAAAGGAGATTCAAGGTGGCATTCAGATCGTGAGGGCTATGTCCGGTGACAAGGCGGCCGCGCGCTTCCGTGTCTGCTTCGGAGAGTCTGTGAGCGAGGCGCTGAGCAGCGTTGACGAGGCTGGCGCCACCGCCACCAACGAGCATTCGGTCAGAGACTTCGAGATTTCAGTCCCTTGGCTCGGGGCCGTTGAATATGGCAACACCGGCTTCCGCTTTGTGCGTCTGGACCTGCTCGGTGAGGACGCGGAGGCACTGCTGGTAGCGGTCAGGGCAATCTCCCGCTACCGTGACATCCCTTACGTCGGGCAATTCCGCTGCAGCGACGAGAGGCTGAACCAAATCTGGCAGACCGGAGCCTATACGGTTCATCTGAGTATGCAGGAATATCTTTGGGACGGCATCAAGAGGGACCGCCTTGTCTGGATAGGGGATATGCACCCCGAGGTGATGGCGGTGAACACCGTGTTCGGCGACCACAAGGTCGTCCGGAAGAGTCTTGACTATGTGCGGAACAGTACCCCTCCGACTGTCTGGATGAACGGAATATGCTCATATTCATTATGGTGGATCATCATCCATCACCATCTTTATGAATATTACGGTGACATTGCCTACCTCCGTGAGCAGCACGCCTATCTGACAGAACTTCTGCACACGGTGATGGCAAACTTCGATGGATCTAAGGAGAACTTCAAGGACGGACGGTTCATCGACTGGCCTACTTCCGAGAAACCGGATGCCATTCACGCCGGGCTTCAGGCTCTTTCCGTAAGGGCTATGGAGGCGGGAGCTGATATGGCCGGATGGCTGGGAGACAGCAAGCTGAAAGAAGAGTGTTCGGCAGCGGCCTTGAAACTGCGGGAGTATAAACCTTCCGTCACATCCAGCAAGCAGGCGGCCGCCCTTCTCTATCTTGAGAATATGGCCGGCGCTGACGAGGTCCGTGATGTGATTCTGGCCGGCGGAGCCAATGGATTCTCATCGTTTATGGGCTACTATATGCTTGAGGCGCTGGCCAAGAGCGGGAACTACGATGAGGCTATGAAGATGATCTCGGAATATTGGGGAGCGATGCTGGATCTCGGCGCGACAACGTTCTGGGAGGATTTCGATTATTCCAAGGTTGCCGGTGCCGGCAGGATTGACGAGATCGTTCCGGAAGGGAAGTACGACATCCACGCCGACGGCGGTGCCTACTGCTATGTCGGTCTGCGTCACAGTTTCTGCCACGGTTGGGCCTCCGGACCTACCATCTGGCTGAGTTCCCATGTGCTTGGCGTCGAACCGGTCGAACCAGGATTCAAGAAGGTCAGGATCAATCCTCATCTTGGTTCTTTGGAATGGGTGGAAGGCACCTATCCTACACCTTACGGCCCGATCACCGTCTCGCACAGGAAATCCGCTGACGGTTCTGTCAAATCCAGTATCCATCTACCGAAAGGCGTGAGGCTGGTCAAATAAATAACAAAAAAGCCCGGCGATGAAGCCGGGCTTTTTTGTTATTTATTAAGTGAAAGATTACTTATAGTACTCAGCGAACTCGATGTCCCTGGTGGCCTTCTCTGCGAGAGCCTTGTCTTTCTTCGCTACGGAGTCAAGGTTGGTCTTGACCTGGTCGAAGTTGCCCTGACGGGCGGCGATGATGGCTCTGAGGTAGTCAACCTTCGCATCCTTGCAGTGAGCTGCCTTGGAAGCCTTGTCAAGCTGACCTGTGAGGATGTAGGCGAGAACAGTGTTGTGGCAGCAGCCCTTCACGTCCTTGAGATCCTCTACAGCCTTGTCGTAGTCGCCAGTGAGGATGTCAACTACACCGATGTTGGCCTTGGCGGCGTCTGTGCCGGCCTTCTTGAAGTTCTTGGCGGCGGTCTCGTAGTCACCCTTGCGGAGTGCGATCACGCCAAGTGCGTTGGTGAGGTCGGCGTCCTTCTTCTGAACATCAGCGAAAGCCTTCTCTGCCTTCTTGACATCGTTGGCGTTGAGGTAGGCTACTCCAAGGTTGAACCTGGCCTTCTCGCTGTCGTACTTGCTGATTGCCTTGTTGTAAAGCTTAACCTTGCTGTCAAGATCCTTGGTGAGGGTGGCGGCGTGGAGGAGAGCCGGCTCGTCAAGGATGTCGATGTTGCTCTCGACCAGCTCCATGAGCTCGTCTGACGTGTAGTTCTTGAACTCTACGTTGGCGATGAACCTCGCGCGGCGGAGCTCAGGAAGAACACCGCTCTTCAGCTCGGTGTAAACGGATGACATGTTCTTGATCTCGCTCTCACGGACAGCAGGATCGCTGTACATTGAAAGGACTCGGAGGATAAGATCCTTGTCCTCGATGTCGGAGTTCTGGACGAGCTCCTGGAAGCCTTCCCAGTCCTGTCCGATGCTCTTTACCTCAGGATCGGCGACATCCTTGCCCTTCATTACCTTGTTCCAAGCCTTGTCAGCTGACTTTGAACGTCTCTCTGAAAGCTTGTCGTTGAGTTTCTCGCCACCGTCAGGTGAGGCATAGGCAACGACCTCGGTACCTACGAGGGTCTTTCTCTCGTTGGCCTTGATCTCTTCAAGGGCGCTCTGGAAATCCTTGATTGACTGGCCTTTGAGCTGCTTTGATTGAACATCGGCAGAGTTGATTCTGTAGAGGATCTGTCCTTCGGCGGTCTGCTGGAGGATGGCCTGGTAACCGTCAGCCTTGAGCGGAACCTGACCGGCAGCCTTTACAAGCATATAGGTAGTGTTGACACCGTCAGCGACCTTCTTTACAGGAAGCTTGTAGGATTTCGCCTTGTGCTTTACAATGCCGCGAAGCTCAAGATGAGCCTGCTCCATACCTTCAACATAGTCGAAATGCACTTTCTCGGTAACGGTACCGCCGGCCTTGGCGACAACCTTGTAGTTGTCCTTCACCTTCTCGCCCTGGTACATGAACGGGGTCATCTTGGCCTCGCCGCCATCGTAAACGAGAACAGGGGTGACCTCAAGGATCGCCTTAGGGTGGAAGTACTTAGCAGGATAGGTCACTGTGACAGTGGCGTCGATGCTGCCAGCAACACATTCCAGAACCGCAGGGTCGCATTTTACGACCACATTGTCAGCAAGTTCAGCCATTTTCTCGGCTGAAGAGCAAGCGACCGCAGCCATACCGATGAGAGCCGCGGCAAAAATTTTGAGTGTCTTTTTCATATTACTGATGATTAAAGATTGCATTCCAATGCTGCTAACAAATATACAAAGATAACTATTATTTTGTTAACTTTGCCAAACTCTGTGCAAATACTATGGATTCACAAGAACTGCAAAGACTTAAAAACAAATACGACATCATCGGCAATGATGCCGCTCTTAACCGGGCCTTGGAGACAGCCGTCGCTGTGGCTCCGACTGACTTGACTGTCCTTGTCACAGGTGAAAGCGGCGTCGGTAAAGAGAATATTCCAAAGATCATCCATCAGAACAGTCTCCGCAAGACAAGCAAATACTTTGCCGTAAATTGCGGCGCGATCCCGGAAGGCACGATTGACTCTGAGCTTTTCGGTCACGAGAAGGGCTCTTTCACCGGTGCGATCGAGACAAGGAAAGGCTATTTCGAGGAGGCGGACGGAGGCACTTTGTTTCTGGACGAGATCGGGGAGTTGCCTCTTGCCTCACAGGCAAAGCTGCTCAGGGTCCTTCAAAACGGTGAGTTCATCAAGGTAGGGTCCTCCAAGGTTCAGAAGACCGATGTTAGGGTCATCGCGGCCACGAATGTCAATCTTCTCTACGCTGTCGGCAAAGGCAAGTTCCGCGAGGATCTGTACTACAGGCTGAACGCTATCCAGATAATGATGCCCGCCCTGCGTGAACGCAAGGAGGACATTTATCTGCTGTTCAGGAAATTCACCTCGGATTTTTCCGAGAGATACGGAATGGGCAAGGTGACCCTGACAAACGATGCCATTGACCTGTTGATCAACTACCGCTGGCCCGGAAATATCCGCCAGCTTAAAAATGTCGCCGAGACGGTCACCGCGTTGGAGTCCGAGAAGCTTACCCGGGCTTCGGAGAGATGTGTGGTGGATTCGGAAGCCTTGTCCCGTTATATTCCTAAGAAAGAAGCCGGTTTGTTGCCGGTGGCGGCTCCGGAACCTTCCGGCGGAGCGATGCCTGATTCGGACAAGCAGATGATAATCAAGGCTATATTCGACCTCAAACAGGAGGTGGACAACCTCAAGGCCAGGCTGGATGCCGGGGAGCGTCCTGTGACTCCGGCCTTGCGTCCTGCCATCAGTCCGGTGCCGGAGCCTGATGAGGCCGAGTGGCAGGGCTCCGGTGAGCCTGTGACCGGCGGCGAGATCGGCAAGATCGTGGATATCAGCGCGGGAGTGCCGAAGAATCAGAATCTTTCGGTTGAGAAAGCCAAGTTGGACATGATTGTCAAGGCTCTTGAGAAACACGATGGCAACCGAAAATTGGCGGCCTTGGATTTAGGAGTGCCTGACCGGACTCTATACCGTTGGATAGCAAAGTACAACCTTGGCAAGAAATATGGTAAATGATGAATATGAAAAGATTTCTTATAGCGCTTTCTTTGCTTGTGGCCGCGGTCTTCGCCGGCTGCTCGATAGTCAGTTACTCATTTTCCGGAACATCCATCCAACCGGATGTCAAGACGGTCACAATCAATTATTTTGAATATAAGGCCCTCAAGGTGAACCCTAATCTCAGCAATGATCTCACCGAGGCCATGAGAGACAAGTTCAGGAAGCTTACGAAGCTGGAGCAGGTGGAGATGGACGGAGACCTTGAGCTTCAGGGGGAGGTGACCGGCTATGAGGTCAGGGCCGCCGCCGTGACGGCCAACGAGGTGGCCGCCCAGAACCGACTCACGGTCACAGTGAAGCTCAAGTTCACAAACAGGAAGTATCCCGAGGATGATTTTGAAAAGAGTTTCTCCGCATATTCAGACTATGATTCCACCAACTCGCTGGATGCCGTGGAATCCACCCTTTGCCAGGAGATAATCGACAAACTGGTTGAGGACATGTTCAATGCCAGCGTCGCGCAGTGGTAGTCATGGACGGGAACAAAAAGAATCTCCAGTCCTTGACCATGGACGAACTGACCGGGGTGATCAACCTTTACCCTTGGTTCGGCGGAGCCCGTAAGGAATTGTGTGCCAGGATGGCAAAAGTCGGAGGAAGCGAATGGGGCAAGGCGCAATACTCGGACACCGCCATGTACGTCGTTTCCCGGACATTGATCACCGGCATCATGCGTTCCGCTCGCCGTGAAGATTATTCCGACAAGGATGTGGAACGCCTGATAAAGGAATATATCAGGTCGGATTCCGGTGCCCTTCGACAGGCTCAGGGACCGGACCCCGTACCGCAGGTCCCTGGATTGTTCGGTTCTGCCGGACAATCCCTTTCGACCGCTGGGCGGACAAACCCGGTCGCTGAGCCTGTCGAAGCGAAGGGACGGACGGAAGCGGCGGAAGGTACACGGGAATATTCATCAGCGGAACCGGAGTATCGCCGCACAGTGCGTGTCGCCGGAGGAGATTTCTTCTCTCCGGAGCAGTATGCCGCCGTGAGGAAGGACGAGGACAATGTCTTCTCCAACTTCAAATCCGAACGTTATGACGAGCCTGAAGGCCGCCGTTGGGAAGATCCGGAGCTCGGCTTCTGCACCGAGACATTGGCCGCGATTTACGCCGATCAAGGCTATTTTGTTGAGGCAAAGAAGATTTATTCCCGACTTATCTTGCGATATCCGGAAAAAAGTGCTTACTTTGCATCCCTTATTGAAAATTTGCGACAAGAAAATTAAAATTAAAGAATATGTTTACATTCCTCACAGTTTTTATTGTCATCGCGGCGATTCTTTTGATCATCGTCGTGCTGCTTCAGAACGGCAAGGGACAGGGAATGGCCAGTAACTTTACTTCAGCCAACCAGACTCTTGGTGTAAGACAGACCGCTGACATCCTTGAGAAGGTTTCCTGGGGTCTTGTCACTTTCATTCTCGTTGTTTCCATCATTACGGCGTTCACGACCAGAACCACCGTTTCCGGTGTTGACGTGACCGAGAAGATCGAGAACACAGCGGCCCAGCCTGAGTTCCCTTCAGCTCCTGTGCAGCAGGCCAATCCTGCCCAGGAAGCTCCAGCCGCTGATTCTTCCGCCGAATAACTGACATTTTGTCAGCTTTCGGGCTGTGGAACATAATTTGACTCTGAACCGTCTGGTCTTAGGACCGGACGGTTTTTTTGTTACCGTCACGTGAACCGGCGCGGGCCGCGAGCGGAAGTGTCCCGAGACCGAAAAGGAGAGAAATTATGGAAAACAATACAAACAACAAATCATTGGAGTTCTTGCCTAAATTCGCAATCAACCTCAACGAACAGGCCGCGAAGGGAAAGCTCGATCCTGTCATCGGCAGGGACGAGGAGATCCGTAGGGTTCTGCAGATTCTGAGCAGAAGGACCAAGAACAATCCTATACTTGTAGGTGAGCCGGGTGTCGGTAAGACAGCCATCTCCGAAGGCATCGCCCAGAAGATCGTGGACGGTGACGTTCCGGAAAACCTTAAGAGCAAGAAGGTATATTCATTGGACATGGGTGCCTTGATCGCCGGTGCGAAGTACCAGGGTGAGTTCGAGGAGCGTCTGAAAGGAGTTGTCAAGGAAGTGGTTGACAGCGCCGGTGAGATCATCCTGTTCATCGATGAGATCCACACCCTTGTGGGGGCGGGCCGTTCGTCCGGTGCGATGGATGCCTCCAATATTCTTAAGCCTGCGCTTGCCAGAGGTGAGCTGAGGACAATCGGCTCGACGACTTTGGACGAGTACCAGAAGTACTTCGAGACTGACAAGGCGCTTGAGAGACGATTCCAGATGGTTCTGGTCGATGAGCCGTCACCGGCCGAGTCAATCGCTATCATGAGAGGTCTGAAGGAGAAGTACGAGAACCATCACCGTGTGAAGATCGAGGATGACGCGCTGATCGCCGCCGTCAATCTTTCACACCGGTACATCACGAACAGGTTCCTGCCGGACAAGGCCATCGACCTTGTGGACGAGGCCGCGTCCAAGCTGCGTTTGGAGATGAACTCCGTTCCGGAGCCTATCGCCGAGCTCAACAGTGACATCCGTCAGCTGGAGATCGAGAAGGAGGCCATCAAGCGTGAGGGAACGTCCCTGAAGTCCGAGAAGATTCAGAAGGAACTTTCCGACAAGATGGCCGAGAGGGAGGCTCTGATGAAGAGATGGAATGACGAGAAGGGCATTCTTTCAGGCCTTCAGGAAGCGCGTCAGGAGATCGAGGATTACAAGATCCAGTCCCAGGCAGCCGAAAGGGCGGGGGACTACGGCAAGGTAGCCGAGCTCCGTTACGGCAAGATCGCCGAGGCTCAGAAGAAGATTGACGAGCTGACCAGGAAACAGGCCGAGATCAAGGATCCGATTGTCACCGAGGCGGTTACCCCACAGGATATCGCAGAGGTTGTCGCCAAGTGGACCGGAATCCCGGTACAGAAGATGCTTGAGAGCGAGAAGGAGAAGCTTCTGCGCATCGAGAGCGAACTGCACAAGAGGGTGGTAGGTCAGGATCAGGCCATTCAGGCTGTCGCTGACGCTGTCCGCCGCAGCAGGGCCGGACTGTCCAACGAGAAGAGGCCGATCGGTTCGTTCCTCTTTATGGGTACGACCGGTGTCGGTAAGACTGAATTGGCAAAAGCTCTTGCGGAGTTTCTGTTCAATGACGAGAACATGATCACGAGGATCGACATGAGTGAATATCAGGAACGTCACACAGTCAGCCGTCTGGTCGGCGCGCCTCCGGGATACGTCGGCTACGACGAGGGTGGACAGCTCACCGAGGCCGTAAGACGCAAACCTTATTCAGTCATCCTGTTGGATGAGATCGAGAAGGCGCATCCGGATGTGTTCAACGTCCTTCTGCAGGTTCTGGACGACGGCCGTCTGACCGACAACAAGGGCCGTACTGTGGACTTCAAGAACACAATCCTTATAATGACCTCCAATGTGGGCTCGGACATCATCCAGGGCTATATGGACAGGCTTCCGGCCGTCGGAAAGCCAGGCGTTGATCCGGCCGAGGAGATGAGGGCGATCGCCACAAGGCGTGAGCTTCTGGACGAGTGTAAGGAGAAGGTGATGGACGTGCTCAAGACTACGGTAAGGCCGGAGTTCCTGAACCGAATCGATGAGATCATAATGTTCGATCCGCTGACTCAGAATGACATCCGTGATATTCTTCATATCCAGATGAAGCAGCTTCAGAACAGGCTCTCCGAGGAAGGTGTCACCATCGAGTTCACAAAGGCTTTCGAGGATCACATGGTGACAGGCGGCTACGATCCGGCTTACGGTGCCCGTCCTATCAAGAGGTTGATGCAGCGTGAGCTTGTCAACCAGCTTGCCAAGGCCATCCTTGCGGGAACCGTCCACAAGGACTCCGTCATCGAGGTCGATGTGGCCGGTGGCCAGATTGTCCTGAACGACAAACAGTAAAATCAAGAGGATGACTCAATGAAATGCAAAAGGGACTGACCCAAAAGGTCAGCCCCTTTTGCTATTGGGCGAAGTTGATTTCCCGGACGATGCGCTTCATCCCGGCGTACTTGTCCAAGACCCACATCACATAGCGGATGTCTGTGTTGATGCATTTGTTATAGCCCTGAGTGTAGGACGCGTCACTGGCGAGTGATTCGAGATTGCCGTCAAAGGCCAATCCGATGAGCTCGCCTTTCGCGTTCAGCACAGGACTGCCGGAGTTTCCACCGGTGATGTCGTTGTCCGTCATGAAGTCCACGATCATCGTGCGTTTTCCGTTAACCTTGACTCCCCATCGTCCCCACCGACCTTTTTCCAGAAGGCTTTTCTGCCTTTCCGTAAGGATGTAGTCATGGTCAGCAGGATTGTATTTCTGGAGTATTCCCTTCGGAGTGGTGTACCAGTCATAGATGATGCCGTCATTCGGCTGTAAACCGCCAACGGTTCCGTAAGTGATTCTCATTGTGGAATTTGCGTCAGGGTACTGCTCGATGTCCTTATGAAGCCTCATCCAGTAGAGCGCCTTTTTATATTCCTTTTCAAGGTGGGAAACATCCTGCATTTTCTTGGCTTGGCCGTTCCTGTTGTTGAAGGTCATTATCGGGGTGTCGGTCAGGAACAGTCTGAGCGGATCTTTCTTTACATCGTCGATTGACTGGATGTCTTCGATCCGCTTTGCGGAAGAGATCACGCTCTTGTTCCAAAGATATTCAGCCATGGCTTTGTAGTCATTCCCGAAACGGTCCTGCATCTTGCTTTGGTACTTCCCGAAATAGTATGACTCCAGGTTGTCGAAATATTCCTTGCAGGCATATTCAAGAAGTTCTTTTTCCACTCTGGCATCAGTGGCGGCGGCTCCTTCCCTCAGCGCTTCCTTGGCTTTTTCCACGGTTGAGGTGTTTCCCGCGCGGAGAAGGTAGCGGCTGATGTATGTTCCACGGAATATGGTCTCGCGGAAAAAGACCTTGTCCTTCTCGACACTTTCCGTCTGTGAATATGCTTCCTTTAGATCCGGAATCAGATTCTCCCACATCGCCCTGCGGTTGGCCGCCGCGTTGATCCATCTCTGCATCTCACGCTCCTGTGCGACCTTTTCGTCCTTGACCCAGAACCTCTTGAAGCATCGGACCATACCCTCATTGTTCTCCTGCACATTACTCAGCGAGAAGAACCAGTCCGAGTATTTCATCCTGACCTGCGGATCGGCATCCATCCACTTGCGGATGATGCCCATCTGCCCGTCACGGATCGCGTTTGACACCGGGAGGCTGACTTTTTCCTGATAGTTTATCTCTGCGGATGAGGAATATCTGTTCGTCCTTCCCGGGTAACCGATCACCATGGCGAACGACCCGGGATAGTACCCGGCGCGGGAGACTTTCAGGCTTTTTTCCCTTGTCACAGGCTCCCCGTCCTCGTATATCCTGTAGATCGTGAAGTCACAGTTGTGGCGAGGCCAGGTCCAATTGTCTTGATTCCCTCCGAAGTAGCCTATGCTCTGCGGAGGAGCGGCGACGAGCCTGAGGTCGGTATAGACCTTGTAAACGGACATATAGTACTTTTCTCCGGCCCACATACTGCTGAGGATGCACTCAAGTCCTGTGGCCTTGTTGTAGCGCTCCTCCAGCAACGCGCTGATCTTTCGGCTTCCGAACGGTTTGTGCGCCGCTCTCAGTTCCTTTGTGAGTCCCTTGACCTCCTCGGTGACATCGAATACCCTTTTCAGGAAGAAGACCTTCTCTCCTTCAACAGGGATCTCCTGCTCGCTTGTCATCGCCCAGAACCCGTCCTCCAGATAGTTGTGCTCAGGGGTACTGAGCTTCGCGATGTTCGAATACGCGCAGTGATGGTTGGTGATGATCAGGCCCTGGCCGGAGATCACGCTTCCGGTACAGTAGAATCCGATTGACACGACCGCGTCCGCGACCGCCGTCCCGGGAGCCTCGTCATTGTAGATCTCATTGGCCGCCAGCTTGAGCCCGCGCGCCCTCATGTTCTTCTCCAGCGCCTCGTTGATGTCCTGAATCATCCACATCCCCTCATCAGCAAAAGCCGTGGCGCCGAACATCAGCGCCACAGCCGTCAAAACCAGTCTTCTTGCTTTCATCAAAAGTCTATTCTTCTGTGTAAATGGTTGTAAGGACGTTCTTTCCGGTCAGTTTTCCGGCCACCTTGCGTACATCCTCAGCGGTGACGCTGCCGTAGGCGGCCACCCTGTCGATGTTCGGATTGATTCCGTTCCTTACATAGTTCATCACCTGAGAGTTCCTGTGAGGCATCGACATCGCTTTCTTGGCCTTGGATTCAGTCTCGTTCTTGATCAGCCATTTCCTGGCCTCCTCAAGTTCTTTCCCGGAAGGGCCGCCGGAGCAAAACTCTGACACGATGTCGTCAAGGTCTCCGACCAGAACCTCATAAAGATCAGGTCTTGTCTTGAACGTGATCTCGGACTCGCTTCTGCCTTTCTCCCTGACGCTCACATAGGAGTTGAACCTGATGGTGTACGTGCCGCCACGGTTCTCACGGATCTGATTCAGAAGCCTCTGGGACAGAATGTAGTCCACAAAATCAACGGCGGCCAGATTCTTAGGGGTCGGCTTTACCTTCGAGGAGAACATTCTGGTCACGATCGTGTAAGGGTTGATCTCTTTCTTGCCTGTCATTGAATATACCTGCGTACCCTTGAATGCCGGTATGCGTTCCCTAACTTTTGCTTTAGTGAAGGTCTTGCCGTCTATTGGAATCGTGGCGATGTACTTGCGGACATATTCCTTGATCGTTGTCTCGTCGAGGTTGCTGGCTATAAAGAGCGTCATTCCTGCGGCGGGATTGAACTCCCTGCTGTAGATCTCTTCAGCCAGATCCATATCCACGCCATCCACGGCGGCGGAGTCAATGTCCACCGACCACGGATGGTTTCCGTAGATGATCGAGTCACAGGCTTCGCTGAACCTGACGGCATCTTTTTTCGGCTCGCTGAGTGATTCGAGTTTCTTGTCCTTCATCTGCTGCAGAACCTTGGCCTGAGGCAGGAACGGGTCTGTCACCGTAAGTGCGGCGATACGGAAGGCGTTCTCCGCCTTCTTCGCAGGAGCTGTCGTGAATATGCCCGCGAACCTGTCGCTTATCCTGAGTGAGCGGGAAATCCCACCGCATTCCGGCATCTTTCCGATCTCATCCGCGGTCGCTCCACGGAATCCGGCGTTGGTCCTGATGAACTCCCCGGCGAAAAGCGAGGATGCGAACCTGTCCTGAGGGAGGGCGTTGTAGCCCGAGCCAAAGTAAACGAGCAGGGAGAGGTCCGGTGTCACTTTGGAATCCTTCACGGCGGTCCAGTAAACCTTGGCTCCGTTGCTGAGGATCCATTCCTTCGTCCCGTCCAGCCCTTTGACGTTGTTTTCCTTTACAATCGTTCCTTCCGGGTAGTTGACCGTGAGGTCGATCTTGTTGAATGTCAGGAAATTCGGCTTGGCCTCACGTGCCCTGACCTGATCGAGCCTGGCTTTGGTGTCCTCCAAGGACGGAACCTTGGCCAAATCCTTAGGATTGGCGAACCAGGAATATATCTTGTCGCTCTCGGAGAAAACTTTGGCAACGTATGGCTTGACATCCTCCAGAGAGATGTCCTTGAGGATTCTGTTCTGGATTCCGTGCAGTGTGGCAGGATCGGTGAGCGCGGCCCCGCTGACGAAATTATTGTGGCAGACTCCCACAAAGTCTTCATTACGAAGTGATTCGGCCTTCTTCGGCCTGTCGAGATGGTAGCGCTTCCTGACCAGCATCTTCGCGGCCTCGATCTCGTCTTGCGAGACACCATATTCAATCATCGATTTCTCGTTTCCAGCGTAGAAGTCGATGAGATCCAGCAGGTTGCCGTCCTTTTTGCCAAGGATTGTGTAAAGATCCACATAGTAGTCGCTGGACTCGGCATAGTTCACCATCACCGCTGACTTGGCCTCGGCTTTCCCGGTGCGCACCTGCTCCTTCATCCTTTCGGTCATAATGTTGGCCAGAATGTCACGGATGTAAAGATCCTTGTAGAACCCTTCCGTGCCGCGGATCTCACGGGCCGGGTAAGGCATTCTGTAGAAAACCTTGAGGGCGGTGAAGCTCAGTGTGGAATCGATCAGGTTCTCGAAGATCGGACCGTCAGCCTTCGGTGCGAGATAGACCTCCTTCGGAGTCGGGTTCACGGCCTTTGGAATGTCAGAGAACCGCTTGATGATCTTCTTCTCCATTTGTTCGGCATCAATGTCTCCGACCACTATTATCGCCTGAAGATCAGGACGGTACCATTTGTGATAGAAATTAAGAATATCCTCCCTCTTGAAATTGTTGATTACGTCAAGTGATCCGAGGACGGTTCTCTTTGTCTGTTTCGCTCCCTGATAGACAAGATTGGTCTGTGCGGTGAACAAGGTACGGCGCGAGTCGAAGCCTCGTCTCCACTCCTCTCGGATGACCCCTCTTTCGTTGTCAAGTTCGTCCTGCTCGCAGAGGATGTCGCCCGACCAGTCGTGCAGGATAAGCAGCACGGAGTCCACGAACGACTCTCTGGCGACCGGCGCTCCGTCAATGTGGTAGCAGGTCTCGCTCCTGGACGTGAAAGCGTTCACGTTGGCCCCGAAGCGGACGCCGTTTTTACCGAGGAACTCCAGCATCTCCTTACCCGGGTAATGCTTTATTCCGTTGAATGCCATATGCTCCAGAAAATGTGCGAGGCCGTTCTGGTTGTCATCCTCCTGAAGCGCACCGACATTGTGCACGATGTAGAAATCCGCCACTCCGGCAGGATTCGCGCTATGCCTGACATAGTAAGTCAGTCCGTTGTCAAGTTTCCCTGTCCTGATCTGTCCGTCTGAAGGCAGAGTCTGTGCGGTCAGGCTGAAAGCGCTCAACGCCAACGCGGCCGACGTGATGAAAAGAGATCTTAAAAATTGCATCCTATTGTGAATATGATTGTGTTTCTATAGTTCCCGGTGAGATATTCCGGATCCGAGGTCAGACGTCGGTAGCTGTCTGTCAGATCCATAAACACCGAATAACGCCGCTTCTGAGTCTTTCTGACCAGAGTGTAGCGTACCGAGGCTTCGCCCCCTACCGAGGAGGCGTCGAAATATTCAAAGTTTCTGTTCAGGTAGGTTTCATTGGAGCGAGGGTTCCCCGTGGCTGATGAATATTGCCCGTCCTCGTTTTTAAGGTTGTCCCCGGCGAATGAGTAATCCGCTCCGAGAGTGAGTGACAGGAAATCGCTTCGCATCTTGAAGTTCTTGACAGCCACCGCGTTGACGGTGTTCTGTGCCAGCCTCTGCTTTCTGTAGAAAGGATAGGAAGTGGCGGTCTGGTCCAAAAAGAACCTGCCAAAGCCGACCGACACCGTCCAAGGCGATGGGATGAATATGCCCGCGGAGCCATCGGCCTGCCTTTCGATAGTGTACCTTGCGTTGATGCTTCCGACGGTCTTGTCCCCGACCTCCTGACTTCCGAAGTACTGGATCTCCGGATTCTGTCCCGGCTGGGTGGAGACCCTGTAGGAATTTTCCTTGTTGAGGGAAGTCATCATATTCCAGCTTCCGTCGATCCTGTTGAGCAGATTCCCGGTCTTGAACGAGATCCTGGCGTTCAGATTGTACCTCATCCCGTCGAAATCGCAGAACCGTACCGAGCCGCTGGCCTTCTTGCCGAAATAGCCTTTTCGGTAGGCCGCCCCAAGATCCAGAAAAGCGTCCACTCCACCGACCTTGAATCCGGCCTGCGCGCTTCCACCGAAGAACTGGTTGAACATCGGACGCTCGTTGGAGACTGAAAGATAGCCGTTGTCGCCGTCGATAACCTCGACCTTGCCGAAACTGCCGCCGTAATCGACAAAGCAGTAGTACTGTCTGTCAATCGTGCCGAAAAGCTTCTCCGCCACGGTCTCGACCGTCTTGACATAGTTAAGGCTGACGCCGAAGGCGGTTTTCCCGTCCGCCAATGAATATCTTGCCCCGACCGATGCGTCCAGATCCATCCATTGGTTGTACGACCTTGGATCCTTGCGCTTGGCGTAGTCCGCGCTCTGGTAGCTGACCTTTCCCGCGAGCGTGAGCCTGTCATTCAATGAATATGCCATCGCGCCTTCAAGGGTATATTCCTCCAAAGTCTTCGTTCCGGTCGTGGTGTCCACGCTTTCGAGGAAATTGATCGGATTGTAGTAGGGGTCCATCAGGATCTGGCCCCCCATATCCTTGCCCTTGAAATAACTGTAGTTCATCCGGCCGTAGAATGTGATCCGGTCAGAGATTCTCATGTAGGAAGCCGCGTCGAGGCTTGGCCTGAAGCAATCACGGCTTTCGTGCAGGTCCATCAATCCTCCGTTCTTCTTCTCAAGGCTTGCCCTGACGGTTGAGGTCTTGTCCACCGGCAGGGTAGCTATTCCGGCAGGATTGGAGGACCGCACCCAAGGGGTAAGGTCTGTGAAACGGGAATATTCATCCTTCCACTCTCCGGTCTGGGACCAGGCCGGAAAAGCGGAGAGGATGAACAATCCTATAAACGACAGGATTCTTGAACCCATATTTATTTCTTGATTGAGGCGACCTTCCTTTGGTGGAAGTCGTTCCTGGAGTTGTTGGTGTCCTTATAGATGATGTGGGCTCCCTTGGCGATGGATGCCTCGGCGTCGATTCCGGAAGGATCGGTCGAGCCACCCTCAAAATCATCCGTGCCACCGGCATAGTTATAGACCAGCTTGCCTTCGTTCTCGGCAAGAGCCTCGGTGGCCTCCTTGTCAACATTCCTGTAGATGGTGTAGCCGCTCTTGTTCGTGAATGTTACGTAGCCTGCGTCCACGCTGTCAAGAAGCCTCTTGTGTGATTTCTGGATGTTGGCGTAGTCGTAAACCTCGACTCCGTCCTTAATCCAACCGAGCGGGATTTTGGCGCAGTTGAAAGCCTGTTTCCCTGTCGGAGACTCTATGTTGTCTGGATTTGTTACAAATGCTTTAGCTGTCATACCCCCTTCCGGAGAGAAGATAAAGAAAGCCGGAGATGTCTTGGAAATGGCCCAGGCGGTACCCAATCCATAGCAGTAAGTCTTTAGATAATTATCTGAAGGGATGGATGCTGAAGGAGCTGGATAGTTGCTGGCCAGACTGAAGACCTCAGGGTCGTAGAAAACATAGTCGGCCTTGCTCAGATCCACTGATTTGCTGTAGGTCTCGGTGTGATTGATGGCTCCGGTGATTGAGATGACAATTTGTGAGTATGGAGCGATTTTCACTTCCTTTTGGAACCACCAGACTGCATTCCAAGCAGGAATATAATCGGAGTAAGTAAGGTTGCCATCTTTAAGGTAGTAGTTGATGGAGTTAGAGTTGGCGGGACTTCCTATACCGAAAGCCATTTTGCTCGCATCCGCTTCGAGAGGGGAGTTGTTGTACAAGATAACATATTTGTCCAAAGCGTAGTCCTTGGCCCCTTCATTGTCCATGCATCCACCGACGTACAACTCTTTGATGATGATCTGACTGGTGGTTGAGGCTGTGAGGTTGAGAGTGAAACTGTTGGCACCACCGTCAACAACAGTCACAGCTGAATTGGTTCCGTTGTAGATGCTTGACTCCTTGTAAAATGTCGCTGAAGCCTCGTAGATTCCAGCCACAAGCCGGAATGTCGCCGTACCGCCTACAGTCGTGGCCTTGTAGGCCGTGGAGGTGGACTTGTCGGTGACTGTCACCTCGACAGCGTCAGTCACCGGCTCGTCGCCGATCAGAACCTGGACGGTGACATCGTTGATTTTCGCGCTCTCGTCTTTCTTGCAGGCCGTGAATGTGGCGGCTGCCGCGAGAAGAATGTAGATTAACTTTTTCATGACTTTTTGTTTTTGCTGTTTTATAGTTCGTTGTCTAAAATTTCAGCCTTAATGTCAGGCCATAGTAAAAATTTGGAGCATAGCCAGTACCTGTCACCGAGAAATATCGCTGCGTCTTCGTGGAGTAAACCTGACCCAGATTCCGGAAGAAATTGTTGGCGTAGAATGAGATGGAGGCGATGTTCCCAATCTCTTTCGTCACGCTGAAGTTTGCCGAGAAGTAAGGCGTGATGTAATCCTTCTGGTAATTATACGTGAAGGCTGTCCTTGACACGAGATTGCACAGATTGTTGTACAGATCCTTGTCGTTGTCCCTCGCCCACAGGAAATCTTGGAGGAACGGCTTAGGGGTCGGATCCCAGTAGCTGGAGTAATATTCCGGATAGGTGACGGCGATCACCCTCCTGTCCATAAACGAAGGATCCGAACCCGGAAGGTATGAGGAATTGTCATCGACGGCGTAAGTCCTTGTGCCTCCTTCGGTTTCGCTGAGGTTTCTTGAATATCTCAGCAGCGTCCCTTCCAGTTTCACGGAGACGATCATCCTGACACGGGGAATATGCGTGGTGATGTTCAGGTTCATCCTCATCATTCTGGACTCGCTGCCGTTGCTCGTTCCGTTGCCGCCGACATACCACCCGATGTACTTGTACGGAGTGTTGTCAACCATCCTTTGAGAGGTCGGTGAATATGCCAGAAGGTCTTGGTTGACAGTTCTGTAAGCGTAATAGTTTCCGTCAAGGCGTATGTCCGTGTTGATCGGATTTATCCTTTTGAAATCAATCACCCATTCAAGACCGTAGCGGTTTACCTGGGCCCCGCTGTTAGCGGCGTAAGTCCTGCTTACCAGAGACTCTCTGGTCACTCCGTTTATGGTTTCCGGAGTAAGTCCCCCTGTCTTGTCTGTGACTGTCACCACTCCTGTCTTGCGGTCAACGCTGTAGATCCTGTCGTCCACGGGTATCGTGCAGGACTCAAGCGCTTTCTGGTCCGTGTAGTTGTAGGAGAACGGGTCGTAGGCGTTGTTGGTCGTGAACGCCTTGACAGTCCTGTTCCAGAATCCGGCCAGGGATATTCTTGTGCCGGCAAGGTTTATTTCCATTCCGAGCTCGCCCTGATGGTTCCTTTGCCAGACAAGGTCGGGGTTATATTCAACGGTTGTCGGCATCACATAGTAGGCGTAGTAGGCCTTGCCGTCGCTTGCCGTCGGAGGGTTGAACACCACAAGATCCCTGTAGCTTGGCTGCGGGTAGAGAATCGAGAACGAAGGCTGCTTCACTGCCACACCCCAGCTTGCCCTGAACGCGAGGCCGCGGACAAACCTGTTCCTGCGCCCCTTGGCGGAGAATACTGAATATTTAGCGTTGAACCTTGGTGACAGGCTTGTGACGGTGCCATATTCAGAGCCCTTGATGAACGTGTTCTCGGCCCTTAGTCCTGCGATCAGGTTCAGGTGGGATTCCTTGCCGACCGGGATGGAGATGTTGTCTTCCGCGAACAGGGCGAGATTGTTCATAAACGGGATCTCGCTGTAGTCGTAGGTCCTGTATGAGGGAGCGTTGCTGAGGTCTTCGGAATATTGCCCCTTTCCGAAATTCGCGTCGGCGTTCCAGTCCGCCCCCAGTTTGAGCTTGTTGTTGACGGAACCGAACTTCCTCGCCCAGTTGCTCTTGAGAGTCAGCTTGTAGGAGAACGGCTTGTCGTCCAGGAACATCGTGTTGTACCAGTAGCCGGGAGAGATCATGATCGCCGCCGCGTCAGGATTTGAGGAATAGTCCTCGGCCACATAGTAGCCTTCCTCCTTGCCGTGCAGCGACACTGTTCCGGCCGCGCTGGAATACCTGTTTTTTGTCTCGCTGAGCCTGTCCGACCTGACAACCGAGCCTTTGAACTCCAGATTGGTGATCCACGGCTTGCTCAGTAGCCAGTTCATCTCTACATTGGCCCTGAGGGTGTTGTCCTTCTGCTTCTCGTAGGTGCCTGTCAAAAGATCCGGATCGGCCTTCGAGTCGGTCCCGCCGATGTTGCCGGAGAATCCGGCGGAGAACCTCAGCGGAGCGTCACTGAATATTCCCGAATTGAAAAGGTTGGAGTAGATCAGCGATAGCTGCTTCCTGTCGTAGGATGTGTAAGGGGAGCGGCTGTCGTCCACTGAATATGTATATTCGGTGCTGGCGTTCAGCACTCCGGCCGAGTTCCCTCGCTTTGTCTGTCCCAGGCCGAAGCCTTTGCTGACGGAAAACTGCTTCGTCTTCGGGTTGGTCGTCATCGTCACCGTGTAAGGGGCGATGCCCTTCTTGGTGTTGACCTTGACTATTCCCGCTCCCACATCGCCGTACTCAACGGACGGCACTCCGGAGATTACCTCGACGGATTCCACATTGCTTGAGGCTATGTTGTTGACCGCCACTCCGTTGGCTCCGGAGAAGCTGGCGTTGTTGGAGAGTCTCACGCCATCAACCTCCACGGCCGTTCCGAACGACGCGTTTCCAGCCTCGGTGCTTCCTCCGGCCCTGATGTTGAACCTTTGGGCGGAGAGCAGGCTTGGATTGGCCGTCGCGCCTCCCGGCAGGAGTCCGCCGATGTCCGCAAGGCTGACCATTTGGACATGATCGAGTGCCGTTCTGTCCATCGTGCGGCTGGTCGTGGCGCTGTTCTCATTTTCTTTCGCGGTCACGACAACCCCTTCAAGGGTAAGGTTGTCTTCACTGAGGAAAGCTCTGTAGCCGGTCAGATCCTTGCTTATGATGACTGTCTTGGTGTCGGTGACGAAACCAAGACACGACACGCTGAGTGTGTTCTTCCCTGCGGGAATGTTCTTGAGAGTGAAACGCCCTTTGTCATCGGCGACGGACCATTGCTCGCATTCCACGGCCACCACGGTCGCGAATTCCACCGGCGCCTTGGTCTTCTTGTTCAGTACCGTACCGGAAACGGTGTAGGTCTGAGCGAAGGAAACCGCACAGCACAGCAGCAGGATCATTATCAGAAACAGTCTCCGCATAATTCGTGAATATCTTCTTTTACCTTTCCCTGATCACATCGCCGTGATCCTTCACCACAGCCTCCTTCCACTTCTCCGTGTAGCCAGGCTGGGTAAGTCCCTCAGGTGTGCCTTCGTGCCATCTTGAATGCTTGAACGAGCCGTCGGCGTTCTCGGCCTTGACGTTGCCGTCGATGAACTTCACCAGAAGCAGTTCCTCAAGGGCGACCCAGTTCTCGAACTGTTTCTGGGCTGTGCCTACTGAATATTCAGTGAGCATCTTCCTGACGGACGCGAACCAGTCCTTGCTGTCCAGGCCTTTCCTCTCGGCTTTCGGGAGTATGGCGTTATAGGCTTTCAGAGCCTTGCGGTCCATCTCTGCAAGTTTTGAGCCCATCTGCTCGTTCTCAAAATTGTCGATAGCTTCCTTAACTGTCGGAGCCATAATGTTGTAGGCCTTGTAGCAGGCGTTGGCGACACGGTTGTTGATCCAGAATGACGCGGTAGGGGAGTATTTCAGCATATTCCCGTTGCCCACCCTGAAGCACTCCGGAACCTTGTCCGTGCAGGTGTAGATCGGGGTGACGTAGGATGTCGCCGCGTCATCGGTTCCGAACCAGATGACTCCTCCGACAACGTCCGGAAGGTCATGCCTTGACTGGCCCACGAACCAGAATCCGGTCTGCTGGGTGGCGATGGCCCTTTCGTTGACATAGCTCCAGCCCTTGTACTCGAATCCCATCGGTCTCCATCTGTAAGGAAGGGCGTTGCCGCCGGCTCCGATGTCGGTGGTCATATCCAGCGGAGTGCCCTCGAAGTGGTCTCTCATCGCATCTGCGACGTTCTTTACGGAAATCTTTCTGGCCGGTTTCACGAAAAGAGGCATCCTGTGGCTGAGATCCTTGCCGGTGATGTAGTCATAGTAGGCCGAGGCCGGCTCGGTGATGGTCTTGCCGTCCTTTTCGTAGGTGAACTGGCCGTCGCAGAGGATGTTGAAGGCGCTCCAGGCTCTTGCGTCGCAACCTCTGACGGTTCCGAAATCGGCCGGGCAGTAAGCCGCGCTGAAGTCGAAGTCCTCATCCTTGCCGTCGAAGTAGCCTTTCTCTCTCGCGAAGGAGATCACGTCAGGGGCGTAGAGGCAGTTCTCAGGGTCGTTCAGCGGGAAGGTCTGGATGCGGGCCTGGTTGGCGTGCGAGCAGATGTAACCGTCAGGAATCCTCATGGCCACCCACACGAATCCCTTGCGGATGTTCTTTCCGTCCTTCATCTCGCAGCCCTTTCCGATGAGGTCCATTATCCAGGCCTCGTCCTTGTCCGCTATCGAGAATGTCTCGCCTTCGGAAGCATATCCATATTCATTGGCCAGATCCACGATGACTTGGATCGCTTCCCTTGCCGTGCGGGCTCTTTGCAGGGCAACGTAGATGAGTGAGCCATAGTCCATTATGGCGGTGGTGTCCTCCAATTCAAGCCTTCCGCCCCAGGTCGTCTCGGCGATGATGAGCTGATGCTCGTTCATATTCCCTACTGTCTTGTAGGTGTGCGCGATCTGAGGAATCTGTCCCATCGGCTTGTAGGAGTCCCAATTGATGATGTCGAGCATCGAGCCGGCTTTCCAGTCGGCGGCCGGGTGGAAGTACAGCTCTCCGTAGAGGACGTGCGAGTCCGCCGCGTAGGAGATTATGTTCGAGTTGTCGGTGCTGGCTCCCCTTGTCACGATGATGTTGGTGCAGGCATCAGCCCTGAAGCTTGCCGTGAGCACGCCGAAGGCGGTCAGGAGCGCGTAGATGGTTGAATTTTTAGCCATTTTGCGATTAACGTAATTATTGTTTAAATTTGTTATCCCATTAATAAAGTGTAAAGATATGAAAAATATTTTTCTTGCGGTCGCATGTCTGGTCATTTCGATGCCTTTGGCTTTCGCGCAGCAGAATCCGCCAAGTCCTGAGGAACAGGAGAAGAAACTGTCCGAGTTCATTCAGAAAGAGGTTGACAGACTGGAGATGACGCTAAAGCTTGAGGATTGGCAGGTGTTTTACGTGGACTCCATTCTGAATCATGATTACCGTGCCATGCAGGAAGAGATGAACAACCTGTCCTCGGCCAAAGTGTCTAACTTCGACATCTACACGAGAACCAGTGACAAATGGGCCGAGAACATCTATGTCGCATTCCGTAAGGTGCTTAATGACAATCAGTGGGATAAATATTTGAAGAATGGCGCCGCTCGCGACAAGAAGGCGCGTGAAAAAAGAAAGGCGAAGATGGAAAAGTCTTCCGCCAAACTGCAGGAAAATGATTAACTTTGCAGGAATATTTCGGGAATATTATGAAAGAAGAAATAGAAAAGCTGCTCGCGCATGTCAGCGAGCTGAATTGCAAGACCGCCAAGGAAGTAGAGGAGGCTCGTGTAAGGCTTCTCGGCAAGAAAGGAGAGATCACCAAACTGTTTGATGAGTTCAGGACATACGGTCCGGAGCTCAAGAAGGAGTTTGGCCGCAAGATAAACGAACTCAAGCAGGCCGCGCAGGCCAAGATTGACGAAATGAAAGAGCAGGCGGCTTCGGAGGGTGCGTCTGATGGGCCTAAGGAGGATCTTTCCATGCCGGGGGTTCCTTTTGAACTCGGCTCCAGGCATCCTGTGTCGATTGTCCGTCAGGAGATCGTGGACATATTCAGAAAGTTCGGCTATGATGTGGCCGAGGGTCCTGAGATTGAGGACGACTATCATGTGTTCGAGGCTCTGAATTTCCCTCTGAACCACCCAGCGAGAGACATGCAGGACACTTTCTTCGTGTCCGCAGGCCATCCTGACCCGCTGTTGCTCAGAACGCATACGTCTTCCGTCCAGGTCCGCGCGATGGAGACCATGAAGCTTCCGATCCGTGTGATCTGCCCGGGACGCGTGTTCAGGAACGAGGCGATCTCCGCCCGTGCGCACTGCATCTTCCATCAGGTCGAGGGCCTTTACATTGACGAGAACGTGACGTTCGCCGACCTCAAGCAGGCGATCCTTCTTTTCGCCCGTGAGATGTTCGGGCCGGACACCCAGATCAGGATGCGTCCTTCCTACTTCCCGTTCACCGAGCCGTCGAGCGAGATCGACGTCAGCTGCAACATCTGCCACGGCAAGGGCTGCAACATCTGCAAGGGAACAGGCTGGCTGGAGATCATGGGTTGCGGAATGGTTGACCCTAACGTCCTTGAGGCTTCCGGCATCGACAGCAAGAAGTACAGCGGATTCGCATTCGGAATGGGTCTGGAGCGTATCGCGATGCTCAAGTGGCAGGTCAATGACCTCCGTCACTACTTCGAGAACGACCTCCGTTTCCTGTCCGAATTCAAGACTTCGATCGAGGTTTAGAGCTTTATCGCAATTTTTTTGAAATTATTTCAGAAAAAGTTTGCGAATAAAGAAAAAAGCGCTACCTTTGTAATCCCAAAGCAATGCTACGGGTCACAAGTCTGCGGAAATAGCTCAGTTGGTAGAGCACGACCTTGCCAAGGTCGGGGTCGCGAGTTCAAGTCTCGTTTTCCGCTCCAGAGAGGTCATCAAATCGATGACCTCTTTTTTTGTATCGCCAATCAAACACGTTTCATTATGACCGCATCGTCAAAGGCAAGCAGATTCAATCTCGCGTTCAACATATTCCTTGTGGCCGGAATGTTGCTGGCCGTCACTGTCACGACCATATTCAAGCTTCAGCAACCGGGTGTGAAGACTTTCATGCTGCTTTTGGCGGCATTCGGCTCCGTGATGGGTGTTGTGAACACGGTGATGTCCGCCAACGGGAACATCCTGACATTCGTGTTCGGCTTCATCGATGTGCTGATCGGCACGATTGTCTATCTGGACAACGGGATAATGGGGAATTTCGCCTTGCACGCGTTCTATTTCCTGCCGATGCAGTTCGTCGGTTTCTGGCAATGGAGCAAGAGGGGAGCGAAGGTGCGTTCCGGGGAGGAAGGCTCGCATTTGAAGGCGCGGCGGCTGACAGGAAGCCAATGGGCCTGGCTGGCTACCGGAATATTCATAGGCATCGCGGCGTTGTACCTTATATTATTATATGTGGACGGAGCGAAGCTTGCCGCTGGAAAGATTGAATATATCGACAAGCCGAAGATCCTCCTCGACGCCGTGGTGATGATTCTGAATATAGCAGGTCAGGTGCTGATGAGCCTTGCTTTCATGGAACAGTGGTACATCTGGATTCTGGTGAATGTCTCATCGATCTCCCTGTGGGCCGTCGCGGTTATGAGCGGAGCAGGTTCGGGCAATGCGGCCGTGATGCTTATAAAGTACATTTTCTATCTGCTCAATTCTCTCAACGGCTTGAGAATATGGCTGAATCTTAGCCGCCGTACCATTTGATTCCTAATGGATTCCATAGAGGCTTGACTGTCTCCTTCCTGTTTGTATTTGACAGTATAAGGAGGCAAATTTGGAATATTGACTATTTTTTACTTACTTTGTGGCGCTATTTGTTCCCGGATTTGCCCGGTAACAGCCTTAATAGCGTAATTGGCAAGAATATACTTATTTAATTTATTCAATTATGACTGAAGAAGAAATCGTAAAGCAGGTCAAAGCGATTATCGTTGACAAGCTGGGCGTCGAGGAGTCTGAAGTGACTGAGAGCGCCAACTTCACAAATGATCTCGGAGCTGATTCACTTGACACAGTTGAGCTTCTTATGGAGTTTGAGAGAGTGTTCGGAATCAAGATTCCTGATGAGGAGACAAGCACTATCGCAACTGTTAAGGATGCGATCGACAAGGTCAAGGAGAAGCTCGCCGGCAAGGAGGAAGCATAATAATCCTTTGACAGAAAGAATAAAGCCTCGGATCTTGGTCCGAGGCTTTTTCTTTAGATAATCACGGCCTTGACCGAAAAAATAAAATGGCAAATTTTGGTAACGTGCAAAATTTGCCATTTTCGTTTTTTTCGGTCCGCTGCCCCAATCTATTTCTCTGGATATCCTTTAGGAATGGCGAACGTCACTTTCAGCTTAGGCTTCTTGCCATCGGCCTTAGGCCCGCGCAGAACGGCCCGGTAATAACGATCCTTGTCCAACTCTGTGCTGGAAGTCGTTTTGGTGGCCGAAGAAAATGCGTATTGGGCCATTGTCTGATAGTTGTAGTAGTTGTTGTAGTATCCGTAACCACCATAGCCATAGCCACCGTAACCGTACCCATATCCACCATATCCATAACCGCCGTATAGTTGGTTCGCGTATGAAGCGTAAGCCATCTGCTGGTAGTAATTGGCCATTTCCTCAGCCTCCGCGTCAGTTGTGGTCGTCTTCTCGTACCACATGATCAGGAACCAGATGTCGTAGTTTGATAGCTTGCTGTCATCGGTCTTTTTCCGGATGATCTGCTGGACGTGATGCGTGATGTCCGGAGCGTAGTTGCAAAGCGAACGGTTGACTTCACCCTGATTCTCGTCCGACGCGCTAGCGTCAGTCAGGCCGGCGAACGTCACTGTCGTGTCCGTGCTGATCTTGATGGTAGGACTCAAGATCTTAGGATAACGGAACATGGTCGTGTAGTCGTCCGGGAAATCGAACGGCATCTCTATCGTGGCCTTGGAGATCAGGGTCGTGGCTGGATTTCCGCCTTTTTTGATGATCTCCTCGTTGACCAGGCGCTGGATCTCCGCCGCCGGAACAACCGGCTTGATTCCGCTTCCTCCCTCGATGTAGATCTTGTCCTCGGCCTTGCCGATAAGATGATCCGACTCGTGGCGGTCAACATTGAACACATATTGCGAAGGCACTGTCTTGGCAGAGATCAGCGAGTCCAGGTCCTGCATCTCGATCGGGCTGAAATAGAACATCAGGCTTGAGTCCCTTCTCTCCCCGTCGAACTCTCCGTTGAAATAGAGTATCGCATAGTTGTCCGTCCTTGTGATGTAGGATGCGCCGGTGCTTTGCTTGACAAGCCTGAGGATGTCCATCTCGTACATGTCGAACCTTCCGCCGTTGCCGGTAGGGTCATCGGTGCAGAGGTATATTCCCGGGAATTTCTTCGCGTAGGTCTTCAGATCCTTCAGGTCATCCTGCGTCATGCTCAGATACTGCTTCCCGTAGTCTTCCGTGAACTCGAATGTCAGAGAATCCTGACCGTTGGCGACAGGAACACCTTTGGTGATCCTCTTGTCTCCATGCTTGACTTCGGCCCTGGAGAAATATTCATTGGTTCCCAGCGGCTCTGTGAGCGCATAGACGTTGACATTCTGGAGGATGTTCGCCTGACTTTCGTCAGCCATGGAGACAGAGTCCACGGCCGCCTTGAACTTGAACCTCTGGAAGACAGGATCCTTACCGAAATCCACTGAGTCCAGCACCGGAACCAGCGTCACCACGCTTCCTCTGCTGAAAAGTCCGAAAGTCTCGTCCCGGATGGCGCCGATGGTGATCCTTCTCGAAGAATAGGCCGTGAGGCTGTCGATGGATTTCATCCAAACCTCATCGAGGTCGAACTCGGCCGTGTGGAAGTCGTATTTCTGGTCGGTGGGAATAAAATCTCCGCCGAGGTTCTGATCCACCCCGACGCAAGACACAAGTCCCGCCAACAGGGCGACTATTGCTGTAAGCTTTCTCATTTACTGCAACTGTTGATAAAAGTCATCGTATTCCTCGATGTAGCGTCCGCTGGCTATCGATTCCTCGTTGAAAGGAAGGGTCGGTATATTCCTGTCCTCGCAGAACTTGACCAATTCAGGATCAATCTCTTTGTCTCCGAATATTATACCGTCTGAATACATGGCGGCGGTTTCAGCAAGATTTATGCCAGTGGGCATCTCCGGAAGCGGGACCTCCGCCGGCTTGATGCCGCCGAACAGCACGTTGTCCTTGAAGGAAGGAGAGAATGTCTCTCCGGCGATCTCGCTGTAGAGGGATGTCACAATCCTGCTCCCGCTGAATATCGGATCTCCGTTGTAGGCCTTCTTGAGGTACAGCGGCACCAGATGCGAGATCCAGCCCTGGCAATGGATGATGTCCGGAGCCCAGCGCAGTTTCTTGACGGTCTCCAGCACGCCTCTAGCGAAGAAGATGGCTCTCTGGCCGTTGTCCTCGAAAAATTTGCCGTCGGCGTCACGTGCGATCTGCTTGCGGCGGAAATAGTCCTCGTTGTCTATGAAATAGACCTGGATCCTTGCGGACGAGATCGAGGCCACCTTGATCACAAGCGGCCTGTCGACATCTCCGATGATGATGTTCATTCCGGAAAGCCGAATCACCTCATGGAGCTGGTTCTTGCGCTCGTTGATGCAACCATAGCGCGGCATGAAAGCCCTTATCTCTTTCTTACGCTCCTGAATGCCCTGCGGCAGGCAACGTCCGATCTTGGAGATCGGCGTCTCCGGCAGGAACGGCATTATTTCCGAATTGACGAATAAAACTCTGTTTACGGGTTTTCCCATGGTAATTTTCTTGTCTTACAAAGGTAATAATTTTTTTTTTCATATTTCGATATTTCACTATCTTTGAATCCAATTTGGAGTATTGTGCGAAATGGCGTCAGGTGAAAACAGGTTGATACGTCGCAGGCTCGCCGGAGCCTGGCTGTCCACGGTGATCAGCATCAGTCTTGTGCTGCTGCTTGTCGGCGTGGCGGGACTTCTGGTGGCCAACGCCAGAAGTGTCTCCGATTATTTCAAGGAGAACATGCAGGTTTCCGTGCTGATGAAGCAGGAGGTCGGCGATGATGAGGCGATGGAATATGTCTCCGATCTGGACGCCAAGCCTTTCATCAAGAGCACCACGTTCGTGTCGCGGGAGCAAGGGGCCAAAGAGATGACGGATCTTCTTGGCGAGGATTTCCTCAATGTCTTCGAGGCGGCTCCGATTCCTGTCTCAGTGGATGTGACCCTGAAGGCGGATTACGTGTCGTCGGACAGTCTGGAGGTCGTGAAGAATGAGATCATGAAATCTCCTTTGGTCGATGAGGTGGTCTATCAGCAGTCTCTTGTGGACAAACTGAACACCAATCTGCGGAAGATCTCCATGGTGCTTGGCGTTTTCATCGTCCTGCTTCTCTTCATTTCTTTCGTGCTGATCAACAACACTGTGAGACTGAATGTGTTCTCTCGCAGGTTCACGATCCACACGATGAGACTTGTCGGCGCCACGAAGTCTTTCATCCGCGCCCCGTTCCTGGTCCAGGCGGTGTTCCAAGGGCTTTTCTCGGCTCTTCTGGCCACCTTGATGCTTGTCGGGATTCTCTTTTTTGTCAGAAGCGAGTTCGCTCAGCTTTTCGAGGTGTTCAGGCTGGACATGCTTCTGATTGTGATCGGAGTCGAGATTCTTGCCGGCGTGCTGATCTGCGTTGTCAGCACGGCGTTGGTCGTAGGCCGTCTTGTCTCGCTCTCCAAAGATGAACTTTATTGCTAACAATTAATTATTCAGGAATATGTCAGATAACACCAAGATGCCAATCACCGGCAAAGGTCTGCGGATGCTCCTCATGGGGCTTGTAGTGATGGTAGCCGGCTTCGTGCTGATGATGGGGGGAGGAACAGTTGAGCCGGACAATTTCAATTGGGCGATGTTTGATTTCCGCAGGCTTGTGGCCGCGCCTCTTGTGATCATCTGCGGGATTGTCATAGAGATCGTCGCCATCATGCGCCGCCCGAAGAACACGGAAAACGAATAGCATATGGACTGGTTGCAAGCTCTTCTTTTGGGGATCGTGCAGGGACTGACCGAGTTCCTGCCGGTCAGCTCCAGCGGACACCTTATGATAGTAAGGGACTTGCTGGGCGTTGACGGGGACGGTTTTCTGGATTTTACAGTGACTGTCCATCTTGCCACTGTACTGAGCACCGTCATCGTGTTCTGGAAACCGATCTGCAAGCTTCTGGCGGGATTCTTCAGGTTCAAGTACAACGACGAGACCGACTATGTGTTCAAGATCATCGTCTCGATGGTTCCGATAGCGGTCGTCGGCCTGTTGTTCAAGGACAAGGTGGAAGCGTTGTTCTCCGACAACCTTTTCACTGTGGCTGTGTGTCTGATTGTAACCGCGATCCTGCTGTATCTTTCCGATGTCTCCGGCCGGACTTCCAAACGCGGCGGGCAGGAGCCTCCGGTCAGCGAGGCGCGTAATGGAATATCCTATTGGCAGGCCCTTGTTGTCGGTCTCAGCCAGGCTGTCGCCGTGGCTCCGGGACTGTCCCGTTCGGGAACCACCATCGCCACCGGACTTCTGTGCGGAGTCAAGCGTGAGGTTATGGCGCAGTTCTCGTTCCTGATGGTTCTCGTGCCTATCATCGGGGAGCAGTTCCTGGATCTTCTCAAGAGTCTTTCCGGCGGCGCGGCCCTTGGAGGGGGCCTCAGTCCGGTATGTCTCGTTGTCGGGTTCCTGGCGGCGTTCCTGTCCGGACTTTTCGCCTGCAAGGTCATGATCTCGATAGTGAAGAAGGCCCGGCTGACGTGGTTCGCCCTCTACTGTCTTGTAGTCTCGCTGCTTCTTCTGGTTTTCGCTTAGGAATATTCATAGAACATCATGGCTGACAGAACGCTCGTTTACTTTGTTTCTGATGTCCACCTTGGCCTGGACGTGAACGATCCCGCCGACAGGGAAGCGCGTTTCGTCAGTTTCCTGAAGTCCATCCCGAAGGATCGAGCAAAGTCCCTGTACCTTCTTGGGGACATCTGGGATTTCTGGTACGAGTACCATGATGTTGTCCCGAAAGGGTATGTCAGGGTGTTCGCCGCCTTGATGGATCTGATGGACGCCGGGGTGGAGGTCTGCTTTTTCCAAGGCAACCATGACATCTGGTGCTTCCATTATTTCGAGGATCTCGGTATCAAGATTCTCCAGCAACCTTACGTCACCGAGATAGGAGGGAAAGTCTTCTGCCTCGGTCACGGAGACGGACTCGGGCCGGGACACAAATGGTACAAACTGATGCGCTGGGGATTCCGTAACAAGTTCTTCCAGAGTATATTCAGCCTTCTCCATCCTTACATCGCGTTCCGTTTCGGCAAGGGGTGGTCCAAGAAGAGCAGGGTGGCGAAGAGTCAGGAATATGTATTCAAGGGCACCGATGAGCCGCTGTACAGGTTCGCGGTGGATTTCTCCACGCGAAGGCATATCGACTATTTCGTTTTCGGGCATTTCCATGTGAGCGAGGACCTGGAACTTCCTACCGGAGCCAGGCTTCTCATCCTGAAGGATTGGATGAAGCCTCACTCGTCGAACTTTATCTCTTTCGACACGATGTCCGGGTGCTTGGGCATCTCCCAGAATATCGAATAGTACAGGGCGTCGAACTCGCCTCTCTGCCATTTCTCGACCAGATATTCAGTCATCCTGTCTTCCCCGTTCGGGGCGTAGCTGGATTTGAGGTTCTGTCCGAATATTTTCGCCACGCCTTGCCAGAACCCGGCGGAGACACCGCTTTTGTAGTCCTTTATTATTGAATATGATGATTTCCCTATCTCCCTGTCAACCAGTTTGATGAGCAGTCTGCCCTGTGAGATGGTCATGTTCCTGAGCGGTTTCTCGTAGGCTTCCAGGAGCTCTTTCTGGAGGCGGTTGACATATTTTTCCTTTTTCCTGCGCCTGAGGCTGTTTTGGGCGATGTGCCTGTCGGCCTGGCTTTCCATGTCCTTGGCCAATAGCGCGTAAGGATAAACCTTGTTGAAGTTGTAGACCAGGCGGTAGTACCTCTTCAGATCTCTTTTTGTGCCCCGGTAGCCTTTGGGGAAAATCCACGCTGGGTCTATGCTGTCGTAGTAGGCCGTGTCGCCGTGCTCCACGCGGTATCCCATGTAGCCGGAACGGCCTCGGCCGTTTGTCTGCGGAGGCACATCATCAACTTGACCGGCGGAGACCCCGGTCACCGTCAGCATCCCCGCCAGAAAGCAGGTCATATATGCGATCAGCCTTTTCATTGATTCGCCATGCAAAGTTACGGATCTCTTGAAAAAAGTGTGCCATAATGATGAGCGTTTATAGGCCGTCCGGGGCGCTGTCGAAATTGAAGACAAAAATTTTTTGAGTGAATGTCTAATGTCTTGAAAATGATATGTTTCTTTTGGCGTTTCCGTGGTCGAAAAAGTTGAGAAATTTTTCAATTTATGTTTGAAATTCGTGAATTTTTGCTAACTTTGCAGTCCCAAATTCTAGGGTGTAGTGGCGCAATGCGCTGATATTCAATAGATTTTGGAGAATTTGGAAATTATTAAAGTAGTACAGCAATGTTACAACCAAAGAAAACTAAGTTCAGAAGAGAACAAAAGAACGTGATGAAGGGTATGGCCCAGAGGGGCAACCAGCTCGCGTTCGGTTCCTTCGGTCTCAAGACCCTCGAGAACTGCTGGATCACAGCGCAGCAGATTGAGTCCGCGCGTCAGGCTATTTCACGTTGCATGAACCGTGAGGGACAGATCTGGATCAGGATTTTCCCGGTCAAGCCTTTCACCAAGAAGCCTCTCGACACCCGTATGGGTAAGGGTAAGGGTGATCCTCAGGGATTCGTCGCTCCTGTGACCCCGGGCCGTATCATCTTCGAGGCTGACGGCGTCTCACTCGCCATAGCGAAAGAGGCTATGCGTCTCGCCGCCCACAAGCTTCCTATCGCGACCAAGTTCGTGGTCCGCAGGGATTATGTTGAATAATAAATGGAGAATGAATAATGAAAACATCTGAAGTTCGCGAGATGTCCATTGCAGATCTGCAGGACCGCATCCAGGTTGAAAAGAACAGGCTTTACACGATGAAGCTCAACCACGCCATCTCTCCATTGGAGAACACATCGGAATTCAAGAAAGTCAGAAAGGATATCGCTCGTATGCTCACTATCCTCGCTGAGAAAGAAAATGAACAGAAATAATCATCAGTCTTATGGAAAGAAATCTTCGTAAGGAAAGAATCGGCGTAGTGGTCAGCAACAAGATGGACAAGACCATCATCGTTGCGGTCGAGACCAAGAAGGAGCATCCTCTCTACGGTAAGTTCATCAAGCAGACCACCAAGTTCGTCGCTCAGGATGACAAGAACGAGTGCAGCGAGGGAGATACCGTGCGCATTATGGAAACCCGTCCTCTCAGCAAGACCAAGAGGTGGAGATTAGTTGAAATCGTAGAAAAAGTTAAGTAGTATGATACAGCAGGAAACACGTTTACAGGTTGCCGACAACAGCGGTGCAAAGGAGGTCCTCTGCATCCGTGTGCTTGGCGGTACGCATCATAGATATGCGACAGTGGGCGACCAGATCGTAGTCGCGATCAAGAGCGCTCTTCCTGGCGGCGACGCTAAGAAGGGTTCGGTCTCCAAGGCTGTCGTTGTCCGTACAAAGAAAGAAATCCGCAGACCGGACGGATCATACATCCGTTTCGACGACAACGCGTGCGTTCTTCTGAACAACGCGGGCGAGCTTCGCGGAACACGTATCTTCGGCCCTGTGGCCAGAGAGCTGCGTGAGAACTATATGAAGATTGTTTCACTGGCTCCGGAGGTCCTTTAATCATTGAGAATTATGAAAAAGTTACATATTAAGAAGGGTGACACCGTGTATGTGAATGCCGGTAACGACAAGGGCAAGACCGGAAAGGTCCTGACCGTCATCCCAGCGAAGGATCGCGTCATCGTTGAAGGCGTCAACGTTGTCAGCAAGCACACAAAGCCAAACGCTAAGCAGCCTCAGGGCGGCATCGTAAAGCAGGAAGCGGGCATCCACGTTTCAAACGTCCAGCTCATTGACCCTGCCCAGAACAAGCCGACAAGAGTGGGCTACAAGTTCGTGGACGGAAAGAAGGTCCGCTACGCAAAGAAATCAGGAGAGGAGATTAAGTAACTATGGCAAAGAAAGCTACAAACAAACCGGCTGAAGCGCAGGCGCTTCCTGCAGGATATGTTCCTTCCCTCAAGAAGGTTTACAAAGAGGAGATCGTGGAGAAGCTTATGAAGCAGTTCTCGTACACGACCGTTATGCAGGTTCCTAAGCTCGTCAAGATCACCATCAACGAAGGTATCGGCGAGGCCACTAATGACAAGAAGCTCGTTGAGGAGGCAGCCGAGGAACTCGGCAAGATCGTTGGTCAGAAGGCTCTTCTCACCACTTCGAGAAAGGACGTTTCCAACTTCCGTCTCCGTAAGGGCATGCCTATCGGTGTGAAAGTCACCCTTCGCGACGTGAAGATGTACGAGTTCCTTGAGAGGCTTATCCGCATCTCTCTCCCTCGAATCAGAGACTTCAACGGAATCGCTGAGAAGATGGACGGCAGAGGAAACTACACCCTCGGTCTCAAGGAGCAGATCATCTTCCCTGAGGTGGACATTGACAAGAACCCGAGAATCCACGGAATGGAAATCACTTTCGTCACAACAGCGAAGACCGACGAAGAGGCTCACGCTCTCCTCGCCGCGTTCGGTCTGCCTTTCAAGAAACATAACAACTAAGGAATATGGCAAAAGAATCAATGAAGGCCCGCGAGGTAAAGCGCGCGAAACTGGTTGCCAAATATGCCGCCAAAAGGCAGGCTCTTAAGGAGGCCGGCGACTGGGCAGCGCTTGACAAGCTCCCTAAGAACGCTTCCCCTGTACGTCTGCACAACCGTTGTTCTCTCACCGGCCGTCCAAAGGGCTACATGAGAGCTTTCGGTCTCAGCAGAATCCAGTTCCGTGAGATGGCCAGCAACGGTCTCATCCCGGGCGTAAAGAAAGCTAGCTGGTAACAGTACATATTATTTTATTATTAACAATCGGATATCGGGCGTCCCTCACGGGGCGTCGATCTAAAAAATCAAAAAACAATGACTGATCCAATTGCAGATTATCTTACAAGGATCCGCAACGCCTATCTGGCAGGAAAGAAGATCGTCGAGATCCCTTCCTCAAAGATGAAGGCCGCGATCACTAAGATCCTTTGTGAGAAGGGTTACATCCTCAGTTACAAGATTGTCGAGGGTACCCCTTACAACACCATCAAGATCGCTTTGAAGTATCACCCTCAGACCAAGATGGCCGCCATCAAGAAAATCAAGCGCGTGTCAACCCCTGGTATGAGAGTATATTCAGACGTTGAGAACATGCCAAGGGTTCTGAACGGACTCGGCATCGCCATCCTCTCAACCTCAAAGGGTGTCATCACTGACAAAGAGGCCAAGAACCTGAACGTCGGTGGTGAGGTTATTTGCTATGTTTATTAATATTAAAGAAAAGAATAATGTCAAGAATCGGTAAATTGCCTGTAAGCCTTCCGGACAAGGTGAGCGTAGAAGTTCTCCCTGGCAACGTTGTGAAGGTTAAAGGACCTCTTGGTGAGTTGAGCCAGAAAGTTGATCCGGACATCACAGTCACCATCGAGGATAATGAAATCAAATTCACCCGTCCTACTGACCAGCCAAGACATCGCTCGATGCACGGTCTTTACCGCGCTCTCGTGCACAATATGGTTGTCGGAGTCTCCACCGGTTATCAGACCAAGCAGGAGTTCGTCGGTGTAGGTTACCGTGTGACCGCTCAGGGTCAGCTCCTGACTTTCTCCCTTGGATATTCACACGATGTTCAGCTGATGCTCGCTCCTGAGATCAAGGCTGAGGTTCCGGATGTGAAGAAAGGTGAGAATCCTGTCCTGATCCTCAAGAGCATCGACAAGCAGCTCATCGGACAGGTGGCCGCCAAGATTCGTTCACTCCGCAAGCCTGAACCATATAAGGGCAAGGGTATCAAGTTCGCCGGCGAGCAGCTTCGCCGCAAGGCCGGTAAGACAGCTGGAGCTAAATAATAGGAGGACATAGATATGGCATTGAATAGAATTGAAAGAAGAAGAAGAGTCCATTACCGCATCCGTAAGCATGTCAATGGAACTGCCGAGAGACCAAGAATGGTTGTCTTCAGAAGCAACAAGCAGATCTACGTCCAGGTTGTGGACGATCAGAAAGGCGTGACGCTCGTGGCCGCCGCTTCCAACGACAAGGTCCTTGCCGCCGAGTGCAAAGGCAAGACTGGAATCGAGGCTGCCGCCATCGTCGGAAAGGCGATCGCCGAGCGTGCCAAGGAGAAGGGAATCACCACTATCTCTTTTGACCGTGGAGGTTACCTCTATCACGGTAGAGTTAAAAGTTTGGCCGACGCTGCCCGTGAAGGTGGCCTTATTTTCTAATTGAAAGACTATGGCAAATACAAATGTTAAAAGAGTAAAGACATCTGATCTTGAATTGAAGGACAGATTGGTCGCCATCCAGAGAGTGACTAAGGTCACTAAGGGTGGTCGTCACTTCCGTTTTGCCGCGATTGTGGTTGTGGGTGACGAGAACGGCGTTGTTGGTTATGGTCTTGGAAAAGCCAATGAGGTAACCGCCGCCATCGCTAAGGGCGTTGAGGACGCCAAGAAGAATCTCGTTAAGATTCCTATCATCAACACAACCATTCCACACGAGCAGGAATCCAAGTTCGGAGGTTCTGTAGTGTTCATGAAGCCGGCTGCCCCTGGTACCGGTGTGAAGGCTGGTGGTGCCATGCGTGCTGTGTTTGAGTCAGCCGGTATTCAGAACGTTCTCGCGAAGTCCAAGGGGTCATCCAACCCTCACAACCTCGTGAAAGCCACTGTTGCCGCTCTTACCCAGATGAGGGACGCCTACACTGTGGCCGGTCTCCGTGGCATACCTATGAGCAAAGTATTTAACGGTTAGGAGGACACACAGTTATGGCAAAACTTAAGATAACACAGGTAAGAAGCAAGAACGGATGCACCAAGAGGCAGATCGCTAATCTGACCACGCTTGGAATCCGCAGGATGCACCAGACCGTGGAGGTCGAGAAGACTCCGGTGACAGAAGGCCAGCTCGCCAAGATCCGTCACCTTGTAACAGTTGAAGAAATCTAATAAGGAGGACGAAGAGATGAAACTGGAAAATTTGAAACCTGCAAAGGGTGCGACTCATAACAGCAAGCGTCTTGGCCGTGGACAAGGTTCCGGAAAGGGTGGTACTTCCACACGTGGTACCAAAGGTGCACAGGCCCGCGCCGGCTACGAACATAAGATCGGTTTCGAGGGAGGCCAGATGCCTATCCAGAGACGTGTTCCTAAGTTCGGATTCAAGAACCCTACGCGAATCGAGTACAAGGCTGTCAACGTGGCTGCCATTCAGGCCCTTGCCGAGCAGCTTGGAAGAGCTGAGATCGGAGTGGAGGACATCAAGGCCGCAGGACTCGCCGACGCCAAGGAACTTGTAAAGGTTCTTGGCAACGGAGAGATCACCGCAGCCGTCACTGTGACAGCGGACGCGTTCTCCGCTTCCGCTGTCTCCAAGATCGAGACCGCTGGTGGTAAGACAATCGTAATCGGCAAATAGCCATGAAGAAATTTATTGAAACAATCAAGAACATCTTCAAGATCGAGGAACTCCGTACGAGACTCGGCTACACGTTCCTTCTCATCCTGGTCTACAGGTTGGGTTGCTTCATCGTGCTGCCTGGTATCGACACGACCCTGCTCGCTTCCCTTCAGGACAGCACACAGCAGGGACTCGTCGGTCTCTTGAATATGTTCTCCGGAGGTGCCTTCGGTAACGCTTCCATCTTCGCGTTGGGAGTGATGCCATACATCTCCGCGTCAATTGTGATTCAGCTTCTGGGCATGTTCGTCCCTTACTTCAGGAAACTCCAGATGGAGGGCGAAAGCGGCCGTAGGAAGATGAATCAGCTTACCAGATACCTCACCATCCTCATTCTCTGCATCCAGGGACCTGCCTACATCGCTTCGATCCATAGCCAGATCCCGGGTGCCGCGTTCCTTGCGGAAACCCAGCTCGGCTGGAGCAGGTTCATGTACAACCTCGTCGCCACCATCATACTTATGGCCGGATCGATGTTCGTCATGTGGCTTGGAGAGAGGATCACTGACAGAGGCATCGGAAACGGTATTTCCCTGATCATCATGATCGGTATCGTCGCCCGTCTGCCTTTCGCTCTCGTCAGTGAGGTCGGTACAAAAGTCAGCACGACAGCCGGCGGCGGCCCTATCGCCCTGATTGTCGAGCTTATCATCTGGTTCCTTGTCATTGTGGCGACCATCGCCCTTGTCCAGGGTGTCAGAAGAGTCCCTGTACAATATGCCAAAAGAGTTGTCGGCAACAGGCAGTACGGTGGTGTACGCCAGTACATCCCTCTGAAGATCAACGCCGCCGGTGTGATGCCTATCATCTTCGCCCAGGCCTTGATGCTGTTCCCGCTTCTGTTCTCGCGCTTTGACGCGACCAGAGGTCTCGCCGCCACTCTCGGTAACTATACCGGATTCTGGTATAACCTGATTTTCGGATTCCTCGTTGTAATCTTCACGTATTTCTACACAGCCGTTACGGTAAACCCTACCATGATGGCCGAGGACATGAAGAAGAACGGTGGATTCATCCCTGGCGTGAAGCCTGGAAAAGCCACGGTCAACTACCTTGACTCCATCATGTCAAAGGTGACCCTCCCTGGCTCAATATTCCTCGCCATCATCGCCATTCTCCCTGCTTTCGCCAGGATTATGGGTGTTCAGGATCAATTCGCAGGCTTCTACGGTGGTACCTCACTGTTGATCCTTGTGGGTGTTGTCCTTGACACGCTTCAGCAGATTGAGAGTTATCTTCTGATGCGTCACTATGACGGTCTGATGAAGACCGGACGTATCAGCGGTCGCTCAGGAATGTAATTTTGATAATCAACAGGATTGATGGTTAAGCCTAAGACAGAAGAGGAAATCGAGCTCTTGCGCGAGAATGCCATACTTGTCTCAAAGACGTTGGCGGAAGTCGGTAAGGTGGTCGCCCCGGGTGTGACAACCGCGAGGTTGAATGAGGTGGCCGAGACTTTTATCCGCGACAACGGAGCCATTCCTAGTTTTCTTGGATTCGAGGGTTTTCCCGCCGCTATATGTACATCTGTCAATGATGTCGTTGTCCACGGTTTTCCGTCGGACTATGTCCTGAAGGAGGGCGACATCGTGACCGCCGACATAGGCACCCTGTACAAAGGCTACAACGGTGATTCGGCTTACACTTTCCCGGTAGGGGAAGTGGACGCCGAGACCCGTAAGCTTATGGATGTGACCAAGGCTTCGCTCTACAAGGGCATCGAGGCGGCGGTCGCCGGCAACAGGACAGGTGACATCGGACACGCGGTGCAATCGTACGCTGAGTCATTCGGCTTCTCGGTGGTCCGTGAACTTGAAGGACACGGTCTCGGGAAGGAGATGCACGAGGCGCCGGGCGTTCCGAACTACGGGCGTCAGGGGCACGGGTGCAGACTTGTGGATGGAATGGTCATCTGCATCGAACCAATGATCAATGCAGGCGGCAGAGGAGTGTATGTGGCCAGAAATGGTTGGGCTGTACACACTTCCGACCACAGGAACGCGGCTCACTATGAGCTTACGGTTGTTGTTCGTAAAGGCAAGGCGGAACAACTGTCAACATTTGATTATATAGAAAGTACTGGTAAATTTTAAAGTGTTTTTTCAATGTCCAAACAAGTAGCGATAGAACAAGACGGAAAAGTGATCGAGACTCTTCCTAACGCGATGTTCAAGGTGGAGCTTGAGAACGGTCATGTCCTTCTCTGCAACATCTCCGGCAAGATGAGAATGAATTTCATCCACATCCTCCTTGGAGACAAGGTGAGGGTTGAAATTTCACCTTATGATTTGACTAAGGGAAGAATATCTTTCAGGTACAAATAAAAATATTCACGATATGAAAGTCAAAACATCCATCAAGAAGCGCAGTGATGATTGCAAGATCGTCAGACGCAAAGGCCGTCTTTATGTCATCTGCAAGAAGAACCCTAAGTTCAAGATGCGCCAGGGATAACAGTAGTTTGTAAAACAAATAAAGTTTAAGATAAATTATGGCAAGAATAGCCGGTGTTGATTTACCGAACAACAAAAGAGGTGAGATAGGTCTCACCTACATCTACGGTATCGGCCGCAGCTCCGCGAGAGAGATTCTCGAGAAGTGCGGAATCGATTACGACATCAAGGTCGGTGAATGGAACGACGATCAGGTAGCCGCTATCCGTACCCTCATCACCGAGGAGTACAAGATCGAGGGTGAGCTTCGTTCCTCCGTCCAGATGAACATCAAACGACTGATGGATATCGGTTGCTACAGAGGTATCCGTCATCGTATCGGTCTTCCTGTACGCGGTCAGAGCACAAAGAACAACGCCCGTACAAGAAAGGGTAAGAAGAAGACTGTCGCAAACAAGAAGAAGGCGACCAAGTAAAACCAGATGAATTATGGCAAAGAAAACAACATCATCAAAGAGAGTTGTCAAGGTTGAGGCTACGGGCCAGGCCCATATTTCATCAACCTTCAATAACGTGATCATCTCCCTGACCAACAACCAGGGACAGGTGATAAGCTGGTCCTCAGCCGGTAAGAGCGGCTTCAGAGGTTCCAAGAAGAACACCCCGTATGCCGCCCAGGTGGCTGCCGAGGATGCCGCGAAGACCGCTTTCGACGCAGGTCTCCGTAAGGTGAAAGTCTTCGTCAAGGGTCCTGGCGCCGGCCGTGAGTCCGCCATCAGAACCATCAACAACGCGGGAATCGTTGTCACAGAGATCGTCGATGTGACCCCGATGCCTCACAACGGATGTAGACCAAAAGGCCGTCGTAAAGTCTAATCAATGAATTAAAACAAAAATTACTATGGCAAGATATATTGGTCCAAGCACTAAGATCGCCCGTAAGTTCGGCGAGCCTATATTCGGAAGCGACAAGGATTTCGAGAAGAGAAACTATCCTCCGGGACAGCATGGTCTGGCGGCGAAGCGCAAGAAGCAGCGTGAGTATGGAATCCAGCTCAAGGAAAAGCAGAAGGTAAGATACATGTACGGCCTTCTCGAGCGTCAGTTCCACAACACCTACCTCAAGGCTTCAAAGATGGCCGGTCTGAGAGGTGAGAACCTCCTCCTCCTCCTTGAGTCAAGACTTGATAATGTTGTTTACAGAATGGGCATCGCTCCTACAAGAGCCGCCGCGAGACAGCTTGTCAGCCACGCTCACATCACCCTTAACGGTGAGGTCTGCAACATCCCGTCCGTTCAGGTGAAGCCTGGCGATGTCGTTGCGGTGAGAGAGCGCTCAAAGAGCCTTGAGGTCATTCAGAAAAGTGTTGCCTCAGCGGCGAAATATTCATGGATCGAGTTTGACCCTAAGGCGCTTTCAGGCAAGTTCCTGAATCTCCCTGCAAGGGCGGACATCCCTGAAAACATCAACGAACAGCTCATCGTCGATCTGTACTCTAAGTAATAGTAACACCCAAAAAGAATTAATATGGCAATCTTGGCATTTCAGAAACCGGACAAGGTGATAATGCTCGAAGGCACAGACACCGTCGGCCGTTTCGAATTCAGGCCTCTTGAGCCTGGATACGGCACGACCATCGGCAACGCTCTCCGCCGCATTCTTCTCGCCTCTCTGGAAGGTTTTGCTATCAGTCAGATCAGGATTTCAGGCGTGGACCAGGAGTTCGCGACCATTCCTGGTGTGATCGAGGGAATGCAGGACATCATTCTCAACCTCAAGGAAATCAGGTTCAAGAGAATGGTCGATTCTGTGGACTCCGAGGTAGCGAACATTGTGATTAGCGGTAAGAATGAATTTACCGCGGAGGATATTTCTAAAGGATTGTCTTCTTTCAAGGTGTTGAACCCTGAGCAGCACATCTGCTCACTCGAACCGTCAGTCACCCTCGAGATCTCTTTGACTATCACCAAAGGCCGTGGATTCGTTCCCGCCGATGAGATGAGGGAGGAAAACACACCGATAGGAACCATTCTTGTCGATGCCGCCTACACTCCTATCAGAAAAGTCAACTGGGTCATCGAGCCTTGGCGTGTCGAGCAGAAGACCGACTACGAGAAGCTGAACCTTGAGATAATCACAGACGGATCTATCTCTCCGAATACGGCGCTTCAGGAGGCGGCCAGTATCCTGATCTATCACTTCAAACTTTTCACGGATGACAAGAAGATCTCCATTGAGAGCGCCGTTGAGTCCGATTCAAAGGAACTTGACGAGGAAAGCCTCAGGATGAGACATCTCCTTCTCACCAAACTTTCGGACATGGGACTCTCTGTCAGGGCCTACAACTGTCTGAAGGCGGCTGACATCGACACTTTCGCGGATCTTGTTTCCTATTCAAGGAATGAGCTCATGAAGTTCAGGAATTTCGGAAAGAAGTCTCTTAACGAGATCGATCAGCTCGTGGAGAAGATGAAGCTCCAGTTCGGGATGGATGTAAGAAAATATAATATTGAACCCAAGAAAAAGAACGCATAGAAATGAGGCACAATAAAGCAATCAATCATCTTGGCCGCAAGTCCGGCCACCGCAAGGCTCTGTTGTCCAATATGGCGAATTCTTTGATCCTGCATAAGAGAATCACCACAACTGTGGCAAAGGCTAAGGCTCTCAAGTCTTACGTTGAGCCTCTTATCACCAAATCAAAGGAGGACACGACTCATTCCCGCAGAACCGTTTTCAGCTATCTTAAGAACAAAGAGGCTGTCAAGGAGCTCTTCGGAGTCGTTTCAGCGAAAATCGCTGATCGTCCAGGTGGCTACACCCGCGTGCTCCACTTAGGCTTCCGTCAGGGTGACGGCGCCGACATGGCACTTATCGAACTCGTTGATTTCAACGAGGCCGCTCTCACCGCCAAGAAGGAAGAGAAGAAGTCAACACGTCGTAGCCGCGCCAAGAAGGCGGACGCTCCTAAGGTTGAGGAGACACCTGCCGAGGCTCCTGTTGAGGAGGCTCCTAAGGCTGAGTAATGGCCTTGACAGGCACAATCGAGATGGCGACCGCAACGCGGCCGCCATTTTTTTAATCTTTTTTTATGTTCGATAGGATAAAGTAACTACATTTTTCTTATATTTGCGGTCTGAAAGGGTTCCAAGAGCCCTTTTTTTGGAGGATAATATCTAAATCGTTATAACTAATCAGTTTATGAATTGTCTGTTCTATTTTGTACCAGTGGCTTCTGTGATAGCCCTCTTCTTCGCATGGCTCTTCTACCATCAGATGAAGAAAGAAAATGAAGGTACTCCAACAATGAAGGAAATCGCCCAGTATGTTCGCGAAGGCGCAATGGCATACCTGAAGCAACAATACAAGGTTGTCGGCATAGTGTTCATTATCCTCGCTGTCCTGTTCAGCGTTCTCGCTTTCGGTTTCGGGGTGCAGAACAAGTGGGTGCCTTTCGCGTTCCTGACGGGAGGTTTCTTCTCCGCTCTCGCCGGTTATGTCGGCATGAGGACCGCTACCTACGCCTCGGCCAGAACCGCCAACGCTGTCAGCAAGTCCCTTAACTCAGGTTTGAAACTCGCTTTCCGTTCAGGTGCTGTCATGGGTCTTACCGTAGTAGGTCTTGGATTGCTTGACATCTCTATCTGGTGGGTGATTCTGAACGCCTTTGTGCATGAGGCCAGTGAGTCGCAGACCCTTGTTGTCATCACGACCACGATGCTCACTTTCGGAATGGGAGCCTCTACCCAGGCTCTTTTCGCCAGAGTCGGCGGTGGCATCTACACCAAGGCTGCTGACGTGGGTGCGGATATCGTCGGAAAGGTGGAACAGGATATTCCTGAGGACGACCCAAGAAACCCTGCCACAATCGCTGACAACGTGGGTGACAACGTGGGTGATGTCGCCGGAATGGGCGCGGATCTTTACGAGTCTTATTGCGGATCCGTCCTCGCCACAATGGCTCTTGGCGCCTCCGCGTTCTTTGGTGACGTGGATGCCCAGATGAGGGCGATACTCGCGCCTATGATGATCGCCGCGATCGGAGTGGTCCTCTCTATCATCGGAATATATGCCGTAAAGACAAAGGAGGGAGCGGGACTTCAACAGCTTCTCAAATCGTTGAGCGTAGGTACGAATCTAAGCGCCGTCCTGATAGCGGTGCTCACTTTTGTGGTGTTCTATATGCTCGGTTTCGGCAACTGGTGGCAGCTCAGTCTTTCAGTGATCGCCGGACTCCTTGCGGGAGTCATCATCGGCAAGGCCACTGAATATTACACCTCTCACTCCTACAAGCCTACACAGAATCTTGCCGAGAGTTCACAGACCGGACCGGCTACCGTGATCATCAATGGTATCGGACTTGGAATGATCTCCACGTGCATTCCGGTCGTGACCATCGTTGTCGCGATTTTGATCTCTTACCTTTGCGCCACAGGGTTCTCCTTTGATCCTGCCTACATCAGCAATGGCCTTTACGGAATCAGCATCGCCGCTGTAGGTATGCTATCGACCCTCGGAATCACCCTTGCGACAGACGCTTACGGCCCTATCGCCGACAACGCCGGCGGAAACGCCCAGATGAGTGAGCTGGATCCTGAGGTGCGTCATCGCACGGACACCCTTGACGCGCTTGGCAACACGACAGCCGCTACCGGAAAGGGATTCGCGATCGGTTCCGCTGCCCTTACAGCGCTTGCTCTCCTTGCCTCCTACATCGAGGAAATCAAGATCGGCCTCCAGCACGTCGGTACGGCTGTTCTTCAGGTCGGAGACAAGGTTGTCAATGTGGCCGAGGCCACAATCCCGCAAATCGTGGACTATTATCAGGCCAACCTGATGAATCCGCGTGTCCTTGCCGGAGTCTTCGTCGGTGCCATGATGGCTTTCCTGTTCTGCGGAATGACGATGAACGCCGTTGGACGCGCCGCACAGAAGATGGTGGTCGAAGTTCGCCGTCAGTTCAAGGAGATCAAAGGCATCCTTGAAGGCAAGCAGCGTCCGGATTACAAGCGCTGTGTGGAGATCTCCACAAAGGCCGCGCAGCATGAGATGGTTGCTCCGGCGCTTACAGCGATCATAGTTCCTGTCGTTGTTGGTATCATTCTTGGAGAGGCAGGTGTTATGGGACTTCTCATCGGTGGTCTTGGCGCGGGATTCATTCTCGCCATATTCCTTGCCAATTCAGGTGGTGCCTGGGATAATGCCAAGAAATATGTCGAGGACGGTCACTTCGGAGGTAAAAACTCTGTCAATCACCACGCTACGGTTGTGGGTGACACAGTTGGAGATCCATTCAAAGACACGTCCGGACCATCCCTGAACATCCTCATCAAACTGATGAGCATGGTCTCTATCGTGATGGCAGGACTTATTGTCATGATTCACGGTTAATGAATATGACGAATTTTCAGTAATATAAAGAATGAAAAAAGTTACCATTAGAGATGTGGCGAGAGAAGCCGGGGTGTCAGTCACCCTGGTTTCTTTCGTGATGAATGCGAAAATGGGCAAGGATGGTCGTCTTGACTGTCCAGTCAATCCCGACACTGCTGAACGTGTCCTACAAGTCGCCAAAAGGCTTGGTTACAGGCGTAACAATGCGGCGGCTTCACTCAGAAGCGGCCGTTCCCACTCCATTGCGGTGATTGTCTCAGACATCGCTAATCCATTCTACGCCGAAATCTGTAGAAACATAGAGAATATAGCCTATAAGGATGGCTATACCGTCATCTTCGCCAGTTCCGAGGAGAGCCCTCAGAAACTGTCGCACCTTGTGGAAACGATGGTCGGCTACAATGTCGAAGGACTTATCGTCGCTCCTTGTCTCGGTGGCGAGCCCGCTCTCGCGAGGGCTCTGAGCATCGGTATACCTACTGTCTTGATTGACAGGGACATGCCGGGCGAGGAGTTCGGGCGTGTTCTGATCGATAACGTTGATGCCGGAAAGATGGCCACAAAATATCTTATACATCAGGGCTTCGGCAAGATCGAGATGCTCACCTATAAGTCCGGGGTGACCAGCCTTACCGACAGGGAGACTGGGTATGCCCTGGCTATGGAGGAGGCCGGATTAAAGGACGAGATCAGAATCCATAAGATTGATTACGAGGCTGAGGCTGCCAAGAAGGACGCCATAGATGTTTTCCGTGACGCAGCCAGGCGTGGGGTCGAGGCGTTCATCCTGCCGACAAAGAGAATCGCCATGTATGGATTCAACGCTCTTAATGTGTTGGGTCTCAGCATGCCGAAAGATTTCTCGTTCGTCTGCTTTGATGAAAGCGATGTCTATGAACTGAACAAACCGGTTGTCCCTCACATCATCCAACCTCTCTCTGAAATCGCGTTCAAGTCATTCGAACTGTTGCAGAAGATGATTGACAACAAGGTTACAGAGGAAGAAAAGACCTCCCTGCTCAATGTCAAACTTGTGCTGGGAGGACGTTTCGGTGGAGAATCGACGCAAGCGTCGTTCTAGATAGTCGTATTGTAGATTTTTTCAGCTTGAGCCTTGCGGTAGGCATCCAGCTTTTCAGAGACCGAAGTGTCTTGGAGGGCGAGGATCTCTGCCGCAAGGATTGCTGCGTTCTTGGCTCCTCCGATCGCGACGGTGGCCACCGGAATGCCTGTCGGCATCTGTACCATAGACAGAAGTGAATCAAGTCCGCCAAGAGCCTTGGTCTGCATAGGCACTGCTATGACCGGCAATGTCGTAAGCCCTGCGGCGACACCGGCCAGATGGGCGGCGCCACCCGCTCCGGCGATGACGACTCCGAATCCGCGGCCTTTGAGCCCCTTTGTGTACTCAAACATCAGTTCCGGGGTCCTGTGGGCGCTGATCACCCTTTTCTCGAACTCGATCCCGAAATCTGAAAGAATCTGCTCGGCCCCTGACATGACATCGTAGTCACTCGTGGAGCCCATGATAATCGCTACTTTAAGCATAAAATTTATTGAATATTTTATAATACTTCCGTCCAGTGTATCTTGATATTATCCTTCTCCATCCCCCTGAACCAGGTCATCTGCCGTTTGGCGAACTGATGGATGGCGTTGGCCAGAAGAGTGCGCATTTCCTCGAAAGTCAGGATGCCAAGGACGTATTGGGTGACGAACTTGTACTCAAGCCCGTAATAGACAAGGTCTTCTGCCATGATTCCGCTGTCCAGAAGGCCTTTGACCTCCTCGATCATCCCACCGGCCAGCCTTTCGTCAAGCCGCCTGTCAATTCTTGCGACCCTCTCCTCACGGCTCACCAAAGTTCCGATATAATATGGGTTCTTCGGCATAAAACCGGTCCGCTTCACAGGATGCTCCCGTTCGTACGTCGCGACTTCCAAAGCTCTGATTATCCGTCTCTTGGATTGCAGGACTCCCTGGTCTGGAAGTGGCCCGTAGCCGCTCAACTTGGCGATCAGGATCTCCGTGTCGTACTGCTCAAGTTCCTCCCTTAACTCTTCATTCGGCGGAACCTGAGGCAGGGTGTATCCACAAGTCGCGGCCTGGATGTAAAGCCCGGTGCCGCCGCACAGAATCGGGGTCTTGCCCCTGTCACGTATGTCTTTGTAGGCATATTCAAAAGCCTGCTGCCATTGGTAGAGGTCGAATCGCGTCCCGGCGGGCACGATGTCTATCAGGTGGTAGGGGACATCGCCATATTCATTCAAATCCTTTCCGGTACCGATGTCCATTCCGCGATAGACCTGACGAGAGTCGGCGGAGAGGATCTCCCCGTTGCCGCACTTGTGCGCCAGATCCACGGCATAGCGGGTTTTCCCGGAGGCCGTCGGCCCGAGCACGACAATCAGATCAATGGCTCCGGAGGCATATTCATTGAATATGCTCCCGAAGTCAATGTTCTCTGGTTCAGGCAGTGGAGCCGGGGGAGGGATGGGGATTGCCTCCCGCAGCTTGTTCTGAGGTTTTCTGCTCATCCGTTAGTAGCCGAAGATTTCCTCAAGGGTGAGATCGGTGACAGGGCCGAGCGAGCCGATGAAGTCCATGTCTAACCCTTCTTTATTGCCGAGGAATCCATAGACGTATTTGCGTCCCTTGATCCACTTCTCCTGGAAGGCCTTGACATCGGCAAGGGTCATGTCCTGTACCTTCTCGAACACTGCTTTCTCACGGTTTTCGGTGAGGCCATAGTCTTGGAGGTCAAGATATTTGTAGAGAACGTTGATGCCGGTTGTCCTGCTGGAGCGGATGCTGGTCAGCAGGGAAGTCTTGGCCACATCGAAGGCCTTTTCGGACTCAGGCATGTCGTTGATGATGCTGGCGAACGCCTCGATTGCCTCTTGGGCTTTCTCGTTCTGTGCGGCGATGAAAGCGTAGAACATGTAGTCACAATCCTTGTAGCCAAGGTCGCTGAGGTAGGCGGCCGCTGAATATGCAAGGCCTCTGGCCTCACGCATCTCCTGGAAGACGATAGCCCCCATCCCGCTGCCGAAATAGGAGTTGAACATCCTTACTGCGGGATCATTGGCCACATTGAACTTTTCCCCTCTGTCAGAATACTGCAGGTAATAGAACTGGTTGGCGTCGTAAGGAGCGATGAATACCTCGCTCGAGGTCACCTGCCTTGCCTGTGGATGAACCCTCTCAAGTGACTCCGGATTCTCGCTGATCTTGTGGTGCTCCGCGATCATATTCTTTGCTGTCGTCTCATCTGACGGGCCATAGTAGAGGATGTCGTGCCTCTTGGTGTACAAGTCTCTGACTGCCTGAAGAAGCTCATCGGAGGTCAGGGCCGCGATCTGTTCGTTTGTGAGGGTGGTATTCCTTATGAACTCAGGACCGTAGAAAAGGTACTTCTGAAGCGCGCTGAAGCAGGCTCTCTGGCTCAGCTTGCTGTCTGAGCGACTTTTGAATATGTCTGATTTCAGTCCCGCAAGGATAGCCGTGTCCGGCTGTGCGTTGAAAATCAGATCCTCCACGATGTCCATTGCCTTGCCGACATTCTTGTCAAGTCCGCTCACACCAATGCTGGATTGGGTCGGGCCACATGAAAGTCTCTGGTAGCAAGCGAGTTCGTACAGCTCTTTCTTGATCTGCTCGGCTGTCCTGGTCGGAGTTCCGAGGTAGCCCAGATAGTCGAACGCCAGATCGAGTCGAGGGTCGCTTTGGGTTCCGCGGTCAAACACGCTGGTCAGAGTAGTGATGTCATTGATCTCGTTCTTCTTGTAGAGAAGCTCGATGCCTTCGGCTACGCTGCCCTTGGACATATCCTTGGAGAAGTCCACGAACACAGGCTCGATAGGAGTGACCTCAGTGTTCTGGATCTCGGTCAGGAACTCGCTCTGCTTGTCACGGTTGGTCTCGATCGGAGTGATGGCGGGAGCTGCGATCTTCTTGATGTCTTTGTCCTCTCCGATGCGTTTATAGACAGCCACATAACTGTTCGCTCCGAGATATTCGTTGGCCCAGTCCACAATCTGCTGTTTTGTGATTTTCTCCAGCCTTTGCATCTGGAGTGCGTCATCCTTCCAGTTGTGGCCGTTGATGAATGACTCCACGAAGCTCATAGCCATGTCCTCGTTGCTTTCAAGCTTGCGCATCTCCGAGAGCTTGTAGTTGTCTAAGATAGATTGGATCAGGCTTTCATCGAAGTCTCCGGAGCGGAGTTTTGCCACCTGTCCGAGCATGAGGTCGCGGACCTCGTCAAGGGTTTGTCCCTCACGAGGATAGCCCACGAGGAGGAACTCGCCGTAGTCAGGACGGGTGTAGTTGAATCCGTAGAAACCGTTGACTTTCTGCGCCTGGATCAGGTTGAGGTCGGCAAGACCTGCCTGTCCGTTGTAGAGGATGTCGCCGACAATGTCGCCGACCTCGCTTCTGAGGAAGTCGTTTGATCCCGGGACTCTCCAGCCCATCATCACGAACTCGGCGTCGAGTCCGTAAACGTCTTTCTGGACAGGAGCGGTGATGGCCTGCTCAGGCTCATATTCAAGGTACTTGATGTCAGGATTCGGCTTCCATTCCCCGAAATATTTCTCGATCGTGGCGACAAATGTGTCCGGGTCGAAGTCTCCGGACACGCAGATGGCCACGTTGTTAGGCACGTAGAAGTTCGCGCGGTAGTTCTCGATGTTGACGATCGAAGGGTTCTTCAGGTGCTCCTGGGTTCCGAGGGTTGTCTGGAGTCCGTAAGGGTGGTGAGGGAAGAGAGCCAGGTCAATGGCTTCCATGGCCTTGCGGTTGTCCTGCGTGAGGCTCATGTTCTTCTCCTCATAGACGGCCTCAAGCTCTGTGTGGAATCCTCGGATCACCGGGTGCATGAACCTGTCGGCCTCGATCTTCGCCCAGTTGTCGATCTCGTTGGAAGGGATGTCCTCCTGATAGACCGTCATGTCATTGGAAGTGAAGGCGTTGGTGTTGTCGGCGCCGATGACGGCCATCAGTTTGTCATATTCATTAGGAATGGCGATCTTGGACGCCTCGTAGCTGATCGAGTCTATCTGACGGTAGATCGCCTTGCGCTCCTCCGGGTCGGTCTTCGTGCGGTAAACCTCGAAGAGGGCCTTGATGGAGTCGAGCATCGGCTTCTCGGCGGCGTAGTCGGAGGTTCCGAAGCTCTCCGTGCCCTTGAACATCAGGTGCTCAAGGTAGTGGGCGAGTCCTGTCGTCTCCTTCGGATCATTCTTGCTGCCGACCTTGACCGCGATGTAGGTCTGCACGCGCGGAGTCTCCTTGTTGACGGTCATATAAACCTTCAACCCGTTGTCAAGGGTGTAGATCTTTGTGTTTAAAGGATCTCCCTTGACCGTCTCGTACTTGTACTTCGCGCACGATCCCGCAAGGAACATCGCGATGACGGCCGTCGCCGCCAGAATAAGTCGTCTTATCATAATATTTAATATTTAAATATATTCGCCCTGAATGGCTGTAATTGACAAACTTAAGCATTTTTGGCCGCAACACCAAGAAAAGTGATTATCTTTGTGGCCTATGAATATTACCCTCGCCTCGGAGTGCGCCTGGAAATGTAGTGAAGTGGTTCACCGTCGCGGAGGTAATCCGCTGAAAATAAATCTTGAATATTATGGCAAAGCAGAAAGAGCATAAAGTTGAGATACGCAACCGTAGGGCCTCGTTCGACTACGAATTCCTGGAGACCTACATCGCTGGAATATCCTTGGTCAGCACTGAGATCAAGTCAATCCGTATGGGCAAGGCCTCGTTGGTGGATTCGTTCTGTTATTTTGTAGGCAACGAGTTGTTTGTCAAGGGGATGAACGTTGCCCAGTACTTCTGGGGCTCCTGGGGGCAGCACGAGCCGATGAGGGACCGCAAGCTCCTTCTGACCAAGCGTGAGCTCCGTCACCTACGTCAGGCCGTCAAGGAAAAAGGCCTCACCATCGTCGCCACCAAACTCTTCATCAATGACAACGGCCTCGCCAAGCTCGTCATCGCCCTAGCCAAAGGCAAGAAGATCTACGACAAGCGCGCCACCATCAAAGAGAAAGACCTCCGCCGCGAGCTTGACCGCGGGGAATAACCTGCCTGGTCATTGAGCTTGTCGAAGTGACTTCGTGCGGAGGCCCGCCGGGACTGCCGGAAGTTACATTCCTTGTCGAAGCGACTTTGTGCGGAGGCGGCCAAAGAAAAGTCATTCCCGAATTTTTCACGTTACAAAAATTCGGGAATGACTTTTCTCTTGTCCGCAACGTTGACATTATCGGGCATAAAAATTCAACGTTGATTCCTTTGGGTGTAAATGATTGATATAGTGGGTTTAACCAGTAAAACCCTATGCTGTCCCGCAAATTTTAAACAGTAAATTCCCACCTGTTCCCAAAATTTAGTCTCTGTTCCGGTGCTGAAAAGTTGCGGAGTATTTTGTCTAAAAGTTGCGGAGTATATCTGTGCGCTATAGTTAAATGACTATTTCTGCCGTTTTGTGCCTTCCGTGCTTCTGGTGTACCAAATGGACAAAAAGATGCCGTTGGTACAGGAGACGCACTTCTGGTGTACCAACGAGGACAAGACATCAGTGTCGGGCCAGTGGAAGGAAACTGTGGCAGAACAGTAGGTGACATTCCTGATTCACATTCATCAACTTTGGTGCGTGGCATTGTCAGTTCAGATCCAAGAGGCTATTATTCCGGGTGAAAAAATGGTGGTTATACACCCGGGGAGACAACCCTGATTGGAGTCGGGTGCGGAAAGCCACTTTTTTCACCCGATGCATAAGCCCGGGATCTTCCGCCACACCTTATTTTATTTTACGATGGAGATTAGGTCTTTATTTTACGATGGAGATTAGGTCCTTTACATACAGATTCTTGCGCAGGACTATCAGCGATGCACAATTGTTTAAATATCAGCATAATAAGAGAGATATTGGCCAACTCCTATATAGTACCCTTTGTTTTTTCATCGACAGGAGCAATATCATCAGTTTGTGCTCCTATGGCAGAAATGAATTGTCTTGAATTGGATCGAGCACAAAGCATCAAACAAGACAATGCCGGTGGCGACCATTTTTCAGGGAGCCACAGGCATTTTGTCTTGTTGATGCTTCCAAGCGATATTCATTCATTTATGAATATCATATAAGCGATTAAAGGTTGAAGGCTTTCTTGATGGCATCGACAGCGTCGAGCTTTTCCCATCCGAAGAACTGGACGAGTTTGTCGGTCTGGTGCCCTGGCTTACCGACCTTCACGGTCTTGGTGTACGGCTTGCGGCCGAAGTGGCCGTAGGCGGCGGTCGGTTCGTAGATAGGGTTCTTGAGCTCGAACTTGCGGATGATGGCGGCGGGACGGAGGTCGAAGAGATCCTCTATCTTGCGGGCGATCTCGGCGTCAGGCACGACGCCGGTTCCATAAGTGTCCACGAATATGCTCACAGGTCTCGCCACACCGATTGCGTAGGCGACCTGGACAAGCATTTCGTCAGCGACACCGGCCGCGACCATATTCTTTGCTATGTGCCTTGCCGCGTAGGCAGCCGAACGGTCCACCTTGCTCGGATCCTTGCCGGAGAACGCTCCGCCGCCGTGCGCGCCCTTTCCACCGTAGGTGTCCACGATGATCTTCCTGCCGGTGAGGCCGGTGTCTCCCGCAGGGCCACCGATCACGAACTTGCCGGTCGGATTGACATGCAGGATGAAATCGTCCTTGAACAGGGCTGCGGTCTGAGGATTCAACGCCGCCTTGAGTCTTGGCAGCAGAATATTCCTGACGTCGGCCTCTATCCTGTCGTGCATCGCCTGGTCCACCTTGTCCTGGCCGAACTGCTGTACGGCATCGGAGTAAGGAATATTCCCAAGCCCGTCTGCCACGAAGTCATCGTGCTGGGTCGAGATGACGATTGTGTGGACACGCACCGGACGGTGTGACTCGTCATATTCAATGGTGAACTGGGACTTTGAGTCAGGCCTCAGGTAAGGCATCAGCTCCGGAGTGTTGTGACGGATGTCCGCCAGCACCTGAAGTGCGATCTGGGAGAGGTAGAGCGGGAGCGGCATATAGTCCTCCGTGTCCTTGCAGGCGTAGCCGAACATCATTCCCTGGTCGCCGGCTCCCTGGTCTTCAGGGTTCTCGCGCACCACGCCGCGGTTGATGTCCTGGCTCTGCTCGTGGATCTCGGAGAGGACTCCGCAGGAGTTGCCATCGAACATATATTCGGCCTTGTTGTAGCCGATGCGGTTGATCACGCCGCGCACAACCTTCTGGACGTCAACGTACGCCTCGTCCGAGCGCACCTCGCCGCCGATTACCACCAAACCCGTCGAGCAGAATGTCTCGCAGGCCACTTTTGACTCCGGATCCTGGCTGAGGAACTCGTCCAGAATCGCGTCCGAGATCTGATCCGCGACCTTGTCAGGATGTCCCTCGGAAACTGATTCGCTTGTAAATAAGTAATTCATAATGTGTTATATTTATAATTTCAGTCATTTCGCCATAATGGGCCAAATTCTTCGGCCATTATTTCAAACGTCGCATTTCTGCGCGGCAGGCGAAAACAAAAAAACTCCAACGTATGCGGAATACGTGGAGCGACACCAAAAACACAATATGAAATTTTTTAGCATTTTTTAGTGTGGTTGCAAGCAGGCAAATCTCTCCACATTTCCGGATGCAAAGGTATCACTTTTTCGGGAATATTCAAAAAATCCGCCAAGATAGTTTTTCGCGTAAAATGTTATACTTTTCAACTGTAATTGATTTGTAACTGAATTAAATTTTCCGAACCGAAGAAAAAGTGTTAAATTCGCAAGTTGAATGGTTTGAGCTGAAAAGATTAATTCAATACTTTATTTTATTAACAAATCTATGGTTCAATTACTCAAAAAGGGATTTGCCGCATTAGTTGCAGTCCTTGTCGGAATCACGGCATTCGCGCAGGTGACCACGTCCTCTTTGAACGGTAAGGTGACTGACGCCAATGGAGCCGCTGTTCCTGGAGCCGCCGTGGTCGCGGTTCACACCCCATCAGGTACACAGTACTACGCTGTTGTCAACGCCGAAGGTCGCTACGCGATCAACGGTATGCGTTCAGGTGGTCCTTACAAAGTTGAGGTAAGCTGCCTTGGCTATCAGGCCGTGACCTTCACGGATGTCACCCTCCAGCTCGCCGAGGCCTACAACCTCAACGCCAAGCTGAACGATGACACCCAGATGCTTTCCGAGGCTGTTGTTGTCTCCACCGCCAACTCTAAGTTCGCCGTAGAGAAGACTGGCGCCGCCACCAACATCAACAACGCCCAGATCACCGCTCTGCCTACTGTCAGCAGAAGCATCTCTGATGTCACAAGGCTTTCCCCTTATGGTGGAAACGGAATGGCATTCGCCGGAGCGGACGGACGTACAGCCAACTTCACCGTTGACGGTGCGAACTTCAACAATAACTTTGGTCTTACAGAGAAGCTTCCTGGAGGTGGTTCTCCTATCTCCATCGATGCGATTGAGGAAATGCAGGTTGTGATTTCTCCTTTTGATGTACGTCAGACCAACTTCATCGGTGGCGGTGTGAACGCCATCACCAAGTCCGGAACCAACACCTTCAAGGGATCCGCATACGTTTATCACAGGAATGAGAATATGCGTGGTGACGCTGTTGACGGTGAGACTATCTCCGGAGCACGTGACAAGGACCGCAACACCATCTACGGTATGACATTCGGAGGCCCGATCATCAAGAACAAACTCTTCTTCTTCGTGAACTATGAATATGCCAAGACTCCTACCGTTGCCAACCGTTGGAGAGGTTCCGAGGATGGCATAGGTAATTCAAACGCCTATCTTTCACGTACCACTTTGGAGGATCTTCAGAAGGTTTCTGACTTTGTAAAGGACAAATACGGTTACAACACAGGTTCGTACACAAATTTCCCTGCTGATGAGAGCAACAGAAAGATTCTTGCCCGCATCGATTGGAACATCAATGACAACCATCACCTCGCCCTGCGTTACAACCACACTTTGAACAGAAGCTGGATGTCTCCTAACGCATCTTCGATGGACGGTGGTCCTCGTTCCGCCTACGGCCGTACATCCCTTTATGCGATGTCTTTCGCCAACTCAATGTATTCAATGGACAATGTTGTGAACACTTGGTCTCTCGACTTGAACAGCCGTCTGAGCGACAAGCTTTCCAACCAGTTCCTCGCCACATATTCACAGCTTGACGATGTCCGTGGAACTAATTCATCTGATTTCCCTTTCATAGACATTATGGACGGTGGCAAGAAGAGTCCGGACGGCGAGAATGCCGCTGATGGCTCCAGCACCTACATGGCTCTTGGCTATGAGCTGTTCACATGGAACAACGGTGTGCATAACAACGTCATCACCGCAAAGGATGACCTTACCTACTATGCCGGTAACCACAAGGCCACTTTCGGAGCAAGCTACGAGTACCAGATGGCCGACAACTCTTACATGAGAAACGGTACCGGTTACTATCGTTACAACAGCCTTGACGACTTCCTCAACGAGGCCGCTCCTTCAGTTGTCTGCCTTACCTATGGTTACGACGGAGAAGCAAATCCTGCGGCCCGCGTGCGTTTCAACAAGCTTGGTGTTTATGCTCAGGACGAGTGGTCTATGCTTGACAATTTCAAACTCACATACGGTCTTCGTCTTGACGGTCTCTTCTTCAGCAATCAGGACCTAATGAGGAACCAGGCGATCTATGATCTTGACTATAACGGAAAGCATATCGACACCGGCAAGTGGCCTAACAGCAGCCTTACTGTTTCTCCTCGCGTTGGTTTCACTTGGGATGTGTTCGGCGACAAGAGCTTCAAGGTTCGTGGAGGTACAGGTCTCTTCTCAGGACGTCTCCCTCTCGTGTTCTTTACCAATATGCCTACCAACTCTGGTATGGTTCAGTACCAGGCCAAGCTTAACGCGACCGGCAAGAATGGTGGAACTCTTACAGACATGAAGCAGTTCGCCGGCAAGATCCTGACCCGTCAGGAACTTCACGACAAACTCACCTCTACTATGGGCTATCCTGACACAATCAAGCCTGAGGATGGAACAGCTCCTTCTGAGATTTCCGCTGTCGATCCTAAGTTCAAGATGCCTCAGGTTTGGAAGACCTCTATCGCTTTTGACTACTCTCTTCCTACTTCATTCCCATTCACTATCACTGCTGAGGGAATCTTCAACAAGACCATCAACGGTGTATGCCTCAGGGATTGGAGCGTCAAGGACACCGACGGATTCTCAAGATTCAACGGTGCTGACAACCGTCCTCTCTACCAGGACTTCAAACTTACCTACGACAAGGATGGTAAGACCAAGAATATGCCTGCCGCTTACGTTCTTGAGAACACAAATAAGGGTTACGGCTATTCCGCCAACCTGACAATCAACACGACTCCTGTTCAGGGCCTCAACATTATGGCTGCCTACACCCACACTGTTTCCAAGGAACTTACCGGTATGCCTGGTTCAAACGCTTCCTCAGTGCTCAACTACATGGCTACAGTCAACGGCCCTAACGATCCGGGTCTCCACAATTCACAGTACGTGACCCCTGACCGTGTTGTCGCTTCCCTTACCCACAGTGACAAGTCCGGCAACCACTACAGCTTCATCTACGAGACTTGGAGAGGTGGTTACAACTACTCTTACATGACTGTCAACGACATCAACGGTGACGGCTACAACTACGACGCAATCTACGTTCCTACCGACGCGGAGGTTGCCAACAAGGAGTTCCGTTTTGTTTCCGATGATGACCGTGACCGCTTCATGGACTATGTCCACAACGACAAGTACCTGAGCAAGCGTCAGGGCAAGTACGCTGAGGCTTACAGCGTTTATTCTCCTTGGGTTCATAGGGTTGACTTCAGCTACAAGCACGATTTCAAGGTTAATGTCGGCAAGAGTGTCAACACTCTCCAGCTCAGCCTTGATGTCAAGAACATCCTTAACCTCTTCAATTCCAGCTGGGGTGTCAGCAAGTACATGAATCCGGCTCTCGGAGAGGGGCGTATCCTCAAGTACGAAGGCGTTGACAATGAGGGCTATGCCACATTCTCTACCGCCAAGGCTTACAATGCTAACACCGAGACATTTGTGCCTTACCACACCATCGGTCAATGCTGGTACGCTTCGATTGGTATCAAGTATATGTTCAACTAATTTAATGTCAAAACGATATGAAACTTAAATATATTTTCACCGCCCTTGTGGCCGCTTTGACTCTCGCGGTTGGCTGCGAGGATGACATCGAAACCTATCTTGACGAGGTCAGGGTTTCGTCATCCTATGTCGCGATTCCTGCGGCCGGTGGTTCACAGACCATCACTGTAAATGCCAAATCCGACTGGTCGTTCGGCGATATTCCTGAATGGGTCAAGGTTTCCCCGACTACAGGCGTTGCCGGCGAGACCGAGGTTACTTTCAAAGCCGAGGCGACAACCGCTACGAAAGAGGCTATGCTTTATCTGACTTGCGATGGCAAATCTCAGATTATCAACGTCCTTCAGCAGACCAAGAAAGTGGAACTCGAAGTTACTCCGTTGAAGGAATTTCTTGCGGCGGAGGTCGGTCCTACAGTTTACCGCATTGCCGGAACCATTACTCGCATCGAGGATATCTCGGCGTCTTACAAGAACGCCACTCTTACAATTTCGGATGATGAAGGCTATTCGGTTTACTGTTATCGTTTCGGGCCTCCTTCCGGAAAGAAGATAGAGGACTTGGGAATGGAAGTCGGCGACTTCCTTACTGTTGAAGGTCAGAGAGGTGATTATAAAGGTTCTCCTCAGATGGCCCAAGGTGGCGTTTTCGTCAGCCTTAAGAAATCTCTCATCAAGGTTGATTCCGTTACTGTTAAGATGCCTGAGACCGGCGAGTTTGGATTGTACAAGGAGCCTCTTCCACTTGAGGGCGGACAGTTCAAGGTTCATTTGACTTGCAAGGGGGACGGCATATCCGTTGTTGTTCCGGATGAGGCAAAGTCCTGGCTTTCAGTTAACGCGATCGAGACTTCCGGCAACAGCAGCATCGTTACATTCAGCGCGACCGCGAATGCTATGGGCGACCGTACGACCGTTCTTACATTCAACACCACTTCAGGCGGCACAGTCAATTCCGCTCAGGCAAATATTGATCAGAAGGGCGCGATTCTTCAAGTGACGGTGGGCGAGTTCCTGAAGGCTGCGGTCAGCCCGGCGCAGTACCGCCTTACCGGAACCGTTAAAAAGATTTCTGTCTCTGAACAGTACAACAATGCGGACATCACGGTTGCCGATGCTCTTGGCAACTCGGTGCTTGTTCATAGGATGAAGCCTGCCAGTGGCAAGATTACGGATTTGACCATCGGTGTAGGTGACAAACTTACGGTTCTCGGTCAGAGAGGAGAGTATAATGGCACAGCCCAGATGGTAAATGGTGTCTATGAGAGCCATGTCCACTATATTCCTGCCACCATCAAGGAGTTCCTTGCCAAGGAAGTCTCGGACGTTGAATATATTGTGACGGGCAAGATTGTCAACATCAAGGAGATCAGTGCTTCTTTCAAGAACGCTACCTTGACGATCGCTGATGATGAGGGAACTACTTTGTACGTCTTCCGAATGAAGGCGGCTGAAGGTGGTCCCGCCATTGAGAATATAGGCTTGAAAGTTGGTGATGTCCTCACAGTTATTGGAAAGAGGGGTGAATTCAACGGCTCCGCTCAAATGGTTAATGGCTACTATGTCAGCCACGAGGCTGGCAGCGTGGATCCGGAACCAGAACCTGGAGATAATTCGTATTCCATTGATTTGAGCTACAAACTCGGGGCTAATGCTTATGATGATGGTGTTGCTACGATCAATGGCAAAGAAAATGTGAAAGTTCTTAAGTTTGGAGCGTCGAAGGGGAAGACCGGCGATCTCACAATCACTGTTCCAGCTGGTTCCAAGAGAGTATCGTTCTATGCGTTGGCTTGGAAAGGTGCTGCCACCACATTGGAGTTTTCTGGTTTAGGGATGACGTTCGGCACTCAAGGCATCAGGGCTAATGATGGAGTGGTTGGTCAGTCTCCTTACAAGATCACTGTGACAGATGATGACTACTACACATTCACCGTTCCTACAGCCTTGACAGAGGATCTTGACATAAAGATCACCACTGCCGCAAACGTTGGAAACAACACCCGCGCGGTACTCTTTGGTATCAAAGCTTTCAAAGAGTAATTCTTTTTGAATATATTAAAAAGGGCGACTGCATATCAGCAGCCGCCTTTTTTTTGTCCTTCAGAATCAGTAAAGAAACCGTAAGCATTCGAGGAAGTACGTGCGTCGATAAAGTTTGGCTGCAACTTGCATCAGTGTGATGCCGGTTGCAGTCTTTTTATGGGAGTGTGATATTGGTTCGAGTTACTTTGCGGACAAGGCGCGCCAGTTTGCGGGAAGAAGGTCTGCGTAGTCTTTCCCTGCCTGTTCGTATTCCGGGATCCGGCGCAGGACATCCTCAAGCCACGCCCGTTCATTAACGCCGTGTGCCTTGCAGGTGGCAAGCAGGGAGTAGACCACGGCTGCCCTCTGTGCGGCGTCGTCGTCACCGCAGAACAGATAGTTCTTGCGCCTTGCGTGGGCCCAGCAGCCCAGGAGCTTCTTCCCTTCCATCCCCTCGAAGTGTTCGTACACGATGTAACCGTCGCTCTGGATGGCTCCGGTGAAGTCCTTCAGCAGACCCATGGCCACGCGGGCGCTCCTGGAGCCATGTTCATAGAAGAAGAACCTGTCTCCCGTCATCACGTTCACCACACTCCATACATATCCCTTCACCGCGCGGCGCTTTTCATTGTCTATTACCGGCAATGTGCTCTCGTCCACTTGAACATAGTCGCAGGCGACGTTGCAGCCGGCGTCTTGGATCATCGATTATTCCCTGAATGGTGTCCACAAGACGCCGCCAGCTATGGGCAGGAACCCATCTGGAGCCTCTGCCCTGGCGTACTTCCGCTTCCACCAGAAGTACTGGTGCTCTGGAATGCCTTTCTCTTTCAACAGGGCCTTGATTGCTGTCCCTTTCTCCCGGGCCTCGCCCTGGATCTCTTCGATTTGTTCGCGTGTAAGCATGTCAGTTTATATTAGTGGCGCAAAGTTATATACCACTTAATCAAACTGACAGTCGTACTTTATCGAATGCTTACCTTCTCATAGAGAAGAAAATACGAGAGGCCGGCTTCGACGAAGAGATTGTCAGAAGCGATCTATCGTAGAGGAGCAGAATGATATTATCGATTAAATGCCGATATGAATTGATTTGATTTCTCTAGAAGAGACTCTTATACATTTTGCGTCTTCTGGGTTGAATAATACATAATTGACTCCACCGCTATGAAGTGAACTTCCGAAACAAATGCCGTCTGCTTTGCTCCGTTTGCAATATTCACAGATAAGCTGTGTCGGAATATATTCCAACTCGGTGTCATAACGTCTCATCGGCTTAGATAAGTCGTGACTTAGGGCCTCTAGTACTTTGTAACACTTAAAAGTTCAATATAGGATAGAGGTGCTTCAGTTTGGTGCGAGCATCGGCAGTCTTGAACTGCCAGTTCACACTCTTCTGACCGTTGTTTCGCTCGGTATGCCAAGACGAAAGTTCCTCGTTAAGTTTTTCGACACTGTTTATGCGCCTTTTTGCCAGACATTGGTTCCCGAGAGCAGCGAGTTCAGTCTCAGCTATATCAAGCCAGCTGCCGTGCTTGGGCGTGTGGTGTATTTCAAGACGCTTTGCCAAGCGGAGAGCCTACGCCGGTTCAAACGCCTCGTAAAGGGATGCGATATTGTGAGTATCGAGATTGTCACATACAAGTACGACATGCTCGACATCTGGGTATCTCTCGTCAAGCAGCCACTTGATGCGTTCTGCCCAGTCAGTTCTGGTTCTCTGCCGCTTTGCTACAGCCTCACGCCATCCGGCCAGGGGTTCAGTGAAAAGGAAGATGCTGCAGGTACCATTCCTCACATATTCGTTGTCCTCGTATCGTACACCTGTACTGTTGGAAGTAAAGCCATCTCTTGCTTCTGTCAGAAGTTGAACAGGTTTCTCGTCCATACATACGACAGGGTGTTTGGCATCATATGGACGGCTGTACACCTCAAGGACGTCCTCCATCGCTGCGACGAAAGCCGCGTTATGGCCGGCTGGTATGCACCAGCACTTCTTCAGATGAGGCTTGTACTCGTTTTTTTAGAATGCGGCCGACCTGCGTATGAGATATAGATTCTACATACCCCAGTTTGACCGACCTGTCGGCAAGAAGACGAAGCGTCCACTTGGCATATCCCTTGGGAGGATCTCCGCAGGCGAGAGCTATGATATGAGCCTCGACGTCTCCGGTAACCTTGGCCTCTACTGGCGGCGTCTCCCGTTTCTTTCGCTGGATGGTTGCGTCGAGTCCCTTCTCCCCATAACGAGTCCTGACGTTCTGGACTGTAGTGGCAGACGTGTTGAAGGCTATGGCAGCCTCTTGCACAGTCATAGGCTGTTTCCCATTCCTGTCTACCGCGAGAAGGATGTTGGCTCTCAGGATGGTTCGCGCCGGCATATTGCCGGACTTCACAATCTTGGTCAGCTGTTTGCGCTCCTCTGCAGACAAGCTCACCTCGTACTTCTGAATAGGCATAATCGTATCGTGCTGTATGTGATACAACAAAGATACAATTATTTTTAGTTTTATGCAATATTTAGATGTTACAATATACTAGTACAACGTCAAGAATCCAACTGGAGAATTCGGCCAAACCTGTACAAACCTCGATTGGATTCGGCAGCTCTCCGGAAAACTTTATAGAATTGCTTATTTCGACATCCTCTTTATAAGGGTTATTAAGGTATCCGGGGAGTTCATATCTGTATGAAGGGAAGTAGGTTAGCAAATTCTTAGCGAAAGCATCTTTAATAGCTTTGTCTGTATCATCGCAAGAGAACAATTTGACTGTATCGCTTGATTGTAAACCATTCTTGATCTTTCCGTACTCTACCTTAGTCTCGTATTTCACCAAGTCATTGTACTCAGCTTCAGTAAGCTGCCCACGAACATCAATGTAATCAATTGTCCTTTCTTCAATCTTGAAACGTATATATACAATGGACGGTTTACCTGGATCAATAGTATGAAATGAAGATGAGAGCCTATAATACTTGTACTCCTAACCTTCAAATGATCCTCGGTAATTGGGCTTAGCCATCTCATAAAAAGCATCAACAATATATGAGAGGATGGTCGTTTTCCCTCTGCCATTAATACCACATAAAACGTTTACTCCTTCTTTGAATGAAATCTCAAGATTATCCTTAAAAGGAGACCTATTAATGAACAGGCATTTATCTACTAATATCATTTTTGTCTATTCTGTAATTAGTTCATTGCTAATATCTTACGCAAATCTACAAGACGCTTACTACTTCAAACCATCCAGATCGATACTGTAGGTCTGAGCTGTTAACATTTCTTTCTCCAGACACATCACCATATAGACCGGCACATATGTAATTCGGCCATCAACTGATAGATTGTCGTTGTTCAATACCAGTGCTTCCGGGATATCATATTCATCGCAATCCATAATGTTGGAGAGGGCACGGTGATATATGTAATCTTTTCCGGACTTTACCTCTATCGGGAGAACCTTGCCGTTCTTCTCAATAACGAAGTCTATCTCTCCCCTTTTCTTGCTGTTGTAGTAATATGGCCACAACCCGTGTGCAACGAGTTCCTGGGCCACGGCATTCTCATAGATGGATCCGAAGTTAATGTCCTTGTCGCCCTTGATGATTCGCATCTGAATTCCGTCGGCATACTGGGCGGCCAGCAAGCCGATATCGTTCAAGAAGAGCTTGAGCAGATTGCGTGAGCGAGCCAGCAGTAGAGGCACTTTGGGCTCTTCCACATTATATACAGGCAGGGCCACACCTGCACTCTTCAGCCAAAGGAAGCTGTTCTCGTAACGCTCATACTTTGCGTTTTCGTTCAGGCGTTTCAGGATGAAGCGCTTGTTTTTGGCATTGAGTTCTGGCGGGATCAAGTTGAAAATCTCCTCGATATACAATTTGTTATCCGGATCATACTTAGCGATGTCTTTCTTATAGAGTTGAATGATCTCCTGCTGTACGGCCAAGACATCTTGCAGGTTATTACTCTCCAGATACTTGCTGACAGCTGCCGGCATACCTCCTATGATAAGGTATAGCCGGAACAGCTCCATCATTTTATTGTGGATGAAGTCGTCGACGGGTTGCCTCTTTGTCCAGGACTCCTTCAAGGAGGCTATTACATTCTCATTGATTCCGACACAAGATATAAACTCTTCGAAATCCAGCGGGAACATTTCCTTTACGCCCATATAACCGACGGGGACCGAACGAATGTCCTTCAACTCTACGCCGAGCAGCGATCCACTTAGGATATAGCGGTACGATCCATCATCAACCAAGAACTTGATGGCGGTGACAATGTCTGGGCACTCCTGTACTTCGTCAAAGAAGATCAGGGTATCTCCTTTGATCATGGGAGCATTCGTAATTGTGGATAAGCGCATCAATATGTCAGCACTACCACTTGCATTCTTAAAAAGCCCAACAGCATCGGGATTCTCAATGAAGTTTATCTCGATGAAACTTTTGAAGGACTTGCCGAATTCCCGGATGGAATATGTCTTTCCAACCTGACGTGCACCAGTAATAAGCAGTGCGTTATTCGTTTTTTTGTAATAATCTCTTAAATAACTGTCAATCTTTCTATTAAGCATATTGTCTCCATTTTTCCAACGCAATTTACGGACAAATTTCCATTTTTTCAAAAGGATTTATAAGTTTTCTTCCACTTTTCCAAAACCACGACTCGGGTCAACCACCCCGGTTACTATTATCTGCCCTGAACACGGAGAGTTCTTGCAAAAACCCACTTTATATTTATGCGGAAATGGCTGCAAAGAATGCTCGGGGAATGTCCGTCTTACCACGGAGAGGTTTATTCGAAAGGCAAAAGAACTTTACGGCGATAAATACGACTACTCTAAGGTTAACATCACAGGTAATAATAAAACTAAAGTTTGTATCATCTGTCCAGAACACGGAGAGTTTTGGCAAAAACCGGATATTCATCTTCGTGGGTATGGATGTCCTATTTGTGGCGGGAGTAAGCGTTTAACTACCGAAGAATTCATAGAGAAAGCTAATCGAGTACACAACAATAAATACACATACGAGAAAGCTCATTATATCAATACTGGCACAAAGTTGTGTATTACTTGCCCTGAACACGGAGACTTTTGGCAAGTTCCAAACAACCATCTACTTGGAGCTGGATGTCCAAAATGTGCGGGCAAATATAATGACCTCGAATTCTTTATCGAGAGAGCACGGAAGGTCCACGGTGATAAATACGACTACAGTAAAGCAGAGTATAAAGGTAGTAACACCAAACTTTGCATAATCTGTCCGGAGCATGGTGAATTCTGGCAAACGCCAAGTGGCCATATGCTTGGACAAGGGTGCCCTATTTGTGCTGGTCGTTATATGGACACCAAGTTGTTCATTGAGCGCAGCACAGAGGTGCATAACGGGAAATATGACTATTCACTGGTTGACTACAAAGGTGCAACTGAGAAAGTGAAAATCATCTGCCCGCGACATGGCATCTTCGAACAAGTCGCCTCATCTCATCCATGGGGAAATGGCTGCCCGATCTGCAACCAGAGCCACCTCGAAAACTACGTAATGAGAGTGCTCAAATCGCAGAAAATCAAGTTTGAAACGCAGAAAGCATTTGAGTGGATGACTTTCAGAGGGAAAATGCATCTTGATTTCTTCCTCCCAGAACAAGGTATCGCGATTGAGTGTCAAGGTGAACAGCACTTTGTACCAAGTGAATTCTTTGGAGGAGAAGAAGTGTTTATTGATAATCAAGCCAGGGATAAGGCCAAGCGTGACTTGTGTGAAGCGCATGGAATCAAGATGTTATACTTCTCTGACCTTGGCATCGAGTATCCCTACCCGGTTATCGAGAATCCGGATACCCTTCTTATGGAGATATGGAACACTGGAGAACCTGATCCGACAAAGTGGAAAGATCCAGAATTGCCATTCGGCCTATAATTGGCGTTATTATGCATTCGCCGAAATGTGGCCGGACTAATTAACTTTAGTTCAGTGCAAAAGTAGCACTACAGCAATCAAGCCGAGTGACCATATTTGCTAAATAATTGATTTGTAAGCATTCGAGGAAGTACGTGCGTCGATAAAGTTTGACTGCAACTTGCATCAGTGTGATGCCGGTTGCAGTCTTTTTATGGGAGTGTGATATTGGTTCGAGTTACTTTGCGGACAAGGCGCGCCAGTTTGCGGGAAGAAGGTCTGCGTAGTCTTTCCCTGCCTGTTCGTATTCCGGGATCCGGCGCAGGACATCCTCAAGCCACGCCCGTTCATTAACGCCGTGTGCCTTGCAGGTGGCAAGCAGGGAGTAGACCACGGCTGCCCTCTGTGCGGCGTCGTCGTCACCGCAGAACAGATAGTTCTTGCGCCTTGCGTGGGCCCAGCAGCCCAGGAGCTTCTTCCCTTCCATCCCCTCGAAGTGTTCGTACACGATGTAACCGTCGCTCTGGATGGCTCCGGTGAAGTCCTTCAGCAGACCCATGGCCACGCGGGCGCTCCTGGAGCCATGTTCATAGAAGAAGAACCTGTCTCCCGTCATCACGTTCACCACACTCCATACATATCCCTTCACCGCGCGGCGCTTTTCATTGTCTATTACCGGCAATGTGCTCTCGTCCACTTGAACATAGTCGCAGGCGACGTTGCAGCCGGCGTCTTGGATCATCGATTATTCCCTGAATGGTGTCCACAAGACGCCGCCAGCTATGGGCAGGAACCCATCTGGAGCCTCTGCCCTGGCGTACTTCCGCTTCCACCAGAAGTACTGGTGCTCTGGAATGCCTTTCTCTTTCAACAGGGCCTTGATTGCTGTCCCTTTCTCCCGGGCCTCGCCCTGGATCTCTTCGATTTGTTCGCGTGTAAGCATGTCAGTTAGTATTAGTGGCGCAAAGTTATATACCACTTAATTAAACTGACAGTCGTACTTTATCGAATGCTTACGCCATGCCAGATACACAAAAAAAGAGGCTATGCCAAATTGACACAGCCTCTCGGATTACCAAGATACCTTTAGTAAGAAAGTACTTTTATCTGAATATTATCAAGATACAATCGATGCTGCGCCTTTCCAGGGTCGGTTCCATCATCCCTTGAACCTCCGATTCCGATTCTGGAGCCAGGCTCGACATTATCAAGAGTAATGGTCACCCTCTTCCATTCACGGGTCTCATGCATGTTGAATTTTTTCTCTTGTGAAACTGTCGCATTGTTTATAAAGTGAGATGCATCTACCTCGCCTCCTGTAAGTACTTCAACTTTGGCAGTGAATGGGTCTGGTTTTGCTTCCATATAAGGCGAAATGTCGAAAGAAACTTCAAGTTTCGCATTCCCACTCAGGCATGAGAGTGGTGGGGTGACGATAGTTCCGGTAAGACTGGAAGCTCCGATTTTGAGACTTCCCGGCTGTACGCATACCACTCCGGCCTTATTCTTCTCAACATTTTGTGCCCAAGACTCCATTCTTGTTGACGGGATGTAATTCTTTAGAGTATTGAAAAGTCCCATGTGGGTTCCTGGCTTACAGCCGAATAGTTGTGCGTTCGTCGCTTCTGCAAATGGGTTCTCTCCCTCCAATTTATACATTGTCGTTGAAGAAGAGCGTGTGCAAGAACTGTATCCTGCAGTTCCATATACGGTTTCATAGCCGTAGTAGAACTGGCTGAAGTCTTCATAAAGGATAATATCACCGGCAGACGCAGTTGTGGCAGGAATCTCCTTTATCTTGGATTTGCTGGTTGTGGCTTTCAGGACACCATTTATATTCTTGGAGGAATCCGTGATCCTGATAACGTAGTTGTTATCTGGATCCAATCCTGATAATGTGAAAGATGTTTGGTATGGAACAGGCCAAGCTGAAGTTTTATAGTTATACATGGTTTCTTGCTTGGTTGCGTCCCAACTCTTGGCTATCTTGCCACCTGTTATGTTGAACTTCGTGACAGCATTTGTCATGGCCTCATCTTTGAACACTTCTATTGTGTAGGAGTCGTCAATGTCCGCCAGTTTGTTCTCGAAATTGTTCGCGGACCACTGGAATCCTATCTGGGACTCATTGGCAAAGACCAGTTTAGTCTTAATCTCGGCAACTGGCGCTGTTGTGGTTACAGTGACCACTTTGGAGTACTCGGATGATGATTCGCCGGCTATCGCCTTCACCCTGATGTCATATGAGGTTTCTGGCGTTAAGTCTGCAATCTTGTAAGAGGTCTCTCCAGTCTCATGACTCGTCCATTCCGTCGCTGATGTTTCCTTATATTCGACCACATAGGATGCAGCGTCTTTAACAGGCTCCCACTTTGCGGTGATGGACTTGTCAAGAGCTTCCGCTGTCACTACCGGAGCGTCAAGTTGAATCATCACAGAACCATAGGAGATGACTTTGATGACAAGTTCGTCAAGGTACATTCTCTGTTGAGCACTTCCTGCTGATCCTGTCTTCCTTACAGGACCTACCGCAATTCTTGATTTGGACGTGACGTTGTTAACCCTGACACTATATGATGTCCATTCTTTCTTGTTTTCAAGTGTAAGTTCCTCTGATGTGGAACTGTTCACCGTTAAAACATTTTGAGCGCCAATAGTAGAACTTCCAACATTGATGACTTGAATGTCAAGAGGATCTGCCGTCTGGTCTTTTTCGTAGTATGGGCATGCTTTAAATGATACCTCAACAGTGGCAGTGCCGGTCAAGGAAGAGAGTTCAGGTGTCGCGATTTGACATATATATTTTGATGCACCTAGTTTCAAGTGTCCAGGACGCACACACATATAACTGTTGGCTGAACCTTCGTTAATCACTCCCCAAGTAGCAAGTCGCGTGCTAGGAACCGCACCTTTCAGGGTGTTGAACAGACCCATTTCAGTAGTTGCGCCTACAAGGTACAAGTCTGATCCTTGCGGATTCTCGCCTGATGCCGGAACAAGGGATGTCGCACTGGATCTGCCATTGGAAGAATAACCTGGACCTTTGTAGATATAATCACCACCCCAAACAAATTCGGAAAAATCTTCCGATAGAATAACATCGCCTACGGATGCTGGAGTATTGGAAATCTGTACAACATTGAAAGCGGAGGTCTTGCCTTCAACAGGATCGCTTGTGAGGTTTGTCTGCATGTCCGTAACCTTAAACCAATATTTGGTATCACTCATAAGGCCTGAGAACATGAATGCAGGTTGGAAAGCCCCATAGATTTTCGAACTTTCAGGAATCTCCCATGACACTACGAGTTTAGAGCAAGCTTGATCGGAATAAAGCTGAACATTATAAGGCCTTCTGGCATCTTTTGCTATAGATGCAAATTCGCTTTCGGACCATTGGAAGATAAGTGTTGAAGATGTGGCGTGATGTAATTTGGCTGTAGGAGCAACATCTTTAGGAATGACAGGGCCGACACCGACTTCAAATACTTTCGTGTCTGTCGTTTCGGCATAAACCCATTCGGAGCATACAGTGCCTGAGGTGGCGTTGTATTCGGCTCTTGCCCGCACATTGTACTGATCCCCTGTTTTCAGCCCATCGATAACAATTGAACCTTCTCCCGGAGTCTGCTCTTTCTCTTTGGCTACAGCATCCGTGGTTGTGTTGATGAGTTGAAACCTGATTATAGTTGCGTTCTGTGAACAAGCCTTGCTGTCATCATAGTTGAAAGCGAGTGCTGTTGCGGATGCGGAGGACTCATTGTAAGAAATGTTTTCCACAACGGGGCTGTTCTTGTCTATGAATCCGACACCAATCTCAAAAGGACTCGGTTCCTCATTATAAGTAAGGTAAACCCAGTCAGAGAATATGGATCTGGCATAGTTCGCTCTTATCCTTACATAGTATCGGCTGAATTTTTTCAGACCTGTGAAAGTCGTGGCGTTTTTGACCTTTACCTTTTCGTCGCTGTAAACGATGGTGTGGGTGACGCTGTTGTCGTAATTGTCGCCGTTGTTGAGTTCTGTGGTAAGCTGGACGGTCGCGCTGGTCGCTCCAGCCTCAATCATGCTGGCGTCGTCCCAGTAGACTGAAATGGATGTTTCCGATGAATTGTCTTCATCATAAGTGAATTCCTTCGGTGCCGGTTTGGATGAGTCTATGCCAAAGTGCTCTTCTTCTTCACATCCTATAAAAAGAGAAGATGCCAAGGCTACGGCCGCGAGGGCTTTAATGGATTTCATATTTTCTTTAGTGATTGTTAGTTGGAAACTGTAAATACTAAAATTAAGGCTATGCTTCTTAAGCACCCTTAACAACCATCAGAAAGATGTAAGATGTCACTCGAAAGTGAACTTTATTTCAGTTTGCCTGAGACAAAGATATTCAAGTTAAATGAAAAATGCAAGGCGGAGACTGAATTTTTTTGTACTTTTGTGAATCCTTTCAATCGTTTTTAGTCGTAAGTCTGAAATTCGCTGTGGAAGGTTACCCGGTAGGGTATCATGGTATATGTGAACTTATATATGTCAAGTTATGAGGAAGGTATTAAGGTTTTTATTTGTTATTGTGCTGTCTGTGTGGGCGGTGGACTTGTCCGCACAGTCTCAGGCCGTACAGTTTTTCGCTCATCGCGCCAGCCGTTTCGAGTATGATGAGAACACGCTCCCGGCATTCAAGGCTTGCTATGAACAAGGAATAAGGGGCTTTGAGACCGACATCAGAATGAGCAAGGACGGACAGCTTGTTGTGAACCACGATGAGACGTTCGCCAGATTGACTCCGTGCGCCGGTGCGGTCGAGTCGATGACATCTGATGAGATCCGCAAGTTGACAACATTCCAGGGCAACAAGATTCTTTTCCTTGATGAGCTTGTGGGCTTCCTTTCGGACAAGGATGGCCTCTACGTTGAGTTTGAAATGAAGGTCAGCCCGACATCAAGTTATCCGGAGGATCGCCTTCGCGAGTATTGCGACAAACTCTACAAGGCGGTCATGTCCAAGAAGCCGGAGCATTCCACTTATCTGTTCACATCCAGCAGCAGAGATGCCTTGAATATGATGAGAAAACTTCATCCGGACGCTGACATGCTCATGATTTTCAGCAAGCCGGTTTGTGATGAGACCATCCAGATGGCGGAGGCTATGGGAATCAAGCGGATCGGGTGCAACATGAATGGTACTACGCGCTCCATGGTGAAAAAGGCAAAGGAAGCCGGTCTGGCCGTTTCCCTTTGGCCTTCAAGGACTCCTGAGGACATCATGCTGGGCGTGTATCTCGGTGCGGAGTATCTGTGCTGCGACAGGGCCATCGAGGTGAAGAAATTTTTGGACGAAAAGGCCACGTTTGTGAAATACAAATAGTTTTTTTTCTAAAGGGGCGCTTTAACAAAATCATTGAAGTTTAATAGTACTAAATATTCATTATTTAAAAACATTGATGCGAGGATAAAGAACCATAATAACCTTGTAAACCATTAGAAATAATAACCAAGGATTTCAGTTTGCCGCAGAATCTTGAACCTTGCTATAGGTTCTGGTAATTATTTTTATTGAAAATTTATTACGATTGAAATGAATCACATAATAACCAGTTCTTCTCCCGAAAAGGGGAAGAGTAGACAATTGTTATTGCTTACGAAAGGTTTGATGACGACCGTTATGGCGATTCTTTTGTTTCTGGTGCCATCTGAAGTGTTTGCTCAGAAACTCACTGTATCAGGTTTTGTCAAAGAGGCCGCTACCAATGAGCCTGTTCCGGGGGCGGTTGTAATGGTTAAGGGCACATCTGTGGGTACATCGACTGATGCGAACGGAGCGTACACCCTCAAGGCTGACGCCAACGCTGTCCTTGTATGCCAGCTTTTCGGTTATAAGACTGTAGAGGTTAATGTCAGCAAGAGAACAAAATTGGACATCCTTCTTCAGGAAGACACCCAGATGCTTGACGCGACTGTTGTGGTAGGTTATGGTACTCTCAAGAAGACTCAGTTGGTGGGAGCCGTCGAGAACCTGTCGGGTGAGGAACTTGAAGGCAGGACCAACTCCAATGTGACAAGGTCTCTTCAGGGACAGATCCCGGGGTTGAACATCGTTCAGGCTGACGGTAAGCCTACCCATCAAGGGTCTATCACCATCCGTGGCAATGGCACTTCATATCAGTCCAGAAAAAAGGTCGGTGGTGGCGCAGGCAACCAGAAGCACTCGATCGGCCAGGGCAGCAGCGCCCTTGTCCTCATCGACGGAGTCGAGGGAGACCTCACTACAGTGAATCCAGAGGACATCGAAACTGTCGCTGTCCTTAAGGATGCTGCCTCTGCTGCCGTATATGGTGCCAGAGGTGCTTTCGGTGTCATCCTCGTGACAACCAAGGCTCCGAAGACCGACAAGATTTCCGTGAACTACAACGGCTCTGTCTCATTGAACAGAAGAAACATCATGTGGGAGGACGAGCTTGTCACAGATGGCCTTCAGTGGCTTGATACCTTTGTTGAGTTCTTCAGGAACGACAAACGTACTCCGACTTCCGCCGGTTCTTTGCCTGGTAATGTCAATAACAGGTCCAATACCTATTCTGAGGCTTATCATGAGGAGTTCCGTCGTCGTAAAACTGATCCTACCTATGAGAATTACGGTAAGATTTATGGTGACGGAAAGGATGTCGGTTTCGGCGGCAACTATGCTTACTATGGAAGCACCAACTGGCTTGACATGTTCTACAAGGACATGAACATGACACAGAACCATAACCTCAGCATCAATGGCGCGTCAGAGAAGGTTAGCTATGCCATCAGTGGGCGTTATTATGGACAGGACGGTATCTATAAGCTTGGCAATGAGGACTTCAACCAGTTCAATCTTCGCGCCAAGGGTTCCATAAAGATTACTGATTGGTTGAAATTGACCAATAACACCTCGGTGTTCAAGCGTAAATATCACCAGCCGATGGTGTCAGGTGGTTCACAGCCGCTTCTCCGCCAGTTCGAGCATAGAGGACAGCCAATCTATCCGGCATTTAATGAAGACGGTACGCTTACGTTCTATGGCGCTTCTTGTATGTACGGTGCGTTTGAAGACGGTAATACTTATCAGGAAAATAACAAACTGGATATTATCACATCCACCACTCTTGATTTCGAGCCGATCAAGAACGTCCTGAAATTCACAGGCGACTTTACTTACAAAGCCATCCGCTCCACTCAGGCAAGAGTCTCTTGCATCCAGAGTGGTTATAGTGCCCCAGGTGCTTTGGAGACTTACAATAACTCCTCTTATAAGTCAGACTGGCGTTTCAACACTGATTACATCTCCTCAAACATCGTCGGGACATACACTCCGAAACTTGGTGACAACCATGATTTGAATATCGTGGCTGGATGGAATCTTGAGAAGACGAACTATCGCCGTTTTTATCTTACCAGAAAAGACCTTCTGTATCCTTCCATCCCTTCATTTGAACTTATGGCGTCTGACGAGTATGGTGTGGAGGATCGTGGTCACGACAAGAGCATGGTCGGTTTCTTCGGGCGTGTGAACTACACTCTTCTCAACAGGTATATAGTCGAGGTGGCCGCACGTTACGATGGTTCCTCATTGTTCCCTTCATATTCACAATGGGGTTTCTTTCCTTCTGCGTCCGTAGGTTGGAGACTGTCCGAGGAGCCTTGGATGAAATGGGCCAAGTCTTGGATGAACAACTTTAAACTCCGCGCCAATGTGGGTTCCCTCGGTAACGCGACCATCGACCCTTACTCATTCCTGGAGCTTATGGGTGTGTCAAAATCCACAAAACTCATCAACGGGGAGAAAATTCCTTACACAACGGCCGCCGCGATCATTCCTGACAACCTTACCTGGGAGACTGTCACCACTTATGACGTGGGACTTGACGCTGATTTCCTGAAGAGCCGTCTCTCGATCTCGGCTGACTACTATGTGCGTGATGTCAAGGATATGTTCATTCAGGGTCCGGATCTTCCTGAGGTGCTTGGTGATTCCACCCCTAAGGGGAACTACGGCGCTATCCAGACAAAGGGTTGGGAAGCCACGATCGGCTGGAGAGACTCGTTCAAACTCGCCGGTAAGGATTTCAATTATAACATCAAGGCCAGTGTCTGGGATTCACGCACTTGGGTGAAGAAGTACTATAACATCAACGGTGACATCCTCAACTACTATGAGGGTAAGGAACTTGGTGAGATCTGGGGATTCAGGACCGACGGGTACTTCCTCAGCAATGAGGAGGCCAACAACTGGGCGACCGATAAATTCCACAAGAACGGATCCAACTTCAGGGCGTATGCCGGAGACCTTAAATTCATAGACATCAACGGTGACGGAAAGATTGACTACGGCAAAGGTACTCTTGATGACCATGGCGACCTTGAGCGCATCGGCAATCAGAGCCCTCGCTATTATTTCGGAATCAATCTTGGCGCCAACTGGAACGGAATCGGCGTCAGTGTATTCCTGCAAGGCGTAGGCAAGCGTGACTGGTATCCAAGCTGCGAGTCCGGATTCTTCTGGGGAATGTACAACCGTCCTTATGGCTATCTGCCGAAGATTCATACTCAGGACGCTGTGGAAGTTGATTACTCTACTTCCAACTGGGTGGTCACCAACGCCGCAAGCAAGCCTTACTTCACACGTCAGGTGGCATACGCCGCGAACAGAAATGACGGCCCTCTTACGTTCGAGAATGACTACTACATGCAGAATGCCGCTTATGTAAGACTTAAGAACCTCACTGTGGACTATACTTTCCCAAGCAAGCTTACCAAGAAGATCCGCGTCGAGAAGCTTAAGGTTTACTTCTCCGGTGAGAATCTGCTGACATTCTCTCCGATTTACAAGCACACCAAGATGTTTGACCCTGAGACCCTTGGCTTCGGAGATTCTGACTTCGGTGACAATGTTGGAGGTCTTAGCGGCGTCGGACAGGGATATACCTATCCTATGCTCAAGACATACACCTTCGGTCTGAACATTACTTTCTAATTTGAAGGAAGATAAACTCTAATGAATTTTAATATGAAATCAAGTATAGCAGTTAAATTACTTTTGGGAGCCGCGTCTGTTCTCGCATTGTCTTCATGTCGGGATTTTCTCACGGCAGATCCGGTCAATAAAATCTCAGCCGAGAATTTCTTCAGGACAGAAAGTGATTTGGAGATATATTCCAACGGACTGATTGAGGCATATCGTCCAACCGGAGAGGCTGTCGGCAAAGGCGATAATTATACGGATCTCATCTGCACCCAGACATCTAATGATTTTTATCGTCCCGGCATATGGAACTCTGTCAAGCAGAGTGGCTGGGCTGTCGGAGACTGGAAAGGCATCCGCAGGGCCAACAAGATGATCGAAGGCATTGAAAAGAACAGAAGTCTCTTTGAGGATGAGGTCGCCAATCATTATCTTGGTGTCGCCCGGTTCTGGAGAGCCTATTTCTACTTCTCGAAAGTGAAGACTTTCAGCAATGTTCCATGGATTGATCATGTCGTGAATGTTGATGATCCTATCCTTACCGCAGGCAGGGATGACCGTGAGCTTGTAATGCACAATGTTCTGGAGGATTTGAAATTCGCAAGCGAGAACATGTCCGCCGATCTGAAGACTTACAGTGGCGTGATCAACAAATATGTCGCATTGGCATTCATGTCAAGAGTCTGCCTGTATGAGGGCTCTTTCCGTAAGTACCATACGGTGAACCCGGCTACAAACAACGCATGGTCAGGACAGTATGAGTCTTCTGATGATTTCTTCAACGCCGCCGCCACAGCCGCCAAGTCTGTGATTGATTCCAAGGAGTTCTCTCTTGTTACCGGATCACCTGTCTCGGTTGCCGATGGTAAGGAGGTCGCTTCCTTGTATGACAACATTTGGAGGAGCACTGATTTCGGCAAGTCCCAAGAGGCCATCTGGACCGCGGAATATGAAGGTGGTGACCTTAACGTGTATAACGAGCTTACTTGGGTTGTGAACTCAAGTACGTACGATCAGAAGGCCGCCCCTACCAAGAACCTTGTGCGTATGTTCCTTAACCTTGACGGAACACCGGCAAAGCCGGATGTGTCTGTGACGAAGGAGTTTGACAATAAGGATTGGCGTCTTTTCAACACTGTTCACGGCCCGGGACACTTGTACACGACGTTAGCAGGGGAATCCGTTCCTAAGAAACTGAACTTTACCTATACGTTCAGCGGTTATCAGTTCAGGAAATGGAGCCAGGAAAAAGAGGAGAATTATTCTAAAGGAAGGAATGATAATGATATTCCTATCCTGCGTTACGCGGAGGTTCTTTTGAACTACGCCGAGGCCAAGGCTGAGCTCGGTCAGATTGATGAGACCATCTGGAATGAGACCGTCGGAGAGCTTCGCAAGCGCGCAGGTGTCAAGAATATTTATCCTGCATCCGCCGGTTATGTCGAGGATGCCTGGCTGAAGTCATACTATGGTGATCCAGCTCTCTCAAACACCATGCTGGAGATAAGAAGAGAGAGGGTTACAGAGTTGATCTGTGAGAACCTCCGCACTTCGGATCTCAGCCGTTGGGCTTGCCAGAATCTGATTGTGGATCGTGGTACAGACAATAGTGGTTGGATGGGTATCTACGTGACCGCCGATGAGTATAAGAACGGCATCCAGTTCAATGGTGAAACGTATAAGTTCAATGCATCTAAAGTTTCTCAGTTTGCTTATAAAACAGGTACCTCAACCGCAGACCAGAACTTGACTCTCTCTGAGGGCGATCATGGATATCTTATTTACAATTACAAGCTTGAGTGGAATGACAGGGATTATGTCCGTCCTATTCCATCGACAGCCTTGACAAAGAATCCTAATCTTGGCCAGAATTATGGTTGGGAGGATTAAAATCTTAAACTATTAAACATGAATAAATTACGATTTAAAAAGAGTTTATTCGGTCTAATGTCTGCAACAACCCTCATGCTGGGGGTTGTTGCTTGCGGTAAGAATGGGGCCGATGATCCGACTCCGGACAAACCGGATCCGAAGCCGACTCCCGGAACGGAGACGGTGATCAATGGCACCTCGATTGAGTCCACAAACACTCTTGTCGGACTGATCACAGATTCCAAGACCGGAAAGGGCATCGCTGGTGTACCAGTCACAGACGGGTATTCCTTTACCACGACAGATGCCAATGGCGTTTACCAATTCAAGGCGAACCGGTATTGCCGCAATGTGTACTATACATTGCCGTCAGAGTATAAGGTGGCGTTGGACAAAGAGACCAAACTGCCTTTGTTTTACTCCACATCGACTATTTCCTACAACCGTCAGAACCGGAACGACTTTGTTTTGGAACCGCTTGATTCTCCTGAGAAGAATTTCACTTATCTGGCCATTGGGGATCCACAGTGTAAAACTGATTCCGACAGAGAGAGATTCCGTACGGAGACATTGCCGGACATGAGGAATTTCATTTCGACCTCACAGGCGAATGGTAAGTATAAGAATGTGTACATCATGTCAATGGGTGACATCACATTTGACAACACCGTTCAGTGGAAGCCAATGCGTAATGTCATGTCAAAGTTCTCGGCCAATGGCACTGATTACATTCCGTTCTATAATATGGTCGGCAATCATGACCATGACGCATCGACAAACACGCGGTATGAGTCAACGCAAAACTATGTCGATCTTTTCGGCCCGGTGGATTATTCTTTTAACAGAGGCGATGTTCATATTGTTGTGATGGACAATGTCCTTGTCACTACTACAAGCGGCAAGACCTGGGATTATGATGCTGGAGTCACGAGTTCTCAGCTGAAATGGCTGAAGGCGGATTTGGATCTGGTGAAAGACAAACAGAACAAGATGATCCTGTTCTGCGCCCATATTCCTTTCAGAGGAGGCGCAAACAGTGGCGGTGCCTCTGTGAACAAGGATAAGAATTATGCAGAGATCCTTAAACTTCTTACGGAATTCCACGAGGCTCATATCATGGTCGGTCACACCCATTATCCTCAGAACTGGATTCACTCCTCTTATGTAACCAAGGGTGGCACACCCGTTTACGAGCATGTCCATGGTGCCGCTTGCGGTGCATGGTGGTCATGCAATATGAATGTGAATGGCGCGCCTAATTGCTATAGCCTTTATGAGATCGAAGGGAACAGCATCAAGAACTGGGTTACCAAAGGCACGAAGAATGAAGTCGGGTATCAAATGCGGGTTTATAACGGCAGCCAGATTTATGGTGGTACGGATGGCACACCTTCAGGAAAATATCGGTACACATGGTACGATGGTGGTAAAGGAGGAACCGCCAATATTACCGCCAAGGGTAATTCAAATCTGAAAGGATCTTTTGTCGCCGCTATATGGAATGACGATGACAGGAACTGGAAAGTGGAATTTTTCCAGAACGGTCAGAAAGTCGGTGACATGAAGAGAGTTCCGTCCAAGGTTCCTGATATATGTGTTGTCTCATATTATTTCAACAATTTGGGTAAGAACACGACGACATGGACCACAACGACTGCTCAGCATTATTGGTACATTGAGGCTCCTGGCGGTGATCCGACCAAGGTGAAGAATTGGGAAGTGCGCGCCACGCAGACAATCCCGACCAGCGGAGAAGTCAATGTCTATTCCTGCACGGATTTGCAGACGGACTATAGCGGATTTTAGAATCCATACATAGGTGTTTTGGAACGGGGAGATTTCCCCGTTCTTTTTTGAGTACTATTTGCTTCGAGAATACTGATGATGAGAATATACAGAAATATTGCATTCTTGATTGTGGCGATGACGTTCATGTCTGCGTATGTGGCCGATGCTATGAAACTGAACGGCACCCGCATAGACAAGAAAAACAATCTCTTCGGTTTGGTCAAGGACTCCCGGACAGGAAAGGGCATCGCGGGGGTGCCGGTGACGGACGGGTACACTTTCACGGTGACGGACAGGAACGGGGTTTACCAGTTTGTGGCGGACGAGAAGTGCAGGAATGTGTACTACACGCTTCCGGCGGAGTACAAGACGGCGCTGGATCCAGTCACGAAACTTCCTCTGTTCTATTCCACGACCCCGATTGACAGGAGCCGGCAGAACAGGAACGATTTCGTGCTGGAGCCGCTTGACGCTCCCGAGAAGGATTTCACTCTGGTGATGATCGGGGATCCTCAGTGCAAGACGGACTCTGATGTCCATAGGTTCGAGACTGAGACGCTTCCGGATCTCAATAGATTCATGTCCGAGTCACAGGCCAAGGGAAAGTACTTGAATGCCTACGCTGTCACCCTCGGCGACCTGACGTTTGACAACACGGTGCAATGGGGGCCGATGCACAAGGCCCTCTCGGGGTTCGCGCTGGAGTCTGGGGATTATCTCCCGATCTACAACTGTGTCGGCAACCACGACCATGACGCGGCCTGCGTTGATGACTACACGGCCACACAGACCTACGTCGACCTCTTCGGCCCCACGGACTACTCGTTCAACAGAGGAGACGTTCACTTTGTGGTTATGGACGACGTGGCTGTTACGACGACCAACGGCAAGACCTGGAAATATGCCGACAACATTTCCGACCGGCAGCTGGAATGGCTCAAGTCAGACCTTGCCCTTGTGAAGGACAAGGAGGAAAAGATGATTGTCTTCTGCGCCCACATCCAGTTCCGTCACAACGCCGACAAGGACAACCCGGACAAGATCAAGAACATGGCCGCAGCAATGGACTGCCTTACGGACTTCCACGAGGCGCACGTGATGATCGGTCACACGCATTACGCGCAGAATTTCATCCATCATGACTATGTCACGAAGGGAGGCACTCCCGTTTACGAGCATATTCATGGAGCGGCCTGCGGCGCTTGGTGGAGCTGCAACCTCAACCTTGCCGGCTCTCCGAACGGCTACAGCGTTTACGAAGTCTCCGGGAAGACGATGAAAAACTGGCTGGCGAAAGGTACAGGCGAGTCGCCTGATCTCCAGATGCGTGTCTATGACGGCAACCAGATCTACGGCGGAGCGGAAGGTCATCCTTCCGGTGAGTATGAATATTCATGGACGGAAGGCGGCATCGGCCCGAAAGGCGCCCAGGCACCGGGTTTCTCCGGACTCAAGGGCTGCTTCGTGGCATCCATCTGGAACAGCGACGAGGACAACTGGAAAGTCGAACTCTTCCAGGACGGGAAAAAGGTCGGAGACTTCAAACAGGTTCCTTCCGAAATCGGGGATGTCTGCGCCATCTCGTTCTTCTACAATGACTTGGGACGCAAGACGGCGACATGGTCACGCAGCACGCCGCAGTACTATTGGTACATAGAGGCTCCGGGTGGCGATCCGACCAAGGTTCAGAACTGGGAGGTGCGCGCCACGCAGACCATCCCGGGCGGCGGAGTGGTCAATGAATATAAATGCTCCACGCTTCAGACGGACTATTCCGGATTCCGAAACGTGGAGTAAGGTCAGCGAATATCCCACTTCTAGAAATCTATGGCGGCCTGCATTTCAGGGATGGTCTCGGAAAGAGCCATCCCTTTTCTATAGATTCCCGCGGTGCCGCCTACGAATATGTCGGCTCCCATTCCGGCCATGAGATTGGCCCTTTCCTTGCTGACGCTTCCGTCAACGCTGATGAGGATGTCCTCGCGGCCGTTGGTGTCGAGGAATCTGCGCATTCCGGCGACTTTGTCCATGATCCCGTCCACCATCTTAGCACCTGCGGCTCCTGGGTGCACAAGCATCAGGGTGACCGTGTCAAGCACGTCAAGATACTCCTTGATGGCTTCCACATCGGTCTCCGGGTTGACCGCAAGGCCGAAAAGCCCTCCTGCCTCATGAACCTTGGCTGCCAGCGCGCGGTAATCTTTCTTGACCTCGATGTGTGGGGACACTATGTCGCCTTTGCGGACCGGGAACTTGCTCATTATGAGCTCCGGATCATCGACCATAAGGTGAACGTCCACCGGCATTGTCGTGACTGCCTGCATAGCCTTGATGAAGTCCGGCCCGAATGTGAGATTCGGAACAAAATGAGCGTCCATCACATCGATGTGCAGCATGTCCGCGCCGCTCTCTTCCAACGTCTTGATATCCTGCCCCAGGTTCATAAGGTTGGAGCACATCACCGAGACGGAAATATACCTATGTTTCATATTGTCTGTTTTTATTGAATACTCCACTCGGCTCCGTCCTTGGTGTCCTTTACGGTGATGCCGAGGGCCTTGAGGTGGTCACGGATGGCATCGCTGGCCGCCCAGTCCTTCGCTGCCTTGGCCTTGGCGCGTTCCTCAAGCACCATATCCATCAGTCCGGAGACAATCTCCTGACCCTTGCCGGATTCGGCGGCGGACTCGTCCTTCAGGCCGAGGACACCGAACACGATGTCATCAGAAAGCTGTGTCAGAGTCTCCAAATCACCCTTGCTCAGTTTTAGTTCTCCAGCCTTGGCGGAGTTGACAAGGCGTACCGCGTCGAAGATGTGCGACAGTGCGATCGGCGTGTTAAGGTCATCGCAAAGCGCCTCATAGACAGCATTGAATATTCCCTTGACCTCCTCGGAAGTCGCCGGGCAGGTGTCAGGAGCAATGGCTGTGATGAACTCGCCGTACTGCATCGCGTCCACAGGATCGCCTTCCGTGCCCTTGGCCGTGTCAGTGATTCCTGCCGCCGAAGCCAACGCACGCAGATCCTTCGCCGCCTGCATCACCCTCTTCAGACCCTTCTCGGCAGCCTGCAGTGCCTCGTTGCTGAAATCCAGCGTGCTGCGGTAGTGCGCCTGGAGGATGAAGAAGCGGACGGTCATCGGGGAATATGCCTGCGCGAGTTTCTCGTGCTGCCCGCTGAACAGCTGCGGCAGGGTGATGAAATTGCCCAGGGATTTGCCCATCTTCTGGCCGTTGATCGTGATCATGTTGTTGTGGACCCAGTAGTGGACACCCTGTGTGTGGCGGCTGGCCACATTCTGGGCGATCTCGCACTCGTGGTGAGGGAACATCAGATCCATTCCGCCGCCGTGGATGTCGAACTCGTTGCCGAGGTATTTCTCACCCATCACGGAGCACTCCAGGTGCCATCCCGGGAATCCCTCGCTCCAAGGGCTCGGCCAGTGCATGATGTGCTCGGGCTCGGCCTTCTTCCAAAGGGCGAAATCGTACGGAGCCTTCTTGTCGCTCTGTCCGTCAAGTGTGCGTGTTCCTTCACGGGTGTCGTCCAGAGTGCGCCCGGAAAGGATTCCGTAGTGGTGATCCTTGTTGTATTTCTCCACGTCAAAGTACACGGATCCGTTGGAGATGTAGGCGTAGCCTGCGTCCAGAATCTTCTTGACGGTCTCGATCTGCTCGATGATGTGTCCCGAAGCTCTCGGCTCTATGGATGGCGGCGCCACGTTCAGCAGGCGCATCGCCTCGTGGTAGCGGAACGTGTAGGTCTGCACAACCTCCATAGGCTCAAGCTGTTCCAGCCTTGCCTTCTTGGAGATCTTGTCCTCTCCCTCGTCGGCGTCGTGCTCAAGGTGTCCCACGTCGGTGATGTTCCGCACGTAGCGGACCTTGTAGCCAAGATGCCTGAGCAGTTTGAAAAGCACATCGTAGGTTACTCCCGGACGGGCGTGTCCGAGGTGAGCCTCTCCGTAGACCGTCGGCCCGCAGACGTACATTCCCACGTGTCCCGGTTGGATCGGCTTGAAAAGCTCTTTCGTTCGAGTAAGAGTATTTGTCAGAAATAAAGGTCTCATATTCAGAAATAATAAATAGTTGTCAGTCAATCTTTTTGCCGGTCAGACGCTCGTAGACCGTCCTGTAGGCTTCGCCGACGTGGCCGTTGTCCCTGCGGAAACGGTCCTTGTCGAGTCTCTCGCCGGTGGCGATGTCCCAGAAGCGGGCGCTGTCCGGAGTGATGTCATCGCTCATCACGAGACTGCCGTCACAGAGGTGGCCGAACTCGATCTTGAAGTCCACCAGGGTGATGCCGATCTCCTTGAAGACCGGGGTCAGGATGCTGTTGACCTGCTTTGTCAATGAATATATCCGTTCAAGTTCTTCCTTGCTCACGAGGCCGAGGGCGACGGCGTGGTAGTCGTTGATGATCGGGTCGCAGAGGATGTCCGACTTGTAGCAGAGGTCATAGACCGGCTCCTTCGGGATGATACCTTCCTCCAGCCCCAGTCTCTGTGCCATCGAGCCGGCGATCACATTCCTGACGATCACCTCCATCGGGATCACCTGTGATTTCCAGCAAAGCTGCTCAGTGTCAGAGATCTGCTCGATGAAGTGCGTGGGCACTCCTCCCTTCTGCAGCAGTCTGGAGATCTCGCAGGAGATTCCGTTGCAGTAGATCCCCTTGTCCTTGATCACCGCCTTCTTGATCTTGTTGAACGCCGTGATCTCATCCGTGAAATGTATGATCACCTTCTGCGGGTCATCCGTCTCGAAGATCTTGATGGACACCCCATCGTGAATTATATTCCTCTTCATTTATTACCCGATAAAATACCTGACGGCGTTCTCGAACAGTGGCTGCTCGAGGTCGGCCTCTATGTTCTTCAACAGGTTCCTCTCGTACCTCTCGCTGTGACCCATCTTCCCCAGAATCTGACCGTTACGGCTGATGATGCCCTCGATCGCATAGTAAGACCCGTTCGGATTGTAAGGCGACTCCATAGTCGGTTCATCCGTCAGCGGATCAACGTACTGGAACGCCACCTGCCCGTTGGCGAACAACTCACGCGCGAGTTCCTCGCTGACCACAAACTTGCCCTCGCCGTGGCTTACAGGGATAGTATATTCATCCCCGATCGCCATCCCCTTGAGCCAAGGAGAGTTTGTGGAAGCCACACGGGTCGTCACCATCTGCGAGATGTGCCTGTTGATGTCATTGCGGAACAGAGTAGGGGAGTCTTTGGTCACCTTCCCGAGTTCACCGTAAGGCAGCAGACCCGACTTCACAAGTGCCTGGAAACCATTGCATATTCCTAAAATCAAACCACCACGGGAAAGCAGTCCCTCGATCGCCTCCGCGATGTCCTTGTTGTTCAGTACATTGGCGATGAATTTGCCGCTTCCGTCCGGCTCGTCACCGGCCGAGAAGCCACCGCTGAGCATCAGGATCTGACAATCCTCGATGTTCTTCTTCATCTCGGCGATTGACTCGAACACATCCTTGTCCGAAAGGTTGCGGAACACGGAAGTGCGGATCTCGGCTCCCGCCTTGCGGAAAGCTTTCGCCGAATCGTAGTCGCAGTTTGTGCCCGGGAACACCGGAAGGTAGGCGATAACCTTATCGACCTTCGGTCCCTTATATTCAAGATCCGCCTTCTTTGCCTTGAACGGCTTCACACCCTCCATGCCCTTAGGCAGCAGCCTCTTGAAGTCTGGCTTGCTGACTGCGGGGTAAACCTTCTCGAAGAGCGACGCGTTGAAATCCATCATCTCGAAGATGGAAAGTTTGGTCCCGTTCACACGGACGTTGCCGTCCTCACCGGAAGTTACGGTGCCGATCTCGACCGCGTTCTCGAAATCAAGCGCGCTGCCGTCGGTCTCCACCACGATGGAACCATAGCTTAGATTGAACAGCTCGTCCTCCGAAAGGTTGACGTCGAACCCGAACGCGTTGCCGAAGCTCATCTTGCAAAGCGCCTCGGCGACTCCGCCGAAACCTACTGCCCAGCCGGCCACGATCGTGCCGTCCTCTATCTTTTCCCGAATATTATTCCAATTCCTCTTGAGTTGCTCTGTGTCAGGCATCTTGTCAGCGAGCGGAGTATGCTTCACGAGGTAGAGGCGGTCTCCCTCCCATTTGAGTTCCGGAGATATCACCTTGTCAGCCTTTACCGGAGTGATACCGAACGCGATAAGGGTCGGCGGTACGTGGATTGTCCCGTCCTCGGTCTCGAAGGATCCACTCATCGAATCCTTGCCTCCAATGGAAGCCAGCCCAAGCTCCTTCTGCATCTTCAGAGCGCCGAGCAGAGCCGCCGTCGGCTTGCCCCATACCTTCGGATCAGCTGTCATCCTTTCAAAATATTCCTGGCAAGAGAATCTCATTGTCTCCCAATGGCCTCCCGCCGCCACGACCTTGCTGCAAGCCTCGATGAATGAATATGCCGCACCGTGGTAAGGGCTCCAGTCGCAGATGTCAGGGTTAAAGCCGAACGCCATCATGCTGGCTGTGTCGGTATAACCCTTGACCGGAAGTTTCTGCACTGAGACCTGGGTCTCGGTGGTCTGTAGCTCGCCTCCGAACGGCATCAGCACGGTGGAACGGCCGATGGTGGAGTCGAACATCTCTATAAGGCCTTTCTGGCAGGTCACGTTCGGATCCTGCAGGTTGGCGAACATTCTCTCTTTCAGGTTCTTGCCCGGAACGTCGCGGAAGAACGGATCCCTGTCCTCGACCGCTCCGATAGTGGCCTTTGAATAATGCTTCGCACCGGCGCTGTCGATGAACGCTCTGGTGAGATCCACAACGACCTTGTCGCCGTAGAACATCCTCATTCTGGCGGTGTCGGTGACCTCGGCCACGTGCGTCACCTCGATATTCTCTGAATGGCAAAGCGCCTTGAATTCCTCCTCGTCCTTGGCTTCCACTACGACGGCCATACGCTCCTGGGACTCGCTGATGGCCAGTTCCGTGGAGTTCATTCCGCTGTATTTCACCGGAACACGGTCAAGGTAGATGTCCAGCCCGTCGGCAAGCTCACCGATGGCGACACTCATTCCGCCGGCTCCGAAGTCATTCGATTTCTTTATCAGTCTCGTGACCTCAGGCCTTCTGAAAAGCCTTTCCAACTTTCTCTCCTCCGGAGCGTTACCCTTCTGGACCTCACTTCCGCAAGTCTCAAGGGACTCCTCTGTGTGTTCCTTTGAGGAACCTGTCGCACCGCCGATTCCGTCGCGTCCGGTGCGTCCGCCGATCATCAGCACGACATCCCCGGCCTTAGGGCTTTCCCTTCTCACGTCCCCGGCCTTCACCGCTCCGACAACCGCTCCGACCTCCATTCTCTTGGCCGTGTAGCCCTCGTGGTAGATCTCGCGGACGTGGGTTGTCGCAAGACCGATCTGATTGCCGTAGGAGGAATATCCCTGGGCGGCCTTCCTGGTGATGACCTTCTGCGGGAGCTTGCCCGGAAGTGTCTCGCTGACAGGTTTGTAGATGTCGCCGGCACCGGTGACACGCATTGCCTGGTAGACGTAGGAGCGTCCTGAGAGCGGATCCCTGATGGCTCCGCCCAGGCAGGTGGCGGCCCCGCCGAACGGCTCGATCTCCGTAGGGTGGTTGTGGGTCTCGTTCTTGAACATCAGCAGCCATCTCTCAGTCTGCCCGTCCACATCCACATCTATGAATATGCTGCACGCATTGTTCTCCTCGCTGACCTCCAAGTCATCCAGCAAACCGTTCTTCCTTAGGTATTTCGCCCCGATTGTGGCCATATCCATCAGGTTCAGTCCCTTCTTCTCGCGGCCTGTCTCAGAGCGCATCCTCAGGTACAGGGCCATCGTCCCGTCGATGTCCTCCTTGATGAAGGAATCCTCCACGTCGATGCTTTCCAATTCCGTCGTGAATGTCGTGTGGCGGCAGTGGTCGCTCCAGTATGTGTCCAAGATCCTGAGCTCGGTCTCGTTCGGATCCCTGCCTTCCTCGGTGAAATATTTCACAACCTCGGCGAGGTCGTCGGCATTCATCGCAAGGCCCATCTTTTTGCAATATGCTTTCAGATCGTCCCCGCTCATATTCCTGAATCCCTCCAGCACGGGAACCGGCTTGACCGCCGCGTGTTCCGTGTCGGCCAGTTTGCTCAGGTCTTTCGCGCGGGATTCCACCGGATTGATGTAGTAGTGGCGGATCTTCTCAAGCGTCTCCTCGGAGGCGTCGGAGTCCACGATCAGAAGTTTGGAACTCTTTATGCTGATCCGCGCCGTGGGGTCGATCAGGTGCACGCAGTCCACAGCCGAGGCCGCCCTCTGGTCGAACTGGCCCGGCAGGTACTCGACAGCGATGTACTTCGCTCCGTCCAGATCGATCGAATCTGTGACAGAGTCGGTCACAATCTCTCCGAAGACGCTGTAGCGGCTCTTCTCCAGAAGATCGGGCGTGAATCCGAACAAGTCGTAAACATTAAGCAGCCGAAGCGTTTTCAGCTCCAGCTGCAGGTTCTCGTTGAGTTCCCCCAGGAGGCTCTTTGCCTCCACCTGGAACTCCGGGTGTTTCTCCACGAAAATGCGGTAATTGGACATCTTTGCAAGTTCTTTTTAAGACTATCACAAAGTTAGCCTTTTTGCCCCACATTCACAAAATTTTGGGTATAATTGTCAACTGATTGTAAATGAATATATTTGTAAATGCTGCCAGGCGGATTTGGAGGGCACTGCTTTGTAAAATATTGAATGTCAAAAGGTGATGTTACACCTTCTGACATTCAATGAATTGCGGATTTGTGCCTGGCGTCAGAGCGATGTGGCCTCAGAGATGTGGCTTTTAGTTAAGCCATTTTAGTCAATCCACTGGCTGAAGAAACGCCAGATTTCGGAGCAGGTGTCCATATCCTTGTCGGACCAGGAGTGGTTGCCGCCTTCGACTTTGTAGAGCCAGACTTCGGTGGGTCTGCCGCCTTTCACCGCCGGCCTGCCGGCCTTGAACTGATAGAGGGTGACCTGGTTACGACCCTCGCGGCGAGGAAGCTCGGTGACATATTCCTCGGTACAACCGTTAACAGCGATGATTCTGCTGACCGCCGCCGGAACGGGAATGTACGCTCCCCAGCCGCCTTTGTTCTCCGGGTCGCCGAGCCATTCGGAAGTGTGGTCCTGTGTGCCGTGAACCTCCATGAAAGGAAGCGGATGCTTGTAGGAATATTCCGTCTCCATCCAGTTGAACTGCAGTCCGGCGATCGAGGCCATGGCCTTGAAGGCTTTCGGAGCGCGCATCGCGATCAGGTAGATGATGTCGCCGCCGTTGGACATTCCGGTGAGGAATGTATTCTTTGGACTGAGATCGAATCTCTTCTGGAGTTCTTTGGAAAGGGCGATGAGGAACTTGACATCATCGGTCTTCATTCCTTCCTGTGAAGGGTAGCGGACATTCCAGCCCGGTTTACCTTTCGGATCCTTTATACCCTGAGGGTAGCAGACAGCGAATCCGTTCTTGTCGGCGACATCCATCATCGCTTTCTTTCCCTTGAGGGCCGAGCCGCCGTAGCCGTGCAGGACTATCACGAGAGGAGCCCCGGCCTTCAATCCTTCCGGACGGTAGAGGTAATATTCCCGCTCAAGTCCTTGATTTTTCATTGTGTAACGCTCGCACCGTTCCTTTACTGAATATTCCTGTGCCGGACTTTCGCTGGAAGATAAGGACGCTTCGACAGGCTCAGCGTCCGGTTGGCTTGGTACCAGGTTATCGGTCGCTTCGGCAGGGACTGCGTCCGGTTGGCTTATGACTTTATATAAGGTGTACTTGTCTGTCCGGTCGCTGAGCTTGTCGAAGCGACTGTCTATCGTATTGCCATACCCATTGCTTCCCAAAGCGCTGCCAATGGCCAGGAGCGCCGCGATGATCGTGGAGGATAACATGCTGATTGATTGGCTTTTAATGAATATCCTCCCGTTGGATATGGCGGGAGGATAATGTTTATTATTCTGATTTACAAGTTGTTAGTCTCCACGCACTATTTGTTCTCGGCAGCCTCAACGGCCTTGAAATAGCGGTAAGAGTTGACCTTGAGCTCACCGGCGGCCGGCTCGTCAAGCACAACGACACCATTCTCGTGCAGCTGAAGGGCAGAGAGGGTGACATAGTGGCTTACAGGTCCCTCGATGGCGTCCTTGACAGCCTTGGCCTTCTTGCCGCCGAAAGCGAGGACGAGAACCTCCTTGGCACCACACACTGTGGCGACACCGACTGACATGGCCTGTTTAGGAACCTTGTTCACATCGTTGTCGAAGAAACGGGAGTTTACCTCGAGAGTGTCCTGGGTGAGGGTCATGACCCTTGTCCTGGAGTTGAGGGAAGAGAACGGCTCGTTGAATGCGAGGTGTCCGTCCTCGCCGACTCCGCCGAGGAACAGGTCGATTCCTCCGGCAGCCACGATGGCCTTCTCGTAATCCTCGCACTCTTTGGCGAGATCAGGAGCGTTGCCGTTGAGGATGTGGATGTTGCCGGCCGGAACGTCCACCTTGTCGAACAGATTCTTGTGCATGAAGCTGTGGTAGCTCTCCGGATGGCTCTCAGGAAGCCCTACATATTCATCCATGTTGAATGTGATGACATTCTTGAAGGAGATCTCTCCGGCCTCGTACATTCTGACGAGCTCGGCATAGACATCCAGAGGAGTGGAGCCGGTAGGCAGTCCGAGTACGAATGGCTTGTCGGTCTTCTCTGCCTTTGCCTTGATGGCGGCGGCAATGTGGTGGGCGGCCCAGATAGAGCCTTCCTTCTTTGTGTCTCTGATGATTACTTTCATGATTGATGCAGTTTATAAAAAATATTCTTTATTCTTGCTTTCTTGCTTTATTGAATATGTCACCGTGGGTGAGGTGACATATTCATGGATGATTGGTTATTTCAGCCGCAGGAAGACCTCGATGGCCTGGTACTCAGCCATTCCGAGTTCGTCGTAAAGCCTTGCGGTGTTCTGCGTGCGCTCCTCGGCCCTCTGCCAGAACTCCCTCGGGTCATCGCCAGGGAACGGCACGATGTCCTTCTGGGAAAGGTGGCGGAAGATCGCGTGGCGCTTCTCGATGAGCTCGTCAGGGCTGAGCGGAACGGCCATGTCAACTCTCCAGAGCTCCCACTCCATCCAGGCACCTCTGTAGAGCCAGATCGTGGTGTCGTTCAGCCAGTCGTTGCCTTCCTCCTTGAGCTGTTCGATGGCCTCAAGGGCGGCCTCGGTGCAGACCCTGTGCGTTCCGTGAGGGTCGGCGAGGTCACCTGCCATGTAGATCTGGTCAGGGTGGATCCTGACGATCAGCTCCTTGATAATGTCAAGGTCTTTCTGTGTGCGAGGCAGTTTCGTCACTCCGCCCGACTCGTAGAACGGCAGGTTGAGGAAGTGGACATTGGTGTTGTCGTTGAGGCCGAAGCTTCTGTCCGCTCCTCTGGCCTCGCTGCGGCGGATGGCCGCCTTGATGGCGAGAAGCTCCTTAGGCTCAGGCTCACCAGGCTTCTTTGAGTCGATGATTTTCTTTACCTCGTCGAACTTGTCTCCGAATCCAAGCTGGTAGGCGGCGTCCATATGCTGAAGCACAACGTCATCGTGCACTGCCAGGTCACCGGAGGTCTCGTAGGCCACGTGCACGTCGTGTCCCTGATGCACGAGACGGATGAATGTGCCTCCCATGGAGATCACGTCATCGTCCGGGTGAGGGGAGAAAATCAGGACCTTCTTAGGGAACGGAGTTGACTTGACAGGCCTTGTGGTGTCGTCAGCGTCAGGCTTTCCGCCCGGCCATCCGGTGATGGTGTGCTGGAAGTCATTGAAAACGTCTATGTTGATCTTGTCGAACGGCCCGTAGAGTTCGATGAGCTCTCCGAGGGAGTTCTCGAAATAGTCCTGCTGCTTCAGCTTGAGGATTGGCTTATGAACCTTCTGGCAGAGCCAAACGACGGCCTTGCGGATCAGGCACGGTGTCCACTGGCAAGGACCGACCATCCAAGGTGCGACGAGTCTGGTCAGCATAGAGGCTGACATCTCGTCAGTGTAGAATGTGATGTTGTCGTGTTCCTGAAGCCAGGTGGCAGGGCAGGCCGGATCGATGTCGCCCTCCACGACTTTCTTTACCACAGCCGCCTTGTCCTCGCCCCAGGCCATAAGGATGATCCTGCGGGCGCTCATCATCGTGCCGATGCCCATCGTGATGGCGGTCTTAGGGGTGACGGAAATGTCGCCGTTGAAATTGCGGGCCTGTCTCTTTCTGGACTGGTATGAGAGCGGAACGGTGCGTGTGCGGCTCTTCTCTGACGAGCCGGCCTCGTTGAAACCGATCTGGCCGCCTTCGCCGACACCGATCACAAGCAGGTCGAGACCTCTGGCGATCTTGTCAAACTCGGCGCAATAGTCGGATACCTCTTCCTTTGAGACTGTTCCGTCAGGAATATGCACGTTCTCCTTTTTGACATCCACATTGTCAAGGAATTCGGCGTGGAGCCTGTGGTTGCGGCTCTGGACGGAGTCGCTGCCGTATGGGTAATATTCATCAATGGAGAACACCTCGACATTGGCGAAGGAGACCTTGCCTTCCTTGAACTGCTCTGTCAGGTTGCTGTAGAGGGACACAGGTGTGGTTCCTGTGGTCAAACCGAGTTTGAAAGGACGCGGAAGAGCCGCCCTTTCGTGGTCTTTGATGGCTTTGACAATAATGTCTGCCACCTTGTCGCTTCCGATGTTCGCGTCATCGGAAATCTCGGTGGTGATCTTCTCGTAGGAATGGAGAATGCTCTTAGGCAGGTTCTCCTCAATCAATCCACCGTCCTTTGGTAAAGAAAAGTGCTTCATTTTGTTGAGCTTAATAATTTCGTAAAATATGATATGTTTCGCCAGCCCGTTTCCGGACCAAAAGCTCTATGTCATTTCCGCAAGTCGGACGGTCGCGGATCCCGTGCCTGAAACCACAACTCTTGTGGTGGCTGTCGGCTTAAACCGTACAAATATAATCAGTTTTCCTCATAAGCCGAATCGATTTTTCAGAAAAAATGATGCGCAGTGAATCAGAGCGCAGGCACCTTTTGCCTATCTGATCAGGAAGGCCGTTCCTTCTGAACCGTAAAATGTCCGGCAAACAAGCATATCGCCGGACAAGTCACATCAACGGTTACGTTTGTCCGGCCAAACGGCTTTCCACCGGATAAGATGCATCGACAGCGGTGTTTAGGAACATGAAAATAATAAGTTACTTCAGATTAAGAAGCTGTTTTGAATTGTTTGAAATGTTCTTTGAGGTGAAAAAATCTTCATTTTATTCCCGCTTCTTCAGTCAGACGGCACCGCTCGCTATCTTCCTTGGAAGAAGCGGTCCAACCTGAAGTTTTTCACTCTCAACCCAGCGCCCGAACCGAGGGCAATCGAACTTGTCCGGACTGTCGAGGTGGGCAGCAGGGGGAGACTGTCTTAAAAGTCTAATTACCACCTCCGAGGATTGAAAATTCGTTGTCGCCCCTGTAGTGGGGTACAGACTTTTCAACTCTAGCCGAGACTTTTAAGACAGTCTGGGGGGGGAGCTTGCTCTTAACCTTCAAACAAGCAATTCAAAACTGTTTCTAAGAGAAGATTTTCGAGGATAGATCTTTTTCGAAGAAGAAGTGTGCCGGTGGCACATGACTGATGAAAAAAGATAAATAGACCGAAAAGATTCCTTAATATGATGCGGCTTATTGATTGAAGGTTACTTATCCGGTATAAGTGCTTTTTGCCGGACAAGAGGGATTACGCGTTTTTTCGCATGAAGACTCAAGATAGAAGTGCAACACCGGCGGGCTAGCCCGCCGGTGTTGGCAG